>Ga0210019_1000014_pt1 | contig 270991 bp, 246 predicted proteins | sample CryGeyCG2114_020_2_FD_183969 | JGI IMG/M metagenome (GOLD analysis project Ga0210019, IMG submission 183969) | Groundwater microbial communities from aquifer - Crystal Geyser CG11_big_fil_rev_8/21/14_0.20 (SPAdes) (version 2) | ecosystem: Environmental > Aquatic > Deep subsurface > Groundwater...
CTGACTTCGCCGATGTGGTCCCTTCGGGCGCCGGTGGTCGTTTTTTCTCATACGCCGAAAAAACGCCACGCTGCTCTCTCAGAGCGTGCAGCTTATAGGCTTAGATGCACGCTCTTCCGAGAGCCGCCCTGCCGGGATCACATCGGCTCAGAATACGGCGGCCACAGTGTGAAAAGTTGGAACGGTATGCTGCGCGAGGCAACAAGGTTCGGTAGGCGTTCCCCCAAGGCGCGTTTAGGAGCGTAGTCGTATGACGAAGGCAAAAAGGCCATTGGCATACCGGCGGTAGCAGCCGACGACGGAAGGATCGCTACCGCCGTTTTGTAGCCAAGGCCTTTTTGTCAAGTCATGACGGAGCTCCTGCGCCATACGCCTACTGAGCCTTGTTGCCGAGGGTAGCAGCATGCCGTTCCCTTAGAAGATCGCCGCATAAGCGACATTATGTTGTGGGGTGGAAAATGACGATACGGGCTAAATTCTATTTCCGCCAATAAAGCTTCAATGGATGCTTGGCAGCTGCCACGGTAATCTCGGCACCTTCGGGGGCAGGATATTGGATGTGTGACCCATCGATAGAAATAATCCCTTCGGCCACATGTGAACGAATTTGGATACGCGCTGTCTCAGATAAAATTCCCTGCACCAGGCGGTAATACTTTCCATGATAGTACGGTTCCCGCACCAGATATTCCATTTGCTTGGAGGTAATGGGCAGCGGTGTACCACCTGCTGCATAAATGGCGGCTGTCGATCCTGCTGCGGTGCTAATCCACACACCTGAACTACGGTGTTCCTCTTTGCGCCGTCCAACAGTCAATTCGTATCGGGTCATTGATGCCGGCAATGCGTGGGCAAACAAAATTTCATTTAACACCAATTCACGCAGTGGCTTACCATCAATCAAAACTTGTAGGCGGTGCAAATGAGTGGGCTTGCGTTTTCCTGCCACCAGATCCTGAATATATTTGCGCATCGTCTTTTGGGTGGCACCACAAAAGTAACCCACACTGGTTTGACCAAATGATTTGATTCCCAAAATGGGTTTATCAGTCACATAATGCGATGTGGTGAGCACGGTACCATCGCCACCGACCGTAATCACCAGGTCAGTGCCTTCTGAGCTGCACAACTGCCCCACTTTGCAACTTTCAAAATCCACACCCAGTTCTTTGAGCAATGAATACAGCTCATCTAATGTGGCCAAATGATTGGCCACACCGGTAACACCGGGGCGGGCTTCCTTATAAACGATAATGGCGCGATTTAATTTCATCTGTATCTTTCAATTGACGCATTTCTTAAAATCCGTCAAAGCAATTCTCAATGGCACGCATCGGAATATTGGGTGGCTCTTTCAACCCGCCTCACAATGGTCACATCGGCATCGCCCAACACGTCTTGCGCAATGATTGGGTTGATGAAGTGTGGGTAATTCCTTGTCTTGATCACCCTTATGGAAAAACCATCGCCCCTTTTTTAGATCGTATTGCCATGTGCCAACTGGCATTTCAAGGAATCGAACACGTCATAGTGTCCGACTTTGAATCACAACTATCAACCCCCAGCTATACCGTGCAAACATTGCGCGCTTTAAAACAAAAGTTTTCCCATGATTGGTCGCTCATTGTAGGATCAGATATTTCGGATGAGGTTCTTTCACACTGGAAGGATGGCGCTGAGATTCCAACACTCGCACCACTGCTATTGGTGCCCCGCGGTCCCCGCTCTCCCATTCCCAATGTCAGTGCAACCAACATTCGAAAGGCAGTGCAAGACGGAACCTCTATTACTGCCCTGGTCCCAGAACCGGTGGCGCAGTATATTCAATCGCATCAGCTGTATCAGACTCGCTAACCGATTCTTCGGGTGAAAACACACGCATACGCTCGGTAATAACCCCCAACCGTTTATCCGTCTTGGCATAAGCCGTGGCTGCATTGGTCAAATGGGTGCCCACCCTGCCAAATTCGTCTTGGAATCGGGTAATCTCTTTTTGCAGACGAATCATGCGATCAATCACAAGCTGCGCATTTTTTTCAACAGCCATGCCACGCAGCCCCAGACTGATTGTGTATAAATAGACATAGAGCGTGTTCGGGGACACTGGAATGACTTTCTTACGCAACGCATATTCCAGGATTGGCCGATCTTCGGTTCCCCAGTCATTCTTAACAGCCACTTCGTAATAAATACTTTCGGCAGGAATATACATCAGCGCAAACTCAAATGTATTTTCGTCAGGCAAAATATATTTTTCAACTGCATCAATATGTTTGCGCACATCTGTTGCAAACTGGCGTCGCGCAAGCTTCCGTGCATCATCCCCTTCAGCAGCACTGGCTTTGGTAAAATTTTCCAAAGGAAACTTGGAATCAATGGGAATCAATTTATCCCCCAACATAACCGCTGCATCTACAGCAGTCCCGTTGCGAAAGCGATGCTGGAGCAAATAGCGACGCGGCAAAATCTGTTCCAATAAGTCTCCTAGAAAGATTTCGCCAAAACCACCCCGCAATTTGGGGGCCTTTAATATATCCTGAATTTCTGAAACAGCTTTCATGCTCGTAGAAACTTTCCCCAATTCATTTTTAACCTCACCAATAACCCGTGCTGCCGCATCCAATCGGTGATTGAGCGACTGTGTGGTCGTGTCCATGCGTGTCGACAGACCCTGGTTGGTGGATTGTAGGATTGTGGATTGATGTTGCAGGCTTTGTGCAATCTGCCCCTGCAATGCCGCCATTTGCTGATTCACGGTCTGCGCGTTGGCTTCCAAGGCACGACCCAACTCACCTTGCAGTTGTTGGACCTGTTGCATCAATTGAAGGTTGGAATCGACTTGGGGTTTCCGGGAACGCAGCCAAATTGCTACTGCACCACCGAGCAAAACGAAAGAGATGACAATGAGTGTGATTTCCATGCGGCCGTCATAGGGCGTTTGCCAGCCCTTGGCAACCGGAATTAGCTATCCCTTTTAACTACCAGAATCGTGCTACCGGCATTCCATGGGGTGTTCCCTTTTGCAATACGTTCATTCACAATACCTGCAATGTTTTGCGCTGCTGAGTTGGCATCTGGATTTTGTGCAACCAGTTCAATAGCGACCGGCTTATTGGCGGGGGGCCTTTCACTCAAGGCACGCACAAGAGCAAAACCTGACGCAAAATCTTTAACTCGAATTGATAAAATATTGCGATTACCGCGCCGCTCAATATGGGCATCACCACTTCCCTTTAAATTGGCACGCGCGACTGCACGCGACATCCACGCCTGGTACATAACTTCATCTGCACGACTACGATCTGCTGCTGCTGCAGCGGCGTTACGCACAAACGGTGCTGGAACAGCGCCTCTCGATGCAGCTCTCGACGGTGCTGGTGCAGCGCCTGCTGCACGGCTACCTGCTGGTGGTGTCGGCGCTGGCACTGGGGGCGGTACAACTGGAGCAGCTGGTGGAGGTCCTCCCGCTGTACCACTGCCTGCTCCTGCTGCAGCACGTGGTGGCACGCTTGTCCCACTTGATGGCGATGATGCCGGTGCCGCAGATGGCTTTGCCGCATTCAGTGCATCTGATACAGCCCGTGTGTTGGGCCCATAACTTGGCACACGTCTTGTGACCGGACGACCCGCCGCATCCATTTTTGGCACCTTTGTTCCATCGGGTTTTGTCTCCATTACAGGAACACTCCTGCTCCCCGTACGCGCCTGCACAGGAATCGCTGTCGTACCCGTATCCCCTACAATGACATCCTTCACGCCATCACGTTTCAGTTTGCGTAAACTCGACGCCAATTCACGTCTGGATGCCGCCGGATCATAACTGGCATCCGGCTTAATGCGTACACGACCATCATCGGTTACACCCAAGACGTTTACGCCGGGCACATTAAAGTCACGGCGCACTTTGGCTTCATCCACACGATGTCCCGCAGCCGGAGTACCCGACGCAGCACTGGTACCAGTTGTTGAAGCTGGGGAAGCAGATGCATCCTTTTCAACATCAGGTGCTGGATTTTGGGTAGCTGGCTCTGACGCAAGAGGCGGTGGTGCAGACGGCGTTACAGCATTGGCGGGACCCGCAGCATACGTAGGGAATGAAGCCGGCGCCAAGTTCTCTGCCAGTTGCGCCATCATCGGGCCCAAATTACTAAACGGATAGGCCATGTTAAAAGCACCCATCATTGGTGATCCAAACCCACCATATCCACCGAATCCACCCAAGCCATAGGTACCGCGTTGCAGATCATTGGATCCGATCGCAATGTCCGCCACACCTCGAAAGTCTGAACTTCCCCAATAACTGGTACGCGGAGCCCCAAATCCATATGTGGGAAATGCCATGCCACCCGATGGCATCAATGAAAATCCATAACCCGGTGTCCCTGTGGCTTGGGCACCCAGGTTCATGGTGTCCCATACATCCATACCACCACCGAAACTCAGGCCACCTACTAATGGATTAATTCCGAATGCCATAACCGACTCCTTTTAAAGTCCAAACAAATTGCCCAAATAATTTCGGGCACCATTCAATAAATTACTGACTGTTCCACCACCACTTGCTGGCGCACCCGGTGTTGCACTGGGTGCAGCAGGTGCCGGCTCAAATAGTGCTGGGAACCGCCTTTGCATATTGGCCACAAATTGCTGCTCATCTGGTGTTAGGGGTTGATGTGCATTTTGCTTCGCAGCAAGTGCCCGGAGCTTTTGCATCTCAGACGCTGTGGGCGTTGTACGACGGTGCCCTCGACCACCACGGTGCCCAGCCCCGGCCTGAGGCGCTTGTGCAGGCGAAGCCGCAGCCGACTGCGAATCACTTGGCGCTTCACCTGCATCCACCATGCGCTTCGCTTCTTTCATGAACGCGGCAAAATCGTAGACTGGTTTCTGGCTATTGGCTGCTTTCTGAATTTTCTCCTGGATCTGGGCGTAATATTTATTGATCTGACCATCATCTGACACACCAAGCGCCTTGAGACCGGCAACACAAATCTGTTCGTGGCGCTTGCGTTTCTTTTCATCGTCGCCAATCATATTGGGCAAGTGGGTTAAATCAGTAAAGTCCGCCACAATTTTGCGCGCGTTATAGTCTTTCTTTCCAGCAAGTGCTGTGTCTGCAACGATCGCCGCTTCATCCGCGCTAAGTCCTTTTTTGCGCAGATCATTTTTGTAATCACTGGTGGATTGTGGCTGTGAATATCCGCCACGGGCTTGTGCCTGTTGCCACACGGCATCGAGCATGGGGCGCAGCCATTCCCACACCTTCGCTTCGCCACCCAACTTGGCAATGTACGCATTCATATAAGCATCCGCTGTCTTCTCGCCCGCTGGTTTTTCAGAAGCCCTCAAATGCTTTGCGAGCTCACCGCCCACATCATCAGTCACAGATGTCGATCCCGGCGCAATTAAATTGGCCAGCGCTGCCTTCACACCATTTCCGTAAGGTGTGCCGCCCATTTCTTGCACTGCGTGGAAAAAATCCATGCGCTTTTGATCATTGTTCATCCATTCTTTTGAGGAGTCCGCCAGCCACATCATCTCTTCATCATAACCTTCAGTGCCATCACGCCGTGCATCTTCACTGCGCGCCGCATGTTGATTGCTGGAATACGCATCATAGGCGGTGGCCTTCTCCCACTTCTGTAATTGTTGATTCCATTTTTGAGAATAGGCCGCATTCACATACCGTTGGGCACGCGTACCCGGATCACGATCATACTCACGGGACTGTTGGGGCGTTGGCGCATCATTATTAAAAAATCGATTGGCCCAACCGGGCTGATATTCACCAGGACGGCACAGCGAATGACCACCATGCCCATAGCCACTTGAAAATCCACCAATGGGACTATTCCATGCACAGGTCCAACTACCCACCGTTTCCGCTGATGAATAGGTCTCGGATGTCACGTTCACAAATGGTGACTGCCACACTGACATCCCCCATGGTGAAATGAAACTCATTATGCAATCACCTTTCCGCGACCATTCGCCGTAATATACGCTGCACCAACGGGCACATCCGGTGCGCGTTCAGATATTCCGACATATGTTTCGTTGGCCATCTTCACATCCACAGCAACTTGCGCATAAATTTCTTGTTTACCACTCACCGTATAAGACAATCCCAATGCATGATACATCCCCTTTGTGGCCTCTGCAAAACGGGGATCCTGCAAACTCTTATCCAGGACAACGGGCAAGTGCGGCATTGGACCTGCACCCGACAACTGTGACAGATCGCCATATTCTTCCTGGGCACCATCACTAAATCCACCAAAGCCACCTTCACCAAATACCTGCGACCCCACACCACCAACACGCTTGTCCGCTGCACCTGCCAGGACGCGCCCCAAGGTATCGGATGTATCACGATTTGATTTCACTTCTTCCCGACGTTCACCACGTTTTGTCGTGGGCTTCTCAACAAATGGGGGTGGCGTTTTTTGCGCCACCATCTGTTCTTGCACACCACTTTGCGCCTCTTCACCTGGTGTTGTCGGAACACTGGGTTGCAGCGTTACAGTGGGTTTACCTGGTTGTTTAGAAGGCACTGGCGCCTTCGCAAATGGCTTCGTCAATAATGCCGAGGCTGTCCCTTTTGCATCAGGGTGCATCATTGCCGTAAAGGACCCTTGGGGTGGCGGCTTTGTAGCTTGTGCAGGTTGCCCCCCACGCAACAGTTGGGCCAATTGTTTATTTTGACCTTGAGAATGCAAAAAATGCTTATGAGGATCTGTCTGATGTTGTTGCGCTGTTCCAGTGGTTGAGCGTCCTTCTCCGTGTGCCACTGGCGTTTCGCCGTGTGTTTCTGCTTTTGGAATTACCTTGGAATCGGCTGTTGCTCGTGTCCCAGCTGCACCAGTTTTTGGCTGTGCATGTACTGCTGGCCCTGCTTTGGCATTGTGCGAAGGCTCTGGTTTAGCGGGCGGTCTCTGATCCTTGGGCAGGCCTTTATCGCCACGCTTTTGATCATCGCTTGCAGGACGCAAAATGCCCGTACCCGCAGCACCAGGTACTTGCTTTGTTAACTTCCAATCATTGGGCCCAAATGCGGACATAATACCCCAGTTTCCGTCGTTTTATTGACATCCCACCCCACCTTGAAATGGGTGTTTTCTTTATATTTCAACAACTTACAAGGAACCCCTCAAGTCGGAATTCCCCAGTCCCTCTATGTATAAGCAAATTATATACCAACCCTAAACCCGCGCCAAATCAGTAAATTTACCTAACCACCACACCCAAATTTACCTCGCCGTCTCGCTCGTCGGGCACGACGTCGCTAAATTTGGGTGTACTCGTTTCACTCAAATAAGCTTGCCATTTCATTCGGAGACCTACGTTGTACTGAGTATTAAGGCGCGTTTATGAGCGTAGTCGTATGACGATGGCAAAAATGCCATTGGCCACCGAGATTGAAGGCCGACAGGCAGGAGGACATTCAAGCTCGTTTTGTGGCCAAGGCATTTTTGTCGAGTCATGACGGAGCGATTGCGCCACTCAGTACAACGTAGGGTCGGAGGAGGAAATGGCAAGCGCCAGCGTAACTGCGCCATACGCCTGCTGGGGTTTGGTCACCGAACGCTGGTGTACGTATTAAAGAATTTTGCGAATCAGTTCTTTGTGGGAGGCGCAGCCGATGCATGTGGCATCAGGCGCAGGAGATATGAGAATATTTTTGAGTGACTGAATGCGGGCAATACTTTTTTCTAAACGCTCCACCAAAATCTGACCATCAGCCACCGCATTTTTCACGGTTTCAATTCCCTGACGCGCCGTTTCGGGGTATCGGCAAACCGCCAACAAATCGCATCCCGCAGTGAGTGCCATGCGCGATGCGGTTCCCACATCCCAAAATTTGGCAATGCCCTGCATGTGCAGATCGTCTGTAATGACCACACCATCAAATTCACACTGATCACGCAGCACTGATTCAATAATGCGCGGTGATAAAGTGGCAGGACGTTCCGTATCCCATCCCTCATAGACGACATGCGCGGTCATGAGCATGGGCACTCCATGATGAATGGCCGCACGGAATGGCACCAACTCCATAATGTCCATGCGTTCGGGTGTGTGTGGCACGTGTGGCAACGCATGATGTGAATCTTCATAGGTATCGCCGTGCCCTGGAAAATGTTTACCACAAGGCACAACCCCCACATTCATATGTCCTTCTAGCAAATCACAGCCCAAGTTGGCCACACGCAGTGGATCCGCGCTAAACGCACGATCGCCAATAATAGGATTATTCGCATTGGTATCCAAATCCAGCACTGGCGCAAAGTTGATGTGAATGCCCGCAGCAGAAAGCTCGCGGCCCATGAGCTGACCTAACTTGTACGCAATGCGCTCTTCAGGAAATTTTTGGGCATAGGCTGCCACAGCACGCATGCTGGGGATTTGCGTAAACGGCGGTGGCATGCGAAAAACCCGCCCCCCTTCGTGGTCGATCCCAATTAGCAAATTACCACCTGCAATTTCTTGAAGTTGTGATGTTAACCGACGCAGTTGATCAACAGACTCGATATTGCGACGAAATAAAATGATCGCACCCACTTCCTCTTCACGAATGAGTTGAATCAGATCGGGTGGCGGCGTTGTGCCATCGAACCCCACGATAAAACATTGTCCTACTGCGATATGTGCCATGCCTCTTTCATATATTTTTCAGAATCGGGACGCAACAGCCTTTCATGCATTTTCAATCTATGCTACGGTGAGCGGATATGCGTCGTTTATCAGCCATCATTTTTTCATTTTTTGCCATTTTTTCCTGTATTGATACTGTTGCTGCAGCATCTAAAGGACCGTCAGCACCCAGTTGGACGCAAACCCCAAAGACATTGCAACCCGACGTTCAGTTTTGGATCGACGTCTATTCCAAGTATGACAACAATACCGCTGTTCTGCATGATACCGAATACATGGGCGTCATTTATGGCACGGTAAATTTGCAGGACCTACCATGCCTGGATTTCTGTGCAGACTCAGTGAAGAAGGCACGGCAAGATCGCGTAAATGACGCCAAAGAACGCGTCCGAAAAATATTATTAACATTGGCCAACAACCCACCCGATGCCGCCCTATCCCCTGAAGCAAAACGCATCAAGGCCATCTGGCGCAAACACACTAACAGCAACGTTTTTGAGGAGGCCGCTGATAAAAAGCGTCTGCGGGCGCAAACTGGTCAAAAGACCCGATTTGAGATTGGTCTCACGTATGCGGAACTGTACATGCCCAAATTCGAAGCTATTTTTAAAAATGCACGACTTCCCATTGAACTCACGCGCTTGGTCATGGTGGAATCCATGTTTAACATGAAGGCCATTTCACATGCGGGCGCCAGTGGAGTGTGGCAATTCATGCCGGGAACCGGACGCCGCTATGGCCTGCGGATTACCAAGTCCATTGATGAACGTAACGACCCCCTTCTTGCAACCTATGCCGCGACCCGCATGCTCAAACATGATTACGATATTCTGGGAACATGGCCGTTAACGATCAACGCATACAATGCGGGGCTGGGACATCTGAATCGTGCAGTCGCGGCATTGGGAACGCGCGATATCAGCAAAATCATTCGCAATCACCGGCAAGGGTCCTATGGGTTTGCATCGCGAAACTACTATCCTGAATTTTTGGCAGCCTGTGATGTCTACGACAAGCGCAATATCTATTTTCCACAGATGAAACACTTGCCTCAACTGTCCTACAAGACCATTAGTATCAACAAGCCCATTCCCATTAAGGATTTGGCGCGCAAACAGCGCACCAGCGTTGCTGTAATTGAGAATCTGAATCCGAGCCTACAAGATGCCGTCATTTCGGGCCGTATTCCAATTCCAGATGGGGTTGAAATTCGCATTCCCACCCGCTAACACATTCCGCATCTTAATCTTTACTCCCAATCCCGTTCTGCTATTTGGGTCCCCATGCGAATCAAACCTATTTTTATTGCCCTTATTCTCTGTGTAGCGGTTGTCGGTTGTGCGCGCCAACCCAGTGAAAAGAAGGCCGCCAATTTGGGCAAACACTATTTCAACAAGTATGGCCGAAAATACAAGACCAGCACGTTTGGCTTGGCTAAAATTCAAAAAGTAGAAGTAGAAAGCATTCAAGAAGTCCACAAGGGCATGGTGCAAGCCACCATGACGCTCACCAATAAAGAGGGGCTCACCTCACACGTACTGTGCATGATTCAGCGCAACGATCCCTTCGGATGGCGAATTGTGTCTTGGGAAAATCTGTATTAGCGAATTTTTCTTTTTAGTTTTTTGAGCGCCTCTCCAAAAATATCTGATTCACTCATTTTGTCTGGCATCGCAGAAAGCACTCGATGAAAATACTTCTTCGTTGAAGGGGAAAGATGTTTTTGTAAAGCTAGATTAGATCCAATCACATTATCAAATTCCATCTCAGCCATGAAATGCTTCCCACCCTTCCAAAGTGCGTAGCACGTTAAGGCATGAACTGTGAATTTCCCCATCTCAATACCAGTATCGATTTTAAATTGCTTCGCAATCTTCTGTTGTTTTCCATATGCACTTTGCGACACAAACATAGAAAATGAAAAAGCAACGGCGACGACAATCTCTGACAATCTTCCATTAGTCATCTGGATAAGCGTTGCAGCATCATCTATTGCTTCATTAGATTGCCCTTTCAGCCATCGACAAACAAGACCATTCATATATGGTTCTGGCCGCTTAGGATCCAAGAGAACAGAGGCTGTGTAGTCTTGAATTGCCAAGTCAAGCTTCCCTCGAAGCCCCCAAATATTGCCCCGATTAGAGCGGGCTACTGCATCTTTTGAATCCAATTCGACCGCCTTGTTATAATAGTAAAATGCCTTATCCAAATCATTTTTCATTTGCCACACAACACCAAGATTAGAGTATGGAACAGCATATTGAGTGTCTACCTCTGTTGCCTTAATAAAGGCTTCAATTGCTTTATCCAATTCCCCCTTCTCACGTAACGCATTGGCAAGAGCGCAATATAGCTCTGCCCTTTTAGGGTGAATTTTAATCCCTTTCCTCGCCTCAACGATGGCGCGATCGTAATCTCCCTTTTTGAAAAATGTGATAGAACGATTTTCATAGATGTTCGCAGCATCTGGATCTAAGGCAACCCCCTTATCATATTCATCAAGTGCCAAATCGTAGTCATTTTTAAAAAACCATGCGGCACCAAGGCCACTGTAGTCCTCACTCAAATATAATCTCAGAGAAAGTGGACGATAATACTGATACGTGGCATCCGAAGTCAAAAGCGTTGGATCCAACATTCTCATTCTATCACCATTCTTAAGAGCGATGCATACATGGCTAATGTTTCTTGGCGTAACTAGATATTGACCGAGCATATATACATTTTCTGGCTTTTCTTTGTAGATTTCTACATCCAAAAACTGGGGATTCAGATGGGCCATCTTGAGAACAGCATACAATATTTTCGACATCTCAGTACATTCACCTTGATGAAATCGAATTGCATCTAAAGCTGAATATTCTCTTGAGTAATCGCCATCAACTCTTAGTCCCCCCTTAGCTTGCAAATACTTTGTAAAATCCTCCAACCCATCTTTCTTCATTTCATCTGCTATTCTTTGATTAACCAATGGAATATCCAGAGGCGATTTTAATACAGGCATTGCCACAAACCAATGCAGTCCCACAGCAAGCTTTTCGTTATATTCAGCTGAACCTTTAACAAGACCCTTTGCCTTAAGAATTTTATCTAATGCATCAATTGCCGTTTGAACCTGCTCACGAATTTTTGTGTCAAAATCTGTCTTGGGGTCAAGGTCGTCCAATACCCAAGGCAACTTTAAATTGAGTTGGCCCTCAATTATTTCCCGATATTTTTCATAGTTATTAAGTACATATTCCAAGACCTCTGAAGATTCCAAAACACCGTCTCCACTGCCCTTAATACAAGTTTTGGAGTTGCTATCTGCACAATGAATACCTGCATAATTAACAACGGTATATCCTTGGTCTATCTTTTCGCATGATTCACCATTTTGGAGAATGGCATTGTAAATTCCTTCTACCGTCTTTTTTAACGCTCCCTGAAAATTAACATGACACTTAGTAATCACCACACAACCCTCCACTTCATTTATTGATTAACTTAATGGCCATACACATATCGTCCGTACTCCAAAATAGTTGCTTAATTTCCTATTTTTTTAATAATCATTCCAGATTTTGGCCTTGTGGACATGCTAATGGCACCATCCAAATCGGTTCGGAACAATGCCGTATCCAGCCTTTTATAGCGCGCCACCACTTCCTGGTGTGGAAAGCCATAGCGATTTTCAAATCCCAGCTGAGCCACGGCAATCTTGGGCTTTAGCCGATTCAAAAATGCCTCTGTGCTGGACGTACGGCTACCATGATGCGGCACCTGCATGACATCTACGGGACCCAACTCATCAGTCTGCAATAATTTACCCTCCGCCTCTTTCTCCACATCACCCACAATCACTGCACGAAAATCACCATATTGAATATCCGCAACAAGGGATCCGTTATTGGTGTTTTGGATGGGATCCGGTCCCGTAACGGGCGGATGTCGCCATGTGAGTTGTACATCACCTTCGTTTGATTGCATACCATTGTGCACAGCTGTTGCCTGCATCCCGGCATCCATCATCCGCTGCATATATGCCGACCACTGCGGATCACGCTCCTCACCCACAGCACCATTGGTCAAATACGTGGTTGGATGAAAATGTTCAGCGATATACGCCATGCCACCGTAGTGATCAGGATGCGGATGTGTCAGGGCAATCGTATCCACATGCGCAATGCCGCGCGCCAGCAGCGCTGGTGCAACCACCCAACGTCCCATATCAAAATCACTTCCAGGTGCACCACCAGCATCAATCAACATGGTTTTGCGATTGGGAAATTCAATGAGAACAGATGCCCCCTGCCCCACATCCAAAAAAGTAATCTGAAGGGGTTGCGCTTTATAATAATTATAACTGTGAAGCGAGACGATAAGAAGCCCCACTGCACACCACGTCATAATCCCCTTCACCCGAGCTCTCTCCCACAAAGAGAGTGGAATGAGCGCATACCACCACACGATTTCAAAAATTGTGGGCGTGAATGTCCACAGACTGTTCATAGCCCATTCACCACTCACAGAAATGACATGCACAAATGGTGTGGCTGCCCAAACCCACAAGTGTTGTAGAAATGCGGACACTCCTGGAATGGCAGAACAGACGGTCCATAATAACCCCAATGGCATCAACACCAGTGTGGTGTATGGCGCAGCCAATAAATTTGCAGGCACGCTCAATAATGGTGTCTGATGAAAATGGTAGGCCACCAGTGGCGCTGTCGCCCATGTGGCAACCGATGCGGCAATGATCGCTTCGCCTATCCAGCGCAGCGTGCGCGATCGGAGCTGTGCAATTTTGAACCGTTGAATGAGTTTTGGATAAATACCCACAAGTGCCATCACGGCCACAAAACTCAACTGAAAACCGGGTAGGAAAATCACGTGTGGTGATTGCAGAATTAAAATAATCGCTGCAAGTGCAATGGCTGCACCCACGTGCGCATGTCGATCGCGGATTCGGGCCAGCAAATACACACTGATCATCACACTCGCACGAATGACAGAAACGCCCATGCCCACCAATGCTGCATAGATCCATACCAACACAATGGCACCAGCCGCTGACCATCGCCACAGTGGGTAACGCAATGCCCACCGCGAACGACGTGACAGCAACCAATAAATTAATTCGTACGCTGCCCATGCCACAATTGCGACGTGCAATCCTGAAATGACATACAAATGAATAATTCCCAAATAGCGCAGATGATCACCCAAGGTGTCTGGCAGCAAACCAGCATTACCCAGCAACAATGCCGACGCACTACCTTGAATATAGGGATCTGAGATAGTGGAAATCTGCTGAGCCAGTTTTTGGCGCCACTGATCAACCCATCGCAGCGGTGACCACGCCCCCTCTTTCACCACCATCATCCAATCGCCGCTTTCAATGGACCCCGTCCATGCCACGCCATCAGCAAGCGCTTTACGTTCCCAATCGGGTGCCCCAGGATTGTGATAACGATGTGGTGTGTGCAAATGACTACGAAACCGAATGCGATCCCCGATCAACGGTGATGGTGCGCCACCCATCACCGTAAGCTGCGCAACACCAGATACGGGTTGCATCCATTCCCCATCACGGCAATGAAGGTCATCGACCCATAATCGCAATCCTCGCAAACGCTGTGATGCCATACGCGACACACGACCTTCACAGATTTCAGCAGACTTGGGCAGAAATGCAGGACGATCTGGAAAGTGAATGGAAAGAATGCCGACGTAATTAGATAGGACGACGCCCACCAGGAGCAGGCAGGCAACGATGATCAATGGTGGAAACGGATAGCGAGTCAGTAATTTCATCATACAGGTCCTGCGCAAGGTCTTTCACGCGCGCATGAGCCGGACTAGCGTGTGCACCCGACAAGATCAAGCCGAGTTTTGCCCTCAAGCCATTTAAATAGCATTTCGCCTTTTCAGTGGGCCGTACATGGTACATGGCCATTAGCGCCCGCACATTGACGTTATTCAGCAATGCGGCACCATCCCCCCAGCGCAATTGCACCGCGCTCATCTTTTCATCAAAGATACGTTTCATGTGAAACATGATTCGGCTTTGTATCCGATCAGCCACTTGCACCAAGCGCGCATACCGCGCTGCTGCACGTGCAAACACATGGGCCTTGTATTGATCAATCCCGGCCGAAACATCCTGCCATTCCTTCACACTCGATTTTGGATTTTCAATACACTCTTCCACATCATCACCATTACGCATGATATGGTTGCCATCAAATTGCCAGGTGTCGCCTGTGTCAGAATTAAAGCTCAGTTGGTGATCTAATGGAAGGTCGGTACGTGTGGCTTTTTCCGTGCCAGTCGTTTTGCTACCCCTGACCCGTTCCACCCGCTCTCGAATGTGAGAAATCCAGCTCATATATGGTTATCGTCCAGAAGCTTCCTCAAAGTTGCGGAATAATCGCCCGCATAGTCATTTCCCTTGGGATCTGTGGTTAAAACCTCTGCCAGCTCCCATAAATAGCCACGAACCTCCTCGCCCAGCGTCATATTGCGGACATTATGGCCTTTATAGAAAATCTCGCCTCGGTTTTGATCAAAGTGAATGGATGCCACTTCGTGACCGGCAATGAATGTATAAGTGAGTCGCCCATTATACACGGCCAACATGGCATCGACCGCCCGCTGCTGCCCCTTACTCTTAACCTTGTGGGCCACAGTCGACATTGAGCGTAGCCGGTCTAATGGAGTGGTAGTCGCACCCTCTGATTCGTGATGCTGAACATCTGGCATTTCATCTCTTGGCATTTTCATTCTCACATCCCCCTTGTTGTTCGTTAGCTAGAGAATGCAGAAGTCGTGCCAAGTGACCCACCCCCAATAAACACGCAAGATAATGTTTTTTATACGTTTTTTAACAATCAAGGAGCATTGCTTATTTTATCAAAGCAAGAAGAATGGGGAAATTTGGGGTAGAAAGTTACCTATTTGCTCGTTTAAGCCGCCATCGGGGGTGGATCGAAGGGTTCAAGACTGTGTTTACCTTGATGCAGAAATTCGGCAATCTCCACCATCAGTGCGACAAGATGAGATGTGAGCGCAATGTCTTCTGTACGATGCAATGTGATTTCGGCGTATGCATTGTGTTTGTGAAAATCAATATGAAACGGTGGAAATTGCACGCGCATGAAACGCTCGATCAGATAGGGTGTAAAAAGTAATTGGGCACTGGCTTCATCAGTGGAACAGACCAAAATCTGGTTATCAAAAGTGCTGTTCCCGGTAATAATCACTTCCATGCCATAGAGACGCGCGATTTTAGCGGGCTTATTTTCACTTTGAATGTAGAGGCGCCCTTCCAATTGATGTTGCAGTTCCAAATGGATGCGAAAGATCCACGGATAATGGGGATCGGATTGCGTTTTGGCTTCTACTGCAACTTCGTATGAAAAATAGCGGCCATGGAGTGTGGTTACTGGATACGGTTTAATGCTGGGATATTGCAGGTGCATTTGTTGTGCAATGACGGAAAGAAGTTTACGAAATAATATCCGCTTCTTTCGCGCACGCACATAAATCCAAATGCCCACGAGCACCGCAACGATACCTATGCCAATCCATGGCAAATAGGGATTCCAATTGACTTGCATACCTATTCCCCCGCTACCAAGAGCGTGAATTCCCCGCGTGGTGGATTGCGCTCTACATGTTGCGCCAGATCCGACAACTTTCCGCGACGAAATTCTTCATGAACCTTGGTGAGCTCGCGACAAATAACGGCATCACGATCACCCAACACATCTGCCATTTCACGCAGTACTTTTTGCACATCCCATTTTGCTACATAAAAAACCAAGGTGTGACGCAATTCTTTAACTTCTTCCAGGAGTGATGTGCGACGCCCCTTTTTGTCGGGCAAAAACCCAATGAACGTAAAACGATGCGTGGGCATACCACTGGGCACCAATGCAGCCAACAATGCAGAAGCCCCTGGAATTGGTACCACTGGGATTTTGAGTTCGATTGCTTCGCAAATCAATTTGTAACCGGGATCAGAAAGTCCCGGTGTTCCGGCGTCACTGACAAGCGCAACGTTCTTTCCCTTTTCCAATGCATTCAAGATCACATCTGATTTGAATTCTTCGTTATGCGCAAAAAAACTGGTGAGTGGCGTGCGGATTCCCAAGTGATTGAGCAGATTTTTCGTGCGGCGTGTATCTTCGGCGGCCACCAAATCCACTTCACCCAAAATGCGGATGCCCCGCTGGGTCATGTCCTCCAGATTTCCGATAGGCGTTGAGACGATGTAGAGTGTTCCGGACATAGTGCGTTCATAGAATGGATTTTGCTCGCTGACAAGGGTTGTGCAGCATAAAATGGATTATGCAAAGTACGGACATAACAACACGGCAACATAATAATAGCACAAGATTGCAAGGCAACCACATAGGCCACTACGTATAATCAGCTTCAATAGATTAGCCTGCGTAGGTTTTTTCGCGGCGTTCTTCTTCTTCTTTGCAGCGGATGCAAAGATCGGTTACAGGACGTGCTTCAAGACGCTTGATATCGATATCATCACCACACTTTTCACAGATACCAAAATCACCGTCATCAATTTTCTGAATGGTCTTTAAAATCTTTTTGAGGAGCACATTTTCGCGGTCACGCAAGCGCAACTGCATGGACTGATCCGCTTCACTGGAGGCCTGATCCACTTCGTCGGGCAAATCACTTGGATCAACAACCCGAGTCGCGTCCTTGGTTGCATTGAGCGACTCTAAAATCTGTTCAGAACGCTCAGTTAACATGTCACGGAACCGCTTAAGGTCTTTTTTATTCATAACCACCTCATATCAAAGGTTTAAAGGGTGCATGGCTTTTTCCCATCCACCCATTTTTGTCAACCCTAAAAGCCTACTCCTCTAAACGGCCTATTTCCAGTCGAATATCCTGAACCAGGGATGGCTCCACATGAGCATGAATTTTCTTAAGAATTTGTGGTTTCATGTACTGAAGCTCCTGTAACCAGGCTGCCGACTCTACACGCACCACCAGCGTCAGGTCCATCATTTTGACCGGCTGAGTGTGTTTGGCGATGCGTGCTCCAACAACATCATTCCAAACGGCAAAAACGGAATACTGTTTAAGCTTTTTTTGCGCAGTTGGATCTTTGGCAAAATAGTTTGAAAGTATATCTGAAATAGTTTCGAGTTTGGTTTTGACTTTCAAGAAAATTCTCCAGAGGGCTTAGGCAGGTTTTCCCTGAAACGCCCGAATCACGCAATCTGCCTGAATGGCGCCCTCACGAATGATGGCCATAGTATCTTCTGAGACATCTACAACGGTTGATCCCAAGCTAGGCCTGCATTCGCCGCCATCTAAAATGCAGTCAATACGATCTGAGAAGTACTTTTTAACATGCTTCACCTGTAGTGATGGCGGATACCCAGATAAGTTTGCACTCGTTGTTGTAATTGGCTTTCCAAACGCCCGCACAAGAGCTGTGGCGACAGGATGTGATGAAATGCGAATACCAATCTTACCTGTGTTCGTCATAAGGCTTCTGGAAATTTTGTCGCCCGCCGTAAACAAGATCGTTAACGCTCCAGGCCAAAACTGCTTCACCATTCCCCGTGCCGGCTCAGGAATGTTGGTAACATAGTCTTGCAGCATTTTCATGTCTGCCACCAAGATGGCCACAGGCAATCCATAGTCACGACGCTTCAGATCATATAGATGTTTAACGGCCTTATCACTCGTCACATCAACGGCCAATCCATAGAGCGTTTCAGTAGGATACGCCACTGCCTGACCCGCCTTCAACGCTTCAACTGCTTCAGCAATCACATGGGGTTCCGGATCCCGCGCATCAACATGCAAAATTTTACTCATAGTTTCACCAGTGACTTACCGATATCATGACGATACCAGGCACCCTTCCAACGAATTTTTTTAGCGACATCATAGGCACGATACTGTGCACCTTCCAATGTGTCACCCAACGCTGTAACTCCTAAAACGCGGCCACCTGCAGTTTGTAGCTTTTCATCTTTCATGCAAGTTCCTGCCTGAAACACGACCGCATCTTCTGTAGGGGATGGAATACCTTGAATCTCGGACCCTGTAACTACTGTACCTGGATAGCCCTCTGCAGCCATTACCACACACACCGACGAACGCGAATCCCATTTAAGTTGTTCTTGTTGATAAAGCGCAACTGCGGCCGATCGCCCACACAGCTCTACAAAATCAGTTTGCAACCGTGGCAATAAGGCTTGTGCTTCAGGATCACCAAGTCGTACGTTGTACTCCAAGACATGGGGTGTCTGCCCCACCACCATAATACCCATATACAAAAAGCCAGAAAATGGCATGCCATCTAGCGCCATACCGGCAATGGTAGGTTCTAGAATTTCGGTACGAACCCGTTCCACCAATGCAGCATTCACCCATGGTACGGGACTCACAGCTCCCATTCCGCCCGTATTGGGCCCCTGATCACCATCATAAGCACGCTTATGATCCGCTGCTGATTGAAGCAATACAGCCTTCTCACCATCGGCAATAGCAATCATGGAAATCTCACGGCCCTGTAAAAATTCTTCAATCACCACGCTCTGACCTGCACCACCCAACTGTTTACCACCCATCCAGTCCGACAATGTTTTTTGGGCCTCATCTGCCGTTTGCGCAATCACAACGCCTTTTCCTGCAGCAAGACCATCTGCTTTGATCACCACTGGGTACTGTTGAGATTTCAAATAATGAAGGGCTTTGGCAATATCGGTAAACGTTCCCCACTTTGCAGTGGGAATATGATGACGATCCATAAATGATTTTGCGAACGACTTGCTGGATTCTAATTGTGCGGCCATGCGTGTGGGTCCCATAATGGGGAGACCCGCATTTCTAAATGTATCCACCACCCCCAGACTTAATGGCAGTTCTGGCCCTACAATTGTCATATCAATTTTTTCAGTTTGAGCAAAAGAGAGAAGCTTGTTGATATTATCAACGGGAATATCCACACAAGTTGCAAGTGCAGCAATCCCCGGATTACCCGGCGCCACGAATAGTTGGGGGGCATGCTGACTACGCGACAATGCAAATGCAATGGCATGCTCGCGCCCACCACCGCCAATTACTAGAATCTTCATGGGACGCATGCTTAACGAATGCCCCCAAAAGAGTACATAAAAAACTCTATTCCCCTAGGCCGTGTCGCCAATACCATAATGTCGCTTATACGAATTTTCCTCACTGGCCGCCTGACTTCGCCGATGTGGTCCCTTCGGGCGCCGGTGGTCGTTTTTTCTCATACGCCGAAAAAACGCCACGCTGCTCTCTCAGAGCGTGCAGTTTATAGGCTTAGATGCACGCTCTTCCGAGAGCCGCCCTGCCGGGATCACATCGGCTCAGAATACGGCGGCCACAGTGTGAAAAGTTGGAACGGCATGCTGCTCCCTTACGAAGATCGCCGTATAAGCGACATTATGTTGTGACTTTAATGGCGGAAGTGGCGTGTGCCTGTGAAAATCATGGCCATGTTATGCTGATTGGCAGCTGCAATGACTTCTTCGTCGCGGACAGAACCGCCAGGTTGAACGACAGCTGTTGCACCGGCTTTGGCAGCCGCCAAAAGCCCATCTGCAAACGGAAAGAACGCATCTGACGCAACGACTGTGCCTTTGAGGGGGAGCTGAGCCTTCATGACTGCCAATTGCACAGAGTCCACTCGACTCATCTGGCCCGCACCAATGGCGACTGTTCCCGTTGCATTTGCAAAGACAATTGCATTGGATTTGACATAATGGGCAGCACGCCACCCCAAATCAAGTGCAAGTAACTCTTCTCGACTGGGTGCACGCGTCGTAACAATACGCATCGACCCTAAATCTTGAAATTCACAGTCCCGCATCTGCCACAGAAATCCTCCCTGTACAGATCTTAATATTGGATCTGAGGTTGGCAGCTCCGCAGCACACGGCACTTTCAACAGACGTAAATTCTTTTTGGATTCTAAAATCGCCAGCGCTTTTGCATCAAAGCCTGGTGCCATCACCACTTCAAAAAAAGTTTTGGCAATTGCCTCAGCCGTTTCTACATCTAAAGGACGCGATAGTGCCACAATGCCACCAAAGCTACTCACAGGATCTGTTGCTTGTGCACGTACAAAGGCGTCATTCAATTTTTGTTCAACCCCAATCCCGCAGGGATTACCATGTTTTACAATGACACATGCTGTCTTCTCAGAAAACGCACGGACTGTTTCAAGGGCTGCATCTGCATCAAGAATATTATTATAAGACAGCTCTTTCCCCTGCAGTTGCTGTGCCGCAGACAAACCAGTTGCTGAGGTTTGATACCACGCAGCCGATTGATGGGGATTTTCACCGTAGCGCAATGATTGAATACGCCTTCCAGAAACCACTACTGTTTCCGGTATGTCACTTTTCTGTGACTCATCAGTAAATTGTGTCAAATAGTGACAAATCGCGGCGTCGTATTCAGCCACTCGTGCAAATGCTTTTTGGGCCAGTCGAAATCGTGTCGATCGCGTCACTTCCCTTTTTTCAGACAACTCCCGTAATATCACTTCATAATCTGATGGATCCGTCACAACGGCTACATCAGTATAGTTCTTGGCTGCAGAGCGCACCATACCCGGACCACCAATGTCAATTTGTTCAACGGCATCTGCAAGTGAGCACTGGGGATCTGAAACAGCTTTCTCGAATGGATAAAAATTCACAACCAGCAAATCAATATAAGGAAGCCCTTCTCGTTGCATAATTGCATCATGAATATCACGACGTGCAAGTAGCCCTGCATGCACCTTAGGATGCAGTGTTTTAACACGCCCATCTAAAATTTCAGGGAACCCTGTAAAATCAGACACTTCAACAACAGGGATACCTGCACCTGAAATAACCTTAGCGGTCCCCCCTGTGGAAAGAATCTTAATGTTCATGGCATGCAGTTGCTTGGCAAGATCAAGAATTCCAGATTTGTCAGAAACACTAATGAGGGCACGCTCAATCATACTACTTGTTTCCAACGGTGCTAGCACCGAGTCCTAAGAGACCTTTAACATCATCATCACTCACCTTCACACCAGCACCAACAATCCAGCTTCGTGATTGTGTTGAATTGAGCAAGTCGTTACCACCACCTGTCAAGTAGAGGCTCTTCGTAACATTTAGGTTACCATACACCTTAACCTGTGGTGTACGACCGTCGTTGGAACCAAAGTCCCAAACAGATGTTCCTGCAGAAAGGGGACCATTCATATAATCAAGACCCACACCACCGCGGGATTCAATAATACCACCGCGCAATCGCCAGTTATAAAACTTCTTGGCCAACTCAGCAGACACCAAGAACTTGTTTCGCTGAGTCACGCTGTTGACGGAGTAGACCGACGTCGTGGCCCCGCCCACAGAGATATTGGATTGCTGAATGCTGACGCTTGGTGGTGGATACGGGTTGGTCACAAATTCCAAAATGAAAGCCTGATCCGGACGCGGCTTCAAATCCAAATGCACATAGTTTTTGAAGTCCCGCTTATTAGCTAGATATTCCGTATGATAGCCAATATCAGTTTGCATACGGTGAACACCACCTACAAGACCATTAATATTATCCAAAGCCTCATTGGCTTTATTGACTGTTGAATCATCATTGATCAAGCGCCCCACCGTACCGCGTCCTTCATCAACCTTTTGGGTGATACTTGCAATGCGTTCAGCAGTTTCTTGAACATTTGGCCCGGCACCTGAAATAGTTGTTCGCAAATCAGAAGACAACATCGCGAAATTTTCCAAAATGCGATTCACATTTTGTTCATTGCGAATCATCAGATCTTTAAGAACCGTTGTAAACTTATCCAAATTATCAACTGCATGGGCAGCACCCGGTGTCATGTCATTCAATCGTGACACCAGACTATTAATATCACCGCCAGAACCATTATAAATCAATTCTGAGTTATCCGCCAATTCCGGCTGACCCACTGGACCGGGAACAATTTCAACAAAGGTTTCACCCAAAGCGCCCTTAGCACGGACAGCAGCTTGTGTTCCCTCTGGAAGGAACACATCTTTTTGCACAGAAAGCTTAAGACGTGCACGACGGGAATCATCAAGCGAAATTTTGGCAACAACACCTGCTTGGTAACCTGCAATCAGCACTGGCGTTTTGTCATTAATACCCAACGCTGAGTTCACGGTAACATAATACGTTTTGCCACCCGCAAAATCAGAGCCACCACCCACTTTGAGTGTCATGTAGCCCATAATCACAAGAGCAATAAGCACAAACGTGCCAACCATTGTTTCACGCTTCATTAACGTAGGTCCTTAATATCGTTGAGGCCACTTGCAGACGGCGTGGAACGTCCTTCCAAAAATTGTCTAACAAATGGAACATCAGTTTTTTTAAATACGTCGGGAGTTCCAGACAAGATAATTTCCCCCTCACTTAACATGGCAATCTTATCAGCCACGTGAAATGTTGCTGCAATATCATGACTAATGACTACAGATGTAATTCCGAGCTCCTTTTGCATGGAGAGGATCAAATTGTCAATCGCATCGGTCATAATTGGATCAAGCCCTGTAGTGGGTTCGTCATACAGCATAATTTCAGGCTTTAAGGCAATAGCACGTGCCAATCCCACACGCTTACGCATACCACCTGACAATTCCGACGGCATCTTATGTCCGATATCTGGCAATCCAACGAGACTCAACAGTTCCTTCACACGTTTGGCTAATTTATTTTTATCAAGATCACTATGCTCTACCATTGGAAACGCGACATTATCAAAGACATTCATGGAATCAAACAGGGCCGCATTTTGAAAGAGCATGCCAAACTTGGTGCGAATTTCGCGCAGCTTCATGGAGTCCAATGTCGACAAGTTGGTGCCATCGACGGTGACCTCGCCCGAATCAGGGCGCAGCAAGCCAATCATATGCTTCAAGATAACGGATTTTCCCCCACCGCTTCGGCCAATAATGACTGTAATCTTCCCACGTGGGATGGTTAAATTAAGTCCTCTAAGTACCTTTTGAGTACCAAAAGATTTGCAAACATCATGAAATACAATGGCATCACCGGTCATATGATCGTGCTCTTAAAGACGTGTAAAATCCAAGACGTCAGGAAGTAATCCAAAATCAAAATCGTAACACTCGAAATCACCACGGCTTGCGTAGTAGCGCGACCTACACCCTCGGCACCGTTGCGAGTATTGAAGCCTTGGTAACAACTAATGAGTGATATCGCGAACCCGAAGAACGCCGACTTCACTAAACCACCAATCAAGTCATTCACATCGACGTAATAATATAACTTGTTTAAAAAGGAGCCTTCATCAATATTCAGCAATTGAACACCCACCAAGTAACCGCCAAACACACCGATAAAAATAAAAATGCCGGTGAGCAGTGGCGTCATGAGTGTGGCCGCTACAACACGTGGCACAACCAAATAGTGAATGGGGTCCACCGCCATGGTTTCCAGTGCATCGATTTGCTCAGTAACACGCATGGTACCGAGCTCTGCGGCCATTGCTGAGCAGGCACGCGCAGTCACCATGAGTGCGGTAAACACCGGACCAATTTCGCGCGCGAGTGACAACCCAATCGTGGCCCCCACCAAAGTTTCGGCATTGAACAGGGCAAAGGCTTTACCCGTTTGCAGCCCAAAGACAGCACCTACAAAAAGCCCAGTCAATGCAATGATCGGAACCGAACGCACACCGATAAATTCCATCTGTTGGAAATAGAGACGCATGCGGTATGGGGCGTGGGTAAGCCAGCGCATGGCTTCCCAAACAAATAACGACCAATTGCCCAAACCACGACAGGCATTAATCGCCATACCGCCCGCATAATCCGCAACATATTCGATTCCGCCCAACATCCGATTCATCAACTACTCCACATAGACACGCGGCACCCGAGGCCCCACGTGACACATAATTTCATAAGAGATTGTACTTGCCCACCCTGCAACATCGTCTGAGGTGATGGTTTCAGTGCCTTGGCTACCAATTAACGTAACCTCATCCCCCACCTGTACATCGGGATAGTCGGATACATCCAGCATCAACATATCCATTGTGATGCGGCCAGCCACTTTAACGCGACACCCCTTAACCAATACTTGAGCATTTCCCTGAGCGGCCCACGGATATCCATCGGCATATCCAATCGGCACCACCGCAACGCGCCCCTCTTCTGGCAACTGATACGCCCCCATATAACTGATGGGAGTTCCTTTGGGCACATGCTTCACGAGCACAATGCGGCTTTTCACCGACATAACCACTTGCAATGGGTGCGTTTTTAAATCGTCTGAATAGCTGGAGCTGCCGTACAGCGCGATTCCAGGCCGCACCAAGATGGTTTCGCCGGCTTCAATTTCCGGCACAACATGCCGTAAAATGGCAGCACTATTGGCCACATGAATACATGGAATTGTCCCCAGCTCAGAGCGGACCTCTCTCACACATTTGTTCCAGACATGCAACTGTTCGGTCAAGACTTTCGGGTCCCCCGCATTGGCGAAGTGCGTCATAACACCGCCCAACTTAAGGTTCGCGTGCTGCTTCCAAACACGTAGCAACGCGGACAATGACTCTGGTCGAATTCCCAAACGACCCATGCCGGTATCGATCTTTAAGTGGGCCGTAACAGATTGTGGGCCTGCCACTTTTGCCAAACACTCAATGGCTTGTGTTGAATGGATAACCGGAATAAGGCCAAATTGAATACACGCCTTGGCCGCCCTGTCAGATGCCCCCTGCAAGCCCCCCATTACAACAATTGGCTTTTTGATTCCCGCCATCACAAGTGCCACACCCTCTTCAATGGTTGCGACACCAAATGCCGTCACACCTGCATCGGATAACCATTGCGCCACGTGAACTGCGCCGTGACCATAGGCATCGGCCTTCACCATGGCTAAAATTTCTGCGCCCTTGGGCAATTCCCTTTGAATCACATTTAAATTATGCAGTAATGCAGCGCGCTCCACCGTTGCAATTGTGGGACGAAAAATTTCTGTGGAAGTTGTCGGCGATTCGGATATGGGTGACATGAGGGGCGTTGCATAAAATGACCGAGCCACAAGAGCAATCGCAAATTTCAGTTTCCGTCCAAAACTTTGGGCATAGCACTCAACTCATTGGTTTGGGTGGGCATTATGTTTTGACGGATCCCCACTTTGGCAGCCGATGCCTGCTGTGGAAGCGACAAAGTGAGATGCCGGATCCTGGCCAGCTTCCAACGCTGGATGCGGTTGTCATCAGCCATGCTCACCCTGATCACCTTAATATCGACAGCTTCAAATTCATTCCTGGTTCTGTGCCTGTCTTTGTACCAGAAGGCATGGCAATGGCACTGCGGGCAACTATCCAAAATCCGATCATTGCACTCAATTGGTGGACCCATTTCGCTCTACCATCAGGACTTACGATCACAGCAGTTCCGGCACGCCACAATGGCGGCAAAATACTACCGTGGCGCTTTCGAAAAGTCTGTGGCTGGGTCATCCGGTATAATAACAAGTCCGTCTACTTTGCTGGCGATACCCGCGCGGGTACCCATTTTAAAGAAATTGGCAATACCATGAAGATCAATGTGGCACTTCTACCAGTGGGCACAATGGTCTCTGTGCCCTGGAATCATATGGCGCACTTGTCCCCCAAACAAGCCGCAGAGGCCGCACAAGAATTGAACCCTGAATTTGTCATTCCCAATCACTGGGGAAGTTTTGGCTGGAACCGTCACCCGGGCGAGGGTGATGTCGAAACATTTAAAGGTGCCATGCTTATGCACAACATGGGCGACCGTTGTGTTGTGGTGCCACCCAACAACAATTGGACACAAACGATATAAGGAGATCTGCATGCAAGAACTCAACGCACGACCTATTACGGCTTCAGCCACCACCAATCAATTTTTGAGCCGCATGTATGGCTGGATGGGATTTGGATTGGGACTCACAGCGGTCGTTTCATTTTTTGTGGTCACGACACCCGCTGTCATGGAATTCGTGTTCAAAACACCCGGTGTGTTCATGGGACTCATGATCGCTGAACTGGCAATGGTTCTTGGGTTTTCCTTTTTGCTGAATAAAATTACGAGCACTGTGGCCTCACTACTTTTCGTCACCTATGCCGCCATGAACGGCGTCACCCTCTCCGTTATTTTTCTGGCGTACACATCGGCATCCATTGCCGGCACATTTGCAATTACCGCAGGCATGTATGTCTCCATGAGTATTTATGGTGCAGTTACCAAGCGCGACCTCACCCAAGTGGGCAGCTTTGCGATTATGGGACTTTTTGGAGTTGTGATTGCGAGTGTCGTGAATATGTTTACCCACAGTGATTCGATGGGTTGGATGATTGGTTTCATTGGCGTGATCGTCTTCACATTACTCACCGCCTATGACACGCAACGCGCCAAAGAGATGGGTAAATTCTTTGCTTCGGATTCAGATGAATCGCGCAAGGCATCGCTCATGATGGCGCTGGCCCTGTACCTGAACTTCATCAACTTGTTCCTGAGCTTACTGCGACTCTTCGGACGCCGGCGGTAAACTTAGTTCGTTGGGTCAATTCCGTTCGGTGGTTGTAGGTAGAAGTCAGCCTGGAATGTGTAATCTGTTGGCACCGCGGGCTCAAAGAAGCTATCCGTAATTGCAGCAATCCCGGTACAACTGGTGCCACTCACGTCTTGCACACCTGTCGTGCGATTCACACAAGCATTGCGCACCACGATTTCCTCTGTACCCCTGGTATTGGTGAATTTAATATTTTCTCGGATGTAGGATCCAGTGTCATAAAAATATGCTGTCAACAAGCTCGCTGCATTACTTTGGAAACCTGCCTTATTTAAATAGTGCAGCACATCCCCTGAATCAACTTCGTCACTAACATACAATCGATCGCCGTATGCCTCAAATTCCAATACAGGATCAAGAATGTTAACATTTGCGAACACTTCACGGTTATCACCGCTGCGATTATATGAGTAGCCACCTTGGAACGGCTCACTGTTTTGAATTGGTGCAACAATATGGAACGACCCAGCACCATCATTTGTAGCTGTTGGTTTCACGGTGAACAAAGCTTCCATATACCGTAAATCCGTTGATTCCGTAACGACTTGCCCAGGGGATAACTTCCAAACACGCATGCAAATGGCTTTTCCTGTCGTAGCTGGATCCGCATTATTGCCAGAGCAGGTTTGTGAACCAGGATTAATGCCAACAGGATCCGTCGTCGTAAATGCAGTAAACTCAAACGCCTTATAGTCGATGTATAATATCACACCACTACTTAGTGTCACTGTTGCAGAGTGCTTACTGATGCTTGATGTTAATTCAACTGGTGTACCATTATCCAAAAACACAGACGCCAGAGCATCATCCACAAAATTATTTAGAATGGTAGTCGTCGTATCCACTTCTTCATTAACGCTCAAATAGGTACCTGGCGCAATCGCCGCCATAATCGACTTACCCAGTGGTGATGAAATATTTGCTGATCCTACCAGACCGCCACCCACACCAATAGATGCTGGCACAATCATCGGCACTTCTACTGCGATTGGTGCACTACTACCGCCCGATGGCGCTGCATTGTTAGTAATAGCACACGATGCACCACTAACAGCTAAGACCAACCCTAGCAGGCCTACGTGCCATGACTTCCTCAAGAAATGTCTTACCTGTTTCATCATAGCCGTCTACTCCGCAAAGGTTCCATAGAAGTTGGACATGGTCACTGTACTTGCCGTACCAGATCCATTCTTCATACCCAGTATCTGCACATCCAAGTCTGTTAAATCCATCGCCAAACTAATGTTGGCCACAGTCCCACCACCACCCGCACCATCATCAAATACGATGGATACTGTTGTCGCTGTCAGTTGGATATACATCTCATCCCCAGCTGTATATGTTGAGGCATAGAATGTGTCTGTGTCAGTAGAAGTTGTACCATATAGTGCACGGTATTTATTCGTACCTGCATCACTGGACACCATAAACACGATATAGTTGCCATCGGGGTCAGACACACGTAACCCAACACCATCACCGTCATTTAAGAATCCTGTAATAGAGTCAATTGTGATGCCAAAGCGCATGTAGTCTGCTTCAGCTAATTTGCGAATGCCCGTTTTTAACAAACCAGCGGCCGTCGGGCTTTGTCCAGCCGCCGTTGATGTAACTGCACCCGGAATTGAAAGTGTCAGGACACTGCTACTGGCACTGAATGTACCATTGTCCGTATTCACCGCCGTCCAGCAACTTAATCCATTTGAGAAGTCGTCGGACACGCCACAACCTGTATTAATTGTGTATGTCGTTTTAATCAGAGGGTTATGATATTGATCACGAATACGTTGCGTACCACCAATACCATTTTCAGCACCATTGAGTACAAGCGTGCAAGCCGTATCAGCCGGAAGTGTTGCACGTAATGAAAATGCCAAAGTTGTGCTGGTGCTGTACTGAATAGTGGCACCACTCACGCGGTTTTGTGTTGAATCATCACCCGTACACAAGAAGTCAATATCAGCCGCATCCACGGGAACCCCACTGCTCCCAGCCTCTTGGTCCGTAAGCATGGCCTCATCGAATGTAATGACAAAACTATCGTAACTGCTCCCACTACCACGCAGTGGAAAGCTGTTGTTACCCGACGTACTCATTGTATATGTGCTGTTAACAACAATTGAACTCACCGTTGGTGCTGTAATGTTTGAGGGGAAACCACTATACGGAGCAGTCGGCGTGGTACCAGGTGTCGCCCCTTCCGTACATGCGACTGTTCCACACATATCTGTCGTAATACCATCCACTGATGTTGTTGCAGGAATCCCATATGTAACCGATCCATTGTCTGAATTGACAGTTGTGACAGTAGAGTTGTTCGCCGTCCCGCCGCACGAAATTTCCAGCAGTAGGATCACAATAGTAACACCCGCATGTAGACGCGAACGGCACATATGTCAGGTATAAGAGCAATAACAATGCCAAACAATACAGGGATAAACCCCTTATTTAACAAATACTTAAAAAAACTCATTTTGATACAATCCTCGAAAAGAGGTGAATTGATACACACCAGGTGATGTAAAACCAACGCAGCTGGAAGAAACTTTACAGGTAGCAAAGCACCCATTTAAATTGACAAAACATACTCACCATTTTCAAAACTACAAGAAACATTCTCATATTAGGAATTTCAACTACTTGATATTTAAAAGTAATTCAAAATTTGGACAAAATTATATTTGGCCCAATTTTTGCTCTAAGCAACTGCATGAAGTCTAACATTACAAGATCGTTCCTGTTCATCCTTACCGCAGCCATAATGGGCATCAGCTTGATTTCCTGTAGCCCACCAGGCTCCGGTGGCAATGCTGCACCATCGGGTGGCGTGGGAATCCCAGTTGCAGTTGAAATTCCATCGCTCGATTCGGTGGGTGACCTACTCTATATTACGGGGCCCGTTGTCATGGATGGCGGCGCCAACATATCGGCAAAATCAGTGAAGGCTGCAAATCAGAGTGTTGCTAAAGGCATGGGACTCACCAGCAAGTTTGGCAACAGTTTGAATGCCTGCGAAACACGTAATTTTTTTTGGGGCATGATGAGCGATGGTGCGCAAACGGACTTGGAATTATGTCTTCTCAAAAACTATGTGGCCCCATCACTCACCAATGCTGGCGTCAACATGTATGATGGTAACTACCACAATGCTTCTATCAAGGTAGATGTTGGACATGGAATGTCTGATGTGATCTTTCGATTTCGCCTTGTGAAGGATGATTCTGGCAACCTATCAAAATTTAATTTATATGCTTGTGAAGCAGGAGTACAAACCCTCTACAGTTCTCAAACCATCACAGGCGATACCGCGATCATTACATCAAAAAATTTGGAAAATGGGAATCGGCATATTATCAATGCAACAGGTTCATTAAATGATAGTGCTCAATACACATCAAAGGTTATTGATAGCGAACACTACGATCCCACCGATGACAACAGTACAATTCGCACGCGTAAAGGGGAAATGATCCAAGAGCAGACAAACGCAACGCTATCCGCATTTTATAAAAGAGCAGGTGAAACTGAGGTTGTTCAAGAACGTATCTTTTCTGCTTTTGGAATCGATTACGCTGGACCCATTATATTGGATCCTTCTCAGTATCAAATTCTCAATGGCGCAGGGCATTTGATTTATGGACACACAGATCAAACAGAATGCTGGGATGCCAATGGCAATAAAAGCAGCGATCCCAGAGACTGCAACCCATATCTTGCAATCGTCGAACAAAATTCACCCATGGCTGTACAAGATGTTGCACCGATCAGTTTCTCCGCAGATGAAAGTGTTAATTGTGCATTATTGGACGATATCACCACTGCACCACCCGTGGAAATTGCCAATAGCGTATGTTCTGGCTTTGCACTCGATAACAATCAAGTTGATTGTCATGCCAAGGTAGATGGTGAATTTGCAGTAGTAGCCACCATTAATGGTGAGCTTTTATCAACAGACGCTTCAAACCCGACATCAGTCACATTAACGCCCACAATTTTACTGTCTCTTTCTTATGAACCTTATCTTGCATCATTTAATTCGGGTAACATCATTCTGGAACCTTACGAAGGAAACATTCCGGTTAACTATGGCAACAACCTCATCGGCGACGATGATTTTTCCGTTGAAAATTGGAGCCATGACTATACACGCCTTACGCTAACCCACCACCTCACACCAGGTACTGTTTATCGCCTAACTCTCACTAAAGACTTAGGTGGAGTGGGCTCCATGAATCATCCCACAGCTGCAGGCGTCTATTACATATCAGTACCGTGAGTTTGACGTTATTCACCCATATACAGGTATTTTAAACCCCCGCTTCTCAATTTGAAAACCCAGAAGCAAGAACAACACATTGATATATATATGTTTTCCAAAACAAAACTGTCCAAACATTTGGCACAAGAGTTGCTCTTAGTCAGTACGTTGAGGCCAACAACTGGAGGTTGTGTGCATACGCGGATACAGCAAATTTTGCTTTCGGCGGGAGTGGTCCTTCTGCTTGTCCACTGCGGCAGTAGCACTAGTACAACATCGCCATCTTCAGGCCCCACGGTATCCTCACTCGCCACCACTGGTGGTACTACAATCAATACAAGCGGCACCACAGGCATTGCTATTGATTCTGCATTCACACTTACCTTCTCTGAAGCAATGCTATCCAGCACAGCATCTACCAGTAACATCACATTGACTTGTAGCTCGGCACAGACAGTTACGATTGCCGGCGTTACATCTGGTGACACGAGTACGGCATTCACCATCACGCCATCTACATCAATGCCAACTGGCACGGCATGCACATTATCAGTCAGTGCAGGGGTAACCAACGCCTCTGCGACAGCAGTAACAGCTGCAAGCTATACATTCACAACAGCCTCTGCATCCACGCCAACAGCATCGCTATCAGGTACCGTTTTAAGTACGGGAAGCAGTGGCACCATTGCCACATCAGGCACCACAGACATTTCAGGTGCCACAACAGCGCCACTGACATTAACATTTTCAACAGCCATGTCCAACAGCACTGTTACTGCTGGAACAACATTTCAGTGTCCCAGCGGTACGTCGCTAAGCCCTACCCTTGCAACAGCTGACAACACAATCTACACCATTACACCGACAGCTGCGTTGCCCCAGATTTCAAACTGTGTTTTGAACTTGGCCGAGACGATCGAGGACTCTAATGGCAACGCACTCGCTGCAACCAGTTATAATTATACTACAGGCTGTTCTACCTCTGATGACTTCAGCAATTCGAGTACATTAAGTTCCTGTTGGACAGCAGCGAATGCTAGTGGCGCAACGATCGCCATCGCTGGTGATGTATTGAATATGAGCACATCCACAACATCTGGATTTTCATTTGTTCAAGAAAACAAAACATTTGCGAACGACAATGTCACTGTCACTGTATCAATTCCAACTTTCAGTGGTATCAATTCATCTAACGACATTTGCGGCCTTTGGATTCAAGATGAATCATCACAACAAACCGGAATTATGGCCTTAGTTGAGCCTGATGGAGGAAACATCGTTATTAATGCGGCATATGTTGATGGAAGCAGTGACAATCTATCTGCTTCGCTAGGGGCAGGTAGTGATTCGTCTGTACTTGCAGGAACACTCTTCCTAAAAATTGCCCAATCTGGAACCTCGCTTACGGTGAGTTATCGTGTAGGTTCATCGGGCGCATTTACGGATATTGTCACTAAAACAGTTAACTACGGTAGTTCCAAAAAAATTGGTCTTCTGCTCAAGAGCGATGGCACCGGTACCACTAATTGCCAGTACGCCAACTTTACTGTTACCGGAGGCACAGCCACAGGCCAATACTGAGACGCTGCCTAAGATTGGTTTGGTGTTTGACTTGAATGGGCGCCTTTGATAGGCGCCCATTTGATTTTGAGCAAGGGGTGCCCAGCGGGCTGAGAATATACCCTCATAACCTGATGCGGATAATGCCGCCGAAGGGATTGCAATGACAGATACCATTACAATTAACGGTCAACCCCAAGCGTACTCACAGCCCCAAACTGTATTGCAGCTGCTACAAAGTTTAAAAGCCCCTGTCACGGGTGTTGCCGTTGCCGTTAACGATCGTATTATCCCAAAATCACACCATGCAGAGCTACAAATTACTGCCGGGGACCGCGTGGAAATTGTCCATGCTGTTGGAGGAGGATGACATGTCATACCAATTAGGAAAATTTGAATTTGGATCACGCTTAATCGTTGGCACCGGCAAATATGCGAGCTTTGCGCAAACACAAGCAGCACTCGAAGCCAGTGGCGCGCAAATGATTACCGTCGCGCTACGCCGCGTAAAATTAGACGGCGCACCAGAAGAAAATTTACTCAACTACATTGATCGTAACAAATATACCCTGCTTCCCAACACAGCGGGATGTTACACCGCCAAAGACGCTATTCTCACCTGCGAATTGGCGCGCGAAGCCTTAGGTACCTCGCTTGTCAAACTCGAAGTCTTGGGCGATGAACGCACCCTTTTCCCGGACAACGAAGCCCTACTCGAAGCCACCAAGGTCTTGATTAAAGAAGGCTTCACCGTGCTGCCCTACTGCATTGATGATCCCATCATTTGTAAAAAACTAGAAGACCTGGGCTGCGCTGCCGTCATGCCACTGGCTGCTCCCATTGGCTCAGGACTCGGCATTCGCAATCCCACAAATTTGAAAATTATTATCGAGCAGGCAAAAGTCCCCGTCATTGTCGATGCGGGCGTTGGCTGTGCATCCGATGCTGCCATTTGTATGGAACTGGGTGCCACCGCTGTCCTTATGAACACTGCGATTGCAGGCGCTAAAGATCCTGTGAAGATGGCGCGCGCCATGCGCGTTGCCGTTGAAGCCGGACGTCTCTCTTTTGAAGCAGGACGTATTCCCAAGAAACTTTATGCTACAGCAAGTAGCCCATTGGAAGGAGTTGTAAACACATGAGACCCATGAGACCCGAACATCTTCCCACATCTGATATTGAAACTGCAGCAGTTCAACCCCTTCCCAATTCACGTAAAGTGTATGTGCAAGGGTCGCGCCCCGACATTCAAGTGCCCATGCGGGAAATTTCTCAGTCCCGCACAGGCGTGAGTTTCGGTGGTGAAGAAAATCCGTCTCTCACGGTTTATGATGCGTCAGGTCCCTACACTGATCCTAACGCCAAGATCTGTATTCATTCTGGGCTTCCGGCACTGCGCCAAAATTGGATCAACGAACGCAATGACACCGAAGAATTGGCCGGCCCTTCTGCCGATTATGCAAAAGAACGCCTGCAAAACCCAGAACTTGTCGCCATGCGCTTTAACCTCACACGCAAACCACGCCGTGCCAAATCGGGCTGCAACGTCACGCAACTTCACTATGCGCGCAAAGGCATCGTTACCCCCGAAATGGAATTTATTGCGATTCGTGAAAATCAGCGACGTCTGGATTTAAGCCAACAAATGCTGCAACAACATGCCGGTGAATCCTTTGGTGCGCAGATTCCCAAACAGATCACACCTGAATTTGTACGCGACGAAGTCGCCCGTGGCCGCGCGATTATTCCGGCCAACATCAATCACCCAGAAATTGAACCCATGATTATTGGGCGCAATTTTTTGGTAAAGATCAATGCCAACATTGGCAACTCCGCGGTCACCTCATCGATTGCCGAAGAAGTTGAAAAGATGACATGGGCAACCCGTTGGGGCACCGACACATTGATGGACTTGTCCACAGGTGCCAACATTCACGAAACTCGCGAGTGGATCATTCGCAATAGCCCCATTCCGATTGGCACAGTTCCAATTTATCAAGCGCTTGAAAAAGTTGGCGGCATTGCAGAAAACTTAACGTGGGAATTGTATCGCGACACATTGATTGAACAAGCGGAACAAGGCGTTGATTATTTCACGATCCATGCCGGTGTGCGACTGGACTATGTCCCATACACGGTGAACCGTCTCACCGGCATTGTTTCCCGAGGCGGCGCCATCATGGCCAAGTGGTGCGTCACCCACGAAAAAGAAAACTTCCTCTACACCCATTGGGAAGAAATTTGCGAAATCATGAAGGCCTATGACGTGTCATTCTCGATTGGTGATGGTCTGCGTCCAGGGTGCATTCAGGATGCCAACGATCGCGCGCAGTTTGCTGAACTAGAAACATTGGGCGAACTTACAAAAATTGCATGGAAGCACGATGTGCAAGTCATGATCGAAGGCCCAGGACACGTACCCATGCACATGATTAAAGAGAACATGGATAAACAGTTGGAGTTGTGTGATGAAGCGCCCTTCTACACCTTGGGCCCGCTAACGACCGACATTGCACCTGGCTACGATCACATCACATCCGGCATCGGTGCCGCCATGATTGGGTGGTATGGCTGCGCGATGCTTTGCTACGTCACCCCCAAAGAACATCTGGGGCTACCCAATAAGAATGACGTGAAGGCCGGTGTGATTACCTACAAGATTGCAGCACATGCCGCTGACCTGGCCAAAGGCCACCCGGGTGCACAAATCCGCGACAATGCATTATCAAAAGCACGCTATGAATTCCGTTGGGAAGATCAATTCAATTTGAGTTTAGACCCAGTGACGGCGCGCGCATTTCATGATGAAACGCTACCGCAGGATGCCGCCAAAGAAGCCCACTTCTGCGCCATGTGCGGACCCAAGTTCTGCTCCATGCGTGTCACTCAAGATGTCAGAGATTATGTGGCGCTCAAATTACCCAAAACAATTGCCGAGCAGCCCAAGAACACAGCTGCAATTTAGTATTTATGCAAATCGACGTTGATCGTGGGTTCTTCAGCAGACGAACCAAAAAAGTCATCGCTGTGCTTATAGATTTTATAAACTGTTAATGCAGCCAGAAATGCAAACCCCACTCCAGTCAGCGCAAACCCTACGGTTGCAGCAGCAGCTGTCACGGCATAAGCGGCGCCCATGAATGCAAGCGCAGACGTTGCCCCTAATGATCCAGAGATAATTTGCTCCTGACTCTGATCTGGCGTCAATTCAGGATTTGTAACGCCATCATAAATTTCATAACTGCTGCTAACTAATGAAAAACCAGCACCAGCAATACCAAACACCCGCATAGACAATAAAATTTTAGGGGGTATTGGTACATGCTGTATGGACAGCACATCATTGGCCAGATGAATATTGCCACTAGCAACCTCTGTTGAAGCCGCATTGAGTAAGTATCTCATGTATGCCCAATAGGCAGAGCCACGCCCAACATCCACCGCCCCATCAACTACATTGGATTGATTCACCAGTGACGGATCTTCCATAAAATGGTCAACTTCGACCCAAAGTTTAAATGAGCCGACAGCCACTTGAAGCACATTATTCGCAATCATGAACCGTGTGCCACGCGTAAAGAATGTATTAGCTTCCCTTTCAATCACAAGCACGGCAGGATTCGATTGATCTCTAATTTCCTCTGCAGCATGAACCAATGTAGCACCTTGGATGTTATACCACTGTGTTCCCATCCAGCTCAGCACCGCCAACTCATCGGCAACAGCTACCCCCACTTTTTTTGAATCGCATTTCGTACCATTGAGGCACTTAACGACAGTTGTTACATTACCTGCAGTACGCGCAACATTGGCTGCTAATCCAAATCGAGATGCAATTTTGACATGCTGTGCACCTCGTTGACGCATTTCTTGCTGAAAGTCCAAGCGCATCTGGGGCTCTAAATACTCACGTGGCAAATACAAGCGCTGAAATAAAGCACCAATACGATTTTTGGGATCATAGATTCTATTAAATGGATCTGATTGATAATGCGGTAATGTCGAAAATCCAATTCCACGCTCATACCGTGAAAGTGAAAAGAAGAATGATGTACCAACACCAAGTGCTGCACCACCAACCTGCTTACCTAAGATATGATAGTTATAGGGGTCGATGTGCTGTTCGGTCTTTGGCTGCGCCTGTGGTGGAGATGTATTTGAAATAGCCATATATATAGATGTATCGGCCACCCGATGGATTTGTTGCGGCAGCTCTTGTGACAATCACGTGACGCTAAAATTGCCAGACCGATTTACGTGATTTGAGCAGCGTATCAACCATCTGCTGAATCACATTGCGGATATCGAGCGATTTTTCGTGGATTTTGAGCGGATCATCCAAAACCGACTTCGGTACATGGATGGGCTTACCAAATGCAATCACCCACTGGCTCGGCAGCGGAATCAGGCCAAATCCACCAAACATCGGGAAAAGCGGTGTTATAGGTAAGTATGGAATTCCCAGTGACTTGGCCAAGATATCCGACTTCCATAATATGGGATAAATTTCTTCAGCACCAATAATGGCACAGGGAATAATGGGTGTGTCATTTTCAGCGGCAACTCGCACAAATCCACCGCGACCAAAGCGCGCCAGTTGATACCGGTCCTCATATAATTTGCCGAGACCCTTCACACCTTCGGGAAACACAGCCACCAAATCATCTTGCTCTAAAAGTCGGGTGGCATTTTCAGGACAAGCGCGCACGCCACCCAAACGATTCATGGTCACCCCCATAAACGGTGAGTGAAACACAAAGTCCTCCACCAAAAACCGCATGAAGCGTTTGTGGGGGTGATTGCGCATCACAGCCAAATTCAGCATGGCGCCATCGAATGGTAAAGTACCAGAGTGGTTCGCGACAATCAGTCCGCGCCCCGTGGCAGGAATATTAGACATGCCAATGGTTTGAACACGCCAGTAGTCGGTGTAAAGCCAATCAAAAATAGGCGCAACAGCTTGCACAAACTGCATGTCACACCCAAAGTCGTCCGTTTGTTGGGAATCAGCAGATAGCGAGCACACACCCATAACAGTCTGCATGACCGCCATTTCAAAACGTTCCAGAACTTCATGTTTTTTGGCTGATTTCTTCTTGCGTGCCATTACTCTTCCTCACGATGCGCATCCAAAAATGTCATCAGCGCTTCTTCTGAATTATAAACAGGTTCAAACTTTAATTCACGACGTGCCTTGCCACCATCTGCCACGCATCCATACTTTAAGTAGTCAATGCTTGCCGATGGCACGGGACTCACACTGGCCTGCCACAACATATCCGCAGTAATATAAAACAGTGGCGATGGTACGGGAACTGCCGTTTTGTCAGCCATTGCAATTGCGCGCGATAACGGCATTACCCCGTCCCCCACAATGTTAAATGCCCCTTGATGTGGATGCTGTATAAGGTGCAGAAATGCACGAATTACATCATTTTCGTGCACAAATTGTACGAGTGGATCATAACCTGCAACAGTTGGAATCAGCCGTTGACGTAAAAATCGTGTCATCCATGTCCGGGACGTTTGTCCTAAAATGGTACACATTCGCAAAATGCTGATGGTTACATCGTGATGGTGTTCACCAAAATATTCAAACTGTTTCTCAACATCGATTTTGTCATGTAAAAATGGATTACCACGACTGGCATGACGCGGCGATGTTTCAGTAAGCATATTGGGGTTTGTTGATGTTGCACCATACACTTCGGTAGTACTGGCCAGAATCAAATGCTTTACGTGTGTCTTAGCAACCAAGTTAAGCAAATACATACTACCCACCGATAAAATTTCATGCAGACGTTCCAAATTACGCATGGGATGCTGCGGCGATGCTGCATGAATAAAAGTTGTACACCCGTGCATATCCAAAAACCGATGTAGCTCCTTTTCACTTTCCATATGTTCCAACTGAATTGGGTGGTAAATCACCTTTGCATGGTGCGTGGGAGGATATTCATCTAACGCCAAAATTCGCTCACACCAGTCTTCATTAATGAGTGCTCTTAAAAGCAAGCCACCCAAAAATTCACTGGTACCAGTAATTGCAACCACTTTTTGTTTGGACTTAACCACGACTACTGTGACCCCTTCAGTGCAACAACCTGCCGATAATAAAAATAGGTTAATCCTGCTATCCCCAGATCAATGACTGCACCTGCCAAATATGCGAAACACGTCGTTCCACCCAACGCAATAATGTACCCCACACCCGAAATGGATTTGGCCATCATCAACAACCTCACCAATAAAAGTGAATGCCCCAACTCTTTAATCGCACGTGAGCAAATCACCACCAAAATGCCCATGAGGGAAATCGCCAGCACATGCCATAAATGTCCCTGCATGGGTGGCAATTCAGGGCCAGGCCAACGTAAGTATTGGCCTACCGTATTCAAAAACGCGCTCACATCGTCTGGAAAAGTGGCAAATACAAGACCGACTAAGAAGAAGGCCACGAGCCAAAATCGCAAGAGGGTTCGGAGTTCACGCTCTGGTTTGGTCAAACCTGAATGAAACATGAGGAAGGGTTTATCACGCTTCGATTCGTTGCCGCCACAACTTTTTACCCAGCTCAACACCTGGCTGCCCAAATGGATTCACACCATAGAGCTTGGCAGCTGCCAAAGTCATGATGATATCGCACATCATCAAATGCCCCAATGCCGTTTCATTGAGCTCAGGTAGTGCAATTGTATATGAGGGGCAATCCACCTGCTCCAATGCTTGAGCGGTAGTCTCAGCTGCAGTTGTCAGCAATTGCCCAAATGATTTGCCAGATAGGTAACTCGTTTCAGGATTAATAGATTCTGGCACGACTATATCCTGCAACCATGATTTAACGATGATGAAACGAATACATTTGTTTTTGGCGCCTTCAGCAAACATTTGCAGCTGTGCATGCTGGTCTGCTGTACCTATTGCAACGAGTGGTGTCTGCCCCACTTCACTCTTTCCCAAACTTTCTGCCCACAACTGAACAAACCAACGGGCATAATCTGATAAGTGAGAACTATAAGGCATAACGACGGCTATTGAACGACCTGATCTGTCCCACTCAACTTGTTGTTCTGCCCATTTTTTTGGCGCTGCATCTGCAAGAGCAGATTGAGCACCCAACAACAGTGCATCAATATCATAGCCTGCCCAACACAGTGGCAACAATCCCACCGCTGTAAAAATGGAAAAGCGGCCACCAACATTCGCTGGAATTTGGCAGGTCTTCAAATCATGTTGCTTGGCCCACTGCCTTAGAAAACCAACTTGTGGATCTGTGGTCACAGCCACATGATGGATCCAGTCTTCTCCCACAGCTTTCTTCAAGAAATCAACGACAACAGAAGCTAGCGCCATAATTTCAAGCGTACCACCTGACTTACTCACAACATTGATGCATGTCGTTTTCCAGTCCACATGTTGTGTCGCCATCTGAAACGCAATGGGATCGAGATCGTCGCAAATGATGATCGTTTTTTTACGAGCACCTAGTGCAGAGGTAATAGCGCGCAAGCCCTGGCTTGAACCACCAATCCCCACAACTACCATGGTAGAATACTGTGCAAGTGCTGCTGCAACAGTTCGTGCTTCTTGAACCAGCTCTTTTTTGGGAATCATTGTTTGAGGCATGGGGCGCGTCTAACAGGATTGCTATGGCAAATCAAGCAGACCCTTCATTTCTACAACAACATGGGCTCCGGCCAAAAAGCCATCAATAATCTCATTGCCAGAGGGTTTATCTGACAGAGTCGTATCCAGATTAAATGTAATTTCACCTGTTGTCAGTGGTTCTGTCGTATTAAGATCAATATCGTTAATTTCAAAGTCTGCCATGGCATCCATGCTAGGATTAATATCCTCTTCTAGTATCTCACCAGGGCGAATACGAATACGCATTCCCACACCTTGCAAACTAATGCTGCTACCATCAAACGATCCAACAGCCGTAATACCTTTAGCACCAGATACAACAATTGAAAGTGATGATAGCGGTTGCCCCTCAAGCGGCTCTCCTGGGCCATTCCCCTTTAAGACAATCAGGACATGTGGGAATTTATCCATGGACATACGCGCCGTACCCGATTCAATCTCAATGGGCACTGGACCACTCATAGGATATGCAATTGGATCACCCTTAACCAAACCTTCAATGGTGATCGAGAATGTTCCCTTAAAGCACGCCGTTGTATCTTTTGCTTCACATTCACTGCCTGCACCACCACCTGATTCACGCTCTCCATTTTTACCCGGCTCAGCTGTGCCCACGAGCTCTACTTGTACGATACCTTCTTCAGGTGAATGATAAGTGATATCCAGCATGCCACGATGAACCGGTGTTTCCGACGCTTTCGGTGCACTTTCATTCGGTGCGAGTGGCACCTCGCGAATTGGTTCACCCGTCACCCACCCCCCATATTGCGCATATGTCGTCACCATTTTTTGGGGATGATACACCATATGGACTTCCAATGTTGCACCCGCCGGCACAACGATGTTGGACTTGGGAACAATTTTACCTGCAACCACAATGTGGGCGATTTCAAAATTCCCATCCTGATTGCCACCCCCATCAAAACCGATACCACCAATTTTCTGGGCTTGGTCGGAATAGGGATTTACAATCCGAATGACCTTCTCACTTGATTCATTAATCGCGGTCTGTGGAAAGACTTCCTGGCGATAATCAGCAAAGACATTTGGCTTAGTACACGCAGCAGCACCCAGCATGGTCAATGCCACTACAATATAGGCAATTGGGGAAGTTGATTTCATCACCCTACTCATCGGCATATTTCCGAAAAAGTTGCGGGGATTTGACAGGCCGCGTCGAAAGGGCTATGCGCCAGACTACCATGAGCCGACTAAGCGACAAAGCAACAATAAACCTCTTTAAAAACAGCAGCTTAGAAGAACTGTCTCAACTTGCCTCTGAAGCTAAATTGCAACACCACCCCGACAACACTGCCAGCTATGTCATCATGCGCATTGTCAGCCTGACCAATGTCTGTGTGGCCGATTGCGTCTACTGCGCCTTTTATCGCCGCCCCGGTGACAAAGATGCCTACGTACTCACACAGGATCAAATCTTCGCCAAAGTAGACCAGTTAGTGGAGCGTGGGGGCTCCATGGTTGCCATGGAAGGCGGATTTCACCCCAAACTGAAGGTCGAACACTATGAAACCCTCTTTCGCGCCATGCGTGAGCGTTACGGTGATCGCATTGAAATCTATGGGCCCACCATTGTGGAAGCAATCTGGATTGCGAAAAGTTCCAAAATCTCACTTGAAGACTGTTTGAAGCGCTTGATGGCTGCGGGGCTTCGTTGGATTCCAGGTGGTGGTGCCGAAATTTTAACCGACGAATGGCGCAAAAAATTGTCCCCCAAAAAATATTCGGTTGCAGAGTATATTAACGGCATGCGCACCGCGCAGCGCTTGGGTATGGGGACAACCGCCACAATGGTTATTGGATTTGGTGAACCCTATGAGGCACGCGTGGAGCACCTTCGCCACTTGCGCAACTTGCAAGATGAAACCGGTGGCTTTGCAAGTTTTCTGATGTGGACATACCAATCTCAAAACACGGCATTGGGTGGCAGCGTTACAAGTAACGATGACTACCTGCGCACTATTGCCATTTCACGATTGTATCTTGATAATATTCCCCACGTTCGGGCATCGATCTTAACCCAACATGAAAAAGGCCCCGAAGCACTACTCTATGGTGCAAACGATTTTGACATTCCGCTTGAAGATCAAGTGACTCAGCTAGCGGGTGCCACCATTGAAAACAATACCGATCAGGTTCTCAACTGGGTCCGCGCCCGCGGCCTCACCCCTGTCATGCGCCAACCATTCCCAATTCCAGCTTGCAAATAGTTCATTCGTAGGGAACCTCCGGGCGTCACCCAGCCCGCGCCAATACTTCACTCAAGTGAGCTCGCCATTTCATTCGGAGAACTACGTTGTACTGAGTATCAAGGCGCGTTTATGAGCGTAGTCGTATGACGATGGCAAAAATGCCATTGGCTACAACCAAATTTAACGACGCCGTCTCGCTTCGGTGTGACTCTCTTCGCTGTGTGTATCCATGGTTCTTTGCCACACACGGCGAGAGTGACGACCGAGTCCGGGTACCTGCGTAGCGGGTGGACGAAGAAGTACCCGTAGCCGAGAGGCGAAGGGTAAGCGGTTTTTCGCCGTAACGAAAAACCGACGTCGTGCCCGACGAGCGAGACGGCGAGGTAAATTTGGTTGTCATTAGAAAAAGTCTTGAGGCGACTAAAGTGAAAACGATTCGATGTATTGCCGATAGAGTTCGTGGGCGGGTTTAAGAATGGGGAGAAGTTTTAAAATTTTGGGAATATGCCCCCGTGCAATCATTTGGCGACGCCCCAACGCCACGAGCAAATTAATTTTGCCAATCCAAAATTCATGAGCCACATCCGCCTTCATATCCATTTCCACTTCAGGTTTTTTGGTGGTGTCATTGAATGTAATTATAACATTTGAGCCTGTACAATCTGCAGTAATACTTAATTCCGGTTCACGATAATTAAATCGGACAACTAATTTAGAATGTAAAAACTTTGGGCCCAATTGCGGATGTTGCCCTAAGAGTTGAAAAAAACCGCCCAACACTTTCTGTAGTTCTTCCGACGATTTAAAATAGACCATTTATCCCCCTACCACGCTTGTTCGAGCAGTTTTAGAATCTCAGCTTCATCCACTTCGCGCGGATTATAAACTGTTGTGCCATCTTGTGCTGCCAGTGATGCAATCTTGGGAAGTTGATCCTTTTGCACATTCACATCGCGTAGGCGTGTTGGGAGACCACACTTGCGCTCCAACTCTACGACTAATTGGCGCATCTGCTGAATAATCGTATCAACATCACACTTGCCTGTTATGCCCACGCGCGATGCCAACTCCACGTATCGGTCTGCACATACATCGCGGTTATATGTCATCCCCCACGGTAATAAAATGGCATTGGCCGTACCATGATGGACATGGGCAACTGCTTCCACCGCATGCGTCATTGCATGAGTCACACCCACCATCGCATGATCAAACGCTACTCCTGCCATGGTGGATGCAGTCAGCATCCCTTTGCGTGCATCCAGATCATCGCCATCAATCACAGCAGGGAGCAAATGATGCATCACCAAATGAATGGCATGTTTGGCTAATGCGTCTGAAAATGGATTCGACTGCACACTTGTCCACGCTTCTACTGCATGGGTCAGTGCATCCATGCCGGTTGCCGCTGTCAAAAATGGTGGCAGGCTCAACGTTAGTAGTGGGTCCAATACTGCAAGATGGGGACGCAAATAATCATCTACAAAACTCAGCTTTACACCCTGGGATTCATCATACAACACCGCTGCCTGAGTGACTTCACTACCTGTACCTGCGGTTGTGGGAATGGCCACTAGTGGCTTGAGTGGACCCGGAATCGTTTGAGCACCTGAATAGTCAGCAACCAAGTCACCACCATGGGTCAGTAAAATGTTGGCTGCCTTGGCCACATCCATGACCGATCCCCCGCCAATCACGACAAAACTGTCAGCATTCTGTTCACGTGCCTCGAATGCCAATTCTTTTACGATGCGAACACTCGCGGGATGCGCCACATCAAAAAATTCACCGGCAATGTGAAGTCCAGATTGCAGCAAACCGTCTCGTATTGCGCCAATCGCGCCACTCTCTCTCAAAAAATGATCACAGACCAACATGGGTCGTTTCATGGCAAAACGGGCCAACTCTGCTGAAAAATCAGATGCAACACCTTCACCAAAGACAATATGGGTGGGTACACCGAACTGAAAGAAGTTAAATTGGGACATGGATGCTTTTTCCTAAGTCTTTCCCTTGAATACTGTCAAAGGATTTGCTTTGTTTATGCCGCTTTGCATCATTCACCAACTGGGGGTTCAATGAAAGTCGCAAATAACATCTTAGAAGCCGTAGGTCACACACCACTTGTAAAGTTGAACAAAGTCATTGGTGATATTTCATCACCCATTTACGCCAAAGTAGAATGCATGAATCCGGGTGGCAGCATCAAAGACCGTGTGGGCATTCAAATGATTGCAGCCGCTGAAAAGGCAGGCCTCCTCAAACCGGGTGGCACCATCATTGAACCCACTGCCGGCAACACGGGCGTTGGCATTGCAATGGTTGCTGCAGTAAAAGGCTATCGCTGTATTTGCGTGTTGCCCGACAAGATGAGTGAAGAAAAGCGGGCTTTACTTCGTGCCTATGGTGCCGAAGTTGTGGTGACACCAACAGACGTTCCACCCGATTCCCCCCAACAATATATTCAAGTGGCCAACCGGCTTGCCAAAGAAATTCCCAACTCATTTCGCCCGGACCAATATAATAATCCTGAAAACCCCATGGCGCACTATCTGACAACAGGACCTGAAATCTGGGAACAAACTGAAGGGAAAATCGATGTATTGGTCGTTGCCATGGGCACCTGCGGCACTATTTCGGGAATCTCTCGCTATCTCAAAGAAAAGAATCCAAAGATATTTGTGGTGGGGATTGATCCAGAAGGCTCCATTCTTTCAGGTGATACACCCAAGCCTTATAAAGTCGAGGGTATCGGTGAAGACTTTATCCCACGTAATTTTCACCACGAGCTGATCGATGAAATGATTCGCGTGGGCGACAAGGAATCCTTCTATATGACACGCCGGTTGGCCCGCGAAGAAGGCTTAATGGTTGGGGGTTCCTCTGGCACAGCAGTTTCTGGCGCCATTAAATATGCCATGCGCCTCACCGAACCCAAAAACATCGTTGTGGTTTTGCCTGATACAGGTCGCAATTACATCACCAAGATATTTTCAGATCAGTGGCTACAAGAAAATGGCTTCGTCCATTTTGCACCCAAGAAAACAAACATCAGTGAAATTTTGGCAACCAAGACAGAAACACAAAAGATTCTTTCCGTTACATCTGCAAACTCGGCAAGTGACGCCATAACGCTCATGCACGAGCATGAAATTTCTCAAATTCCCGTTATTGATGATGGCAAGAGCGTGGGTAGCATCCATGAAGACACACTCATGAAGCTCATGTATGACGGTGCCAACCTGTCACACCAAACAGTCGGCGTCATTATGGGCAAACCACTTCCCGCGCTAGATGTGACAACCAACATTTCTGAGGCCTATCGCCTCTTGATTGCAGGAACACACGCAATTTTAGTGCAAGACCATGGCAAGCCTGTTGGCGTTATTTCACGAATCGACTTAATCAACTACTGGCAGAACCAAAAGGAGCATGCATGAAATTTGCTACGAAGGCCATTCATGTCGGACAAGGTGCCGATCCTGCAACGGGTGCCACGATTGTTCCTGTATATCAAACATCTACATTTACCCAAGATGCCGTTGGCGTCACCAAAGGTTATGATTACAGTCGCGCAGGAAATCCCACGCGCACTGCACTAGAAGACTGTTTGGCGTCACTAGAAAATGCGCAACATGGATTGGCTTACGCATCTGGTTGCGCTGCCACCGCAGCAATCTGCCACCTGATGAAGGCCGGTGACCACATGGTGGTTTCCAGCGAAGTCTACGGCGGCACATACCGACTCTTTAAAATGGTAATGGAAGATTTGGGTCTCAATTTTACATTTGTAAATCCTACAGGGCCCGATGCCTTTGTTAATGCCATGACCCCCAAAACAAAATTGGTATGGCTGGAATCCCCTACCAATCCACTTTTGACCGTCATCGACATTGAATCCATTGCGAAAGCAGCCAAAGAAAAGGGTTGTTTAACGATTGTCGACAACACATTTGCGTCGCCGTACTTCCAACAACCATTGGCGCTAGGTGCAGACATTGTATTGCACAGCACAACCAAATACATTGGCGGTCATAGCGATGTAATTGGTGGCTGTGTGATGACAAACAACAACGACGTGTATGAAAAATTAAAATTCATTCAAAAAGCCGTTGGTGCTGTTCCTGGGCCGATGGATTGTTATCTCACATTGCGTGGTTTAAAAACCTTGGCCATCCGCATGGAGCAACATGCCAAAAATGCGCAAGCCATTGCAGAACATTTATCCAAACATCCTAAAGTATCCAAGGTCTTCTACCCCGGTCTTGCATCACACCCCCAACATGCACTTGCAAAAAAGCAAATGAGTGGGTTTTCGGGTATGATGTCGTTCGAAATTAAGGGCGATGTGGCGCAAACGAAGAAAGTTATGGAATCCTTCAAGCTCTTTTCACTTGCTGAAAGCTTGGGGGGCGTAGAGTCATTACTCTGCTACCCAGCACTCATGACCCATGCGGCCATTCCAGCCAGCGAGCGCGACAAAATTGGTATTAGCGACGGACTCATTCGGTTGTCTGTGGGTATCGAAGATGTGGATGATTTAATTAAAGACGTCGATCAAGCACTTGCGACTATTTAGCATGAGCAACCAGGACACCGCTCTTTATCAAGTCTAGCACTGCATCGTATTGATCATGGGGTACGGGACGCACTTTAAATTGTGCAATTCCCTTTCTGCCCTTAATCCCAAAATATTCGGCAAGACCAACGGATAGATCAACCAGTGGCACGCTTGATCCGTGAGGCATCAGATTCTTCCCGTCATCATCTTTTGCCTTACCAACGACACTGCAACTATGATGCATAATACGATCATTCAGTAATGCGTACCGAAATAGCGCGGGTTGCCCCACCAATGTAATTTTATACACATCACCTTTATTGCCACAAGGAGATGCAAATGTAGAGTAGTGAGATTGAAGGTAGGCAGCGAGTGGCGATAATCTAATGCCGACAAGCGGTTTTGTACGACCTGGATAATAAGTCCCCTTGCCTGTCGCGAAAATATGCTGATGCTTTTGGATGGGCTTTGCCATGCTACCTCCACATATAGTATCGGCAGATCACGCAAAAAGTTGCTTACAACTGATTACTTTATATCAACTGGCGTGGGGTAGTTTCCGGTAAAACAGGCATCACAAAACCACTCGCCTGGCTTCTTATCGAACCAGAAGAGTTCATCTTCTGTAAGGTATTCCAATGAATCTGCACCAATAAATTTGCAAGTTTCCTCAATGGAGTGAGAGGCAGCAATTAGTTCTTCACGTGTCGGTGTGTCGATCCCATAGTAGCAGGGCCACTTGGTTGGCGGTGCTGAAATACGCATATGAATTTCTTTGGCACCAGCCCGACGCAACATACCAACAATTTTTTTGCATGTAGTGCCACGTACAATCGAATCATCCACCACCACCACACGCTTATCCTTCAAAATTTCACGCACTGGATTCAATTTGAGCTTCACACCAAAGTTACGGATAGATTGCTGCGGCTCAATAAACGTACGGCCCACATAATGATTACGAATGAGTCCCATTTGGAATGGCAGCCCTGCTTCTGCTGCATAACCGATGGCGGCTGGCACGCCAGAGTCAGGCACTGGAATGACAATATCGGCTTTCGTTGGGTGTTTCTTGGCCAACTCTTTTCCATACCCCACACGCATCTGATACACATTGCGTCCAAAAACATCACTATCGGGGCGCGCAAAATAAATATATTCAAACACACACTGCGCACGCCTAGCCGGCTTTGTGGGGAGCATGTAGCTCTTCATGCCCTCTTTATTCCAAATGATTACTTCACCCGGCTCAACGGCGCGTTCAAACGTCGCACCAAACAAATCCAAAGCGCAGGTCTCTGAAGCAACAACATAGGTGTCACCCTTTTTACCGATGACAAGTGGACGCCAACCATACGGATCGCGAACGGCAATCATTAGATCCTCTCCCAAGAAGAGAAGTGAATAGGCACCTTCCACATCTTGGCAGGCTGAAATAATGCGGTCCTTCAGTGATCGTTCAGGTTCATTGGCAATCAAATGCATGAAGACTTCCGAATCCATACTGGATTGAAAAATGGAACCACCTGCTTCCAATTCTTTGCGCAGCTTTGTCGCATTCGTCAAATTTCCATTATGTGCAATGGCCAACCACCCTTTGGCATAGTTCATGACAAATGGCTGAGCGTTACATAGAACTGTTTCACCCGATGTTGCATATCGCGTGTGACCAATTGCACAATGTCCTGGAAGTTTCTTCATGACATCTTCAGAAAAAATATCAGCAACCAAGCCCATGCCACGGAATTGACGAATCTGTTTACCATCACCCGTTGCAATTCCGGCGCTTTCCTGTCCACGATGTTGAAGCGCGTAAAGCCCCAAATAGACCAGGTTTGCCGCTTCTTCAGAATTGTAAACACCCACAATGCCACACATACTTATTCCTTCCCAACAACGTTTGAGAACCCATTGGACCACTCATGCTTCAATGCTGCAACTTCTACATTAATCGATTTTCCAATTTTTAAATGAGTACCACCCACAATTCCAACAGGCAACGCGGGCACTCCCATCTTCTTTGCATGATCAAATAGTTTGGTCACAGAATCACGCTCACAGGTGATAATGATTCGCGACCCGCCTTCACCAAAAAGTCCCATCATCGGATCATCAAATTTTAGCTCTATCTGTGCACCCAATTCATTTTTAAAACAACATTCGGCGAGTGCCACAGCAATACCACCGTCACTCACATCATGTGCGGAAAGCAGTTTTCCCTGAGCAATCCACTCACGAAGGAGAGCCTGCACATTTTTCTCGAGTTTCAGATCCAAAACAGGTGGGCGCCCCGCAACACGCTTTTCCATCACCCAAGCAAATTCACTTCCACCCAGAGACAATTCATTGCCACCCAACAAAATAACAACATCACCCTTCTTTTGAAAATGAGATGTCACATGACGGGACACATCTTTGAGCAGCCCCACCACACCAATTGTTGGCGTGGGATAAATCGCTGAGCCTACGGACTCATTGTATAAACTCACATTGCCAGAAACGATGGGGACATTGAGTTCACGGCAAGCATCACTCACACCTGCTACGGCACGCTCAAACTGCCACATAATTTCAGGGCGCTCAGGGTTACCAAAGTTTAAGCAATCTGTTGCCGCAAGTGGCAGTGCCCCACTGCACGAGACATTGCGGGCGCACTCTGCAAGCGTATGCGCGCCACCCCAATAGGGATCCAAATAACAATAGCGACTATTGCAGTCCACCGCTGTTGCGACAGCCTTCTTAGTGCCATCCACACGGACAACTGCCGAATCGCTCCCAGGCAGCGTTACGGTATTTGCTCCCACAGATTGATCATACTGCTCATACACCCATGCCCGACTGCACAAATTGGCAGAGCCCATCATCTGGAGCAATATCGCATTCCAATCAGAGTATGTCTTTTGGACAGGTGCTGCATTATTAAGCGCATCTAACCACTCTGGCTTTTGACGTGGACGATCATAAAGTGGCGCCGCATCTGCGAGTGGCGCAACAGGAAGATCGACCACCGCTTCACCATGGTGAATAATTTTCATACGACCATCGTTGGTGACTTCGCCCACAATACTCGCATCCAACTCCCACTTTTCAAATACTTCTAAAATTTCAGACTCGCGGCCTTTAGTCACGACCATCAACATACGCTCTTGGGATTCAGAGAGCATCAATTCATAGGCGGTCATGCCGGGCTCACGATTTGGCACCTTGTCTAAGTCCATCACAATACCGGTTCCTGCACGCGATGCCATTTCAAATGATGAACTGGTGAGCCCTGCCGCACCCATGTCCTGAATACCCACAATCGCACCAGTCTTCATGGCTTCGATACAGGCTTCGAGTAATAATTTTTCAGTAAAGGGATCACCAACCTGAACAGTTGGGCGCTTTTCATCACTTGCGTCGTCAAACACATCACTCGCCATTGTGGCACCATGAATCCCATCACGCCCGGTTTTGGAGCCCACATAAATAACCGGATTACCCACACCACTCGCAAAACCACGGAAAATCTCATCTTGTCGCACATGGCCGACCGTCATTGCATTCACTAAAATATTCCCATTGTAACAGGCATCGAAATAAATTTCGCCAGCAACGGTGGGAACACCCACGCAGTTACCATAACCACCAATACCTGCGACGACACCACGCACTAAGTGTGCTGTTTTGGGATGACTTGGTTCACCAAAGCGCAAGCTATTCAAATTTGCAATCGGCCGCGCCCCCATCGTAAAGACGTCACGCAAAATTCCACCCACGCCGGTGGCCGCACCTTGGTAGGGTTCAATGTAAGATGGATGATTATGGGATTCCATTTTGAAGGCAATGGCATCACCATCACCAATATCCACAATACCTGCGTTTTCACCTGGACCTTGCAGGACCTGCGGACCTTTTGTGGGAAAATTTTTCAAATGAATGCGTGAACTTTTATAGCTACAATGTTCGCTCCACATGACCGAAAAAATACCCAACTCTGTCAGTGTGGGTTCGCGACCAATCAGTTCCAAAATTCGGGAATATTCATCCGGTGACAAACCATGGGATGCAATTTGATCAGGTGTAATGGTCATTGGAGTAAGGCCTTAAAGAGTTCGACACCATCGGTGCCACCCAAAAGTGGATCGCAAACGCGTTCAGGATGAGGCATTAAGCCAACGACATTGCGTGCTTCGTTACAAATCCCTGCAATATTATCGATGGCCCCATTGGGATTTTGGCCATCCGCATATTGAAATACAATTTGATTATTCTTTTTGAGAGTTGCCAAAGTCGTAGCATCGGCAAAATAATTACCTTCCATGTGTGCCACCGGCATTTGCAATATCTGGCCCGACTTATAACGAGAGGTAACTGCTGTTTGGGTGTTCACAATTTTCACTGCAACCGTTCTGCACACAAATTTCAAATGGGCATTGCGCATGAGCACACCAGGCAACAACCCAGACTCCGTTAAGATTTGGAAACCATTACAAATCCCAAGGACGCGACCGCCCTTGGCTGCAAACTGTTTTACCGCAGCCATAATCGGTGAATGTGCTGCCATGGCACCGCAACGCAGGTAGTCACCATACGAAAATCCACCTGGAATAATCACCGCATCCACATCTTGAACACTTGCATCACGATGCCAAAGTGAAACAACAGACGCGCCCATACGCTTCACAGCGCTGACGCAGTCTTGATCACAATTACTGGCGGGGAATGTAATGACGCCGACTTTCATATGCACCTAAAGTTCGATCCGGTAACTTTCAATGACGGTATTAGCCAACAATCCCTCACACATTTCCTTCACTCGCGCTTCGGCTTTATCTTTGGGGAGATCTGGCAATGTTACTTCAATATATTTTCCAATGCGAACATCTTCGACTTCTTTAAACCCGAGTGTCCCAAGTGCATGCCCTACGGCTTTTCCCTGTGGGTCCAACACACCTTGCTTTAACGTTACATAAACTTTGGCCAACATGATTACGCTCCTGTCACCAGTTGATAGACTTTTTGATAGGCTTCTTCGACTCCACCCAAATCCCGGCGAAACCGATCCTTATCCATTTTTTCATTGGTGGCCTTGTCCCACAAACGACAGCCATCGGGCGTGATTTCGTCACCCAAGACCAATTGACCCGTCACATCGCGACCAAATTCCAACTTAAAATCCACCAAACGAATTCCCAGTCGATCAAAGAACGACTTCAAATAATTATTCACTTGCACAGCCATACGCCGAATCGCTGTCAGATCATCGGGGGTTGCCAACTTAAATGTAAACACATGATCATCGTTAATCATGGGATCACCCAAAGCATCATCTTTATAATAAAGTTCAACGATTGTATTGGGGAGCGATTCACCTTCGGGACGACCCATACGTTTGGCCAAAGAGCCCGCAATCACATTACGCACGACAACTTCAATTGGCACAATCTTCAAACGCTTCACCAGCATTTCGCGCTCGGACTTTTGGGAAATGAAATGCGTAGGCACGCCCACCTTTTCAAGTTCCTGAAAGATTTTAGAGGAAATTGCACAATTCATGACACCCTTATCCACAATGGTGCCGCGTTTCTGCGCATTGAACGCTGTGGCATCATCTTTAAAATATTGAATGACTTGTTGGGGGTCATCTGTTGCGTAGAGAACTTTCGCCTTACCTTCGTAGAGTTTTTCGCTCATCGCCCACTCCCGAATACACGCTTGAACAATGTATCGACATGCTTCAAGTGATGACGCAAATCAAACAACTTACCAATTTCAGCGTCCGTCAAAAAGCTAGAAACCTGAGGATCCTTCTTTAAAAACTCCTTAAAGTCACTTTCTTCATCCCAAGCCTTCATCGCATTCTTCTGAACCACACGATACGCCTCTTCACGACTCATACCCGCTTCGATTAACGCGAGTAGAACACGCTGTGAAAAAATCAAGCCATGCGACTTTTGCATATTGGATGCCATGCGACGGGGATACACCACCATACCATCCAAAAGACCTGCCAGGCGTGACAACATAAAGTCGACCAAAATAGTACTGTCGGGACCAATCACACGCTCCACCGATGAATGCGAGATGTCGCGCTCATGCCACAGCGCAATATTTTCCATTGCGGCAACACTGTTGGCGCGCACAAGACGAGCTAGACCTGTGAGGTTTTCAGACAAAATGGGATTGCGTTTGTGTGGCATTGCAGACGAACCCTTTTGGCCCTTGGTAAAGGGTTCTTCCACTTCTAAAACTTCGGTGCGTTGCAAATGACGAATCTCAACCGCAATTTTTTCGATTGTTCCTGCAAGCACTGCCAATGTTGTAAAGTACTGCGCATGACGATCACGCTGCACGACTTGCGTGGCCAAAGGCTCTGGTTTTAACCCCAATTCCGTACACACCGCTTTTTCAATAGCGGGGGGTACATTCGCAAACGTGCCCACTGCCCCCGAAATTTTGCCTACTGCAATCATCTTACGCGCCTGCTGCAAGCGTTCCAGATTACGTTCAAATTCAGAATACCATAGCGCCAACTTTAGTCCGAAGGTCACAGGTTCCGCATGGATCCCATGGGAACGCCCCATCATGGGTGTCATCCGATACTTTTGTGCGCGTCTTTTAAGAATGACCATACAGCGTTTAACATCCACCACAATCAAGTCCAGGGCTTCAGTCAGCTGGCACGCCAACGTCGTGTCCAATACATCACTCGATGTCATACCCAGGTGAATATAGCGACTCGACGGCCCGACTTTTTCAGCCACCGATGTCAAAAATGCAATCACATCGTGCTTCACTTCGGCCTCAATCTTGGGGATCCGTTTGGGGTCAAAGTCGGCCTTTTTTAATATTGTCTGTAGGTCTTTCCGGGGGATCTTGCCCAACTTGGCCCAGGCTTTACAGGCAGCCAGTTCAATGCGCAGCCAAATGGACCACCGCGCCTCATCCGTCCAAAGGGCGGTCATTTCAGGTCTACTATAGCGTGGAATCATGGAGCGCCTTGTAGGTAATGTGCTTCACAAAGGCAAGGTCTGAATAAAAAATCACTGGAAATATCAGCCAGTTGTGTGCCAACATATGAAGTACGATGGCTGTGATGCGTGCCCTTATTGTCTTGATACTGCTTTCCCTCTCTTGGCACGTCTGCCATGCGGCTAACGACGCTCCAACACCACCACCCCCACCTCCCGATGAATTTGATCAAGGACTTTTCGAAGATGCATTGCCACAAGCAGCTGCGCCCAAGCCAAAATCTGGGGAACGACTAGTCGATTTGGACGCCACTGTGAAATTGCACTATCTCTTCTCCGCTCCCAGCTCAGATAATTTCACTGTTACTTATCGTATTCGATTAAGCGGCGTCATTGTATCCAAGACAGCACTTATTCGCGGCAATGCAACGATTAAAACAGAAATTAAAGGATACTTGGCCAAGTGGACATCGGGACAATGCTTGTTACAAGTCAATGTCGCCGGCGTTCCATATGAAATGACGGTCACAGAGGATGGAGATACTTCGATAAAGCTAGGTCTTCAATTCAAACAAAAAATTTTGGAAGACTGGCAATCGTTGTGCACATTTATTGATGCACCCGACAGTCGCTTTTACACTAAGGGTGAACCTGAAAAATGGATTTCTGATGCATTACAAAAGGCAAAGCCCAGCTTGGATAATATCTTAGTACCTATTTCTGAAACCGAAAAAACAAGCACTAAGTTTACAATCAATCGATACTCCGTCAAGGACAGTAGCGTTGGTAGTGCAGAGGTTGATGGCTCAGGCACTATCACTATTGAGCCACCACCCGCACCACCTTCTGATCAACCCAAGAATCCTTAGAAATACTCCGAGATGCAACGACTCAAAGATTCCAGAGTACTGTGCTCTGGAATTTGAATATGTCTAAAACCTAAGTAGTCCGCACTCTGTGCCGTTGTTGCTCCCATTACAAATAGTGGACGGACCTCCATCACCTCGTGGCACCAGGCATGACCAAACACATCCAGAAATGTACGAAGACCCCGAGGACTTGTTACAACAAGCCCCTGCCACTCTGACCCATTAAGTTGTCGCTTCCAATATCCAACATCGAGACTTGTTGGTTGTGTTGAATATGCAGCCACAATTGTCACGTTGGCATCTGAATGTGCCATCGCTTCCACAAACTCTGGACGCCCTGCTTCCACCTGGGGAAACAAAACCTTACTCCCTGAAGGAACTTGGGTACGCAACAAGTCACCTAAAGCCTGACTTGTTGATTTTGTCGGAATGTGATGCACTGAAAAACCCATCTCGGCACACAGCTTGGCAGTCGCTTCCCCCACAACAGCAAATTGCAAGTGTGCGATAGGTGCATCCCCATGGGCCGCAAGGCGATCTGAAAATACCGTCACGGCATGGGGACTTGTAAATACAACGTACCGGTAAACTGAAAGTTCATTAATCGCGTGATCAAGCGCTGCATAATCATCATGCGGAGGAGCGTATTCCAAAACAGGCATTTGCCAAACATCCAAGCCAACATTTTTGAGCATTGCTGCCAATCGGTCATTACCCGGCTGAGGGGATGTGATACAGATTCTCACAGCTGACATTGCAGCTCCTGCGCCACATGTTCACCCAAGCGCTCTGGTGACAATGCACGGCCCTCAGACTCCACGTGTACAACACGCTCACCCGTTGGAGTGGCATAGCATGCCCACATATGAAGCTCATCCCTATGCAGTTGCGCATGACCTGCCACCGGAGTATGACAATCCCCTTCGATGGCCAACAACAAGGCACGTTCTGCCGCAACGCAAAGACCTGTTTCACGATGATGGATGTTTTCCTGAAGCCATACATTCAAATCGGCATTGTCATGCCTTGTTTCAATACCAACAGCCCCTTGCCCAATCGCTGGAATCATTTCTTCAATTTTAAAGTAATCACAAATATGATCGGTTAATCCCAGTCGTTCCAGACCCGCAACGGCCAAAATTGTTGCATCAACTTCGCCTGCTTCCATTTTACGCATGCGGGTTTCCACATTGCCACGATACTCAACAATATGAAGGTCTGGACGCATCTGTTTGAGTTGAACCATACGCCGTGGTGACGAGGTGCCAACCGTTGCACCTTGAGGCAAGTCTTTGAGTGATGTTGCCACACGTGACAGAAATGCATCGCGCGGATCTGCGCGTTCTAGAATTGCAGACAGCAATAACCCCTTCGGTAATTTTCCTGGCACATCCTTGACACTATGCACAGCTAGATCAATACGACCCTCCAGAAGCTGCTCTTCAATTTCTTTTACAAAGAGTCCCTTCCCACCCTGATCCTTGAGTGAGACATCCTTCAATCGGTCCCCAGAGGTTACCACCTGAATCAAGTCCACCTGGGTCTCAGGGGCCTTTGCACGAATTTGAGAGGCCACCCAATTGGCCTGCCACAGCGCCAAGGGCGAACCACGGGTACCAATTTTGAGTTGTTTTGGAAGTGACATAAATCCCTCCTACCTCAGCCCGTCACATCTGGCAAAGCAAATTAAATAGGTATAACTATTTGATTTTTAATAATTTTATTAAATATCACTTAAACAAGCAACTTTAGGCCTCCTACGCGCCGATACTATATACAGTAATGCCTTCGCTCCAAAAAAGTGGAGGCCATGAACCCCCTTGGACCCCCGGGCATAGTGCCCGGGGGTTATTTTTTGCCCTCTAAGCCCTATTTTAGAGCCATTTAACCCTTCAAGTGATATCTGAGGATTCACACAATTGACTTGAACAAATTGTTGAAAAACAATGAATTTTATGTTATTTTGCTAAAACGAAGGTGGAGGATTGTGCATGGCCGGTGATGCTGCGGAAGTTCAGTTCCCTATCAATCAAACGCTTCTGGATGAGGCTGAAAAGCTTCGCCAAGAACGCAGCACGGTCGCTGAGCGTATGGCCAAGATTGAGGCCACCAAAGATCAAGTCAGCCCCCAAGTCTATGAGCGTGTCTGCGGTGAATATCGTACCAAGTTTGAAGAAATCACAAAGGCTCTTTTAGAGAAAAAGGCCGAAGTCGATCGCGAACTGGCTACCTTGTACGACACACGTCAAAAAGTAACCACTAACTTTGAAACTCAAAAAACAGCCGTTGAAGAACTAGAATTCCGGAAACAATTGGGCGAATTCGATGAAGCAGAATTCACCGAACGCACACAAGAAGCAAAGGATAAGTTAGGTAAGTTTCAAAAAATTATTGATGCCATTAATGGCAACATCAAAAAATACGAGGTGCTTTTTTCTGATTTTTCGCCAAAACCGCTCGAACCGTCTCAACCCACACCTGCAGCGGTCAAAGCACCATCTTCTAGCCCCCCGCGTCCATCAACAGGTTCTACATCAACACTACCCGCACGGCGTAGTAAGGCTGGCGCAAAAAAGGATTACCAACTACCTCAAGAAAAATCACAGGACTACTTTGCATCTGGGGATGATGTCAGCGAGCGGCCAACGGGCGTCGCACCACCACCCGCACCTCCCCCCACACAACGCACCCAGGTCTTTGCCCCTGGACAAAATACTGGAGATGCAACTTCAACGGGCTCGGCGAGTATTAGTTCTGCCACAGCGCCGGGTATTAAACCTGGCACTGCCTATTTAACCGTCACACGGGGTGCATCGGACAACCCCAAATACCCACTTGGTAAAGAAACAACCATTGGGCGTGCACACACAAACCACATTGTCCTCAAGGAAGCGCGCATTTCACGACAGCACGCCATTATTCGACAAGCTGGAAAAGAGTTTGTTCTTGAGGATCTTCAAAGTTCAAACGGTGTCTACGTCAACGGTGAGCGCGTGAAGGAACACGTGCTTTCAGAAGGCGACCAAATTCAAATTGGTGATTTTGCAATGGAGTTTCATCAGTAATTTTGTTCCCTCCAAACAAAAAGGGCCATGGTTGGTTAAGACCATGGCCCTTCGTTTATACTCTCTGTTAACAAATTAGTTCAGTTTCACTGAAAAGCTCAGCGTCTTTGTATTCTTCTTGGCATTTACATAAGTATCAGCCCAACCCACAAGTGTTGTCATTTGTGTTTCGGCAGACTTTGCGCATGTCTTATCAGCATCAATATGGATGTTAAAATCAGCAAATCCATTCTTTTCAGCCAATGCATGTTCGGTCTTCAATTTAGCAGCTACCTTAGCCAAGCACTTTTCATCAATTTTGCCACTGTTACAAGCACACGTTGTTTTGGCCAAATCGTTATTGATTTGGGACTCAACAACAGCCTGACTACCTTTTTTGGCAGCGTTATTGGCAGCATTCTTCATGGCCCCGCCTACATCAAATGCGCTGGCAGAAGCGGCAAGTCCAAGAACCAATCCCATTACAATTGCGATATTTAAACGTTTCATTCTGCTCTCCCTCCATTGTTTGTGATTCGGACACACCACGCACCCAAATCGATTGTTAGTCTAACAGTCATCCCAATTCAATCCACTGGCTACATCCACTGTCAGCGGCACTTTTAGTTTGGCCGCTGCAGCCATGTCCGCCTTGAGAATTGTCTCGACCGCTCCTACACTATCTTTGGGGGTTTCGACAACCAATTCATCGTGAACTTGCATAATCATTTTGGCATTTGGTACGTCGCATAACGAGTGGGATGCCCGAATCATGGCCCGCTTCATGATGTCTGCAGCAGTTCCCTGCAACACCGTATTAAATGCCATACGCTCCGTTGCAGCACGCAACCCCTTGTTGGCATGTTTCAAATCAGGAAAATAACGGCGGCGCCCAAATAGTGTTTCAACATAACCCGTCTCGCGTGCCGTTTCCAAAACGTGTTCGCGATATGCCGCCACACGAGAATATTTTTCAAAGTAGTTATCAATGTATTGCTTGGCCTCACCTGCAGGAATTCCCAATTGCCGAGAAAGACCAAATGCGGATTGGCCATAGAGCACTGCAAAATTCACCGTCTTACCAACAGCACGCTGTTCTTTAGTAACCTTTGCCGATGGCACATTGAAAATTTGAGATGCGGTCAGTGAGTGGACATCTTCATCTTTTTTAAATGCCTCAATCAGAAGTGGTTCATCTGTAATATGGGCTAAAATGCGCAGCTCAATCTGGGAATAATCTGCTGAAACAAGACGGCAGCCCTTTGCAGCTACAAAGGCACGCCGAATTTTACGACCGTCTTCACTGCGAATTGGAATGTTTTGCAAATTGGGGTCACTCGATGACAGACGCCCCGTTGCCGCAACCGCCTGATTATAACTGGTGTGAATGCGGCCTGTTTGAGGATCTCTCAATAGTGGCAACGCATCCACATAAGTCGATTGTAACTTGGCCAATTGACGATAATCCAGAATGCGCTGTGCAATGGGATATGCGGGCGCCAATTCTTCTAAAACATCACTGTTTGTTGATGCACCCGTTTTTGTTTTTTTAACGACGGGGATTTGCATCTTCCCAAAAAGCATCTCAGACAATTGCTTAGGTGATTGAATATTAAATGGCGCTCCCGCAAGCGCATAGATATCAGCTTCGAGTGCAGCAAGGCGCTCGGCAAACTCATCGTGTGCATCGGCCAAAGCATCGGCATCAATCAAAACTCCCGTTTCCTCCATGTCCTGTAAAATATGTGAGAGCGGCAACTCCATATCATTGTATAGCGATTTGACATCACCCAACTCTGACTTAAGACCTGGAAGCCGCTGCATCAAGCCACTTGCAATCGCGCCTGCCCATGAAGCAATTGTGGTAACATCCATTTCACATATGGCCTTCTTCTTTGCCCCTTTTCCCAACAACTCAGCCAAATTTGGCAATGCCACACCCTCGCGCTCTAAATAAATTTCTGCATTTTTTGGCGTGGACCCACCCATGAGATACTGCATGAGCAAACCATCTTCGGTGCGGCCTGAAATCGTAATGCCGTGTGAATGCAATGTTTCCAACTGGGGCTTCACGTCATACCCCCACCACACGTGTTTGGTGGTAAGAAGCGGTGCAATACCGGCCTTTAAATCATCCAAATGGAGTTGGGATTCTAAAACGTGATGCCCAATTGGACAGTAAATGGTGCCCGCTTTGGGTGAGGCAAGCGCCACTCCCACAATCGGCTCACGCATGGCGTGCCCTTCATCGGTTACCACCGAAAAGGCAACCGGATCTGCGCCAACTGTTGATACCCACTTTGTCAAATCCGTTGGAATCGATATAACGCGAATGGGGTCAGCACTTTCGTTGCTCTGAGACATTGAGACAGGAAGCGTGTCGCTGATACTTTCAACGCGCACAGCTGTATCGGTGGACTGTGATAGCGGAACACTCATGTCTTTTAAAAAGCGTGTGAATCCTAAATCTTGGAATAGTGGTGCGAACTTTGTAGGTGATGGAACGACATACTTAAGTCCATCTAATGTGTACTCAAGTGGAATATTTTTTCGGATCTCCACCAAGTTACGCGACATCATGGCGCCCTCTTTTTGCTCTTGTAATTTCTGGCGAAGGCTACCGGGTTCTACTTTGTCCAAATTTTTATAAAGATTTTCAACCGTATGAAATTTTTGAATGAGTTTGATTGCTGTTTTGGGCCCCACCCCTTTAACGCCTGGGATATTATCAACGGCATCACCCATCAAGCCCATGACTTCGACCACTTCTTCGGGCTTAACACCAAATTTTTCCTTCACTTCAGGAATGCCATTGCGTTTTTCCTTCATGGTATCCAGCAGCGTCACATGCTTGGACACCATCTGCATGAAATCTTTGTCCCCAGTCACAATCACCACATCGCCACCCGCAGCTTCATGCGCATGTGCCATGGTTCCAATGATGTCGTCGGCTTCTACGCCCGGCTGCAATACAGTGTGGATGTCCAAGGCCTCTGTGATCTGACTAAAATAGGGGAACTGCGGCACCAAGTCATCAGGGGGTTCTGAGCGATTGGCTTTGTATTCTGGGAAAATTTCTTCGCGTTCAGTGGGTTCTTTGGAATCAAATATGATGGCCAAGTGGCTGGGTTTTTCATCCTTCAACAAGCGCATGATCATTTGTGTAAATCCGTACAATGCGTTGGTGGGAAGTCCCTTAGAATTCGACAGCGGCCGCACTGCATAGAAGGCCCGAAAAATGTAAGAGCTGCCATCGATGAGATACAGTGTGGGAAGCTTAGCCATGTTAGAGTTGTGCTGCGATGTCCTTTGCAAAATAAGTAATAATATTGTCTGCACCGGCGCGCTTAATAGAAAGTAGCGACTCGAATGCTGCGGCACGTTCATCCAGCCAGCCATTTTGAGCAGCGGCCTTGATCATCGCATACTCACCACTCACTTGATAGGCAGCTACCGGCACATCGACTGCAGCACGAATATCGCTCAGCACATCTAGGTATGGCATGGCAGGTTTCACCATCACCATGTCCGCACCTTCATCAATGTCTTGCAGCACTTCGCGCACCGCTTCCCGACGATTGGCGGGATCCATTTGATAGGTCTTGCGATCACCAAACTGCGGCGTGGAATCTTGTGCCTCACGGAACGGTCCATAAAATGCGGATGCATATTTGGCGGCATAGCTCATGATGGGTGTGTATTGAAATTTGGCATTATCGAGTGCGCGGCGAATGGCAGCCACACGCCCATCCATCATATCGGATGGCGCCACCATATCTGCACCATGTTTGGCATGACTGGCCGCTATCTGGCCTAGTAACTCAATAGAAGTATCATTCAACACCGTGCCATGGTCGCTCGGCAATCCGCAGTGACCACAGTTGGTGTACGCACACAAACAAACATCGGTAATTAAATATAATGAAGGACATTCCTTTTTAAGCGCACGCAGCGCGTGCTGTACTGCACCACTGTCCGACCAGGCTTCACTCCCGGTATCGTCCTTTTTCTGGGGTGTGCCAAACAGAAGCACTGCTGAGATTCCTAAATCGCCAAGACGCTTGGCTTCTTCAACCAATAGATCCACTGACATCTGGGCAACACTCGGCATTGCCGCAATATCATGCTGTACCTTGGTGCCTGGGCACACAAATAGTGGCTGGATCAAATCCGCTGGATGCAGGCGTGTTTCAGCCACAAGCCTTCGAATTCCAGGATGCCGGCGCAACCGGCGACTGCGATGTATGGGGAAAGACATAATGGAGGCGTTTACACCGCGGCCTGGATTGCTTCAATCTCTTTCTGCAACTGTTCCCACTCCGCTTCCAAGTGGGCTAAGTCCGTCTCGATCTGCTTCTTTTCTTTGCCCAACCCCGCAACCGAGTCCCAATCAGTCTTGCCATCCACACGTTTTGGATGGGCCATCGTATGAGTGATTTCCTTGAGACGGGCTTCTAGTGTCGCCACTTTTTCCTCACATGCGGCCAATTCCTTTTGAAGTGGTTTGAGTCGTTCATTGACCTTGGCACGCTCAGCAGCACGTTCCTTACGCTGCCCTTCTTTAGAAACACTACCTTCCTTGGACTCCACCTGTGTGGTCTCACGATGCTTTGTCGGCTTGGATTCCGCAACTACGTGTCCCAGATAATCCATGCCGTTCTTACGCAGGTAGTCTTGATAGCCACCCAGGTAATCATCCGTTTGATGACGGTCCAAGCGAATGATGCGTGTGGCCAGTTGATCCAGAAAATACTGATCATGGCTCACAAAAAGAATGGTTCCGGGGTATTCCTTTAACGCTGCGAGCAAATTTTCACGCGATTCCATGTCCAAGTGGTTGGTGGGCTCATCCAATATTAACGTGTTGGGCTGTTGCAACATGATCTGGCCAAAAACCACACGCGAAAGTTCTCCACCGGAGAGCACACCCATGGGTTTCTTCACCGTGTCTCCTGAAAACATCAAACGCCCCAAAATGGTTCTAATTCTAGGCATCAACTGACCATTGGAAAGCGAGCACATATAGTCAAAAATATTCATTGCCTCAGGCAGAATTTCTTTTTGCTGCTGTGCAAAATAACCAATTTCGACGGCATGGCCCCAATGGTAAGATCCCTCCGTTTCGGGCTGCACTCCCGCCAAAATCTTAAGTAGCGTGGTTTTACCAACACCATTGGGTGCAACGATTGCCGCACGATCACCCCGGCGCAGTGCAAACTTTACATTTTCAAAAATCATCTCATCATCGTACGACTTGGCCAAACCTTTCACTTGCAAAATATGTTCGGTCGACTGGATGCGCTGCCCAAAATCAAATGTGGGTGCTTTTTCAACGACAGCTACGCGCTCAAGCCCCTCCAATTCATCTTCCATCTTCTGAATCATCTTGGCCTTGCTCTGTGCCTGACGGGCCTTGCTGGCCTTGGCACCAAACTGATCCACAAAGCGTTGGAGTTGATTAATACGGTCTTCGGCCTTGGCGGTCACTTTTGACTCGATATCTGCGCGAATGGCATACATGCGGCGATATTCATCGTAGTTACCGGTATAATCAGTAATGCGACTGGCCGCGATGTGTAGAATATGGTCGCTCGTCAGATTCAAAAATTCGCGATCGTGGCTCACCACCACCACGGTTTGTTTCATCCCTTTTATGTAATCACCCAACCAATGAATGGTCGTTAAGTCCAAGTGGTTGGTGGGCTCGTCCAGAAGCAACAGGTCGGGTTCACCCATAAGCAATTTGGCAAGCAAGATGCGCGCCTTATACCCACCACTAAACTCAGAAAGCTTTCGCTCCATGTCATTAACTGCAAATCCAAGCCCCATCAGCATCTGCTCAGCCCTAGCACGCAGCGTATACCCCTCTTGGTGGTCGAAATCGGCCTGAAGATGCGCAAATTCCATCCCCAGCTTTTCAATATCCGCATCGGGCGATTGCATCTTGACCGCCAGTGCATCCATTTTAACTTTTAAATCATGCAATACCGCATTGCCCATCTCGGCAACTTCTACAATGGGGATATGATCGTACTGAAATTGGTCCTGTTCCAACACACCAACGGTACTACCGGCGCGGCGATCTACAGAGCCTTCATCGGGCGATTCAACCCCCGCCAAGAGCTTGAGTAGCGTAGATTTGCCAGTCCCATTCATTCCCACAATGCCATAATGCACACCCTTCTTGATATGAAGGGTCACTTTATCCAGGACCACCTGGTTGGGAAAAACTCGGGATACTTTTTGCAATGTAAGCATAATTTATATTGCGCAGTTTTGCAGACATGATTCAATGCAAAATTATGAATCTCAATTGGCATGCCATATGGACCAATATCGGGATGGGCGTGGGCTTTATCCTCCCAGTTTTTAACCTCGCGCAAATCTGGCGCATGATTAAATTCAAATCATCCCATGATATCAGCATTGTCTGGTGTATTGGCGTTTGGACCTGCATTGTACTCATGCTACCATCAGCGCTTATTTCTGAAGATGCTGTCTATCGTACGTTTTCAATCACCAACGTCGCATTTTTTTCTGCACTTGTGGGAACGGCCGTATATTTTCGCATACGCAATCGTCATTCATAACGCTGCACAAAACTCCGCCACTGTATAAAACGAACCTGTGACAACTAAAATGCCCGGACCCTTCCAAGTACGCTTCATATCAGCGTTTGTTGTAACGATTGCCGTCTTGTCACAAGCCCGAACAAATTTTGCAACCTGCTCTGCGGGTAGTGCACGAGATATATTGGGAGACACACAGTAAAAACGATTGGCAATTGCAGATAATTCACGCACCATACCAAGCGCGTCTTTGTCGGACATCACACCCAAGAGAATCGCCACTTCACCATTTCCACAATGTTGCAGTGTCTTAATGTACTCACACAAGGTCTTCGCTCCAGCCACATTATGGGCAACATCGCACAAAATGGGTGGATCTTGTGAAGTCCATTCCAAACGACCTGGCCAACGCGTCGTAGCAAGCACATCAAAATCATCATCGCTCTTTGAGGGCTGCTCACGAGAAACGCGCACAGCAGCAACAGCTAACGCCGCATTCTGGCGTTGATAATCACCCTTCAGCCCCAGCGCAATTTCAGATGACAATGGCGGCACCACCTGTGCATGAATTTCCAACTCTGCAATCACATGCTGAATGACATCCATCGCTTCCGAGTTTTGTGGCGCAATCACCGCAGGGGCATCCTTTTTGAGAATGCCGCATTTTTCTGCTGCAATTTGTTTAAGCGTCTCACCCAAATAGCGTTGATGGTCATAATCAATTGACGTGATGACCGAGACCAGTGGTGTGACAACATTCGTTGCATCCCAACGACCACCCAGGCCCGTTTCTAACAGAACGATATCAACAGAATGCTTGTGAAAGTGAACAAAAGCAATCAGCGTAAGCCATTCAAAATAACTCAACCCCAAGTCAGCACAGGCATTCGACACCACTGTATAGGCGTGCACAAAATCTGATTCAGAAATCCATTGCCCATTGGTGCAAATACGCTCACGCAGATCATGAAGATGGGGAGACGTGTAACGACCAACGGTAGAGCCATTGGCCTTCAGGAGAGATTCCATAAATGCAATGGTGGATCCTTTGCCATTGGTACCGGCCACATGAATGCATTTGAGTAGCTGCTCTGGATGCCCCAGACGCTCGCAGGCAGCCTGCATGCGTTCCAATCCAGGATTAATGGTATGTTGCCCACATTGATCAAGGGCGGCAATGGCATCTATATAGTTCATAGTATTGGGTTATCGAACTTTGGCGACAACGATGGTGACATCGTCTTTTAGCGGTGCGGGCGCAACAAATTTCTTAACGGCGGTCATGAGTGCCTTCAACATCTGATGAACAGTTCCTTTGGCATTATCACGGATAACCTTTCGGACACGTTCCAAGCCCAGCATTTTGCCGTTCTTGCTTGCTTCATATAGTCCGTCAGTACACAAGACCATCCAGTCGCCCCGCTGCATTGTAACCCGTTCTTCCTCAAACACAATGTCTGGCAATACACCCAAAATCATATCACCTGTACTTGCCTGTAAAAACTTTTTCTCTTTTGTGCTGTAGAAGAACGGTGGCTGATGACCTGCACTGGCATAGCGAAATTGCCGATCATTTGGAAAATATTGCACATAACATGCGGATATCCATTGTTCAGCACGGACGAGGTCATCGTAAATATGCGCATGTAAACGACTCATCAACTGGGCAGGCCCCATATAAAAACCCGCAATTCCTGTACGAATCGTGCTTCGAAAGGCACTCATCAACAATGCAGCGCCAATATTGTGCCCAGAGACATCCGCAACAATAATTGTTGGCGGTGCAAACGAATTCATAATCACGTCAAAATAGTCACCACCCACATGGGCCGCAGAGACACAAATACCGGCCACATCCAAATTTGGAATTTGGGGTAGCACCCCCGGCAAAAGACGTTGTTGAATGGAACGTGCAAGCTCAACCTCGTGATGGAGTTGCTCAGATTTTCGCGCCGACTCTGCCAAGTTGGTCAGGTGCAAATATGATGCAGTGTGATTGGCAATCGTTGTTAAAAGTTCCAAATCTTCTTTGGTAAACTCGCCGCGACCCCGTTTGTCTGTAACATTAATAATACCTACCGGCTTTCCGTCCATTGACAATGGCATACACATCACCGGTGCCACCATAAGTGACTTACTTTTATAGCGCGATGCTGCCTTGCGGCCAATGTGGCGAATATCATCTACCAAAAGCGGCTTTTTGGATGAAAATACCTGTCCGCTGATCCCCTCGCCCGCAGACACACGCACATCCCGTGCCAGACGCGCTGTCATGCCATGGGCTGCCACGATTTTCAGGATTTTCTCTTCAGGATCATATTTCATAATGGATGCCCGGCGCACTGGAATTACCGCAACAACGGCCTTCAAAATTTCTTGGCACACAGATTCCATCGAATCCGCGCGTGCAATCGCATGACTCAAGCGATGTAGCGCGGGTAGAATTTTATCTCGACTTGTAGTCATTTATTTCCCCAAACGAATGCGCATATGCAAGCGGTGCCAGCCATTTTCCCGTTTGGACTCAACGCGCGATGACAACCGATAAATCAAAAATAGCCCGCGTCCATGGTCACTCATGACACTGGGCAGCTTATGCTTCTTCTGAGGCGGTCCACGTCCTTGATCCAGAACTTCCATATGCAATGTCTTACCCTTTAGGTACAGTCCCACCAATACAGGCTTTTTGCGAGATTTTGGATATGCATGTTCCACAACATTATCAAAAGCTTCCACCAGCGCCAACTGCGCCTTCATGCAATCACGCGATGAGATATCCACACCGCCACCCTTGAAATAGGTCTGCACAAAAGAACGTAACCACGGCACGTGCCGTGGATGCGCATCCATTTCTAACCATATGGGAACTATATGCTGAACTTTTTGCATGCGTCGCTCACTGTGGCGCAGATATCAAAAACGCGGTGAAGGCGTGTTAACTCAAATATCATGCGAATATCCGGGGACAACGACGCCAATTTGATTTCACCGCGGTCTGCTTGCACGCGACGCATTAAAGAAATGATCGCACCCAACCCCATACTATCCACAAAATTTAGTGCAGTGGCATCAATAACAAAATATCGTGATCCCTCATCCACCATTTTTTGGGTCGACTTTTTAAAACTTGCAACACTCTCAGCATCCAAACTTCCTTTGCATTTCAACACCACGATTTCGCCATTCTTTTCTGGCTTAATTTCCATAACCCCCCCTTTTATTTTATCGAAGCCCGTACTGACGAATTTTACGATAGAGCGTTGCCTGCCCAATTTTTAATTTCTTGGCTGCCTCACTCACATTACCCACACATTTTTGTAATGCAGCCTCAATGGCATACTTCTCAATCAGGTCTAACGGAATAATGGTCTGGTTGTCTCCCAGGAGCGGAGTTCCCTCTTTCTGAAAATCGCCAGAACGTTTACGCACTGTCTGCATTTGTACTGGCAGATGCTTAACTTTTACCTGAGTATCATTATTGAGCACCACTACCCGTTCAATAATATTTTCTAATTCACGCACATTTCCCGGCCAGTCATAGTTCATTAAACAAGCCAGCGCCTCTGGGTGAAAGTCGACAAATATTTTTTCATTCTTTCGGCAGAACTTCTCGAGAAAGTGCTTTGCAAGAAGTGGAATATCCTCAGTGCGTTCACGAAGTGATGGAATATGAATTGTAACCACATTCAGACGATAATAAAGATCCTCGCGGAATCGCCCCTCCTTGACCTCTTGCATCACATTGCGATTGGTTGCAGCCACGAACCTCACATCCACATCAATTTTATCTGTCCCGCCCACACGCATAAAGCTGCGTTCTTGCAGCAGGCGCAATATTTTGACCTGCAGACTGGGGTCCATCTCACAAATTTCATCTAAAAAGAGCGTCCCACCACTCGCACGCTCACAGCAGCCAATATACAAACGATCTGCGCCCGTATACGCACCACGCTCATGACCAAAAAGTTCGTTTTCCAACAATTCGCGGGGGATCGCACCACAGTTCAAATCCAAAAATCGTTTTTGATTACGCACACTGTGCTTATGCAGCGCACGCGCAACAAGCTCTTTACCGGTACCACTTTCACCAGTAATCAAAACTGTGGCATTACTCTTGGCGACACTTGAAATCAATTGAAAGATTTCCTGCATCTTGGCGCTATGCCCAATAATATTATCAAACTCGCCACGCCACCCCATTTGATTTTCCAACAGGAACACTTTTTTCGTCAAATGATATAGTTTAACTGCATGAGCAAGCGACGTTTCCAGACGCTCCAAATCAACAGGCTCAATAAAATAATCATACGCGCCTTGTTTCACAAATTCAACGGCCTGCGCCACATCTCCTTTATCAACCATAATAAGGACTGGCAGATTATCGTCAAAGTTACGTACCATCTCAACCTGCTGACGTAATTGTAAGGAATTTGAGCTGGCCCGTATCAAAATAGCATCGGGGGTTTCCAGCGACATCACCGTCGAAAATTCGGCAACCTTCGTTCGACCAATTGTCCATCCCGCCTTTTCAAGATAGTTGCCCAGATTAGGGTCAACCGCCTTGTCCGAGACAATCAGTACTTTTCCATGATTGGAGTTTTTCATAAGTTACTCCTCCGTTGTTTTTCCGCCTTGTTTTCTTTTATACTCCATAATTTCGACGTTGTACTTTTTGATGATCTTCTTAAAATTACTTCGATCCATGCCGGCCTTGGTTGCCGCCGATGATAGATTACCGTTAGCCTGCCGCAACAAATTGGACAGATAACTACGATTAAACGCCCAAAGTGCACGATTTTTAGCTTCTTGGTAATCAAACTTGGACAGATCTGACGAATCTCCTGATTCATCGGAGGTCAAATAGAACGCATCTCCCAATATCTTCGGTGGTAGATCACGTGCTGTAATCGTATCTCCGTTGACTAAAACAACCGCACGCTCAATGACGTTTTCCAATTCACGGACGTTACCCACCCAACGATAACTCTGCAAACTTTGCAGGGCATCCACAGAAATCTTCGTCACTTCCTTTTCCATTTTCTTCCGATACTTTTCTAAAAAGTGATACGACAGCAATGGGATATCTTCTGGACGATCACGCAGTGGTGGCAGTGTAATTGAAATCACATTCAAACGATAATACAAGTCCTCACGAAACATACCATCTTTGACGAACTGCTGTAGATCACGATTCGTTGCAGCAATAACACGGACATCGACTTTCTTGCTCTGATTACCACCCACAGGGCGCATCTCCCCTTCTTGCAAAATTCTCAACAGCTTAACTTGAATAAGGGGTGGAACCTCACCAATTTCATCCAAAAATATGGTGCCGTTATCTGCCTCTTCAAATAAACCGCGCTTGTCACTGATCGCACCTGTAAATGATCCTTTTTTGTGACCAAACAATTCACTTTCTAAAAGATGTTCAGACAACGCCGCACAGTTAATAACCACAAATGGCTTATCTTTGCGTTTAGAACGCTTGTGAATCGCGCGCGCCACTAGTTCTTTACCTGTACCACTCTCACCCAACACCAGAACCGTTGATGTTGTTCCTGCAATACTATCAATTGTACTGAAAACGTCCTGCATGTTTCGGCTTTTCCCCACCAGTTCTTCATAAGATATCTGATCACTACTTTGGCGCTCCAATCGTCTAATCTTTTGCATCAAACGATAGCGTTCCAGAGCCTTGTTGATCAGCACGACGACCTTATTAATATCTTCAAATGGTTTGGTAATATAATCGTATGCACCCATCTTGATGGCATTCACCGCAGTCTCCACATTACCGACTCCTGTCATCATGATGGTTTCTGTCGGAAACTGGTTGCGCTTGATGTATTCCAAGACTTGCATGCCATTGTAGCCTGGCAAATTAATATCGACGACTGCAACCTCAACCACATTCTTGTTAAGGTATTCCAAGGCTTCAACCCCAGTGCGACACAACGCCACTGTCAGTCCTTGTTCTTTGGCCACCCGCTCAAAAACTTTCACCAAAGATTCGTCGTCATCCACAACCAATAGATTAACTGTTTTATACATTTTTCCTCCCATGCCTTAAGCAGGTAGCGTCTTATCCAACTGTTTCTTTTTAATTTTTTCCACTAGAGTTGTGCGATTTAGCTGCAGCAATGTTGCTGCCTTGTTTTTGTTCCAATTACACTTACGGAGTGCCTGAAGAATTAATTCATTTTCAAAATCATTAACAATTTCATTAAATGAAAGACCTGAATCTGGGATTACAACCTTTTGAGGATGAAAATGTGCAGGTGTTTTGGAAATTTTTTCCGGCAAATCTGATACATCCATCCAGCCTATCTCTTTAATTACAACTGTACGCTCCACCAAATTTTCCAACTCACGAACGTTACCCGGCCAATCATACTCACAAAGCACCTTAAGCGCTTCGGGTGTAAAACCCTCTACATTACGTTCATTTGTTTCATTACTCTTCTTCAAAAAGTGGTTCAGCAGTAGTGGAATATCATCATGACGATTACGAAGCGCTGGTATTTTAACAGGGATCACATTCAAACGATAAAACAGATCTTCACGGAATCGACCTTCTTTTACTTCTTGTTCCAGATCACGATTGGTTGCTGTTATGATTCGCACGTCCACATTTTCTGTTCGGGTGGACCCAACGGGTTCATACTTACGCTCTTGCAAGACCCTCAACAACTTCACCTGAAGCTTGGGGCTCATTTCACCAATTTCATCCAAGAAAATTGTCCCACCATTCGCCTGTGCAAAATGACCTTCGTGCGCTTGGTATGCTCCAGTGAAAGATCCTTTGACGTGTCCAAACAACTCACTTTCCAAAAGATTTTCAGGAATGGCCGCACAATTAACAATGACAAGCGGCTTTTCCGATCGGCGACTATTATAATGTATAGCTTTGGCAACGAGTTCTTTACCTGTGCCCGACTCACCCAAAATCAAAATTGTGCTATCTGTATCCGCAACTTTCTCCATCAACGAAAATACGGAATTCATTTCGGCACTGGTACCCAGAATACCTTCAAATTTGTACTTGGATCGCAATTGACGACGAAGTGTCGCGTTCTCTACCTTCAACGCTTGGTGCTCCAAAGCGGTCGCCACAAGTGATGCAATATCATCCAGTTCAAATGGCTTGGTGAGATAATGGTATGCCCCCGCTTTCATCCCCTCAACAGCACTCGTAATCGTTCCAAATGCCGTCATGATGATGCATACTGTATTGGGGCTGGCCTGTTTGACCTGAGAGATAAGTTCAACACCATTCATCTCTGGCATCATGAGATCTGTAATAACGAGATTAATGGATTCGGATCGGATGACTTCCATGGCCGTTTTACCATTCTCTGCGGTCCATGTTTTGTATCCAAGGTCGCCTAAGAATTTTTCCAGCGCCCTGCGAATCATTGCCTCGTCATCTACGATGAGAATATTCCCATTCATCGCACACCTCCTTATTGTTCGGCTGGCAGTTCCACTGAAAATGTGGTTCCACGCCCCAGTTCACTATCCACAACGATACTTCCCTTATGTTCTTTAATGATACGATAGCTTACGGACAATCCAAGCCCTGTTCCCTTACCCGGCTCTTTTGTTGTAAAAAATGGATCAAAAATTTTAGCGAGATTGGCCTTGGGAATACCTACGCCCGTATCTACAATCCGAACAACAACGCTCGACTTATCACGGGAAATTTGTGTTTTGACTGTAAGCGTCCCACCTTTTGGCATTGCATGACAGGCGTTGGTAATGAGATTTAAAAACACTTGCTGTAATTGATTGGCACTGCCAAACGCCTTTGGAATGCTGGCATCTAGATCCGTTACTAAATCAATATTCCACGATTTAAATTCCATCTTAAGGAATGGAAATAGTTTTTCTAATAGAGGATTTACATCTAACCACTGACGATCTTTGGGTTTGGACAAGCGTGAAAAATCCAACAGATCAGAAACAATTTTTTTACACCGTACCGCAGCACGTTCAATTTCTTCGAGATCGCCTTTCATTGCACTCTCACCCGTACAGTCTCGAATCAAGAGCTGCGTGAACGCCAAAATACCACCCAATGGGTTATTAATTTCATGAGCAATACCGCCTGCCAACATACCAATTGCCGCCATCTTTTCCTGCTGAATCAGCTCTTGTTGCAGACGCTCAGACTCCGAAATATCCCGATAGTGCATAATCATGGATTTCGAATCATCTTTGCTAGAGGCAAGTGGAAATGCATGTACTTCATAGTTATGATCACAAATTAAAGAATCCAAGCGATTCAGCATCGGCCTTTGTTTAGACCAAGCCGCCATTGCAGGACAGCCTTGGCATGGTGAGTTGCGCCCTGCGAATACTTCGTAGCATTTTTTACCAATCACTTTACGTATATCGCAATTTGCAACCTGCGCCATCGCTGTGTTGGCCCGTTCAATGGTGTAATCCTTCGAAATAATACTGACGGGGTCTGTAATGGCATCAAAAGTGGACTCCCACATATATTTACCGCGCGACAATATGGCGACCAAATCTTCCAATTCCTTGAGGCGAGATTCAGCTTCATGACCATTCTTGCTCTTCTTGGTGGTTTGTGATTTGACGGATGCATTGGGGGCTTTTTTCCCCCGCTTGGTGACGGCCTCAGACTTATGGACTTGCGGTTGCGCCATTAATATCTCCGTGTGCAGGGTAAAAATATACAGGCAAAATACAAAATCGGGAAGCACTTTCCGATCAAATTGATTAACTATTTGATTTTAAAGAAATTATTTTTAACAAAAGCGTCAAAATATTTACGGCCTATTTAAAACAAAATTAACCCCATGAGGCAAAGGATACTCTATATGACCAGTTCCTACCAGCAAGCCGGCGTCAATATTGACGCTGGGGATGAGTTCGTCAAAGCCATCAAAGACAGTGCAGCCGCCACTTACCGCCCAGAGGTCCTTTCAGGCATTGGTGGATTTGGCGCACACTTTGCCCTCAACCTCCAAAAGTACAAACAACCAGTATTGGTCTCTTCGACCGACGGTGTCGGCACAAAACTGCGAATTGCGATTGATGTGGGCCGTTACGACACAATTGGACAGGATCTGGTGGGTATGTGTGTCAATGATATCATCTGCTCAGGCGCAGAACCCCTCTTCTTTTTGGACTACTTTGCATCGGGTCACCTGGACCCCTCCAACCATGCGGCCATTGTCCAAGGTATCGCCCGTGCTTGCGGGGAGATTAACTGTTCTCTTATTGGTGGAGAAACCGCAGAAATGCCTGGGATGTACCATGGCAAAGATTTCGACATCGCAGGATTTACTGTTGGGGCTGTCGAGCGAGATGAAATCATCGATGGTTCATCTATTGCTATCGACGATGCTATTATTGGCATCGCATCGAGTGGATTTCATAGTAATGGCTACTCACTCATCCGCGCCGTTTGTACAGAACACAAACTCAACTGGAACCAATCTATTCCCGGAGTTGATCAACCATTAGGAGAGGCTCTTCTCACCCCCACCTGCCTCTACCCTAATCTGATTTCAAAACTTCGTAACACCACACGCATTCGTGGCATTGCCCACATTACAGGTGGGGGTATTACCGACAACCTGCCGCGCATTTTACCCAAAACATGTCAGGGGCGTATTGAATGGCATTCATGGGAACTTCCACCATTGATGAAATTCATTCAACAAACTGGCAACATTGGTATGAATGAAATGCGTCGTGTTTTCAATTGTGGCATTGGTCTTTGCATCGTAGTGCCAGAAGAAGACGCAATAGAAACCCGCGATCGCATTCAGAGTTTAAATCAGCAAGCCTGGATTATCGGTAAAATTGCAAAGCGCCCAAAAGGTGACCCTGGTGTCGTCTATGTCTAACCCGCCAATTGTAGTTTTAGCGTCAGGCACAGGCAGCAATCTACAAGCAATCATGGATGCTATCGCAGCGGGGCGTCTTCATGCGCGCATTGCAGCTGTTCTAAGCGACGTACCAGATGCAATGGCATTGAAACGAGCCCGACAACGCAACATTCCCACAAAACTACTCCCTAAATTACCATCAGAAACAAAGACAGACTATAGCGCACGCTTAGCAGAGACCATTCGGCCCTATGCACCACAACTTATCTGCCTTGCCGGTTTCATGCGACTTGTGGCAGAGCCGCTGTTAACTGAATTTTCAAAACGCATCATTAACATTCACCCAGCCCTCCTTCCCGCATACCCAGGTCTGAATGCCATTGAGCGTGCATTTTCAGATCAGCAAAAGGTGACGGGATGTACAATCCACTACGTGGATGCCGGCATTGATACGGGACCCACTATTGCACAGCAGACAATCGAAATTCATTCAGATGATACTCTCGACAGTCTCACAAGACGTATACATCAGGCTGAGCACATACTTTATCCTGCAGTGATTGAAAAATTGCTTCATTTGCATAGCGTTCCTTGATTTTGAATTTTTATCATGTTAGGTGTCGCACACGTTCAATAGGGGGACTCATGAAAAAGTTAGCACTCACAATTCTTACACTCACTTTAGCATCCGCTGCAACACCGGCACTCGCGGAGAATTTCTCAGTAACCGCTGGCGGTATGGGCAACATTTATGTTGTTGATGCACGACCAGAATTAGATCCAGGAGTGGGTGGTTATTTTGCATTTGACTATCGATGGGCCCCTGAACTTTCCACTACATTTTCAGTCGTTGTAACCACCCAAAATGGCACTGGTATTAGCGCAGGCAATAATAACATCTTGGTATTTGGTATCCCCACTGTGGATTTTAAATATTACCCTATTCCTGAAGCCACATATTTCGATCCATTCCTACTCGGCGGTGTCGGCTTTTATTTGGTATCAGATGGTTCAGGCGGCAACGGCACTCAAGCGGCTGGCATGGGAGCACAGGCCGGTGTGGGATGTGACTTTTACTTCACCCAGAAATTATCTTTCCAATTCATGGGCATCTTCAGAAGCATTGCACTCATTGACGGCATTTCCGGCACCAATAACGGCACCGCCATCTTCCCCTTCTCGCTGCAAGGCGGATTGTCGTATCACTTCTAAAACATAAACTTACGATGCTTACCATTTACTGGCGATGGGAAGACGGCGGCCCATGCCAAAGGCTTTGCTGGTGATTTTGATGCCGGGCGCGGCTTGGCGACGCTTGTATTCGTTGTGCTGAATGCGGTGAATAATATCTTTGACTACTTTACGATCAAATCCGGCTTTAACAATTTCATCTTCAGATAGATGCTGTTCAATGTAGGCCGCTAAAATACCATCCAAAATTTCGTACGGTGGCAAGCTATCTTGATCGGTCTGATTGGGTCGCAGCTCTGCAGATGGCGCCTTGGTCAATACGCTTTCTGGAATCACGGGCTTCTGTGCGTTAATATAGCGCGCCAATTCATAGACCATCATCTTGGGAACATCCGACAATATCGCCAGCCCCCCTGCCATATCGCCATACAGAGTGCAGTAGCCCACGGCAATTTCAGATTTGTTGCCCGTTGATAATACCAATGCGCCCGTCCGATTGGACAAGGTCATTAAAATGGTACCGCGTATACGTGCCTGAATATTTTCATCGGCCAGATCAGGTGGTGATGCCAGGTCTTCCGAAAGTATGTTTCGAAATTCAGTGTAAACTGTTTCAATGGGAATGGTTTGGAACGCAATTCCCAAATTTTGCGCCAATTGTTTAGCATCGGTTAAACTTCCCGCACTCGAATAGGGTGATGGCATCGCAATACCCATCACCGCTTCCCTTCCAAGGGCGTCCATTGCAAGTGCTGCAACCACAGAGGAATCAATACCACCCGACAGACCAAGGATGGCCTTATTAAATCCACACTTTTGAAAATAGTCTCGAAGACCCAAGACAATCGCATGATAGACATCACTGATGTCGCTCTGCTGTACAGCAGAAAAATCAGCATTTGACACGATCACTTGCATGTCTTCTTCAAAACGCTTGAGCTCAATTGTCACGTTGCCATCAGGTGCAACAACACAACTGCCCCCTGCAAAAACAAGTTCATCATTCCCACCCACTTGATTCACAAATACAAGTGGCGCGTTACAAGCCGTTGATGCCCGCTGTAACAATGAAAGGCGTGTCTCATTCTTATGTAAAGCAAACGGTGATGCACTCAAGTTGAGAACAAGCGTCGGTGACAATTCGGCAAGTTCTGCAACGGGATCTTTATGATATCGTGGCTTTTCATGAAACCACAGGTCTTCACAAATGGTGATGCCAATTTTTTCAGATCCAAATTGAAACAGTTGATATGTTGATGCGGGTTCAAAATAGCGTTGCTCATCAAAGACATCGTAATTGGGCAGTAATGTTTTATGTTGTGTAAACACAACCTTGCCCTTTTGAATCACGACGGCACTATTGTGCAATGGCAACCCAACACCTGATGTGTTGGGCAGTATTGTGCCCAAACAAACAATGGTATCACCTTTTATGGCAGAAACAATTTTATCCAGTGCAAGTGCTGCGTGTTTAATAAATGATGGCGACTCTAACAAATCACGGGGTGGATAACCGGTAATCACCATCTCTGAAAAGCAGACGAGATCGGCGCCTTCACTTTCGGCCCAACGAACACGGTCGATGATCTTTTGGACATTGCCCTCAAAATCACCGACCGTCGGGTTGATCTGTGCTAATGCAAGTTTCATTCTTAGAGGATGTTACCCAATTTCAGTGCGGTACCCATATCACCCTTCACTTTAAGTTTTCCGGTCAAGAAGGCCATTTGGGCATTAAGCTTGCCATCAATGAGGCTCACAAAATCACTGTCCGTCATGAGCACGGTCACTTTTGCTGCAGGATCATTCCCTGCTTTGACACAGGCATCCGCTGAGGTGCAATCGAGTGTCCATTGACCACCAGTGGGGCCCGAAATATCAAAATTCACCAAGGCATTTACTGTTTTCACTTTATCTGGCTTGGCCTTCAATTTTTCAGGAATCTTTTGCTCAAGAATTTCTTTGGGTGTGCTCATTCTCTTCTCCTTTGCGCTAAGCAGTTAAATTGACATTTGTTTTTCGGCCATATCCCCAACCACGGGGATCTTCCAGCGTTCACCCTGATAGGCTTTCACAAGACAAACAACCCATAATACAAGACCACCTAGCCACACAATGGGGACAAAGAAACCCACCACCGTTCCTAAGATATGGGCAATACTACCCATAATTGCCTCAAATATTTGAAGGGCAATGATCAACACAATGATACCACCACCTAAAAAAGTAGACTGCCACGCATGAAAGCGAACATCGCTATCTTTCTTTTCAACAATGAGAAAAACGATGCTCGAGACAGGCATCAAGATATAACACATCATTGCAGCGATATTGGATGCAAGACCGGTTGTTTCGTTTCCTTGTGACATGTTTCCTCCCCTACGACACGTATAATGAATTAAGTTCGGCTGTAAAATGCTCCTGCACAACCTTGCGCTTTAACTTGAGAGTGGGTGTTAGCTCTCCGCGTTGTGTACTAAACTCATCTGGCAATAGGTGAAAATGCTTAATCGTTTCATAGCGTGCCAAATTCGTATTTACTGCATCGACCACCTTTTGAAAGAGAGCCAAAACCTCCGGTGACCGCACCATAGACTCCCAGCTATCCACTTTCAAGCCCATCTTTTGGGCATATTGTTCGACTGCTTGACGATTCGGTACAATCAACGCCGAGATATAAGGACGCCGATCGCCATAAACAAACACCTGGGAGACATAAGGATTTTGCAACAGGGATTGTTCAATCGGCTGGGGTGCCACCTTTTTGCCGCCTGCGGTGACAATCAAATCCTTTTTGCGATCGGTAATTTTCAAATATCCATCTGGTGTTAGTTCGCCAATGTCACCTGTTCTAAAAAATCCGTCTTCGGTGAACGATTCTTTCGTCGCAATTGGGTTATTGTGATAACCAGATGACACAATGGGGCCTTTAAACAAAATCTCGCCATCTGTATCAAAGCGAATCTGAACACTGTCCAACACTGGCCCCACCGTTCCATAACGATTGTGACCTGGATAATTCAGACACGCTGCAGCCGTTGTTTCAGTCAGCCCATAGCCTTCGTAAATCTCCAAACCAATGGCGCCAAAAAATTTGGCGACTTCGGGATTGAGTGGTGCCCCACCCGATATCGAAAATTCCAAGCAACCACCCAGTTCTTTAAAAATTTTACGAAAAACCAATCGCTTCACCCATTCCGATTGGCTCTTCTGTGCCCATGCAACAAGACGATGCACAATTTTTGGCATAGCCGAAATTTCGGCAAAGACCTTAGTATAAATTTTTTCAAAAATGCGTGGCACGCTCACAAAAAATTGGGGATGCACTTCTTTCAAGTTGTCTGCCACTTTATCAATGCTCTCGGCAAAGGCCATGACAAATCCTTGAGAGACTTGGAAGCATTGCACCGCACGCGCCACAATATGGGATAGTGGTAAAAACCCCAAACTGACATACTGATGGGGGACCGAAAACCGCTTGGCCAATTCAGTCACTTCGGCAGCGAAGTTGCCATGTGTGAGCTCAACGCCTTTGGGCTCGCCCGTGGTTCCAGATGTGTAGACGATACTCGCCAAATCTGTTGGCAACAACTTAATGGGTTCTTGAATTTGACCCGTTGGCGTTGCCACCCAGCGCCCGACCGATTCACGTAAATTGAGAACAGGAATTGTGTTTCTGTAACCCTGAACAGCTTCAATCGCACGTTCAGCATCTTCAGCTAAAATAAGCACGGCTCCTGAATTTTCCAGAATGGGAATGGCTTGTTCAGGCGTAGTATTAAAATAAATGGGAACGGACACCGCACCCAGCGTCCAGCAGGCCATATCAACAATCACCCACTCCATGCAGGTGTTAGCCCAGATAACTACTTTCTGGCCACGCGTTACACCCTGCCCTGCAAGGGCTGTAGCAACACGTCGCACCATATGATCGGCCTGCGCAAACGAAAATGTCTGCCATTGGCCACCCGCAGCCTTACTCATCCAGCATGGATCTTGCGGACGCGTCGCGACATGATTTGCAAAGAAATCCAGAACAAGTGACATAAACCGCGGCTATCTGATTTTTTGGCAATTGTCCATATTACATCATCACATCCCACACTCGACCGCATCCGGGATAAATTCAATGGAATAGCGTGCAGGTGTGCCATCAATCGCCACAACGGCAATATGGGGATAAAACCGCAGGGCATCGTTGCAGCGCAAATAATATTGCGCCAGCCGGACGAGGCGCTTCTGCTTATGCCAAGGGATTTGTTCAATCGCACGTCCGGCACGCCCACCAGTGCGCGTTTTGATTTCCACAAAGTAAAGCTCGCGCCCTTTCTGGGCAACGCAATCAATCTCCCCCAGTGGTGTCCGTACATTGCGCGCAACGATTTGCATGCCACAACCCTCCAAATAACTACATGCAAGGCGCTCACCCCACCACCCTGTTTGTAAATTGGCGGTGGTCATTGGGGTTCCTCCACATCGTAGCTACCCGGTGATGGCTTGGCATTCACAATAAAGTCGGTGCTATTGTCATTGGTATCCTCGGCATCATCGCGACGACTCACACTCAATCCCACCGGCGCATCGGGCCCTGCTGTTCCCTCCATCATATCCATATTATTAAAGGCTGTGATTTGCTTGGGCGTGCCATAAGCCAACGCATCCACTAACTTTCCAGTAGGCGAAATTAGCTGCACGGCATCGGGCCCATTTTGGGGATCAAAGTTGTCTAAGAAATCAGCATTGGCAACATGTGTATGCTGCAAATCGCCCGTGATGCCATCTGCCACCACCAACAATCCATTTTCAGGAACGGCAAGACCTGCTGGTAACGTCATATGATCTGTTTCTTTGCCATCGTCACCATTGATGAAGAAGATTTGGTAACCACCCACATCACCACCTGGCGTTCCTCGCAGCTCAACAAACAAGTCACCATTGGTGTCGTCCCCTGGCATGTCATAGAGTATTTCATTAATGACCATGGGCAGTGGTGATGGTTTAATGTAGCTTGCTTGGCTCGCACCCGGGGAATACGACGCGTTATCATCCCCTGTCTCTGCAACACTTGCACTAGATACCTCAGTGGTACCTCCAACAATAAGTGAACCAATGTATGGAGTGCTACTCATACCCGGTGTTTGATTGAATGGCATATGGTCCTGCGATAATAGTGCAGGCGTTACAACAACACCCACTGTACCGCTGGGTACTGTTGACTTGGGGAATACCTGCAGTTCAGTGGCATCTTGACTCAACTCCCAGCGCACCGGGATGCTTTTAACCGCACCGCTTGAAATGTCTTTGAGCAATTGCGTACTCGACACTCCCCCTTGCCACTGTGACAGCATGAGTATCGATTGCGGCAACACTGAATCTGCATCAATAGGATGAGAAAATTTGAGTGTTACACTGCTTGTTGCATCCAATGATGCCCCATCTTCTGGCAGCATTTCCAATACATGTGGTTGCATACCCGCCAGCGAGCCGCGTGACGTACCCGTCATGGGCATTCCACACGATGTCACTGCCACCATCACTACCATAACGCCAATCCATCTCATACGTGACCCTCCCCATTTAGATTTTCAGAAAACCATCCACCGGTTAATAAATTCAATTCCCCTGTCACCTGCATCAACGCTGCCTGGAGTGCCGCTTGCTCTGCACTTTCAGCATGCGCATTTTGGCGACGTGAAAGTATGGCAGCCTTCAAGCGAATGCGTTCGTGATAGAGTTGATTAATTTGATCCAAAAGTTTTTGTCGGTCCGCAATGCGATTGCGATTTTCGCGTTCCATTGCCAGCGTCTGTCGATGGAAGATCACATCTGACAACGACCATACCGCTTTGGCTGTAAACATTGTCTGATTGGTAAGATATTGATTGCTGTTATTGGCCGCCGGCCCCACTGTAACACCCGTTGAATTGACCGAAATTGAATCCTGCACATTGAAATTCGCGCGATTCAAGTAACCGGTATCCACACTCAACGATAGACTGGGAAGCGCTGCAGACTGGCGCGCCTTCTTTCTCCACTCTTTGACAGGATTCCCATCCAAACCTGCATAGCGATATGCTGCCTGCGCTGTTGCCATTAAATCGGGCTCTGTCTTAGCAGCCTCGACAACCAACTTCTCTGAAACAGAAATCAATTGCTCAAGTGACATCATGGCGGCCTTGCGTGATGCCGCATGTGCCATGTCTGTGAGCAAAAGAAGTATGATGATTATTGTGAGTCGTCGCAACTTCATGGAAGACCAACAAAGCAAGCATCGTGCCAACGATTTGGGATTGATTTTAAATAGGATTTATTTGGTGAAATGACTTATTTTCAAACAGCGCTGTTCACTTTTGAAACAGCTACCATGGCTGAGTCCACATCAACGCCATCTTAAAAACCGGTACACTTGTTGCAAAGTCATACCGCTATGAAGCAACAGCTAGCGATCATCATACTCACAACGCTACTCACTTACTGTGGGATGCCATCATCCGCATCACAATTCGCAACACCTACCGTCAACATCCAATCTGCTGCATCAAATGACGACGCCGCACTCTCTGACACCCCATTGACGATTACGCTTTTGGATATTGGACAAGGAGACGCCACCCTGGTCACCACACCAAACGGCTATACGATCCTGATTGATGGTGGTCCACCCGGCAGTGGCAAGCATGTAACGCTCCCTTATATGATGGACCACAATATCACGGCGCTCAATCATGTGATGGCATCCCATTACGATAGTGATCACATAGGTGGCATTTCTGAAATATTGGCCGGTCGGGATGGCATTGCAGATACTTCTGATGATATCCGTGTTACGGGATACTGTTGGGATCATGGCAATAGCACCATCAAATCCACACCGTCATTTTTGGCATACGCGCAAGCCACAACAACGTGCCAACGCACCGCACTGCCGGGAGACAATATTTATTTTGATGATGATGTCAGCATTGAAGTGGTTGCTGTCAATGGTCGCTCGCGCTTTGGCATTCTAGCAGAGACAGATAGCGACGATGAAAATGCTGCAAGCATGGTGCTACTCATTCGCTATGGGGAATTTCGATACGTCACAACCGGAGATTTGCCCGGCGGCGGTGGTAATCCACCATACGATACCGTTGATGAAGAATCAGCAGTGGCGCCATTGATTGGACACGTGGATATTCTACATTTGGGTCACCATGGTAGTGGCACCAGTAGCAATCTCAACTTTTTAAAAGCACTATCACCCGACGCCGTTGTTATCTCTGTGGGTGATAATAATTCTTACCTTCATCCCAATCCAGGCACACTGGCGAGACTGCACGACTTAAAAATTCCAATCTATCAAACCAATCGTGGCCACAATGTGGGCACACAAGGCTCCCACATTGCAAACGGCAATATCGTCATTGAAACAGATGGAAATAGTTTCGAGATTCGGCAAAACCCGAAGTCACATTAACGCGGGAAATAACCAATATAGGGCAGCGAGCGGTACAGACCTTCAGAATCCAAACCATAGCCCACTACAAAATGATTGGGGATTTCAAAACCAACATAATCCGCCAAATGACGGTTATCGATTCCAATATCCTTATAGAGGAGCGAACAAACTTTCAGCGACTTTGGTTTCTTACCATGCAGATGCTCTTTCAAAAATGCCAAAGTGCGACCAGTATCTACAATGTCCTCAATGAGAAGCAAATTATCTCCTTCAATTGATTGGGTTAAGTCAAAATCCATACGAACAACACCTGATGATTTGTCATTTTCATAGCTGGAAACACGTAAGAAATCACAGCGTACATCCTTTTTGATGGCTCTCACCAAATCTGCCATAAATAGGAAGCTGCCTTTCAAAACACCCACCACCACCAATGGTTCATCTTTATAGTCAGCATCGATTTGCTTACCCAGCTCGGTTACGCGTTGTTCAATCTGTTGTGCGGAATATAAAACCTGAAGTTTGGAGTCCATGACGCATCCTTTCAATTGGTGGAGCAGGCTGTCTATTATATGAAAGACCCCATGTGTACCTTTTTCTTAACAGAATTCTTTAGGGATTTTTCCCTAGACTCGGATGAGGACTCATTATATTGGCCCCTCCAGCTTTTGGCGCGGTGCCCAAGTGGTTAAGGGAGCGGTTTGCAAAACCGTCATGCGTGGGTTCGACTCCCACCCGCGCCTCAAATTCAAAATAAAGGTCGCCCGGGTGGCGAAATTGGTAGACGCACAGGACTTAAAATCCTGAGACCCCAAAAGGGTCGTGCCGGTTCGATTCCGGCCCCGGGCACATAAGTCTATGGCCAAAAATGATCATTTACAGACAGCGTTATCCCTAATTCAAACTGCCGACCTACTCATCTTTGATTTTGATGGAACACTTGTCGACTCGAATGAACTCAAATGGACCGCATTTGAAACCTGTTTTGATGATTACCCTAATTATCGTAATCAGATCAGAACTTATTCCAGAACAAAAAATCACGTCCTACGTCACGACAAGCTGCGCCACATTTGTGAGAACATTCTTGGTGAGACATGCCCCCCCGAAAGGGAACAACAGTTACTAAATCGTTATAATGAAGAAACTACTTTAGGCATTATTGCAGCACCCGAAATTCCTGGTGCCACACAGTTCTTGGACTTTATGTTTGGGAAAAAACACATGGTTCTTTTATCTGCTACACCACATGACATTCTCATTAGTTTGGTTAAAGAACGTAAGTTGGAGCGATATTTTGAACATATTCAAGGCGCACCTATTAATAAAGCAGATTGGATGAAAACATACATTGATCAATCTGGAATGAAGCATGCTGTATCTATTGGCGACAGCAAGGAGGATGCACTTTCTGCACAAAAAATTTCTTTGCCATTTATTCCTATTGGGCATGATATTCCAAACGCATTCCCAAATTATTATAATTTAATGCAACCCCAACTAATCCCCTAGCATTGTGAGCTTCATCAGAAATTTTTGGCGAAGCGATGGTATCTTTAATACCAGATTCAAAATACGTAAAACCCAAGGCATGTAGCGCCCCTTTGATAACATCACCACGCGGGTCAAAATATTTGTAAATTGATTCACACCAAAATTGATTTTGGCATGGCGCATCTCTGCATTGGGTTGCAGTAATGCTGGGTTTCTCGTATCAATTGCCTTCACCAGCGCAGTGCACAGCAATGCCCCATCTTGAATGCCTGAGTTCATCCCCTGCCCACCCACTGGACTATTTAAATGCGCAGCATCCCCTGCCAGCGCCACACGGCCGAGCGCAAATTGAGGGCTAATGCGTTGATGCAATTTGAATTCACTTTGCCAAATCAAGCTATAGTCAGCTTGATGGAACAAATTCTTCACAGACAAGCGAACACGCTCATCCATGGTAATGGATTCATCCTGCGTAAAAGGTAAGATCAAACGCCACTCACCCAATTCAATTTGCACCGCAACAACTGGGACATCCTTTACAGACAAACGAGGGAACACCCAGTTAGGATCGTTATAAGGCAATTTCACATCGGCCAATGCAGCCATCAGTGGATAGGTAATACCATCAAGTTCCAGCCCCAATGCCGCACGAATCGCACTGTGGGCCCCATCACAACCCACCACATACGACGCAACCATTTCGCTTTCGCTCGTTCCATTTGTAGCATAGCGCACCCGAACAGATTCACTATCTTGCGAAAGACCAGTAACCTCATGGGCAAAGTGCACTTGCACGGATGGATATGCTTTCAATGCCTCATATAACAGTGCTTCTGTTTTATGTTGAGGCAATATTAAAATTTGTGGAAAGTGTGTTTGGTCTTTGAGCTCACTGATCGGCAAAGATATCAATTTATGATTTGAATCCGCATTCCACATCGTAAATTGTTTGAGAATAATAGATGCAGATTCAAATCGATCCATCACCCCAAGATCTGCTAAAATTTCTTGCGTTCGCGGCCAAATGATCGGTGCACGCGATGTTGTATGTAAGCCTGGGTCCTTTTCCAATACCACGACCGACTTACCCGCCCGCGCCAACCCCAATGCCAGGCTCAACCCCACTGGACCCGCCCCTACTATGATGACATCCACCACGATCCCCTCCCTGGTTAAACCGTCCCTATATAAGATTCCTTATAATGTCTATAAGACCCCTCAGACCCCAAAATTTTGCATTTCCCAGAAAATTTGTGAATTTTACGCAACTTTTTTGACGCAGCGCCGAATATGTGTCAAAGGGGTTCACATGACAACAGCCACAGAAAAAATCACCGAAGCAGCACCAGCGCCCGTTAAGCGCAAGCGCGGGCGCCCACGTAAAAATGCCAGTGCCGCTGCTGCAACATCATCATCGCTGACGCGTACCACTACAAAGCGCACTAAAAGGACTCAGACGGCTCGGGCAACTCGAACAAACAACACAGCATCACATACAGCTACCCCTCTCAAGCCACTGTCATCATTAAATCGCCTGGTGAACATTTCAATTGCTGTTGCTGTCTTCGTACTCGCGTTGGCCATTCAGAAAATCGTACCAACTGCCCCAGTAACCACACCCAAAGTAGAGACACTACAACAAGCAACCCAAGAACAAACTGCAGAAACAACCCAGTCTACTGAAGCAGCACCAACAGAAGCTGCTGCAGAAGCGTCAACACCAGCTACATCAGTTGAAGCGCCTCTTGCTGCAGCTGTAGAGGTAACGCCAGCACCCAAGCGAATCAAACATACTGTGCGCCACGCAACAGTGCGCACAACACGACCTGACTATCAAACGCCATTGAATTCAGGTGGCACTTTGGATTTGGATAATGAATCTGCACGGCAGCATTATTTGAAGACCACACGACTCGCAACACGCACCGCTCAACCCATTAAGTAAGACGATCCCATAATCAAGAAATAACAATCCAGCTATGTTGACGTTCGCGACGATCGCCGCGACGATAGGATGCATAGGTCGTATTACAATGTGTGCAAGTCAGATCAGACTCAATACAATTGGGCATCACACCCACATGGCCCAACTGCTCAAATAAAATTCCCTTCAAATCAATCAGCTGATGTCCCTGCGATGTCGCTTTAATAAACGGAGATATGTCTGAAATAGTTTTGGCACAGGCAGAAACCACTTCATCCCCAACTTCATAACAGGACGATCCCATTGCTGGGCCCATTGCCACACGCAGATCCGCGTTGGGTACCATGTCCCGTATAAAGTCCACAGTAGCCGTTGCAATATTTGCTGCCACGCCACGCCACCCGGCATGTACAGCTGCCACAATACGTGCTTGCGTATCCCACATTAAAAGTGGAACGCAATCTGCTGTCATGACCGAACACACCACCTTGGGGTCTGTCGCCACAAAGGCATCGGCTTCCATTACCAAATCACCCATTTCTGCAGTGACATGTTTCACCAATGCACCATGCACCTGATGTGTCTTGGGGATAAACGCATCCACGACACCGTTAACCAGCACCAAGTCTGAAACAACTTGCCCTCGGTGCCCAAACCCACGTTCAATCATTGCCTTCCTCCACATGCGCACGCGCTGCTAAAATTAAATTTTGCATATCGTCTGGAATGGGCGCTGTCCATTCCATCGTCTCTCCCGTCCGTGGATGGGCAATTTGCAACCGGAACGCATGCAAGGCTGGACGCGTAAATTCAGAAACAATTTTGCGCCATTCTTCGGGGCCAATTTTAGCGCGCCCCGCCGAGTAAGTCGCATCACCAATCAGCGGATGACCCGCATGTGCTGCATGCACACGAATTTGGTGCGTGCGACCCGTATGTAAAAACAAATGAACCAACGATGCAAATCGACCAAACGTTTCCACACATTCCCATCGTGTCAGGGAGGCTCGTCCCTTTTGCGTCACCGCCATCTTTTGACGATGCACCGGATGACGCCCGATAGGCTTATCCCAAACACCCGCACGCCCTTTTGGAATACCTTGCAGCACAGCCATATATTCCTTCACCACTTGGCGTGTTTGAAATTGCGTCTGCAATGCACGGTGGGATTCATCTGACTTGGCAACAATGATAACACCACTAGTTCCTTTATCCAGGCGATGCACAATGCCAGGACGTTCCTGGTCCCCCACCCCCCGCAAATCCTTGCAATGTCCTAGTAAGGCATGCACCAATGTTCCAGAGGTTTGGCCGGCACCCGGATGCACCACCATGTCAGGGGATTTGTTCACAACAATCAAATCACGATCTTCGAACAAAATCGTCAGCGGAATGTTTTCCGCAATGAGTTCACTCGGAGCCATTTCTGGTGGCGTCAGCAAAACACGATCCCCTTCATGCATCTTGTGAGAGGCTTTCATTGAAGCGCCATTCACAGTAATAGCCCCCGTTTCCAACCATCGCTGAATTTGTGCACGCGAAAATTGCGGCCACGTATTGATCATAAAGCGATCACAGCGCTGACCGGCATCTTTAGACGAGACTACTGTTGTAAGGGTATCTGACACGGATTAATCGGAATCAAGTTCGACCGTCCAATAACTAAGATCGACAATATTAAAAAATGGCTTCCAAGCCTCATGAAACATACGTCGCTGCATCAGTTCCATGAGCGGCGCAATATTGGGACGGTAGGGTTTACGTGCCAAATGCATCTTTGCCTGGGCAGGCGTCCGGCCACCCTTCATGCGATTGCAATCCAAACAACTCGTAACCACATTATCCCAGGATGTACCGCCACCCAATACACGTGGCACCACGTGATCCAGATTCAGATCACTCTTGGGTCCGCGCTTACCGCAATATTGGCAGGTGTAGTTATCACGGGTCATGATATTGAGACGTGAAAAGCGCACGCAGCGCTTGGGCAGACGATCGTAAACTGAAAGTAAAACCACACGGGGGACTCGAATCACACGATCCACCATGCCGACACTTTCATGATGCTTGGCCACCGAGAGTTCGGCCCAATTTTGGAAGTCGAATGTTTGATACTCTTCATCGATGGCCTTAGCAATCCCCTGAACCATCATACAGAGCGCACGTTTGAGAGGGGTCACATGGACCGGAAGGAAAGATCGATTCAGAACCAAAACAGATGAATTGATCATAACGTACATCTATTATATAGAGTCGCACCAAGAAAGGCAACCCCCATGATTCAGCTATCGAATGGACATCGCTTTGAGTATATGGTTGCAAGCGGTGCGCTTGCGTACGACGGGCGCGGCTGGCCGTGGGAATGGCCTTTACGCTGGACCGGGCTGATTGACCCCAAGCGTTTCACAATCGTCACGAAAACACTTACACCCAAACCCCGTCGCGGCAACTTACGCTGGTCACATCCCTGGAGCGTTATTGCCAATACACCCAATGGGGTGGCCAATGCGATTGGACTCACCAATCCCGGATTTGACTGGTGGTTAAAATCAGTTGCACCCAAAATTGCACACCGTGGTTACGACATGGTTTGCTCCATTATGGCAGATGACGTAGCCACCATTAGCACGATGTCAGAGCGCCTCTCAAAAACAGATATTCGCGCCATTGAACTCAATGCGTCTTGCCCCAATACCGACAAAGAACTCTTGGAAAATGCCAGTGCTGTAATCGATATGGTGCGTGCCATGCATGCCGCCAGCAAACACCCCATTATTTTGAAATTATCAGTGGTTCACAACTATGTGGAAATTGCGAAAGCGTGTGAAGGTCTTGTTGAAGCGGTGTCCATCAATTCAGTACCATGGTCAGTGGCCTACCCAGGCCAACCCAGCCCGCTTGCTCGCTTTGGGGGTGGCGGTGTTTCGGGGAAGGCCGCACAACCGTGGACCTGGAAAATGGTACGCGAGCTTGCCACCTCCACATCAATTCCTGTCATCGGCCCTGGCGTGTGGGACTATACCGACATGGCGCGACTGCGCGAACTGGGTGCAAAGGCAGTGTCTTTTGGTTCTATTTTTTTGCGGTATCCATGGCGCCCCACCGCTTATGTAAAACGCGAGGCCATTACCAATCCATCTTCGCCATCACGATAATATTTCTTGCGCGTGTGAATAGCTTCAAATCCCATCGATTTGTATAGTTCAATTGCAGCTGCATTTGAGGCCTTCACTTCCAAAAACGATTCGGTGCACTGGTGCTGTCGCGCCAAATCAGCCGCCCATTCCATCATCTTGCGTCCGACTCCTTGTCGACGATGTGCGGGTGAAACAACGACGTTCATAATTTCAAAAGTTGGTGGAAATAATCCGTACACAAAATATCCCTTGAGCACACCCTCTTCCACCCATTTAAAACCCGAAATATAAGAATCTGAAAAAACAGAATCGTACATCTCCTCGGTCCACGGCGTCGTGAACGAGGCATTTTCAATCGCCATGATGGCGGGAAGATCAGACTTTAATAGCGGCTCGGCCGGCATAATGTGCCTTTGCGCCAAGTGCTTCTTCGATGCGCAGGAGTTGGTTATATTTAGCCACACGATCAGTACGACACAGGCTACCCGTCTTGATTTGCCCCGCACCAGTTCCCACAGCCAAATCTGAAATGGTGGTGTCTTCAGTTTCGCCAGAGCGATGCGAAATGATTGCGGCATAACCATTTTTCTTGGCCAATGCGATTGTCTCGAGCGTTTCGGAGAGCGTTCCAATCTGATTCAGTTTAATCAGAATGGAATTCCCCACTTTTTTGGCAATGCCATCAGCAAGACGCTCTTTATTGGTTACAAATAAATCATCCCCCACCAGCTGCACTGTCTTGCCCAATTTTTCGGTGAGTAGTTTCCAGCCATCCCAATCGTCTTCGGCCAATCCATCTTCAATGGAAATTAATGGATACTTACTGCACAGTTCCGCGTACCAATCCACAAGCTGTGCTGCATTTTTATTGGGGCTACTCTCTGCGGCCAAGACATAGCCGCCATCTTTATAAAAGGAGGACGCTGCTGCATCGATTGCCAATAAAATATCTTTGCCTGCGGTGTAGCCCGCGTTGGCAATCGCCTCCATAATCACATCCAGCGCCTCTTGATTGGATTTCAGATTTGGCGCCACACCCCCTTCGTCCCCAACAGATGTGGAATATCCCTTCTTATGCAAAATTTTCTTGAGCGCCTGAAAAATTTCACTGCCGGCACGCAATGCCTCACAAAATGACGAAACCCCTGTTGGCATGACCATCCATTCCTGAATATCCACGTTGTTATCGGCATGCTCACCACCGTTCAAAATATTCATCATCGGTGTGGGCAAAATTAATTGAGTGTTACCACACAAGTCAGCCATATATTGGTAGAGTGGCAATTTTTTCTCAATGGCAGCGGCTTTGGCACATGCGAGTGAAATTGCCAAAATACCATTTGCACCATACTTGGATTTGTTCGCCGTGCCATCCAACTCACACATCATTGTATCAATGGCCAATTGCGCACTCACCTCTTTGCCAATCAGCGCAGGCGCCAAGGCCTTGTCTACATTGGCAACGGCCTTCATGACACCTTTGCCACCATAGCGTTTATCTCCATCCCGTAATTCCAAAACTTCATGAATACCAGTGGAAGCACCAGATGGCACTGCAGCACGACCCATGGCACCGCTCTCTGTCACCACATCGACTTCTACTGTAGGAAATCCCCGTGAATCCAAAATTTCGCGTGCATGTATTTGGCGAATCGCTGTCATGATTATCCCTTCTGTTGAATGTGATCGCATATTTTCGCCACATCCGTCGGCGAAAACCAAGCAATTTCTGGACTTCCGCGAAACCACGTCATCTGACGTTTGGAATACTGCCGAGTGGCCACATATATTTTTTCCTTAAGTGTCGCTTCATCAAACTGACCTTCCAAATAGTCCGCAATCTCGCGATAGCCAACTGCAAAAAATGGCGCACAGTTGCGGCCATACTTTTGAATAAGACTCCGCACTTCATCAATCCAACCGTTTGCCAACATAGTATCCACACGGCTGTGAATGCGGGCCACCAACTCATCACGCGGCAACTCCAGCCCAATCCAAACAGTCGGATAGCGAGGCGTTGTAAACCCATGGGTCTTTTGAATTTCACTCAACGGCTGGCCGGTTGCCTGCCAAACTTCCAACGCCCGAATAATGCGAGTGGTATCGTTGGGATGCAACTGGGCAGCCTTTACCGGATCCACTTCCATCAACTCATTATATAATGATGCCAGGCCTTCGGATTCCATCCGTGCGGTGAGTTGATCTCGAATCTGCGTGTCACGCGAGGCTGTTTTCACCAAACCATAAACCAACGCGCGCAGGTACATACCCGTACCCCCCACCACAATAACGCGATGACCACGTGAGGTAATGTCGGCAATGGCCTGATCAGCCGCTTTGACATATTGTCCCACATCACAAGTGTCTGTGGGAGCCGCAACATCGATTAAATGATGTGCTACACCATCACGTTCAGCTTCAGAAATTTTACCGGTTCCAATATCGAACTCGCGATAAATTTGTTGAGAGTCTGCACCAATAATTTCGGCATTCAGTGTTTTGGCAAGGGTCACCGCCAGCGACGATTTGCCAACCGCGGTAGGGCCACAGATGATGATGAGTGGATGGGTTATTTGCGGTAGAACCACTTTTCAATCTCACTTTTTGGAATACGCACCCAGGTGGGACGCCCATGTGGGCAGCGATCTGCGGTCGGTGTGGCCATGACTTCGTCAGCCAATGCCACAATTTCTTCACCACTCAAATAATCACCAGCACGTACCATGCGGTGACAGGCCATGGTCATCAATACATGATCAATCGCAACATCCATGCTGGTGGTAGTCCCAGATTGGGCCAAATCTTCAAGCAGGCGCTTCAACAATGTCACGGGATCCGTATTCGCCAGTAGTGCTGGCACCGACTTGATCACAACGCTATTGCCACCAAAGTCATTCACTTCCATTCCACAACGGCCCAACAATTCAATCGACTCTAACGCCATTGCATGATCACGCGGCGACAATTCCACAACTGCTGGAATCAATAAGCGCTGCACTTGCAAATCTGCCGCTGCAAAACGCTCCTTTAATTTTAGGTAACCCAAACGTTCATGAGCAGCATGTTGATCAATCGCGATCAAACTACCATTGGGATCTTCATATAATAGATAGGTCCGGGCCAGCGCACCAATGGGCCGCAACGCCGGCATGTCCTCGGTATTGAATAGTGGGGTTTCTCCTGATGATGCCGGGGGACGTAGGTCAGGCCAACTGCCTGCGGGTGACGCCGGACCCGTGAGGGAATCATTTCCGTAACTAGCCACAGGCGATGCCGACGCAGTGCTGTTGCCTAAAGTCATCGCATCACTCGATGCCTGTTGCAATGCGGCACGCAATGTATGCACCACCAACTGATGCATCGCCTGTGGCTGCACAAACCGCACTTCCGCCTTGGCAGGATGAACATTCACATCAACAAGTGATGGATCCAACTCCAACTGCACCACACAAAATGGATACAGCTCGCGTGGCAAAAATGTGCGATACGCCTCACCCACTGCATGCATGAGCAATCGGTCTTTGACCACACGTCCATTCACAGTTAAATAGGTCTGCGGCGATCCGGCCTTGGCCAGTATGGGACGCCCGGCAAACCCACTGATCCGCACCCCACCTGAATCCTCAGAAAACGGTAAAAGCTGTTCGGCGGCATTCACACTAAACAATTCTGCCACGCGGCCGCGCAATTCAGTGGTCACATTCGCACGCAGCGTCTCTTTGCCTTGATGACGTAACACAAACCGTGTTTGGGGATTGGCCAACGCCACACGCTGAATCAAATCAAAAATATGGCCATACTCTGTACGCTCTGATTTCAGAAATTTTTGGCGGGCCGGAACGTTCTGAAATAAATGCTCAACCAAAATCAACGTCCCATCGGGCGCAGAACACGGTTCAACTGCACCCATTTTCCCGGCATCCACGCGAATGCATGCGGCACTGTCTGAAGTTGGGGTCTTACTGGTAATCAACACATGGGATACAGCGGCAATACTGGGGAGTGCTTCACCCCGAAACCCAAAGGTCATAATCCGGGCCAAATCATCTGCACTCCCAATTTTACTCGTGGCATGTGGCAACACACACAATGCCAACTCATCGGCGGTCATACCACAGCCATTATCACTCACTTGAATACGTGTGGTGCCTCCATCTTGCAGGTCCACCGTCACTGAAGTCGCACCCGCATCCAGTGCGTTTTCAACCAGTTCCTTCACCACTGACACAGGCCGCTCAACAACCTCGCCGGCGGCAATCAAATTGGCGACTTCTTTTGATAGAATCTGGATTCGGGACATGGTCCGCCCGTAACGCGCCCCCTCCCAACCGTCAAGCCCGAACCTCGAATCCGTCATAGCTTTGTATATATTGATTGAAAAAGCCCCCAACACTTTCTACAAGGACCCCATGCCATTTCATCGTACGGCATGGGGGGAGCGATTGTGGCGCTGGTGCATGCAAGTCGTGCACTTTCTGCCTGGCACTGAAGCCCCCCCACCCACATCTATTCGACCCGAAGTGGAAGCCTATCAGGCGGCCATGTCGACGTCGTTTAACCACCCTCATCAGTGGACGTTTCCTCGATTCTTCAAAAAGATTCAGGTGGATGAACACAGCTTTGAAAGCATGGCCACATTACCGCCCGATGCCGCCATCGTCTACACCACACCACTCATTGGCCAACTGGCTTTCAACTATTTTAACTATCTTTACATCCAGCGCCACATGCCACTTCCACAGTTGGCCAATAATTTATCGCTGGTTTTGTGGCGACGTTGGGGAGATTGCAAACGCATCGCCCGACTGTATTTGGAAATGCACGGACACGACGCAGGCAGTTTGTCACCCATTCAAAATGGCCTGTGGCAATCGCTCATTGAGCAAGGCATCCCCACGCTCATCCGTCTTAAGACCTCTCGCTTTCACGATGACTTGTATTGGGAAAATATGGATGACGATCCACTGATTGCAGTGATTCGTGCCGCTCAAAAAAATACGAGACCTGTTTATTGTGTGCCTCAGGACTTTATTTGGGATAAACACCCAGAACGCCCCACCAATGCGTTTACACTTTTTCTATTGGGTGACCGTGACAACCGTGGTCCCCTGCGCCGCCTCTTTTTCTTTTGGCTTCACTACAAGAGTCGTGCAATTGCAAAATGCGGCATTCCACTCAATGTTCAAGAATGGTTACAAACCCAACCCCAAGACACATCTCTTGCGGCATTAACCAAGTCACTTCGTGCCACCCTTCTCAATCAACTCCGAATTGAACGCACCACTATCACGGGCCCCAGTATTAAACCGCGCCAATGGTTGATTGACCAAGTGCTCCAGGCCGAGCCCGTCCAACGCATGATTTATGACATCGCATCAGACCGAGGAAAGCCTGTTGCAAGTGTTGAAGACTTGGCACGCAGTTATGCCAATGAAATTGCCGCCGATCAGCACTACAGTATGATTGAAATCATTGCGCGCATCATGCGCTGGGCACTCTCAACATTGTATGATGGCATTACAGTGGATGAGCAAGGTCTTGAGAAACTCAAGCGCGCCATTTCCAATGGACCCGTTGTGCTCGTCCCCAACCATCGCAGTCATATGGACTACATGATCCTTTCAACGATGCTCTATTCGCACAATGTTGTGGTCCCCTTTATCGCTAGCGGCATCAATTTGAACTTCTGGCCGATTGGTCCCATCTTCCGCCTCTGCGGTTCCTACTTTTTACGACGCAGTTTTAGCGGCAACCCTCTCTATAAAGTCGTCTTTCAATCTTATATTACGGAGCTTGTGCGTCAGGGATACTGTCAGGAATTCTTCATTGAAGGCACGCGCTCCCGAACCGGCAAGATGGCCCAAGCAAAACTGGGCATGCTCTCCATGCTGGTAGATTCCTGGCGCGAAGGCGCGTCCAATGACATTGCCTTTATCCCCGTATCCATCAGCTATGATCAAGTCATGGAAGTTAAAAGCTATGCAGGAGAACTAAAGGGTCGCAATAAAGCGGCCGAAGGTGCTCGCGATATTTTGAGGATTGGAAAATTCTTTCGAAAGCGATGGGGTCACGTCTATCTCAACTTTGGTGAACCTATTTCATTGGGGTTAACAGCTGCTGAACTCTGGGCCGATCCCGACCCCAAACACATTAAAGACACACAAAAACCCGAATTGGTTCAACTCACCTCACAAAAGATTTTGTATGCAATCAATCGTGAGTTGGTCGTTACCCCGGCCTGCATTCTGGCAACCATATTACTATCTCAATCAAAACCACTGTCATTTGAGGACATTATTCACCACGCACGTATCTTATTGGACTACCTAACTTGGAAGCAGGCACCCTGCTCTCCAGGACTGTGCACCATGCCTGATATGCAACTACGGGATATTGTGAATCGATGGGTCACTGACAAACTCCTCCAAGTGGACACAACCCACTCGGTTGCACACTATTTCATATCCGAATCACATCGACAGATGCTGGACTTCACCAAGAATACCGGTATTCACTTCTTTGTATCCGTCGCCTGCTTGGCACAACTGCTATCCAGCAATTCCAAAAAACCATTTGAAGAAGTGGTGGCAGAATATCAACTACTCAAGCAACTCTTCCGTTATGAATTCAACTTCAGCACCCGTCGTGCCATTGACAAACACCTTCACACACTGACCGATTATATTGCTGGTAAACCGTTATCGGCATTCGCAGCCGTTATGGATAACTATCTAGATGCCTACCGCATCCTATTCCAATTCATGCAACAACCCCAGCGACCTCAAGATGCCCCTGAGCGGCAGTGGATCAAACTCCTGATTCAATACGGCACCCAACTCAAAAAAAGCGATGGACGACCCCATGTCGAGGCGGTCTCGAAGTCTATTTTTCAAAACGGCTTACGACTTTTACAACACATGGGCGTTTTGGATCAGACAGCCAGTGGAAATCTGCGATGGAAAGGAATAAATCCCTTATATAATCAGCTTCAATCCCTACTTTCTTCGCTCACTACTTAAAGACCACTGTCCACAAGAATTTCCTTAAATGACATCGGTGTGGCATTAAGCGCATGTTAATCAATGCCTACCTAACTCATTGATTTTAAATATATGGAAATGACTTATTTCCATGCATTCTGCTCTAAAAGCACTAAAATTTAGGGCTTCGGGCACGATCCACAGGCTTATCCCCAGACTTATCCACAGGTTTTCAGAATTGGACTATTTACGCTTGGATGACACTTGAGATTGGGTCTTGCGAGGCGTAACCAACAAAGCACGTGATTGAACAGAGGTACTGGATTTGGACTGTGGCACACGTGGCATTACAATCATGCCATTGGACCGTAACACCACTCCCGGATACAACAAAACGCCTTGAGCTTTCTTCATGGCGTCTGTTGTAGCGTATGCTGGCGGGCGCTACAAGCGGAAATTATTTGAGCATCAGAACGGTACCGTGAGTCAATGCATCCAAGTACCATGCCTTGGGAAGAGATGTTAAGCCGTCATTACCACCACCACTCATTTCGACATCTGCATAACCATAGCTATTCTGAGACCATTTATTAAGCTGGTCACAGGCACTTTGTGCAATAGAATCCGAACCGCAGCTACCATTACCACCCTGGCCAATGGGATTGCTGCCGCCGGTACCATTACCACCTTGGCCAATGGGATTGCTGCCGCCGGTACCATTACCACCTTGGCCAATGGGATTGCTACCACCGGTACCGTTACCACCTTGACCAATGGGATTGCTACCACCGGTACCATTACCACCCTGGCCAATGGGATTGCTACCACCGGTACCGTTACCACCCTGGCCAATGGGATTGCTACCACCGGTACCGTTACCACCTTGGCCAATGGGATTGCTACCACCGGTACCGTTACCACCCTGCGCAACCAAAGAGACACCGAAGGCAACAGTTTTGCCGGTTGTTACATTGGCACGCACATTAAAGAGGCTACGCATTGCTGCAATGGACGACCCCTCTCGGGATTGAGATAGATCCAATAATTGTTGCATAAAGTTTTTTACGTCGTAGCCGCCCATCCAACCCGCACTCATGGCATAGGTTTGAGCAACCTCATCTGAAGCAGCATGCATCTTTGATAAAACATCTGATGAATAGCGCATCGCTGCAAATAGCGGGCGCTTCTGTGCATTTGCAACGAGCGCAACGTTTCGTTGCTGATCACGTGGGAAAAATGCGGCAATTTCCTGATCATCCAAACCAGCTGCTGCTGTAATATTGCCATAGCGATTAAGATAAATCACTTTGTCGTACCCATCGCTTGGGGTAGCCACCATGTGGCCCTGACGGTCTACAAAACGCCCTCGGACTTCTCGCGTCCATCCCCAATAATAGACGACAAATAATTTTCCGGTTCCGCGATACTCGCCATCACCAAACTGCATAGGGAGCGGATTATTATATAAATGAATGGAAGCGCGATTGTCATCGACACGAATCATTGCTTCTCGCGTTGCAGAATTCAAGTAACCACCCTTTAACTCAGACGCATTGACCGATGTGGCCATCAGTACGATTGTAAAAATTACTGTTACGACTTTAATTGAGGTACTCATTCTATCCTCCCTCGTTGTGTTCCAGGGAGATACCAAAGCAACAGGCATGCCAAACCCATCCGAAAAAAATTGCCTTCATTATTGGGAAGTTGTGGATGAAAAAGCGATTCTCACAAATTTGGGAGGGATGGTAAAAATCACACGAAACGCGTGGGTGCAACTTTTTGAAGATTCAAAAAAGCGCATTAATTTCAACTAGTTATTAAAAATAGTTAAAGTTGACCTACTGCGGGGGTACCAAACACCTCGCTACTCAGCCTGTAACGATGCCGTCGTTACTGCTGCCCTTGGTTGCTCACCCAACACACTATCTAGGCAAGGCTTCAGAGCCTTAAGCAGCCAGTCACGTGCACGTGGACTGAGTTGATTACTGGTTTCAATATCAGTTTTAATACGCATAAAAGCATCCGCATGAACGTGAGAACCAGAGCAATACACTTCAGGTGATTTACTGAGACGTTCGGCTGCTTTAATTGCCGATTGTAGATTCACAGGATTTGCTTTTGCATTCTCAATCGCGAGTTGTAGATATTCGGTGGTATAAGACAACACATCATTCATTTCCTGAATTTCGTGACCAGACGTTAACACGCGGTCAAAAGCCCGTTCAATCGCTGCAATAATCGTTGCCCGTGCCGTAACAGGCTCAGCTGTACCCCATTTCAGCGCATCATACATCTTTTGACGTCCCTCTGTCAGATTCTCCATGGAGAGTAAGTTACTTGCCAAGAAACGTGTAAACTCTGGTTGTTGAGGGTATTTGTGAAGAAGCTCAGTAAAGATGGCAACAGACTTATTATATTCAGCAATATAGTCCCCTTGTTTCTGCTTTTTGACAGCAAACCCCAACCAACTTTGACAAACACCTTTATTGAATAACGATTCATCCCGTAGCGCAGGGTCAAGAAAGAAGAGGTATTGAGTCTTCGCTGCAACAAGATGTGCCATCATTTCTTGCTCGGACACAGCCTGGTTTCCCCAAACGACAGAAGGATTAACTGACGGCTTTGTATGTTTGGGTTGACTGATAGCCTTTGCTTCAAGCTTCTCCCCTTTTTCATAGTTTAAAATGGCTGAATTAAAAAATGATATGGCCCCCGCATAATTCCCTGAATTATTCTGCACGCGTCCCAGGCTATCTTGGGCATTGGCGAGACCACGATACGCTTCAATACGCTGCTTTGGTAAAACCACCAACCCCTGCCATGTATCGTGTGTTGCGGCTTCGAAAACTTCTGCAGCCTTTGTGTCATTTCCCTGGGCAAAATACATCCATCCCACACTGAGCCAATTTTCAATTTGATTATAGCGTTGCAAGCTGGTGCCATTGGCCAAAATAGTTGCGTGTCGATTGTGCACCTTATCAAAATAGTCCTGCGCCTTTGCAAAGGCAACTTTACGGCCATCGGCAGACACCAGGATCTTGCCCAAATGAGTATACGCCAAACCAATGGAGACCTGATCCAAATCCCCGAGTTCATCTTCAGCAGTCTCTGACAATCCAGTAAAAATGGTTGGCGAGAGCATTTCTTTCGCATCACCATCATATTCTGCCACACGCCAATTGGCTTCACGTAATACGTATAAACCATAGCGGTCATTCGGAAACTCTTTGAGGCATTCAAGGCTCTTATCTTTTAAATTTCGAAACACATTAATTGTTTCAGCACCTTTTAAACGCACGTAGTCATGTGAGCCCAAAAGATCTGCCATGTTTGCAATCATCGCAACACGTAGGCCTTGCCTAAATTTTACATTGTTCGGCTCAAAGGTGCAGAGCACTTTAAAAAGTTTAATCGCTTCTTCACTTTTTTGATCGCGCACCAATTGAAGCATGGCCATACCATAAATATATTCATTATCGTTAAGAGGCTTTAGCTGCTGCCAAATGAATTCAGCCCGGTTATACATTTTAAACTCAAATGCATACTGAGCCTCTTCAATCATTGCATTCACGCGATCGCTTGGATCCTTTGAAAGAGTTGTAATTGTATTTAGGACAACTAAAAGCTGATCCATCTTACCCGTGGCATCATATATGCGCTTTAGTGCATGCCATGCCTCTAAGTCCGTGGGATTCTTAGAAAGGACTTGGGAGTAGTAGGCCTCTTCTTCCCATAACAGTCTTGTGGTAGATTCATTTTCCTCATTAGGATCCCAATGCAATGCATTTTCTTGCAAGCAGTCCCAGCCAACAGCTGCAGTATAGCGGTCCTGCAATAGCAATCGACACGATGCATCTGCAACCTGCTGCGCACTGGGAAATGTTGGGCTCAAACGTGCATATGCAGCAATGCAAATATTGGTCGACGCAAGAGGCTTATCCTGTGTCCATGCTTGTTTTACATTCAAATCAAATTCAGATGATGGCAGATAGGATTTTACAGAATACAAAGAATAATAACAAAGTGCGTCTGCATCGTTTTGATCCACATTTAATGCATTTTGAAAGTAACTTCTGATCTCTTCTGGGGAGCGATCTAACGCAATGGCCGTTTTCCCAAGCGCGGTTGCTACCTTTAACTGAAGATTTTTAGACAAACTGGCCCCTTGGGACCACAGTTGGTTAAGGCGTGTAAACGCGCGAGTTAAATTGTCATTGTAGTAGTCACAAATACCTTGAAGATAGTGATCGTGAGCAGTCGCATTGGGTTTATGCGAGACATCATACTCCAATTGTTCGCAGTCAGCGACTGAAACGTACGTCGCGGTAGCTTCTTGCGGTAATGATTGGGATGGTCCAGGTTTACAGATACCCATATGCTTCTCTCCACCCCCGGTTAAGTGTGTGGTGCTTGTAAACAATTCGGCCACAAAAGTAAATATGGACCACTCACAAAGATTCAGATAGTGGCAGGCGCATCGCAACAATCGAAAGGATGCAGCTATGTCAGGACACTCTAAATGGGCGACAATTAAGCGGAAAAAAGGGGCTACGGACGCCAAACGTGGTGCCATGTTCTCCAAAATTATTAAGGAAATAACAGTCGCAGCGCGGCTGGGCGGCGGGGATCCTGACTCTAATTCACGTCTCCGCATGGTCATTGATAAAGCCAAGGCGGCCAACATGCCAGCGGATAACGTCACTCGTGCGATCAAAAAAGGAACTGGCGAACTTGAAGGCGTTAACTACGAAGAAGGCACACTCGAAGGTTATGGACCAGCTGGTGTTGCTGTCTTTGTTGAAATTATGACCGACAATCGCAACCGCACCGTTGCCGAAGTGCGCCACATGCTTTCTAAACATGGTGGCAACTTGGGTGAATCCAATAGTGTCGCATGGGTATTTGATAAGCGCGGTGTTATTACAATTGATAAACCCAGCATTGCAGAAGACAAACTCATGGACATCGCGCTGGAAGCGGGAGCAGAAGACATCAAGGATGCAGAAGACGTTTGGGAAGTACAATGCGATCCCAGCAGCTTTATGGCCGTCAAAGATGCCTGTGAAAAAGCCGCTCTCAAAATTGTGGAAGCTGCTGTTCAAATGGTGCCACAAAATACTGTAAAACTTGAGAAAGACGATGCTGAAAAAATGCTAAAGCTCATGGACGCCTTGGAAGAACACGACGACGTCCAAAATGTGTACGCCAACTTTGATATCGATCCAGCCATTATGGAGCAATTGGGATAATAATGATTATTTTCGGCATTGATCCAGGTAGCCGCGTCACTGGCTACGGCATTGTCGCCTGCGAAGGCGCCCGTGTGGGTCATGTCGATAATGGTGTGATCGTTCCATCGGCATCACTTTCCTCTGCGGTCAAACTTCACTTTATTCACAGCGAATTGATTAAGATTCTTTCCCATTTTAAACCGGATGTGGTCGCGGTTGAAGAAGTCTTTGTCGCCAACAACCCCCGAAGTGCACTTGTTTTGGGTCAAGCACGGGGCGTTGCATTGGCCGCAGCAGCCGCATGCGGCATCCCCGTGGTGGAATACAGCACACGATTGGTTAAGCAATCTCTTGTGGGGTATGGCAACGCCAGCAAAGAACAAATCCAGTCCATGGTGAAACGCCTTTTGAAACTACCCCAAGTTGCGGCAAGTGACGCATCAGATGCCTTAGCCGTTGCAATCACCCATGCCCACTCCCATCGCCTGCAAATTCGTACCAATCTGTTGTAATCCAGGCTAAAAAAGGTTGCCTCATCAATCGCAAGTGGCGTAGAATGCACGTCATTCAAGCTTCGTGGGGGATCATGATTGCATATTTAGAAGGCACACTCAAAAGTCGCGGCACAGACTACGTCGTCATTTCGGTGAACGGCGTCGGCTATCATGTCTTCGTTACCCCGGTAACACTTGAGTCCCTCAACACTGCTGATGCCACTATTCAATTTCATATTCATACTCACGTGCGCGAAGATCAGATAGCCTTGTTTGGATTTTTATCACCACATGAGTTGCGCATTTTCCAACGACTCATCAATGTCCAAGGTATTGGCCCCAAACTCGCCCTTGTGGTGCTCTCTGGTTTAGCGCCCAACGATTTTGTTTCAGCGGTTGTGAATGATGATCTTGCACGACTTAATGCCATTCCAGGTGTTGGCAAAAAAACAGCCGAACGAATTGTTTTGGATTTGAAAGACCGCCTCATTAAAGACGGCATGGTTACCCTACCCGTTCTGGGTGCAACAGCATCTAAACCAACTGTTTCAGGCGATGCCATTTCAGCACTTGTCAATTTGGGGTACAACCGACAAGAAGCCGAGCGCGCACTTATTCGCCTGGGAAATCCAGCCGACATGCCGATTTCCCAGCTCATTAAAGCCGCACTCAAGGAGCTGGCCAAATCATGACCATCTCACCCCACCCATTTGATGATACCGAAAAGCAATTAGAAATGACCCTGCGTCCACGCACACTCACCGAATTTGTGGGGCAAGATCCTATTAAAGAGCGGCTGTCACTTTTCATTACAGCCGCTAAGCAACGTAAAGAGTCTCTCGACCATTTGCTCTTTTGTGGCCCTCCCGGGTTGGGCAAGACATCGCTCGCAAATATCATCGCCAATGAATTGGGTTCCAAATTGGTGGGCACGTCGGGCCCCATCATGGAGCGTGCGGGTGATTTGGCAGCGATTCTCACAAACTTAGAGCACGGCGACGTATTGTTTGTGGATGAAATTCACCGCATGCCACACGTAGTGGAAGAAATTCTGTACCCTGCCATGGAAGATCATCACATTGACTTAATGATTGGCCAGGGTCCCAGCGCACGGTCTGTGAAACTGGATTTACCACCGTTCACGTTGATCGGCGCCACCACCCGTTCAGGGCTTCTTTCCGCCCCACTCCGCGATCGCTTCGGCATTCTGTGCCAACTGGAATTTTATACGCCTTCCGATTTGGAAAGAATCGTGACGCGCTCAGCCCAATTGCTCAACATTGAAATCACACCAGAAGGGGCACACGAAGTCGCTCTTCGGTGCCGCGGCACACCGCGCATTGCCAATCGTCTCTTACGACGCGTGCGGGACTATGCCCAAGTGAAAGCTGACAACATTATTACACCAGACGTTGCGCGTGCAGGCTTGCAACTACTCGAAATTGATCACAAAGGATTTGACGTCATGGATCGCAAAATTCTAGTGACCATTATCGACAAATTTAGTGGTGGCCCTGTGGGGTTGGATACCATTTCGGCCGCAATCGGTGAGGAATCCGACACCATTGAAGAAGTCTACGAACCATTTTTGATTCAGTGTGGCTTTTTAAACCGCACACCGCGTGGGCGAGTGGCAACATTACTCGCCTATCAGCATTTGGGTAAAACGCCGCCAGCCAATGGCAATCAAGAGGATCTGTTTGTATGAAGCTAGGATTTATTACACGCGCAATTCAGCACTGCAGAACAGAGCTCAATCCCTTGCAATGGGCAATGGCGCTGCTTTTCCTAGCATTTTGTTGGTTTGCGGTGTTTGGGAATCAAGGACTCTACACCTATTACTCACTACTTAATACAAAGAAGAACTTGATTACAGAATCGCAAACCCTTCAGGCAAAATTAGATGAGTTAAAGAAAGAAGAAAAACTCTTACATGACCCCCGCTATCTCGAAATTATCATCCGCCAAGAATTAGGCTATATTCGTCCAGGCGAAGTGATCTTTCAACTAGAGCGGTAGCGTAAATTCACCAATTTTAATTCCGGCATGAGTAAGATTGCCTGTCAGCGCAATCGGGTAACTGCCATCCGCTTGCTTCTGTTTGGAAATCATTGCAACAATTGGGAACTCTTTTTCAAATTCTGGTGATAGCTTAATTGTTCCATTAATGTTTAAACGCGTACTTGCAAGATTAGCACCAGTGAAGAATTGGCCTTTAAGGTCAATCTGCAAATCCCCTTCAGACCATATAAATTCCTTCAAATTGACCATGCCCTTGGACCAATCCATCACAAGCTTGGAATCCTTATTTTGTGCAAATTTAACCGGTGTCGCAACATCCATACTCCCAAACTGCCCCAATGGAATTTTGGAACCTGCTTTCAGCTCCCCAGCTAAAAAGGCTAACTTTGCGGCCCCTTCTGATGGGGTTTTACCATCAAGCGCCATGGTCATCGATATAACACCTGTGATCTTACCGTCTAAATTCAACCCCAGCACATCTGAAAACCATGGAACACTTTGTAAGAGCATCGGTTCAAGCGACGCATTGATTGACAATTTATTATCTCGCTTAACAACAGTGCCATCAATGGAGCTTTTCTTAAAATCGAGAGAAAAGCTGACTGAGGGATTGCCAAATATGACTGAAAAGAGCCCGACACGCAAACGGGCCTTATTCACAACCATGATTGGAATCAGCTCACCTTTAGTACGAGTTGAAATTGTCACACCTTTGAGTGCAACACCTGTTATAAAACTAGAGGAAATGCTATCAATGCGGACACCATAATCAGATCCCAAAGCTGACTCAAGACCACCTTCCAGGCGACCTTTGACCTGATCAAATGGAAATGTCCAATACAAGAAGAACAGAAATGCCAAGACACCAAAAACAATATATCCTGCCCACTGTGCAAAACGCTTCATGAGCGCTCACTCTCTTGTAATTGGAATGACGTCACATCAAATCGTGCATCAATCATTTTACGATTACTATACGTCGGCTTCAAACGTAGATGATCAATTCGCATAATACGTCCAGATCCATACTCAATTTGATATAAGTAATCGACAAGCTGTTTAATAGACACATCCTTCAAACTCACTTCAACGCTGGTCTCATTATAGAGATCCTTTGGGACTGCATTGGGACGTGATCGGATATCATATTTAATATTGGCCTGCTTGGCGAGATTCTCCAATGTCACGTTGGCATTCGAATCAAAGCCACTCCGCAATTTATTTTCCAAAGCAGTCAGCTTTGCCTTATTGGTATTGTAATCATCAATAGCATGTACAATTTCATTCATGCTCTTTTGCCCTTGATCCAAAGTACGCTGCAACTTATCCAGACGTCCCGTTGCAAGCCAGATAGGAATAACAATAATCAACAACAAACCCACCCCTGCACCTACAAGGGCCATTGTTTGCTCACGAGGCTGTAACCCTAAAAATTGGTTATACAAATTTTCAAATTTAAACTTCCCCAAACCACTGATCAGAGCCACATCTACCTCCTGGGTGCATTTTCTTTTGATGATGCCTCTGGCGCTTCACCGTCTGTGGGTTTCAACTCAAATGAAATATCAAAAGCCACGGTATCTTTAATAGTCCCTGGGCCTGCACTACCAATTACATTGCGAAATAATCCTGATTGCATGAGCGCATCTCGGATTTTATTGAATGACTCTTGTGAGTCTGTGTATCCCTTAAGCTTTATTTTTCCATCATCCATAAAGTTCATATCATCTACATTCAGAGACAATTCGTTACGCGGCGGCAACTTAGACGATATTTCCAAAAGAACATTTAAAACATTACGATCAAGCAGGCCTGATAATTTCTGCAAACGTTCACCAACCTCATTTTGCTTGCCCTTCACAAATCGAAGCGCTGCAGATGGGTTACTGATTGATTTATCATCAGCAGTCGGAATTGCTTGTTTAACCAACTGTTTTATTTCTTTAGTTAATTGATCGACACTGGAATTCAAAGTGTAGGAGCGTAGTGCATAATAGGATATCGCCAAAACAAGAATTACAATCAATGCCGCTACTGCACGACGAATACCTCCACCCAACTGTTGGACATTACCCTTATATGCAAAATCCCCTTTTCTAAAGTTCAGATCCGGAAGACCCGCAGGCGCAACACCTCTCAGTGCAATCGCCATGGCCATGGGCACCACTTGAGGATGGGCATCACTCTGGCCGATTTTACAAAAATGGAAATCGAAACAGTTCAGAAAAATAGCATTCAATTTCAGACGATGAGACAAGTAACGGTCAATTCCACGAATTCGGGATGTCCCACCCGACAAATATAAACCACTGACCACTTCTTCGTTTTTATCCTGATGCGCAAAAAATGTTTGCCTGATTTGCAAAACCAATTCATTGGTCAGCTCTTGCATGACCTTGACAACTGTCTTTGAAATATCATCCAGAATGGGCTCTTCGCCCTCAACTGGTAGCTGGCCAATTTCAATTTTTAATTTTTCAGCTTCATCCATTGGCACATGCAGCGCATTGGCAATGGCCTCTGTGTAATGCTTGCCACCGATGAGAATGGTGCGCATGAAGGCCAATTGTTTGCCACGGCAAATTGTCAGTGTGGTTTTACTATGTCCGATATCCACCATGGCATAGGACCCTTCCGGGGGCACCATACCAATATGCATCAAACTAACGAGCTCTGCGCCTTCAACGCCCACACGCCGCGGATCCATCCCACCACCTTGCATGGTTGAGAGAAATTTGCCCAATTCGGCCTTCGTCACATAGGCCACCAACATTTCAGAAGAAGATTTGTCACCACGAACAATATAGTAATCGTATGATACTTCATCGATCGGAAATGGCAGGAAATTTTCCAGTTCAAATTCAATGGTTTGGCCAACTTTTTTGGGGCCAAATGGCAAAAACACTTCACGACATGCCACATGCTGACCAGGGATGGCTGTAATCAGCGAATCCCAGTGCAGACCATGCTCCTCCACAAGACCCGTGAGCGCACTGGTCGTGGATTCTTCGGGCGTTAATACATCATTATATGGGATGGGTCGTTCGTAGAAATGACGTAACTCAAAATGATTAAAGCTACGCACAATCTCGGCCACTTTGACCGAGTAACTTCCAACATCCACCCCCAGGATGATTTGTGGCATTGCGTCCCTTATTCCAGTTTAGAATATATTAACTTCCACTGACTGGGATTGGTTCCTTTTGTATCCCAGACCTGAGTGAGGTGTACTATAACATCACCCACTTGGCCAGTGGACTTTAATTCATACCACTGGGTTTCTGTTGTAATCAACTGAGTTAAATTGGATGCAGTTACTGGGGTCTGCGACGAAGGGTTTGCGGGTTGGGATGTGGATGCCCCTTGGTTATTATCCGTATTGCCGGCCAATACAGCGTCTATAGCTTGTGCAATCTCGGCCGGCTTTGGTTGTGGGGCCTCACATGCTGTGGCCAATGCTGTTTTGATTGCCTCTTTCAACTCTGGCTTTGTAAGATCAATGTTTCCAAAACGTTGATTGCCCGTAAGATAGCGGGCCAAAACCGCCATCACCACTGAATCATCAGCCTGGCAAATATTAACCTTATTGTCTCCATAAACAGTAAAAATTTCACGAAATGGCGTAAACCAATCATCCAGAACGTCTTTCACAAGGTAGACCTCATCTAATGTAAGCATTTTGCCATTTTTAACCTGGTGAGAAGCTGCCCCATAACTCGATGAATCATAAAGACTGGTTTCAGGTCCACCAGTCAACCCACTCAACTCATTAATCACATCATTTTTATCAATCCAGTCTGCAATATTGCGCACAATATTTTTAATATCGTCTGGCTTAGTTTCATCAAATAATTCCTTATAAACGGGCTGCTGCAAAAGCGACATAATGGTGAGCTTTAGCTGATCGTACGGATTAACCGCTGCAATCGCTTGCTGCGCTGGATCCAAATCAAAGAACTGATTGAGGTTGATACGTGTTTGCAAGTCAGCACATTGGCCATCAAAATCACCCGAAAAGTCTAAAAATTCTTTGGCCGCTTCCTGTTGGAAACCCGTAATCACAGGGCCATCCTTCTTTTCAATCGGCGGAGCAACTTCCCCATCTGCAGCCGATTTGTTGCCATCCAACATGCCTCCCAAAAAAATTGCCTTTAGTAGGGATGATGACATAGGAAATTTCTGACACAATGGAGTGGAACCCAGGCCCTCAGAGACAGCAGCTGGCGCATTCGCCAACATGCTTTTCGCTGACTTCTCCATTTGTAGTTCCAACAACATTAAATTAGTTGCCGAATATGCTAAATATTCAGCCTGTAAGCGATCGCGCTCGTTATAGGCCAATTCAAATTGGATATCCGTGTTATCTGCAAACATGCTCACAGCAATCGTCAACATCATGATTGCCCCCAAAACCAATAAGAGAGCAACTCCGCGATTGCTGAATCGTGATCTCATTCCTTTTAAAAGTCGATTGGCATTTGCCATAATTGTACCAGTGCAATGGTGCTAAACTTCAGCACATTATCCTTGTCGTTGGGGTCAATGATATCGATCTGGATTTTAACAGCACGCGGCAGCTTGGTTAGACGCGCCGTATCTTTGGAATCCCAATCACTACGCCATTCATTTGTTTTAATGTCTAGATATTGGAGGGTGAATGCCTTCAGATGATCCGTTATGGCATAAGCTGTTCCCTTCTCAACACTACCCACATCAACACTGGGGGCTTCACGCCTTAACAACTGCAAATTATCGTGGTCATCCTTGTCGTTCTCAACAAAATAGCTCACAGTTGATTGATCAGATTCACGGACATTATTGACATAGCGCAAGTGTGAAAAAGTTGTAAAACTCAACTGATCTCGTCCACCATGCCCTTGCCCATTAAATCGCGTTTCAATCACAGGATTTCCAGACTGAAGACCTTGCATCGCCGGAGTTGGCGCCACAATAAATGCATTTGCCAAATCCATGACCAAGCGTCGCATGGCTACTCGTGCAGAGTGAACAACTGCATCTCGCTTCTCAACCCTATCGATGGAATCCAAATTAGAATTTGTAATTTGTTGGAGTAAAATGGTCATAATCGCCAAAATGAACATGGCCACCATGACTTCAATCAATGTCATACCGCTATTATTTTTTGACCACATGGGTTGTCACCGTCACATCATGAGGCTCATTAAGTTCTTCCCAAATTACAGACAGCTTTACTTCTCGGACGGCCTCACCAATTTGCTTACTAATCATTTGCATAATGGCTGCTTGCGCATCTAACTTATCCTGTGGTGGCATTGGAATTTCAACTTTTCGCATTTTAATCTTCCATTTATAGTCTTGATACGGCTCATCAAAATCACCATCAGACTCCTCGGTCGTATCCGGGAATTTACCTTCCAAAAGGTCTTTATCAATTTTAATTACTTGCTCCGCCATTTTTTGACGTGCCAGCATCGTTGCCACTGTAACTCGCTCTGCACGTGCACTTGTGGACATTGACGTACCAAACATTTGCAAAATGGCTGTAATTGAAACTGCCAGGATCCCCAATGCCACCAAAACTTCGAGCAAAGTGAAACCCTTATTTTTGAGGTTCACGATATTCATCATAGCGACGACTATTTCCAGTCATGGGGTTGATTTCAAGAGACCTCTGTTCGGAATCCTCTTCATTTCGAAAATTAATGATGGCGTGTTCAACATAACCACTCGGGAATATATAAATATAGGCCGTTCCGCTTGTCACCGGACCTTGATCATGTTCAGTGTAAATATCCTTAATAAATACACCGCCGGGTAGTTCCACGGGTTTTAAAAGATAGGAATCAACTGCCCCAAAACTGGCTTCTGCTTTTTGAATAGGCGTTATTTCACCTTCTGCAGCCTTTTCCGTGGATTTTTCAGATTTCCTTTTTTGCTTATCACGAGGATCGCCCTTTTCAATCAAGAACCGATCTGCAGTCGCCTCAACGTTGTATGTGCGCTTTTCAAAATCAAATACCAAACGCATCGTCAGGTTCTCACTAGCAGCCTTGTTATAAAGATATCGAATAGTGGATGCCAGACGTTCAGTGGCTTCTCGAGCATGCGCATCAAACGTGCCCCCCAGCTGGCTAATGGTGATGCCCATAATCAGGGCGATCACCCCCAACGTGACCATGATTTCAATCAAGGTCATCCCATGCTGTCGTTTTGACCCCGCTAAAGGACCATCATGAATACGCACAATCAGTTGGCTGAAGAGATATCCGCATCAGGAGTATCAGGCTCACCACCCTCTTGGCCATCTTTGCCCAAAGAAATGATCTCGTAGTCTTTGCCATTGGTACCAGGCACTTTGTAGATGTAATCATGTCCCCATGGATCCTGTGGTACTTCTGAAATAGACTGACCAGAAGCATCACCAATATAACCACCCTTAAGAAGCGCGGCTAGGCCTTCGCTTTCACCTGGGAATTTGCCTTTGTCGCGGCGATAGTTTGCCAGTGCGGATTGAAAGCCACGAATTTGCGTCTTGGCAGTATCTACATTGGCCTGCTCGAGCCGATTGAACACGTTCACACCCACCACACCACCAACAAGTGCGATAATGGCGAGCACAATCATAATTTCGATGAGTGTCATACCGCGTTCACGGCGGCGTCCGAATTTCTTAGTGAGTATGTTCATTGAATCCCCCTTTGAGTTATCGATGTTTAATATCACTGAGTTGCAACATTGGCAACATTACAGACAAGACAATAAATGCCACCATACCTGCCATGACAACAATCATGAGAGGTTCTAGCAACGATGTCAGGGCTGTGACCGTATTATCGATCTGTTTATCATAATTATCCGCCACTCGTTCCAACATTTTTTCCAATTCACCTGTTTTTTCACCTACGGACAACATATGGGTCACCAATGGTGGAAATTCTCCGGTACGCTTCAAAGTATCTGAAATATTGGCACCTTCTTTAACCGCATCACGCGTATTTTCAATCGCCTGACGCATCACTGTATTGGTTACGATATTCCGCACAATATCCAATGCATTCAGCATGGGAACGCCACTCGCCAAAAGAGTCCCCAGCGTTCGCGAGAATCGAGAAATTGCCAAAAGACGGATAAGCCGCCCAATGACGGGTGCTTTAAGAATATTGCGATCAAAAAATTCTTTGCCATTGGGTGTGTTTAAATAGCGCTTCAACCCAAAGTAAATGGCAACGCCCAAAATAAGGAAAATGTACCAGTAGTTAATCAGGGTATCGCTAATACCCATGAGGATTTGTGTGGGCAATGGCAACTCTTTACCCATGCCGATTAAACGCTTGGTGATTTTAGGAACCACAAACGTCAGTAATAAAATCATCAAACCGCCACCTACGACGGTCATCAAGATCGGATACGTCATGGCGCTCTTCACTTTTGCGGTAAGACGCGACTGACCTTCAGTAAAATCCCCTAAGCGCTGTAAAACAAGTTCCAATGCACCGCTGGCTTCACCTGCAGCAATCATGTTGACATAGAGCGTATCAAAAATCTTGGGATAGCCCTTCATGGCATCAGACAGCTTGGTACCTTCGGTCACTTTTTCACGAATTGTTGCAACCGCATCTCGCAATTTAGGGTTTTCAACCTGATCTGTTAGAGCTGCGAGAGCTTCAACCAATGGAATACCGGCTTGCAACAAGGAACCCAACTGACGGGTCATAAGGGCCAAATCTTCTACAGTGACCTTTTGAAAATATTTTCCAATGTCAATTTCAGTATTGAGAGAGAATCCCCCCGCCTTACCATCGCCACCCAAACTAGTTGGGAAAACACCCGTACGTCGTAGCTTGGCGCGTGCTGCCTTTTCATTTTCGGCATCAATTGAGCCGGCAACCTTCTTACCTTTAGCATTAACGCCACTATATTTATAAACAGGCATCTTAATCCTTATCCGTTGCGCTTAGCACTTCTTCAATAGTGGTCATTCCCTGTAACATCTTGCCAATCGCGTCTAGTCGCAGTGTTATCATTCCTTTGGACAGCGCTACTTTCTTAATTACAGAAGCATCAGATCCTTTGACAATCTCATTGCGAACATCATCATCAATCAACATCATTTCATGAATACCCTGACGACCCGCATAACCTGTTTCCAAACAATTGGGGCAACCGACCGGTCTAAAGAGTTGGCGCCCTTTCAGGTCTTCTGGCTTCATATCCAGGCGTGCGAGTTCTTCTGATGTCGGTGTGTATTTTTTGGCACAGTCATGACACACTGTTCGAATAAGGCGCTGGGCCAAGATTCCCACCACTGCTGACGACACCAAAAATGGCTCAATTCCCATATCAATCAGACGTGTAATGGTTGCTGGCGCACTGTTCGTATGGAGAGTGCTGATCACCAAGTGACCAGTGAGTGCTGCTTGAATCGCAATTTCTGCGGTTTCCTTGTCACGAATTTCACCGACCATGATGACATCTGGGTCCTGACGCAAAAAGGAGCGAAGGCCATTCGCAAATGTCAGTTCAATTTTGGGATTCACCTGCACTTGGTTGATGCCATACAGCTGGTATTCAACAGGATCTTCAATCGTTAGAATTTTGATGTCTTTGGAATTAATTTTGGAAAGACAGGCATACAGTGTGGTGGATTTACCAGAACCGGTAGGACCTGTGACCAAGAAAATTCCGTTGGTACGTGTAATCAGCTGATTAATCTGATCCAAAACCTTGCCATGCAAACCGAGTGTATCCAAATCCAGCATCACCTTACTGCGATCCAAAAGACGCATGACGATACTTTCGCCAAAGGCTGTGGGCACCGTCGACACACGAATATCAATATCTTTGCCGGCGATTTTAATGCGAATACGTCCGTCTTGCGGCAGACGCTTCTCAGCAATATTCAAACCTGCCATAATTTTTACACGGGAAATAATGGAGTTTTGAGCCCGCTTGGGTGGCGTCATGATGTCATACAGCACACCATCAATTCGAAAACGCACGGCAATTTCCTTTTCAAATGGCTCAATATGAATATCACTGGCCTTCTGTTTCACGGCGCGGAAAAGCAGCGTATTCACCAAACGAATAATTGGCGCTTCATCGTCTGCATCCAACAAATCGACGGGCTCATCGAATTCAGAGGCAATTTCGCCCATGCTTTCATCCAGCTCATTCATATCGCCGCCTTCGCCTTGTTCCTTATTGTACGCAGCGTTGATGGCATTCATAATTTCATAACCACTGGCAATGACTGGCTTGATACGAGACCCATAAATCATGCGCAAATCATCCAGCGCATTGTAATTACTGGGATCCGAAACGGCGACAACGATTGCCCCATGTTCACGGCGCAACGGTACAACCTCATTTTTTTTGGCATAGTTGATAGGCAGTGTTTCAATTAAATCGTGCGGAATGTCTTCACCACGTACATGATTTTCGTAGGGTAAACCCATCTGTATGGAAAGTGCTTTCAGGATATCTTCACTACGGAGAAACTTTAGCTGCACCAATGCATCACCCAGCTTGATGCCCTTTTCACGGTGTACCATCAGGGCCTGCTCCAGCTGAGCTTCTGTTAACGATGTTGATTCGAGTAGAATTGCCCCTAGACTTCGGTCTTCCATCCCCACTCCCCCATACCCACTGATATAACCTATATAATAGATGCACTATAGCATGGGCGATTATGGCGGGACAAGCATCTAAATCAATAGGTTAGATTCAATTCGTTGACTTTGCCAGTCGGCTTGACGGGCGTGGCCGTCGGTGCTGGGGTTGGCGTTGGTGCCACCTTTGTTACAGGTGGCGCCACAGGGGACATATCCTGACGTGTGGCACTTGGTGCCCCTGGCGTTAGCGACGGCACCGTAATGACCCCTGACGATGGCGGTGGTGTCACGGGTGCAACCTGCTTAACGGATGGCGGCGTCCGAATTGCTTTTGTTGCCGCTGGTGCTGGGGCTTGAGTTTGTACTTTTGGGAAAGGGTCACCTACCTGATTGGCGGTGTTCTTAAATGTTGTGTCTGGCAACAAGTCAGATGCTTCTTTAAACTCAAGCAAGTCTTCGCGATGATTCTTAATGGTACTGCGAATAATTTCACGTTGCTTCTTGCCGTAGTTTTGTTCCACAAAGCGATTCCGCTGATCGATTTTTTGTTGAAGAATGCGCGAGAAGTCGGTCGCATCATCCATAATGTGCGGTGTCAAAAAGATCAGCAGATTATTTCTAGACATTTTTTTATCTGTCTGACGGAACAAAAAGCCCAGTAGTGGAATATCACCCAAAATAGGCACCTTTTGAACAGTGTTGGTTGATGTATCTTCCATCAAACCACCCAACACCACTGTCTGACCATCTGATACTGCTGTAGATGTCTTTACATGACGCTTGCGCGTTGTTGGTAGGTTGTATCCGCCTGGAAATGCTTGATCTTCACCAAAGTTTGAGAGCTCTTCATCGACCGCCAATAAAATCTGATTATTGGAACTAATTTGAGGTGTTACCTTCAATGTTAATCCCACTTCCTTAGAGGTATACGACTGGGTTAAAACAGCTGATGTGGCCGATGCAGGTGTTGCAGATGGAATATATTTGTCATGTTTGACTTCGATCATGGCTTCTTCATTTTCCACTGTCAGGATATTCGGTGTTGATACAATGTTTGCATCACCATAAGTCTGAATAGCTGTTAAAAACGCTGTGAAAGCCGGCACACTCACAGCCTTGGTAGTACCATCTGCATTCAGAAGATTGAGTGTTGTGGTACGTGAGCTAATCAAGCCACCCAACAAGGACGGTGCACCAAGAACTGACGATGCAAACTGAGATGTGGCACCAAAGGTCTGACCAAATCCAATCGACGAACCGCCTGCACCACCACCCCCTGAAACGCCATAACTTTTGTTACGCGTCAGTGTAAGCTCCATCACTACTGCTTCGATATAAACCTGACGTCGTGGCACGTCGAGCTTGGACACCACACGATCAATCAAGGTTTGAAAGTCTTTAGCCGACGCAGTAACAATCAATGCATTGGTCGATTCATCAGCACCAATCTTGATACCACCTTCAAATTCAGCAATTGTCGGTGCGGCGCTCTTGGCGCCCGCGCCTGCAGGTTTTTGGCCTGCGCCCGATGTGATTGCCGCCAATGTTTCAGAAAGCTGTTTAGCTTTGGCATAGCGCAGATAGTAGACATGAATCTTACCCTCTTGTCCCGCAGCGACACGCGCATCCAAACGTGCAACAATACCACGAACCTTTTCAATCGCACGCTTACTGGCCAATACTATAATTGCATTTGTACGTTCATCAGCCAGGATATTACTCACTTCATCTAATTCTTCTAATTCACCTGGCTTGGCCGGCGCCTTTTGCTTTTCTTGCTTAAACAGTGTGGTAAGGGTCTGTGCAACATCGCGCGCCAAGGCATTTCGCACAGGGATAATTTCCATCACCTGTTGAGGTCCTTCTTGATCGAGTTCTTTAATGATTTTCATTAGGCGATCAATGTTGGTACCAGAATCGGTAATAATCAATGTATTGGTTGCTGGATAAGCATAAATATTACCATCTTTGGAGACAAGCGCCTTGATGGCATTCATCATATCCACCACACCAATATTATTCAGCTGAATGAGACGTGTAACAAAGCTATCGGTGTATGGTGTATTATCAACGTGAGTGGGGATTGGGTATGTAATTGAATCCTTCAAGCGCACCACTTTAATCACCCCTGCTGGCCCCTTCACTGTCGTAAACCCAGACATCATCAGTGCTGATAGAAATGTCTGATACGCTTCATCCTTGGTCACGGGCTTTGGCGAGATAATCGTAATCTTCCCTTTTACAGCATCATCCAAAATGAAGTTACGATCAGTGGCCAAGCTGATTTGCTTAATAATGTCCCGAATATCTGCGTCCTGTACGTTTAAACGCACCAATGTCTCCCCATTTTCATCTGTACCAGTAGAAACAGGAGGCGCATGGGGGTCTACTGGGGCTTGCGATCCAGGCGCTGTTGGGAGTGACGGTCGATTTGCAACAGGACCACCTGCTGGATTTGTATTTGGTACAGCACTTTCCGGTCCTGCAGGCGCACTACTCGGCAACGGTAGTGTGTCATCACCCGACTCCGACGGGACCTGCGCGCACACCGATGTGGCGAGGAAAATAATACCAAAAACAATATAGCCTTTTAAACCCTTAGCGAATTTCATATTCAAGTGTGGTCTTCTTCCCATCGCGTTGAAGGTTCATATTAAAATTCTTTTGGTCTTTCAATTGCGCAAATATCTGGAAGCCTTGCTTCACGTCTAGATCTAAACCATTAATTTGTTGGAGAACGTCACCCCGCTTAATGCCCAATTTACTAAATAATGATCCTGGCTTAATCGACAACACCTTCATACCACTGACTTTACCATTTTCAAAGTTCGGAACTGCACGAATTTCAGTATACAATAGTTCGGGATTGGCCAACGCATTGTCAATTTCCCGTTGATCAATCGCAAATTTATTATCACTAACTTTAGCAACGCCACCTGGTTGGGGGCCCGGTGCTTCTGTCTTTTCAGCTGAGACAACAGAACCCGATGATTCTTTGGGCGGACCAAAAATATTGTCCCCCAGCCCCATATCCAGTTCGGCATATTCCAAGCGCCCACCATTTACAAACTCAATACGATTCGGTTTGACTTGAACCAACTTTACATTTGATGCAACCGTCATTTCTTGTCCAACGGCGTAGGCATCAGTCGCATTATTCATACCAACGGTGGTACTGGATCGCGAATCTTTGCCATCCCCAATCATCATAATGGCCAAAACCTTGATCCCCAAACTTGTCTTGGAGGCCTCCCCTGTCGGAACTGTTGTGCCGCCACCATTTTCTGAACCCGCCTCACCCTCAGCCACAGGCTCATCACTTGAATCAAAAATATTGCGCTGAACAATAACTTCAAAATCGGACTCGCTGTGCGTAGCATCTGTATCTGTTGCACTTACTGTTGGACTCACCATGCCAATAGATCGCCTCACCTCCAGCAATTTCCCAACATAAACATTGGTAATTTTTGCTGCAAAGTAGGCCACCATTAAGACGGCCAAGGCCTTGGCGACCCACGTCCACTGCTTAAGCAAAGCCTCCATCCCCAAACCTTTGTGGGGGCTCACGTCGCCCCCTCAACAGCCCCATGGGCCTGGTTAAAAACAATTATTTATCAGACAATTCGGGTCGGAATCTAACAAACCAGGTTAGAAAAGGCAACCTAATTACCACTACTTGGGAGGATACAGATGAAAGTGGCACCATGGCCCAGCTCACTTTCAGCCCAAATGGTGCCACCATGCAATTCAACCAACTGCTTGGCCAGAGCCAAGCCCAATCCGGTACCTTCATAACTACGACTAATTGAGCTATCAATCTGCTTGAACATCTCAAAGATACGTTCCAAATTTTCTGGAGAGATTCCAATACCAGTATCCCGCACTGAAATTACAAAAAATGCATCATTGCTGTCCTTCTTTGACTCCAAGTGCTGTTGTGCAACTTGAGATAACTGGGAAAAATGTGGTACGCGATTAACATGCACACTGATTGTGCCCTTGTCTGGTGTAAATTTGATGGCATTACTCACCAGGTTCAACAAGACTTGCTGCATACGTTTTTCATCCGCATTCAGTGGCGGCAAATTATCTGGTGCATGGATTTCCCAATTCAACTCTTTGCGCTGAATGAGTGGCCACAACCCACGACGTAGGCGATCAATCAGATCTGGAAGCGTAAACCGCTGATAATTAAGACCCATTTTACCAGATTCCACCTTCACAAAATCAAGCAAGTTGTTGATCAGATCGAGAAGACTGGTGCCATTATTAAGCACTTCACGCAGACTGTCTCGCTGCTCATTATTTAGCTCACCCATGACACCTTCTAATAATAGTTCAGAAAATCCGATAATGGCAGTCAGTGGTGTACGAAGTTCGTGACTCATGGTTGCCAAGAACTCACTCTTCACACGGTTGGCCTCAGTTAATGCAGTGTTCTTGGTCTTGAGTTCTTCGATCAGCATGGTGGTTTGAATTAATAGCGCAGACTGATTGGCAAAAACTTCAAGTGTGGAGAGGAGGTGATCTTCAATCAATGGTGCGGTGGTCATACCAATACAAGTTCCAATAACATCGTTTTCAACAATGAGGGGTAATGTCACCATGACCTGTAAGCCCAACTTGCCTTGAATGGCATCTGCTTGTTCTGGCGTGAGCGCAGGTTCGATGCCTTCAGACAATTGATAGAGGCTGCGATGAAACTTGACGATGTCAGTGCTGTTAAGTCGTTCAAGTGGGATATAGAGTTCACTCAGCGAAAAACCCAACAGTGCTTCTGCCTTACGTGTCATGGGATGATTACGCGGCGGATAACACACCAAACGATTGGTCTTTTTGTCCAGCAGCATGAGCAAACAGAGACTAAAATCCAGACCCGACAACATACTGTTAAGTACACGATCAGCTACTTCTGGCAATGGACTGGCACTACGAATACTGTTACTCATGCGGTGCAAAGCGGCCAGCTCACGATTTTTTTCTTCGAGCATGCGTTCGCGACGCTGAGTAAAGCCATGCGCAACATAAGTGACGTAAACAGCCCCTCCCAACAATAGAAGTAAAAGTAATGGATGTACCCAGGGATGCGCTTGCTCCAAAGTACCGTGGTGTCCTTCGTAAGAGGAAATAACAAGCGTCGGTAACCACCCTGCCCACAATGAAATGAACATCGCTATGTAGGCAATAGCTGAAGCAATTGCAGCTATCAGCGCAACTCGGTAGTTATAGAATCCCCCAGCCGAAATGCTGTAGAGAACATAGAGTGTAAAAAAATCACTGGTCATGCCACCGGTTAAATACACCACGGCTGAAATGGCGACCACATCGGCAATAGCTTCGACCCCCATTGCCAAGATGACTTTGCCACGCGCGATAATGAGGTAATAGGCAAATACCGTAAAGATAAAGCTGATCGCAATTGTAGCGGTTACGGGTGCAACACTAGCCAACTCATCTTTAAATGCTGAGACATATAAAAACCAAAAACACAGAAAAATAACCAAGCGCAATTTTGCTGTAAAAAGATGGCGCGCCCGATATTCGGGGTAACTCAACGCTTCCACATCATGTAGTAGTTGTGCTAGAGCCATGATGGGAGTGCATATAACACGATGATGAATAAAGGAATTATTTTGTTACTGTTATTGGGTATTTCGGTTGGCGCATACGCAAGAGCCATAACACCTTGGCTGATTGACTATGGTTCAACTATTGCACCTTCTCAAATTGCCACCGTATCCATTGCCATTGTTGACCCCGACAATATTTCGCCATCACAATTCAAACAGGTTTCCACAAAACTATTTGCATATATCAGTATTGGTGAAGTGAATAACACCCGATCCTGGTGGGCCCAAGTCAAAGGGGCTTCATGGCTGGTGGAGCCCAACCCTGACTGGCCGGGTGCATTTCGGGTAGATGTGCGCGCTAAAGCATGGCGGCAGTTGCTTATGAACACATTAATCCCCAAGATTGTAAGCCAGGGATTCACCGGGATCTTTTTGGATACCATTGATGTACCCCTCTATTTGGAAGAAAAAAATCCTAATCTATATCAAGGATCACGTGCTGCACTGGTGGACCTCATCAAATCAATTCACAAAAAATTCCCTCAGCTAGGCATCATTCCCAACAATGGGTTTCCAATTCTACCTGATATTGGGAACATTATAACGGGGGCTTTGGCAGAAGATGTATACACACGATACAACTTTGCTACCAAAACCTACGAAGCCACACCTGAAGACGATCGACGTATCAAAGAAGATGCTCTTATCGCATTTCGCAAGCGCTTCAAAAAGCCCGCATTCGTTGTGTTATATGGCAAACCAGGATCACCATTGATTCAAGATGCAATAAACCTTTGCCAGAAGCATGATTTTGACTGGTACGTCGCAGGAGTATCCTTAAATGGCATTGGCCAAGTGGAAAACTAACCATGGTATTGCATCTTGTACTTCTCCTTCTGATTATTATTGCCAATGTCTATTTGCTGACCTGCTACCGACGCGGAAAGATTCATTTTGTCAGTGACTTGATTGCACGGATGTTGGGTGTCAGCTTCTATATCATCTATATTCGCTATCAATTCTACCAACGCCTGGACGCCAACATTGGTTTTGAAAGCCACCTTCAAATTATGTCATGGATTAATTGGACGCTCGTAATGGGATTGTTTGCATTTTTTATTATTGCTTACCTGTCACGTGCTAATCCAGTCATGCGTGCCAAAGGTTTACGCGAAACCCTCCTTCCATTGATTTGTGCAATAATGCCACCATCGCTCTTGGAAACCCATCGTTTACTATTTTTGCCAGCAAGTTGGATTCACAATCCTCCCAAAACAATTTCATGGGAACTAGCTGCGTTCTTATTTCTGGTTTTGGGGCACCTTATCGCACTGGTTGGTTTTCTTTATTTGGGTCGGGCGTTTAGCATCATGACACAGGCGCGGCATGTGGTGCAGCATGGATTGTATCGGTATATTCGACACCCTGTATATGTGGGCGAAAGCATCGCCACTATTGGGATTTTTTTGGGCTCCCCCAGTCGATTGAATATGGTGCTCTTGGTTGGATGGCTAGTGGCACAACGGGTGCGCGCATCAATTGAAGAACGAAAGCTGATGAGCGTGTTTCCGACTTACAATGATTATCGCAAAAGGACTGGCGCCTACTTTCCAAAATTTTGGTAAGTCACATGTTACGCCCGCCGGAGTCGTAACGCATTTATAATCACCGAAACCGAGCTTAAACTCATGGCAGCCGCAGCCATCATGGGGCTAAGCAGCATGTGAAACATGGGATAAAGCACGCCCGCCGCAATTGGCACGCCCAATGTATTATAGATAAATGCAAAGAAAAGATTTTGACGGATGTTGCGAACGGTTTGTTGACTGAGACGACGTGCGCGCGCGATGCCATGAAGATCGCCACCCACAAGTGCCACGCCCGCACTTTCCATGGCCACATCGGTACCAGTGCCCATTGCAATGCCCACTTGGGCTTGTGCCAACGCGGGTGCATCGTTAATGCCATCGCCAGCCATAGCCACAATATACCCTTTGGCTTGCAGACGTTTAACTTCTTCTGCCTTTTGATCCGGCAGCACATCGGCCACCACATCATCAATACCCAACACCTTGGCAACTGCGCGCGCTGTTATAGCATTATCCCCTGTGAGCATGATCACGCGCACACCACTGCGATGTAAATCCGCAATGGCAGCGGCCGCAGTTGACTTTATGGGATCTGCAATCCCCAAAAGTCCGATCATGCGCCCGTCTGCTGCAACACCCACAACCGTTCTACCTTCTTGGCGCCACTCGTTGGCTATAAATTCCCAACGATGCCAATCCATACTTTGCGTTTTCATATAGGTAATACTGCCCAACGCAATTTTTTGTTTTGCCACCGTTCCCGTAATGCCTTGACCCGTCATGGATTGCGCATTGCTCACTGGTAGCAGTTCAATTTTTTGATCGGTTGAGGCTTGTACCACGGCTGCCGCCAAAGGATGTTCACTGCCGCGCTCTAAACTGGCTGCGAATTTTAATACATCGACATCCGTCCATCCTTCTGCTGACCGAATCGACACAAGACGCGGCTTACCTTCGGTGAGCGTTCCTGTTTTATCGCAGACCAATGTATCCACAGATCGCAGGACTTCGATTGCTTCGGCATCTTTAAACAACACGCCCATCTGCGCACCCCGCCCCATGGCCACCATGATAGACATAGGTGTTGCAAGCCCCAATGCGCATGGGCACGCCACAATTAAAACAGCGACCGCATTAATGATGGCGTGTGCAAAGCGAGGTGCTGGCCCCCACACGCCCCACACCACAAATGTAATGATTGAAACAGCGACTACGGCGGGAACAAAATATTTGGCAGCAGTATCCGCCACCTTTTGAATGGGCGCACGACTACGCTGCGCCGTTGATACCATTTTCACAATGCGCGACAACACGGTATCGGCACCCACGCGTTCAGCACGAATGAGCAAAAGACCGGTGCCATTAATTGTGGCGCCAATCACGGCATCGTTTGCCGCTTTCATTACCGGCATGGATTCGCCTGTTACCATGGATTCATCAATAGCACTCGTGCCTTCGACCACGCGACCATCCACCGGAATTTTTTCACCAGGTCGCACGCGCAGAAGATCACCCACCTGCACCGCATCAATTGAAATATCTTCTTCAGCACCCGATGGCAGCACACGTCGCGCCGTTTTGGGCGAGAGTTGTAGCAATGCTTGAATCGCTGCCCCCGTTTTGCTGCGCGCCCGCAGCTCTAACACTTGTCCGAGCAGCACCAAAACGGTGATCACGGTTGCGGCTTCGAAATAAAGTGCGACATTGCCAACGGCATCTTGAAACGATGGTGGGAAAATGCCCGGCGCAAAAAGCGCCACGGCACTATAGGCATAGGCCACGCCCACTCCCAGCATGATGAGCGTAAACATATTGAGTTGCAGTGTTTGCAGCGAACGCCAACCGCGTTGAAAGATGGGCGCGGCACCCCAGACGACTACAGGTGTTGCCAGCACAAATTGCAAAATACCTTGAAGGCGCATGGAAAACGGCATGCTGATGTGAACCATTTCGAGCATGGTGCTTAAAAAAATAGGGAGCGTTAAAATGAGTGTTACCCAAAAGCGACGACTCATGTCGTTGAGTTCAGCGTGGTCGTGATGTGATGTAGTTTCGGCAACAGCCGTTGATTCGAGCGCCATGCCGCAGATGGGACACGGTCCAGGATGGTCTTGCTGAATTTGGGGATGCATCGGGCATGTCCACATACCGATTTCCCTTACTACCGAATCACACGCCGCACAAACAAATAGGTTTTACCTGCGGAAAATTCTTGAGACGCCAGCGGTATGTCTGATGCGCCAGCGACATTGACTGATACATCATGGAAGCCCGGCGCGATAGCGGCACGATACACCGCAAAATATTTGGGTAAGGTTTCAAAGCTGCGCAAATCCGTTGTGTTGGTGGCAATGGTGAGTGCGCCCATCAAAAGACCCAAATCCTTATTCACTTTTTCAGCGACCGCTTCACTTGCAGCTGCCTTGGCTGCAAGTCGCGCAACGCTGCGCGCAACAATGCCGGGCATTTCGTCGTTTAATGTTCCACGCAACGCGCGCCCGACATCGTCGAGCGGCTGAACCGTTCCCGCAGATTTACCATCGAGCACAACGGTCATGTGACGCGGCCCCGGCGCACGATCGACATAGGTGGGAATGGTGAGCAACTGCACTGTGTTGGCCGCGTATTGTGAAGCGTCCACCAATTCGCCATTGTAAACAGGTGCATCCAACGGCACCTTGGCCGGCGATTCGCCCCCTTCCACCACCACAATGATCGTGGCATGTGTGCTGCCAAAGAGCGCGGCATCTTGCCCCGCCAAGCCTGAGCGCGCCGCGGCGCGACTGACATCGGTTTGCAATTGCGGCGGCTGCGGTGTGAGATTGAGTGCACGTTTGTAATCAATCCATGCATCGTTGGGGTTGCCCGTGGCTTCTGCAAAGAGCGCGCTTACATAATTAATGAATGGATCTTGCAAGTATTGGCGCTTGGACGATGCATCGTACAAGTTGGGCGCGATGGTGCGAATGCGGCGCACTTCGACCATGGCGTTCACCCAATCGCCGAGCGCGGCATAGTTGAGCATTTGAATTGTGTGCAAATAGAGTTGATCGGCCAGACTGCCGCGATACGGCATGACGGAATCGTTTGCCGCAATCGACGCCGCATTGGCCCCCACACTATTTTTGGAAAATTCTTCGGCGCGATCAATGGCATCTGCAATCGTGTGAATCGATGCTGTGTAGTCCCCCGCTGCGTGCTCCATCATGCCTTGGTTCATGAGATAGAGCAGGCGGTTCACATGCCCCGCACTCACCGACTTGTGCTGTTCGGCGGCCTGCTTAAACTGCCCTGCCGAATAATCGTTGAGGCTGGGCCGCGCTTGATAGCTATACGTGGCGCAACCCGACAGCACGAGCATGGCCAGTGCAATCGCAGATTTCATGAATTAAAAACCGGTGAACTTTTTGCGGAAGTGTTTTTTGATTTCCACATCGTCCGTCCAGGCAATGATGTTGGTGGTGATGTCGGTCATTTCCAACATGGCCTTATAATAGACGTATTCTTGGCGACCCACTGGTTGCTTGATGGACGCAATGCGACCCGAGATGAGATATTGCGCGCCCAACTGCTTGCCCTTTTTCTTGGCAGTCGCCGGGTCAACAAAGCCCGAGGCTTCGTAGTTGTATTCTTCGGCAACGGCTGGCCGCATTTTGGCATTCACCAAACGCAGCGTGCCCGACTTGGCTAGCAGCACCTGAATTTTGTCGGTGAGCGCGTTCATGTCGATGTGCTCATCGGTTTCGTTGGTCATGGCGCTTAGAATTGCTGTGGGGTTGCCACTGGCAGCAGCACTTGCGGTGAGTGAATCGGCAAGGCGTTTGGCGATTTGCTGCAGATCGGCTTCGACGAATTTATCGCTGCGCAACACCACCATGTTGGGGTCAACATATTCACCCTTGGCGTATTGGCGACCGCAATGCGTGAGCCCCATCATTAACGGAACAATCAACAACGGCAGATATTTTTTCATATAGTCTCCTTTTAATCGAATGGGCCACATAGCGGGAATAGCTGACGGAATCAATCAGCGGTTTTGAAATTTTTGACGCGATACTGAACAACGACTGTCCAAATTTGCGACACCCAAGAAGCTCTATCCGCATTAATTCCCACCTCTTCCGCTGGCACTATTTTTGCTAATCACGGCATTAGGCGCATTTTTGCTCAAGAGATAGAACTTGACGATGTATATAGATATATATACCATATGAAAAAGAAGAACATTATCAAAAAACTAGTACAAAATGGCTGGTGGTTGCTACGGCAAGGAAGTCGTCATGAGGTATGGACCAATGGTGACATTCAGACGGCTGTACCACGACACAAAGAGATTAACGAGTTTACCGGAGGTGGTATTGTGAAGATTGCAGAACAAAACCCGGCGCGCAAAAAATAGGAGGATGTCATGTGTATCAAATTTGAAGGACGTGTATTTAAACAAGGAAGATATTGGCCCATCGACGTCCCAGCTCTAAACGTACATACACAGGGAAAATCCAGAAAAGATGCCCTGTTCATGATTAAGGATGCCTTAGAGATGATTATAGACCGCAAAGGATTTTCAGTTGCTGTGTCTCTGCTACCCCAAAATCGTGTGATTGTTCAGACCAAAAATGCCGCAGATGACAAATATCTAATTGCGCGCATGCTGCAAGGACAGCGTGCCAAGTGTGGGTTGAGCATTCAACAAGTGGCAGATCGCTTGGGCGTATCCAAGCATGCTTATGCCCAGTATGAGCAGGCACGCGCGATTCCAAGCATTGCCAAGATTGTGGAATTCATTAGCGCCATGAATAAGCACGCTCACGTTGCAATTGATTTACTGAATGATGCAGAGGCCGCTTAACTACAGTTTCCCGCGCCAGAAGCGCGTATAGAAAAGTTGATCTAGTGTTCGTGATTTTTTCCTGACAATATTTATATTTTGTTCCGGAATTTTAACAATTTGATCCAACAACAAACCGGCGAGAGCAACCCCCTCAGGCGTGATCGGCATGGTTTTGAGCACTTCTAGATGTGTGTTCACAATCTCGTCGCCAGAAACCCCTAAACCATAATCTGCCAACCGCTGCATGGTAGCCAGTTTTGTAGATTTGGGCTGCACATTTAAATATGCAATCAAAATATTGCCCATCAGCATTGTGAATTGATTCCACGTCAAGTTGTTGTCCTTGAGCATAGCTTGCACTTTGGGCTCGTCTTTAATTTTTGTGACATATTTTAGCGGATCTGCATTTTTAAAATCATCTTTGCGATCTTTAAGGATTTGACTGCGAAGCGGACCGCGCATGCTGGAAAATACTTTTACAAATTGATAAAACTGATTTTCATCGAACGCTTCAATTGTGAACGGCTGCAGTGGCACCGCGACTGGCGCCTGAGCATGGCCAACACCAGCAACAACAAACAATAGCAACATGACTGTTAAGCGCATTTTCATTCTTTTTCACCGCGATTTTTTATCGTTAACCCCTGAATAAAATTGCGCAGGAATTGATCGCCGCATTCTTTGTAGTGCTTGTGGTCTTTGCGGCGGAAGAGCGCGGAGAGTTCGGAACTGGAAATGACCACACCGGCCAGCTTCATGATGGCGAGCATGTCGTCTTCGTTCAAGTTGAGCGCGATGCGCATTTTTTTGAGAATCACATTATTGCGCAGACGTGTATCGCCTGCTTTGGCCGGCGCGGCTGAGCCTTCGCGGGGGCCCCGCTTTTTCAGAATCAGCCCATCCAGAAACGCGGTCATGAGCGCGTCGTTACAGGCCACATAACCGGCGTCTTCTTCCTTTTTGAGCATGGCGTTTAGCGCCGCTTTGTCGGTTTTGTGCCCACCCAACTTAAACATTTCAATCATGGCGGAATCACTGATGTCGAGCGCATACCGGAATCGTCGTAAAATGTCGTTGTTTATCATGCGGCGTGCTTAGCAGATGTGTCGCCATTTTGAACAGGGATGTTTATTTTTAAAACAGCAGAGAGCGTCAAACCAATTTTATCCCCCACCGTGGCGGCTGGGATGTTAAGCTAGCGGCGTGAATAATGCGAATTACATGACACACGCAAAAGCACATCTGACTGGGTAATTGACCGCAAGGGGAATGACCAAGGGGTGGTAACTGGGGCGCTCTTTAAGACCAAACACCTCTTTCATGCTTTCTTCGAATGCCACAACTGCCATGTTTGTCGCCAGCGACTCATGTGGTAAACGCTGCCCCGCCACTTCAAAATCCATAAGCATTGTGCCGTCCCCGCCTGCTGAAATGAGCAGATTGCCATCACGCCACAGACGATGAACTGCATGAACCCCAGGCATTCCCGGCTTCCAGACAACTGGTGAAGTGAGTTCTGTTTCAATGGTTGTTTCTTTGCCTTGAACATATGTGGTGTATTGGAAGTTTTGAACGCGTCCATCGGCATTACGGGTATTGGTGACAACCCAACCCGTGGGCAACTGAAATTGCGTTTGGACATCGCCATTGTCCAGGCATTGCTGACTTTCCCACATAAACGGCTGACTCTGGCGGTCGTATGCGGCGTGTGCGATTTTATAGAACAGATTAATTGATTCTGGTGTGCCAACATCTATGAGCATATGCGCCTCCGGTTGTGATTGATCAGGCGCCCTGCCTAGCAGATTTGGCGCGGGTTTGGGAAGAGTTGTCTGGGAAAGGATTATGGTTTTTTAATTTTCGGTTTTGCCCCTGGCAAATAATTCGCTTTCGAAATAATAGAACGACCCAGCCGCTTTTCGAGCTGTTCGCGCGCGCTTCCCGCAATGGCACCACCCGCCTGGGCATCACTTTTGAGCTTTGGCATTCCCTTGGAATCTTCATTTTTATGAATCTCTGTCGTGGCACGTTCACTCAACATGGTAAAAATCAGTTCAAAGTCATCCATGTGATCCCGTAGGTTTTCCCGTTCGAGACCTTTTAGCTCTTTATATTCGCTGGGCGTCACGCCGAAAGCCGACTTTGAAATTTCAGCAGTCAAAATTTCATAGTCCTTTTGCTCTTGGGCACCGCGATTTTTCCATTCATCTGTGAGTTCTTCGCGGATGGCGATTCCCCGCATGCGCTTTTCAATCCAGTCATCGGAGTAACCTTTGAGCTTGTAGAGTACGCGCGTGCGCTTGGTGGCCAGTTCAGGATCTTCAATTTCCTGAATGCGTTCATACCCCACTTTGGCCAGCCATCGTTTGAAAGGTTCGGCCTTGGGGGAAGGAATGGATTGGATAATGCGGAACACGGTTTCAGTATTAGCGCAGTCTGTCTCCCGTAACTTGCCATCTGGAGCTGGCAATTTCAACTGTCCGATTTTATCGGACAGTTCAGTAACCCCTTCATTTTTAATGAGTTTCACCTTTAGATCCGCCCAATATTTACGGGGCCTTTGGTTGTCAATCAGGACCTCAATGACGTCCACAATCGAAAACCACCACTCATTATTGTGAATGATCTTCCGCACACCCTTACCCTTGAATATCGCAATCTTTGCATCCATGCCGAACCTCCTATTGGGTTATGGACAACATTTCAAGCAGGAGGTTCAGCAAAAACTATACCAGCGTCAGGGGGTGTTATATGTGGGTTGGGTAGAATTTAGTGATCAGAAATGAACAGTTGGTGTGAAGACGTTGGACAGTATATATAATGAGCGCCCATGGCCTTTAAGCGCAGAGACAAGAACCTGTTTGACCCCGCATCCCCTAAGCCATTCAAGCTCAGCCGGTCGCGTTTGGAGAATTTCATCAAATGTCCGCGCTGCTTTTATCTGGATCGACGACTGGGCATCGATCGTCCGTCCATGCCGGGCTTCACACTCAATTCGGCCGTTGATGCCTTACTCAAAAAGGAATTTGATGTGTACCGCGCCAAGGGCGAGCCGCACCCGTTGATGAAGGCGCATGGCGTGGATGCCGTTCCGTTCCAGCACAGCGATCTTGATATCTGGCGCGCGAATTTCAAAGGCCTCACCTATCACCACCATCCCACCAACCTGATCATCACCGGCGCCATTGATGACTTGTGGGTTACTCCCGCAAATCAACTGATCGTCGTCGACTACAAAGCCACCAGCAAAGACGGCGAAGTCAGCCTCGATGACGACTGGAAAGACAGTTACAAACGTCAGATGGAAATCTATCAGTGGATCCTGCGCGGCATGGGATACGATGTGCAAGACACCGGCTACTTTGTGTATGCGAATGGGCGGAAGGATTTGGACAGATTTGATAGCACCCTCAACTTCAACATCCAACTACTCCCCTACGCTGGCCACGCAGGCTGGGTGGAGCCCGCCATCATCGACGCCCACCGTTGTCTTACCGCCAACACAATCCCCGAAGCGCATTTAGATTGTGAGTTTTGTGAGTATCGGCGATTGATGCGGGAGGTGGAGGGGTGAATTGTGTATTGTGTCGCGGGAATTATAAGTGCTGTCTTCAGAAGTTGCAGTGATATTGGTTAATGGTTCAGCGAAATCTACATAACGGGGTTACAAACTAGGATATATGTTCTGGTCTTTGTCGGTTCTGATCGTTTTCTCTATAAAATTACATTTCCAATGTGAGGGAAGAAAGTATTTTGCGTTTTTTTCATTTTTCAGAGCTAATTCTGCTACGTCTTCATAAAATTCGTTCTGAATATATTCACCAATTGGATTGTCAGCCTGGATAGAACGAAAACGGAACCCATAAACATCCAAAAGCAGCCTTATTAGTGGTGGATAGTGGAGCCCCTTGTTCTCTTTCACTCTTTCTTTGATTCTTTCAAATAGAGCTGTTCTTAACTTACCGACGATTATCTGTTCTTGGTTTGACCACAATACCCAAAATAGGTGATTCGATTCATGGCGGGTATATTCCGTATTTGTTAGCCATGAAAGACCCTCAAGATAGTCAAAAATGGCGTCGACTACGCCCTTGAGCAAACTTCTGTCATTCATCTGTTTATCGTCCTCAGCAAGATTGTCCTCATTGTCGGGAAGAGCGTTGGGAAGTGAATGAGCGAAGAAGAACGATATTGCACTAAAAACTTCAGAATAGGGATTTCTCCATGTTTCCTGTTTTAGTCCAACAAGAGACATGCAAATACTTGAGACGATTCCAGATAGACCTTTTAAGGTAACACTCAATGCTCTATTGGGCGCATCGGCATGCCAAGTGAGTTGCTCCTCGCTGAAATATTCTTTTAGCGCCAACTCCAGCCCATGGCATACCTTTTTGATAGTTTCTGGTTTTAATTTATCAAGTCTCGAATCATACGACTGAAAGATTCTGTAGTGTGAAATAATACCGGAAGCTTTAAAGGCATGGTTTGATAAAGGTTGGCTGTAACTGGTTCCGCTACCCTTAAGTTCTTGCGAGAGAAGACTTTCTGGGTCCTCAAAAAGCCATTTGAACATATTGTTAAAGAAAAAATAGCCACATGAATGCCATAGTTTTGCTTTTTCGGCTGAATCGATCAATCGCATTACCAAGGCTAGGTTTCGTTGAGCAATAAATTTACAGAAGACGTCGTGAGAAAGTAATTCTTCGATCAGTTGAACAGATGTTGCTATAAGAGGAATATTTCTTTCCTTTACCCTTCTCATTTCGTAAGGTGATTTATATGTGCTACCTTTGATATTCCAAAATCTGTCGTATTGAGAGGCATAATGGATTATTGCATCGATATTCTCGTAGATAATTTTGCACAAGGCAGATACAGCCTTATTAGAACCGTCATATAAGATGGCTTCCATAGCAATATTCCAAATGTCCTCGTAATTTCTTCGGTTAAATTTCGGTATAAAAATCCGGGGGGCCATTGAGAGTAAGATAAGTCCCAACAATACAATCGAAAATGCGAACAGGCTTAGAATTTCCCAAAAGGCAGGGTATGAAATAAACGGTATTGGTTCTGCTTGTATCAGTGGCATGGTAAGCAAATTAGCAACTATAACTGCCAATATTGAAAAGAAAATCAGACCATAAAATGGCCATATAATTCTGCGCCTTTTGAGGATGTAAGTTCGTAGCCTGTTGTTCTCTATGAATTGGCTTATCGCAAAAACAATACCAGCAAGGCTCAGCATTTCGAACCAACGCACATAGACACCAACAATTTGAAGTGCATTTACATCCGTACAATCTGATAAACCAAGGAGGCACTTGAGAGGGATATCGCTAATGGTCATATTACTTGCTCCCTAGCATTATCGCCACTCCTCTGACGCAAGAGGAAGTTCATTAAGTTCAGCACGGGCTTCATGCCATGTGGGATAGTGATGAGCCAGTAGTTTCAAGAACCGTTCACTGTGCGTGGGTTCGACAAGATGTAGTATTTCGTGAACGACCACATATTCAACCAGATCCTTCGGTTTTTTGACCAATTCTGTATTCAGTCGAATGTGCCCGGCTTTGGGGTTACAGCCACCCCACTTGGTTTTCATACGCTGTAAAAAATAATCTGCAATTCTTACCCCGATTTTATGTTCCCATTTGGCAATTATAGGTGGGAGAAACTCATGAAGCAATTTTTTGTGCCATTCGTGCATGACCTGTGATTTTTTCACATGATTGCTGCCAGGCCGCACACAAAGTGTAATGCGCTTATGATCGATAATCACGGACGGTTTTGCATTCTTCTCAACGACGCTCAGCAAATGTCTGCGGCCCCATAAATAGTGGCTTTCCCTTTCAACAAACTTCCTCGGTGACTCCCGTTCCTGGCCAAGAAGCATCACCTGTTGTCGCCGAATCCATTCAAGTTTAGAAATTGCATACGCCCGCGCCACCTCGGTCCTGATGTTGTTGGGCGCGGAGAGCGTGACCCGGCCATCAGGTGGATGGACCGATAAGTGGACATTTTTAATGTCCTTGCGGATCATCTGAATGGCAATATCTCCAAGTTCGATGGTTTCAATCATGTGTATCCCGGCTGATTCTTGATAATCTCAAATACGGCCCGTGTTGCCTTCCGATCTCTGTTCAAAAACGGAAACAAGGCATTCAAAACCTGCTTTTCTCGTATATCGTCACCCTTCCAGCCCGCCGGCGCTTTTTCCCTCATGGCACGGTCGATCTGAAGCGCCAATGCAGCCCGCTCATCATTGTCTGCAGGACATTGGAATGTATCGGCTTCAATATGCGCAAGATTGTTATACAGCACGATGGCGCTGGAATGCCCATTGAGCCCATGCGGATGATCTGCCTTGTTATCCTTTTTTGCCATACGATGGACAAGCGCCTCTGCCTTTTTAAGCCATTCTTCATACGCCTCGGTACTATCCCTATTTTGGTCAATGAGATCGCCTAGCAACTTGGATATTTCTTCGTAAAACCTTGGGTCGGTAAGCTGATCACGGATGATTGTCTTGCGGACATTGTTGATGATTCCTTCGGCAATGGCATTTTTTGAAAGCCTTCCTTTCTCGTTGAGTTTTCTTGCAATGGCATCGTGAATACCGGTCTCAATAATCATTTCAACAAGTGTGTAATTATCCAAGGTTCCCAAGGGATCCGCAGGGTCAGCCTGAATGTAAGAATTGAGGAGATGACGCATGTCCGCTTCATAGGGTTTGATATCAAGCTCTTCTCCGGAATGCCGTTTAATGGCCGCACGTATATCGGCAAAGAAAATGACTTCGTTGTTGAGAGTTGTAATTTCGGCAGCGGAGTAGCCCGCTTCTGATAAATCCTGGGAAATCGCTGAAAATGCGCGCACAAAACTGGCCACCGTTTTGTAAAAAGCAATCCGCAATGCTTCCGTGTTGTTTAACGCATTCGGATCATTGGCATCCCCACAAAAATAATGTAGGTACTGCTCGACTTCACGCGGACTTGGGACCGGCCCACAGAGGTATTTCAGACTCTCGCGGGCAACATCGAGTTTTTTTCGGCCTTCTTCGAGCCAGTTCTTGATTTTGACATTATTGTCGCCGTTGCCATCTTCGTCGATGTCCAGCTCGTCGGAGTTGTAGATTGCAACGACTTCCTGCACATCCCCAAACAACTCTTTGTAGTCCACGATGTACCCGTAGTCTTTGTCGTCACCATCCAGGCGGTTTGTCCGGCAGATGGCCTGAAACAGATTGTGATCATGAAGTTCATTATCGAGGTAAATATAGGTACATGACGGTGCATCAAAGCCTGTCAGGAGTTTGCTGACAACGACCAATAATTTGCAATTCGCGGGTTCCTCGATAAAACGCCGTTTGATTTCATCTTCGTATTGTTTGGTCGTCTGTGTGCTTTCGAGAACGTATTGTGTGTAGGTATCAAACTTGTATCGTTCGTCACTGTTGGCCGGCTCACGGGAGATGGCGTTGTGATTGGGTTCGTACGACGTGACAATACCGCAGTATTGGCCAAACGTCGTATTTTTGAACAGGCGATAATAGTGACACGCATCATAGATTGATGCCGCCACAAGGATGGCTGTGCCACGGTCATTGTTGAGGCGCGGCTTGAGGGTGAAGTCTTCGATGATATTGGCGACAATGCGTTGTTTGCGCTCACCGGCACTCATCAGTTTTTCCAAAGTTGCCCATGTCTTGCGCACAATGGCTTTCTGAAAATTATTCAGATTTTTTGTTTTCTGTTCAAACCATGCATCAATGGCCGCCTGGGATGTCAGCCGCTGTGGCACATTTCGGGCTTCATACTTGAGATCCAATATCACCTTGTCCGCAACGGCTTCGTGAAACTTGTAGGTGTGAATGTAGGTACCAAAGACATTTCGTGTGGTTTGTTTGTCTTTGCGCAAGAGAGGCGTACCAGTGAAGCCTATGAAGATGGAATTTTCCAACCATCGTTTCATTTGTTTGTTCATGTCGCCGCCTTGAGTGCGGTGGCATTCATCAACAAAGACATAGAAACGCCCAAAAAGTGCGGGTGGTGGGCCTTTCAAATCAGACGGGTCAAATTTGTGAACAAGGGCACAAAGCAAGCGGGGCATTGTGGCACCAATTTTGGAAACAAATTCAGCCCGTGTCGTGATGCGCGGTGATGGCGAATTTGCGCCAATCACACCAGCATTCTTCATCACGCCCTCGATTTGTTTGTCGAGTTCATCGCGGTCAGTGACCACAAGCACGCGCGCCTCGGAATCAAACTCCATCAACCACTTGGCGATGAGCACCATCAGAATGCTCTTGCCACTTCCTTGGGTGTGCCAGATCACACCACCTTCTTTGAGACGGATCCTTTCTTGAGCAGCCTTGAAACCAAAATATTGATGGGGGCGGGGCACTTTCTTTTGACCAGCATCATAAATAATGCAGTTCCTGATAAAATCGAGCAGACGACCCTTGTTACACATCTGAGCAAGGGGTTTATCTAAATACTCACCTCGACCAATGGCATCTTGACCAAGAGCACCGGTCTCATCTTTCCATTCAACAAAGAATTGTTCTGGCGTACCTGTCGTTCCATAACGCAAACCTTGGGAGTCGCTGCCGGCAAAAACAAATTGCACGGTTGAGAAAAAACCTTTGTTAAAGATTTCTTCCTGATTGGTTATGAGTTGACGCACACCATCTCCAATTTCAACGGAGCTGCGTTTGAGTTCGATCACACCGATAGCGATGCCATTGATGTAGAGCACCAAATCGGGCCTACGTTCATACCCACCCTTGAGCGTTACTTCTTCGGCCACACCAAAATCATTTTTGCCCGGGTTCTCCCAATCAATCAAATGAACCGTTTCATGCGCCTTCCCGGCAGCAACCTGTACGGGCACACCATAACGCAGCAATTGGTAGGTGCGCATGTTGGCCTGATAGAGTGTGATGCCTGTGCTGTCTGCAGCAGTTAGCAGTTTTTGAAGTGCCGCCGAAATATGAGCATCCGTGTATCCTCGTTTGTGCAGATTGTCCGTGAGGAGAACGGTTTCGATATTTCGGCACCTCTCCTGCTTCTGCCAATTTCCAAGATATTCATAGCCGAGACAATCTGGATGGTTTTTATCGGCAAATAAGGCAACAACGCGATTTTGGGTTAAGAGCTCAGAGCGCGGCCTGTTAGACATAATTTACCTCCGGAGTGACAAGACGAGTTTTACCGGTCAGCAGTTCCTGCATCATGCCTTGTTTGAGGGCGCGGGTCTTAACACGCCGCTGCTCTAACGCCACAATCTCCGCGTCCATGTCCGACAGCACATCGGCGATGGCTGTTTGTTCGGATAAATGTGGAAACGGAATTTCTTGTTCTTCAACGCTCTTGCGTCCAAGCCCGAGCTGTGCGGACCCGATTACTTTCTTCCGCAATGCAATGTTTGTCTGGTGGCCATTGATAACATAAGAAAGAAAAAGTGGATCACCGACATTTGCTTTCAGACAATAAACATGATCACCAAGCACATAAGTATCGTCCGCGTCGATGTAACCCACCTTGCCGATGATATTTCCGCCGCCAATGTCATCTTTTGGCATCACAAGATCACCAACCTTGAGGAAATCGCCTTGATAATTGGTTCCTTTAGAGACAATGAGGCGTCCGCTTCTCGAAACCGACCCCATATCTACCACCCAATAGTGTCCATCAGTCACGACGTAAGCACTCTTTGACTTACCTGCCGAAATGGAGAACACCTCTCCCAACCGCTTCACATCCCATTTTTTTTGAAAGCCAGGAAGGCGTTTTTTGCCGGTGAGGAGTTGTTGCATGGCGGCCTGTTTGAGATCGCGCTTCTTGGCGATGAGCCGCTCCAGCGCACCCAGCAGCCCATCCACATCGCTCAACGCCGTAGCGATGGCGCGTTGTTCGGGGATAGGAGGGAGTCCCAAAGAAAACTCAGCCAATTCCATGCGGTTTATCTTGGGCATGCCGCTACGAACAGAAACTGACTCGGCATACTTTGAGAAGCGATAGCCTAACACAATAGACAGCATAAATTCTGAAGAGACATCGGCTGCGGGCTTGAGCGGATACATATCTGCGCTACACAGCCCAACAAAGTTAGCAAGAATCGCTTTACGCAGATACGGCCGAATCTTACTATAAACAATGTCGCCGCTCTCGAAAACATATTTACCGCTTATCGCTCGTTGCTCTGTTGCAGTTTGCCTTGCAAGTAATCGACCTGTCGAGCTCTCTATATGGTCCGGTGCTACCAAGATCATGGACTTATAGGGTTCAACCTTGGGGCTGACTTGACCGTTTGCAATGCGCACAGTGCTGAGTAAAGGTCGAACGCTCCACTCCTCCGGAATAACACCAACCTCGGTCTGTTTGTAACCGGACTTCACCATACTGCCCCCATCTTTTTCAAATGCCCTTCAACACGAGTGGAAAATTCAGCAACTGATTCCTCCAGTTTAGGCAGAGGTGTTTCATAACGCTCTGCGAGCTGGCGGATTCTCCCGGTGAGCGTTTGTGAGACGCGGTCAAGCTCACCCTGCACAGCAGCCGCAATTGTGGCCAACCACTTATTATCCACAACAAGAGTTTTGACTTCACTCTCGGTGAGTTTCGGGTATTTCTCAGCTATCTTATTTTCTAAATCTTCCTGTGCCAATTTAAGACCGGTTTTAATGGTGGCTTGCCGATCCAGAACCTCAGCATAGTCTTGAATCGCCTGCCGCTCATCATCGCAATCAGGATCTTTACCAATTTCTTTGAGTCGAGCCTTCACTCCCTTGACGGTGATTTTTTGCTTATCTCCTTCACCCTCGATCACTTCCGTAAGTAATCCGTCCTCACCACTTTGTTCCTCGCGCTTTTCCTCAAGCTCTTGTTCAATGGTGGCAAGTTCGGATTCAAAGCCTGTTATGACATCTCGCTCGCTCCCGAAGTAGCAGGCAATCAGAAGCTCGGCAGGAATAAGATCCGATTTGAAACGACGCTTTCCGCGCCTAAAATCTTCTTTCTCTGGCCAGACAAGTTTACTTTCTTTGTTTTTGATCTGGCAAATTTCCCGAGGCTGGGCGCCTTGCTGCCATCCAACGGCAGAAATTAGATAAGCGTCGTCCTGCATGGTTTCTGCCCAATAGTCCATGATGTGCTGATAGATATCGTAGGCATCAAGCAGTGGTGCCGCCTTGAAAGTGGCAAGGAGACTTTCGGCAATGTTTTCAATGAGCAACTTGGGATGGCCGTTTTGAGCAAACCCATTGAGTAGCGACACATTGGCTTTTTTCCAATTGGCAAAAAGCAAGGTGGCCGATTCGTGAAACGCCGTAAATTCAGCGTGACTAAAAATGGCTTTCTTCACTTCAGTAATGGGAAGCGGCAACTGATAATAACCGGAGCGAAACGACTTGAACAGTGCTGCGCGCAAGCCTGGCATAATCTTCCAGTAATTAGCCAGCGCATCAATGTCGTATTCGGGGATGCCGCCACGCAAGTGTCCGTCTATATCCTGCAAATCTTCAGGATCTGCGCTGTCGATGTAACGCGGAAGATTGAGGTTGTAGTCATTCTTTGGGTTCGCAATCTCTTCAACGGGTACCATGCGGGCATAACGCGGGTTGTTTTCATCCTGTCGCCGGAATGTGTCCACGATTTTGTGTATATCCTGTTCACGCAGACGGTTTTTGGGGCCATCCTTGCGAAACCCTTTTGAAGCATCGATCATAAAAATGCCTTTTCGCACTGTGGCATTTTCTTTATCGAGCACAAGAATACAGGCAGGAATACCGGTTCCGAAAAAAAGATTGGCTGGCAACCCAATGATACCCTTGAGAATGCCAGAGCGTACAAGTTGCTGGCGGATGACCGCCTCGGCATTCCCACGGAAGAGCACACCATGTGGAAGAATGCAGGCGGCTTTTCCCTTACTGTTGTTCATGGAACGAATGATGTGCAATAGGTAAGCGTAATCGCCTTGTTTTTTGGGTGGAACACCCCAGGTGAATCGTTGATAGCAATCACCTTTGCCGCTTTCACCTAGAGTGAGGCCAGTGGACCAAGTCTTGTCTGAAAAGGGTGGATTAGCGACAACGTAATCATAGGTGCGGAGCTGCTCGCCATCGAGAAACTTGGGCTTCACCAAGGTGCCTTCGCCACCGGATTGAATGTTCGCGGTAGGAAAATCATGCAGGATCATGTTCATGCGGGCAAGACCGGCGGTCGTGCTGTCCTTTTCTTGACCTTCAAGCGTGATATGTTTCCCGGATTCCGCCGCCACTTTCAATAGCAGTGAACCGGAGCCACAAGTGGGGTCGTAGGCGGTTGTGCCCGCCACGGTGTTTTCGGGTGATATCCCCAGAACCTTGGCAATGATGCGACTGACTTCCGCAGGAGTATAAAACTGTCCTTTGCTTTTTCCGCTCTGTGTGGCGAAGTGCCGCATGAGATATTCATAGGCATCGCCAAGGATGTCATCGTGCTCGGCGCGATTTTGTGAGAAGTTGAGGACAGGATTTTCAAAAATACTGATAAGGTTCCCAATTTTCTCTACCTTTGCCGAGCCATCACCGAGCTTGTTTGGGTCATCAAAATCCGGAAAATCACTGCGGGCAAGATTGGTATTGGACTCAACCAAAGGATTGATTACCTGAGTATTGATGAGCTCACCGATATTTGACTTTCCCTTGAGCGCAGCCATGTCTTTAAAACTCGCACCCCTTGGAATAACAATGGGTGGCTCAAAACCGTCATAGTCTGCGTATTTGTCGGAAACATACTTGATGAACAGCATGAACAAAACGTAATCTTTGTATTGGCTGGCATCCATACCGCCACGCAATTCATCGCAAGAGGCCCAAATGGAGGAGTAGAGATCTGATTTTTTGAGAGCCATTTTTACCTTCCTTATGGAGCACCGCTATTAGAATTGTTTTTTTAGAAGCTTTTCTTGCCACACCCTTACAGTTTCTTTTCTCATATCATTCATATTGAAGATCTTGAACAGCTCTATAGCAACATCAGAAGCAATTTCTGCATAGGAAGCCGTCAGACTCGCCAGCAGAATTTCTTCTTTGAAGTCAAACTGAGATTCTTCAGCCACATAATAACTTCTTCGATACAAACCCGGAACATGCCAATCCGACGAAATAAGTTTTCTACCCCTCAAGCCCTTCAAGGATACTTGAATATCAACCTCGTCACCTGCATCAAATGCGTTAAAGTAACGTGACAGAAAAAGCATAATCTCAGTCAACTGATAAATAGCACTTATAAAGCACATATTTTTTTCTTTAATGGGGTGTTTTGAATCTGGGTTTTTTGAAACATCTTCCTTCCAAAAATCAGAGCACCAGACGAACAGGCCGCTCTTAAATGCTCTATATCCCTCTTTAATCTCGGCAGTGGCATAATAGCTTTGAACGCCATTCTGAGTGTTATAGGTTGTTGCAAGATTTTCCAAATAGGGGAAGCTCCAACCTCGCAGGGAAACGTTGCTCTTTTTTATGACATTTCCTAACTCAGGCTGGTCTTTCAATCTGCTTTCCGAATATGATTTTGGGTATGCTATGACTTCCCAATACCCATCATTCCCAAAATCTTTACCGAGCTTCTCCTGAATAGTTTGTTGAGCACTATCTATTTCACTTTTGTAGGGAGCTCCATTGGTTTCCCTGGCTGGCGGGCGCCCTTGCATGATGCTCTCAATTGAGTGTAGTAAGTCCTGTTTTCTTTTCATGAGCGCCCTACCTAGGAGTTCTCTCATGTCCTGCGCAGAGGAGATGATGCCACACGTTGCTTTTTCCGTGCGGTAGTACACCTGCCCCGATTTGATTATTTGATTACCATCAGAGTCATGTCCGTCTTGTTTCGCAATAATGGGTATCTCTTGAAATTCTGGGATGTCGATGATGACAAATTTACGCTCTTTATCCTCTCCTATTTTGTGAATATGGCACGAAAAAACCGGATCGGCATAGCTCTGTAGAAACTGATTAAAAGATGTCACGTCGAAAGAAGCAAAGGTTTCACTATCAACCCCCACTGGTTCATAAGTACTATCATCGACACCCACAACAATGTGGCCACCATCTTGAACATTAGCGATCGACAGGACATCTTTTACAATTTCAAGCCTAGCTCTCTTGGAAGCATTTTTCCAATTCAGGTTCAACTTAAAGTCAAGGTTCTGGGTTTCGGCCTTTATACCCAGGAGCTGTTTTAATAATGTTTCGCTATTATTAGGTTTTTTCATGGCCATGGTCACCCACCCTGCACTTCCTTCAACGTCCTTCCATCTCTTGTCTTCCACTCCGCACGCCCATTGGCCGAGCGACCCAACACCACCCCCGCCGCGGTCGATGGCGACGAAAAACCATACGACCCGCGATCCACAAGCACACCCTGGGCAACAAGGGTCTGGCGCAATTTATTCAAGTGACTGTGAATTGAGGCGGTTTCTTCTTTTACAACATGAGACCCCTGCTTCACTACAAATTCAGTTGCTGTTTCATAACCCCGCGCCATCACACCCTTTGATTCAATCATGTATTCGCTAGTTGTCTTTGCTTGGGATGATGGTGTTTCAAAAAACCCATAACCCAGCACCGGCAGGCATAAGAGTACATCCGCCAAAAATCCATCAGCTTCAGCCATATCCGCTTCGGTGAGTGAGGGGCATTGGGGAGTATTACCATTTTCAAGTACGCACCGTTTTGCACGATGGGCCAATTCAATTAATTTAGATTCCAAAAATTGGACATGTGCCTTGTTCAAACTCTGGTCTTTGTTGGTAAATGCCACCACATGCGTCCAAAAATCTTTATTCTTCGCATGCTGATCCAGGCGCGGCCCAGTCGGATCCCCTTCCCCCACATAAACTTGCGACAATTGGAGATCATCTTGAGGTCCTATTAACAGATAAATTCCGGTGCGCTGCAATTCGGGGCGTTTGCGGGCATCGCTATAAAGAGGACGAGGAATCACAAGCCCCACACCCGTCCAGTTGGATTTTTCGATCAACTTCAAGCCATCAGGATTGCCATCCGGCATGTATAACTTCACCGAAAATGGGCGATGTTTTCCGTTGTGGGTCATGGGCGGGGGAGCTATCCCAATTTCTCTTGCTAGACAAGGAATTGAATAAAGATACCCAATCAATCCCCTCTCACCTGCCGCAGTACGTATAAACAGCTGCTGTACACTTTCTTAACATCGACTGAACACTATTCTACTTCAAGTTGTATTAAATGTGTGCACGCCGCTGGCATTGTTATTGCAAAAACAAGTCCGCATGAAGATGCGCACCACACACACCCCTTTAATCCATGACATCCGCAGCATGATTGAACAGGCGCGGGAGCGGGTTGCGCGCGTGGTAAATTCGGGCCAGGTGGCTCTGTATTGGCAGATTGGGAAGAGGATTCATCAGGACATCTTGAAAGAAAGGCGGGCTGATTATGGGGCTAAGATTATCTCGACACTGTCGAGACAATTGCTCAAAGAATATGGCCGTGGGTTTAGTGACAATAATTTACACCGAATGGTGCAGTTTTATGAGTATTTCCCAAGACAAGAAATTGTCCCGACACTGTCGGGACAATTGAGCTGGAGCCACTTTGTAGAAATCTTGGTTCTCAAGGACGATTTACAAAGGAATTTCTATGTCGAAATGTGCCGGATTGAAAATTGGGGCGTGCGAACGTTACGTAAAAAAATTGCGGGAATGCTCTTTGAACGTACAGCCCTGTCCAAAAAACCTGAGGATCTCATCAAGCACGAGTTAACTACGCTAAAAGAAACCAAAAAGCTCACTCCAGACCTGGTGTTCAGAGATCCTTGTTTTTTGGACTTTCTTGGCCTCAAAGGAGCGTATCAAGAAAAGGATCTTGAATCAGCCATCTTACGCGAAATGGAATCATTCATCCTGGAAATGGGCACCGGGTTTGCGTTCTTGGAACGACAAAAGCGCATTACGCTGGATGGGGAGGACTTTTACTTGGACCTTTTGTTCTTCCATCGCGGCCTCAACCGCCTTGTGGTGATTGAGCTCAAATTGGACAAATTCAAGGCCGCCCACAAAGGACAGATGGAATTGTATCTGCGGTGGTTGGAAAAGCACGAACGCAAGCCGAACGAAGAGCCACCTATTGGATTAATCCTCTGCGCAGGAAAATCGGATGAACAGATTGAGTTACTAGAGTTGAGCAAGAGCGGTATTCGCGTGGCCGAGTATATAACGGAACTTCTGCCGCGGAAGGCTCTGGAGAAAAAACTCCATCAGACCATTCAATTGGCCCGGCAGCGTTTTCAGAAAAGCAAACTGGCAAAGTGAGACATTGACTTCCACACCCGCCGCCTTATAACACTCGCGCCACACAGACAAGGAGCCCCATGCTACCTCGCGAACTTCCAAATTGGAATGAGCTGTACAAAACCATACCGGTTGAAGAGATGCCGTGGTTTAGCCAAGAGCTGGATCACGATCTCGCGGCGCAACTCACACAGCGCAAGCTCAGCAGCGGCCGCTTTCTGGACATTGGCACCGGCCCGGGCACGCAGGCCATCGCACTGGCCCAGCGCGGCTTCACCGTCACCGCCACAGATGTCTCTGAGGCCGCCATTCATCGGCTGCAACAGATAAAAACCCCCGTCACATTTGTGCAAGATGACATCTTACACAGCACCGTCCGCGGCCCATTTGATTTTATTTTTGATCGCGGCTGCTTTCACGTGTTGGATCCCAAGGATTGGACCAACTATGTACGCACGGTGCATTCACTTTTGGCAGACGACGGCATTTTGTTTCTGAAAACGTTCAGCCACCATGAAACAAATGTCATCCACGGCCCCTATCGCTTTACGCCCGAAGAAATTCGCAGCGCATTAGCACCCCATTTTAAGATCGACTCCATTGTGGAAAGCGAATTTAATGGCACGCTCAAACCCAATCCCAAGGCGTTGTTCACCGTGGCAGTAAAAACAAAGCGTTAATTGCCTATACAGTACATATAACGATAGGCCGCTATATTGTACTGCACAAACCCCTTGCACAATCGTGCAGTACAATATATCATATTATCAACGCATGTACTGCACCACGTCACTGTAAGCAGGGAGGCAAAGTGGCATCCATTGTTAAAGGGGTTTTGCAAGAAGAGCTGGCACGCTCACTCGCCCTCAAAAAGAAATACGAGGAAAAACTCAACGATTACCCCCAAGGCTATCTGTTGGAACGCAAACGGGGGGGCAACGTTTACTACTACCTCTCTTATCGCGAAGGGGAACGCATCCTGCAAAAATATTTGGGTTTATTATCGCCCGAAGAGGTCAAAAAATATAAAGATCAAATCAAGGACAAGCGCGCACTCAAGAAACAATTGGCTGATGTCAAAACCAACATCAAATATCTGGAGCGATTGCTTAAAAAATGACTTCCCTAGACAACGAAATTCTAAATCTGTTAACCGCTCTCGATCAACAGGGCGCGTTAAAACATTTGGTCATCATCGGCAGTTGGGTGACTCTTTTTTATAAGGATTATTTCAAGGATCCCAATTACCACCCCGCAATTCGTACCACAGATATTGATTTTCTGGTCCCCAAAAAGCCACCTCACAATTTGAATATCAACCTTCCCAAGTTATTTGGCCAAATGGGATTTTTGGAAGAATTCACCACCGATGGCTGGGTTACATTTCACAAACCTGAATTGCATGTTGAGTTTCTTTGGCCCAGAATTGGCCAACACTCCGATAAGCCTAAAAAGATTCCCGAATTGGGCATCAATGTGCGACCATTGCGATTTATGTCCTTAATGGCCCGTGAGACCATTCACTGTGTGTATCATGGAATCGAAGTCACGCTTCCCCACCCTGTCGTTTATGGAATTCATAAACTGATTATCTCCACTCGGCGTCCGAAAGATTTCAAAAGAGACAATGATCGGCAACAAGCAGAGTTAGTGCTCACTTCTATTTCAGATCCAAAAGACATTGCGCTACTTCAGCGAATTTATAAAGCACTGTCAAAAAGTGAAAAAGCTGCAATAACCAAAGCCATTACAGACAGACCACTACTTCAGGAATTTTTTAAATAAGGAGCAGCACATGGCATGGTTCTATTTAATTTTGGCGGGCGTATTGGAAATTGCGTGGCCCATTGGGTTTAAATATTCCGACGGCTTCACCAAATGGCTTCCCGCCATTCCCACCGCGTTGGCGCTCTTGTTAAGCTTCTTTCTCATGTCGATTGCGGCGCGCACGCTGCCCATCGGCACGGTCTACGCCGTGTGGACCGGCATCGGCGTGCTGGGCACATCGCTCTGCGGCATCTTAATCTTCAAAGAACCTTACGACGTTCTGCGCATCAGTTGCATCACACTCATCTTTGTGGGTGTGGTGGGCTTGAAAATTCTAGCGAAGGAATAGGACTTCCTGTAGAAGCAATTCTTCCAAAGGGGGAATTGCATGAAAAAGTTTATTGTTGTTGCAGCACTACTCTTGGCCGCCTGTGGGTCCAGTTCGTCCAGCAGTTCAAGCAGCACCGGCACCACTTACACCGCACTCAATTACACAGACGCCGCCGCAGGGTCTTCCACACTCATCACGGGTGTGCGCGCAGTCGATAACGCCTCCACCACCGACACCACCGCTAACGTCTACATCAGCGGCTTTTATGCACCCACCAGTGGCAACAAAGTGGGCCTGCTCTACACCGGGCCGGTCAGCGGCACGGGCACGTGGCAGACACTCAACTTTCCATCGTCTACCGGCGCCACCGTTTCCGGCACCGAACTTTACGGCCCCAACAATGGCAGCACCTCTGGCACCGTGCAAATCGTTGGCAACTACACCACCACCGAAAACGGCAGCGGCGCGTTGGGTCTATTGTATCAAGGCGCCACCGATGGCAGCGGCACGTGGTCAACGCTCAATCCGCAAAGCCTGGAGCCCCACCGCAGCATTCTCAACACCATCGCGCACAGCACCATGGGTGGATTTGTCGTCGGCAACTACGACACCGACTTGATCACGGGCAAGGCGTTCATCTACGACATTGCAAACGACACCTATTACGCCATTACCAAACCGGGCGCGGTCAGCATCACGGCCTATGGCATTTGGTATAACGGCGGCACCAGCTACACCATCGCCGGTGGCTTCAGTAACACCAACAGCGGCGGTATCTCGACTGCCTATGTAGTAGATTGGGATTCATCGACACACACCACGTCCAACTGGACGACTTACACCTACAACAACCTGGCGTCTGCAATTACGCACTTTGAAGGCATTACCACCGACAACAACGGCGGCTACAACTTGGTTGCCGACTGGGTGATTGGCAATACGCTCGGTGCGGCGTTTGTTAACATTCCGCGCACCAGCAACGGTGCGTTCGGTACTGCCACTTGGACAAGCTATGCTTACCCAGGCGCCACCATCACGTCGGCCAATACGATCTTTCTCAATAATGCATTGGGAATTTTCCAAACAGGCACTGGCATCAGCTACGGTTACGTCGCGACGTTTAACTAAAATCAATCATGGGCAATTCGGTCCGATGATCAAACGCACTTTGGTCGCGCCCGAACATTGGCGTAGGCCGTCGCCATCGTCATAGGCGTAGGTGTAAACGGTTCCACCACACATGCTGCGCACGCGCGCAACGTATTGCGTGGTCTCCACGGGGCCCGCACTGCATTCGCTCGGGCTCACGGGTGGTGTGGGGCAGCAATACATAGCCGCTTCGGTACCAGTGTTAGACAACCCAAATCCGCCATAGGTGGGATACGTCAGTGCGGGACACGGTGAATAGCAACCCATCAGCTCACCCAAGTTGTTACGCAAATGCAGATCCAAACTACTATACAATGCGTTGACCGAACCGCTCATGCCCACGCTTAAATCTTCGTTCGTGGGGCACTGGTCCATAGTCAGTGCGCTGCAATCCACCGGTGAACAAATCGATGCGGGCAATGTGTTGTCTGTTACTGTTGCAGTGAATGGGAATGTGTACCCATCAACTGCGCTCGTGTTCCAATACGTGTCGCCCGATAATTTTTGCGATGGCGCCGAGGGGTTCACTGCACACTGGTTCACATCTGCCAGCGTGCAGCCCCACGTCGCTTCAAATTTTGAATCCACAGGTGGTGGGCAGCCTGTTGGCGGGCACGGTGGCGAGCTCTGTCCCATCAAGCAATTGTTACCATCCGCATCACATCCTTTTTTGGGCCATAACCGTGTGGCCGCCAAACCAGCAGCCGGAATAATCCATTGCGCTGAACCACCCGCATCAAGCTTGATCACCGATGGCACACCGCTCGGCATATTTTGTTGTTGAATCCAAATGCTGTACGAACACTTATTCACGATTTGCAGACGTTCTGTTTGCGTGGGGATTTCTTCACCACTCACACCTTCATCGACGGGGCTGCCGTCTACGGGGTCATCCGCAACGACTTCTTCACTGCCACCACCTGAATTGTCTCCGGAGTCATCCACTTCCGAACCACCCGTGATGATCACACCACCACCGCCGCCGGAACCAATGACCTCGCCACCAGTTGTTCCACCGGCTGCGCCACCCGCTGTATCACCAGCGCCTGAGCCGCCGTCCACACTCGCCCCACCAGGGCTTGCGCTGCCACCTAAGCCGCACGCCGCCACAGCCACCATAGCGGCGGACAGCATGACGAGCAGAATGTGCTTCATGCCATTATTCTACGTCCGCTACAAAGCAGCGGCGCATCAAAAAAATGACGGCCATTTTAAAAGTGGAAATTCACATGCAAAATCGAGAGGTTTTTCACCCAAACGTGAATGCGTAAAACTGCACGCCCCCATCGGGGCAAATGAGCTTCAAGGTGTGGGAACCATGTTGTTGCAGATTAATTAACTCGTACAAGCGCGGCTCGGTGACATTCACACTTCCCTTTTTCACATCGGCTCCCGATTGCGCACCTGGGTCTTGGCCATCGAGCAACACTTTCACCGTTGCTGCTTTTCCTGCAACAGGGTGAATCACCAAAAACACTTTCGATGCCACAAATTTCAATTCAAGCGATGCGCCGGCGGAAGCTTCAATATATTCATCATCCACATCCCACTTGCCACCCAACTGAATGATCGGGTTATCGGGATTGCCACGGTATGACCCCAAATAAGTTTCGGGTGTGCTACGTTGATCGGGTGTGGTGTCCGCCACAGCTGTTGTTTCCATTGGCAACGCATGCCCCGCTTCTTTCAGCAACGCGCGAATCGACTGCTCGGTTTCGTCATAGTCCCCTTCACCAAAGTGCGTGTGACGAATGTGGCCTTCGGCATCAATTAAATATTCCGCGGGCCAATAGCGATTTGAAAATGCCTGCCATGTGCCATAGTTGTTATCCAATGCGACTGGATACGTAATGCCATATTGCGCAATCGCTGCTTTCACGTTCGCTGGATTCTTTTCAAATTCAAATTCCGGTGTGTGCACGCCAATAATCACAAGCCCCGCATCTTTATATTTTTCATACCAACCTTCCACGTGCGGCAATGTACGAATGCAATTAATACAGGTGTACGTCCAAAAATCCACCAGCACTACTTTGCCGCGCAGCGCTGCAAGTGTCAGTGGTGGTGAATTAAACCAGGTTTGGATTTTAGTGATTTCAGGCGCATGCACATTGGACTGCGGAACGCTTAGGGCTTCTAAACTTTTTTGCACCGCATCTTGGGATTCAATGCGATTAAGCCACTGCGCATATGCTGGGAATCGATTGAGGAGTTCCACGCTGATTTTTTTGTCCACGTTAGTGGCAATCGCCAACGCGGCTAGCAAAATCACCGCACCAAACACTTGCTGCACGCGGCCCGTGTAACGGTTAAACCATTTCATGCGCGTAAAGATCACGTTACCCAGTGTTGCAAATGCAAAAAGTGGAATAGCAACACCCACGGCATATGCGGCAAGCAATGCAAACCCACCGCCAGAAAACTGATGCGTTGCCGACAGCGCAATCACCGTTGCCAAAATGGGCCCGGCACACGGCGTCCAAATAAGTCCAATTGCCGCACCTGAAACAAATCCACCCCAAAATCCAGTGCGCGACGAATCGTCTTGTTTCAACTGAGGCAACACGCGCGAAATCAATGTTTCCAAAGCTGCACCAATACGCGGCACCAGCATGGCCACACCCATCAGCACCAAAATTGCAATGGCCAGATAGCGCAGCACATCGGCATTCAACCCCAACAGATCAAAGATCAGAGAGCCCACTGCTGCCAACAGTGAAAAAACAATCACAATGCCCAGTGTCACGCCGAGCGGACGCGACCGCCCACCCGTTGCAGACGACGACAACACCAGCGGTAAAATCGGCCAAATACATGGCGCAAAAATTGTAACGAGACCCGACAGAAATGCGAAGAGATAGAGGATCATTATTGAGCCGAAGGGCGGTCTCGAACCGCCGACCTACTGATTACGAATCAGTTGCTCTACCCCTGAGCTACTTCGGCAAACTGCTTATTTCTTTTGGGTAATAGTAAAGCCCGTTTTCTGGGCCTCGGCCAAGACTTGCTCGGCCGTCACAGGCGCATCATATATACAGGTACCTGTCCCTGCTTTCAAGTTCACTGTCACTTCCTTGCATATGGGCGCCAATGTCTTCTTCACTTTGGCAGCACAATTGCCACACGTCATGCCATCAATATTCATCTGTAGTGTTTGGCTGGCTGCCATTGCCGCAAATGGCGCCATAACGACTGCTGCGGCAACCCACTTCATTGAACGTTTCATAAACGCTCCTTCAAAAAAATGGCCCACTTACGTGAGCCATTGCTTGGTGCCGGAGGCCGGACTTGAACCGGCACAGAGTTGCCCCTATCAGATTTTGAGTCTGACGCGTCTGCCATTTCGCCACTCCGGCGTACAAATTTTAGTGCCCCTTGCCCTTCTTGGCAGCAGGCACATCTTCAACAACAGTTACATTGGCAATACGGACTTTACCAACAGCGATTTCACGCAGTGCGGTTACAATGTCGGTATTTTTGCACTTGTACAATGCCTTGGCACCACGGGCCAATTCCTTGGCGCGCTTAGCAGCGGCATGCACGAGCGTAAAGCGGTTTTCAACGTGTTCCAAACAATCTTCAACGGTAACGCGAGCCATAAGGCCTCCTCTTTAACTTCTTAAAATTTCACCCAAGCGACCTGGTGATAAATGGGGTGCTTCGGTTTCACCGCGACATGAGTACCAACACTTGGTGCACGATGTTTCGGGGAATTTTCCGGGAACAAAATCATTATAATGCATCACGCGCGGCATTTCGGCACAATGTTGCAAATAACCATCGGGTGTCACTTGCACAAATACCTGCCCCGCCTTGCACTTCTTGACTTGGCCGCTGCTAAAATAATCTGGCACGCGAGACAAGTAATAATCAGAACTTTTAATATTGCCCAATTTACGCTTCAAACGAATCAATTCCTTCACCACACGTTCTACTTCTACAATGCGATGCTGTGGAATCATGCCACCTTCTTCGTCACGTTTCAGCGTACAAAATGAGCTATAGGAGATATTGGCGCCCCAGGCCTTGGCCTGGTGTGCGAGCGGAATGATATCCTGCAAATTGGTGTCCATAATAATGGTGTTCAACACCACATTATATCCCTTGGCCGTCATCTTGGGGATAATGGTCGACAAGTGGTCATACAGCCCTTCAATGCGGCGGACCTCGTCGTGCTTCTTACTATTATAATCTAATGAGATCGTGATCTGATCCACACCCGCCTTCACCCACAAATCATCAGCAATTTCCTCGGTTAACAAGCCACCGTTCGTGATAATCATTAAGTATTGGCAGTGCGGACGCATCTTACGGAGCAACTCGATGCGATCTTTGCGTAACAGGGGCTCTCCACCCGAAACAGACACCACCAGCGGCTTAATTTTTTCAACGACTGGTGTGTAATCCGGCAATTCATTTGGGGATTCCACCTGCCAGCAACCACAAAAGTGACACTTGGCATTGCAGAGCTTGGTAAATTCCAAATTCATGAGCAATGGACGCTTCTGAATCTTATTGCGGAAGTACCAACGGGCACCCCGAAGCTTTCCAGGGCGTATTGCGGCATCCACATCTGTAAATAGATTATCTGGCATCCGGTAAAACTCCTTTTGTAACTTTACAAATTTAGGTGGGCTCTGATAGTGGCTTTCGCGTTCTATGTAAAGAGTTTGTAACGACTTTTGGAGCCGTACGACATGCATGCACAAGCGGTATTTTATATCCCGACGGGTCGCTCGGAAGACCTGCATTTAGCCTTTCGCCGTGTAGCCGGAGTTCCCCTCTATTTACGTGGAATCCTAACTTTAGCCAGCTCAGGTATGACTGATTTTGTTTTAATTGCCCCCGCCCAATACCGGCGGCAAATTCAACGGGCCTGGCAAAAGATCCTGCGCCGCATGCCCCAGCTTAAGCTATGCACTATTTGGCTAGATGGACACCGCTGGGAAGAAAAGCATTTTCATGAGCTTGAGCAGGTCACAGCCCCTCATTTTCTATGGATGGGCACCAACACCCTCTTCACCCCTGCCTGGGTCAATGACTGTGTGCTCCCCTTACTGGCCAAGCGTAAGGACTATATTGCTTCACCACAATATCCTATGCCTTGGGCTATTTTGCGGGCCCAAGATTTAAAGCCCATGCATGAGGTTGCATCTCAGGTGCACGAAAATCTACTCGACCATATTTTGCCAGTTATTGTGTCACAGGGGTTTTCCGCCAAAGTTTTCACGGGCGGTAGAGAAGATTGTTTCCCACTTTACCACAGGGCCGACATCTCCCGAGGCGAAGACTTTCTATGCGAATACATTCGTAAGTCAGCAACAGGCTGGACCGCACGCAATATTAACAAGCGCATTTCATTACCCATTAGCAAATTGCTCACCCGTTTACACATCCGCCCCAACACCATTACAGTTGTCAATATGCTCATCGGGCTCGCGTCTGGTATTGGTACGGGTGGCATGACAAACACCAGCTTACTAATAGGTGCCATTTTATTCCAAACTGCATCCATCATTGATGGTTGCGATGGCGAAGTGGCCAAACTTACCTTCCGCACTTCCAAGTTTGGGCAATATATAGATACGCTTGCTGACAACTCTGCTCTTTTCAGCTTTTTGATTGGCTTGGTCATTCACCAATACCGCGTATACGGGTCTGCAAGCGCAATTGGCTGGGGTGCACCTCTCTTGATCGGCTTGGTTTGCCTACTGGGAACAATGATCCATTACCTGTATCATCACTCCAACTCGGCAAGTTTAGTCGCTTTTGAAAAGCAATTCATCGACAGCATGAGTCGTGATAAGCATCCCTATATCGTATGGTTTGTTCAGCACGCGAAATATCTTATAAAGAAAGACTTCTTCTCCATGTTCTTTCTGGCATTGGCCATCTTCAATGTATTACCACTAGCCTTAGTATTTGCAACTCTTGCCGTCTGGATTGGTTTCATCCTGATTTTTTACCTACGCATAGAAGGACGTACCCATGCCTAAACAAGTTGTTGTCTTTGATTTTGATGGAACATTAGTGGATTCAATGGGTGATTTTACCAATATTGCTGCACGTGTATTACAGCAATATTTTGGCGTCACTCAATCCCAAGGTGCAGCACTCTACAAAGCAACATCGGGTCTTCCATTTTGCGATCAAGTAGGTGTTTTATTTCCGGGCCATGCCAATACTGAAACTGCAATCTCCGCATTCGAGTCCGAAAAGGCAACCCGTTATTTAACCAAACCTGCTTATGAAGATGCCCATGACATGCTAATTGCGCTAAAAAATATGGGCTACCAAACTGTTATTTCTTCCAATAACTTTCAGGCTCTAGTTGACCAGTTAACCCAACATCTCAAACTCCCCGTCGATATGGCACTTGGTTTGCGCGACAATTTCGCCAAGGGAGATGCGCATTTTGATCACATTTGTAAAACTTTTGGTGTCAGCCGCGATTCACTTGTTTTTGTTGGGGACTCCCTTAAAGACGCTGAACATGCACAGCAATGTGAAATTGATTTCATTGCTCGGCTAGGCACGTTTTCACGCGATGATTTTGAAAGTCGATTTCCAGAAGTCCCTATGATCCAAAAGCTATCAGAGTTACCTAAACTTTTAACGGAGCTGTATCCCCCCTCATGAATGTCATCATTCTTGCTGCTGGCATGGGGAACCGACTTGGCGATGCAACACGTGCATTGCCCAAAACTTTGGTTACCGTCAACGGCAAGCCTCTGCTCCACTATGTCATGGATTTTCTAAATCATTCGGCTGTTGAAGAAATTACAGTCATTGGTGGTTACCAATTCAAACAAGTCGAAGCATATCTTAAAAAGCATCACCCACACGTGCGTTGTGTTGAAAATCCTGATTATACGCGTGGCAGCATTCTCACCATTCGCACGGCGTTACCCTATTTGACAAAAGACACGCTCATCATGAATACCGATCATATTTATCCCCGTCGGCTCATGAAGAAACTATTGCCTCAGTGCCGTGACCTCACAGCAGTTTGTGATGGGGATCGCTCATTGGTTGAAGACGACATGAAGGTGCTACGACGATCAGATGGCCTGATTGCTGACATCGATAAAAAATTAACCCAGCATGATGTAGGCTATATCGGCATGACCTTTTGCTCAGCCGAAAAGATTCCAGAATATAAGGCTGCAGTAGAGGCAGCGCTATCCGAAAACGGCGATACCGTTGCAGTTGAATCGGCACTACGCTGGATGGCCAAAAATGGAAAACCCATTCGTGTTGCCGATGTCAGCGGCGTGGGCTGGCTGGAAGTTGACACTCAAGATGACCGATCAATTGCAGAATCAAAGCTACGCATGTCTGGAGTAAGTAAAACGGTCCGAGCAATTTCATTAACAATTGGACTGATATTCTTAGCCATTTTGATTCACAAAGTTGGGTATGGCACCATTTGGTCGCAAATTCGGTCATTAGGCTGGATGACACTTCCCATTTTTGCCGTAGGAGTTGGGTGGAATCTTTTATACACAATTGCCTGGCAGGTCTTTTTGAAAGACCATGGTGGCAACATCCCATTTTGGGCACTCTTCAGAATTAAGCTTGCAGGTGAAGCCGTTAATACGGTCACTCCCGCCAACTTTCTAGGCGGGGACCCTATTCGTATTTATTTACTTAAAAAGTATTATCGTTGGACCGCCGGTGCCGCATCGGTAGTGGTAGATCGTACACTACACGCTATGGCCAGTACACTCGCCATTATTATCGGCACTAGCCTTGCATTTTGGCGGCTAGATACCATCCCCCAAAACATCAAAATTGGTCTCCCAATTGTACTGTCTGTATTTATCATCTTCGTCGCATTTGTTTTTCTACACCAGCGTCGTGGATTCTTTTCGTTCCTGATGGAGCTCGCCCGCACGCTCCACATCAAACGATCATTCAAGCCCGAAACAGTTCAACGTGCCAAAGAGCTCGATATTGATATTTCTAAATTTTACTTACATAACGCAGAGGGATTTTGGGCAGCGTTCGCACTACATTTTGGAGGACGTATCCTGGGTATTATTGAAATCTATTTGATTGCGATAGTCGCCTACCCTGGATTTACATTTTTACAAGCATGGATCTTGGGAGCAGTTGCTCCCATCATCAATACGCTATTTACGTTTATTCCTGGTGCTGTAGGTGTTCTTGAGGGTGCGAGTGCAGGTACGCTCATGATCATGGGTATTCCGGGATCAGTAGGCATCACAATTCAAATTGTACGGCGTATACGACAAGGGATTTGGATAGCCTTAGGGTTCGGCGCCCTCAACATACAAGAACGCAAACATTAAGATTCTTTGGATTCTTCCTTTTCAAACGCTTTCACCAATTCTTCGTAGTGCGGATCAATCGTTGCAGCGAGGACAATCTTTTCAGTCACTTCTTCAATAATATCGGGCGAGCTATAGACAGGGTCAATGACCTTTGCGACCTTCTTACGCACCTTTTCTTTCAAACGCTTCTCACGTGCGTTCGCAGCACCATGAGCCACTAAACCCTGAAGGTGGGCAGCCTCTTGGCGCATGGCTTCTTGGGCTACATCAAGCAGCGGTTTTGGTCCGGTAATCCGGCCTTTTCCTAATTTTTCGGGTAAGGCGACCACATTAGAATCACCTTTAAATAGGGTCTGGAGCCATTTTTTGATGATCATATTTTCCTCTAGAAAGCAGTCATAACAGATTCATCCTGGTTATCGCGCTTTCATCAAAAAAGTTGCGTAAAATTGAAAAAATATTTTCGGACAAAAAACTTGGGTTCCCCCCTTCCCTATGGTAGCCAGCCCCCCTTACTTATTAAGGGGTAAAATGACTATGGCGCAACAACCACAAACAATCAAACCTGCCGAAGGCAAACTAGGTATTCTTCTCGTTGGTCTCGGTGCTGTCAGTACCACATTTGTCGCTGGAGTGGAAGCAGTTCGTCGAGGCTTGGCCAAACCAATTGGCTCCTATACCCAGATGGGCACCATCCGTTTGGGCAAGCGAACCGAACATAACACACCGCTGGTTAAAGACTTTGTCCCACTTGCATCACTTGAAGATTTGGTCTTTGGTGCGTGGGACCTATTCCCAGATAACGCGTATGAATCTGCCATAAAGGCCGGGGTACTTGATCGCACATTAGTAGACAGCCTTAAAGACAGTCTCAGCGCGCTAAAACCTTGGACGGCTGCATTCGATCCCAATTACGTTAAGCGGCTCAGCAGTACCCATGTAAAAAAGGGCTCCAAAATGGAATGGGCCGAACAGATTATGGAAGACATCCGCAAATTCCAGGAAACAACAGGTGCCAAGCGTCTTTCAATGATTTGGTGTGGTTCAACAGAAGTATTCATGACCCAAAAGGACTGCCACAAAACACTGGCAGCATTTGAAAAGGCCTTAAAGGATAGCGACCCAGCAATTGCACCTAGCATGATCTATGCGTACGCTGCCCTCAAAATGGGTGTCCCATATGCCAATGGTGCTCCAAACCTGACCACTGACATCCCAGCATTAATTGAGCTGGCCAATGAAACCCAGTCCCCACTTTCGGGTAAAGATTTCAAAACCGGCCAGACACTCATGAAGACTATTTTGGCACCTGGTTTGAAAGCCCGTGAATTGGGCATTTCTGGTTGGTATTCCACAAACATCTTGGGCAACCGCGATGGTGAAGTTTTGGACGATCCAGAATCATTTAAAACCAAGGAAGAAAGCAAGCTCTCCGTACTTGACACCATCTTGCACCCAGAGCTCCACCCTGACTTATACGGCAATATCTATCATAAGGTGTGTATCAACTACTACCCACCCCGTGGTGATAATAAAGAAGGCTGGGACAACATCGATATCTTTGGTTGGCTGGGCTACCCCATGCAAATCAAGGTTAACTTCTTGTGCCGCGACTCTATCTTGGCTGCCCCACTCGTTTTGGACCTGGTTTTATTTATGGATTTGGCCAAACGTTCCGGCCTTAAGGGAATCCAAGAATGGCTTTCCTTCTACTACAAAGCACCATTGGTTGGTCCAGGACTCTACCCTGAACACAACTTATTCACTCAGGAAATGAAGCTCCAGAATACACTTCGTTATCTGATGGGTGAAACCCAGATCACGCATTTGGGTATGGATTACTATCAGTAGTAACCACCCGTTTTACATTCTTTTAGGTATTTTAACGCCTCGCAACTTGGTGAGTAAGCGAAAGTATGTCTCGTATGTGGCGCCTTCAGCTTTCCACTTATCCATAAACACTTTGCGAATATCAGACTTTTTAATAGCACCTGACATAAGTCCATAAAACATTAGGTCACCCAACATATACCCAAGCGCGTGTGTAATTGCGAAAAACATCTCAAAGGGTTGATCAAAAACAAAACCTGCAGCCAGTGCCATACCTCGATGTTCCCACATTTTATATGCAAGCAACAACCTGGCCATTTCTATTTCAAGGCCACGCCCCTTAGGAACCCGATGCTTCTTAAAGTACCTCAACAAGGCACGATACTCGTTCATGTGAAAGCACTTACGCTTGGGATTAATTAGCTTCGATCCAAAAAAACCTAATGCTTCATGTAAAACATTGGCATAAAATGCATCAACTCTATCACGGGGTTTTTCTTCACCGGTGCATAAAAATTTCAGGTAGTGACTTGCCTCTTCAGCCGCATGATTCAGGGACAAATTTGCCAAATAGACAAGTGGCACCTTGGGAATGAAGTAACTCTCAGAGGCCATCACCTGTTGCTTGACTTGCCGAATTTCTTGGTTTGAAAAATGGTAACTATTTTTCAATTTCTTGAGAAAACTGAGATCGCCACAGGTATAGACCTCTACCTCGTCCTGCTTCCTTTTGAGTGGGATCCGTAAATAATGCGCAATACGATCTACCAATTCCAAAAAGTGGTGACGAGCATCTGAAAAGTCAATCTCTCCTTCCTCATGCTCTAACCAATTTAAGTAAGATTGCTGGCAAACAATCGGCGGAGTATTCATCAAACAAAATTTATTGTCACTTAACTGTACAACATCAACTTTCTCAACAACACCTTCTTTTGCCAGTTGCCAATAGATAGCGTCACTATTCTGAAAAACTGTCAGTGTTTTACGAACCAAACAACGCTTTTTCAGCGCTTGATCCACTTCTTTTGGTAAGTGTGGTGGAGCCAAATGCAAATCACCAACCAAAATTAATAGTTGATGCTCTGGGTATTTCTCTGAAATTTCTGCAATATATCGACCCGCTGCCTTGTCACGACGGCCAAGAGATGCGCCAACAGGTGCTACTTCAGTCCCAACAATAGGGATATGATGGTATTTAGCAAAATCTAAGATAGGTTTAAAATTACTCCAAAGATCAAACACCCACCGTTCACGTAAGCGAATTCTCTTTAGAAATACTTCTTCAGATAAACGACCTGCCATATAACCATCAACAATTGGTTGAAGTGATTTATGAAACAGCTCCAAACAGAGAAGCATTGGGCGTTTACTGTTCTTCTGCAAAGTCTTTAAAATACGCAGGAATGATCGCTGAGATTGATGACAGGTGTGATAATCACCTATGTAAATAATATCTGATGATATCAAAGACCGCAGTAAAACATCATGATCCACGATCCTTTTATATTTTGCTACGGAAAGTTGATACTGTCTCTCGTACTTTAGGAAGCCTGCCTCTCCAACATGGATAGATTCATGTATGCGGCGTTGGTTGGCCTCATAGATCTTCTTTTGGATGTGAATCAGCTCAGCTCTTGGTGAAAGCATCTGGGCCCATAGGTATTATTGCTGTTTGATAAGCTGTTGCAATGCAAACCCTGTAAAGACCGTACTTGAAAGTGTGTTATACCACTTCAAAACGTTGTCTGTTGTCCATGATTTATAAGGGACAATCACAGTATCACCCGGGCTTAGAATATAACCCTCTTTGTATTTCACTTCTTTATTATTCGCATCCAGAATTTTCATATGCTTCAATGAAGCATAGCGCACAGGACCAGCCATATTGACGTAATTGCGTACATCATAGAATGGATTGAATGGATAAGCACCTGGTTGCGACACCGCGCCCATCACAAAAATATTATCATTGTAGGATGGATAAAAGAGCGTGTCATTTGGGAGCTTAGCAATATTGTAGTCGAACTTACGGCCCTTAGTAAGTTGATGAGGAAATACAATCACATCACCATCATGTACTTCAAACTGACCCATATCTTCTGGATTCATTTCTACCGTGGAGACAACCTTCTTCCCATTTACATAACGAATCACTGTCACAGGGTCTGTTTTGAGTATACCAACTGAATAACCATTTGCAAGTTTCACAACATCCGACAATGATGCTTCATTGGTTAACTCGATAACCCCATTCTTATTAACTGGTCCCTGCACAGAAACAACTTTTTGAGCAAATGGAATAAAAATTTCGTCGTTATCCAATAAAAATGGATTTTGATCCAAATGACCTTCATACAAAAACGCATTCAAATCATACGTCCTAACAGTGCGGTTATTACGCTTCAGCTCAATCTTACGCATTGATCCCCTTGGTCCAATACCACCTGCCATCTCAATAGCCTCCGCCATGCGAGTTGACGGCGGCAAACGATAAGTGCCCGGCATACGAACCTGACCTAAAATATGAATTTGGTACGAATTGTGATCGAACGCGCTTCTTCTACCTGTAGAACGCATCATACCTTGTGCCTGGTCATCTAACTGATTATCACTGGAGCCTGCCATACCTGCTGATTCCATATTAAGAGGTCGCGCTTGGCTACGACGCTCTCCCAAAGCCTGGCCATATCCTGCACCATTTTGAACCAACTGCGCACTTAACTGAATGGGCATCATCGAAACCAGCATTGCCACTATCAGAAAAATTGATGTACGTTGCATATTGCGTTGCTTGTATTGTTTCATAATTGGTAGTTGCTCCTCAACGCCGCTCTGCGGCTATCCATCCTATTTTTTACCTGCGCACCTGGAGAGACTCGAACTCCCGACCCCCTGGTTCGAAGCCAGGTACTCTATCCAGCTGAGCTACAGGTGCCTTAAGTGTACACTAGACGCCGATGGGGTGCCATGCGGTTTTAATCTCTGTAACCTCTTGAATCCAATATGGATTTTGGCACTTCTTATCATCGTACCATGATTTTTCAGTAATATTTAAATGACCAATTACGCGCTTCACACTGTCAGCACCTTCAACTGCAGATGCCTTGAAGGTGGCCATGTCACTACGATAGTCGACCACTGCATTTACATCCATGTGTTTGGAAAGCGTTGGCACTAACTCAGAGGCTTTTCCAGTAATAATATTAACAACTCCAGCTGGCAAATCCGATGTCACCAATACCTCACCCAAGCTAACAGCGCACAATGGATGTTTTTGTGAAGCAATTACTACGCAAGTATTACCTGTTAGAATAACAGGTGCAATAGTTGAAACAATACCCAGTAATGCAGGACGCTCAGGTGCTACTATTCCAACCACGCCTGTGGGCTCGGGTACTGAAAAATTAAAGAATGATCCAGCAACTGGGTTAACACAACCAAATTGCTGCGTGAACTTGTCTGCCCAACCTGCATACCACACCAAGCGATCAATTGATTTGGCCACCTCTTGATCGGCTTGAACACGAGTCTTGCCTGACATTGCCATAAGCTCTGTTATAAACTCAGCATTGCGACGCTCCAACATCTCAGCCATGCGATATAAAATCTGACCCCGTAAATATGCAGTTTTCTTTTGCCAACCACCAAACGCTTTGCGTGCCGCGACAGCGGCTTCACGGACATCTTTGCGAGATCCCCAACAAACATTGGCTAAAAATTTGCCTTTGGCATCTTTGACCTCCAAAGAGCGACCCGACTCTGTTCGTGGGAATTGCCCATTTACAAACATCTTATACGTTTTTTGCACAGTCAGTCTCATAGTTTACTCCAGTGAAAGATATGGAAGAAGGCCTTGTACACCACCTTCTCGACCAAACCCACTCTCCTTGTAACCACCAAATGGCGATGTTGGATCAAACTGATTATATGTATTTCCCCATACCACCCCAGCCCTCAGTTTATTCGCAATTTTAAAGAGCTTGGCGCCCTTGTCGCTCCAAACACCTGCAGCTAAACCATATGGTGTGTTGTTGGCTTTCTCTACAGCCTCTTCCGGGGTGCGGAAAGTCAGCACCGATAACACTGGACCAAAGATTTCTTCTTGGGCAATACGATTGGACATCGCCACGTTTGTGAAAACGGTGGGTGCAAACCAAAAACCCTTTTTGGGAAGTGTGCAACGTGTTTGGTGTGGCACACAGCCCTCATCTTTACCGGCTTTGACAAGTTCTGTAATTTTATCGAGTTGCATCTTGGAATTGATTGCCCCCACATCGGTATTCTTATCCAGGGGGTCACCCACCCGCAGGGTTTGGATACGATCATTCAGTTTTCGAATAACCTTTTCAGCAACACCTTCCTGTACAAAAAGACGTGATCCTGCACAGCAAACATGCCCCTGATTATAGAAGATACCGTTGATAATTCCTTCCACGGCTTGGTCAATTGCTGCGTCATTAAAAATAATATTGGCGGACTTGCCACCCAACTCCAATGTCAATTTTTTACCAGTTCCGGCAACAGCACGTTGAATAATTTTCCCCACTTCAGTTGAACCTGTAAATGCAACCTTATTCACATTGGGGTGATTCACAATCGCCGCACCCGTTGCCCCAAAACCCGTAACAATATTCACCACACCTGGTGGAAGATCCGCATCTTGAACAATACGAGCCAATTCCAGTGCAGTGAGTGGCGTAGTCTCAGAAGGTTTCAATACAACTGTGTTACCACATGCAAGCGCTGGCGCAATTTTCCATGCCGCCATCAGTAATGGAAAGTTCCAAGGAATGATCTGACCTGCAACACCCAATGATTGTGGATTGCGCCCAGGGAATGCATATTCTAACTTATCCGCCCAGCCAGCATAGTAGAAGAAATGGGCAGCAGCCAACGGGATATCATCATCGCGCGACATACGAATGGGCTTACCCCCATTCATTGTTTCCAAAATCGACAATTCACGCGCACGCTCTTGAATCATACGTGCAATACGAAAAATATATTTTGCACGTTCACTCGGTTTTAATTTTCGCCAATATTTTTCATAAGCCTGACGCGCGGAACGCACCGCCAAATCCACATCGGTATCACTGGCATCAGCTACTTCTGCAAGAGTCTCTTCGGTTGCGGGATTAATCGTGGGGTAATAGCGACCTGATTTAGGTGCAACAAACTTGCCATTAATAAAAAGATTATACTTTTTTTCGAGTTTAACAGGTTCAGTACTCTCAGGTGCGGATGCATATTGCCACTTACCGCCAAACTGAAGCATGCGCTCATTTACCAACTCCAAACGCGCCGCTGGTTTTTCTGTTGCCATAACACCCCCAAAATTAGTCTTTTGTAAAGTAGTCGCCGGCTTGATAAGCACCCGTTCTCTGCTTTTCGAGCTGCATCAGTACATCATTTAGCAATGTGGATGCGCCAAATCGGAACATGTCTGGCGAGAGCCATGCATCACCCAGAGTTTCATTGACCAAAACCAAATACTGCAACGCTTGCTTGGCGGTACGAATACCACCAGCAGGCTTCATGCCAATCCTTTTGCCAGTAGCGTAATAATAATCACGAATTGCTTCGAGCATCACGAGTGTGACAGGCAAGGTGGCGTTCACCGCAGCTTTACCCGTTGATGTTTTAATAAAATCTGCACCTGCTTGCATTGCAATAAAACTCGCCAAGCGGACGTTATCAAATGTTTCCAATTCACCGGTTTCCAAAATCACTTTGAGATGTGCATTGCCACATGCGGTCTTGACTTGGGCAATTTCATTGGCAACATCATCATAGCGACCCGCTAAAAAGTCGCCACGATTGATCACCATATCAACTTCATCGGCACCCATTTCAACAACACGCTTAACCTCATCCAATTTGATAGGAAGTGGCGCTAAGCCACTTGGAAAGGCAGTCGCAACTGAAGCCACTTTGACCGACGAACCTTTCAACGCCTTTTTAGCAACAGGCACCATGTTGGGATACACACAAACGGCAGCCACTGACGGAATGCTGGGGTCAGACTCCAACGGATGCATTGCCTTATTACACATGGCCAACACCTTGCCCGCCGAATCTTTACCTTCAAGCGTAGTAAGGTCCATCATGCTAATGGCCATCTTGAGTCCAGCAATTTTGGCTTGGTTTTTAATGCTGCGCTTGCAAAGCATTGCAACACGCGCTTCGATATTGACTTGGTCAACGGTGCCGATGTCTTTCATCATGCACCTGGCTTTGAGCAGCATCCCTGCTTTTCACCACTCCAAGGTTCAATTGAAAATGATGTGCCACAAGAGCAACAGCCTTGGGCATTGGGATTATTCAGACGAAAACCAGCAGACATTAGCCCTTCGTCATAAATAATTTCTGAGCCAGCAACATAGAGAAACGACTTACGATCAACAACCACTGAAAATCCATCCGCTTCAACGATAATGTCATTGGGGGCGGGAGCGTCTTCGGGACTGAAGTGATACGACATACCTGCACAACCAGAAGGTGCCACAGAAAGGCGCATCACCGACTTACCAATACGCCCAAGCATCGTCTTCGCCTTCTCAGAGGCCTTTGCATTAATCGTGAGTAAACTCATGAATTCCCCTTAATTTTGTTTAGGCATCAAATGAACTGCCGCAGCCGCAGCTCTTCTTGGCATTGGGATTTTTCACAGAGAATCCAGCACCGTTGAAGTCTTCAACATAGTCAATCACGCAACCATTCAAGACTGGGATGCTGGCTGCATCTACCAACACTTTGATTCCATGATTATCAAATTCCTGATCGCCTTCACGCTTTTCATCAAATGTGAAGCCATATTGATACCCTGAGCATCCACCCGCTTCGATAAAAATACGTAGGGTTTTTCCGCTAAGAGTAGTGTCTGCGTTAAAGTAATCCTTTACCTTTTTGACTGCATTTTCGGTGAGTGTAACCATGGACTTCCTCCTTATTTGTGTGGGGGCGTGATTAGTATGCCCCCCACCCGATGTCAATATTCTATCGGCTGGTCAATATATATAGAAAGCTGCATCATATTTTTCGAAAAAGGAGGCATTTTGGGATATCAGAGAATCAAAATTTCCTTGTCATGAGCATGGTTATTGATTACGTCGCGCCCTGCTTTGGGCCGTTAGCTCAGCTGGTAGAGCAGATGACTCTTAATCATCGGGTCGCAGGTTCGACCCCTGCACGGCCCACAGAAACCCCGATTGTGTTTACGCAGTCGGGGTTTTCTTTTGAAGAAGCTCCATCACCAAGCGTGCCGCCTTGGGAATGTAGCGGTCCCGCTTGTAGATTAATGCATATTCTAAAACAACATGACCCATCGCCTTGACCCGCTGCACCCGCCCCTGCTTTTCAGCATCGGCAAAATGAGCCTCTGGGAAAAAACCCACCCCCAATCCATCCATCAACATCTGGCAGCGTAATTCAAACGACTCCACTTGATGTACAAATTTGGGACGAAATTGTTTCTGCGCCATCAGGCGATCCACCTGCGCACTCCCTTCATAACGGGGTTTGTAAGAACGCAGGAGCGGCACATCCTCCAGTTGCTTTAACGAAAGGTGGCCCAACTTGGCCAACGGATGCTTTGTTGAAATATAAAGTGGATATTTCCCCTGAGAGAGAGGCACAAGCTCCAAGGAAGAAGTCCGACCACTGGGACAGGCGATAATTGCAAACGTGATTTCTTCTTGCATCACCCAATCACGCAACTGCTCCGAATGTGCGGTGCGTAACTGCATACGTGCCCCAGGCATTTGGTGCATGAGCTGCTTAATCTTCTGCGGCAACCAATATGATGCAATATATTCTGGCGCGCCCCAATGAACGTCCCCACGAACACCCTTCCGAAGATCTTCGATCTCATGCTGCGCATCATGCAGTTCACGCGCAACTGATTTTGCATGTCGGTATAAAACCTGTCCGGCTTCTGTAATCAGCAACTGGCGACCACTTCGCTCAAAGAGCGGTTGCCCCACACTCTCCTCTAACTGTTTGAGGCTTTGGCTCAATGCGGACTGTGAAATACGCAACCGCACAGCTGCAGCGCTCATGCTTCCGGCATCCACAATTTCCTTAAAGTAGTCGAGTTGATAGAGATTCATATTAGTAATACTTATATGTTACTTAATATTTATATATTTTACTAATATAAAATAATCCCGCATGATGACATCATGAAACATCCACCCATTCTCATGATGATCGCATCCACCCTCCTCTTCAGCATTCAGGGGGTCTGTATCAAATTTATTGGCATGGGGCTCCCTGCAGCGGAAATCGCCTTTCTACGCAGCCTGGGGACCTTTGCCATTATCACCCCCTACCTGTTCGCCAAGGGCGTACCATTTTGGGGATCCAACCCACGCGTTCTCATCATCCGCGGATTGATTGGTGGTCTAGCCCTTGACCTCACATTTCATGCGCTTCAAATACTGCCCCTGGCAACAGCCTCACTCCTGCGCAATTTGCACCCCATTTTAATCCCGGTCTTCGCAGTATTTTTATTAAAGGAACGTCTCGTGATTCAGAATTTTGTGGGAATGGCGTTGGCATTACTTGGCGTCAGTCTTTTGTATCTACCGGCATTCAATGGCAGTTGGCCCATTGATGCCGCGTCATATGCGGTTATTGCATCCGTTTGTACTGCTGTTGTCATGTGTCTCATTCGCAAATTGCGCCACACCGAAAACGCCTGGGTCATTGTGAATTATTTTGCAATGGGTTCACTGCTCGTTACAGGTCCTGGCTTTTTACTTCATCCCGTAACCCCATCACCCGTTCAAATTGGCCTTATCACGGTCATCATTCTTGCAACCACACTGGCACAACTGGCATTCACATGGGCACTGGGTCACGACAAAGCCTCAAAGCTCGGGCTCATTTCGGCAATTGGCCCCGTTTGGGCCAGCATTTGGGGCGTCACATTGTTTGATGAATTACTAACAATACCCATGGTCATTGGTGGCATGCTGATCTTGAGCGCGACTGTTATTGTGTCACGCATTCGGACAGCACCCAAAGCAGATACCTGCCCTGCTGTTCCTGCAAGTAGTCAACTCCGACAATAATTTATGATAATTTGACGAGCTTGGTGTAGAGGTCACGCGTTGAAACGATTCCCACAAGCTTGCGGCCATCCATTACAGGCAAATGACGAAACCGCTGGATGACCATAATGCTCAACAACTCATAGGCATCATCCGAGGCTTGGGCACATTCAAATTCTGGGGTCATGACTTCTGTAATACGTGTTGCTTGGGGGACTTTCCCCACAGCCACCACACGGCGTAGCAGGTCACGCTCTGTAAAAATGCCCATGGCATCTTTAATCGCACTCATGACGACAACAGCACCCACATTGTGACGGTCCATCAGCTTTACCGCATCCAGAACGGTTTCCGTCTCGTCGATGGACAGGACGTCTTTTTTCATGACATCCCGCGCTGTCAGGTTTTTCAGAATCTCGATCATCACCCCTCCTTGTGTACCCTAAGATTTGTAAAATTTGTGTAGCATAAGAATTGGCAGTTGCAAAGTCTTATTGATGTGTTATGGACATAGCCATGTCGCGCTATCCCAATTACTACGCTGTTTTGCAGGTATCCGTAGATGCGCAGCCCCAAGAAATAAAGCGGGCATGGAAACACCTACTTCAAAAATCCCGAAAACACCCTGACTTGGGTGGCAGTGAAGACGAAGCATTACTTATCAATGAGGCTTATACTGTTTTGAAAGATCCTATGCGCCGTGCAGCCTACGATCGCATCTATCTCATCCATGTTGCAGAAACCCAAGCCGAGATCGCAGAAGAGCAAGACAAGCCCACTCAAAATCGACGTCGGGTCAAACGTATTCCCTATGTGAATGAGGTATACATTCAGAAATCGAATGGCGATAATGCTGCCGCGGCGCAAACGCAGGACATTTCGCTCTATGGTCTCAAACTGCGCACCACACAAAAAATCAAGTCACGTGAAACCATCGAAGTCAGTTTTGCTCAAGACCCTGGTTTTGTTATTCAGGGAACAGTGCAGTGGCATCGCATGATCCCCCAACGTTTCGGCAATCCCATCTATGAAGCAGGCCTAAAGTTTAGCGGTATGCACATGGAACGCTTTGTCACCTTCCTGGAACGCTCAGGTCTTTCAGATTCTGTCGCTGAATAAAGACTACAACTGGAATTGAAGTGCAATGGGATGGTGATCCGACAATCTCTTTTTAATATGGTTACTTGTACCATCTGTTAAACGTACCACTTTAGACGTTTTGGGCTGAATGTGACGGGCCGCAAACCAATCCAGACGAGTACTGCATGCTCCCCCATTTAAACCGATTGCCCACTCCACATATTTTTCAACAATCCGGGGAAACTTGTCGGATGCCATACTCCTCATATTGTCATCCCCCAAAACAATATCAAAGGTTCCCACACCCATTTCATTGCAATCCCGGTAATTGTAACCAAACCGTTCCAGCTCCTGAAATACAGGCTTATCGAAACGCTTGTACGGGTGAAGATAATGATTACGCATGATGCGTGCCGGACCAAAGAAAAGGGTTTTATAAATTAACCCCAGTCCTGTGTAGAAACTATGCTTCGCGTTATAGGTGCTGGTATTAAAATCGCCGCCAATCAATACCGCATGATTGCTTGGCAATGCTTCCAATACCGTACGCAACTGGTTAGCACGTTGACGTTGTGAAGAATACGCATCTAAGTGGATACATGCCAAACTCAGCGTTTGATTTGCACACTTGAAGTCGCCCATGAGCACTGTTTGCTGCCCAAGTCGAACTTCGATACTGCGAAATTTATCAGTCGCATTTTTGAGTTTGACCACACGCAAATTTTCGAGCGGATAGCGACTCAAGATACTATTGCCGTGTAACCCATATTTATTTTCACCACCCTTGGCACGTTCTGCACCATGCCCCGTGGTAAGATTGAGATACGATGGTGCAAACCATCCATACATTCCCAATGCCCTGGCAATATCCCCCGTAACATCTCGGTTGCCAGAGCGTGCCATACCCCAATCAGTTTCAGTGAGAAGCAAAAAGTCCGTATCTTTAAGGTCGGGGTGTGTTTGAAGCTCTGCAATAATCTCATCGGTTTTTTTCCCGCGGTCGACATTCCAAGCAACAGTACGAAATGTGTGGCCGACATCGGGAGTGGAAGATGTTTCAGGAACATGAACAGGAATGACACACGGTAACAACTCAGACACAGAGTCGGCCAGTTCATGCGCGATACTGTGTTGCTCCACCCACTTATGAAGAGGACCGACCGGAAGCGACCGCTTGATGAGGCCTTGCATGGCCACGGCTTTTTGTAGCAACTTTTCCATGGTGTGGGGCTTCTATGCCAAAAAGTGGTCCCTGGTCAATTATTGAGATCACCTTTTTGTTGGCCGTAGGAAAGGGATACTCCTGTAATGATTGGGGTGCAACCCACTTAAGTTCGTCTGCCGACTTAGGGGACGGCTTTCCTGAAATTACTTCGCACGCAAACGCTGTTAGCGTAATTTTGAAATGGGTATAGGCATGCTTCACTGTGCAGTATTGATGGAGCACACGTGTTGCAAGACCGGTTTCCTCGCGGACTTCACGTACCACCGCATCTTCTGCAGACTCCCCTGCCTTGAGCTTTCCGCCTGGGAATTCCCACAAGCCACCCAGCATCTGGGTTTCCTTGCGGCGACCAATGAGAATCTTACCATCCTGCCACACCACACCCACCGCAATATCGTAATGCGGAACAGGCGCCTTTTTGGATTTGAACGGCAGCGTGTCGGCTTGTTGTGTTTGCAGCGCGATGCAATTTTTAGCGAGCGGGCAATCGCAGCATTTGGGATTGCGCGGTGTGCAGATGAGTGCACCCAGTTCCATCATGGCCTGATTGAATTGCGACGGTTTGCTCTTCTGAATGAACGGTGTAAGTTTATTGAACAGCACATCGCGCAGTTTAGGATCACGAATGTCGTCTTTGATTCCCCAAAACCGTGCGAAGACCCGCAAGACATTGCCATCAACCACCGGTACGGGAAGGTTAAACGCGATGCTGGCAATCGCAGCAGCAATATAAGGCCCAACGCCGGGAAGTTCCTGGAGCGACTCATAGGTGTTGGGGATCTGACCCCTGTATTGCGACATCACCACTTGTGCAGCCTTGTGCAGATTGCGCGCACGGGAATAGTAGCCCAAACCTTCCCACAACTTGAGAACTTCTTGCTGATGGGCAGACGCTAATGCGTCAACAGTTGGGAATTTGTGGATAAAACGATTAAAGTAAGGAATGACAGTATCCACCTGGGTTTGTTGCAGCATGGCTTCGCTGACCCAGACCCAATACGGCTGGGGGTTACTGCGCCAGGGCATTTCGCGCTGATGCGCTTCAAACCATTTGAGCAGGCGATTGGGCCAGTTGGACATGGATTCCTCATAAACCTGTTTACATTTTTTGCAACTGTAAGTTAGACAGTCCCCACACTAATGAGGAGATCGACATGAGCACCCATTCTTATAAACTCGACACCCTGGCCGATCAGATTGAGGCCGCATTTGACTACCGCGGCGATGTGACGGTTACTTTCAACGACGGCACCACCTTTGACGGTTTTGTGTTTAACCGAGACATCACCAATGGGGCTGGTTCCATCCAGGCCTACCCGCAAGAAAAAGGGGCTGCCGCTGTTCGTTTTGATATCAGCAAAATCAAATCCATTGCGCTGACTGGCGAAGACACCGCCGCTGGCAAATCATGGGAAGACTGGCAAGCCAAACAAGAGGCCAAGAACCACGCCACCTCATAAAGCGACAACATGGAGCACATTTCCTTTATTCAGGATTTGGCTGTCGTTATGATCATTGCAGGGTTTGTCACCCTGCTCTTCCGTCGTTTTAATCAACCTGTTGTCTTGGGCTATATTGTCGCCGGATTTATCATCGGGCCCTACACCCCCCCATTTGTGTTGGTAAACAACCAAGAGACCATTCATACCATGGCTGAAATTGGTGTGATCTTCTTAATGTTCTCTTTGGGACTGCACTTCAATTTAAAAAAGCTACGATCTGTTGGTAAAACCGCAATCAATACTGCAGTAATTGAAATTGTGGTCATGATTATCGTTGGCTATGGCATCGGCCAGCTATTTGGATGGAACACGACTGACAGTTTATTTCTAGGCGCCATTCTGTCAATTTCATCCACAACCATCATTGTCAAAGCCCTCAGTGAACTTGGCCTTACGGCACATCGTTTTTCTGAAATGATTTTTGGGATATTAATTGCTGAAGACATTTTAGGTGTGGCGGTCATGGCAATTCTATCAGCCATTGCACTGACTGACGCTATCACGGTGTATGAATTTGCCGATACAATTGGTCGATTGCTCTTATTCTTGGGCATTATCATGTTGGTAGGATTGAAGGTTATCAATCCCATTTTCAAATATGTCACCTCATTCAAAAGCGAGGAAGGAACCCTCATTGTCGCACTTGGTTTGTGCTTCAGTAGTTCGTACTTGGCCATGTCACTGGGGTATAGCAGCGCTTTAGGTGCATTCATGATGGGTGCCATAATTGCCGAAATGCCCAATACCACTAAAATTGATCATCTGATCGAACCGCTACGTGATATGTTCTCAGCACTCTTCTTTGTGGCGGTCGGCATGCTGATTGATCCGGACGTTATCTATCATTACATGTGGCCAATTATTATTCTCACCATTGTTGTGGTGCTTGGCAAAGTTATCACTTGTTCCTTTGGATCGCGACTATCAGGAAACGACTGGAACACATCTATTAAAATTGGACTTGGCCTTACACAGATTGGTGAGTTTTCGTTTATTATTGCGACCCTTGGCGAATCACTGAAGGTGACAAGCGCATTCCTCTACCCCATTGCAGTTTCGGTCTCTGCAATTACCACCTTACTCACACCTTACCTAATCCGAAATGCGGATCCAATTATCAAACTCATCACACCAACCAAAACGAAATAACTATGGCGCTGCTCGTTTAAGGGTCAATGTGTAGTTATATTTTTCTTCAAATAATGCACCCTGCCCCGAAGTACTTGCTGAAGCACCTGCTTCAAGTGGCAAGGTAACATCATGGAACTCTGAAATAAGACCGGTATCTTTTGATCCACCACCACCCGCAGATAAACCAGCAAGGGTACATTTTCCGGAGCCCGTTTCACCATTGGGTGCGATTCCGGAACCGAGCCCTTGAATGGTTATTTTATCATCGCTCACGGTACCCCACACCAACCAATCGCCAGAGGCAAGCCCGTTAATACTCGATTTACTACTACATTCACCAATAATGCCGCCATCAGACCGGATATAGGTAAACACCGCCCCTGAGGTATCATGCTTTTCAGTAAGCCATCCCACGCCAAATACTGTGATACCATCATCCTCAATTGCCAAAGGCACGCGCCCGCTCACTGTATTTTCTCCATTAATTGTTATCCAGGCGCCATCACCAAAAAGAGCATGGAACAATGGTGGACTGGCATGATTCAAATCAAAAACTTTATTACCCTCGATGGTGAGCAACCATCCACAGAGTGGCATAATGACTGATTCATCCTCTTGCGTAGTGAAATCATTTTTATAAGTTCCCTTGATCAAGTTCGGTTTTTTCTTGGTCATTGTAAATACGGTATCTGCCGTCCCACCTGATACACGACTACTACTACGGCTCAAGGTTCCCCAATCTGGTTGTGAAAGCTCAAAACTCACCTCACCATCATCAACATTTTCATTCTTCAGGTTTTTGACATTCATCGTAAATGTCTGCTGACGTTTACTCTCCTTATCGAAATCAATTACAGCCCGTACAGGCGTTAAACTCAAACACACCCGTGCTTCCTTGATTTTTTCAGCTAAATTGACTCCCATTGACTGTGCATTTTTAGCCAAACGCGTTGCATCTCCGGAAACACCCACTGATCCCAAGCTTCGATTATTCTTCTTGTCATATGCAGATAATCGACTCGACATCAGTCCATTTGGATCACCTGACACAGCCATTGTAACGAGTATGTCTGCATTTGAATAACTTTCCGCAATTCGAAGTGCTGCCGAGCCATCATCATCTCCACCCAACAGCTGCACCATCTCAAGATACGCTACAAGGGTAGCTACATCCGTATTACTGATCACACTGGCTCTCTTTAAGGATTCTCCAAGCCCTGTTGCAGCAGCTTCTCCCAGGAGTTTTGTAATAGATAATAATCGTTCCTGCGCCTGTAAGTTAATGAAGATAGCTATTGTCGTACAATCCTCTTCACTTTCTGATTCTTGGGCAACAGAAACACTTTCAGAACACTGACCCGACGCTACGCCTTCTGATCCTACACCGCTATCAGTTCCACCGTCACCACCTGCACCACTGCTATCAGACGCACCGCTACACGCTACCACCAAAGGAATCACAATCACCCAAAGCCATTTCATACGCGTCATATGGCCTCCCCGTAATGAGCTATTAATGTTAGCATAGAGAAATGCCCTGCAAAGCCAGACATTTGGCAGGCACCATATAAACCGAACGTCTATAACATATTAATTTTTATATTGATTTTCGTAGAAGTCGTTATTTTTTTGAAGGAGGATCGGATAATTTGAAATCGCAGTGGGATGGATAAATAAAGGTCGTCGTTTACCCTCGACTTCTACAATATACTTTTCATGATCTGCTTTATCATACGTGGGTTTTACCAAATCCGAATCCAAGGCACCCATCGTGTCTGCTTCCATCAGCATTAGTTCATCATCATCTTTCAATTGCTGTAAACGATCGTGGACATAGACAAGATGTCTTATACGTTCAATTTGATTATCGGTATATCCAGAACGACATTTACTACGAAGCAATTCGACAATACGTTTGGCCCCAAGCTCCATGTGGAGAATTTTACGATCCTGAATAATGTCGTAATCACAATTTTCTTGAAACAGATCAATATAGCCCCAATCATGAGCATATGCAGCTGTCACAAGAATCTTGGGATCAAGAGTGCTATCTTTAAGAAGCGTCTTCATCCAATGCACGACAGCTTCGGTGTGGGGGCGATCCCAGTCGGGTCGCCCTCTCTCCAAGTCTGGCAATATTGTATCGCGCAGAATTTGCTCTTCGGGAAACGTCAAGGCCATATAGCTGTATAGCTAACATGACCTTGAAACCGAGGCAATACTTGATCTACAGGGCTATTGTGTTGGCAAGAAGGTGATCGTGTAGTTAGTTGCACCAACAGTACTTGACCCGATACATGTAAAGGTGCTTGTTGCATCGTCATACGGGTAGGTATACGCAGTGGGACATGCTGATTTCAAGAAGACCAACCATGGCTGAGAAATAGACACCCAATTGGTGTTGTTGTTGTAACAACCATTATCCGATCCACCAAAGCTAGAACTCACAACCGTTGGCCATGCCGTATAGTCGGCTGATACGCTGGTAGCACATCCACAACAGTACGCTGCAGCTCCACTGGTGTAACAGGATTGGTGCTGTGTTCCAGTACATTCATACAATTGGGTATATGTGCTGCTACTACCATCGCTATTGGTCACCGTTAAGCTACAACCCAGTGGTTCCAAAGCAGCTGAAGTTCCTGAGACAGAACCGCACAACTGATCAGCCGTCCACCATCCAATTGCTGAACCACAGACCTGTGTGTACTGCGCCGATGAAGCATTCTGCGCCAGACCACAAACTAAACCTGACGAAGAACATTGGGAATCGAGAGTACAGGTGCAGTACCCCAAGCTGTTTGGAGAACCACCATCGGGACATGTGCTTCCGGTGAATGAAGTAGGATACACATCTCTTAAAAGGGTTGTACGATCAGTGCCACTGACAGTCGGTGATACCGTCCAAGAACATGCGGAAAGTTGCCCCACTGCCGAGGTATTTCCGGGAATGCCGCATGAATATGGGCTCGCACCCGCTGAATAGGTACCTGAAACAGGTGCCATTTTAATACCAACGTTGATGCCGTTGATGATACTGATGTCGTAATAGTCTGTATTGGGCGTTGTCGTAAATGATGATTGATTGCTCAACGTAAATTCCGCAAGTGTTGTGGGTGGGTTACCGCCAGTTGCAGTTGGGCAAATACCTGACGAGTTAGCACCACAATCACCTGTTTTACAATTCTGGCCATTGCTATCACAACCTGTGCGCGCAAAGATTTTGCCGCCCCATTGATTATCCTGACCAGCACCTGGCGCAGGGAAACACACCGTGGACGATGCCCCTGATGCCAAATTTGCCTGCGCAGTAGTCAACGATGGTGTATTCCAATAGCATAAACTGTTACTTGCTTTACAGGTTGCAATAGATCCACATTCATTTCCAGTTGGACAATTACAGACCTGAGCAACACAGGAACCTGAAGCACCAGTAGGGCAGTCTGCATCGACAGTGCACGATACGGATCCCGAGGTAATACCAACCCAAATGTCTTGACCGGAGTTGTTAACCATTGTGAATGTTCGCTCTGAAGACGAACATGTAACGGTAGGTGTCGATCCGCCACCGCTACTGCTGCTGCCCCCACCGCATGCTTGAAGACCGATAATAACGGCAACACCTGCTGCAAATGCCGCTGCAAACACCCAAGACAATGTCCGTTTCATAATCCCCCCCGGGATAGGCCAATTCAAAAATCAATTGAGTAAGCTGTTGCAATAACAAGTATCTTTATGTTTAGTGCACTGGCAATGACCAAATACATTATTCCAAAATTCATACCTTGGGAAGCGCTATTCATATGTCTCATATTATTTTCTACTCCAGCTTTGGCATACAACATTTGGCTACTTCCACCTCAAGAGCTTCAAGTCTCTCAAAGTGGAACGGCGTTATTAGGTGAAGGCCTGCGCTATCCCACAAGCAGTAAGGCTTTAGCGACAAATGACATTAATTCTATTTGGCTCATCACCCCGGACAACCATCGCATGCCGCTCACCTTAGGGAGTGTCAAAAAACGGGCAACCCAAATTGATTTTACTCCAACTACGCCGGGCATCTACGTCATTGCTGTATCATCCAATGTTGAAACCAATAAATCAGGATCTACCAACCGTTCACAGTATGCCAAGACCCTTGTTAGAGTTGGAGATAACAACAATGGTTTTTTTGGCACACCCGTCGGCCTTGATTACGAAATTGTTCCCATGGCCAACCCATTTACGTTGCGCATGGGGGACCAACTTCCAGTACAAGTTTTATATAAAGGTAAACCCCAAGTAAATGCTTGGGTCCGGTGGCAAAGCAACAAACCTGTCCCCAGCGATCAAATGGGTTTGGATGGCATAACCCGCGCCGATAATGATGGAAAAGCAACCGTTCCAATCAATGCAACTGGCCCCATCATGATTCACGTTACCCATATGCCGCCAAAATCAGATGGAATCCATCAAACCCTTCGCACCACTCTCACCTGGTTTATGCCAGCTCGGAAGATTTAAGGAGTTATTAATGACTGAAAACGGCCCCAACACATGGAACTCCATTTACGAAAAATTTCAACATGAACGTCACTCTGTTTGGAAGGAAGCCGCAACACCCTGGTTTGTTTCCAAAATGGCTTTCTTAAAAGAGTTGGGGGCCAACCGCATTTTGGATGCGGCGTGCGGCGATGCCCGCAATACACGTGCCTTTGCTGAAAGCGGATTTCAAGTTGTTGGAGTCGATTTCTCTGAAAAAGCACTGGCCCGTGCTGCAAAAAATACATCTACATTTAAAAATGTGACACTTCAACAGCATAACCTGGAATCTCTCCCCTTTTCAGAAGAATTTGATGCCATTGCCTGTGATTACGTCGCGGTGCACCTGCAAAATCCCAAACAAGTTGTGACCAATTTTTACAATGCCTTAAAACCGAAGGGCCTGTTACTGATTGAATTTCTGTCCACACAAGACCCTGCATGTGTCGCACATGGCGGTGAACAAAATAGCTTCATGTCGAATGGTGTCTTTCATCAGTTTTATTCAGAATCAGATGCAAGACACCTGCTCAAGGATTTTACAATTTTAGAAACAACTTCCGTATGGCACGACGACCCGGGACACGGCCCCGACTTTCCCAGAAACGATCACCACCAACACCATTCTATTTACGTTATCGCACAGAAGTAACACTGACGTTAATCACGCTGACGTGCGAGGATTTTTTTGATTTCCGCTGCTGAATAGAACTTTCCCTTACCTTCTGCCCCTTCTCGTACACCTCGGCAAATGGGCTTCACTTCTTTTTCCCATGTTGTGCGGGACTTTAGGTTTTCGCCCCAAAAGGGCCATTCACTGCATTGCTGTGGGCGCGCCGGATAAATCGCGCATCGGCCATCCTTTTGTAAAAAATGGCAATCGCGTTCTGGATCTTTGACGTAATAATAAGGACCATCTTTTGTAATGTATTTGGCTTTAAAGTCGTTTTCACTCATCTTCATATGAGCTGCGGCCTTGCGAATTTCGGCGAGTGTCATGTAGACATAGGCATACTTACCATTGGTACGGCAGCACTGGCCCGAGCAGGTACAACTAAATTGAATTCCTTTTTCCCACCACATGGTTCCCCCCTAACACAAGGCCACTTTTTTGCACCACTTTTGAACAGCAGATTCAAACATCTTTGATTCAGTTATGAATGGAAAATGGCATGCGTTTGGAATCTTAACTCCTGTCGCATTTGGAATCAGTTGCACCAGACGATCAACTTCTTGAGGGGCCACAATTTTATCTTGTGCGCCACCGATCACCAGACACTTTGCCAAAATGTGGCGGCACTTTTGGGTCATATCAATTTTGGAATAGATATTCGCTACAGCATCGTTATAAGGTGCGGCGTAATAGTGCCACTGCGCCATGATCCGGCGTGCTTCTTCCAAAGAAATTTCAGGAAAGTACAGCGGCGCATAGCCCAACATCAATTGTTTGAAATCCGCATCCTTTTTGGAACTGTTATTATAAGCTGCTTCAATCGCTTCGGCGCTGGGGTTATGTAGGAGTTTTGACGTGTAGGAAATATAGTCAATCCAATCAGCCACATTACAAAAGGTGTTTGCCAAAATCGCAAAATCAAAAAATGCGGGTGCTTGCAGAAGTGCTTCCATCGCCACATGCCCGCCAAAGGAGTGCCCGAAAAGTCCAATAGGACTGGATGGTGCCACCTTTTTAACAACCTCACATACATCGCTCGCATACCGCGACAGGCTATACGCCCCACCATCGTGATTTAAGTCAATGAAGTGCAAATCAAAAAGGGATTGGAGTGAAAGAATTCCGGGTTTAAGAGATGTGTGATCCATGCCTGGACCACCATGGATGCAAAACAAAGTGGGCTTAGTCATGAATAAGCCTTGGGGAAACCGCCAGCAGATTGTACCCCGCCTTCACATGAAGGTATCCATGGGTATCGAGCAGGGCCTTACACGCCACCTGTTCAGACTTGGGCAAATTCACAATTTCCAGATGGATCACCGCGGGCTGATAACGCGTAAAATCTAATTGTTTCATTACGTGATAGTCGTGCCCTTCTGCATCGATTTGGAAAATATCAATTTTCTCAACTGCGTTCGTTGCAAGCAACTCAGGTAACGTCACACACTTCACATTTTCTTGAGTTACAAATGATTTCACGTCATCGAATGCTAGCGCATTACGATCATTGTAAAATGACGATGCACCCATTCCCCAACGTGGCACCTGTTTACTCACCACATGTTCTGTTGCAATCCGGTGCATAGTCGCCGTTCCGGAGTGATCTGCAATTGCCACATTGGCGATCTTAATGTGTGGGGAATTTTGGTAAGTTTCTTTCAAGCTTTTGAAATGCTCCGAAATCGGTTCCACCAACAACCCGTTCCAGCGATACGATTGAATGTACTCGTACATCGGATCAAAACTCACCCCATCCATCGCCCCCACTTGCAACACAAATACATCACTGCCCTTCTGGGCATGCAGCGTTTCCATAAAATGTCGCAAGTTAAAATGGGGCATTCCGGCATTTCAGCATCTTTTACATCATCAATGCAAGTGATTATGGACCAAAAGGGTTAGTAGATTTACGCATGACCAAGAAAGTCGACTACCGCCTTACAAAACAAGTCCGTCTGTTCAACTTGGGTGATATGGCCCGATTGAGAAAGAACTGCCAATTGTGACCCGGCAATTTTCTGATGAAGATATTCAGAGCAATGCAGAGGGAACAAAACATCTTCCTGACCTGCAATAACCAAAGTGGGTGTCTTGATGCCCGAAATTTTTGGGGGCAACTCTTTTTCCAAACAGGCATGCGCCTGAGCCTTAAGACCTTCCAACGTTTGGGGATAGGGATTGGCCATTATAATGGCAATCGTTTTGGCCACCCCTTCTGGATCATTGAAAAATGTATCTGAGTACAACCAAGGCAATATCGTTTCGATAATTACTTCATCAGGCACATTGGCTTCTCTCTGCTTAACAAACGACATTATTTGCGCAGATGCGTGAGATGGGGATACGGCTGCAGATGCATTCAGAATGGCCTTTTTTACTCGATCCGGATAGTGCAAGCAGATCTGCTGCAGAATCATACCCCCCATGGAATGACCAATCACATGGGCGCTCTGAATGGAGAGTGCATCCATCAATGCAATTGTATCTTGGGCCATCATGGCAATCGTGTAAGGCCCCTGTGGCGCATCGGTCTGCCCCACTCCCCGATTATCAAAAACAGTCACTCGGAATTTTTTACTGAGGGTGTCCAGCGGCATTATCCACGCATTATGATCTGATGAAAAGCCACTGACCAGAACCAAGTCTGGCCCCTGACCGTGCTGCTCGTAATACATGGTGATACCGCTTGATGTTTTAATTTTTGGCATGGAGAGGCTGTATTAAAATTGCGGGAGATATTCAATCTCAATCAAAATAAAAGCCCCGCAAAAATGCGGGGCTTTTACGTTGGGGTGGCTGATGGGACTTGAACCCACGACCCCCTGAATCACAATCAGGTGTTCTAACCAACTGAACTACAGCCACCATCGTACTTAGATAGTATTAAAATACTTCTCTGGGTTTTCCAACACATTTCGGATGGCCTCCAGGAAGCCGACGGCCTCTACACCATCCAGGATGCGGTGGTCAAAGCTACAATCACATTCCATAATGGTGCGCACTTCGACCTTACCATTCACCACAGCTGGGCGCTCCACCATCTTTTGGAAGCCCACAATGATCGCCTGTGGGTACACAATGATCTGATTGCCACGGGTTGACCCTAATGCACCGGGGTTATTGACGGTGATAGTGCCACCGGTCAAGTCATCGGGGCTTAACTTGCCATCTTTGGCCTTGGTGACCAATTCATTCACGCCCTTGGCCAATTCCACAAAGCTCTTGGACTGGGCATTTTTGAGCACCGGCACCATAAGACCCTTTTGGGCACCGACCGCAAACCCAATATTAATCATATCGTGAGCTTCAATGAAGTGTTTAGCACCTTCTACAATATAGAACGAATTGGCTTGGGGATATTGTTTGATGGCTTCCATGACCGCAGTCATAAAGAATGGGCCAAATGACAATGGCACACCATTCTTCTTCTGGAACTCATCCTTCTTCGCATTGCGGAAGTTCATCAGAGTAGTCATGTCCACATCCACCGCACTCCCTGCATGGGGAATGGTGGTTTTGGACAGATGCAGATTATCTGCAATGCGTTTGCGAATGGCGGTGGCTTCGGTACGCTTTCCCGAAACACCTGTATTCACAGTGACTGCAGGTGTTGGTGCCGCTGCACCGCCCTTATTACCTGCGTAATTTAGAATGTCTTCTTTGGTGAGCTTACCACCCGCACCTGTTGCCGGGATCTTGGCCAAGTCGCCCACTGGAATACCGTGTTCTTGTGCAAGCGTACGAATGAGTGGCGAATATTGCAAAGCCCCCGCACCTGTACCAGTTGCAGCAGTTGTTGCGGCGGGTGTTACGGCCGTCGCTGTGCTTGGTGCAGCGGCAGCGGCTGGCGCATTATCCAAGGGGACAGCAACACCAAACATCAAATATTTTTTAGCCTTTTCATCGTCACATTCAATAATGGCCAGCGACTTACCCACTTGCTGAGTCTCATTGGGTTGCACCAAAATCTTAATCAACTTGCCTTCCAATGGGGATTCAAAGTCATACACCGCTTTGGCTGTTTCCAATTCAACGACAGGATCTTTTTCCTTGATCATATCGCCTTCTTTTTTAAGCCATTGCATGACCACACCTTCGGTAATGGTTTCACCAGGCTGGGGCATTGCTAAACCGAGTTGAACGGACATAATAAACTCCTTCTTAGTATTGTAATAATTCCTTAATCTTCGCGACAACGCCTTCTACCTGCGGCAAGAACACCTTTTCCAAAACGGGGTGCACAGGTGGTGCTGTTAATTTTGCACCCATCCGCAATGGTGGTGCTGCCAAATAACCAAATGCCTTTTCACACACACGCGCGACCAATTCACCACCAAATCCACCGATCTTAACTGCTTCGTGAAGCATCAACACACGGTTGGTTTTCTTGATGGAGTTCAGAACCGTTTCTTCATCCAATGGCCACAAGGTGCGCAAGTCAATCACTTCAACTGCAATGTCTTCTTTGGCCAAAATGTCAGCGGCATCCATCGCCAAACCGACCATACCACCATAGGTCACGATGGTTGCGGCATTACCTTCGCGTCGCACAGCGGCTTTACCCAATGGCAATGTGTAGTACCCTTCTTGCACATCTTCACTGATCGTATTGTAGAGGCGCTTGTGTTCCATGAAGAGCACCGGATCTGGATCTTCAAATGCAGCCAGGAACAAGCCCTTGGCATCACTTGGTGTGGACGGCATCACAATTTTAAACCCTGGTGAGTGAATGAACCAGGCTTCCAAGCTCTTGGAATGGAATGGCCCGATGCTCATACCACCACCAGAGGGCATGCGGATTGTGATCGGCAAATTGTAACCAAAGCGGTAGCGGTAAGTACCGATGCAATCCACCAACTGCGCCATCGCCACTGTAATAAAATCAGCGAACTGAATTTCAGGAATGGGGCGCAAACCATTTAACGCAGCTCCCATTGCTTCTCCCAAAATAGCACACTCTGAAAGTGGCGTGTTGCGCACACGCTTAGGACCAAACTCTTCGAAAAGACCTTTGGTCACACCGAACACGCCTCCGTAAAAGCCGACGTCTTCGCCATAAATATATGCGCGTTCGTCTTTGATCATGGCTTGACGCATGCCATCGCGAACCGCTTCCATGTAATTCATCTTTACCATAGTTGCTCCTTATTCCACCGGAATGCTGGGATCGCTCCACACACCTTGAACCGCAACACTGGGATCAGGTGGAACGTCGGTTGCTGCTTCATTCACCGCAACATCAATTGTCTTTTTAATTTCAGCACGTAACTTTTGATCGCGGTCTTCATCCCACAATTTATTGCTGATTAAATAATTCTTCATAAAGTCAATCGGGTCATGTTTCGCCCACTTTTCTTTGTCTGCCTTGGGCACATAGGTTGCGGGATCATGGGTGCCGTGACCTGTCATGCGGAATGTTTTACACTCAATCACACAAGGGCCCTCACCCTTACGCGCGCGATCCACACCTGCCTTGACAGCACGATAAACAGCCATCACATCGTTACCATCTACAACGGTGGCAGGCATGCCGTACCCTGCAGCGCGATCGGCAACATCCTCAATAATCATTTGCTCTTTCACCGGCACTGAAATGGCCCAACCATTGTTGTTAATGATGAACACCACCGGCAATTTGAATACGGCTGCGTAATTCATGGATTCATGGACAACACCTTGTTGGGATGCCCCTTCGCCACACGCCGTCAACGTAACTGCATCTTCACCGCGGTATTGAGACGCCCACGCCGTCCCCAGAGCAATAGCCAAGTTCTGACCCATGTGTGAGGTAAATCCAATCAGGTGACGATCCGTTGGACCAAAATGAACGTTTCCTTCTTTACCCTGAGTGGGTGAACGAGACGTGCAACGGTACTGTAGGAAAATTTCAAGAGGTGTCACACCACGGATCAAATGAGCCGCCAAATCGCGATGCGATTGTGCAAACCAATCTTTCTCGCCAATAGTGCATGCGGCACCAACCGAAATGGCTTCTTGGCCGATACTCAAATATCCCTTACCAATCAAAAAGGGATTGGCCTTGGTCTGATTGGCACAAATGTAGTCAATTTGATTTTCGATAGTCCGGGTCAACAAGAGATAATGATACATCTCATGCAGCTTCTCCTCCGGAATTGGGGCCTTTTCATCATATTTCAGGGTATGGGTCGTCATATCGTCATCCTCATCTATATATTATAAGAGCGCGGGCATATAATGACCCATAGACACAACCGTCAAGGTTTCCTGAGAAAATTTGCCCCCATTGTAATTGGGGGCAACATGCTTGAATTTATGAAAGCTATGTCATGGGAGATGGCCATATTTGGCAATATGGTGGGTATGATTCACGCCTCAGAGGTCGATCCAGCCCTTAATACATTGACCGCACGATTCAGAGCTTCATCAAATGTCCCTAACACATTTTCCATGCCAATTGTGTCAAGCGACCCTGCTTGTTCCAACGCAATTAGTGGTTGGGCATGCACACCTGATAAAATCAATGTCGCCCCTGCCCGCCTACACCAACGACAGATATCCAATATCGCCCGAATACCCGTGGCATCCAATGCCAGCACGTGACGCAGACGCAAAATCATTACCTTAGGTGGTGTTTCAACAATGGTCAGGGCATTGCGCAAGGTTTCAGCAGCACCAAAGAAGAATGCTCCCTCTACTTCATAGACTTCAACGCCTTTGGGAATACGCGCTGGATCCACATGGTCGTCATGATTTTGTTGCTCTGCATCCGACAGCGCTTTGGTTAATGAGCGCACGGTTGTGGCATCTGTCATACGTTTTACAAATAACGCCGCTGCCATGAGCAGTCCGATTTCAACAGCTACCGTCAAATCCAGCAAGACTGTTAGAATAAATGTTGTCAGCAGGACCGCCACATCCATGCGCGGCGCCCGCAAGAGCGACTTGAATGAGCGCCACTCACTCATATGATACGCAACCATCATCAAAATGGCCGACAGTACACACAAAGGAATCAGTGAAGCCCACTTCCCAAACAATAGGACAATGAGCAACAGCACCAACGCATGGGTGATGCCTGCAATGGGTGTACGCCCTCCATTTTTAACGTTTGTTGCTGTACGCGCAATAGCACCTGTTGCAGGAATACCACCAAATAGCGGTGAGGCAATGTTGGCAATCCCCTGTGCAATCAATTCTGTATTGGAGCGATGATGACTTTCAATCATCCCATCCGCAACTGTTGCAGACAGCAGTGATTCAATTGCCCCTAAAAGCGCAATGGTCATAGCTGAGGGGATTAATTGTTTAATCTCTGATAAACTGGCGTGTGGCCAGTGAGGTTGTGGAAACCCCGACGACAGCTCACCAAAACGGGAACCAATGGTTTCAACTGGCAATTGGAAAAAATAGGCCACCACCGTTAACAACACAATGGCAATGATTGACCCTGGGATACGATGTGTCACCTTGGGCCATAAAATCAAAATTGCAAATGCCGACGTCGCGAGCGTTACAGTTACGGGATCCAGTTGCGGCAGCGCATGAAAATAGGCTTCCCATTTATCAATAAATTCTGATGGCAAGGTTGCCATCGGAAATCCAAAGAAGTCCTTCACCTGCGAAGTAAAAATAACCACGGCAATACCCGCTGTGAACCCCACTGTCAGCGGGTATGGGATAAACTTGATAATGGCACCCAAACGCAGTGACCCCATTAAAATGAGTAGCACTCCCGCAATGAGCGTACTGATGATGAGCCCATCCACTCCAAATTTTTGGACAATACCATACACAATAACGACAAACGCACCAGTGGGACCCCCAATTTGCACCCGAGAGCCCCCCAAAGATGAAATCAAAAAACCAGCAACAATGGCCGTGGCCAGTCCACGATCGGGCGTCACACCAGACGCAATCGCAAAGGCAATAGCGAGTGGCAACGCCACAATGCCCACAATAACCCCAGCCGCCAGATCTTTGCCCAATTGTTGGATGGAGTAGTGCTTAAGAGTGGTTAAAATCTTAGGGAAAAAGACCGCGTCGCGATTTTTCATGTGCGCGCAATACGCCTTTGCAATCACTGCTGTCAATTTCTTGTTTTTTCCCCCGCTTCATGATTTAGGGCTTCCATGGCACATGCCTCACAAACATCTCCTGTCGGCATATTGGGCGGCGGCCAATTGGCCATGATGCTGGGTGAAGCAGCGCAACGTTTAAATATGCCCACTTCAATATTGGAACGCAACAGTGCCTCCCCTGCCCACGCAGCACACTTTCCTGTTACCATTGGCGATTGGCGCAATCCCTCTGATCTCAAAACATGGCTTGCCTCCCTTTCCATTGTCACATTCGAAAATGAATTCGTGGATACCGGCGCATTGCGAGAGGCTGCACATTCAAATTTGCAATTTTTCCCATCACTCGACGCCATCGATTTAATTCAGGACAAATTATATCAAAAAGAATTTCTAAAAAATGCAGGGCTTCCGGTTCCACGATTTCGATCTGTGAGTACCATGGCGGACTGTGAAGCCTGCGCTGACGATTGGGGCTGGCCATTGGTATTAAAGGAAAGACGCATGGGGTATGACGGTAAGGGTACGTTTGTCTTACGTGGCCCGGATGCGCTTGACGGATTTTGGTCACACTATCATGCTGGCCGCGACTTAATGGCCGAGGAATTCATTCCATTTGCAACTGAACTCGCCATTCAAGTTGCCCGCGGAAAAGACGGATCTGTCGCGCATTTCCCAGTGGTAGAAACTTTTCAATCCAATAGCATCTGTTTGTGGGCCAAATGCCCTGCGCTCATCCCCCGCAACGACGCCACTGCCATTAAACAAATGGCAAGCACTGTCATAAATCAACTGAATGCCGTGGGCGTCTTTGCCGTTGAACTGTTTTATACCGCAAGCGGAGAAATTTTTATCAACGAACTTGCACCGCGTGTTCACAACTCGGGTCATTATACGATTGAAGGCTGCAAGACATCACAGTTTGAACAACACATCCGCGCCGTTAGTGGGCTCGCCTTAGGAGAAACATCACTCACCTACCCAGGTGTTGCCATGCTCAATATTCTTGGAGAGTTTGACGGTCAATGTGACATCCAATCCCCATCATCACTCGCTAATGGTCATGCTGCACTTCACTGGTATCACAAACAAGATTCCCGCCGTGGTCGCAAACTCGGACACATCACCGCTTGGGGCGACACCGCTAACGCTGCACTCGCCACAGCCATTGAAGCACGAAAGGAAATTGAATTATGTCCAAAAAAATAAAGCCATTGGTCGGCATTGTCATGGGGAGCGATTCCGATTTGCCGATCATGAAAGAAGCCGCAGCATCATGCAAAGAATTGGGTGTACCGTTTGAAATGCGCATTTTATCTGCACATCGCACCCCCAAAATCATGGCCCAGTACGCAGAAAGCGCCATTGCACGCGGCGTTCGGGTAATTATTGCCGGCGCGGGTGGCGCAGCACACCTGCCGGGTATGGTTGCGGCTATTACCACCTTACCCGTTATTGGCGTTCCAATTCCCACCAAATCATTGGCTGGCATGGATTCATTACTATCCATCGTCCAAATGCCTCCTGGTGTTCCTGTAGCAACTGTCTCCATTGGTGGCGGCCGCAACGCAGGACTTCTGGCCTGTCAGATGCTCGCAGCCTCCAACCCAGATCTTCACAGAAAGTTGGCGGCATTCAAAATGAAGCTATATAAAATGGTGGTTGGGAAAGATAGAAAACTACAAAGACGTAAATAGAACTCATGAAGAAATGGCTGATTTTTTTAATTGCTCTCTGTGCCGCCATTGGCGGTCTTCACTTTTTTGTACCTCCACACACACTTTCCAAAGAGCAGTATTTTATGCTCATTATTTTTATCTTGGCGGCACTGTTATGGATCACCGATGTCATTCCCCTTTTCGCAACAGCCCTTCTCATTATCGGCTTGGAAATCCTGATGCTGGCCAACCCAGGAAAGTGGGCCATCTTTGGATTTGAACATGCCACCCCTCCTACTGTACACGCCATTTTGGTTGGAGCCGTTGACCCGGTCCTCCTCCTATTTCTGGGTGGATTCTGTCTAGCACGTGTGGCCCAAAATAGCGGTGTTGATCAAACAGTATCTGCACTCATTGTTCGCGTCAGCAGATCACATCCTGCGCTTTTACTATTTAATATTATGTTGGCAACGGCATGCTTCTCAATGTGGATGAGCAATACAGCAACAACCGCTATGATGTTTTCGGTTCTTATTCCGCTGCTTAATTCATTTCAAAGGGAACACCATTCTTTTAAGAAGGCCTTTCTACTGGGTGTTCCATTTGCGGCAAACATTGGCGGCATGGGTACCCCCATTGGCTCACCGCCCAATGCAGTTGCTCTCGGATTTTTAGACCAACAAGGCTACTCCGTTGACTTTCTAAAGTGGATGGCCCTTGCGGTACCACTCATGCTGGGCCTATTAATTGTGACGTGGTTGCTATTATCAATCCATTTCAAACTCAAACAACCTATCAAACGACAACCGATTCCAAAGGCACCTCTCAATGCAAAGAAGTTCTTCGTAATCGTTATTTTTGCACTCACAGTCATCCTGTGGCTAACCAATTCACTCCACGGATTACCGTCCTCTTTGGTTGCACTCTTCCCCATCATTATATTCAGCATAACCGGCCTTTTGGGTCGTCATGATATTAATCATATTTCATGGGATGCATTAATTTTGATTGCTGGTGGATTGGCACTGGGTTCGGGTTTCATGATGACAGGATTTGATCAGGTACTGGCAGGGTGGCTCACATCAAGCACCAGTACCAATACCATACTACTTGTCATGCCATTTGTGGTGGCCACATTTGCACTCAGCACATTCATTTCAAACACGGCGGCTGCGAACTTACTATTGCCCATTGGCATTGCCTATTGCATGCAGATGAAATCGCTACTACCCGAGCTAAGCTATCAAATGGCCATTAGTATTGCGCTGTGCGCCTCTGTGGCCATGGCTCTTCCTGTCAGCACTCCGCCCAATCAAATTGCATATTCAGAGGGTGGCGTTACCACACGTGATTTTATTTTTCCGGGGTTGGTGATTGGAGGGTTAGGAGTAGTTCTGATTCTACTCTTTGGAAAGGCAATGATCCACTTTTGGGGCATCGCCTAAGTTTCTTAATTTCTGTGTCACAAATCCGAACACCTGAACATCAGTTATGAACACACATAGCAGCAACATTAACGCGCTCAACATCATCACTCCTGTATCTTACTGTTTCTAAATCACTTCTTATCAGCTTCATTTTTCTGACATCGCTGGCATGACAATTGAAGAATACACTCCCAACCAGGAGGTTTTATCATGACTGATCTCAGAAATATCGTTAGCACGCTGCGAACAGCAGTTGGCGTATTTGCACCGCAGGACACATATCATCGCTTGGAGTGGGTCCCGCCATCATCCTTATCAACGCCTGCTGCATCATGTTCCGTCAATACACTCGATCAATTGGAAGCCTTTCTTGCGCCAGTTCTACACTCACCAAAAGTGGATATTCATCAAAGCAATCGATCTCCTCACCGCACCCTCTTTGAATACACCGACGCTCAAAAGACATCGCAACATATTTTGGTAGAATACAATCAGATAACCCGCTTTGATCGCAATCAAAGCTGCACCATCAATTACCGGTTAGCCTACTATCTCATGGCAGGCACAAGTTATTTCCCGGCACCCCAGTTTGCACGAAATGCGTTTGATACTGCAGTTGTTAATTACATGCGTTGTCTTCAGGAGGATGCCAATTCTTGTGGCATGTTTGCGACTGTTGGATGGGGAAACAGTGATTCAGAAGCAAATCTGAGTCATTTCCCCTTTAAACCATTCGAAGCCACATTAGATAATCCTAATGGTACATTTAAATTGTCCTATCTATACTATTCAAAATTCCACAGAACAGTTCTGGAGTTTACACAATATTTCCTGGCAAGCTTAGAAGACGAAGTGCCCTCTATTCGTAACCACCATCGTGAATATCTTGAGGCATTAATTGATGCTGCCAATATCAAATCGCTTTCACGGTTTTCAAATGATGCCAACAAAGCAGAATTGAAGCGTCGGTATGATGTGCTCCGGCATTATTTAGCAACCCTCCTCAACACACCTGTAGGTCGCGCTAAATTTTGGGAATTAAGAGATCACCTTCCAGTTAAGTGTACCAAGGAGCGGAGCGCTTCTGACGATATTGTTGAGGTTGTTTGCCGATCTTCAGAACTAAATTTAGAAAGGAAATTGGCAATTCACACAGGAGCAACGCCGATACAAAGCACCCAAACTCCATAATACTGGCGTGCCCGGCAGGACTTGAACCTGCGACCCTCGGTTTAGAAAACCGATGCTCTATCCGGCTGAGCTACGGGCACATACTTTCAGGGCGCAGCTACCATTATTGTTAAGGGTTTTCTAGGACTTTATCAGGTGATCAAGCTTACCATCGTTTACAGATTTGATCCATTGTTCCCAAACCTCATTTGAATTAGGTAATGTAGGAAGCTGATCAAAAATAGCTTTATGCTGTGTTAACAGAGGCACAAATGAGCCCATCACATCAGTACTCATTGGCACTTTTCCAGTTTTCTTGAAGCTATTCCCCAAACGAGATTGTACATACGCCGCAAGAACCAAAGTTAAACGACCGTCATCTAAATCTACTGATTCTTCTTCAAGTGCGACCAATTGATGATCCAACATACGCGCAAACATTTTTAGGCGTCGCTCGGCAATAGCGACATCTGGCATCCCGGAACCCATTGCGTGACGTGATACTGCCGCTTCAAACAGAGCATCATATTCCTTACGCAAGGTATGAATTGCCCGATATTCCAAACGCCACATCGTTCCCGTTACTGTTCCATTATTACCAATGAACGAATCTAATAATGGGCTCATTGGTGTGGTCAAACTGGTCATATTGCGACTTGTCACCGCATATGCACCATCTAAATCTCCATCTTCCAAACGCTCGAAATGTTTATGACGACCAATCCATGGTTCTGAATAAGTTGGGAAGAATGGGTTGAGCACCGCACGTGAGGCAAGTGCCATGCTATATCCCACCAACTGTGCCCGCACGGTATCAATGCCCAAAGGTGCCTTCATAAAGGGTTCTGTCAAGACAGCCCCAAATCCATAGTCGAAAACACGGTTAACAGGCTGATAGTAGGGATCTGCCTCTTGGGCACGCGCACCAGCCACAGCATTAAGGGCCAAAACGCCGCCCAAATACGGCCCCAAATTATCCATCATGCCACGTACCGTTAGTTGTGGTGACCACTTTCCAACACCAACTCCAGTCAGTATATTTTCCACCTGCTCAAACTGGGAAGCCGCAATCCGAGGTTTAGCCCAGACGTATTTGAGACCGCCTGATGTTTCCACTGCACGCCACTCTCCAACAATGGGTTGCAGGGATTGCTGTAATTCTTCTGGAATGGCTGTTGGCTGTACACCGCTCTTCAAACGGAAGGTACCCACTTGACCAGCAGTACCCTTCTGCCATTGCCATACATGATCCATCTGATGAATGCTCAACCAATTGTTGACCGCAATATCGCCATTTGTATTGGCCAAATTGTATCTTACGGTACCATCTCTTGCAGTAGTTGCGCTCCACTTACCTTCAACGTTGATACGCAGCTGATCAAATTCCGCTTGCGTCAGTCCTTCACGTAATTGGAATCGGTATCTTGTAGCAGCGCTCGGTGGAATCCACTTGGAAGAAAATGTATTGGGATGCGCCGCCATAAAATCATCTAAAGCTACACCTCTTAATAATTGAGTATATTTGGACTCCGCTATCGTGAGATTGGGAGGTGCTATCCATTGTTTGACGGCTCCTTTACGGCGTGTCACTGAGCGAAGAGCATTTGAAACGCGGGGGAATCGTTCAGCAATGGGCAACAGGACTTCTTTTCCAAATACAAAACTGCCAAAGTGACGACGTCCCATTAACACTGGCTTCCGGACTAGGCCAGTGGCAAGGGTCGAAAACATGTTGGATACAAAGCAACGCTTACCATCTGGTCTCGTAATGGGACGATCCTGAAGGGCCTGAATACCCACTTCACCCGCAGTATTCATGACCAACGAGACCACTTGACCACTAGCGCTCACACCTAAAATATAGGTGCCCATAGCCTCATTCCACAATAGTGCACCACCACCCCAACCCAACATGTTATTCACAGACATATCCAACTTCAAATCGTAATTTTCATCGGTAACCATATCTGCAGCTATACCAAAGCCCGCAATCCCCATACGCCACATGCTACCAGGCGCTTTCATGCCCTTGACAACACTTCTACCCATTGTTTTCAGACCAGCAGAAAGTTGCGCACTCAAATCCACAGCGATGGTCCCTTCAGCAGCACTCATCGCTGATGCACTTGCACCTTTTGCTAACAGTGCCTTACCAAGCGTCCCAGCTGTTTCTCCAACAGGCCCCATAGGTGCACCCAAAACCATGGATGCGTACAACCCAAATTTCCATCGACTTGAACGGTTCTCCCATTCATCTTGCGTCACAAGCGCAAGACCAGTGCGTGCTGCCTGGGCCGTTTCAGCTGAATGCCGTGCAATATTCACCTGGCGATCTGCCACAAGTCCGCCACCGGCACCAAGACCACCACCAAACATAATAATAGCACCAATACAAATGGGCGCGTCAGGACCACAGAGCAGGCCAGCGCCCAAAGACGCCAACCAGCCACCCGCCATCGCACCACCAATAGGTGCTGCCATGTTTTCAACATCACTGTCACTGACCCAATATCGACTGGCAGCAAGCATTTTGGCACGTTCACCCTCTGGCACATGCGAGACATCAACCGCTGGATCTAATTGAGCATTGCCATCAAACAACCATGAGCTTTCGGTACGCAGTTGATTCATGCGCATTTGCACGGTGGCAGTCTTGCCATAACGCGGCAGCACATTGGCCAACACACCTCGAATAGAGTCTTGGGGTTGGTCCAGCAATAAATTTGCGTCCCAATTAAGCGCCCAAAACAATTGACCCATCACGTTTGTAGAAGGATCCTTCGCATCATTCGTCATGTATGGTGTGGACATCTCTTGAACAGCTTTGGCCATCGGAAGCAGATCGTTCTTTAGCCGAGCAGATGCAGCCGCTTGCCCTTCACTCATATGCAATGATTCAATCGGGCCACCACGGCTGAGCCAGCGCGAAGTCACCAACTGTAAATCTTGAGTCATGAGATACGCTTCGTCATGACTCACTGACGTGTATTTAAGCCGATTAATGCGTTCAAACAACGCGGCTTCTAAGAAACCAATGTCGCTTTGTGCTTGCTTAGCAGCGGTGGGATCTTGCAAATCAGTAAGCGCCAAACGATACGACATCTGCCATGCCAATTCCTCGACGTTACGAACCTGCTCGATTGAGCCGGAATAAGCACTGGATTCCACAATATCTGAGTTGTCAGGTGTGTAAATAATGATGGGTTCTTGCTCAATTAACTGGGTCTTTTGACCAGCAACTTGCTCCCATGGAGATGTGATCACATCCCGTAAAGCAGCCCAATCCCCCTGCTCCACACCCTCTTTAATAGCCCGTTCACCCAACTCCTGCATATCCACAGAGCGTACATTGCGTACTTCTAATGGGCCCGATGCTTCAAGACCATCTGCCGTTGAAGTTGCTGGCACAATTACTGTTGGATAGTTGGCAATCGTCTCAGCATCAGCATTCATTAAGCCTTCTGGCATATGCACAATGACTGGCTGTTCAAATTTTGGAATAGATGCGTGCGTTCTAGCTTGCTGCAACATTGCTGGGATTCTTGATCGAATCTCGGCTAATTGTAAGCGATGTTCCTGTTTTTCAGCACTAGAATATGTTTCAAAAGCTTGCAGTTCATACCACACTGCTATTGCAGCGTTTTTATTCAGTAATCGCGTCTGTTGAGCAGCCCGTTCATAATAATAACGCGCCAGAGTGGATTCACGCAGGTCAGAATAAGCATCACCTATTGCGCCTAAAACATCTACATCCAGCAAGGCATTAGAAGCACTCCTATTGCCTGACAAAACTTGTGTTAGATGCAATTCGACCCAGTCCCTTGCCAAGGTACGCTCACGATCAATTTGCTTCCACACGTCGTTAAGCTCCACTGGTGCAAATTGAACAAAACCTGGTTGATCATAATCTTCTGCTTCAGTCGTGGCCTTCAATAGGAGTCCATGTGAGCTGAGATCGGTTGCCGCATATGCAGCGCGGACCAGTGAAACCACTGCCTGCAAATTGTGAGAAGATTGCTTCTGAGGATTATATGTTAATTGGGCAGTATTCCATTCGTTACTCTGAGACAGAGAATCTTCCCAACGCTTATGCGCTGCATTTATCCAAATACCACTAGTATACGCTTCAAGATTTTGTAGTGCTGATTGGCAGCGTGTCGATACACTTTGAAAAACGCAGCCATCCAAAAGCTGTGCAAGATCAGCAGGGCTTATCGCTGGCCATTTTTCTGGGCTTAACGTTGTTGCTGTAGCTATAGAGGGATAAGAATCTTGCTTACATGTAACGCGTTGGTGTGGGTCACAAATCGCTGTCATCAAAAGTTTCCATTTCGTTAGAAATTGAAGATTCTGAATTACCTAATGGCAGCCGCATTTATATGAAAGATCGAAAGACCACAACGGATTGAGTGTGAACTCATTGTGACATACAAGATATTGTGGATAACTTTATAAGACTTGAAGCACTGAATGTGAAATCGGAGTGATTTTTGATACAATTTTATTGGTCGGGGCGACTGGATTCGAACCAGCGACTTCTTGCTCCCAAAGCAAGCGCTCTAGCCAGGCTGAGCTACGCCCCGTCTCCTCCCCAGTGGGGAGGGAGCGCCTTATGACCCATTTTAGCAATTGAGGTCAAGGATTACTAAACTGATTCTTTTAGTTGCTGTATTGGCCCGTTGCAGTTGCCCCAGAGACGGTAAACTCTTGGAAAGTACAGACGGGGTTAACGGAACCACTGCTTCGGGCAGACAAATAAACCGAAACATCTCCCGCAGGATCCGTCCAAACACCATTGGTAAAGAGGTTTGTATAGGAAGTCCCATCACTACTGTATGCCGTTGTCGTAGCACCGCCTGAAATCGTTATACGAACATAGACCGGCGACGCGGGCGCAGTGGCAGATACATCCACACCAGCACCACCATTCGTCGCAAATCCGTTAACCTGCACCTCACCCGCATAAACCAATCCAACGGACGCACTGTTATCAAACCCAGAGAAGATTCCTAGCGTACACCGTTCACCCGATTCGGTAATATTCGAATAGCCAATTTTGGCTGTTAACACAATCGCTGTCGTACTCGACGGAAACGTCTTGGTTGCGGTTGGTTCTGTATTTTGAGCTGCCCCAGATGTCGTTGGGGTAATCACTAAATCCCCACTTACAGAGGTAAACGTACCTGCATTCGCTGCATTCGATGGTGTCCAACAAATAGTCGAGCTGCTTGAGAATGTGGCTGTACTAAAATCATCGCTCGTGCCGCACCCCGTCGTATAAGTAAAGGTGGTTGCCGCAATAGGATCCCCACCGCTCGATGTCACTGAGGTCGGTAAGGTAAGTACACAGGTCTGCATCTGCGGTAAGGCAGCGGATGGTGTGAATGTAATTGTAGGATTACTACCTGTCCCTGTTGTAAAGCTCTTACTTGTTGAGGCTGGGCATTCCAACGTGACCGATCCGAAACTGTCGGTATCCATCGCCGTGGAGAATGTGGCCGTCAGCGGTGCAGCAATTGCACCTGAAATATCAGTCGTGCCACTCGTATTAATTGTCGTACTGGAACCCGAACTCAACAATGTTCCCGTCAAGCTCACAGTAGGCGCTGTCGCAGCGGCGGTCGTAAACGTATAGCTTTTGGCGGTTACTGCCGTCCCACTCGAATTGGTTGCACCGGTTCCAACAGCCAAGGTACACGACGTGCTTGCAGGGAGTGTAGCCGATGGTGTCACTGTATATGCAGTACTTGTAGTACCAGAGGTTACCTGCGCAACAGTAATGGTCCTGCTCGTACTACAAGTCAATGTCACACTACTGGTCGTAACTGTACTCGCCAGCATGGCTTGGGAGAATGTTAATGTATAGGCGGCTGTACGACTGATACCGGTTGTTCCAGATGTTGCGATCGTCGTACTTCCCTGCACCAGTGACGACACCGTTGGCACTGTAGAGGCCGTGGTAAATGTAAACGTGACAGTCGATGCCAACGCGGTCCCCGTGGAACTTGTAATAGACGTGCTCAACGTCATCACACAGCTCACCCCTTCTGCCAAACTACTCGCAGGTGTAATGGTGTAATTTGAGTTAGTAACGGTAGCAATCGTGACAGTCTGGCTTGTGGCATCACAACTCAACGTCACATTGGTCGTGTTGACTGTTGCGCTATTCATTGCCGTAGAAAAATAGAGGGAGAACGCAGCTGCCACAGGTATATCAGTGGTTCCAGTCGTCGCAATCAAGGTACCATCCGTTGTGCCAAAGGCCGAAACTGCAGGAGCAGGTACTGTATTGGTGCTGGTACTGAGCTGGTCTCCGCACGCGGGAGTGAGCGAGATAACACCCAAAGCTAGTAACCGAAATAGCGCTTTATAATGACAAGCTGTCGACATAAATATCCCCCGATAATTATACTAGAAATTTAGGAAATCATAGTATCATCAGTTGTGGGTACATGACAAATCAAATATGCATCATATTTTTGGAGTCTGGTCAATTACGCAACCATGCTATTGGACCTTTTCGCGTGCCAAATCTACGATCACCGACTGGATATCTCTAACGGCCTTACCGCGATGACTAATGGCATCCTTAAACTCCGGTGATAGCTGTGCCATCGTCAGATGGTATTCCGGAATTAGAAAGACGGGATCATACCCAAATCCTTTGTCGCCTGATGGTGCCGAAGTAATGAGGCCATCACACTGTCCCGTCCGGATCCATTCACGACCATCCGGGCATACCAATGCCATCACGCAGAAGAAACTCGCGAGACGATCTTTGTCACTCTTCCCATGAACTTTTTCGAGCAGTTTAGTAATATTTTCTGCTGACGTTGCGTTAGGCCCCGCATATCTTGCCGAGTAAATTCCGGGCTCATCGTTAAGGGAGTGAACCACCAATCCCGAATCATCTGCCAATGCTGGCATCCCTAAAATCGAGCAAACCGCCCGTGCTTTAATCAACGCATTATCTTTAAAGGATTCGCCATCTTCAGGTGGAAGTTTTACTGAATCAAATTCGCGCAAAGACCGCAAGTGCACTGGCCACCCCTTCATCAGGCGTTCAAACTCTGCCATTTTTCCCTGATTATGTGTCGCAATTACAATTTCCATGTGTGCAGAATACCATGTTTAGACTTCAAAGCACAAGTTGTGCTTCACGACAGTCCATGATACGGCGCACTTATGTTCAAACATGTTACACGTACTTTGCTATCAATTTTGTTTTGCACTCTAATACCACAGTCAACCCACGCAAAACCCGTAAAAGGGTTTCATACAGGGCCTTACCTGCAATTGGTTACAGGTGCCGTTAGTGCAGATTTTGACGTTAATCTACAGAATGGAAGCCCAACCGGACGCGATGTGGAGTTTGCCGTTGGATTTATGTTTGGATGGCACATCAACGACCACATTGGTCCATTTTTGGAGGCCCGATATTCAACCGATGGCAATAGTGGTAGTCGACTCCACATCATCAATGGTAACGTCGGTGCCACCTACACATTTATTTTTGACGCACTGACCAATTTCAAATCACTACGCATTTTACCATTCTTAGGTCCAGACGTTGCCATGCAAATTGCTGCACTTCCTTCGGACCCAAGCGTTGGCACAGGAGTTGTGGACCGCTATGGGGTCGGTCCAGGTGTTGTCGGTGGAATCAATTTTCTTTTCTCTCGTTATGTTTACCTTGGTGTCATGGCACAAGGCGACTTTCCCTATTTCATCGAACGCTCGCAAGTGATTTCCGGTTCATCAACTCCTGTATATGCAGGTGGCTGGGATAAACAATGGGGTGTTTCGTTCAACACCGGTGTACACTTTTAGTCATCTTCCCAGCTTGACTTTTACTCTTCACTTCGGATAGTGAGCCAATTCCCAGTGGGGGGATTTCACAACAAAACAGATCGATACTTTGAAGGATGATACCCTATGAGAACCATCCGTAATATTTCTCTATTTAGCCTAGCAATAGTTTCCGGTTTGGTAATGATGTCCTGCGGTAGTGCCCTGAATAAGAACTTGGATGATGCCCGTTTTGCTTTGGACAAATCAGACTACGCTTCAGCAATTACGTCTGCAACTGCAGCCACGGTTGCTTCGCCTACCGATCTGGATGCATTCAATTTACTGTCGTCTGCATATTCAGGCCAATCTGGCATCAACCTACTAACTCTTGCGCAAGTATTAACCAACTCGTCCAGTAGCACCACTATCTTTAGCGATATGCACGCGGAGCTCGCAACAGAACTTACCCATACAACCACTGACTATTCCTCAGGATTTACAAGCCTTTCTTCAGCCATAAGCACTCTCTCTGGTTACACAGGAACCATTAGCTCGAATAGCAGTGTGGTTCAAAATGAGTATTACTTCCAACTTGGCCTTTTAATGTATATTCAAGCTATTGCTCTCCCCACAATCACTGCACAGCCTGGAACAACCGCAGGTGGCGTGGCCATCACCCAAAGTAACATCACAGCTGCACAAACCCTAACTGTACAAAACGACTTTATTAGCGGTTATGCAGCACTGGCAAATCCGGCCACTGGTATCCTGACAAGTAATGCTCTCCTGACGGGTATGAGTCAGAACTATTGCGTGTTAAAAAATGCTACAGTGGCCACTGGAACAGCAGCATCGGGCATTAGCCAGACTGTTTTACAAGATCTGACTGTGTGTCAGCTCAATACAAGCTACGCAGGCCCATTTGCCAGCGGCATTGCGAATTGTGCAGCCTTTGACTTTAGTGTTTGTGACGGAACTACAGCACCTGCCTTATAAAATGCAGACTAACTCTTTTGAGGGGCTTTTATTATGACACGATCATTACTGCGACACATAGGATTGGCCATTACACTATTTGGAATTTTGGCCCCCACACTTGCATCAGCCCAAACATCCATCCCTGACCGCTATCCAAATCTTGGTGCAGGTGCACGCCCACTTGGCATGGGTAGTGCCTTTATCACAATGCCCGGCAGCGATATTAACGGACAATTTTACAACCCTGCTTCCGCAGATGACTTCCATCAAGACTGGGAGTTTGAAGTCATGGATATATTCGGTCAGGCTGACTCCAAATCTTACTCTGTTTTCAAAGACCTAAGAAATATGGCTAAGGACATCAGCAATTCTTCTACAACCAATGGTAAAGTCTCTGCATTCCAAACGTTCTTCAATCAGCATGTTGGGCAGTTTGTTGAAATTGACTCACGTATCATTCCCTATGCCATGCGAAGAAAGCATTTTACAGGCACCGTGATTGCTGAAGCCAATACAGTGCTTTCAATGCGTAATCCCGCCTTTCCAAACATCCAGATGAAAGGTACTGGCGATGGTGGCATTTTTCTATCGACTGCATGGGAGCTATTCGAAGGATTCCAGGCCGGTGTTGCAGCAAAAGCATTGTATCGCATGAACATCGATACAACAGTTACAACGGCTGATATTATTGCTCAATCTAAGCTGCAAAATATCATTGGCTTGAAACAATGGAATAAGGGAATCGGTGGTGGTGCAGATATTGGTGCAAAATACACACTGCCTATCTGGGATTCTTGGGCACCTGTCTTGGGCGCAGTCTGGCAGGATATTGGTGATACGCGATTTAAAGCATTTAAGTCGCAAAACGGCGGTACCCCATCGCGCATCAAACAATCTGTCACAACTGCAATTGGTGTTCACCCAGAGTTAGCCGACTTCAGACTTCATATTGAATTTTCAGCATCGCAACTCAACCAAGACATGGACTTTTTGCTCAAAACGCACGGCGGTGTTGAGTTAGAATGCCCTCGCCTTGGTATCTTTAAGCTAAGTCTCCGAACAGGTGTTAACCAGGGCTATCCCACTGGTGGTGCCACACTTGACTTTGAACACGTCAAACTCACCCTACTTGCTTACGGTGAAGAGGCAGGTCTCGTGAAGCGTGAAAAAGGCATCTACCATTATGGTGCCGAACTCAACTTCCCGTTCTAACCTCTGATATTCATTACATATAAGCGATTATCCGAAGCGCCTAAGTTTTATCGCGATACCCACACAATGCCTCTCCAACCCTACGCGGCATTGTGTGGGTATACCATTCGTTCAATGCGGCTCACATGAGTGAAGTATGAGCGCGCGCCAGCGTTCGGCGCCAAACCCCAGCAGGCGTATGGCGCCGAACGCTGGCGTGCGTTGAACTGAATGAACTTTAATCGCTTTTATGTAAATTATTCTGCGAGAGCTGGCGGAAGATCACCCATGGCAGGTTCCATGGCGCGTGATAAGTTTTCAAAGCGGGTATACGAGTTCAGGAATGCCAAGCGTGCCGTTCCAATGGGACCGTTACGCTGTTTGCCAATAATTACTTCAGCAACACCCTTATCAGGAGTTTCTTTGTTATACACTTCATCACGATACACAAAGGCAATAACGTCCGCATCTTGTTCTAATGCACCAGATTCACGAAGATCAGACAATTGTGGGCGTTTATCCTGACGTGATTCCACGCTACGATTCAACTGCGATAATGCAACAACTGGAACATGCAATTCTTTAGCAAGTGCCTTCAATGACCGTGAGATATCTGAAATTTCACGCTCGCGACTTTCTGAATAGCGAGCACTGCCGCGTACTAATTGTAAGTAGTCTACAATAATCATGTCTAGGCCCTTCTCACGTTGCAAGCGCCTACATTTTGCACGCATTTCCAAAACGGTCTGGGCAGCAGCATCGTCAATATAGATGGGTGCTTCGGATAATAAACCAGCCGCTTTTGTCAATTTGGGCCAATCAGATTCATGTAAAAATCCAACACGTAAGCGCGAGGCATCAACACGTGCTTCAGAACATAACAGACGTTGTACTAACTGCTCTTTGCTCATTTCCAAAGAGAATACAGCTACCCGGAAACCCGCATGAATTGCGGCATGGCCAGCCATATTCAACGCCAATGCGGTTTTACCCATCGATGGGCGACCTGCAATAATTACCAAGTCCGAAGGCTGTAACCCCGATGTCATATTGTCAAATTCTTCAAAACCAGTTGGGACACCTGTTACAGCATCCTTCTTTTCGTATAGCTGCTCAATCATCTTAAAACTATCTTTTACGATGTCTTTTACATGCGCAAACGACTTGTTGATTCTGCGCTGCGCAATTTCAAAAATGATTTTCTCAGCTTGATCCAGATACTGTTCAACATCTCCTTTGGAGTCATATCCCTTTTGAATAATTTCTCCAGCACCGCTAATAACATGCCTTAACACAGACTTGTCATACACAATTCGCGCATAGTGGGCGATATTCGTTGTGGCAGGCACCTGATCAACCAACATGGCTAAATATGCGGGGCCGCCAATATCATCCAAGCGCCCTTCTTTCTTAAGCCAATTGGTAACGGTAATCAGATCGGAAGGCTCATTCTTTTGGTACTGGGACAAAATGGCCTGATAAATAACTTGGTGGGTTGGACGATAAAAATCCTCAGGGCGCAAAATCTCAATGACCTGATTGACGGTCTCATTATCGATTAGCATCCCCCCCAAAACAGACTGCTCCGCCTCAACGTTTTGTGGAGGCAGATGCCCGCTTGAGGCTGTATTATCAGCCATGCTCCCCCTCAGTTACTTCGTGCTAGCAACAACGTTCAAAGCAACCTGTGCAATTACGTCAGACTGTAATTTAACAGGGATTGAGTAGCTTCCAACTTGTTTGATATGCTCTTTAAGTTGAATCTGTTGTTTTTCAACAGACTGACCCTTCGCTTTGATTTGTGCAACGATATCTGATGTGGTCACAGAACCAAACAGCTTGCCCTCTTCGCCCACTTCAACTTCAATGGTCAATTGCAGTTTAGACAATTCGGCTGCTTTGGCTTGTGCTTCTGCTGTCAGTTTGGCCTGCTTTGCAGCGGCAACTTTGCGAAAATGCTCAAGTCCTTTAAGGTTACCTGCATTGGCAAGCACTGCTTTTTTCTTTGGAAGTAGAAAGTTACGGGCAAATCCTGCACGCACTTTGACAATTTCACCGGCTTTACCCAGAGCTTCCACATCTTCTTGAAGAATGATTTCCATACTGCCTCCTTAAATTATACTAAAGATCGTTTCTCGATCCGTCTAAAATCTACCCAATAATCAAATAACCCTAATACAACCATAATGATCAATGCTGTTTGAAAGAACAACAAGATCAATCCATACCATACCCAACGGAAAATTCCGTCACGCTGACGTCGAATGTAGTACACCAAAATCAACGCCCCCTGCAGCAGGAATAAACCACCCAGTGCAAGTAACCCGTTAGAAACCACTGGAATCATAATTGCCATTTTCATGACATATAGGTTGGCAAAGTACAGTGCACCCAGCACAATCACGAGCCAAATGCAAAAACTTGGCGCCTTCCAGCGTGTTAGCCCTCCCTGATATTTCATCCAGAGTGAACGTGGCACCAACCACTTTCCCAATAGTAACGTCAGCATCGTTGCCGCAAGGCCCATCAACCAAACAATTGCAGGCAACATAACAAAAGAAATGCCACCCATCATTTGTTCACCAACAGCCTTCAGCATTGCCAACTGATCCTGTGGGATATTGGCAGCCTCGTAATAGGCAATGGTCTGGTGAACAACATGGTCCACTTCTGTAGTAATAAACTGCCCCACATCTTGCCCAAGGTAAGTTGGCCCATATACTACAACTGCTACCACGGCTGCAGCTAAGACCAGGCTCCCAGACAGTACCGGAATAAATATGGCACGTCCGGTACCCCATTGGTTCAGAACAGCCACCCCCATGGCGATTCCCACACACTGATAGAAAACAAGTGATGCCATCCACCAGTAGGTGTTCCACCAAATTTCGGGGGCACTTGCAGGCACATCGGCCAATTCAGGGCTCATAAAGTGTTGCATGCCCCAAATCCAAGCAAAGGTAACTAAGATGTAGCCAGCTGCCAAAGCCCATCGACCCCGTGTAATCAGCGCATATATCGGCACTGATACGCTGCTAACGAATATCGTAATGACAAAGAACGCAAAAAACGTAAGACCCAAAAGTAGTTGGATCATGTCAACTCAATTAGAAGTTGGCGTGGCGAACCTGTGTGGCGGTAAATGGAATATACGCCAAGATTCGAGCACGTTTGACTGCTAATGTAACTTCTCGTTGGTGAAAGGCACAATTGCCCGTAATGCGGCGTGGTACCAAACGACCGCGCTCAGTGACAAAACCCAAAAGAAGTCTGCCATCCTTATAATCAATGCGCAGCTCTTTATCTTGGCAAAAGCGACAGCTCTTTTTACGACCTGTACCAAACTTCTTTTTGTCATTTTTCTTATCAAACTTTTTGTCAAATTTCTTCTTAGGCATTGGCATTCTCCTCAATGGCTTCCGTCACTTCTTCGGTTGCCTCTTCTGACTTGCTTGCTGCTTCTGCAGCAACTGCAGGTGCAGCCATAGCTTCAGCTAATTTTTCTTTACGGACACGAATTTCTTCGAGGCGAACTTTTGCATCGACATTTTCACCAGTCTTAACGGTCAAAAATTTGAGGATGCCTTCATCAAGACGCAAAGTACGTTCTACTTCGGCCACAACAGCGGTATCACCGGTGTAGTCGATAAAAACATAATTTCCCTTGGCTTGCTTTTCGATACGATATGCCAGGTTTTGGCGGCCCATAATCTGAAAATCCAGAACAGCCCCATTGTGGCGCTCAATGACGGATTTAATACGATCCGATAATTGGCGGACAGCGTCATCGCTCAATTCAGCACGAACGATAAACGTGGTTTCATACTCACGCATGCGTGACTCCTTTTGGTTCCGGACGGCGGAATTGCCACCCGTTCTGCCCCATTCTAAAGATGGGACAAAGGTACATCTTTATTCACTATGAAAAAGTTGCATTGCTTTGGCAGCACCCTCTGTTACAAAACAGTGCAACGCCTCACATGCACGGTCAATCTCTTGCTGAACCTCGTTTTTTTCACTCCCTGCAAACGAGCTCAACACATAATCAGCCACTGGTTGCTGCCCTTTAGGGCGACCGACACCAACACGCAACCTGTAAAACCCCTGTGTACCAATAGATTCAATGATCGACTTAATTCCATTATGGCCCGCCGCACCCCGACCAAATGCAAACTTGATTTGACCAAGTGGCAGGTCAATCTCGTCATGTACCACCACCAAATCGTCACCTGTCCAGTGATAAAAGTTCCACCACCCCTGCACAGATTGGCCACTCAAATTCATGAACGTTTGGGGCATAATCAGCATTGCTTCTTGCTGCCCCACGCGGCCCTTACCATACTCACTTTTAAATTTTTCACGGTCACACGCAATATGGTGTTTGTCTGCAAATGCGGAAACAACCATAAATCCAATATTATGTCTCGTCCGCGCAAACTCTGAGCCTGGATTCCCAAGCCCTACAATACCCAACATGAGTTACTTCCCAGCCGACTTCTTCTCAGCAGCGGGGGCAGCACCTTCAGCAGGGGCAGCACCCTTATCGGATGGAACCGCACCAGCAGCAACTTCACCTTCAGCAGGAGCAGCTGCAACAACTTCTTCTTCCTTCGCAGGTGGGACAACTGCCAAGATGGTAAAGTTCACGTCATGCGGACATTCAACACCTTCAGGAAGCTTCAAATCATTAATGTGAACGTTATCACCAATATTCAATGCACTGATATCAACCGAAATAAATTCTGGGATGGATGTTGGCAGACATTTGACATGCAATGTACGGCGTTGAATATCGAGAACACCACCCTCTTTGACACCTGGGGACTTGCCTTCGATATGCAGAGGAACCTCGACTTCAATCTTACGCTTTAAGTCGACAACTTGAAAATCAATATGGGTAAAATCACGGGTAATGGGGTGTGCTTGATAATCACAAACACGGGCCATGATGTTTTCCTTTCCACCAATATTCAAATCAATCAGTACGTTGAAGCCAGCCTTTGTGCTCACGGCTTTACGGACTTCTTTATTGTCCACGGCAATGCTCACTGGTTTATGCTCACGACCATACAGAATGGCTGGAACCTTACCGGCATTACGTAAACCATTGTTCAGAGACTTACCCGCAACACGTGCCTCTGCATTTAATGATGTCTTTTCCATTTTCCTTCTCCTTTACACAAACAGTGATGATACCGAATCCGCATTATGAATGCGGCGAATGGCTTCCGCTAATAGCTCAGCCACAGATTTCACCTTGATTTTGTCACACGCAGCCACATCGGCCCGTGTTTGAATGGTGTCGGTCACCACCATTTCTTTCAACTTTGATTCTTTGATCCGCTGCACAGCCGGCCCCGACAATACACCATGGGTCGCAACTGCGCGGACTTCCTTTGCACCGTGGTCGATGAGTGCATCCACCACCTTGCAAAGAGTGCCCGCTGTATCAATCATATCATCTACTACAACTGCTACCTTGCCTGACACATCACCAATCACGTTGGATATTTCTGCCTTGTTGGGCGCTGGACGACGCTTGTCGACCAAGGCCAATGGCACATGCAACTTACTGGCGAACATGCGTGCACGTTCTGCACCACCGACATCGGGTGACACAATGACCATATCGTCTGTTGGCATTGTTTTAACATAGTCTAAAAGAACAGGTGCCGCGTATAAGTGATCCACCGGAATATTAAAGAACCCTTGGATCTGACCCGCGTGAAGATCACATGCCAACACACGATTAGCGCCAGTTGCCGTCACTAAATCAGCAACGAGCTTTGCTGTAATGGGTGTACGTGGCTGAACTTTACGTTCCTGCCGGGCATAACCATAATATGGAATCACAGCCGTGATGCGTTCCGCACTTGCGCGCTTTAACGCATCGATCATGATTAACAACTCCATCAAATTTTCATTGGCAGGTTGCGATGTAGGTTGAATCACAAAGACATCCTGACCGCGCACATTTTCACCAATTTCAACCCACGTCTCACCGTCGCTAAAGCGCTTCACTTCTGCTTTTGACAGCGGGATGCTCAGGGATTTACAAATCGCTTCAGCTAACGGGCGATTTGAATTTCCCGAGAACACCTTGATGTGGTTTGCTGCTGGCATAAACTCCTTAATAATTCCTAACACCTTGCTGGGGCGCTAGGATTCGAACCTAGGGATGCTGGAATCAAAATCCAGTGGCTTACCACTTGCCGACGCCCCAAAAACTACTCACAACTTAATGTTTCAGTAACAAATACTTTCCAACCCGGCTGCTTAATTTTTTCGGCAGCGCGTTTTGCATCTGCATCAGACGAAAAAATCCCGAATACAGTTGGTCCGCTGCCACTCATTTGACTGGCAACTGCACCCAGCTGGATCAGGTCTTCGCGAATGCTGCGAATAATGGGATGAAGCTCTTCGGCCACACCTTGAAGATCATTCTCTAAAGTGGCTGCAACCTCTTGCAATCCCTCAAAAAGTTGGGGGCAACTACCACGCGACTTTTGGGGTGTCAATTGCAAATCATAGGCTTTATAGACGGTTGGCGTGGCCAGATGGAAACCTGGATTGACCAGCAAAATCGATAACTTAGGAAACTTCGTTAAAGCAGTGATTTTTTCACCAATGCCTTCACAGACAGCTGGCACCCCGTGGCAGAAGAATGGAACGTCGGCGCCCAGCTTAACGGCGTACTCCCCCAACTGGTCAGGACTGAGCTCTAAGCCCCAAAATGTGTTCAATGCCAGGAGTACAGCAGCGGCATCACTTGACCCACCCCCCAAGCCTGCCCCCACTGGGCAGTGTTTGTTGATGGCAATGGAAATGGCCTGAGGAAATGGCGCTAGAGGCAGCAACGCTGCGGCGGCGCGATAGCACAAATTGGTTTCATCACATTCCAAGGCAGGGTCTGTACAGGTCACCGTGATAGTTGTCATTTCAGTTGGGGTTATCGTCACAGAGATTTCGTCCCCAAATGCGAGCGGCACCATGACCATTTCCAAGTCATGATAGCCATTCGGGCGAGTCCCCGTAATGCGCAGGATCGTATTAATTTTAGCTGGTGCTAGGCGTGTCACGGTTGGCATGTGGGGCGACTAACAAAGATGGTGCAGATAGACAAGAGGTGAGTGTGTTTACTTTAGCTCGGCATGCACGACTTCGGCGCTGGCTTCTTTACTGACATACGACACGGTAATCACACGAACGTTGCGGACACCGAGTGCTTTATAAAAACCAAAGAATACCTCGGCTGATATAGCCTGCGCATTTTCAATACTAATGTCGATTTTGTTATCTTGCGTTGGAATCAGTGCGTTATGAAAATTGAAAATAACGACTCCTGCACTTTCACATGTTGCAGGATCCACAGTTAATGATTCCGAATGTCTCACCTTCTTCGGACGTGTGGATAATGAGAGTGGTGGCTCAAAATTAAGAACAGTATCAGAAAGGCATGTGCCTTCGCTTGCACCTGCCACGAGTTCGGGCACCTTTTTGACATCTTGGCGTTGCTTTTGGGCCAATGCAAACAAGCGACTCGTTATTGTTCCGTATTGTTCAACGTCTGCCGCACTCACACGGCTCAAAAAGACAGGATGCCCCTTATACGGCTCAACCCGTCGCCCAATTGTCTTCCCTTTTGAAGTATCATCATAGAAGGACACCTTTTGATCTGCTGTATCCAACACGCCATTATTGTTGGAGTCCTTGAATGCAAAGCCCTTCAAGTTGTCACGACGAGGTTCTTTTTGGACAAACGCAACTATCGTTGTCTTAGGAAAGCTAATAACAGTCTTTGCAATATAGTGATTCGACACGCATTACTCCTTGATTTAATGATATGGGCCATATCGACTAATGGCCAAAAAAGTTGCTTACTGATTGCGCTTTGCCGCAAAACCGCCTACTGGCCTGATAATTCAGTTCTTCACCGGAGGCAACATGGGTTTAACCAAAGTGGCCTTCCCAAATACGGACCGACGCGGCTTTACAGAAACCGTCAAACAGCGCGTTGCAACTTATTTCAAGGATAACCAGATTTCACGACACGCCAACGCGCAGATGCTGGCCAAGACTGCATTTTATGTTGGTGGCTTTGTGGCACTTTATGCGCTTGTCATTTCAGGCGTACTTTCAATTCCCGAACAACTTTTGGTCATGATGCTTCTGGGATTTTTTCTGGCAGGCATTGGGTTTAACATTGGGCACGATGCCATTCATGGGTCCTACTCTGCAAATCCCAAAATCAATCAACTTATGAGTGGTGGATTTGAATTCATTGGTGCGTGCACCTACACCTGGCGCATCCGTCACAATGTCATTCATCATTCATACACCAACATTGTGGGGTCCGATGGCGACTTGGAATCCATGCCACTGTTGCGTTTTTGTGTGAAGCCGGGACTTAAGTGGTATCATCGCTACCAGCATTGGTACGCGCCATTCCTGTATTGCTTCGCATCACTGGTTTGGATTTTCAAAAAGGATTTCGTCCACATCATGGAAGAACGCCGCGATCAACGCATGGGTCACAAGCCACCGGCAATGACGTATGCCACACTTATCTTTTTCAAACTGTTCCATCTGACATTGTTTTTGGTGGTGCCATATTTGACCTTGAATGAACCCTTTTGGGTGATCGCGCTGGGCTTTGTGCTCATGCATTTTGTGACGGGGTTTACGTTAGCGATCGTCTTTCAATTGGGGCACTTGGTGGATGGGCCAGATACCATCCCCCTTCCCACCCCAGACGTTATCACCGAACCCTATGCCGAGCATCAACTCCGCACGAGCGCCAATTTTGGCACGGGATTCTGGGCTACATTTTTTTGTGGTGGATTAAACTATCAGATCGAGCATCATTTGTTTCCGCGCATCTGCCACGTGCACTACCCCGCACTATCCAAAATTGTGCAAACGACTGCAGAAGAATTTCACCTGCCCTATCACACGCATCCCAATTTTTTTGCAGGCGTTAAGTCCCATTTCGCCACATTAAAATACATGGGGCGAACGCATATTAATTAAATTTCAGGGTATCGTTAGCGGCATCCACCTTGATGGTGTCACCATCCTTGTATTTGCCTTCCAGAATGGCCATCGATAGCGGATCTTGCAGGTATTTTTGGATCGCACGTTTGAGCGGACGAGCGCCGTAAATCACGTCGTAGCCTTGCTTGCCCAGGAACTCTTTAGCCCCTTTGGTAAGCGCCACTTTCAGATGGCGGTCCGCAAGCATCTTATCCAGCTTCTTGAGTTGAATATCGACGATCTTGGTGATCTGATCTTCTTTGAGTGTATGGAAAATAATAACATCATCAATGCGATTTAAAAATTCCGGGCGGAAGTGCGCACGCAGGGCTTGCATCACATCATTTTCAATCTTCTTCTCATCACCCTTGGCCTCGGCAATAAACTGACTGCCGATATTGCTGGTCATAATGATGACGGTATTTTTGAAATCCACGGTGCGCCCTTGGCCATCGGTTAAGCGGCCATCATCCAAGACTTGCAGCAACACATTCAACACATCGGGATGGGCTTTTTCCATTTCATCCAAAAGGATGACAGAATACGGACGACGACGCACAGCTTCCGTTAAAAATCCGCCTTCTTCATAGCCCACATAGCCTGGCGGCGCACCGATTAGGCGCGACACGCTGTGCTTTTCCATGAACTCACTCATATCAATGCGCACCATGGCGTGCTCATCATCAAATAAAAATTCCGCAAGCGCGCGTGCGGTTTCGGTTTTTCCCACACCACTGGAGCCCATGAAGAAGAATGACCCCATCGGACGATTGGGGTCTTGCAACCCCGCACGGGCACGGCGTACCGCACTCGCCACTTTATTAATCGCTTCCTGTTGCCCAATCACGCGCTCACCCAAACGCTCTTCCATGTGAATGAGCTTTTGCACATCGGACTCCAACATTTTGGTGACCGGAATCCCTGTCCACTTGCTCACCACCTCTGCAATATCATCTTCGTCCACTTCTTCCTTGAGCATGGTTTGGCTCTTCTGCATTTCTGCAATCTTGGCATTCGCATCTTCCAATTCCTTTTGCAGCTTCCACAACGTGCCAAACTTGAGTTCTGATGCCAGCTCTAAATTGCCTTCGCGTTCGGCGCGTTCTTGATCCACCTTGGCGGTTTCAATTTTTTCCTTAATCTGGCGAATGGACTGAATCGCTGTTTTTTCCGTCTGCCATTGTGCGGTCAGCGTTTCATTTTTGGAATGCAGCTCTTTGATTTCCGCTTCGATTTTGCCCAGGCGTTCCTTGCTGCCCTTATCGCTTTCCTTCTTGAGTGCCGTCTGTTCCATCTGCAACTGAGTCATGCGACGCTTAATTTCATCGATTTCTGTCGGCAGACTGTCGATCTCCATGCGAATCTTGCTGGCAGACTCATCCACCAAGTCGATGGCTTTATCTGGCAAGAAGCGGTCTGTAATATAACGATTCGACAACACTGCAGCGGCGACAATTGCGTTATCTTGAATGCGCACACCGTGATGCACTTCGTATTTTTCTTTGAGTCCGCGCAAAATGGCGATGGTGTCTTCAACGCTCGGCTCACCCACGAACACTTTTTGGAAACGTCGTTCGAGTGCGGCATCCTTTTCAATATATTTGCGATATTCATCCAGTGTTGTCGCACCCACACAGCGCAATTCACCGCGCGCCAACGCCGGCTTTAACATGTTGGATGCATCCATGGCGCCTTCTGATCCACCCGCACCCACCAATGTATGCAGCTCATCAATGAACAAAATAATTTCACCACCGGCATCTTGAATTTCTTTGAGTAGCGCCTTCAAGCGATCTTCAAATTCACCACGGTACTTGGCACCAGCAAGCAACGCGCCTAAATCGAGTGACAACAATCGCTTGTTTTGCAAGGTTTCAGGCACGTCCTTATCAGCAATACGTTGGGCCAAGCCTTCAACAATAGCGGTTTTCCCCACACCCGGCTCACCAATCAACACCGGATTATTTTTGGTGCGACGCGATAACACCTGCACCACTCGGCGAATTTCATCGTCACGACCAATGACCGGATCCAACTTTCCAGACTTTGCCATTTCAGTAAAATCACGGCAGTACTTTTCCAATGAGCGGTATTTTCCTTCGGGATCTTGGTCGGTCACCTTGTGACTGCCGCGAATCGTTTGCAGCACTTTCAGAATAGCCGCTTTGCTGATCCCCTCTTTACGCAGCAATTCGCCTGCTGGGGATTTACCATGCGATGCAATCGCTAAGAGCAAATGTTCGGTGCTAATGAATTGATCTTGCAGCGCAGCGGCTTCTTTATCAGCAAAATCAAACACTTCCTTCAGAGCATTACTAATGAAGGCATCCCCCACGCTACCACCCTTGACGGATGGAATTTTATTCAAAAGCGCATTGGCCTTTTCTTTGAGCAAATCCAGATTCACACCAATTTTTTGGCAGATCAGCGGGGCCATACCTTCGGCCTGTTCAAGCAATGCCACCAGCAAATGTTCAGGTTCGATCTGCTGCTGGTGCATCTTGGAAGCCAAGTTCTGCGCAGCCTGCAACGCTTCTTGGGACTTTAGTGTAAATTTATCGAGTCTCATGGGTTCCCTTTTATTTCAACGTGAATGCCACAAACAATGTAGACCCATCGCGTGCCACTAAGAGGCGAACCAATGCACCCTTGGACAGCTTGCCAACAATTGTATTATAGGTTGCAACGTCTTTGACAGGCGTACCATTGATCTCAACCAGCAAATCACCAGGACGTACTCCCGACATCGCTGCAGGACAATCCGGATCCATTTGTGTAATCGTCACACCATCACCCGTTTTACTGGTTGCAACCGCAAAGCCCAACACATCTGGCTTAGACGGTGCCTCATCTGATTTTTCTGTGGCAGCCTCTGTCGTGTCGTCCTTTTGATTTCCCAATGTAATTGAAAGATCCATCTTCTTGCCATTGCGCAGGACCGTGATTGTTGCCGCTTTTCCTGCTGGTGTTGTCGCCACAAGTGCGGGCAACTCATTGGCAGAATCAATGGACTCTCCATTAAACGCAATGATCACGTCACCCCGTTTGATCCCACCCTTTTCAGCAGGCGAATCCTTCATGACCGTTCCCACCAATGCACCTGTTTCGCCCGACAGACCAAAAGACTTGGCCAATTCCTCTGTCATGGGTTGAATCACCACACCCAACCACCCACGATCGGTCACTTTTCCGTGTTCAATTAACTGCGGCACCAATTTCTTGGCCATGTTGATTGGAATCGCAAACCCCAAGCCTTGGCCAGACGCATAGATCGCGGTGTTAATGGCAATGACTTCGCCCGCCATATTAAAGAGCGGCCCGCCGGAGTTGCCCGGGTTAATAGACGCATCGGTTTGAATGAAATTATCGTATGGGCCAGCACCAATCACGCGGCCTTTGGCACTAATGATGCCAGCGGTAACCGTTTGCTCGAGGCCAAATGGATTGCCAATAGCCAACACCCAATCTCCCACTTGTGCAACATCGGAATCGCCAAGTGCTGCAAACGGCAGACTACTTTTACCATTATCAATTTTAATGACGGCCACATCCGTTTTGGGATCTGTCCCTATCACCTTGGCTTTATATTTGTGCTTATCTGAAAGCCGAACGATAATTTCATCTGCTTTCTCAACGACGTGGTTATTGGTGAGGATGTAGCCATCCTCATTAATAATGAATCCAGATCCCAAACTGTGCTGTTCCCGCTCACGCTGGGGTTGACCTTCAAAAAATTTATCGAAAAATTCATCAAATGGATCACGGGGGCCAAATCGCGGACCAAACTGCTGGAATGGGTTTAACTGTTGAGCTGCTTTCACTTTGATAGTGGTTGAAATGTTCACTACTGACGGTTTTACCCGGTTGGCCAACGGGGCAAAACTGACCGGGCCATTTGGCATGACAGCTGCGGGAGCCGCAGCTTGGGAAGCATCTGTAAATATGGATGTTTTGGGTGCTGGGGGGCGGAGCTGGTACCAAGGCGCCTCACCATCAGTTGCCCCAACAACGCCTGAAACCGTCAATACAAGCAAACCAAGACCAATCCGCCGCAACATAACACCCCCTTTTGGATAATAGGTTACTATAGATAGATGCCCTACAAATAAGGACAGGGCCCCGTCTTGTCAACCCCTCGACTTGCTTTACCACAAGTCGTCGTTTCCCTTGCACTCATTAGAGTCTGCTTCTATAGTCACACCCATGCAATTGCGACAGTTTTCATTACTATTTTTGACGGGCTTGGTTTTAAGTGCCTGCGCCCATAGTGGACCAACTCTTTCCGGAGACGGTCCCGAGGCTCAATTGGATGCCTGTCTTAAATTATCCGAGAAGAAAAAATTCGAATCCGCCATTGAGTGTCTAGGTGCATTAAAAGCGCGCTATCCAAAATCTCCACAAGGCCAAGAAGCCGAGCTGCGCATTGCCGATAATTATTTTCGAAAGAAAGAATACCTTCTTGCAGCAGAATCCTACCGTACTTTTATTAAACTTCACCCTTTGAATGAGCGTGTGGACTACGCTTACTATCGTCTGGGTGCATCCTATTTAGCACAAACACCAAAAGCAATTGATCGTGATCAAGAATATTTAGACGACGCCATCCAAAATTTCAACATTGTGATCCAAGGTTTTCCAGGCAGCACTTATCGAGACATTGCCATGCGGGATTTGGAAAAAGCACGCACCAAGCAGGCCCGTCGCGACTTTTATATTGGACGATTCTATTATCACACCGGTGAATATATTTCGGCCATTCCCCGTTTTATGGAGGTCGCGCAAAGCTATCCAGACAGTGGCTTAGCACCTATCTCACTTCACAAAATTATTCACGCTGCTGTTAAGCTAAAAGATTATAATATCGCACGCGAAGCATTCAACATTCTATCATCTCAGTATCCGGCAAACCCATATACCAAAGAAGACCAAGATTATTTGATTCGGGTTGCAGGACGCGTTAAATCTGATTAAGGGGGCAAGTATGCAGACCGTCCAAGAATTAGTCACCAAAGGAAAATACTGTTTCGAGAATAAAGAATACAGCAATGCTGAGGCCTTGTTAAAACAAGTTGTTTCGCGTGGCGTGGAATATGCCGACGTGTTTAATATGCTCGGTGTCATTGCCCATACTGAAGGCAAATTTCAGCAAGCCATTGAATTTTTTGAAAAGGCACTCAAGCGCAATCCCCATTACACAGAAGCCCTACTCAATTTGGCCGTCCTATATAATGATCTTGGCAAATATGCCGAAGCCAAGAAGTTGTATGGCAAGTTGCGTAAGGGAAAAGAAAACACGCCCAAAAAAATTGAGCCTGTATTGCAAGGCAAACTGTCCAACTTACATGCTGACATTGGTGATATCTACCGCAACATTGGTCTGTATACCCATGCGGTACAAGAGTACCAAAAAGCCTTAGAACATAACCCCACTTATGCTGATATTCGCTTGAAGCTGGGTGTTGCGTTGCGTGATGCGGGTGAGCTGGCAACAGCCATTTCAGAACTCAAATCCGTCATTAAGCAAGAAGCCAAATATGCAGATGCCCATGTTCAACTCGGCATTACCTATTATGCGATGGGTAAAGCAACCGATGCCCAAAAGGCTTGGCAGCATGCATTGAAGTTAGCCCCCAACCACCCCTATGCCGATATGTATCTGCGATTAAGCGACAACGGCACCAGCAAAACCAAGAAATGACGCGCCACAGCTGCGTCACAAATTTCCGTTAGGCAGCCTCCCCCGAAACATGGTATAAATCCGCCCGAATTTGATTTTTCAACGCAACCAAAACCATAAGGGGGGAATTATGGGAGAAGATAAGTGTTGTATTAAGAAGTGCGTAATATCCATCGTGGTCGTCGCGGTGGCGTACTTCCTGCTCGACATGCTCGTGTGGCATGTCATCTTGGGCGGGATGGTCATGGAAAATATGAATTTGTGGCGACCGATGGATGTGGCCCAGAGCAAAATGTGGGTCGCTTATATCGGATATATTCTCTTCGCATGGGTCTTCACATGGATCTATTACAAAGGCTACGAGTGTGGCAAATGCCCCAAGATGCAGGGACTCAAGTATGGTGCGATGGTTGGGTTACTTGTTTGGGGTGCCGGCAATATGCTGCAGTATCCGTTCAGCAATATGACGGATAATCTCTATATTGGCAGCGCACTCTGCGGGATTGTGGAATACACAATCCTTGGATTCGTCACCGGCTTCATGTGCTGCATGGGGCAAAAGTGTGATGACAAGAGCGACAAGGGCGGTAGATGCTGTAGCTAAATTGACGCTTATAATTTGAATTTAAATTAAAACCCCCTGGCGAGCAATCGTCAGGGGGTTTGGTTTTCTAGAAACACCACCGAACACCAACACCAGCACCGTAGATGGGAAGATAATATGCGCGGCCCGACTGCGGAAGAAAAACAGCGCCACCCCCAATCATTTGAATCATTGGAGCCATCGTATCGGGAAGAAACAAGTGTGGAAGCATAATACCAATATGCCCAATCATCTCCATTTCGCTTAGTGTCCCCTTATGAACACCAATCCCCACACTGGCAAAGCCCTTTAGTTGTGTTGCAAAACGATGGGCAATTGCAAAATGACTACGTGCTCCAAGTGTCCACGTTCCATTGTGCAGTGAGGGAACTTCTAAGGATTGCAACGTAGGCCCTACAGACCAACCCAACACCGTATCACTCGATATGGACCATTTTTTCAGAATGGCGACCGCAGAGATATCTGCACTGGGTGAACGCGATTGGCCAATACGGAATATATTGGCATCAAAGATCATCGATGTGAATCCAGAAGGTTTCGCCATAGCGGTATAGCCGCTAGACTAGGCAGAGTGCGGCTAGGAAAGCAACTGAGAAGATTTGTCGAGCGCCCCAGAAAGGGCTGCCACATCGGGGCCGCCGCCTTGGGCCATGTCGGGGCGACCGCCACCAGTACCACCCACTTGCGCAGCGAGTTGTTTGATGATGTTACCAGCGTGGATTTTACCGGCTAGGTCTTTGGTCACAGTGGCAATGAGTGCGGCTTTGCCATCAATCGCAGCGCCGAGCACCACTACCCCACTTCCAATCTTATCTTTATACTGATCGGCAAACTGGCGGAGCTCTGCAACACTTGTTGCAGGAACTTCGGTGGCCAACAGCTTAATGCCGTTCACGTCTTTTACTTGCGACATCACATCACTTGCAGACCCAGAAACAAGTTTGGATTTTAGCGTTTGAATTTCACGTTCGAGTGTTTTTTGTTGTTCCATTAACTTGGACACGCGACTCACAACTTCGTCTGGGCCTGATTTTAAATTTTGGGCCAGTTGACGGCGATCGTCTTCAAGGGATTCCACATAGGCCAGCGCCCCTTCACCGGTTACGGCTTCGAGTCGGCGCACACCCGCGGCCACACTGGATTCCTGAGTAATCTTGCACAAACCAATATCACCTGTCGCCGTCACGTGAGTGCCGCCACAAAGTTCGGTGGAGTACCCGGGCACATCCACCATGCGGACCATCTTGCCATATTTGTCACCAAAGAATGCCAACGCACCTCGTGCAATCGCTTCATCATAAGAGAGTTCATGTGTGGTCACGGGAATATTGGCCAAAATGTGTGCGTTCACATCGCGTTCAATGTCGCGAAGCTGCTCCGGCGTGATCGCAGCAAAGTGCGAAAAGTCAAAGCGTAGGCGATCAGGCGCCACCAGCGAGCCCGCCTGACGCACATGTTCACCCAGAGTTGCGCGCAATGCTTTATGGAGCAAATGCGTTGCGGTGTGATTGCGGCGCAGCGCTGCACGGCGGTCATTATCAATAGCGAGTGTCAGCGTCGTCCCATTTTGGATGGTGCCTCTTTTGACAACAGCATGGTGCACAAAAATAGTGGGCAGTGGTTTTGTGGTATCGGTCACTTCGACTTCGATGCCATCGCCTAACATGACACCCGTGTCACCCATTTGGCCACCAGAAGCACCGTAAAATGGCGTTTCGTCGCAGACGATTTGAACTTTGTCGCCAGCCTTGGCGGCTTTAACTACCTTGCCATCTTTAACAATCGCAACAACTTCGGCCTTGGCAGAATCTGCCGTGTAACCCAAGAATGCGCTCGCCACACCTTGCTGATGCAGATCTTTGTACACATCAGCAACTTTATCTTCGCCGCTACCCTTCCAGGCGTCGCGCGCCTGCTGGCGTTGCTTGTCCATACAGGCATCGAAACCGGCATCATCTATAGAATAGCCCTGTTCAGCAGCGATATCGGCAGTTAAATCTTTGGGAAAGCCAAAGGTATCGTAAAGTTTAAAGGCCATATCCCCTGGCACTACTTTGGTTTTGGATTTGGCCATCATTGCAAACTGCTCGTCCAAAATCGCAAGACCGCGCTCAAGTGTTTCAAAGAAGCGCAGCTCTTCGTGATGAATCATGTTTTCAATGGCGTGACGGTTACGCACAATTTCAGGAAACGCACTTCCCATTTCGTCCATCACCACATGAGCAACTGGCACCAAGAACGGTTTATTCATCCCCAACATTTTGCCGTGACGCATGGCTCGACGCATGATGCGGCGAAGCACATAGCCGCGACCTTCATTTGAGGGCTGCACACCATCAGCAATCAAGAACGTCATGGCGCGAATGTGATCGGCAACAACACGCATGGAGACATCGGGAGTGTTGGCCACACCGTCTGAAAATGTGCCGGTATATTTTTTGCCAGTCGCAGATTCAATCGCACGCAAAATGGGCGTGAAGAGATCGGTATCGTAATTGCTATCAACTCCCTGCACCACAGCGGCCAGGCGCTCCAACCCCATACCTGTATCTACCGAGGGCTTGGGAAGATTGTTTAGTTTGCCACTGGCATCACGATCAAACTGCATGAAAACAAGATTCCAAATTTCCATGAGGCGGCCGTTTTCTAAATCCTTGGAGACGACCTTGCCCTTACCACCACGATCATAATGAATTTCGCTGCACGGACCACAGGGACCCGTGTCCCCCATCGACCAGAAATTATCCTTTTCGCCACATCGGAAGATGCGTGCTTTATCGACGTGTTTTTCCCAAAGCTTTGCAGCTTCATCATCATCTTCAAATACCGTAATATAGAGTTTGTCTTCCGGGAGCTTAACAACCTTGGTCAAAAACTCCCATGCAAAGGCGATTGCCTCTTTCTTAAAATAATCACCGAATGAAAAATTGCCCAACATTTCAAAAAACGTGTGGTGGCGCTTGGTGCGTCCCACGTTTTCCAAGTCATTGTGTTTACCAGAAACGCGCATGCATTTTTGCGATGTGGTGGCGCGTGTGTAGGCACGTTTGTCGTTACCCAAGAAACAGTCTTTGAATTGCACCATTCCGGCGTTGGCAAAAAACAACGTAGGATCATTGGATGGAATTAACGACCCACTGGCCTCACGCGCATGGCCATTGGCTTCAAAATACTTGAGAAATTGTTCGCGGAGCTCTGATGCTTTCATAAGGCGGGTTCCTAGCGAAACCATTAGAAAGCCACAATAGAAAAGCCGAAAACCGATTCTAAGGATGTGTCAGCTGTTCGATGACCTCTTTGACCTGCGGAAATTGTTTAAGAAGTTCAGATCGGGATCCCATTTCAAAATCAGCAAAGTCAAATCCGGGCGCCACAGTGCATCCCACCAACGAATAGTCTGTGCCGGGGTTCGGATACGCACCAAACCAGTATCCGGCGGGCACCACATGTTGGAGTTGTTGCCCCTTTTCAATATCACTTCCTAAAACAATCTTTTCAACATCACCACTTGGAGAAATTTGAACCACAGTCAGAGGACCACCCAAGTAGAAGTGCCAGACTTCATCCGCATGAATGCGATGCAACGCCGAGAATTTTCCTTGAGGAAGCAAAAAATAAATCGCTGTTGAATAGCTACGTGAACCGTTAAATTGTTTTGGCAGAGCTTGGTGTGGAATAACCCCTTTATCCCGATAGGTTTCTCGAAAGAAGCCACCCTCCGGATGCGGTTGCAATTCCAGTTGCTTCACGAGTTGATCAACGGTTGGCATTGGCGCCCTCCTTGCGCATGACGTGGCCATGCAACACATGACTAAAAACAAAACTCCCCGGCAGATTCTTCTACCGGGGAGTTTCCGCTTAGCTTCTAACATTATTACTTTGCAGCCTTTGCGGATTTGGCATCTGGCTTGGCGGCCTTTTCAGTATCCGCCTGCCCCGCAACGGGTGCCACTGCACCCAACTTGGCAAGCAACATCTTTTCGGCTTGTGCGAGCAGCTTGGGATTGTCTTTCAAGAAGCCCACGGCATTGTCACGACCTTGACCAATGCGCTCGGCACCAAATGAGAACCAAGTACCACTCTTTTCAATGATATTGTGTTCACTGGCCAGATCCAAGACATCGCCAGCGCGACTGATGCCTTCACCATACAAAATATCAAACTCGGCCTGACGGAATGGTGCAGCTACCTTGTTCTTCACAACCTTCACACGCGTGCGGCTACCCACAATTTCATCACCCTTCTTAATGGGCGCAATGCGACGAATATCCATGCGCACAGAGGCATAGAACTTGAGTGCATTGCCACCGGTGGTGGTTTCAGGATTTCCAAACATGACACCGATCTTCATGCGGATTTGGTTAATAAAAATGAGGAGAGTCTTGGACTTTGACACGGTTGCAGTCAATTTGCGCAGCGCCTGACTCATCAAACGGGCTTGAGCACCCATGGTGGCATCGCCCATGTCGCCTTCAAGTTCTGAACGTGGGACCAATGCAGCAACAGAATCCACGACAATCACATCCATGGCACCACTGCGCACCAGGGTTTCCACAATTTCAAGCGCTTGTTCACCGCCATCGGGCTGCGAAATGAGCAGGTCTTCTGTTTTCACACCCAACTTGCGCGCATATTCCACATCCAGTGCATGTTCGGCATCGACATACGCCGCAATGCCACCGGTCTTTTGCGCATTGGCCACGACCTGCAATGCCAATGTGGTTTTACCAGAAGATTCTGGTCCATACACTTCAACAATACGGCCACGTGGCAAACCACCGATGCCCAAGGCCAAGTCCAATGTCATGGAGCCTGTGGAAATGGCATCAATATTCCCCACTTTTTCGTCTTTGCCGAGGCGCATGATTGAGCCTTTGCCGAATTGTTTTTCGATTGCGCTAATCGCAAGACCAATCGTCTTTTCGCGATTTTCATTTTGTTCCATAAATGACTCCTTTTCCCGTGCGGGAATGATTAACCGAGAGGTAAAACTTTGAGTGGCGTATATATCGGACCGTCGTTTGTCAACTCACTTCTAAAGAGCGTAAGTTCTTTTACCGGAATATGGCCAAACTCAATGGGGCCCAAGTGTTCCACCAATTGAACAACGTGTGCATCTTTCCGAATTTTGTCCGCGCGACCGATCGTTAAGTGCGGACGAAACAAGCGTTTGTCGCGTTTTAGGTCAAATGGCTTTAAGTTATCCACAACCTGTTCGTGCATAAGTAGTAGGCGATCCGTATCCCCTGAAATGCCTGCCCAAATAACCTTGGGATATTTCCAATCCGGGAAAACACCAATACCCACACAAGATAGATCAAGTGGTGGTTCGGATTTGATTGCAGCTTCAACAGCCGGAACCATCTGATTCATTAGTTTTTGCTCATCAACGTCGCCAAAAAAATAGAGCGTCACATGTAATTTTTCTGGTGAGAACCAATTGACCTCAGGCGCTTTCTGCCGAAAGCCCTTCAGCAATGCCTCGACATTCTTTTGAACCTTGAGAGGTATCGTTATAGCCAAAAATGCACGAATCTTGTTGGGCATTGTTATCCTTTTAACTGATTCTTTAGCATTTCAAGTGTTGCATCACAGACCGCCAGTTTAAACGCTTCACGCCCTTTAGGGAAAAAGAATTTTTGAACAGCCACACCTGATGGTGATGCAAGCCCTACAAACACCGTCCCCACAGGCTTTTCTGGCGTTCCACCACTGGGACCTGCAATCCCAGTCACTGAAATTCCGTAAGTTGACTTGGCCGCATTGCGAATCCCTACCGCCATCGCCTTGGCGCAGTCCTCACTCACGGCACCATGTGCCTCTATTATAGTAGGGGCTACAGCCAGCCAATCTTGCTTGGCTTTGTTACTATAGGTTACAGCTCCCCGATCAAAATACTGGGATGCGCCCGGCACATTGGTAATCGCGTTCGCGATAAAACCACCCGTGCAGGACTCTGCAATCGCAATAGTTTCGTTGCGCGTGGCCAACAATTGCCCAATTTCAGCAGCGAGAGTTGTCATTGAGGAAAGAAATAAACCAGAACCCACAGTAACAGGTTCGCATACACGCCCGCTACGACATCATCCAACACAATGCCGTAACCGTTATGCATCTTTTTGTCGAACCAGCGGCATGGCCACGGCTTCCAGATGTCCATCACACGGAATAAAATAAAACCAGTGATGACGGTGATCATACTTGGATCTTGGCCAATGAATACCACCAGCATACCCGCAATTTCATCGATTACAACTTGAGGGGCATCGTTGACTTGATAAATTTGCCGCGCTTGTTCAGAAATCCAGCAGGCCATGAAGATAAATGTAATGACCGTTACTAAATATGTGGAGAGCGGCAGCGACAAGAGCATCAGCACAAATGGGATGGCAAGCAAACTGCCCATGGTACCGGGTGCAATGGGCGAGTAGCCCGTACCGAGCCCACTCGAGAGTGCGAGTATAATACGGTTCATAGACAAACGGGTCTATTATAGATTCGCTTTATCTGGCAAGGATGGAATTGGATTCACCTTGACTTGACCAATGCCATATAGTGAATGGGAATTGCATGGCCAAACTACGCACCATATTTTCCTGTCAGAAATGCGGCACGCAAGCACCCAAGTGGTTAGGACGTTGTCCCGACTGTGGTGCGTGGGGAAGCCTGGTTGAAGAGGCCGTGGGCTCGGACAACATCAACGCAAAACCCGCACTCGCTGGCATTGTGTCACAAAGTAGTCCCGTCAAACTCCCCGATATTTCTCAAGACACGGGTCGCCATCAAGCCGTGGGTATTGCGGAATTTGATCGTGTCATGGGTGGTGGCATTGTTCCCGGTTCACTCTCTTTAATTGGCGGTGATCCCGGCATTGGTAAATCCACACTCATTCTACAAATTTTTGGGGCGATGGCCAAAACAGAACAGCCCCTTCTCTACATTTCAGGTGAAGAATCCGCGCCGCAAATTAAACAGCGTGCCGAACGTTTGGGCGTCAATGCATCTCAGATTTATGTTATCACCGAAAACTGCCTTGAAAAAGTTTTGGAAGAAGTTAAAAAACTCAAACCCGCTGTCATCGCCGTTGATTCCATTCAAACCATTTACTCAAATAGCATCACTTCATCGCCCGGAACCGTTAGCCAAATTCGCGAAGCCACGGGACAATTCATGTTGCTCTCCAAGGCTACCGGCATCGCAACACTGCTCGTTGGACATGTTACCAAAGATGGCGCCATTGCGGGACCCAAGACGCTTGAGCACATGGTGGATACCGTGTTGTACTTTGAAGGCGAACGCGGTCATCCATTTCGCCTGCTTCGCACCGTGAAAAATCGTTTTGGATCCACTAATGAAATCGGCGTCTTCGAAATGACGGGTTTGGGCTTGCAAGAAGTCGCCAATCCATCGTCGCTATTTTTGGCGGAACGTCCGATCAATCACCCCGGTTCTGTTGTTGTCTCATCACTCGAAGGCAGCCGTCCGGTACTCGTTGAAATTCAAGCACTCGTCAGCCCGTCAGGGCTTGCCAATCCGCGGCGCACGGCTCTGGGTGTGGATGCCAACCGTTTGTCGCTGCTTGTGGCAGTCCTCGATAAAATTATTGGCGTGCAGCTCCACGACCAAGATATCTTTGTGAATGTCGCCGGCGGCATGAAGGTGGCGGAACCCGCCATTGATTTGGGACTCGTGTGTGCCGTGCATTCCAGTGTGATGAATAAACCACTTGATCCGCATTTATTATTGGTGGGCGAAGTCGGCCTTACCGGCGAAGTCCGCGCTGTCTCTGCGTTGGATGTACGCATGAATGAAGCCCACAAGATGGGCTTCACGCGCATGATTGTCCCCCGCAGCCAAGCCAAACTCAAGGCCCCCAAAGGAATGGAAGTCGTGGGAGTAGCCAACGTGAACGAAGCGTTGCAACTTTTGTATTAATTATTTTTTCATCTTCACATTCGATGGCAGCGCATTCCAAATACGCAGCGCAAGGAAGAATCCAATAATTGCAAATGGCACCAAGAAAAATGGCCATGCACTCCAGTTGGCGGGGTTTTTGGCTTCGTCCCCTGTTGGAACAAGTAGGCCGATGACGATGGATTGAAACCCCGTTCCCAAATAAACCATGCCGTCCACAATACCGACAGCCGCACCAGAATTTTTGGTGCCTGCAAAATCAGCCGTTGCAGTGCCTGACAAAATGCCGTGCACACCAATAACACCCATAGAAATCACGAGCCCCATCATGCCGGGTATCCACATGTCCACACCCAACTGATTACCCATAACCATTGCGGCAACAATCATGAGAAAATATAAAATGCCAGCCATCGGTGCACGACGAGATTGGAACAAATGATCGGATGCCCAACCGGTGAGTGTTGCACCCACCACACCACACAGTAACAACATCAATCCCCAGTCACGCGTGATGACAAACTCTTTATAGAACCCCACTTCTTTGGCCATGATGGGATACCAATGCATAATGCCATTGCGCATGATGCCACTACAAAACTCAATGCCACATACAATCATCAACACGGGATGTGTCAGAATTTTCCCAAATACACGTGTGATAGGTTCACGCTCTCCAGAGCTGGTCAGGCGACCTTCTCCCGTATCAAAATCGGGAAACCCCGCTTGCCCAGGCGTATCACGAAGAGTGAAGAACATGATCACCCAAAAAATGGCCATCAAGATTGCGGGAACAAAGAATATCCACCAGTTCTGATTCACTCCCGTTCCGCCTGTCACAAAGATTTTTTGAACCACCGCAGCAACACCGCTCAACTCACCCAAGTTCGCACGTGTGGCTTGCACCACGGCAAACCCCCAATCAAATGCAAAATAGATTCCGAGTGAAATAATAATACCAAAAATGGTGGAGAAGGTACCGCGTTCGCGCACATGAAACCAGGGCGCCTTTACTGTTACAATGGCAGCGGCACCAAAACTTTGAAAATACATATTAAGCGCATAGAGAACGACGAAGTAACCAACGATGTGAATTTGCCAATCCCAATACATGTTAGCGTACAACACAATGCCCATCAAAAAATTACATACCAATGCACCAGCAACACCCAACAACATGGTGCACCGCCCGCCCCACTTGTCAGTGAGTGGCCCGTTAATCAAAAAGGACAACGCATACACCCAAGCACCTACCGCAAAAATTAATCCAAAATCTGCTTTGGTCATCACATCATCACCCAACGCTGACTTTGCAACAGTCAGATTGTAGCGACCAAAATACATGAAGGCGTATGCCAACCCCATAGGTAGCCAGTTAAGAAAACGACGACGACGGTATGCGACGGAGTGGTTCACTGCCTTAGCCATGGGTCCCCCTTTTGAATCGGGGGCCCCTGTACGCGAAGGCTCCAATGGCCCCCGTGCCCCCGCGCCATACTGCTGGCAAAGCCACAGTATGGCTTTATTTTTGGAAAATTCTGAAACGAGTTAAAGCCGCCTACCATCACATTCCCTATATGTCCAATTTTTTGGTTTCTGGACCCCAACTTCAGGAAAAATGGGGCCATGAGTCCCACATCCCAGGCTGTCCCACACCTGCGGTGCAAGGCTGTTACCATTATTTTTCAATAGCTTACAAGAATTAAGGAAGATTACGTAGTTGGCAGCAATTTTGCTCTATATCCAGGGGTGCGATTCAGGTACCATTACAGAGTTGCCCAAAGGAGTAATAATGGCTGTTCATAACAAACCTGTTCATAAACCTGCTCAGCGTGCCGTAAACCGTGATGTGGCCCAAAGACCTGCCACAACCAAGTCCCAACCACGTACAGTAAGCCTTCTCCAAGGCGCACGCGATGTTTTTACAGGAAAAGCCAATAAAAAACAGGTTGTTATGAAGTCAAACGCCACCTATGCCGAAGGGCGACTTGAATCCCCTCTGGCCGCTATAACAAAGGGCGGTACCCCCGTTGCTCGAGATGAATCACTCCTGAGTTATCTCGACAGAATCATAAAAACCCCGTCAAAACCTCGAAAAGCCTAGTTTTATCCATTTTAGCCGCAAAATCCCTTGATCGTCCCGCAAGCCCTGTGATAGCCACGCCCGTCCTTTAACAGAGCATTGGAGCCTATTATGAGAGAGAACATTCATCCCAAAGTTGCCGCTATTACGATTACTTGTGCATGCGGTCACAGCATCAAAACCATTTCCACCAAAGGTAAAGATTTTAACGTGGAAATTTGTTCAGCATGTCATCCCTATTACACGGGTAAGCAAAAATTAATTGATACCGCTGGTAAGGTCGATCAATTCCAGAAGCGTTACGCCAACTGGAAAAAGCCAGCCAAGGGCAAGAGCACAACGGACAAGCAGCCCAGCTAATTTTGATTCCCTGCCATTGTCCCCTCAATCGGATTGGGGAATCGAGCCCCGTTTAGAGCAATCTGAACGGGGTTTTTTTTAGAGGAGTTTTATGACGTATCAGTGGGAAAAAAAATTGGCCGATATTGCCCGTCGCTATTCTGAACTGTCCGCACAAATGGGCGATCCCGATGTTGCCGCAAACATGGCGCAGTACCAAGCCGTTGCCAAAGAACATTCCGACCTAAGTGAACTCATGACTGTCTACGCAGAGTTTAAAAAACTGCGTAGTGATTGTGATGGCCATCGCGAACTTATCGCCAGCGGTGACAAAGAGATGGCGGCCATGGCGGAAGAAGAATTGCCCGATCTTGAAAAGCACATGGAAGAGCTGGCCAGCCAAATTCAAGTCTTGTTACTGCCCAAAGATCCCAGTGATGACAAAAATATTGTTTTGGAAATCCGTGCCGGTACCGGTGGTGAAGAATCCGGACTGTTCGCGGCCGAGCTCTTTCGCATGTATACGCGCTATGCTGAATCAAAACGGTGGCGTGTGGATGTCATGGAATCCAGTCCCACCGGAATTGGTGGACTAAAAGAAGTTATCGCCACCATTTCAGGTAAAGGTGCCTACAGCGATTTCAAATATGAAAGCGGTGTCCACCGTGTGCAACGTGTTCCCAAAACCGAAACACAGGGTCGTGTACACACATCAGCGGTGACCGTTGCTGTTCTACCTGAAGCCGAAGAGATTGATCTGAAAATTGATGAAAAGGATCTGCGCGTGGATATTTATCGCTCATCAGGTCCTGGTGGCCAAGGTGTTAACACCACCGACTCTGCCGTGCGCATTACCCACATTCCCTCAGGCATTGTAGTCGCCTGTCAGGAAGAGCGCTCCCAAATCAAGAATCGCGCAAAGGCCATGACTGTTTTACGGTCGCGCCTGTATGATCGCATGTTGGCTGAGCAACATGCCACGGAATCCGCCACACGCCGTTCGCAAATTGGCAGCGGCGATCGCAGCGAAAAGATTCGCACCTATAATTTTCCGCAAAATCGTATCACTGATCATCGCATTGGCCTGACATTGCATCAATTGGACACCGTGATGGAAGGCCGTATTGACGATTTGATCGTCGCATTGCGCACCCACTACCAAACAGAGTTGTTACAACAAACCACATGACGACCCAAACGTGGACAATCTTGCCCTTGTTGGAACGAACCGCCGCTTATTTTACAGATCGCGGCGTACCCAATCCACGCCTGGATGCCGAACTACTGTTAAGCGACATTTTGGGAATGAAGCGAATTGAGTTGTACATGCATTTCGATCAACCTGTCGCTGAACCTGATCTTGCCCGCTTTCGCACACAGGTACAACGCCGTGGCAAACGGGAACCGTTGCAATACATCATGGGATACACCGAATTTTATGGGCGACGTTTTTCGGTGACACCAGCTGTTTTAATTCCGCGCCCTGAAACAGAGCAGCTGGTCGCACGCGCATTGGAATGGTTGGATGTACATCCCACTGCCACACGGGTCTTGGATTTTGGAACCGGCTCAGGCTGTATTGCCTCGACAGTAGCGCTCGAACGACCACAGCTACAAGTCACCGCTGTGGATGCATCAGAAGCAGCACTTGAAGTCGCACAGAGAAATGCGAAACAATTGGGGGCAACGATCACGCTCACTACTGGATGCCGGATCATGTCCGGCATGACGGCTGTGGACTTGATCATTTCCAACCCCCCCTACATTCCAAGCGCTGAAATTTCCAAACTTCAACCCGAAGTTGCACAATTTGAACCCAAGTTGGCATTGGATGGTGGCGAAGATGGGCTTGCATTTTACCGACAGCTCCTGCAGGATGCGCCCACTCAACTGAATACTGGCGGCGCGCTGCTCATCGAGACTGGACTTGGCCAACACGCAGACATCGCAGCAATCGCTAAGGCCACGCCGCAATGGCAAGCACCAACTTCATATACTGATTTATCTGGAACCGAACGCATCATGGTGTTCGAGTTAGGAAATTAAAATGGACGCATTGGAAATAAATGGTGGGGTTCCACTCCATGGTGATGTGACGATTACAGGTGCAAAAAATGCAGCACTGCCACTCATGGCCGCATCACTCCTGACATCCAAGACATTTGTTCTGCACAATCTGCCACCGCTTCAAGATATTCAAACCATGAAGCGCTTGCTGACCCACACGGGTGCCCAGTGGCAAGATGGCCGCACGATCACCATTGCCGCAGAAACCATTCAAAATGCCGAAGCGCCATATGATTTGGTCAAAACCATGCGTGCTTCATCGCTGGTTTTGGGTCCACTGCTTGCACGCACTGGAAACGCTCATGTGTCACTACCAGGTGGCTGTGCTATTGGTGCCCGCCCACTCAACCTGCATCTTAAGGCACTGGAAGCCATGGGTGCCGAAATTAGCATTGCCGAAGGCTACATCACGGCACGCGCCAAAAAGCTCAAAGGCGCCCACATCATTTTTGATACAGTTACGGTGACGGGCACTGAAAATATTATGATGGCTGCAACACTCGCCGATGGCGTCACCGTCTTGGAAAACGCCGCGCAAGAACCAGAGATTGCGGATCTTGCACAGTGCCTCAACAAAATGGGCGCCAAAATAGAAGGCGCTGGTAGCAGCCGCATTACCATTACCGGCGTCCCTGCATTGGGTGGAGTTGAACACACACTCGTTGGCGATCGCATTGAAGCCGGCACTTACCTCATGGCGGCAGCCATCACAGGTGGCAGCGTTACAACAATCGGTGTCCCGGCATCATTCTTACAGGACACATTGGATAAGCTCGCCGAAGCAGGTTGCAGCATTTCAAGCCAGGGTGATCGCATCACGCTCACCGCGCCAAAGCAATTGCGCGCCGTTGATGTGACAACAGCCCCCTTCCCCGGATTTGCAACGGACTTACAAGCCCAGTTTATGGCCTGCATGACCATTGCCCAAGGAACTTGTGTGATCCGCGAAACCATTTTTGAAAATCGATTCATGCACGTGGCTGAATTGAGCCGCATGGGGGCTGACATTAAAGTGGATGGGCATACCGCCCACATAACCGGTGTCCCCCATTTGTCGGGTGCACCGGTTATGGCAACCGACCTACGTGCCAGTGCCTGTCTGGTTCTGGCAGGATTGGCTGCCCAAGGAACCACCGAAATTCGCCGCATTTACCACCTCGACCGTGGTTATGAACATGTCGAGGACAAACTGCAGCGTCTTGGCGCCCGCGTTAGTCGCGTTAAGTCCCGTTCCTAGCCCACAAAGCTTCTGCTGGATTTCAAAAAAAATCCGTGGCATACTGTTGTGTATGCTACTCATACCCAAGTTGTTCGTTCGTAATCGCACTGTCGCCTCCCCCGGAGATAAACGGGGCAACTTCCCCACTGACCCGCTTCAAGTCATTGCCGATTGGGCCAGTGCTGGGATTGAAATGCTTCACATTGTGGATCTGGACATGCCCAACAATGGGCCCATTCCAAACGCTAACCTGATATTAAATTGCATCAAAGACCACCATCTCCGTGTCCATGTCGGGGGTCATTTCAAGACAATCGATGTCGTGCAAAAATATGCCAGCTTGGGTGTTGAACAAATGATTTTGGGATCATCGGCATACCAATCACCCGAACTCCTAAAGGGTGCTATCCAAAAATGCCCTGGAAAAATTGGAATTACCTTGGATGTTAAAAATGGCAAAGTGGTCATTCCGGGTTGGGCAGCATCCTCCCACAAAACCGCTATCGATTATTATGATCAGTTTGCCGAAGCGGGCGTCTCATCGTGTTATTACTCTGATATTGTTGAATCCAACAATGACATCCAAATTAACTTAGATGGTATTCGCAAACTGGCACAACACGCCAACCTTCCCATCTATTTTAATGGTGAAGTGATGTCCGTCGACGACATGGCGGCATTGCTGCTTGTTGAAAAATTTGGTGTTGCCGGATGTGTGCTATCCAAAGCCCTTTATGAACAACGTTTGGATCTTGCCAGCAGCGTTACCTACCTCAAAGAACGCAGCCAGATTGGCCTCGCCGAAGAAACGATCATGGAGGACTAATGGCCGAGGACTGTCTTTTCTGTAAAATTTCTCGCGGGGATTTTAAAACTGAATTTTTATACCAAAGCCCAACCCTTGTGGCATTTCGCGACATTCATCCCAAAGCGCCCACTCACGTATTATTTGTACCCACAGCACATTATGCCACACTCAACGATGTGCCTTCTGCAGACGACACCATTATGACCGAAATTACGCAAGCCATTCAAAAGATTGCAAAAGCTGAAGGGGTTGATCAAAGCGGGTATCGCGTCATCACCAACATCAACCGCCACGGTGGCCAGGAAGTCTTTCATCTCCATGTTCATCTTTTGGGTGGACGCCAATTGGGTAGCATGGGATAGAAAGCATCCATGTCAGAACTATTCAGCATCAATCCAGCAACTCTCGAAAAAAACACGGCAGTTCCAGCCACAGCCGCAGAAGACGTGCCGCTGCTTGTTCAAAATGCACAGCTCGCATGGGCCGACTGGAGCCGACTGCCCATTGCTACCCGCGCAATCTACCTTTTACGAGCACGTCAATTTATCTTGGATAACCTCAATCGCTTTGCTGAAACAATCACACGTGAAACGGGAAAACCTCTATCTGAAGCCATTACAAGTGAACTCTTCCCCGTTGCAGATCTGTTGTACCACTTTGCCAAAAAGTCCGAACGCTATTTGAAAGATCAGCGTGTCGGCATTGGTTTCATGCAACTTTTGTTTCGCAAATCTGTTTTAGTCCATCCCCCCTATGGTGTGATTGGTATTATCGCACCTTGGAACTATCCATTTGCCATTCCCATGGGCGAAATTGCGATGGCACTTGTGGCGGGCAACACCGTTGTTTGCAAAACATCGGAACTCACGCCATTGGTGAGCCAACTGATCGTTGAGACATGGAAGGCCACTGGTCTGCCGGAAGATGTCTGCACCGTGCTCTTTGGTGCAACCGACGTGGGTCAAGCGCTTGTGACCCAACCCATTAACAAATTATTTTTTACCGGATCAGTTGGCGTTGGCAAGCAACTGGCGCAGCAATGTGGCGAGCATATGACACCCGCCGTTTTTGAATTGGGTGGTAAAGATGCCATGATTGTTTTGGAAGATGCCGACATTGAACAAACATCAAGTGGTGCCGTATGGGGCGCCTTTACCAACTGTGGCCAGGCCTGCGCATCCGTCGAACGCATATATGTCCATTCCAGCATTGCCGAACGCTTTATCAAACGAGTGGTCGAAAAAACAAAAAAACTGCGTGTGGGCAATGGATTAAGCCCATCAATTGATGTGGGGCCGCTAGCGCACGAAGACCAGTTACGCAAAGTGGAAACCCATGTAGAAGACGCACGAAGCCGCGGTGCCAAAATTTTATGTGGGGGATCGCGCCTCACAGATCTTCCCGGATATTTTTATGCCCCCACTGTATTGATTGATGTGACACACGATTTTTTATGCATGCGCGAAGAAACGTTTGGTCCCACGCTTCCCATTATGACATTCACAACAGATGATCAGGCAATCTCTTTTGCAAACGACAGCCCATATGGGCTCACAGCATCGGTCTGGTCGCGCGACATTGCACATGCGGATGCCGTTGCGCGACAACTCCATGCGGGAACAGTCACGATCAATGAATGTGTATACACCCACGCCATTTGCCAAACTCCATGGGGTGGCGATGGAGAAAGCGGCATTGGTCGCTCGCATGGCAAGATGGGACTCATGGAATGTGTGCGCACACATCACTTACATCTTCACACCACACGCCTGCGCAGCTTGTGGTGGTTTCCATATAATAGTCGCGTCGTTTCGGCATTCAAATGGATGACCAAGACCATGACCGGACCCATCTGGAAATGGGCACTTTCCCTTCCCGCCTTCGGTTATCTGTTGGGCCGTAAGAAGCTATAGATTAACGTAGATTATGGAAGAGTGCGAAGATCAGGCCAACCAAAATTACAATAGCAACCGTTCCAAAAACCACCACAAACCAGCGACGGGAACCGCCACGTTCTTCGCGGTCCCAACGCCACCATGGTATAAAAACAGAGCCCTCACCATTAACGTCTTCACCGCCAAACCACTTGGCCCACATGCCACCACGACGGCGACGGGATTCCGCCTGACGACGACCTTCTACAGTGTTGGCGTCGTGCCGACCCAAAACGCCTCCGCGAAACTCAGAGATCAACCCCAATTGCTCTGCCACCCTATTTTCAACTTGTTGTGAGGCAAACATGCCGCGACTGGCTGCCTGTGTAAATTGCGCGGCTGCCGCATCGTCACCCTTTTGGGGACCCAGCGCCAAATACCGTAATTGTTCACTGAGTAATGCAGCTTGAACAACTTCTTTTGGAATCGCAACACCCGGATTGGCAGCTGCAAATGCCATTAACTTGGGGAGTGACACTGAAAGACGTGCAAATTTATCGGTACCCATCATGGTCTGCACATCTGAAATCAGCACGCCCTTTTGCGGTACGCCTTTTTCCTGCACCAGCCCTCGAAACAGGAATCCTTGAACATCATCCCAACCCACCACTTTTTGGAGTGTGCGGTTTACAAATTTTTCAAAAAAGTTCATCCATTCGCCAGCTGTCTTCTTGAGAAAATGTTTTTGACCATCAGCAGATTCTTTGACTTGCCCTTCCGCTTCCTCAAAACGCGCAATCAGTGTTTTTTCAAATGCAGATAATGATTTCTCTTTGCCTTCAGCTTGCCCTTCCGGGTTTTTCCCAAGTAACGCGGCTTCCATTGTTTGTAAGGCCTTGTTGGCCCTTTCAATTACTTCACGCTCGCCCGCATTCCCATGCGCTCGTTTGTCACCAGGGGCTTTGCGCGCGCCCGCTGAATCTCGTTCACCCGCACGCTCATGGCGCTCGCCCCGTTCTGAGCGCCCTTCACCTTCACTACGCCGATCGTGCACCATGCGCTCGCTGCCTGGCAGACGAAATCCGCCGGACCACGCAATGTGCTGCTCGACCACTTCCAAAAAGTGGGCCACGCGCTGGGCCGTGCGATATTGATCTGATTTGGGCTGGGCTTGTTCTGTTTCCTTGGGTGCAGTGGCCGCAACATCCGCCACCGGCTTCTTGGCAGCAGCATCAGTCACCTGAGCATCGGGCTTGGCACTACTGGTTGATGGGGAACTTACTTTGGGCGTCTCTGCCATTTGCTTAGTCTACACAAACCCCCTTATTTTCTCAAGCGATCTAACGTTGACATTTTATATCTGTATCCTAGAAGCGCTTTTCTGTGTCTGACGGTCGGAAGTCGTTGATTACTGCGTGGGACAAAAACCAAACTGTCCATGTACAGGGTTTGGAGGGTGGAGGTGTGCCCTATGCCCTACAACGCCTGCCCCTCATTTGCCCGGATACCCAAACCCTCATTATCTGCCCCACCAGCAAATCAGCTGTGCGATTAGCCGATGACCTGAGAGCCATTGCACCCTGTTATCAAGGGGACGTGCCAATTCATTTTTTTCCGGCACCGGATCACCTGCCATATCATCCACTCACACCATCACGCGACACCTGGGTCGCGCGCTTGCAACATCTGTATGAGTGGACACGACGTGCGCCCATGGTTTCGGTAGCACCTGTAACAGCACTGCTGCGTTGTTTGCCGCCGCCTGATATTTTTTACAACTATGGAACGACTATTAGCGTTGGCCAAACCATTGATCTCATCACCTTTGCACAACAATTGACCGCCATGGGATACGCATCGGCACCCCTTGTGGAAGAGTCCGGCGATTTTTCAAGACGTGGTGGATTGATGGATATTTGGTCATTGGCTGAAGATCTTCCATGTCGCATTGAACTGGATGGCGATATGATTGTCTCCATTCGCAACTTTGACCCAGAATCTCAGCGCAGTCAGGGGGATCTATCCACCATCACCATTATCCCGGCTCATAATCTGTACTTTGATGACGAAAATTTGCCAGCCATTACAAAACGACTGAAGCACGCTGCAGACGCAGTGGACTACCCCGCCAACAAGCGACGTGCCATTGTGGAAGCATTGCAAAATGGACGGAGACTGCCAGTTATGGAAAGTTTGTTGCCCTGTTTTTATGACAAGGCGGCAACCATTGCAGATTATCTCTCTGAAAAAACACGCGTCATCATTGTGGATCCAGCGGCTGTGCGCACCGAAGCCGATGCTCACTTGACCCAATGCACTGCGGCGTACCAAGAAACAGAAGACTGCGATCGCATCGTTCCACCCGATCAATTGCTGACAGCGTGGCCCAAGTTGCGTGAACAACTTCCCTCTGCAGTGTGCACCATTGGCGGACTGATTCCCAAGGGCGTTGAGGTGACCTGGAGTGCGGATACCCACACCACTACTGCCTATAAAAACAATACACTCACTCCACTTTTGGAACACGCACATGCCAAAGGACTGAACCTACTCATTACCACGCCCACACCGCTTCAGGCCGAACGCATTTTGGACATGCTCCGCTGGCAGGGCAAAGCCCCGAGTCAAGAAAGTGGCCTGCTATTTGCGAATCCACCCCAAGCCAATGGTATCCAAGTCGCGGTCTCTCCGCTGTCTTCTGGATTTGAATGGGCGAGTGAAGGCATCTTGTGCATCACCGAAGAAGAACTTTTTGGACGCAAACTATCGCGCCGCCCCAAACCCACGCGCGCTGTTGAAAATTTCATTAGCTTCTCTGATTTGAACATTGGCGATTTGCTCGTCCATATGGAGCACGGCATTGGTCGTTATGTGGGGCTCACCCACATGGCCATTCAAGATCATGCGACAGATTTTTTAATCCTGGAATATCTGGGTGGCGATAAACTCTATCTTCCCGTCTATCGCATGAACTTGGTGCAACGTTATGTGGGTGGCGACGAAGGCAACCCCACACTCGACAAAATGGGTGGTACGCGGTTCACCAATGCCAAGAAGCGCGCCCATGATGCGATTCAAATCATGGCCAAGGATTTGCTACGAATCTATGCCGAGCGCACGCTCCACAAAGGATTTGCATTTAATCCACGTGATGAAGCGCTTGAAACATTTGAAGCCGCATTCCCATTTGAAGAAACGCCCGATCAATGGGATGCCATCGAAGCAGTATTGGCGGATATGCAGCAGGAAAAACCCATGGATCGACTGGTCTGTGGCGATGTGGGCTTTGGTAAAACAGAAATCGCCATGCGCGCCGCCTACCGCGCCGTTTTGGATGGCAAACAAGTTGCCGTGCTGGTGCCTACCACCCTACTCGCCTTTCAGCATCACCAGTCGTTCTTGCAACGCTTCAAAAATACCGGTGTCCGCATTGAATATTTGAGTCGTTTTGTCAGCCGTGCCGACCAAAAGAAAATTTTGGCAGATACAGCTGCTGGCACTGTTGACATTTTGATTGGCACACATCGCCTGTTGCAAAAGGATATTCTATTCAAACGATTGGGGCTTTTGGTCATCGACGAAGAGCATCGCTTTGGTGTGGGGCAAAAAGAAAAAATCCGCGAGCTCAAGAGCACTGTGGACACCATGGCCATGAGCGCCACGCCTATTCCACGAACACTACACATGACACTCTCGGGCCTGCGTGACATCAGCGTCATTCGCACACCACCCGCGGATCGCCAAACCATTCGCACTTACATTGCAGAATTTGAAGACCGATTGATCCGAGAAGTTATTTTGAAAGAGCTGGCACGCGGTGGCCAATTCTTCTTTGTACACAATCGTGTCGAAACAATTTTCCATATGGCCGATCAATTGCGCAAAATTGTTCCAGAGGCGCGCATCAAAGTGGGCCATGGGCAAATGAGCGAACATGAACTGGAAGATGCAATGATCGCCTTCACCAAAAAGGACTGTGACGGCCTCTTGTGTACCACCATCATTGAATCCGGAATTGATATTCCCTCTGCCAACACCATTATTATTAATCGTGCCGATACCTTTGGGCTATCGCAACTCTATCAAATTCGCGGTCGTGTGGGACGTAGTAATTTGCAAGCCTATGCCTATATGCTCACGCCCCAGGGACGCGAACTAACGGAAATTGCCGAGAAGCGCCTCTCCACCTTGCAACGTTACACAGATTTGGGCAGCGGCTTTTCCATTGCGATGCATGACTTGGAAATCAGAGGTGGTGGTAACATGTTGGGTGCACAACAATCCGGACACATTCACGACATCGGCTATGAACTATTCACGCAACTCTTGGAGCAGGCGATTCGCGAGCTCAAGGGTGAAAAGCATACAACAGAAGTTGATCCTGAAATTACGCTGCCTGTTTCTGCATTTCTACCAGAAGACTATGTCAATGACGCTCAATTGCGATTGGTATGCTACAAACATTTATCGGGTGCGGAAACACTTGAAGCGTTGGATGGCATGGCTGGTGGTTGGGCAGATCGCTTTGGACCACTTCCTGATCCTGCGCAAAACCTGTTTAAGATGATGGAAGTCAAATTGCTCGCAAAGGCTGCAAAGGCGGAGCAAGTGCAGTACGATGGTGACTACCTAAGTCTGCGGCTGCATGAAGACACACCCATTCCGCGTGAAAAGTTAATGCATCTCATGCAAGCACAACCCGATGTGTATCAAATTCGGCCACCATCTACGTTGAAAATTGCGATGCCAGGATTAAAAGGCAATGCTCTTTTCTCAGCCATTCGCAAGGCATTTACAACACTCACCCCCGCGCGCTAAGCCGCATATCACCTATTTTTCCGAGTTTTTAATGTCACGCAAGTGTTACACAACTTTTATCTGCAAACGCCGATACATCCGTATCTATATATGGGCGCCATTCGACTACAAAAAGCACCGGTGCAACCGGCACAACCTCAGCGACCTTCTGTAACCACGGGACGTGCGGTGCGCCCCACTACACGTGCAATGCATGTGGAACGACCCATTGGATCCGAATTTCGTGTGCCACGCCCAATGCCTGGCACACCAACGATGGAGCCAACGGCACCGACACCACCTGCACCACAACCCACTCCAGCAATTTCGCAACCCACATCACCATGGACACCCTGGTTGAGTTTGCTGGGAAGGCGCATCCCTTTTATCGCGGCAGCCGTAACCATTTATGAAATGGATCGCAGTATAAAGGTCGAGACAGCCCAAGCACAGAGACAAGTCGAATGGTTGCCAGGCCCATGCTTGGATCCCAAACAATGGGAAGATGCGGATGCTGTTACTCGCGAAATGGAACGACGCTTTGCCCACATGTCCACACAAGATCTGCAGCTGCTCCGCGAAATTCGTAGACGTCAGACTTATATTGGTGATCATCGCATTACCATTACCGATGATGATTCTGAATTGGAAATTCCACTCCCTGGAAAACTAACAGCTTATCTGCAAATGCTAGATCGTCAAAAAAATGGGGATGATTCCATTGAAGAGCGTGCCAAGGATGAATTGGCGCTTATCGAACTCGATCTGACACGACGTAGTTGGGACGATATTCAAAAATCAGCACTCAACTTGGATATTGAACAATTAGAATCCGAAATTTTACAGCTCATTGCCAGTGGAAAAATTTCGGAAGCGCAAAAGAAGCAATTAGAACTCGATGCTTTGCGAGAACAACTATCACCTCCAAAAAATAGCCCAGGCGGTCCGCTCCAAATTCGCGCGTCTGCTGCTGGATCTGCCTCTGACCCTGCTCCAGATACAAGCACACCACCAGATGGAATCGACATTATTGGAGATGGCCTTCCAGATGACATTAGTTTTAATGACATTGGCGATATTTTTTATCGTATTCTGGATGGCAAGGCCAGCATCACGGATATGGCAACACTACTGGCCACATCACCCGGCTCGGTTGTTACCCTACTGAATATATATTACACACGACTTTTGGAGGACGAACCTGACAATCTGCTTGTTAATCTCCTCAACGATCCATTCATCGCAACAGATGGCAAAATTATATTGACCATTTTGATTAATCAGCATTCTGGCGACCGAAGCGATCGTGATAGGAGAATTTCTGAAGCCATGGATGCCGCCGAAGTGCACGATTCCGAACTCCACACAGAAAATCCAGATCAGATGATCATTAATTATAGTCTTTTTGTGGAGCACATTCGCGTCGTCTTCTTGGAACTGGTTCCCAATGCAAACCAAATTTTAGCACTTGTGGACGCCCATCTTCAGGCACATGCACAAAGAATTGCAAGACTGCAAGGCGTTCTAGATATGGGCGCACTTAAACAAGAGCTCACACACAAACAGTCACCTACACCGGAAGCGAGCCTCTCCCTACTCTTTCATGGCGTTGATATAGCGCGATGGTTTAGCATGGAATATCTCATGCGGCGTGAGAGTGGTGAAAATGCTCACATCATTTCCAATACAAGAGTGTTATTGCGAAACACAAATTTCACGCCACATCAATTGGGTATGATCGTTGACCTCTTTAAAACCAGCTACACATTGATGGCTACCATTCAACACGACGTGACACCCTATTTGCAAAGTGATCCTGATATTGCTGATCAAAATCTTCGGGAATTATATACCGCCAACAAGCCCATGGGCGGATATATTCTAGCAGAATATGACCGCCGTATGAATTTACCCGAAGCACGTGTTCAACGTGCCCTGGATGAAGCCTTTACTGAAGGAGATCGTAATCGCCGTTGGCGCAAAGCAACCACTCTGCAATCCGACATGTTCAAAGCAATTATCCAACGTGCATTGATGTATGCGGGAACCGGCAATATGGATCAGCTACGCACACTCGCAGCACGATGGATTGACGTTGTTGCGCAAGATCCAAAGGTGATCAAAGCAAAAATGCAACCCTATGGTCCAGAACAAGACCAAGATGGTTTCCATGCATTCACCATTCTCAATGCACATGGGTATAACGCTCAAGTTGACCCATTTGGTTTTTTACTCCCCCATGAACATCAATTTTGGGATCAACCGTTTAGCACAGAACACCGCAGTGTACGTTTGATTCATCAGATAGGACATGTTGTTGGAAAAGGTGATTTTAGAGAGGTCTATGATTATTTTTCTGACAAAGAGGGGTTCGACGAAGGGAACACCGCAATCCGAAAGGCAGCACAGGGACAAATTCCAGGTGTCAGTACAGATGCAATGCATGAGCTGATGCGGCGGGCTGCCTTGAATTCTGAATTGCACGTGGCACTCATGGCCTGGGCCATTTCCGAACCCCAAAACCCGGATCAACATGCAACGTGGGCTGCAATTCCATCACAAGTAGCTGATCTCTTACAGTATGCACGTCGTCGCAAATCCACCATTGCAGGTAACGTATTGGAACTCGTCATGCGAAGCGCTAACTATGACGGCACCGCTGAGCTCCATGCGGTTCAGTATTATGCCAGGGACCGTGATAGCTGGGTTCGCCTTCTACCCATTGACTTTATTCACCGCCGACAAATTGCAGACCTTTTGGTAATCGGCAGAACGGGAACTCCACAATTGGTGGAAGTTAAAAACAAGCGCGTCCACAATGATAAAGATTTTGAAGACCTTAAAACCTCGATAGATAAAGCTGCCAGCCAGCTTGCCGAGAGTCGCAAGGGCTTTCCCACGGCGGACCAAGTCATTTATCTGAGATTGGTCGTTGCCAGTGATCGTGCCGTAATCCCAACAAGAATTGATAATTGGCTTCGAGAGAATCTTGCCAATGCGCCCCAATACGGCCGTCTCAAAGAAATTACGGTTGAAGTGACATCGAGCAATACTGGCAGCACCACTACCGTCACGTATGCCAACCCCCGATACACACCTGCAGCACGCATCAAAGACAGTGTCCAATTAGCCGGCCCTCGTGAAGCGCGACTATTGACTGACCGCTTAATTGCCATGGGGATGTTGGCCCCAGAACGACACAGCACAATTTTAGGCCGGTTAGCCAGTGCACCAGCAGAAGCAGTCCGACGCGTACGGCTCATGCCGACGGCAGCACGCATGCTGGAAGCCATTAAACGATATAACCTACAACCTCAATTAAACGGCTACGTCACCGCCCCATAATACAGGATACCCAATGGCAACCGACTTTATCACTGAATTATATAACAACCCATCTGCATACATCTTCAGTCCTGTACTCCACCAGACTCGGGAAGATGCATCATTGTTACCCAGCAGTCAGACGATTGCCAATCGTTGGGCGGCACAGGCCAAAACAGAACTTCATGGTACAGATGGTAATTCGCCCACCGGACTCTTCATTGACGCAGCCGTTGCAGAACGATTTATGCATGACACAGCACCTCAGCTATATCGCCAATCGGGCATGCAGTTTCGAGAGAGTGTATCTCAAGAACCTGATGCCACAATCAAAGCAACTGTACTTGGTATGGCGGTAGAAGCCTTGCGATTCAGCAGTGACCAGGTTGCATTTTTTACAGGATTACTTGAGTTGGGGGTCGCTGCACAGCAAGCTTATGCAGAACACACTGATTCTGTTTTACGGTATATCGTCTCCTCTGCATTTGCAGTGGCTTCAGACCATGCTTCCAAATATGAACTCGTTACACTCACTGACGCAATGGACCTAAGACGCAAAACAGCACAGACAATGGCACAAGATATTGCATTACTTTTAGAAAACGGTCAGTCTGCCTTTGCAGATGCTGCCATCTGGAGCGCCGCCCACTACTTTGCATCTGGCGATGCACCGTCCGCCTTACAAGTGACTGCCCAACTGGCACGCCACTTAACCAACTTGGCCGTAAATGCTGCAGAAGCAGATCCTTCAATAGTGGCCGATGCGGTCCGCCTTGTTGCATTTATTAACACGCAACTTTCTGATTGGGATGCACTATATAACCAACTCGTTCCCAAGATGCTTGCATTTGTGGACCCAAGGGAAATCACCCATAATCGCAACGCACATACACACCTCACATCGGATCAGGCGGATCGCGGACTGGCCCTTGCAATAGCCATTTCCATTGGTGAACATCACTATCCTGAAGACTCCATTTTTGAAAGACTCCTCACCTCTTGGCACCAATCATATTCTGAAGTTGCCAGCAGTTCCATTGTAGAACGCCGCCATCCCAAAAATAAAATTCAAGCGTTGGACCATTTTCTGGAAAGTGCTTATACGTTTTGGGATGCCCAATTCGCAGGCGCATTTCACATGATCAATCAGGGCCACCTCCAGCTCCGCATTTTATCGAGTTCCCAAACCTCTCGCCCCGCAACATTTGTGCAAACGATCATTGGACTCGTAGATGCCATTATGGGTGAGTTAACACGCACAATGGAACCCGTTGTAAGTGAACGCCTTGAATACCTCCCAGCGGACTCTCACTTTTCCAACATTCGCCAACGACTTGAATTGGGACGTGTGGGGAATGCCGAAGCCGTCAAAATCACAATGGATCTGGCACACCACTTAAATGTCTCCCCCAGCACTATTTACGACATCATCCGCAACCCAGGTTCCAGCCTGGCAATTCAAACCCAGATCTGCGAACTAATTGGGCCCCAGGCTCTGGGTCGCCTGATAGAAGTCCATCCCCTTGAGCGAATTCGCGTCGAACGCACCCGTATGTTTCGTGATTTTCCACATGTCCGCGGGAGATAGCCGAACAATTGGATAATTCTTGTCGCGCTTTATGGCCTCTGCTACTGCCATCCCATGCGCTTAAGACTCCTTATCCTCGTTGCAATCGCTATTGCTGCCTGCAGCGGATCCAGCATTGCCACAGTCAATGGTGACAAGATCCCACTCAATGACTACATGACTCGGCTACGCATTACGGCCTCTGTCAGCGATCCCGTCTGGGCCCAACAACCCGAACGCGCTAAGGCACTCAAAGAACAAGTCCTGGGGGGAATGATTGATGAACGCTTACTTCTACAAGAAGCCAAGCGCCTGGGCATTACCGCCAGCGATGAGGAGTTGGCTGAAGAATATGCCCGCTTCAAAAGCCAGTACACCGAAGAAAATTTTCAGCAGATGCTCAAGGAACAACAGGTGTCTTACGATGATTGGAAAGACCAACGGCGACGTAATTACTTAATCGATAAGCTTCGCAATACCGTTGTGCCAGATGCCACCAAAATTACAGAGGCCGAAATTAAATCCTTTTATGATCAAAATGCATCTGAGTTCAAACGCCCCGAAGAAGTGCGCGCACGACAAATTTTGGTCAAAAGTAAAGACACCGCCCAGATGATCCACGATAAAATTCTCGAAGGCGAAAACTTTGCAGCACTGGCCCAGCAATATTCCATTTCACCGGATGCCAAAAGCGGTGGCGATATTGGTTATTTTTCTCGCGGTAGCTTCCCCCCTATTTTTGACCGAATCTGTTTTGGACTGCCCGTTGGCGGTGTCAGTGATGTCGTCAAAAGTGAATTCGGTTATCAGATTTTCAAAGTAACCGATCATCGGGCCGCGCGAACCATTCCGTATGCAGAAGCTAAAAAAATGATTAAGCGCAGCTTACAACAAGCTGGTGGTCAAAAGGAATTTGAAGCACTCATCACGCAACTTCGTTTAAAAGCTACAGTCAATGTTGATGCCAAGAAATTAGCCACAATTGAGGTCCCATATGAAGCAAAGACAACTGAATCTGATTCTCATTAGTATCACACTACTATTCACCCAAATGGCAAGCGCCGTGGTGTTAGACCGCGTTGTTGCTGTCGTGGGAGATCAAGCTATTACTGAGCGCGACGTATCTTTATCTATGAAGGATTTTGGCAGCACCAAAGGGCAAAAGGCAGCCAATCGTAAAGATGCGTTAGAGGGACTCATTCAAGATGCACTGCTGGCACAAGCCATGGCCAATGCAAATGTTGTGGTCAATGAAGAAGACGTCAACCGAGCCATTCGCAACGTCATGGCACAGCATGGCATGACCACTGTCGAGCAACTACGTGGCGCTGTTGCCAAGCAGGGTCTTTCATTTGACCAATACCGTGAAAACCTTAAAAAGCACATTCAGCAAATGAAGTTCATTAACCAGAATATTGGATCGCAAGTTAAAATCAGTGATCAAGATCTTGAAGATTATTATCGCCAGCATATGCAAAAATTTTCTGGCACCAGTGCCGTTCACATTGCTGAAATCATCTTTCCATTCCCTGACCCATTGACGACTGAAAATGTTAGAAAACTGGAAGACGATGTCAAAAAGGTCGCAAAACAACTCAATAAGAGCAACTTTAAACAACTGGCACGCCAATATTCTAAAGGTCCCAATGCCGATCAGGGTGGGGATTTGGGCGTCATTGATCCCAGCACCCTACCACCTGAAGTTGCTAAAGTGGTCATCCCCATGCACTCGGGCGACATCAGCCAACCCATCGTGACCAAAACGGGGATTGTCATTGTAATGGCGCTTGAACGAAGTGCTGCAACAGATAAGGATTTTGAAAGACTGAAAGATCAAATTTATAATATATTGTATGACGAACGCATGCAAGACGTCATGAAGGCCTACGTTTCGCAACTGCGCCAGAACTCCTATGTCCAGATCAATGAATAAAATTGCCATCACAATGGGCGACCCCAAAGGAGTTGGTCCTGAAATTGTTGCCGCCATTGCATCTGATTTCAAGCGGACACACACTTCTTCCATCACCATCTTTGGTGATCCCAGCATCTTAAAGGCCGCTGCAGAAACCATACACTGCACACCGATTGAAACATGGTCCTGTGAAATTGTTGCCGTAAGTAATGATCCCGATTTTCGTCATTGGGACGATGCCCAGTGTGGGCGATTGAGCCGTGATTATGTGACAAACGCAGTTGAATTTTGCCAAGTCAGTGGTGCCACATTGGTCACTGCCCCCATCAATAAACACCGATGGAGATTGGCCAGCGGCAAAAGCACCGGTCACACCGAGTATCTGGCCCATTTAACACAAACAACAGATGTGGGCATGATGATGGCCTGCCCCCAGCTGCGCACCGTACCCGTTACGATTCACACGCCATTACAGCAGGTGTCCAAAAACATCACAGTCGAAAAAATAATTAAATGTTCAATACTTACAAACATATTCCTAAAGAAGCATTTTAAGATTAAATCGCCCCGTTTGGCACTCACTGGACTCAATCCCCATGCAGGCGAACAGGGTGACCTGGGACAGGAAGAGATCACCACAATCATTCCCGCAATTGCCCAACTGAGACAAATGGGATTAGACGTTAGTGGCCCCCTACCCGCTGATGGGCTTTTTGCATCACTCGTTGCAGGGCAAGTCCAATACGATACCGTGATTTGTATGTACCATGACCAAGCCATGATTCCGGTCAAGGCCTTGGATTTTCAAAATACCGTTAACATAACCATGGGGTTGCCATTCATACGCACATCGCCCGATCATGGAACTGCAGAGGACATTGCCTGGCAAGGGCGTGCCAATACGCAACACATGATGGCTGCATTAGAAATGGCGCTCGCACTTAATCGAAAGGAATAATACAATGAAACCCATTAAATTTGGAACAGACGGTTGGCGCGCCATCATTGGTGATGACTTTATTCCTGAAAATATTGGCGCGGTTATTCAAGCGTATGCCGACCTCTACCCCACATTGCCGCGCGCAGGTGAACCCATCTATGTTGGCTATGATCGCCGTGATCAATCACCCGAATCCGCCAAACTCGTGGCGCAAGTTTTGGTCGCCAATCATATTCCAGTTGTACTCAGTGAGCAGTTCTGCCCCACGCCAGCGGTATCCTGGATGGTCAAAGAACATAAGGCTGCAGCAGGCATTATGGTTACCGCAAGTCACAACCCTCCCAATTGGAATGGCATCAAATTTAAGGAAAGTTACGGCGGTGCTGCATCTCCAGCATTCACAGATCCCATTGAGGCACAGATTGCGAAAAATCAGGCTGCTGGGAAAAAATTTAAAACTGCGCCACTTGAAGGTTCCAAACTATTCAAAACATTCAATCCCCATCAAGAGTATGTGCAACAACTGGGCCGCATGGTGGATCTAGAAAAGATCCGCGCATCGGGCGTTAAGGTGTTGCATGACCCCATGTATGGTGCTGGTGTGGATTTTTTGCCGGATCTTTTGAGCAATCAAGTATCTCAAATTCATACAGCGCATGACACAAAATTTGGTGGGATTCACCCCGAACCCATTCGTCCCTATGTAGACGAAGCCATGAAGGTGATGGCCAAAGGTGGCAATGATGTGTGTGTTATTACCGATGGCGATGCAGACCGCATTGGTGCACTAGATGAAAATGGAAATTACATCACAACCCATATTATATACGCGCTCCTTTTACTCAACGCGATTGAACGTAAAAAGATGCAGGGAAATGTGATTAAGTCCATCACCACAACTCAGGTGATTGACCGCATCTGTCAAAAATATCATCGTGAACTACAAGTAACACCCGTGGGGTTCAAACACATCAGCCCTGCACTCAATGTGCCCAACAAAATGGTCGGCGGAGAAGAATCCGGTGGCATTGCATTCCCACTCCATGTCTGTGAGCGGGATGGTCTGCTTTGTTCACTGATGATTGCAGAACTCATGGCCACTACAGGTAAAACCATGAGTCAACTCGTCACCGATGTTCAAGAGCGTTTTGGCCCGGTCGCTTACAAGCGTATCGATTTAAAACTAGACCACGACAAGATGGCCATTGCTAAAGAGCGACTGGCCAAAGGTGGCGTGACTGAACTGTGTGGTCAAAAGGTAAAAAAGCTCACCACAATCGATGGCTATCATTATTTGCGGGGTGACGATTCATGGCTCATGATTCGCCCCAGTGGCACCGAGCCACTGCTGCGTACCTATGCCGAGGCACGCTCCCTCGAAGAATGTGATGCCTTGCTTCAAGAGGCACAAAAGATTATTGGAATTGTCTAATGGAAATCACAGGTGAAAACCTAACCGTTGATAATGTCTACCGCGTGGCAACCGCAAATGCAGCGGATTGCCAGGTAACACTTTCTACAAGCGCACTCGCCAAAATGCAAACGGCGCGAGATTATGTTCTGAAAACGGTTGCAGCCGGAAAGCCTGTTTATGGCATCAACACCGGATTTGGTGCACTTTCTGACAAATTCATTCAAAAAAATGATTTGGAACAACTGCAGATCAACTTGATTCGTTCCCATTGTACAGGTGTGGGTGATCCATTGGATCGTGACACCACACGCGCACTCATCTTGCTGCGTGCCAACTGTTTGGCATCAGGATTTTCAGGCATTAATCCTGAGCTGGTGCAACGCCTTCTTGATTTTTTGAATCATGATCTTCTACCCATTATTCCAAAACAAGGGTCAGTGGGTGCATCAGGCGACTTGGCCCCACTTGCTCATATGTCGTTGGCATTGATCGGCGAAGGCGAGGTAACCTATCAGGGTAAATTAATGCCGGCTAATGATGCATTGAAAGCCATTGGGAAAAAATCACTGCACTTGGGACCCAAAGATGGCTTGGCGCTCATCAATGGCACCGCCTTCATGGCGGCCTTCGCATGTCTTGCCATCTCACGTACCTACAATTTAATGAAAGCGGCGGACATTTCCGCCATATTGACGCTCGAAGGGGTTAAAGGATCCACCAAAGCATATTCACCTTTGATTTCCAAACTCAAGCCCCACCCCGGTCAACTGGACTGTGTCGCCAATTTGAATCAACTGCTCAGTCATTCCGAAATTTTGGAATCACACAAGGATTGTTCAAAGGTACAGGACCCCTATTCTCTCCGCTGTGTGCCGCAGGTACACGGCGCCTGCCGCCAGACGCTGTATCACGCGATGGATGTTGCTGCGACCGAGATCAATTCCGTGACAGACAATCCACTGGTGTTTGTTGCTGAAGACCAGGTTTTATCGGGCGGCAACTTTCACGGAGAAGCACTCGCCTTCTGCATGGATTATCTAGCCATGGGCGTCAGTGAAATTGCCAATATCTCAGAGCGCCGCATTGAAAAGATGATGAATAAAACATTTTCAGAATTACCCCCATTTTTGACACCGGAGTCAGGCATTAACTCTGGATTTATGATTGCACAGGTGACCGCTGCTGCACTTGTTTCCGAAAACAAAACGCTCTGTCATCCTGCCAGCGTAGATTCCATTCCAACTTCAACTGACAAGGAAGATCATGTGTCCATGGGTCCGATTGCAGGACGCAAATTGATGCAGGTGATCAACAACACCACATACTGTCTTGCAATTGAGTTGATGTGTGCGGCCCAAGCGATAGAATTTCATCGACCACTCAAATCTTCGGCTGCCATTGAAGCCGTCATGAAATTAATTCGTACACATGTCGCCCCACTCAAAGACGATCGTGTGCTAAGCCCTGACATTAACGCTCTCACCAAACTCATCCAGAGCGGTGAACTGGTTGCAACAGTTGAAGCGATTACAGGAGCATTGCGCTAATGGCCGAAAAAATCCCCCTTCCTCCCACCGGCACCACACTCAGCTGCAAAGGCTGGCATCAAGAAGCCGCATTGCGATGCCTGCTCAACAACTTACACCCCGACGTTGCCGAAGACCGTGACAATTTGATTGTATACGGGGGAAATGGACAGGCCGCACGTAACCACAAGGCTCTCTTTGATATCATTACCGCACTTAAAAATTTGGAAAATGATCAAACACTACTCATTCAATCCGGAAAGCCGGTGGCCATCATTCCATCGCACCCACACGGACCACGCGTCTTGATTGCAAATTCTAACTTGGTGCCGCACTGGGCAACATGGGAACACTTCAATCACCTCAAAGATGCAGGCCTAATGATGTACGGCCAGATGACAGCGGGTTCCTGGATCTACATCGGTTCCCAAGGTATTTTGCAGGGCACGTATGAAACCTTTATGGCCGCCGCCGAAAAACATTATGGTGAGGGCAAGACACTCGCTGGAAAATTGGTTTTGACCGCTGGCATCGGTGGCATGGGGGGTGCACAACCGCTAGCTGTTAAGATGGCGGGCGGTGTGTTTTTGGGATGCGACGTGGATGAGACGCGTATTCAAAAGCGGTTGAAGACCAAATATCTCGATCATCTAGCGGATAGTTTTGAATCAGCTCTCAAGATGGCACTTGATGCCAAGGCCAAAAATGATGCTGTATCTATTGCTTGCGTCGGAAATGCGGCGGACTTTTATGAATTCATCTTGGCCAAAGGAATTGTGCCCGACTTGGTGACTGATCAAACCTCCGCGCACGATCCACTCAACGGCTACGTACCACGCGGCTTGTCGCTACAAGATGCTATTGCGTTGCGAAATAAAAATCCCAAAGCCTACACAGACAAAAGCATCCAAACAATGGGCGATCACGTGCACGCCATGCTCGCCTTCCAAAAGAATGGCAGCCATGTCTTTGACTATGGGAACAACTTGCGTGCGGGGGCAAAGCAAGCTGGCGTTCAAAATGCATTCGACTTTCCCGGCTTCGTACCCGCCTACATTCGCCCGCTCTTCTGCGAAGGATCGGGCCCATTTCGCTGGGTGGCACTCTCCGGCGATCCACAGGACATCAAAGTAACAGACGATGCATTGCGCGCCCTCTTCCCCGAAAACAAAAAACTCCTCAACTGGTTGGACAAGGCCGAGAAGATGATTGCATTTCAAGGACTGCCTTCGCGCATCTGCTGGCTTAAATATGGTGAGCGTGAAAAGGCAGGACTTGCGTTTAACAAACTTGTGCGTGATGGAAAAGTGAATGCACCGATTGTGATTGGCCGCGACCACTTGGACTGTGGCAGTGTGGCATCCCCCAATCGCGAAACAGAATCCATGAAAGATGGCACTGACGCCGTATCCGATTGGCCACTTTTAAATTTGATGATTAACACAATGAACGGTGCCAGCTGGACCAGTTTTCATCACGGCGGCGGTGTCGGCATGGGTTATTCGCAACATGCTGGCATGGTCATTGTATGTGACGGCACACCAGACATGGATAATCGACTAAAACGTGTTTTAAATTCAGACCCAGGCATGGGTATCGTTCGTCACATTGATGCGGGATATGATGAAGCACTGGCCATGAAAGATAAAACCAATATTCAATTTCCGTCTTTGGGGTAACATATGACGACATTATACAAAGATTTTTCTCAAGTGGTAACCTTGCAAGGCGCACATCAAAAAGACGGCCGCCTCTTAACACCCGACGATTTAAGTATCATTAACGATGGTGCCGTTATTTTTGATGACGACAAAATTCTGTGGGTGGGAAAAACAAAAGATATTCCCCAAGACATTACAATCGACACCACTCAAAGCTTTAAGGGCCATGCCCTACTTCCTGAACTTGTAGACTCGCACACTCATTGTGTCTTTGGTGGGAACCGTTCCGTTGAATACGGCATGCGATTAAATGGCGCCGACTATCAAGACATTGCCAAGGCTGGCGGTGGAATACTCGCCAGCATGAAGGGTACGAACGACTTAAGCCGCAAGGAACTTTTTGAGCTGGGAAGAGAACGCATCGAGCGTATTCTTAGCTACGGCGTGGGTACCATTGAAATCAAAAGTGGATATGGGCTCAACTATGAAAAGGAAAAGGAACTCACAGAAGTCATTGATGAACTTAAAAAATACTTCGCGCCACGTGTTCAGATTTTTAATACATTTATGGCCGCACATGCCGTGCCCAAGGATTACAACGACAGCCATGCCTATATGCAACAGGTGGTTATTCCACTGCTGCAAGAATTGGCCCCACGCAAAATAATTGATGCTGTCGATATTTTTCATGAAGAGGGTTATTTCGATGATGCCGACTTAAAATTTCTGGCAGAAGCGGCAACCGCACTTAAAATTCCGCTCAAAACCCACGTCGATGAATTTACGGATAACAAAGGGGCCAAATTATCGGCAGAACTTGCCGCACTGAGCTGCGATCATTTACTATGTACTGAAAAAGATGGCATTCAAGCGCTTGCCAAATCCAAGACAGTTGCCACACTACTCCCGGGTACCGGATTCTTCTTGGGCAAACCCCAAGCCAATGCACGTGCACTTTTAGATGTAGGCGTCAAAGTGGCGATTGGTAGTGATTATAACCCTGGGTCCTGCAACTGCGACAACTTGCTCTTAATCGCATCGATTGCGGCACCGACATACAAAATGAATTTGGGTGAGCTTTGGGCAGCCATCACATTAAATGCCGCACATGCTTTGGGTCTTACCGACCAAGGCGCTATCCTGCCAGGACTTAAACCCCGCTTCTCACTGTTTAAGGTGAATCAAATCGAAGAGATCACATACAACTGGGGGCGGAATTACAGCACGTCCAATAAATCCATCACCGCTCGGTAATTACCAAATGGGGGGAAGATATACGTCCCCTGCACGCGGTCAATTTTGCTCGCCGCCTTGAGTGCTTCTTGCGCAATCGCCAAGCCTTCAGACTGCTGCGCTTCTTTGCTCTCTTTAGCCGCCATGCGTTTCATAATGGCCGGTGGAATTTGCATACCAGGAACTTCATTATGGAAAAATTCCGCATTCTTGAGAGACGCAAGTGGCAAGACCCCCACAAAAAATGGAATCGGCTTTACATGTGCTGTGCGTTTTAAAAATTCTTCGAGTATCGCCACATCGTACACTGGTTGGGAAAACACGTACTCCGCGCCCGCTTCCACTTTTTTGGCGTAGCGCTCCACTTCTAAATCCAAATTGACCGCACCTGGGTTACACCCACACCCCAACACCAACTTTGTCGGAGCACCCAATGACTTGCCAGCCAAGTCACGCCCATGATTCAAGCCATTGGCAAAGTGCAGAAGCCCAATGGCATCCACATCAAACACTGCTGTGGCTGACGGATAGTTGCCCATTTTGGGTGGATCACCTGTGATGATGAGCACATTGTTCAAACCCATCGCATTCGCACCAATTAAATCCATCTGCATGCCGAGCAAATTGCGATCGCGGCAGCAATAATGCACAATGGTTTCGATCCCCACTTGTTGTTTAATCATTGAAGCCAATGCCATGGGGCTCATGCGGGCAATGGCACGCGGACCGTCGGCAATGTTGATGGCATCAATGCCGTTGTCATATAAGAACTTGGCGGCCTCAATTGTTTTGCCGGGGCTTAATCCATGGGGCGGGTCCAATTCCACACTCACTGCAAACTTTTTACCCAAGACTGCGCCGAATGCACTTTTCTCTGCAAGCGGCACCGGTTGAATATCCACTGCTTGTTTATCAACGGGTTTGATGGAAACGATCGGCGTGGGTGCAATTGATTTTAAAAAATTGCGCATTTCTGCAATGTCTGCCGGTGTCGTACCACAACAACCACCCACAATGTTGGCACCCTTCTGCACCATGCGGCGCGCGTATTCGGCCATGTATTCCGGCGTTGCCAGGTACATGGTGCGCCCTTCTACCACCTGCGGCAAACCCGCATTGGACATGGCAGACAGCTTCATGCGTGACACAGAACGCATGCGTTCTACGATACTGAGTGTCATCTGCGGCCCATTGGCGCAGTTGGTGCCCGCAACATCCACACCCCAAGATTCAATCGCCTTCACCACATCTTCCGGTTTTTCAGCGCTATTATCGACAAATGCAAACTGCGCAATTACTGGCAACTTGGAAAGTGAACGAATCACATCATAAGCCAATTTGAGTTCACGCAAGTTTTGGAAGGTTTCCAGAATAATAAGATCCACACCACTATCAATCAAAGCGCCCGCTTGAATTTTGAATGCCTCGCGCGCTTCATCCAACGTGACTCGTCCAATGGGTTCGATCTGTCGAACAAGAGGCCCCATCGCGCCCGCCACAAAGACATCCTTTTTCCCAACGGCCTCGCGTGCCAACTTGACCCCTGCGGCGATGATCTCTTTGGTTTTGGTTTCCAGTCCGTACGATTGAAGATGAATCGGATTGGCAAGAAACGTGTTGGTTTCGATAATATCGGCACCGGCACGCACATAGTCTTCGTGGATCCCACGAATAATATCGGGCGCGGTCAGATTGAGTTCGTCATAGCAGCGATTGATAAACACACCGCGCTTGTAAATTTCAGTGCCCATGGCGCCATCTGCAAGCAGGACGCGGTCATTTAACTGTTCAAGGAAGTTAGTCATAGTGTTTGTGTAGATATAGCTAAGCCTAAATTCAAGCTATTTAACCCCAATCTTCTTCAAGTAATCCTGAGCGCGCGGGGTGATATGAAAGATATAGGCCTCGCCTTCAGGTGCACCCCCCTTGAACAAGCTGCTACCGGGGTGCTGCATAAGCATGGTGGGCACCAATTCTTTCAATACCACATTGATCACCCCCAGCTTGAACCCCGAAAGCGTCACCAAACTCGCCTGTTTTTTCTGGTCCATGGGATGGTCAGCATCGATCAAAACACCTGTTTTGGTAAAATACCCCAGTGACGGCGCCTGCCAGGCCTTTTGCTGCTGCCACAGGATTTTAAGCACCTTCTCTTCTGGTGGCCCCAAACGGTGCTCGTCGTGCATCTTGCCGCCTTCCATCGCCATTACAGGCAGTGCTACCAAGACCAACAAAATACTCAAAATTTGTCGCTGCATAGAACCCTCATATTTTTGCAAAATGCTTCACTGTCAAGACCCGTCGGTCATTCCAGGCTGCCAGCTTGTATGCAAGCATAATATCATTAACCGCTAATATGGGAATTCACTGCGCTGTACGGGATGTTAGGTAGGATTTTTCTCTATAAGACGACGAATGTATTCAGAATTTTGATTGCCAATTATCTTTTGAGATTCCTTGTAAATTTTCATCAATACTGCAGTTTTTCTTTCGCCCAAGTCAGACTGTGAAACAGCATCGGCAATACCCCGAAGCGCCACATGGTCCTTCTGTTTCACCGCTTCACCAATCAGCTGATTAAACAATGGTTCCTGGGCTGCACCCAACTGAGCTGCCTTAACATACAGAGCAATATTATCTAAACTAGCGAGACCACAGCTATCTGGCTTATTGATTTTGGCTGCAGCAGCAATCAGGTCTTTAAAGAGATATACAGCCGTGTATTCAGAGGTGCCCCGCTGCCGTGAAACTACAAGGGACTCTGCCAAACTTTGTATATAACTATCCTGGGCATTGTCGTATAGATCATCCACCTTCTGAATCAATTGAGAAAACAACTGTGTTTTAACCGAATCTTCAAGCCCCGACAGCGCGAGCAACCGACCCACTTTTTGATAAGCACCAGGCAAACGTTGTTGTCGACGCAGCAGACCTCGCAGTTGCGTTTCTGCTGTTGCTGAAATGGCCTTTATATAAAGAGGGATCGCTTTATTAGGTTGCCCAGACTTTTCCAACATAAATGCCAATCTTGCATACGCTATAGCACGGTTGATGGGGTCTTCATTGTTTGCAATCTCATTGACGTTATCATACGATCCTAATTGAACAGCCTGAAGTGTTTCTCGTATTTTATCTCTGTTAGTAACCACATTCATTTCTTTAACCCCATTCTCCTTCATTGTAAAAATAACTACTTTTGGGAAAGATTGAATGCCATATTCATTACCAACACTTGTATTCTCAGTCCGCAACCAAAGATTCTGACCCACATCACTCTCTGCAAGCCCATTAAACTTGGGCTTCAATTCTCTACACGGAAGACACCTATCCATTGAGAACGTAACAACCGCTGTCTGCCCAGGCCTTAACCGGCTCAACTGCTCATTCATACTAGCGGAGTTATCAACCTCAATAACATAGGGTGCAAAATGAACACCGTCATCTTCAAATCCCTTAGTGGTTATAAATTGAGGTATGGACTTGAGATTGGCTTGAATCACACCTTTCTTGGCATATTCAAATCGCTCCCCCCAACTGATCACGCCATCTTTGTTAATGTCTTTCACCTCTGAATCGTCTGCCCACAGGCGCGGTGCAAAATCCCCACAACATACGGTTTCATCACTACTGCCTGCCGAAATAAATGCGGACTTTGCGTTATCTGTGAAGAGTCGGGCCATGCCACCACTGTAACATTGGTCCATCACCACAACACGCTTGCCAAATTTTAAATTATCCAATTTCTTATATAGGTCTGCTTCACAACTATGATTAGCTTTGAGATCACCAACAACAATACACTCCTGACCATCAACCTTGCCACCATGACCCGTAGTATAGATAAGCAATTCATCGTCCCCATCCAACTGGGCCTTTGCTGCTTCAATAAGTTGATCGATATTCTGAGGAGTGGCCTTACGGTACATCGAGGTCGGTGAGCTTGGGGCTTCGTTACTTGCCACAAAACACTGATAGCCTTTTTTATTAAGCTGACTTACAGCGCGATCCACGTTTTTGGCGTGACGCGCCGCTGTGTCCCCATTAATCACAATTGCAATTTTGCGTTTAACACCATCTGACATAACCGCCCCCTTGCCTTATGATTATCGGCTAGCGCCCCCCCCAAAGTTGTGTTTAAATAGCTAGAAAAACTAGGATTTTTTGGACTCAAACTCCATTCACAAACGTTTTACCCGCCACTTGTAATACAGTACCGGGTAGATCAGCAGTTCCAGTAAAAATGATGTGGCAAGACCGCCCACCATGGGTGCGGCAATACGCTTCATGACATCGGCGCCTGTGCCCATCGCCCACATAATCGGAAGTAAGCCCATCATGGCAGCCATCACAGTCATCATCTTGGGACGAATGCGCTTTACTGCACCGTGGACAACAGCTTCTGTTAAATCATCAGCATTTCGCATTTTTCCTACTGCAACAGCGTCGTTGTATGACATGTCCAAGAACATCAGCATAAATACGCCTGTTTCCGCATCCAGTCCCAACAACGCAATAATCCCCACCCAAACTGCAATCGACAAATTATATCCAAGGATATACAGCAACCACACCGCACCGATCGCTGAAAATGGCACCGCCAACAAAACGATACCTGTTTTGACTATCGACTTTGTATTCATATATAAGAGCAGACAAATGATAAATAGTGTCAGGGGCACAAGCACCTTCAGCTTCTCTTTGACACGGATCATAGCCTCATACTGCCCACTCCACCGCAGCTCATATCCGGCGGGGAGCTTGCCCATCATCTGAGCATCAACTGCACGCTTGGCCTCTTTCACATAGCTACCAATATCACGACCCGCTACGTCCACATAAACATAGCCAGCACGAAATCCGTCTTCGTTGCGAATCATGGATGGACCTTCGTTGGTCGTAATACTCGCTAATTGACCAAGTGGAATCTGAGCACCACTGGGGGTACTCACCAAAACTCGTTTCATGGCAGAAATATCGTCACGCAATTCCCTCGCATACCGGACATTAACGGGATAGCGCGCCACACCTTCAATCGTTGTTGTGACATTTTCACCACCAATTGCAGAACTAATGACGGATTCTACGTCAGCCACACTCAAGTTGTAGCGTGCAATTTCCTCACGGTTGATTTTTATATCTAAAAAATACCCACCAGCAGCACGTTCAGAAAAGACTGTGCGTGTTCCTGGCACCTTACTCAATATCCCCTCTAACTTTTTTCCAATTTCTTCGATTTTATTCAGATCACTCCCCAAGACTTTAATCCCGATTGGAGTACGCATACCCGTAGAAAGCATATCCACACGATTTCGAATAGGCATCGTCCACGCATTCGTTGTTCCAGGAATTTGGAGCTTTGCATTCATCTTGTTTGTCAGCTCATCCATGCTGATTCTTTTTGGCCATTGATCCTTTGGCTTTAACACCACGATTGTTTCCATCATGGAAAGAGGTGCAGGATCAGTTGCTGTATCGGCACGGCCCGCCTTTCCCAAAACAGTTTCCACTTCAGGGAAACTTTTCAGGACCTTGTCCTGTCGTTGCAATAATTCCTCAGCTGCAGCAGCAGAAATTCCTGGCAACGTTGTCGGCATATACAAAATGGTGCCTTCATTAAGCGGAGGCATAAATTCAGAACCCAAATTCATAAAAATAGGAATAGTGATCACAAACAGAATAGTTGCACCCATTAAAACACGTTTGGTATTGGCTAATGACCAACGACAGATAGGATCGTATATTTTGAATAGGCGCTTGCTAATGGGGTGTTTTTCTTCAGCAAAATATTTTCCAACCATTACCGTATTGGCCAAAGAAGTTAACCAACGCCATCGCAATTTAACAAAGTCCATCCTCGTAAAGAACATACGCAATGCGGGGTCCAAGGTCACAGCTAAAAAGGCGGCAATCGCCATGGCGAAGGTCTTGGAATAGGCAAGTGGATGAAAGAGTCGTCCTTCTTGGCCCTCGAGAGCAAAAATGGGTAAAAATGCAACTGCAATCACCAATAGAGAGAAAAATACGGATGGGCCTACCTCTTGTAATGCTTTGAGTCGAACATCGTGAACATCCCCCTTGCGACCTGAATCGTTCCACAACTGTAGTTTTCGATATGCATTCTCCACTTCAACAATGGCACCATCAACGAGTACCCCAATAGAAATGGCAATCCCTGCCAATGACATGATGTTGGACGTCAGTCCCATAAAATACATGGGAATAAATGACAGGAGTACTGCGATGGGAATAGTTGTAATGGGTATAATAGCGGACGGAATGTGCCAAAGAAAAAGAAGAATAACCAAGCACACAATGATGATTTCAATAATCAATTCATGTTTTAACGTACCAATTGATTCCTTGATCAACACCGAGCGATCATACGCAGTGACCACTTTCACACCCTCCGGCAATGAGGGCTCTAGCTGCTTAAGCTTGGCCTTGACTCGATCAATCACACGCAGCGCGTTTTCCCCTTCACGCATCACAATAATGCCGCTCACCACATTTCCCTGTCCGTTCCAATCTGAAACTCCGCGACGAATGTCCGGTCCTAGCTCCACACGCCCGATATCCCCAATTTTAATGGGAACACCTGTTTTTGGATTGTTCAAAATTGCAATTTGTTCAAATTCTTCTACTGAGCGTGCATATCCCAAGCCACGCACCATGTACTCCCGATCCGACATTTCAACAAGGCGCGCCCCCACATCGTTGTTGCCATTTCGAACGGCCTCTACAACAGCCTTGATTGGAATTTGATAGGACCGCAAGACTGCGGGGTCCAAAATGATTTGATACTGACGCACAAAGCCACCCAGACTTGCTACTTCTGAGACACCTGGAACCGATTGCAGCGCGTATCGCAAAAACCAGTCTTGATAAGATCGCAAATCAGACAAACTGTTTTTGCCTGATTCATCCATCAGTACATATTGAAAAACCCAGCCAAGCCCGGTTGCGTCGGGCCCCAGTTCAGTTTGAACGCTTTTGGGTAAAGTAGGTTGAACCTTAGAGAGATATTCCAGAACGCGTGAACGTGCCCAGTAAATGTCAGTACCGTCTTCAAAAATCACATATACAAAGGAATATCCAAAATCAGAATAACCGCGAATCGCCTTTACTTTTGGCGCACCCAACAGCGCGGTTACAATGGGGTACGTTACTTGATCTTCAATGATATCTGGGCTTTGGTTCCATTTTGAATAGACAATTACTTGGGTATCCGACAAATCCGGCAGCGCATCCATTCGGATATTGCTCAAACACCACCATCCCACCCAAATAGCCGCAGCTGTCAGGGCAACAACAAGCAGTTTATGTTTCGCACACGTTGCTATTAGCTTTTCAATCATAGTCGCCTTAGTGTTGGTGTTCTGGTGTGTTAAGTTGCGCTTTTAACTGAGCCTCAGAATCAATAAAGAAGTTGGCCTTCACCACCACATCCTCTCCTACTTCAAGACCAGACTCAATTGCTACGTCGTCATTGGATGCCTCACCCACCTGCACATCACGCTGCTCGTAATAATCCCCATTTTTGACAATAACGATTTGCCGACGACCCGTGTCCAAAACAGCCGTCTTTGGGACAGTCAAATGGGTCCCCAACTGTTCTTGAAGTTGGGCAATCAAATAACTCCCCGAGGGGACAGGCGAGTGATTCCCCAAAACCTCTATCCAGGCACGAGCCGTTCGTGTCTTAGGGTCTACCCTGGGCTCAATCCCAATAATTTTGCCCATATACTCACCCGGTTTTGCATTGGGGTAAATAACAGTTGCGTTTTGTCCAATTTGAATATGTGGAATCTGATATTCGTAAAGTGCGGCCGCCACAATCAACTTACCGCCGCGTTTCTGCAGATATAGCTCACTTTCAGGCTTGCCCCGACGTCGCAAATTACGAATCCAGTCATCACTCATACCCATCAACTTCAGTTTATTGTAAGTTGCAGTTACAAATTCATGACGACTATTCCCGTAAAGACGCAGCGCAGACAGGTACTCCTCTTGTGCGGTTGCTAGTTCTGGACTATCGGCAATCGTAGCACTGGTGCGTATATCTCGTGTTAGAGACTTTTTCTGTGCAGCAATAGTTTCCACACCCAAGATGGCCAAGCGTTCTGGCGAAATCAACACGCCTACAGGCTTTTCTGTGTGACCTTCCATTTCCTTTTTAACAGGTACCAGTGTCATACCACAAATAGGACATTGCCCAGGTGCATCCTTCTTAATTTGAGGATGCATGGGACAGGTATAGTATAAAATATTAGGGTCATGACGTTTTGTGCAAGCTGTCGCAAACATAGCAAGCGTTAGGACCGTAATGCAGAGCAGAATCCATAGATTATTCTTTTTCATTTATAACCTCCCCGCTGTGAAATTGTCGCAGAGAAATCCCCACGAGTTGTTCCATGTTTGTAATGGCACTTTCATAGGCAACAAGTGTCTGCCAATACTCATCTTGAATCGTTTTATAACGCCGCCAAATTTCAACAAGGTTAAGAAATGTGGATTTGTCGGATTCGAATGCCCTACGGGCAGAATTAAGTGCAGCACGAGACTCCGGCAGTGCTGCGCGCTGATACAAGGCTACTGTTTTTTTAGCTCTCAGATACTCAGCATAAACGGAAATGATATTTTCTGTGATGCCGTTAATCGTGTCTTCGTTTAAACTTTCAGAGGCTTTAAGACGGGCCTTTGCCTCTTTAACACCATTGCGCTGTTTGGTAAGGCCCCAAAACGGCACATTGATGGATGCAATGTAACTCATGCCGTTATTACCAGACTTCATTTTCATATACATGGCCTCTAATGTGACATCTGGCAAGAATTGCCGAACAGCCAGTTTTTTGGAGGCACTACTACGGTCGATTGCATAATGACTTGATTGGATATCGGGATTATTGCGTTTGGCTGCCGCTATTAACTCTGCCTCAGACAGTGCAATGCCAGACCCATGCCTACTATACTGTACATGAATTTTCTTGTCGGGCTCTCTCCCCAAAAGACGATTCAATCTCGCTTTGGCTATGGTAACGTCACGTTCATACCCTAAAATATCCTCTTCAATTTGCGTCATTTCGAGCGACGCCTTGAGGGGATCATCAAATTCCGAGGTGCGTGACTCATATTTTACCAGTGCCGCCTTTTTATAATCACGCAGCATGGCCAAGTTTTCGCGGGCAATATCCAATTGCTTCTCGAGAAGAAACAACATGTGAAATGCATGCTCCACCATCGTCTGAATTTCGAGCGCTTTGGCACGGGTTGACTCCGATGCCATATTCATTTCAGCAGTAGCAATTTTCCCCTTATGCTTGAGCTTGCCAAATAACGGAATTTTCTGGCTCACTGAAAACCACAACTCCTGTGTTTCATTGAGATTAAAGGAACCGGATGGCGCATCGAAGGCCCAGACACTAACATTGGGATCATCTAACGACTTCACTTGAGGAATTACATATTTTGCTGCTTCTGTTTCATGGTAGAGCGCACGGAGTTGCGGATTATTTTGGCTGGCATACGTTAGCGCAGATTCCAAAGTAAAATTATCGCCCTGCACTGTCTCAGCGGCTGCTGGCGCAATAAACGACACCGCAAGCATGACAAATATGATGATTTTATAAACAGAATGACACTTCATAAATCCCCCACCTCAGAGCGGATCATAACAACAGGCCAAAGAGATGATGGACTCAGATCAATAGTGCGTGAGTTGTCAGAAAAATAGGCAATGATTGGGGTGGAGAATGTTCGTATAGTAACAATGAGCCCTTTGAATAATATCGTCCAGATGGTGCAAATGGTAAATAAGCGCTAATGAGAATTCCAACAGTACTCGTATCGGTACCCGATGGCGTCCCCTGAACCTTTAAAAGTGACAGATTCTTCTGCAAACAACAATCGTGGCAACCAGGAGTCGTAAATTGTAGACCACCATGATCGGAAAGGGAGTGACAGCACTCATGCTGCTGCATAGCAACAACATGACTCTGGTGATTAGGACACGTACACACCACCACAGAGGCATAACCAAAGAAAGCCACCAACAAGAAGTAGTGCAGGGCCTGATTCCATATTTTCATTTGAATTGCCACTTAATGTAGCGTTATATCAAAGTCAAAATAAATCAAAATTCACTACGGCTTTTCCTTGCCCTTTTGACCGCACCTAAGGCAAGATGCCCGACCCTTATGGATCATAAAAAACTCATCATTAAAGGTGCCCGAGAGCACAACCTTAAAGACATCGACGTCACCATTCCCAAGGACAAGCTGGTAGTCATTACTGGTCTTTCTGGGTCTGGAAAATCCACACTGGCCTTTGACACCATTTATGCCGAAGGCCAGCGGCGTTATGTTGAATCACTATCATCTTATGCACGCCAGTTTTTGGACCAAATGGACAAGCCCGATGTGGATTCAATTGAAGGACTCTCCCCTGCTATTTCGATTGAACAAAAAACGACCAGCCACAATCCGCGTTCTACCGTGGGCACCGTCACCGAAATTTATGACTATTACCGGCTGCTCTTTGCACGCATCGGTGTTCCCTATTGCTATAAGTGCGGCAAGCACATTCAATCACAGACCGTCAGCCAAATGGTTGATCACATCATGCAACTGCCCGAAGGCAGCAAGTGCACCATCTTTGCGCCCATCGTTCGAAGTCGCAAAGGCGAATACAGCAAGGAACTGAAGTTATTGTCGAAGCAGGGATTTGTGCGTGTACGCGTGGATGGTGTGATGCATGAATTAACGGACACCATTACAATCGACAAAAAGAAGAAGCACGACATTGATTTGGTCGTCGATCGCATTGTAATTAAAAAGCAGCCCGACAACCGCATGGCGGATTCAATTGAAACCGCACTGAAACACGCAGACGGCTTGGCTAAGGTAGAAATTCAAGGGCAAGACGAGCCCATGCTCTTTAGCAGTAAGTCTGCCTGCCCCGACTGCGGCATTAGCTACCCTGAAATTACACCACAGCTTTTTTCGTTCAACAATCCTGTGGGCGCATGCCCTGAGTGCACCGGCCTTGGCACCATGATGGTCTTTGATCCGGATTTGATTATTCCCAATAAAAATTTGTCGCTACGCGAAGGTGCAATCGCCTCCTGGCAAACCGTCAATCATCTATACTATCAGCAAATTGCTGAATCACTTGCAAAACACTATGGTTTTGATTTCTACACGCCCTGGAAAGACATTAATCCCATCTATCAAGAAATTTTCCTTCACGGGTCTGGCGACGAAGAAATTAAATTCAACATTGAACGCCACGGCCGTAAGGAAACATATACCCAAGCGTTCATCGGCGTCATTCCACAACTGGAACGCCGCTGGAAGGAAGCCAGCAAAGACTGGCAACGCGAAGACTTGGAACGATTCATGGATCGCCGCGAATGCCCTGAATGTCACGGTACTCGCCTTAAGAAAGAAAGTTCGCACATTAAAGTGGGCGGCATCTCAATTGGTGACCTCACCTGCATGTCCGTTGTTAAATCACTCGACTTTGTTAAAGCACTCAAGCTTTCTAAAAAGGATAAAACCATTGCGGATCGTATCCTCAAAGAAATCACACAACGCCTTGGATTCTTGGCCAACGTGGGATTGGGATATTTAACACTCGATCGCACCGCAGGGACACTGTCCGGTGGCGAAGCCCAACGCATTCGATTGGCATCTCAAATTGGATCATCCCTTACAGGCGTGCTCTATGTCTTGGATGAACCCTCTATTGGATTGCATCAACGCGACAATCACAAACTTTTGGAAACACTGCGCCACCTGCGTGATTTGGGGAATACTGTTATTGTCGTCGAACACGACACCGATACGATTATGGCGGCTGACCATGTGATTGATATGGGACCGGGCGCCGGCGTTCACGGTGGCAAAGTAATTGCCGAAGGCACCCCCAAACAAATTCTGGCAGCTAAAAAATCCCTCACAGGGGCCTACATTTCTGGCCGCAAGAAAATTCCCGTACCTAAGACACGTCGCCAACCACAAGATCGTTGGCTCACGGTCAAAAATGCGTATGAACACAATTTAAAACACATTGATGCCAAAATTCCTTTGGGGTGCTTTGTAGCGGTTACAGGCGTGTCTGGTTCAGGAAAATCCACACTCATCAACGAAACACTCGCCAACGGATTGCGGCAGCGCATTGACCGCACCAAGATTCAAGCGGGCCGTATGGATGACATTGATGGTGTCAAATACGTTGATAAGCTTGTCATCATCGATCAATCCCCAATTGGCCGCACACCACGATCTAACCCAGCAACCTATACCGGTGTTTTCACATCAATTCGCGACCTCTTTGCCGAACTCAACGAATCCAAAGCGCGCGGGTACACACCGGGCCGGTTTTCATTCAACGTCCGCGGCGGCCGATGCGAGGCATGCGAAGGTGATGGCATTATCAAAATTGAAATGCACTTTCTGCCAGACGTCTATGTGGAATGCGAAGTCTGCGAAGGCAAGCGATTCAATCGCGAAACACTAGAAGTCCTATACAAAGGTAAAAACATTTCGGACATTTTGAACATGACAATTGAGCAAGCACTCGCCTTTTTTGAGCACCACCCCCACATTCACAACAAATTAAAACTCTTAGACCAAGTGGGTTTGGATTATATTGCTGTCGGACAATCAGCGACCACCCTTTCCGGTGGAGAAGCGCAACGTATCAAGCTAGCCAAAGAGTTGGCCAAACGTCCCACTGGAAAAACGCTCTATATTTTGGATGAACCTACAACAGGGTTACACTTTGCAGACATCCATAAACTATTGGATGTATTAAATGCCCTCGTTGAAACAGGTAATACAGTCCTCGTCATCGAACACAACTTGGACGTTATCAAATCCGCAGACTACGTTATTGATTTGGGCCCTGAAGGTGGCGATGGCGGCGGCCAAATTATTGCAGCCGGGACACCAGAGGAATTGACGAGGGTTAAGGAATCTTATACGGGAAAATATCTAAAGGATGTTCTCTAGGGGGAATCTAAATGAATCCAATTCGCATCACGGTATTTGCTCTTAGTATCATTATTGCAATGCCAGTCTTGTCCTATGCTAAGGGGAAGTCTGCAGCAGACAGCGGTGGCCCCATTGTCGAACGGAGCGTCACACTCCCAGGAAGTTTGCCCGCATCAATCACAGTCATTGCTCCTGGTAATCGCGCCGGCGCCACGGCTGCAATCAATAATGCCGTCAACGAAGCCAAAGCAATTGCCACAATGTTTGACCCCAGCAATGCCGGCAGCGAAATCACACAAATCAATATCAACGCCGCCACAGCTCCCTACAAAATTAGCCCTGAATTCGGTCGCCTCTTGGAACTTGCCCTGAACGTCAATGACTGGACACACGGCGCATTTGACATCACCGGTAATGGCGATAGCCGCAAAGTAAAATACAGTAAAAAGGAAGGTACGGTATTTTTCAAAAAGCCCGACATCAAAATCAATATGATTGGAATTCTATCAGGCTATTTGGCCGACCTGATGACCCAATCACTCTATAATAGTGGAAATACCTCAAACCTGATGGTCACCGTCAATGGGGTTTCACGCAGCATTGGCCAAAATACAATTGGGCCGTGGCGTGTGGACGTCTCTGAAGACAATGGCAAGCTGGCCCAGCGCGGATTATCACTTTCGTTTTCAGGATTATCAGTTGCGATTGTCGGCGCAGGTCACAGCATGCCACTCTTGGATCCTCGCAATCAATCCCCCCTCACCACCAATTTAAAGGCCGTCACCTTACTCGGCCGTGACGCTGCCACCACGCAATCCATTGCCACTGCCATGTACGTGTTAGGCATCAATGGCGCCAAGAATCTTGCGGCAGAACTCCAGGGCATGCGCTATGTCTTGCTTGATGAAAATGGCAACATGATCAAATCGCCAGGATTGTAAGACTACCTCTGATACTTCTGGGCTATTTTGGGGGCTAGCGTCGCCCCCTCCACCGGCAAAGCCGTTGGAGCCTCCCCCTCACCGCCGCTGTGCGGCTAACTACCTCTGATACTTCTGCACTGCTTCGGAGTGAGATGCATAATCTTTTGAAAAGATGTGCGTGCCATCATTCTTGGCAACAAAGAATAGGTCATCGGTTGGCGTGGGATTAAGTACGGCTTCAATAGAAGCTATTCCTGGGCTGGCAATGGGCCCTGGCGGCAATCCTGGTATTTTGTATGTATTATATGGAGTCACCCGTTCTAAGTCACTGCGGTAAATTTTATTGTCTGTACGATCCAGTCCATAGGTTACCGTTGGATCACTTTCCAGTGGCATATGCAGCCGCAGCCGATTCAAAAACACGCCTGCAATATGCGCACGCTCTTGGGGCACGGCTGCTTCTTTCTCTACAATTGACGCCAGTGTCATGACCTGCGGCCAAGTCAACCCCACGGATATGGCCTTTGCCATCATTTCAGGTGTCACACGATGCTTGTATTCATCCAACAAGCGTTTCACAATGGCTGCTGCTTCTTTAGGACGCTGCACTTTGTAGGTATCTGGAAAGAGATAGCCCTCACAACTGGGCGCTTCAATTCCGTATTCGGCCAATACAACTGGATCCTTGCATACTTCTAAAAATTCTTTCCCAATCGTGGGCCACGCATAGGGCGCTGATGCAATTTCGCGCATGAGCTGCATTATATTCCACCCTTCAATCATGCGCACCGTGTATGTAATCACATCACCCTTGGCGAGCTTGCGATAAACCTCTGGCATGCTTAATCCATCCTGGAATGCATACTCCCCCGCCTTTAATTTTTTGCCTTCAATCAGATTATAGGCCAGGAACAACCACCGATTTCCAATGACCCCTTTTTCCTCCAGCGTCTGTGCGATTCCCAAGACCGACGATCCAAATGGAATTTCCACCGTCATATCTGCGTGGGGAATGGGACGCACAACAATCCAAACACCCCACGCAATCGCAAGAATCGGTAACAGCAACACCACCACTCCCAAGATCCAACGCTTACCAGAATTAGAATGTCTCAAGGGATCGTTGGGTGGTAGATCAATTTCTTCTTCACCAATTGATTTACTCATGGATTGCCTCGCAAATAACTTTCTAAAATAGCAACTGCTGCCATTGCATCAATCATTTGGCCACGACGCGCACGCCGCACACCTGCTTCACGTAATTTTTCTTCGGCATCATGCGTTGTCATACTCTCATCCCATTCCACAATTGCAGGACTTACCCCTTCACGCTGCAATATCGTATTTACCTGCGACATAAACTCACGCACCTTTTGGGCCTGAAATCCGATTTCTCCGTCATCTCCGCGCAATGGCAGGCCAACCACGAGCGTGCCAACCTGGCGCTCTTGAATAAGCGTGCAAATGCGCATTGCATCATCTTCCAGTTGCTTTCGGGTAATCACTTCAATGGGTTGCACGGTAATGCCCAAGGCATCAGTGCCTGCAACACCTATGCGCTTTGTCCCCACATCAATTGCCAATATTGTTTTAGTCATGATATAAAATTTGTATGTCTCAACTTCATTGCATCATTCGGGGACGTGTCCAAGGCGTCTTTTTTCGCGCCGCAACCCAAGAAAAGGCCGAAGAACTGGGCCTGATGGGCTGGGTTCGCAACCAACCCGATGGTTCCGTCGAATGTGTGGCACAAGGATCCCAAGAAACACTGCAACAACTACTCCAATGGCTCCACAAAGGCCCCCCAGCCGCCAAAGTAACCCAGGTCGAATCGGAATGGCAATCGGAAAGCAGCACCCTTTCAAATTTTCGCATCATTTGACACGCGAGACTGACATCGCTATAAAACCGCCCTCATCAAAGGGGGAAACCATGTATCGTAAAATCGGAATTACCATCATGTGCTGCGCGATGCTCACTGCATGCGGCGACAAGACATATCCAGGCAAAACAATCATAACCATTAACGGGGATAAAATTACTGAAGGCTACATGGACTTCTTAGGTAGTGTTAACCCACGCATCAAAGCACAACTCAGCAACCCCATGGGTCGCAAACAAATCATCGATAATATTATTGAGCAGGAATTGTTCTACCAGGCCGCAGTCAAAAAGGGATTGGATCACGACCCCCAAGTTAAAGAAAAGGCAGATCTTTATCGCCGCGTTATAGTTGCTCAATCTTACGTTGAAAAGCAACTCGAAGATGACGCCAAGAAATATTACGCAGACCATCAATCTGATTTTGAAAAACTGCGCATGAGTCAAATTTTCATTCCAATCAAAAGTGCTGATTCATCAAATGCAAAATCGCCCAAGGGTGTAAAAACGCCACCTGCACCCAAGGGACACAGTGATGCTGAGGCCCTGGCCCTGGCTAAAAAGGCTCGTGCCGAGATCACAACTTCCGAAGACTTTGCAAAAGTTGCAAAAGAATATTCCGAAGACCCTATTACTAAAGCCAATGGCGGCGATTTGGGTGAAGTCTCCAAAACAGAGCAACGAATGGTACGTCGCGGCTATGAACCACTTTTGGATAAGGCATTTTCAATGAAGGTAGGGGAAGTTTCAGAACCCATTAAAACATCCGATGGCTACCACATTATTGTCGTAACACGTGGCGTTGAAGTGGAACCCTTCGATTCCGCCAAACAAGGCATCATGTTCCGTCTGCAAAGTGATATCCGTAATAAGTTGCTCGCCGACCTTAAGAAAGATGCCAAGATCACGTTTGCTGATGAGAAGGATGCGCCTAAAGCGGCAGCGCCTTTTGGAGCATCACCACCGCCTCCACCACCGGCACAGACCCCAACACCAACACCGGATAAAAAGTAATATTTGTTCCAAGTTTCGAATTTATGAACAAAAACCTGTAAACGGCCCTCAGGCACCTGAGGGCCGTTTTTCTTTAACCAACTGAAATTTCACACTAAATTTTTATCACGCACTTGGCATGCTTTCTGCTCTGCAGTGTCCTCGAAAAAAGAGGAGATACTGATGCGTTCACAATTCAAAACATACACCTGCCTGTTGGCCACTCTGGTCACATTGCTTTTGTCCCCCACCCGTCTGCATGCGGGTCCTCTCCCTCCCCTCATCAACTTCCAGTCAGTCCTATTTGATGAGGGAGGGAACCTCCTGCCTTCGGGCCCTGCGACCATTCAGTTTCAAATTTTGGATGAGCAACAAAACCCCATCTATTTTGAAAGTCAGACCGTTGATGTTAACCGCGGGGCAGTTTCTGCACTGATTGGAAATGGTAGTGGCAATAATGGCACCCCCACTGGTGGACTTCCAGAAGAAGTCTTTGCCAGCGGGGCGCCGCGTTACCTGCAAGTGCAAGTGGGTAACCAACCCCCTGAAACACCCATGACCATTGTGCCGGTCCCATACGCACAATGGAGCCAAACCTGTGCAACTGTTGCAAAGGGTGCTGTGGGATTTGAAAGCCTGGCGCCCGATGTTGTGGCACAGTTGGATAAAAATCAAGCCAACACAATTGGTGTGACTGCAAAGTTTATCAATTCTGGAAGCAGTAGCGTTCAAGGTGTGCTGCAGGATTTGGATTTGTCCATCAAAAAACGTTTGGAAGAAACCAACTATTTGATGAGTGGTCTTAAACAGGAGGCGCAGGACCGAAGTGCATTGGATGGCAAGATTACTGCCATCGCCAGTGCTGCCGTGGGTGCTCCCAAAATTTCTCCCAGCGCTATCGATTGGAGCAAGCCACTCACAAGTGATGTCAATATGGGTGGGCATCAACTTAAAAACCTCGGCGCCCCCACATCAGATACCGATGCATCCACTAAAAAGTATGTGGATAGTGGTATTGCATCTGTAAAGGCTCAATATGACCTTGCTTTGGCAGCTGCTGCTGCCCAACTAGCAGCTGCCAAAGTGGGTACTACTAAAATTGCTACTGGTACCTATACAGCAAACGCATTGAATGGGTTTTCTCCACAAGATATTTCCACTACAGGTATTCGCCCGCGTATTGTCTATATTTTTAGTCTCACCCCTGACAAAACGCAAAATCATTGGACAGTTGCTTTTGATCAAAACATTGATGGTGATGATAGTGCCGGTATGGAAAAAACACCCAATGGACCACTCACCAGTTTCACTTCTTCAAAATTGATAACATTTTCAGACAATCAGTTTACTGTCAGCGGTTCATGGAATGATTTGGCTACAGGCACTTACTGGTTCATTGCACTTGGAGAGGGATTATAATGTCTCAACTTACACAATACACACATCTCCTTTTAGAATTGGAACAACTTGAAAAAGCCACACGACCATCCGTGAAAAAGGATACTCATGACAACCAAGAAAGCGGCCATCATTCAGTGCAACATGGCAACTACAGCGCTCGCATCGATTCGGGCAGCGAAGCAGCATAAGCTGCACACCATTCGGCTGCATTGGGGACAAACACGCACTGACGATGTGATGGACGGAGCTGCTGATTTAAATCTCAATATCAGCAGCTCACAAGAGGGCCAACTGAGGACCTGTGTCAAAAACCTGTCGCAACATTATGATATTATTGGTGTTTTACCACCTTCTGGCCACGACTATCGTACCCTCACAATTGCACTCCAGGTCGCTCAAATTGCCGAAGAGCACCATCTACCTGCCTTTTCCAGCACAGCGCTTAAAGTATGCAGTAATCGTTACCTAACACGCTGTGCCCTGCAACACGCTCAAATACCGGTTAGCAATTTTATGCTCATTCAATATCCGTCTGCTTTACAACTCGCTGCTGAAAGCATTGGATTCCCAGCCCAGCTCTCCCCCATTCATCACGAACTTCCCACTCTTTCTGTAAACATTATGTCACATGAAGAATTAATGCCCGCTCATCATCACATGACTCACATCCTCCAAAACTGGATTCTGACTCACGACTACTACAATGACACACAAGCAATGGACCCACGCACCAAACAACACCTACGCTTTTCTATCTCTGGCGACATGATTTATACAAAATGCCATTCTGAACCTGCTGTAAAAATCACCGTATTACTCTCCGATGGAAAAATTTGTATTCTTGCAGTTGCAACAATCACGCCTCGTGGAAAGCACACACATAAACGTTTAACCAAAAAGCAATTATTACAGGCAGAAGGACTTGCGGGCGCTGCTTGCAACGCATTGAAAATTCAGAACGGCATTGTAAATTGTTGCGTGCAGTTTGATAAGAACGGTGTCTATGTAACTGACATTATACCAAATGAGGTTGATAGAAGGCTCGCACCACACATCAAAAGAACATTGGGACTTAGCTTAGATGAACTGTGGCTACGACTGTACAGCCGGAGTCTGAGTTGACTTTCTACCCTTGGTTGGTTTTTCAGGTGGTGAGGCCATCATCACTTGACGATCAATATAGACCCACACTTTATCAATCGCATCCTTATTGAGTTTGGGCTGGCCATCGACTGATGTTTTAATACGCACATTGGTTGACTTCTTATCTTCGGGCTTGATTAACAGTGTAAGTTCAAAGACCTTCTTTTTATCCTGTCGATCATATACACCCTTTCCCAAATAAACAGATTCAGTGTAGTTATAGTACTGCTCACCCATAATGACGCCCGATGCCTTTTCAGAGTGACGAATTTGGTAACCCAAATCGAAAAGAGCTTCGGTTGCTGCTAAATATACAGCATCAAATGGGGCATCAATCGTACGCGTCTCAAAGTTTTTAAGCTGTGCCTGACCGATTTGTTGGTTATTTGTCGTTAACCAAGTGCAAGAAGAAAACATCACTACCATCAAGAGTGCCGCGCAATATTTCATACGATAGCCCTAAAAATTAGAGACGCTTAGTTTGTAATCCTCAACCACTTCATTCTTATCAAAATAAATGATCAACATGGAAGAACGATTCCGAGACTCATACGAACTCTTATTGTAACCGGCAATGAGGATCGTTACAAAACCACCTGATGACGATACATTTTGGGTAATTTTATCATACGTCCAAACCTCTTTCCCCCCCCTATGGCTAACCAAGTCGGGTGGGCCAAAGATTTCCAAAACATTTGTTTGTGTGGTTTGGCCTGGATAAATGTACTTTTTGGTCATACCCTGAGTCAGGGCACTTTCCTTGGCTTTGTGTTGAGGATTACTTGAGGCACAACCCATTACCATGGTTAAGGCCGTCAACAGAATCAGCGCGTATCGATTCATCACAATCCTCCTGGAATTTCTATTGATTTTGTATGTCTGCTTGTCTAAACGGTTCACGTCCATACAACAAGGAGAAACTATGAAAAGACGCGTCGCATTATTCAGTTTATGTACAATTTTAGCTGCTACAGCCTTCATGGGAGCATGTTCTAAAAAGGCAGCAGACACCAGCAGCGAAGCCCCAGCGGATATGGCCAAATCTGACATGGCCCTTTCAACTGCAGGTGCAGGTGGTCTTACCCCACAACAAATTGCGGATGCTGTTAGCAAGTCTGTTTGCAAGCGCATGAGCACCTGTAACCCCAAGGGTGGTAGTGAAGCTGATTGTGCTACAGGGCTTAGTAAGGACATGGCCAGCAACTTAAGCGATAAGGCCAAGGCTATTGACCAAACCGCGCTAGATGCCTGCATTGCATCCATTACCAAAGCCACATGCGAACAATTGGCCGCCCCAACGCCACCAGCAGGTTGTGAATTCATGAATTAATTTTTGATTCTATATCTACTAAAAAAGCCCCGTGGGAATCCCACGGGGCTTTTTTATTTTCAGCACTATTACATATATTAATTACGAAGTGGCTTGCCCTTCATGAGCATATTCTGGATGCGGGCCTGTGTCTTTTCCATGCCACAGAGTGACAAGAAGGCTTCGCGTTCAAGATCCAAAATATGCTGTTGGGTTGCCATATGCGTTTCGGGACGATCCCCGCCTGTTAAGATGTGCGCAAGCTTTTCGCCAATGACGGCATCATATTCCGTTGCAAGGCCTTGGGCCACAAACCCGCGCAACGCATTGACCAGTGCCATTTTGCCACCCACACCTGGCAATTGAATATCGACCATTTCACGTGGTGTGAAATTCTTGGACATAGCCAACACATCTTGCTTGGCATCATAAATACGCTGATCAGCATTTACTGAAATCGCATCGCTCTTGCGCAAGTATCCCATGCGCTTGGCTTCTTTGGCCGAAGTGGCCACCTGCGCCATCATAATCGTCTGGAATGCGGCAGACACTTTCGGGAATGGGCCGCCATCTTTGGGCGCCATCCAGACATCGTTTTTGGGATTGTGTTTGGCGAGCTGCTTTTCTTCATTGTGGAGCAGCATATTTTTGCAACCACCACCGGCCGGAATCAATCCCACGCCGACTTCCACAAGCCCCATGTAGGTTTCTGCTGCGGCATGCACATGTGTGCCGCCTAGAATCACTTCGCATCCCCCACCCAACGCCATCTGGTGCGGGGCCACCACCACAGGTACTTTGCCGTAGCTCATGCGCTGATTCACATTCTGAAACGCCTTGGCAATGTCATCAATGCGCGACCAGTTCTGCTGCTGACATTCCAAGAAGACGAGCATGAGGTTGGCACCCACACAAAAATTGGGGCCATCGTTTGCAACGACAACACCCACGCCATTTTTTTCCGCTTCATCCATACCGCGATTCAACATTTCAATAATGCCATCATCAATCGCATTCATCTTGGCATGGAATTGGACGTTGAATACGCCATCGCCCAAATCAATGACGGATGCGCTATCATTTTTGGCGACGGTCTTGTTTCGTTCAACGAGTGACTTGAGAATAATCACATTCTTGGGCTCAGGAATCGCTTTGTAGGCACCGGCATTCTGGTCGAAGTAAGACACCACGCCCGCCTTTTCCTGATAGAAACTGCTAAGTCCCTTATCCAACAGTTGCTGCACAATTTTGGGAATCGCGCGGCCTTCGGCCTTCAACTTTTCACAAACCTTGGCCACACCCAACGCATCCCAAATTTCAAATGGACCCAAGTCCCAGTTGAATCCCCAGCGCATCGCGCGATCAACATTCAAAATGTCATTTGCAATTTCAGGAATACGATTGGCAGAATACACAATGCTGGATGAAATCAGATACCACGCAATTTCACTCGCTTCGTCACTGCCCCAAACCACGGCGGCAAGCCGCTCTGCGGGATTATCGATATTGCGCGCTGCCCCCAAAGAATCGGTCTTGATCTTTTGCTGAGGGCGGTAGTCCATCGACTTGGGATCCAAAACAAGGATCTCGGTCTTGCCTTCCGGTGTTTTGGTTTTCTTATAGAAGCCTTGGCCGGTTTTATCGCCCAGCCACTTCTTCTGAATCATTTCCTTCACATAGTCCGGCAATTCAAAGAGCTTCAAATCTTCGTCGTTCGGGCAGCCCTTCACATTGTTGTCCGCCACGTGGGCAAGCGTATCAATGCCCACAATGTCGGCTGTGCGGAACATGGCACTCTTGGGCCGCGCAGTCGGTGTGCCCATGACCTGGTCCACCACTTCAATGCCCCAGCCCTTGTTCACCACCGCATGAATCGCGGCCATCATGCCCTGCACGCCAATGCGATTGGCCACAAAGTTGGGCGTATCCTTGGCGTACACAATGCCCTTGCCCAACACATTTTCGCCAAATGCAGCAATTGTCTTCACCACATCGGCATCGGTTTCCGGCCCGGCCACAATTTCCAACAACTTCATGTAACGCACGGGATTAAAAAAGTGCGTAATCAAGAAACGCTTCTTGAACAACTCACTGCGACCATTCGTTAAATCCTTCAAATCGATACCCGATGTATTTGAGCTAATGATTTGATGCGGCTTTAGATATTTTTCGACTTTGGAGTAGATGCTTTCTTTAATGTCCAAGCGTTCAACGACCGCTTCGACAATCCAATCGCAGTCCGCAATCTTGGACATGTCATCATCAAAGTTGCCAGGTGTGATCATGCGAATGTCGGCATTGTCGTACATCAGTGCCGGTTTGCTTTTGGCCAAGAGTTCCAATGCTTGCTTGGATGTTTCAGTTTTCAAATCCAGCAACAAACTGGGAATCCCGCAACCTGCCAAATGACCGGCGATTGCGCGGCCCATGATTCCCGAACCCAACACGGCTACTTTTTTAATGGTCATAGTCAGTCCTTATGAAAGTCGTTCGATGATCGTTGCAATGCCCTGACCGCCACCGATGCAAAGTGAATCCACACCAAATGTTTTATTGGTCTGCATGAGCGCATGCACCAAGGTTGCCATGATACGCGCACCGCTGCATCCCAACGGGTGCCCCAGCGCAATTGCGCCACCGTGCACGTTTAATTTCGCCATGTCGATTTCCAACATCTTGGCAACGGCCAAGGTCTGCGCAGCAAAGGCTTCGTTGACTTCGATCAAATCAAGTTGGGACAGCATCATGCCAGCGCGCTGCAACGCCTTTGGAATCGCTATCGCAGGGCCTTCACCCATAATCGATGGATCCACACCCGCAACGGCGGTCGACAAAACTTTTGCCAACGGCTTGATGCCCAACTTCTTGGCTTTGTCGGCGCTCATCAGCACAACCGCAGCTGCACCGTCTGTGAGTGGGCTCGAGTTACCGGCGG
>Ga0210019_1000015_pt1 | contig 264707 bp, 256 predicted proteins | sample CryGeyCG2114_020_2_FD_183969 | JGI IMG/M metagenome (GOLD analysis project Ga0210019, IMG submission 183969) | Groundwater microbial communities from aquifer - Crystal Geyser CG11_big_fil_rev_8/21/14_0.20 (SPAdes) (version 2) | ecosystem: Environmental > Aquatic > Deep subsurface > Groundwater...
TGAGTATTTCTAAAAGAATATTGGCAAAAACAAGATCATACGTTTTATTTGCAATGAATTTATCGCGCTTAATAATTCTTTTAGGATCAACCTCTAATTTATTTTCTTCGAGATTTTGAATTGTATTCTCTAAAGCAGATTGATCGATATCCATATAGACTACATCGCAGCCATAGCGAAGCTTTGCTGCAATACCAAGAATGCCTGAGCCACATCCAAAGTCTAAGACCGATTTATTTGAATAATCATTATTCTCAAAAAGTTCTAAACATAATGAGGTTGTTTCGTGGCGGCCAGTTCCAAAGCCTTGTCCAGGGTAGAGATACAGCGGAGTGACTTGGGCAGGAACTTCAATCTTTTCTCTGTGCCAAGAAGGTATGACCCAAAGATTCTTTGAAACCTTTACTGTTTCATAACCTTCACGCCACTTTTCATTCCAGTCTTGTTGATCAAGCTCATTAACCTCGGCCATGATGTTAGAGTTTGATAATAATTCTTTTGCATTCAGCGCTCTTTCTTGAGCTTTATCACCATGAAAATAGAGTAGGTATTTATTCTTTTCAAGTTGAGACTCAATTAGAGCAATGGTGGATTCGTCGACGTCTCCACCAGAGAAAGCCTTCTCACCAAGCAGGCGATCAACCTCCGCTTCATCGATCGCATACTCTTCAACTCCGTCATGAGACAGATGACTTAGGAGATCCAAACTATCATCATCTAAAGTTAACGTGATGGTGTAGTATTTTAATTGTGACAATCATGCTCCATTGCCTCTAGGGCAAGAAAATTTCCGGTTGGATACAGTTCTATAGATTTAATACAATCTCTACCAATCCAAACGATTTTTGGGTGCCATAAACTGATATAAGCCTCATTTTCAATTAGTCTTGTATAGGCTTTTCTATAATATTCCAATGCCTTTACTTCAGAGGTCTCTTTTAATGCTGATAAATAGAGATCATCGAAAATGGGGTCTTCATAAAAACCTCTATTAGCACCACCTGGTGGAATACTTGAGGTTAAGAAGGTGAAACCCATTTGATCTGGACCAACAAACCCAATCCATTGGCCCAAGGCAAGATCATAGTTACCTTGTTTTAGATCTCTGTAAAATGACCCCCACTCAAGCGATTGAATTTTTAATGGAATCCCAAACTTATTCCAGTACGGGGCTATGGCCTTAGCTAGTTCAATTATATGCTTTTTATTGGATACTTTAAGCGTGAATTCAAGTTGATGATCTTCATTCTTCCATCTGCCATTTTCAAAGACATAGCCTTCTTTCAAGAGAAGCTCTTTTGCCTTTTCTTGATCGTATTTAATTGGTTCATTTGGTAAATTAAGATCCTCAAATGCTTTGGAGTACATTCCTTGTGACAATGCCACAGTCTTTTTCATCTTATACTTTGCTAAGATTTCTCTTGGTATCAGGTGCGACAATGCTCTTCTTACATTCCTTTTTTTTAAATCTGGATGCCTGTGTTGAGGACTAATGTAAACGTAATTAGACCCCTCAACTTCAAATGTTTTAATTTCTTTTTGAGTTGATAGCCAGAATGATTTTCTTGGTGAAATTGTTGTAGCGATAAGATCAATTTCGCCGTTCAGTAGTTTAAGTGCCGCAGTGGTTTCATCACCAACCACTTTAAAGTGAATTGTTTGCAAAGAGCTTTGAATAATAATCTCATTTTCATCTTTTTGAATAAGTTTATATTCTCCTGCAGCAACTCTATTTCCTGTTTTCCAATTCTCAATTTTTAAAAGAGATAAGTTGGTGAGGTTTTCAGGCCTATATTCATCAAAGTAGAGATCAACTATTTTATCACTAACCTTCTCGGCCTTTACTAAGTTTTGGAATAAGGCGGGTATTGGTGCATCTTTTTTGGCGAGCAAATTTTTGGTGCTCAAAACGATATCATCCGCCAACACAGCAGTCTGATCCTGAAACTTAAGATTATCTTTTATCCAGAATCTTATGATTTGAGATTTTCCATCTATTCGACTTTCAAATTTTTCACAGGCACGACAGACGGTTTTCATTTGTCTTGAAGCATCGACCAAAGACAGATGAATCAGACGATTGATATCTTGTGAGTTTGCATCCGTAGCATAATGAGGATCTAAGTTATTAGGTGATGAACCAATCGCAATATTAAGCTGCTTAGCCATTACGACTCGGGGCAACACGAGTGCGACTATCATCATGCAGTTAATGATTAATATTTTTGTAATAACCTACTCCTTGGGCGTCTTATTATTCTATGATATGACCTATAAAACCTCAAAGGGGTACTCTCTTGTATATGATTGGAATTGCTGGTGGATCCGGCTCGGGTAAGACTACTTTTACTGAAAAGATTCAATCTCGTCTTAATGGGAACGTTAGCGTTCTTCATATGGACTCTTATTATTTACCGACGCCACCAAAACATCTTTGCTCTAAATCATCTAAGCCTAACTTTGACCACCCTGAAGCCTTCGACTGGGATTTATTAAAGCTTCATCTTGGACAGCTAAAGAACGGCGAATCAATCGAATCGCCCGTTTACGATTTTAAATCTAACTCAAGAACCCAAGACACTGAGTGTGTTGAAGCGACATCTGTTGTTTTATTTGAAGGTATTTTTAGCTTATACGATCCGGCCATTAGAGAGCTGTTAGAGATTATGTGCTTTCTTCACGTTGATGCAGACATCAGGTTTACTAGACGTCTTCATCGGGACGTTCAAGAACGTGGCCGCTCTATGGACAGTGTTATTGCTCAGTACTATGAAACGGTTAGACCGATGTATATGAAGTTTTTAGATCCACAAAAACAATATGCCGATTTTATCGTTGGCGAAGAAACTGATATTGCAGCTTCTATCTTAGCCGCAAAGATCAATGAGCTTTTAGAATATAAAGGCTGTCATGATCCAAGTGCTGTAGGTCTTCAGCGATTCGGTATTGATAAGCAAGAAGATCTTCATGGCGCGTAAGAGTAAACCGCTCTTAGAGGTTCGTCCCTTTGGTGGCCTAAAACAAATTGGATCTAATATGGTCCAATTCAAAGCCGCCAACACTCATATCATTCTCGACTGCGGCATCCTTTTTCCTGATGACGACTCATTTGATATTAATTATTTAATTCCAGATTATAGTGATCTTGAGGAACCCGAAGCCTTAATTATTAGTCACGGTCATGAAGATCATATTGGGGCCATCGTTCATTTTGTAACGAGGTTTCCGAAAGTGCCTATTCACGCGCCACCTTTTGCCATTGAGCTTATTCGATTAAAGCTCAAAGAAGAGGCACTTGGCGCTAAAATTATAAGCTATGGCCCCAATGATAAAATTGAATTCAAAGATTTTATTATTCATCCTATTGCTGTCAATCACTCTATACCTGATACCTATGGATTATTTTTTAAGCCAACAAATCCTAAAGAACATTGGGGCTTATTTTATGTCTCAGACTTTAAGGTTGATTTTAACTCGCCCTACGAACCACCATTCGACTTTACTCGTCTAAGCAAACTTTCTCGTGACTGTGAACTAAGATTTCTTTTAGCTGATAGTACCAATATCTTATCTAAAAAATTAAAGACAACTTCTGAAGCTGATCTGATTCCAGAGCTAGGAGCTATCTTCGAAAGTCATAAAGATCGTATCTTCATCACGACTTTTGCATCTAATATTCATCGCATTCAAACAATAATCTCACTTGCCGAGAAAACCAAAAAGAAAGTTGTTCTTTATGGCAGAAGCATGAAGAACTATAGTGAAATTGCTCACCGTATGGGCATTTTGAATTTTGACCCAAAGACCTTAAGAGACGCCGAAAGCATTGAGCCTCATAGAAAAGATATCGTCGTGATTGCTTCTGGTTGCCAAGGGGATTTTAGATCTGCGATGAACCGAATTGTTAATGGCAGTGATAGATTTTTTTCACTTCGAAAATCGGACCTGGTTATTTTTAGCTCTAAAGCAATTCCTGGAAATGAAAAAAGTGTTAACTCACTTATAAATGGTATTTATGAGTTAGGCGCAGAGGCAATTACTGATAGTGATGCCCTTATTCATGCTTCGGGACATCCGGGCAAAGAAGATTTAAAAATGCTCTGTGATGCTTATAAGCCACATGTGCTTATTCCAATTCACGGTGAAAGTTCATTTCTTAATCGTCATGCTGATGCCGTTGATGGACTTTGTCCTGGTGCAGAGTCAGCCGTTATGTATAATTTCGATACTCTCACTTTATTTAAAGATGATTGGGAAATTATCATAGGTAATCAAAAACCTCCCTTAATGATTCAAGGCAAAGGGATTATTCCAAGATCTGCAATTTCTCAACGTCGAAAGATTGCTCAGGCGGGAGCTGTTTTCATCTCACTTTCAAACAAGAAAACTGTTGAAGTTTCCTCTACAGGATTGCCTGACTTTCCAGAAGAACTTCAAAAGAAACTTGATCGATTAATTCTCGACTCCAAAGGTAGTTTAAGCCAGATGGCGGAAGAGATTCGTGTCGGAGCTCGCCGACTGTTTCAGGCAGAATTTGGCTATCGTCCAGTGGTATTTGTTCACACACTTGGAAAGTAATATAATTACGAAATGAATAATGATTTTTTCTTCATGACCATTTTAGTCATTTTAACACTTGTTGTGGTGGCTTTATTTTTGGTTGTCCTTTATTTAATTTTTAAGACAAATACTTTCAAAACGGATTCACCTCAACAACGTCACTCAAACCTTGGTAAGTCAGTTGAAGAATCTTTTACTTGTATGAATCATCCTGACAATTCGGCCGTGGCAACTTGTGCTATTTGTGAGGGTTCTGTTTGCGAGCATTGTCACAAGGATTGGGATGGCATTCATTTATGTCCTGAACATTTTGGATTGTTCTCACAACATACGTGGCAAGAGATTGCAGAGATTCAAACAAATCCTAAAGCACCTGAAAAGGGTCACCATCTTTATCAATTTAAAAATAAGTTATGGTCTGACGAAAAAGTTCCCACCTATTTGGTTACCCACTATAAGATCAATGTTGATGGTGATTTTGTTGAAAGCTGGGTCAAGCTTTACGCACGCGAAGAAGACGCTGATCAACTCGGTATGCGTTTTAAAGTTGATATTCAATAAAAAAAAAAGAGCACCCTAAGGTGCTCTTCTTTTGAGTTGGGGGAACTCAATTTCTCACACATCCAGAGGACGTGAAGACCCATTTGATTTTGATTGTTCAGACGAGTCCTCTTTTCTCAAGTAGCTTGGAGTATCGAGTTCATCTTCATCGAAATTTATAAATCCAAGTCTTTCTGCAATAGACTTAGCACGGTTGGGTTGAGCAGCTCTATTAGAAGTTGCCCCTTGTGCAGGAACTGAACTTCTTTGATCTGGTCTTGCACCTTCGTACTTACTAGCAGCTTGGCGAATTGTATTAATCAGATTGCTAGTGCGATCATCATTTTGTTCAACATTAAATTCTACGTTGGCTCGAACTTCAGTTTCACGAACTGGTTCATCAAAAGAAACTTCTCTTGATTCTTCAACTCTTGTTTCGCGAACTTCTCTTGCTTCAACTCTTGGCGCTTCAGGCATAACACGTGCTCTTGGAGCTTCTACTTCAGCACGAGCTTGTACAGCTTCACGCTCAACTGTTGCTTCCACTCTTTGTGTTGTTTGAGTAGAAACACGAACGCGCTCCATTCCACCAAGTCCAGTTGCAATGACAGTTACTTTAACTGCATCTTCCATAGAATCATCAATAACTGTTCCAAAGATGATTTCAGCATCTTCATCAGCTGCTTCCATGATCAATGTTACTGCTTCATTAGTTTCATGCATTGTTAGGCTTTCATTACCAGTAATATTGATAATGATTCCTGTAGCACCATCAATGGTGATGTCTTCAAGTAGAGGTGAGCTAATTGCTTCAGTCGCTGCTTTGATTGCGCGGTCAGGCCCAGTACAAGTTCCTGTTCCCATAAGAGAGAGACCCTTGTTTGCCATAACCGTTTTAACGTCAGCAAAGTCTGCATTGATATGACCAGTGTGGTTAATCAAATCAGAAATACCACGAACAGCATTTAAAAGAACCTCGTCTGCTTTTTTGAATGTATCTACAAGAGATAAATTCTCACCGGCAATATATAGAAGTCTTTGATTTGGAATAGTAATAAGTGAATCTACACTTTCTTCCAAAACTTGAATTCCCGCTTCGGCTTGGCGAAAGCGTTTTTTACCTTCAAAGATAAATGGCTTGGTTACAACACCAACAGTTAATACACCAAGTTCTTTAGCAAGCTTAGCGATAACCGGGGCTGCACCCGTACCAGTTCCACCACCCATACCGGCAGTGATAAAGACCATGTCACATCCTTCGATGATTTCTGACAGTCTTTCGTAATCATCTAGAGCTGCTTTACGACCCACTTCAGGGTTGGCACCTGCTCCAAGACCTTTTGTAAGATCTGTGCCCAATTGAATTTTAGTCGGTGCTAAATTTGCAATTAATGCTTGTGAGTCTGTATTGGCCACAACATATTCAACACCAGTTAGACCGGCGCGAATCATTGTATTGACTGCATTACATCCACCACCACCAACACCAATTACTTTGATTTTGGCACCATTGTTGCGGTTTGTTTCCGCGTTTTCTGAAATCTCAAACATAAGTTCCCCCTTACTAGAAGATTTCTTTAAATACCGATTTAAGAGAGTCTGATAAACGACCAATTAAATCTGATTGATTTTCAACAACCACAGGTTGTTTAAAGTTAAATGAATTTCTTTCTTTTGATTCCAGCATCAAACCTAGAACAGTTGAAAACTTTGGATTTTGCATAAGATTAGTCATGCCTCCAAAAGGTGCTGGATAACCAATTTTTGTTGGCCTTTCAACTATATACTCACCTAGCTCTTGTAGACCTTTTATCAAGGCACCGCCGCCAGTTAGAACAACACCACCAGTAATATCGTGGTTGTATCCTTTTTCGTCTAATACATTTTTAATAATTCCAAAAAGCTCTTCTGCTCTTGCACCAAGAACCTGGGCTATTAATGATAACTGAACTTCTCTTGATTTTGTTCCGCTTAATCCCTGTACTGTAATATGGGCACTTTGATTTAGTTTTTCCGCAAGAACTGATCCGTGATTGATTTTAATTCTCTCTGCTTCTGCATGAGGAATTTTCAACGCCACGGCTAGATCATTTGTGAAATGATTTCCACCAACAGGGATAATTTGTGAGTGAACAAGAGAGCCATCTTTCCAGATAGCGATGTCGGTTGTGCCGCCACCGATGTCAACTAGAACAACACCCATTTCTTTTTCTTCACTCGATAAAACTGAGCGTGAAGAAGCAATAGGTTGAAGTGTAATATGTTCTGCTTGAATACCTGTCGCTTCAACACATTTAATAAGATTTTGAATCAAAGAAATTGAACCTGTAACGATGTGAACATGGGCTTCAAGACGAACACCGCACATACCAACAGGATCTTTAATTCCAGTTGTGTTATCAACTCTAAACTCTTGAGGAATAACATGAATCGTTTCACGATCAGATGGAATTACAACCGCTTTAGCTGCTTCTAAAACTCTATCAACATCTTCTTGTGTAATTTCATGACCTTTAACTGCAACAACACCTGAAGAGTTAAAGCTATAGATATGACTACCGGCCACACCAATAGTCGCTCTATCAATATTCACACCAGACATAAGCCTTGCTTCTTCTAGTGAGTTTTGAATTGATTTAACTGTTTTTTCAATATTAACGACAGAACCTTTTTTCAATCCATGACTTGGATGAGTTCCTATACCGATAATTTCAACGTGATCTGGGGCGTTTGCCTGAGGGTGGACGAGACCAACAATGGTACAAACTTTGGTTGTACCAATATCTAGACCAACTATGACATTTTTATCATTCATGAGAGATTCCTTTCTCACCTTGCTTAAGACATCCTTCCTAAGCCATAAATATCAAGACATTTTAAATAAAAATGCCCGATAAAAAAATTTTAGAACCGGTCGTTAAACTTGACAACCACTTTCTTAGAGTTTGTAAGGTTTATAATGGCCGGTATTTTGTTTTTCGATTCCATGTAAGTCACTAATCTTCCAAGCTTAATTACCTTATCATTCCACTCATCTTTTCCTAAAAAGACTGAAGAAGGATGGCCCTTAACAGATAAAATGACGGTCAACTCACCAGATTCATTAAGAATGACCTCTGAAAGTTTCTTTCTAAAAGCCGTGTCCATGCCAGCAACAATTTTAGTGATTTGTCTTTGAACATCGTCATCCATGTTGCCAACTGGTAGGGCCAAAAAGGGGAGTTCTCCGCTCAACTTTTTATCAGTTCTGAGTAAAACTTCGTAAGTTGGGTCATAAAGCTCGCCATTATCGACCAAAATCGCTTCGTAAGACTCAAGACCATTATTTTTATAAATCTGAACTTTCATTAATGGATTTGGACATTCGTATTTGAAATTTAAATATTTTCTAAGTGGATCATAACTAACAGAGTAACTTGAAATAAATGAGCGCTGATCAAGTTTTTCTTTAACAATCATTTCTTTTAGTGATCTTAATGAGCCTGAATCTTCAAAAGCTTTAACCAATTGAAGAGTCATCTTGCCAACTGCGCGTGATGGACAGCTGCCAAATGAAGTTCTGTATTTAACTTCTGTAAGGCCAGGAGTCATCGACGTTATAGCATCAGAATCCAATAAGAATAGGACTGTCATTAAGCTAAAGAATATAAGCGACATTTGATTACGCTTCAAATTTTTGCTCTCCAGTGTCGACCTCAAGTTCAAAATCTAAACCTAGTGTTAATGCCAATTCAGATTGAACCATTCGCGAAAGTTTCATCACATCATCGCGGCTGGCTTGATCATAGTTTTCCATAAAGTTTGCATGCTTATGGCTAACTCGAACTCCACCAATGTTAAGTCCTTTTAAACCCATTATATCGAGGGAAAGTCCGGCACGGCAAGTCATTCCGTCATTATCAATATTCTTAAACATACAACCACAAGTAGCTTGGTTTAGTGGCTGTGTGTCATTTCTAAGTTTTAGATAATCAGTGATTTTCTTTTTTATTAAATCACTAGTTCCGTTATTTATTAATTTAGCGGCTACGATGACATCACCGGGTTTGCAAAAAGTATTTCCACGGTAATGAAAACTATTTTTTCCAACCTGATGGATTTCAATCTCACCGTTAGATTTTACAATGGTGACTTCACTAACAACTTCACCAATTTCTCCCAAGTTTGTACCAGCGTTCATAAATATAGCGCCACCCAGACTTGCAGGAATGCCCGTAAAGACCTCCCAACCCATTATACCATACTTAGCAGCATGTGATGTAAGCTTGGCCAAAGAAGTCGAAGCGCTTAGTTCGTATGACTTCGATAGTTCTGAAAAAATGTCGTCTTTGTTTTTTATTTCTAAGTGTAAATATATAAATGAAGCTTGGTCGACTAAGAGTTGATTGGCGCCCCAACCTAGAAGACGGTATTCAATTTTATTATTATTGGCTTCTTTTACAAATTCTTGAACTGCTTGAATTGTGTTTGCAACGGCAAGGCTTCCAGTACTCTTTAGCTTCATGGTTGAGTAGCGAGATAAATCTTTGTCTTTATAGAATTCTAAATCTTTTATGTTATCAAACACTCAGCTTCACCCATTCACGTACATTTTTACCAATTGAACCTGCTCCTAATGATAGCACAATTTCACCTTTAGCCTGAAGCTCATTTAATTTAGAGAAAAGCTCATCTTTATTTTTCAAAACGGTGCAGTGATTTTGCTTACGGTGATTTATTTCTTTAGCCAAGGCCATTGAATTAATTCCCTCAATTGGCTCTTCTGATGCAGGATAAATTTCGCAAAGATAGACTTCATCAACTTCATCAAAGCATTCAACAAACTGCTTCCAACAAAGTTTGGTTCTTGAAAAGCGATGTGGTTCAAAGATCACGATTGGTTTTTTTGATCGACTTTCACAAACAGCGTTTAATGTAGCTTTAACTTCTGTTGGGTGATGTCCATAATCATCAACAAGCTCAAAGCTTCCTTTCGTCTTAAGTCTTTCTAGTCGACGACCAACTCCAGAAAAAGAAGAGATCGCTTTTAACATGACATCGACTTTGACGCCCAGCTGATGGGCAATACTTAAAGCGCCAAGGGCATTTAAAACATTATGCTTACCTGGAAGATTAATTTTTGTTGATCCCAGCTTTTCTTCTTTAAAATATAAATCAAAGAATGTTTCGTTGTTTTTTGATTCTACATTATGTGCCTGATAATCAGCATGACTATTTTCAAGACCGAAAGTTATGCATGGTTTTTTTATTTTCTTACGAATTTTCTTTAATTCTTCGTCGTGAATATTTATTGAACACACTCCATAAAATGGAACCTTGTTCGCAAATTTTTCAAATGATTCAATAAGATTTTCTCTCGTTCCATAATGATCGAGATGATCTTCATCAATATTTGTAATAATAGACATGTATGGTTGATACAAAAGAAACGATCCATCGCTTTCATCTGCTTCTGCAACTAGAAAATTACCTTCACCAACCTTGGCATGACCACCAAGATTTCTAACAATTCCACCAATGATATAAGTAGGGTTGTATCGACTTTCTTCAAGAATTGTTGCTAGCATGCTTGTAGTGGTTGTTTTTCCATGAGTACCAGCAATTGCGATACCTTGCTTTAATCTCATGAGCTCTGCCAGCATTTCGGCCCTTTTCATAATTGGGATTGAAAGCTCTTTTGCTTTTAAAATTTCCGGATTATCAGATTTAGCGGCCGAAGTATGAACGATGACATTTTGATCCGTTATATTCTTTTCGTCATGGCCTAAAAATATCTTTGCTCCAAGAGCTTCTAATTTTTCTGTAGTCGCTGATTGACTTAAATCTGATCCGGTAACTTTATAACCCATCGAAAGCAATATTTCCGCAATACCGCTCATGCCGATACCACCGATGCCTACGAAATGAATTTTAATATTTGTGTTGAGTTGTTTATTCACCAAAGCTCCTAGCGGGAAGCTTTAAAATAAACTTCCTTGTGTAGTTGTATCAGAAAATTTCTGGTGTGAAAAAGGGGTCTGCGATGTGGTTGTTCTATTGAAATAGTCCAATGTTTCTTCTTGGCTGTCTTGCTCTTCTTTGGCACGAGTATTTAGAACTGAAAAGAACAGTCCAATTCCAAAAAAATTAGAAATCATTGATGAACCACCATAACTAATTAGTGGTAAATTCAAACCTTTTGTCGGTAACAGGCCTAAGACAACACCCATATTCAAAACAACTTGAAGACTAAGAATAAAAATGATGGTTGATGAGACCAAAACTGCTTTTTCATCTTTTTGTTGAAGCGCCATTCTAAAGCCAAGATACATCATGGCCATAAAGAGACTAATAACTAAAAAGACGCCCAAAAATCCAATTTCTTCACCAAGCACACTAAAGATGAAGTCATTATGTGCTTCCGGAAGATAGAAAAGTTTTTCATTTGAGTTTCCTAAGCCAAGACCCAAAATAGATCCATTAGCAAAGGCGAGATAAGACTGAATGATTTGAAATCCAGAACCTTGTGCATTCTTCCATGGATCTAGGTAAGTAAATAATCGTTGAACTCGATAGGGCTGTGCCAACAATACGGGAACTGTAATTGCCAATGCAGACAGACCCGTCGTCCAAAACAACACTCTTGGAAAAGGACTTAAAAAGCAAACAAACCCTATTATCACCAGGCAGATACTAAATGTTCCAAAGTCTGGCTGAATAACGACAAGGATGAGTGGCAACAATAAGTTTGTGATATCCCAAGCAAGCTCTTTTCTATTAAAAGAACTTAGAGGCTTTTCAAATTTTTGAAAAAATCCAATCGCGGCCAAACCAATTGTATACTTTAAAAGCTCGCCCGGCTGAAAAGAAAAAGACCCAAGCGCAATCCAGCGATGAGCACCTTTAATCTCGAGTGAAAAACCTGGAATGAACGTAAAGATAATTAGTGCTGTTACCATCCAATTTAAAACAGCACCATACTTAACCCAAAACCTAAATTTTGTTTTCGAAACAATAAAGGCTCCGACAATCGAAATCGCTAAGTAGATAAGTTGTCTTGTGAAATAGTAAGCAGAGTTACCATAAGTTTCTTTCGCGTAGATATAACTAGACGAATAAACCATGATCGCGCCGATAACAACGAGTATGGTTAAAACTAAAATAAAAGGTGTCCTAAAGCGGTCACTATCCCGAGAAAATAACTCCATAGATAAATTCTAACTTGCGTGGTGCGAGAAAACAAAGAGATTCAGATGGTTAGGCAAAAGATGCCGATAAAAAAAGCCCCAAATCTTGGGGCTTTTTATTTAGAGCTGATAGATTAATTTTTTATAGTAGTTGCCGCGTTCTTCGTAATCTCTAAAGAAATCCGTTGATGGATTTCCAGGAGAGAGGAGGATCGTATCTCCTGTACGTGATTTTTGATAAGCAAACAGAATTGATTCTTCAAAAGATCCAACAATATAAGTTTGAGGATGCTCCCCAAGGGCTCTGTTAAGTCTTTCCTTAGATTCACCAACTAAAACTAAAACACGACCGTGTTTAATGATGTCTGGGACATAAGGGTCAAATTCCATTTCTTCAATATCTTTTCCGCCAGCAATAAGAATAACAGGCTGCTTAAAGCTCTCAAGGCTTGTTATCATTTCCTCCATCGTTTCTGCTTTAGAGTCGTTGTAGAAACTTACGCCATTTTTTTCCATGACGAATTCAAGGCGGTGAGGAATACCTGGAAACTTTTCAATACAAGTTTGAATCGCTTTATCAGAAACATCTAAAGCCTTACATGCTGTAATGGCGGCAAGAAGGTTTTCTCTATTGTTTTGACCAATAATTCTCATTTTGGTTACAACAAATTCAGAGTGGTGGTTGATATTGCTGTGAATACGGCGGTTATGAAAATGCGTTCCCTGAACTTCATTCATCACACCAAGCTGAACAAAAGATCTTCTTGAATACCAATAGGTCTGACAATTAGCATTTCTAAAGAAGGCATTGTTAGCAAGACGATCAAAATTCACAATCAATAAATCATCTGGTGAAAGTGATTTTACGATACCAAGTTTTGTTTCGATATATTCACTAGCTGAATTAAATGTCTTATCTGGATAAGTCTCAGATAGACCCGTGAAAACAACCATTCTTGGGTGAAAGTTTTCAAGGCGACGAAGTTGGTTGGCCGATACTTCAACAACCACGTAATCGATTTCATCACGATTAGGCAACATCGCAAATTCGATAAAGGCAGAATCATTTGTTCCACCGATAAAGACGTTCTTACCTTCTTGCTTTAAGGTAAAGCCAATCATGTGAGCAACTGTCGTTCTTCCATAAGAGCCACAGACGGCGATAATTGGTTTTTTACATAATTTATTAGCTAGACCAAACTCACTATAAACTTCCTTGCCTCTTGAGCGAGCAAGTTCAAGTTGCGCCATATTTGGATCGACACCTGAAGAATAAACAATGATATCTGCTTCAAGAAAGTCGTCATCTTTATGCTCACCAAAAGTCATTTCAGGAGCTGGCTCAATTCTTTTTAATTTTTTAACAGCTTTATTAAGATCGAAGATTGGCTTTATGTCAGTTACGCGGATGCTACATTCTAAACGATTAAAGAAACTGATCAGGGTGAAGCCTGTTCTACCAATTCCAACGATGAGGACTTTTTTATTTTTCAATCTTTCCATCTAACCATTACCTCATTTTTAACGTGGCTAAAGAAACCAACGCAAGCAAAAGACCAACTATCCAAAAGCGAACGATTACTTTTGGTTCTGGCCAACCCAACAACTCAAAATGATGATGGATTGGTGCCATTTTAAAGACACGCTTTTTTCTAGTTTTATAAGACACGACTTGGATGATGACCGAGAGTGCTTCAACTACAAAAACTCCACCAATCACGATAAACAAGAGTTCGTTTTTTGTTACTACTGCCAGAGTGCCTAGAATGCCACCTAGCGATAGAGAACCTACGTCTCCCATGAATATCTGAGCTGGGTAGGTGTTGTACCATAAAAAACCAACACCAGCACCAACGATTGCCGCTGCAGCGATAGTTAATTCACCTGCATTTTCGACGTAGGGAATTAATAAATATCCCGACAGTTCTCTGTGCCCTGCAACATAGGCGAGTACACCCAAAGTTGCTGCAGAGGTCATAATGGGGCCGATCGCTAAACCATCAAGTCCATCCGTCAAATTAACTGCATTACTTGAACCAACGATGACGATTGATCCAAAGATGACATAGAACCAACCGAGGTCGAGCCAAGGTTCTTTAAAGAATGGCGTGTATAGCTTTGTGTCAATTGCACCAATCTTGACCAAGAAGCCAACCACCAGGATCGCTGTTGAGAATTGCCAAAGCAGTTTACCTTTTGCAGATACTCCTTTTGTGTCTTTCTTTAAAACTTTTAAATAATCGTCTGTGAAGCCAAGGGTAAAATATGAAAGCATCACTGTTATTGAAGCAACAAGCGGGCTTGAATTAAAATTTCCACAAACTGCTAGAGTTAGTGCAATTGCTGCAACAACAAAAACTCCACCCATGGTTGGTGTTCCGCGCTTTTTAAAATGACTCTCTGGGCCATCGTCACGGACAACTTGGCCGAACATCTTTTTCTTCATGAAATTGATAAACCATTGGCCCAGTACGATTGAAACAAAAGCTGCAATCACAAAAGCTGCCACTGATCTGAAGGTAATATATCTAAAGATATTAAAGGCTGAAAAATCCCGGCTTAACGGGTAAAGCAAATGATAGAGCATCACGCACCGAGGACAAAGTATTGGAACTTAAGTTATATCGATGAGCTCTTCTAGTTGTAAAGTGCGACTCCCTTTAATAAACACTCCAAGGCAGTTCCAGTTCCCAACCTTTCGTCCATTTTTGGATATAAACTCATGCCTATCTTTGTATTTTTTCCCATTAGGAAAACCTTTGAGGTAATCATCAGCATAGCGGCCAATAAAATGTGCATCTTTAACGTTCAAACCTTCTAACAGCTTGCCAATACCCTCGTGATAACGAGGTGCGTTTTCGCCAAGTTCATTCATATCTCCAATGATGAACATAGCATCTTTTAAATCACTCTTCTTTTTAGAGATCCAATGATTAACAAACCCCTTGATAGAAACTTCCATCGAGCTTGGATTGGCATTATAGGCATCAAGGTAAACGTGTTTGTTATCCACGCTTAAGACAACCGAGCGATTATTTTTTGGTGGAATATAATTTTTCACGGCAGATTTATAGTCAAGTTCAGGCCAAAGACTTAAGCATAAAGCCACGGCCATCGCCATATTATATCTGTTATGAGGCTCAATGATTTGCGGGCATGAAAAATCAAAGATCTTTCCCTTATAATGAATTTTAAAGCTTTCATCTTGATCGCTAAAAACAAAGTCATTGCCGGCTTCACTTCCAATACTGATGGTTGATGATTTCCCTTTAAGTTTTTTAAGTCTTATATCATTTGTATTTACTAAAAAAACTCCATCTGGAACTTTCGAAATTGCATGGTACAACTCAGATTTTTCAATAAAAACATTATCTTCGTTGTGAAAAAACTCTAAATGAGATTGACCAATATTTGTAATTAAGCCGGCTTCTGGCAAGCCCGAATCACATAGATTAGCAATTTCACCTGGATGATTCGTACCCATCTCAAGAATTAAAACTTCAGTTTCAAGCGGCATATCTAAAATTGTAAAAGGAACTCCGAGATGGTTATTGAGGTTTCCTTTTGTCGTGTGAAATTTACCTGGGTAAACACTCATCAAAGAAGCCAGCATTTCTTTTGTTGATGTTTTGCCATTGGAGCCCGTTAGAGCGAGAACTTTATTTTTAGGGCTTAGGGACTTCCAATAATTTAATTTTTTTAGTCCACACTCTTTGATAAACGTATTTGTATCAGAGACAAAGGTTACTCTGTTTTGATCACAATTTTTTAATAGCTCTCGATTCGTTTCATTATCGTTAACAAATGCGTGACTAAGACCTTTATCAATTAAAGTCGCTACAAATTGTGCAGCATCAAATTTTTCTCCACGAAGTGCTACAAAAAGATCATTTTCATTAAGGCTTTTTCTTGAGTCTGTAAAAATACTATGAACTTGTGGTTGATAAATCATGAACTTAATCCCCAAAAATTTTTAATCATCTTTAAATCATCAAAGGGTGTCTTTACCCCTTTCACTTCTTGATAAGTTTCATGTCCTTTACCTGCAATAAGAACAATATCTCCACTATTGGCCAAAGATAAAGCCAGATGAATTGCCTTTTTACGATCGGCTTCAATACTAACGGACTTTGAGACGTCGACACCTTTTAAAATATCATTAATGATATTTTGAGGTTCCTCACTTCTAGGATTATCAGAAGTAACCACAATATGATCACTATGCTGTTGAGCGATCTGGCCCATTATTGGTCTCTTGCTTGAATCTCTATCTCCACCACAACCAAAAACAGTGATGAGTTTTGAATTTTTATAGGACTTCCTTACTCCAAGACAAACATTTTCAAGTGCATCTGGTGTATGAGCATAATCCACAATGGCAACTTTTCCATCAAGCTCAACTGATTCAAATCTGCCTGAAGGAGCAGTTAGTTTATCAAGTGAGTCAATTTTCAAACCGAGGCTTGTTAATATGGAAAGGCATAGATTTATATTCTTTAGGGCAAAAGATGTTTGTAAGTTCTTACTAACTTTTGATAAATCAAAGTTTTGCGCCATTTCTATATTTTCTCTATTTTTTATTTTATTAAAAACGTTTTTTTCACTGATAAATAATTTTCCATTGTTTTTTAAATAATTTCTTATTTTCAGTTTTGCATCGAAATATTTTTCCATTGTTTGATGATAATCGAGATGGTCCTGCGTTAAATTTGTCCAACCAACGGCCTCGAATGTAATGCCATGAATTCGGTCTTGATCAAGTGAGTGACTTGAAACTTCCATAAGGCAATAGTCGTAATTGTGTTGATGCTTAAAAAGAGTTTTTCTAAGTTCACATAGGCCTGGCGTTGTTAGACCAAAGTCCTCAGCTTGCTTAAAATTCAATAGAATTCCAAGTGTTCCAATGGTTAGCACATTTTTATTATTTTGATGCAAGAGTTGTGCTAAATGATGAACACATGATGTTTTCCCGTTAGTGCCTGTAATTCCAATATATTTTTTTTCAGGCACTGGATAATAATGATCTAAAAGGGAAAACAGAAAGGTTTGAAATTCTTCATTTTTAAAAGTGATAACTCGAGAGTCACTTCCATTAAAAGTATTATTGACGACAATTATTTTTGCTTTAGATTGCTTTAATCTTTCTTCAAATGCGATTAGTGCTTTTTCATTATTTTTTAAATTATAGAAAACAACTTCATTTTCTTCACATTTATCTAGTTGTGAACTTATGCCACTTATATTTAAAGAGTTTAGTTGTTCTAATAATTGGTTGAGGCTCATAATTTTGGCGGTGAATAGATCAGCTTAACAGGGCCTGCAACTTGGCTGCCTGGAGTCGGACTTTGTTCACTCACAACACCTATTCCACGATGAACAATATCTATACCAACTTTTTCAGCGAGACTTACAACCGATCTTCGATCTAAGCCGATAAAATCAGGAACCGCTCCCTGAATGATTCTCGCTGATGAACTTACCGTTTTTACTGTATCAAATGCTTCATGTTTTTTTGCCGACTCGTCGTCCTCAGCTATGCGATCAAAATCTTTATTTTTGTAGAGTATATACTGTGTGACTTTTTTAAAGATCGGTGCAGCTGCTTGGTTTCCGTAGTAACCATTTTCTTTTGGATCATCGACGTAGGCATAAACAACGAATCTATTATCAACATTTAGAGGAAAACCTACAAAGCCAGGAATATAACCGGAATAGCTTCCACGACTATCTGGCCTTTGAGCCGTGCTCGTTTTACCCGCTATTTTAAAATATGGAATCCTAGCGTTATCACCTGTTCCATTTTCTACTGCTTGAACTAGCATATTTGTTAATTCTTCCGCAGTTTTTTGGCTAATGATGCGTTTTTTAATGATTGGCTGTTTATCGTCTTTTATTATCCTTGGAACCACGTATTCACCACCATTTGCAATGGCCGCGTACGCTGCAAGAATTTGTATTCCAGTTGTGGCAATGCCTTGGCCAAAACTAATATTTGAAAGTCTTATAGTGCTAACGTTTTCTTGATCAGAAAAAATTCCTCTAGATTCACCCGGCAACTTAAGACCCGTTTTTTCTCCAAAGCCAAAATCTTTTATTGTCTTTTTAAGTCTTGGATAGGTTAAATCAAATGCTATTTTCGTTGTTCCGATGTTTGAGCTGTCCTTTATGATGTCTGTAACCGAAAGCCATTCATATTTTTTTCTAGAATCTGATTCCGTTACAACATGGCCATCAATAATCATTTTACCTTGTTCACAGTAATAATTTGTTTCTGGTTTTGCGATATTGTTTTCTAAAGCTGAAGCCACTGTAAAAATTTTAAATATTGAGCCAGGCTCGATTGGCGAGTTTACGAAAGATAGTTTTCTATATGAAGAATCATCTGAGCGCAGCTTGTTGGGGTCATAAGTTGGATAATTTGCCATTGCTAGGATTTCACCCGTGTTAGCATCAATAACACCAACTCCTCCACCTTTTGCACCATGGTGATCTACGGCGTCTTTTAATGATTTTTCAGCTATGGCCTGAAGGTCTTTATCAATAGTTAGATTGATATCGTGAGATTCTTTTTGAGGACTCGTACTTTCAAATTTAATAGGACGACCTTTTGCATCTTTAATATATTTTAAAACAGTTGGCTCGCCTCTAAGTTTTTTATCAAACTCATACTCAACTCCCGACAGTCCAGAGTTATCGATTCCAACGAAACCCAAAACCTGTGCAAGTAACGTCGCATTTGGATAAATTCTTTTAGGAACAGCTTCTATATAAATACCTTTTAGCTTTTTAACTTTTTCTACTTGTTCATCTTCAAGTCTTATTTTTCTCGCAAGCCAAGTGTACCTTTCTCTATTTTTAACTCTTTGCTTTATTCTGGCGTAGGGTAGTGTCGGAACAATCCTTGCTAGTTCTTTATAGACTGAAAAATCTCCATCTAATTGCTTTGGAATCGTAAAGAGAGAGTAGGTTTGAACATTGATTGCTAACGGATGACCACTTCGGTCTAAAATATGACCTCTTTTCGGGTAAACTGTTAATTCTCTAAAAACTTGATTTCTACTTTTAGTTAATAGGGCTTCGCGGTCAATCACTTGGACTTTGAATGCCTTAATCATGACTGCAAGAAATGCAAAACATAAAATACTAAAGACAATGATGACTCTTCGTTTTAATTGCATTTCGCTTACTCCATCCTAGGGCACAACGATAATTTGATTTTGCTTTGGCTGAGAAAGTCCGTGCTTATTGGCCATTGCCCTTAATTTATCAACAGACATAAGCTTAGCTTTTCTCGCTTTAAGATCTTTATTTTCAACAATAACTTCATCAATTTCTTTATTTAAAAAATTGACCTGATAATCAAGCTCTACTGTTTTCATTCTAAATAATACAAAAAGAATGGCTAAAACTGTAAACGTTAAGATGATGGGAAAGCCGCGTGAGCTAAAAAATATAGACTTTGTTTTATCGATGAGACTTTGAGATCTTTTTGATGATTTTCTAGCTATCGTCGCCATAAATGTCACTCCTTAACATTGAGATGAGCGTACTTATTTTTATCTCTCTTGAAAGAAATCCTTTCTAACACTCTCATTTTAGCACTTCTACTGCGAGAATTCTCAAAAATTTCACTCGGAGATGGGACAATAGGTTTTCGACTTGTTTTATATAGGGGCAGTTCCGTTCGTTGTTCCAACTCTTTAAATACAATTTTAGCCAGTCGATCTTCTAGAGAATGAAAACTAATAACGGCTAAACGCCCGTTCATGACGAGCTTTGATGCTACTTGAGGAAGTGTGTCGGATAATACTCCAAGCTCATTATTCACTTCGATTCGAAGCGCTTGAAAGGTTTTTGTAGCGGGGTGAATTTTTGAAAATCTTTTGGCCGCTGGATAACAACTTCTAACAATTTCAGCTAATTGTAGTGTCGATTCTATAGGGGCAGTTTTTCTATCATGAACGATTCTTTTAGCTATTTTTCTTGATAGCTTTTCTTCACCGTATTCCCATAAGGCTGCTGCGATTTGTTCTTCTTCAGATGTATTTAAAAACTCAGCGGCACTTATTCCGGCGCGCGGATTCATTCTCATATCCAAAGGCGCATCAAAGCGAAATGAAAATCCTCTGGAGGCTTCATCAAAGTGATGACTTGAAACCCCAAGATCCATGACAATTCCGTCGAAACCCTCAGCATTATTTTCTTTTAAAAAAATATCAGCGTGAGTTTGAAAGTTTTCAAAATTACTATCAACAAGTTTTATGTTTTCGATCTTTTCTTCTTTAAATAACGTAAATCCATTGGCTAAGGCTTCAGGATCTTGATCAAAACTTAAAACTTTTGAGCCATTGAACTTCGCCAAAGCCAGTGAATGTCCACCAGCTCCAAATGTTAAGTCTGCATAAATCCCATTATCTTTTCCAAGATGGGTAATGACATCTTCTTTCATTACAGAATAGTGAGATTTATATTCACTCATTAACGTGCCAGAACATTGATCATCTCTTTTTGCTGATCAGTCCATCTCGCTTGTGGTGTTAGTATTGAAAAAAGAATATTTTCGTCAACCACGACAGGTTTCATAACTAAGTCTGGAACCAATTTAGACATTAGCTTTCTTGCATTCAGGTTATTATTTTTCATCACCTTCATGATCTCTTCTAGAGTGCAGTGTTCTTCTTTCCAGCAATCATAATCAGTTACCATAGCGACAGTAGCGTAGGCGATAGCAGCTTCTTTTGCTAAGTATGACTCAGGAACATTTGTCATTCCAATCACGTCAGCTCCAAAAGAGCGGTATATATGAGACTCCGCCTTTGAAGAAAATTGAGGCCCTTCAATACAAAGATAAGCTCCGCCTTTAGCATGATCGATATTTTCACTTAAGCACAGCTTGGCGATTCTTTCTCTTAATTCTAAATTTACAGGTTCAGCTGTTGAAACGTGAGCTACAACACCTTCTCCAAAAAATGTTCTTTCACGCTTACCTTTGGTCCAATCGATGAACTGTTCTGGTAAAACAAATTTTTCTGGTGGGAATTCTTCTTTAAGGGAGCCAACGGCTGAAACGCTGACAATATTTTTAACGCCCAGTGACTTTAAAGCAAATATGTTTGCACGATAATTCACTTCACTTGGTGTTAATTGGTGATGCTTACCATGACGCGGTAAAAAACACGCCCTATGTCCGTCAATTTCACCGATAATTATCTCTGAGCTTGGTGAACCAAACGGCGTATTGACCTTAATTTCTTCAATTACCTTGAGCTCCGGTAGCTCATAAACGCCAGAACCACCTATTATTCCTAGAGAAATATTCATTTAGACTCCACCTTGCATGTCTTAATCGTTCGTGGAAAAATTTTACACTTTTCGGGATAAATGAGGAAGTAATGATAGACCCAATCTTTTTAAAGAAAAGAGAGATTGAAGCCAAATTTAGTAATTATCTACTAAAAGGGCAGCGTCGTAGCTTTAGAATTAAGAAGGCCGCCAATACTTCTAAAAATGAGATTCTTGATTCACTTCATTTGTTTTTGAATAAACCTTCTCCCATTAATCTCGCCAATCTTCTTAAAAATATGTTCAATTCAGGGGTCTGGGTTAGTAAGTCATCAATTGAACTTTTATTTTCACTTTTACGCCTTGTTGAAAATGCTGGATTTAGTGAAAATGACCAGGTCACCATCGATATTCTTAATCAAATCAATGATAGAGATGAGCTAGTATTATCAAGCTATTCAGATGCGCATCTTTTTAGAGTCCTTTTAAGTGAAAGGCGCCATCGCCACATGAATCCTGGCTATAAATCTATTTCAAAAATGCCAACACTCAATTCTAAAATTAGACTTGTTTTGATCTCTGGTGTTTTCAATGAGATTTTTTCAACCGCTGCATTTGAACGTGGTGCTGAATATCTAAAGAATAATTATGATCTTTCCTTTAGTACGATCAATGTTACAGGAACAAAGAGCTCACGTTTTAATGCTGAACTTATCAACAAGCAACTTCAAGATATCACCGAACCAGATGAAAAAATATGGCTAATCGGTTATTCAAAAGGTGGAGTTGATGCTCTTCACTTTCTTCGTTCATATTTTAAAGAAAATACAAATATTATTGGTCTATCAACAATTGCCACTCCAATCATGGGGACTAATCACCCTAACAACAAGATCATTAAGCTTCTAACATCTTTTTCTAGATTTAAGCTTTATCAATTTTTAGATCAAGGCAAGGATCTCTTTATTCAAGGACTACAAAATTCGCTTAGAAGCGATGTTCGACATTCTTGGTTTTTTCGAAATCACGACAAGTTACCAAAAGACATTTTCTATTCGGCGTTAGGTTTTCAGGCAAAATGGAATGAGTCACATGTCTGGATGATGCTTACGAAACTGTTATTTCAAAGCAAGCATCCCAACGATGGTGTCGTTGACGTACAGTTTGCTCAATTTCCCTCATTTTTTAATTCTTATAATTTGGGCATAACGGATGGACATCATCTGGTTGGAACAAGATCGTCAGAATATCCTCAAGAAGCTTTGCTAGAAGCCTTAGTCATTTTCCTAAACCTGAAAGGTCATCTAACTTAAGCCGCCCTTTAAATTCATTAGCACAAGCTTACTCACCATTTTCAACGTCTCAAATACTCCATCGCCTTGAACAGCAGAAGCTTCAAAAGATGGAACATTTCTTGGGTTTAGTGTTCTTTCTAAATCTTCAACAGCTGTAACATTTGGCAAGTCTCTTTTATTCCATTGCATGACCAGAGGAATTTTTTCTAAATCATGGCCCTGGAAAATTAGATTTTGTTCAAGACCTTTAAGGCTTTCTTGATTGGCTTCCATTTTCTCGACCTGACTGTCTGCCACAAACACGACACCGTCTACGCCTCTTAAAATTAGTTTTCGGCTTGATTCATAAAAAACCTGACCAGGGACTGTGTAAAGATGAAACCTTGTTTTAAAGCCTCTTATTTCACCAAGCTCAAGTGGCAAGAAATCAAAAAACAAGGTTCGTTCATTTTCAGTATTAAGTGTAATCATCTGGCCGCGACTAGTGCCACTTGTCTTTTTGTAGACATGTTGAATATTAGTCGTTTTACCGCCCAAACCTGGACCGTAATAAACGATTTTACAGTTTATCTCTTTACGTTGGTAGTTTACGAAAGACATTCTTTACTCCCAAAACCAAATAGACGGTCAATTTCTTCATCTGTAACGTCTTTAAATAAATAACCATTTCTATGGGCCGGTGGTTGCCACAGTTTTAATTCATCTGCAATTTTATCACACCAAAGTTTAAGCTGAGTTCTGATCGCACCCGGTGCCATTTCTTTTTCAAAAACGATGCAGGCATAACATGGACGTTTCGCAATATCGATACGAACCATACAAAAACCATTTTCTCCGTCATCAAAACCGAGTTTAACTTCGTTATGAGATTTGAATTGGTTTAACTCAATAAGTGCTTGGGAAGCTTGCCAAACCCCACCCAAAAGAGCGCTCATCGAAATATTGAGCTCATTAGCTTTATTTGAATATAAGCAAACTCCATCTCTATTCGAAATTAAAACATGATGTTTTTCAATGCGAGTTGGGATTGTTAATGATTTTACAATATCTGCGATAGCATCTTGTAAGTTTTCGGCCATAGTCTCTATATCCTTTTTCTATTTTCAAGAGCTTTAGATATTGTCATTGAGTCTAGGTACTCAAGGGCGCCACCCATTGGCATCCCAAAACCAATTCTCTCCGCGCTTACTTCGCTTGGTAATTCTTGGCGAATATAAGAGCTTGTGGCATCACCTTCAATTGAAGGATTTATAGCGAGAATTAATGTTTTAATCTCTAGTCTTTTTACTCGTGCTACCAGTCTTGGAATACCAATTTCATCTGGACCAATACCAGAGAGGGGATTAAGCACTCCTCCAAGAACATGGTAAAGGCCTCTAAATTGACCGCTTTTTTCAACAGCTAAGCAGTCTGAAAGTGACTCTACAACACAGATAACTCCGGTTGAGATACGTTCACTTCTTTTACATACATCACACAAATCACCCTCACTGAATAAGCCGCATTCTTTGCAATATTCTAGTGAGGCGAGTTCTTGCATGGCCCTACCGAAACTAATAAGGTCTTCACTTCTCCACTTCGCAAGTCCAAGAACTTGGCGAAAAGCAGTCTTTTCACCAATTCCTGGAATCTTTCGAAAGTGTTCAACGCTTGAGATAATTTTTTCTGGATAATTCAATTTAAAACCCTAAAACATACCTGGAATTGAAAGCCCGCCAGTTACTTTTGACATCGCAGAAGAAACCATTGTTTGAGATTCTTTTACCGCTTGATTCACGGCCGTAAGCACAAGCTCTTCAAGTGTAGAAACATCATTAGGATCAACACATTCCTTATCAATTTTGATGCTTAATAGCTCTTGCTTGCCAGTAATTTTAATTTTAACCATTCCGCCACCAGCAGAAACCTCTAACTCACGTGTTTCTAACTCTTTTTGCAGCGTAGCCATTTTCTGTTGCATTTGTTGAGCTTGCTTTAACAAGTTGTTCATATTTTTAGCCATCTTATTCTCCTTTTTTTCCCATCTGAATTTTATCTACTTTCGTATTAAACATTTCTTGAGCAAGTTTAAGCATTGGATCCTCAAGAAGTTCTTTTTTTCTCTGTTCTTCGCTTAAAGCGTCCTGTTCTTTTCTTTCTTGAGCTCTCGTTGTCACATTTTTCTGGGTACTAGTTTCTATTTCAATGACTAGATCCATTTTTGCTTCAACATGATCTCTGAGTAGGGCGGTTAGCCTTTCTCTTGTCTGTTCTTGATTAATAACATCATAAAAAACATTTCCTTCAGCTGGATATGTAATTTTCATCTGCTTATCAATAAATCTAGCAGGATCAATATAAGCATGTTCGAGACTTGCAGATAGTGTCGGCGCTTCAACCTCAATTATTTTTAAAAAGGCATCTAATTCCTTAACAATTAATTTGGGCTTTTCAATAATTGGTAGTGCTTTTTTAGCTTCAACCTTTGGCTCTTCAACCTGCTGAACTTCATCTTTTATAACTATCATCGGTTCGACAATTTTTTGCTCTACGACGGGTTTAGTCTTTTTTTTTTGAATATCTGATGAGCTTTTATCTAGACCTAGAAGGCTATTTCTTAACGCTAATTTTTTTATGCTGACCAGAAAACTCTGTACCGGTGCCACTGAATCAAAGATCCATGAAGATTCTTTGGCCAAAGATTCATAGACCCAAAATATTTCTGCCGTCGAAACACCATTTATAGCATCTTGAATATTTGATTTTTTATTAAGCCAACTTTCGTTGTCTACATTTTCAATTACAGTAAAGATGTTTTCTAAGATCGAAGTCAGTAAAGCTTTTAATGAAATATTTTCTCTGAATGCTTGCTTGCAGTTTTCAACCGTTAACTGCGCATCACCATCAAAAAGAGCAATAATAATTTGATCCAGGAGCTCTCTTCTTGCGACTCCTAAAGACTTTGCAAGGACTTCTTCTGACACATGATTATCACTTGTATAGCTTAAAACCTGATCCATGAGAGACAATGTATCTCTTACTGAGCCATTTCCAAGTCTTGCTATATCTCTAATTTGATCTTCATTATCAAAGACAATTCCCTCTGATTTTGAAATCTTCATTAGATGATCTGTTAAATCATCGACACTCGCATTTACAAAATCAAAGCGCTGACATCTTGATAGAACTGTTCCAAGAAGTTTATGCGGCTCCGTTGTCGCTAGTAAAAAAATCACATGCGATGGCGGTTCTTCCAAAGTTTTCAACAATGCATTGAAAGCACTTTTTGAAAGCATATGAACTTCATCGATAATATAAATCTTATGACTTCCGTTGGTTGGAAGATACTGAACGTTATTAATCAGTTCTCTAACTTCATCAACAGTATTATTTGAAGCTCCATCAATCTCAATCACGTTCATCGAGTTTGATTGTTGCATATCCTGACAAGCGAAGCAGATACCGCACGGATTATCATCTGGAGTTAAAGATTCACAACGAATCGCCTGAGCAAACAATCTAGCAACAGATGTTTTTCCAATGCCTCTCGTTCCTGAAAACAAATAGGCATGACCAAGCCTTGAGCGCTTAATCGCGTTTTGTAATGATCTTGTGATGGCTTCTTGGCCTATCACATCTTGAAATTTCTTTGGGCGCCATTTTCGCGCTAAAACCTGATAACTCATTTAGCCTTTTTTATTCGTAAATTGATGGAGAATTGTATCTAAAAGCGTTGCCAGTGGCAAAAGAAGTGGCGACCGAACCCAACCTCACAAAACTCCGCGGGCTACCGTTGCTTCGTTCCCGACCTGGCGGAATTCACCTCGGTGGTTCTTGAGACGGGTCCAATCACCGCGGTCATATTAGGGTTTTAAACAGGTAAAAGTCAATGATATTGAAATGGTGCGACATTAATCAATGGCGGAGGACATGGGATTCGAACCCACGATACATTGCTGTATACACGCTTTCCAAGCGTGCGCCTTCGACCACTCGGCCAATCCTCCGCGATTATTGACGTTTATCACTGCAGCATTAAACATGTCCATGTATTTATCTTTAGGCTTATTTAGAGAAGTGGCGAGAAGGGTATATACTAAATTAAAATAAAAGGTTGTTTTAGTGAGTAACGCTACTAGTAAAAAGGACAAGAAAAACAAGGGACACACAGAAGAATCCGAAAAATCGTTTCAGCATAATTTAGACAATTTAAATAATATGCTTAAGCGTTTTGAAAAGATCTCTGAAGTATCACCAACTTTTTGCACTGCCAAATGGTTACAAAGCACCGTTTATCTCCACACGGGCTTAACCCATAGTTGTCACCACCCACCGGCGCACAAGATTCCACTAGACGAAATTGAGAATTCTCCCGCCGCTCTTCATAATACAAAATATAAAAAAGAACAGCGCCAAAAAATGCTGGAAGGCGAGCGCCCTAACGAATGTCACTACTGTTGGAATATTGAAGATTTACCTTCAGAAAATATGTCTGATCGAATGTTTAAATCCACCAATACTCAGTGGAGTTTTCAGCATCTTGAAAAAATAAAATCAGCTGGTTCAAAGAGTGATCTAAATCCAACTTATCTTGAAGTGGCTTTTGATAATACTTGTAATTTTAAATGTATGTATTGCTCCCCTGATATATCGACGACATGGATGGATGAAATCCTTCAAAATGGGCCTTATCCAACATCTGTAAAAACGGGAAACCTTGATTGGCTTAAAGAACAAGATAGACTTCCTATTCGACACGATCAACACAACCCCTATGTCGAAGCCTTTTGGAAATGGTGGCCACAGCTTTATAAAGATCTCAATACATTTCGAATTACTGGTGGTGAGCCACTTCTTAATCAAAATACTTGGAAGGTCTTAGAGTTTGTTAACAACAACCCACATTCAGAATTTAACTTAGCTATCAATACGAATATGGGAATCCAGTCAAAATGGATCACAAAGTTTTGTCAGGTCTCAAACTCAATTGCAGATCGAATTAACTCTCTTGATATTTATACAAGTTGTGAGGCTCAAGGAGAACAAGCAGAATATATACGCTTTGGCTTAAACTACAAAAGCTTCATGGATAATAACGAATATCTACTCAGCAATGCTTATGAACAAAACCGTTTGCACTTTATGATCACTTTTAATGCCTTATCAATAACTAGTTTCTTAAGTTTCTTAGCTGACATTAGAAAACTTAGAAGAAAGTTTAAACCCTATAAGATGCTCGATCGAGTTTCACTTATGGTTTCTTATCTACAGTGGCCTCAGTTTCAATCTGTCTTAGTTTTACCTAAAGAAATAAGACAAAGTTATTCTGCACAATTTTTAAACTATGCTCAAGAGAACTCTATTGAGTCGGGTCCTGATGGCTTTTTATATCTTGAAGAAGTTGAACAGATCAAAAGATTATCTCAATTCATGCTTCAAGAACTTGATGAAAATGATCTTTACTTAAGGCGTAAGGATTTTGGCCTTTTTTATCAAGAATATGACAAAAGAAAAAAGACCAATTTTTCTAAAGTCTTTCCTGAACTTAGTGAGTTTTATGGGAAATGCTTAAAGCTTTAATATTGCCTGAGTCATTTTCTCAAAACTCTTGAAGCAATCTGGATGTTCATTATTATTTTTTATGAAATATTTAAGATAAGAACATTTTAAAATATCAGACATCTTATCGCCTATCATTATGGATTTTGATAAATCGACTTGATATTTTTCAGCCGCCTTAATTACCATTCCAGGCATTGGCTTTCTAAGCAAGCTTTGGCTTTTGTACTTAGTGATAGATCCATCTATATGATATGGACAATAGAAAGTATCAAGAATGGTGAACCCAATAGATTTATAATAATCCGTTATATACTTAGTTGTTTCTTGGTAGTCGTTTTCGGTGTATTTACCTCTGGCAATTCCGGACTGGTTTGTTACAACAATTAATTCATATTTCTTATGTATTAGAGTTTGTAGAAGGGGAATAACATCTTCTTTAAAGATCACATCTTCCACTTTTCCAGGATAATCAGTATCTTCAATCAATATTCCATCACGATCAAGAAAGGCAACCTTGCGATTAAAGCTTTCTCCTCTAGGCAGAAACTCTGCTTTAAATTCACTTGAACTCACATCGTGCGTATAGGAAATACCAAGATTAATTTCTTTATTTTCGTCATTCAGTATTGAGTACTTTGTGTTGATACTTGGTTCAATTTTTAAAAGACTTAGGTCACATGCAATAATTGATCGACCATCGTGTTTGTACTTAGAGTTTTTTAATATCTCTTTTAACTGATCAGACATAGCCCTGTCTTCTTTGTTTAAAAAATTGCGATAAGACTTTTGAACATTCAAAATGCATGACTCCGCCCATAATATTAATTTTATGGTTAACATTTGGATTTCCCCAAATATTCATCGAGCTCGACAATATTCCACCCTTTGGATCATAAGCACCAAAAATAACATTTTTAATACGTGAGTGAAGAATGGCACCCGCACACATGGCACAAGGTTCTAAACTAACAAATAGACTATAACCTTCTAGTCGCCAATCTCCGAGCTTCTCACTGGCCTGTGTGATCACTTCAATTTCAGCATGAGAGCATGGATTTTTTTTTAACTCTTTATAATTATGCGATTCGCAAAATATTTTACCAGCTGGATCAACGAGGACGGCGCCAACGGGAACCTCATCCATTGAAGCCGCTTTTTCTGCCTGTTCAAGTGCAAGCTTCATAAACCATTCGTATTCTTCTATATTCATCATATGATTTTTATTCCGTGTGCTACCGGTCTTCCAAGAAGCGCTTTTCTTTGACTGAGGACTCTTGCTTTGAGTAACAAGGTTTCGTTTTCGTCTAAAATTTCATATTCATCATCAATATTTAGCTCCTGAAAACAAAGCAGAGCAGCTTCTCCTCTACGCTTATCGTAAAGTCGTGCGCCTACAACTTCCTCATCATTAATTTTTATATTTACTCTTTTATCTTTTCTGTGCCTAAAGTCGTATTCCGTCCAATTGATCTTTGGGTAAAATATTGGGCGATTCATATTGAATGCAATGACAATGAAAACCAAAAGATTTACAAAATAAATGATTGAAGACAAATAATCTTGATTAGTTGTTTTTGAAATTACAAAAAAAGTATTCAATACAATCCCGACTGCCAAAAATGTTAAGAAGGAATATAAAATCTTTTTTAATGATCTAAAAAGAAGTGCATAGTAACCCGCCCAAATAGCGATTATTATCGTTCCCAATATAACATCACCCCATGTGTTAAAGCCGACGACTTCAGACAAGAAAGCAAGCGTCATCGATAGTGTTAAATATCTTTTTATTCGATTAATGCGCGTTGCTACAATCTGTTTTGATAAGTGTAATGTCATTATTCACCAAAAGCTTAATTTTACCTGTTGATATATTCTCAATACACTTTATCATAACCCAAATGTAATACACGGAGGTTTCATGAAAAAAATTCTATTTGCAGCTGCTTTTTCTCTTTCTCTTACTGGTTCAGCTATGGCCGCTCACGGTCCAGCTGGTTGTGGTCTAGGCTCAATGCTTTTCCAAGGTAAGAGTGGATTAGTATTCAACGTATTGGCTGCTACGTTTAACGGTTCTTCAGGTAACCAAACTTTTGGCATGTCTACAGGTACTCTTGGGTGTGAAGATGCTCAAAGTGCTAAAGTTTCAGTTGTATCATTTGTAGAAGGCAATAAAATTGCACTTTCAAATGATATCTCACGCGGTCAAGGCGAAACTCTTGATGCTTACCTTGAGCTAATTGGTCAAAAAAATGTTGATAAGTCTGTACTTCAAAAGTCTTACCCAACTATTTTCACTAAAGAAGCTTCTGCGGAGCAAATCCACACGAACATTTTGGTAGCTCTTAATAAATAAGATGATCCAATCCAATTGGGGGGCGTTTATCGCCTCCCTTTTTTTTATTCTTCAAGTTCATGCTTCAGATACATTTGATTCGCAGTGGTTAAAACTTCTTCGCTATAATAATTATAATTCTTCTTTTGAAAGTGAGGCTGACTCTAACGCCTTTTTCTTAACCTCTCGAGGGAAAACTGATCCTGAAGGTGAATATCAGAAATTTATTAGAGTAATGAAAACGCCTGTTAGCGGAGACAATCATCCCGTCTGTATGTTTCCAGCGAGGGCTTTAAAAATATTTCAAGACAATAAAAGCACTAAACCTGATTTTTCAAAATGTGACAAACTAAATCGATATCTTAAGGCAACTGACCCCAAGGGAGCATCACTTGTCTTTGCAAGCTATTTCATACAAAAGCCATCATCCGCTTTTGGTCATACTTTTTTAAGACTTCACACTAACAGACTCGGCAATGCAGCCCTTTTAGACTTCGCTGTTGATTTCGCCGCAAGTGTTGATACACAAAATCCTATCGCTTATGGTGTTAAAGGAATTATTGGTGGCTTTAAAGGTCGCTTTAGTCGAATGCCATATTTTTTAAAAATTAGAGAATATGCCGACCTTGATTCAAGAGATGTATGGGAATATCCACTAAATTTAACAAATCAAGAACTTTTAATGCTGACACTTCACCTTTGGGAAATGGATCAAGCCTATTTTGATTATTATTATTTTTCTGAGAATTGCTCTTATCATATTTTAAGAGCTATTGAAGCTGTGACGAATAAAGACATCAGTAAGGACCTAAAGTTTTTTGTCTTGCCAATCGATACCATCCACGCACTTAGTAAAAACAATGTTTTGCTTTCTCCAAAAAGAATTCCTTCCCAATATTCAAAAGTTAAAACATCTCTTGACTCACTATCACAGGAAAACAAACTTACCGTTCTTGAGTTTTATCATGATCCCTTTAGTTTTAATCTAAATATCGTTAACGATATTTTTCTTGTAGATGCTATGATTGATATTCTTAACTATAAGTTTGCTGAAAGTCTTTTAACAGATTCATCTGATGCGAAAACTATTAAACTTCGAGAATCTCTTCTTCTAAAACGAAGTCAAATGGGTTCGAGCAAACAACCGATAATCAGTACGATTGATAGCCCTTCATCCGGTCATTTTGGATCATATTTTGACATGGGCTATTCATACGGGGACAAAAAATCTATTAACCTTACACACGCATTTGCTCTTCACCAGTTCAAACATTCTCCCAAAGGATTTTCAAATAAGTTTCAAATGACAATGGGAGAGATACAACTTTCACTTTTAAAGAATACTATTAAGTTTGATAGTTTTAAAATTTTTGATGTCATGAACGCATCCACTTCGTTTTTCTTGGAGTTCAAACCCAGCTGGCGCTTTGCCATTGGTGTATCAAGAGATTTCTCAACAACTAATAGTGTTGAACCATTTGCCCTTCTCAACAGTGGCGTATCACTTTTGGCTGACGATGATTATTTATTGAATCTGTCGTTTACATTTCGACCAAGGTTTCAAGAAGCCTCAAATCAATTTCAACTTCCCGCTGGAGTTAGTCTTATTTCCCAACGTAATGGTCAAAGTTTTCAAATTGGTATTGAGGCTTCAATCTATAGAAATTTTGATCTAAGTGTCTATGAGTTTAAATTAGAGCCTTATTTTAGAAAACTTATAAATAGAAACCTTGAGGTCTATATTCAATCGTCTAGCCGCAGAGCTGAAACTCAATTCTCTTCAGGATTTACAGCCTTTTATTAATTTTCTTAAGTCCTTTAAACTAAACTTTTACATTCGGCCCAAAACTTTTCCATCGTCGGAAATGTTTTAAGAAAATCAGTTTTTCTTCGTTTATCATGCTCACTAAAAAACAAGAAGAAATCTCGCTGATATTTCTCTTGTTCTTCTTTTGGCATCGGACTTTTCATCCATTCAAGTATTCGCTCCATCTTAATAACTTCAGCTTTTAGTATTCCGTCGTCAATTCTCGATCTCATATAATCAATATGACTTTGCATAATTGGATGAAACTCACTACTTAGTGTTTTTGCCGACAAAAACTCAGGGGCCTGGAGGTGGGGGATATCTAACAAGATATTGCGATGCTCATTTGTGTACCTTTTTCTAAGTGCAATAACCCAGTCAATAAAGTCTCTAAACCCAACAACACTTAAATTATTAAAAGTACACATGAATGCTACTGGAGCTGTTGGATTCTCTTCTAGGTATCTACAGAGGTTATTTTCAAATGCTTTAAAGTTTAAGCCATTTCGTATGTATTCTGCTTGAACACCAAACGTATCAACGCTTGTATGTAGAATAAATTGTTTTACTTTTTTTCCCTCAAGCATCGGCTTTAAAAGTGACAAAAACTTACTGAATTGTTTCTCGTTGATTCCTAGATTTGAATTTATAGATAGTTCAAGTTTTGGCAGACTATGTTCATTAATCCACTCCATTACTTTGAAAGTGTGCTTACTAAGAAGTGGCTCACCACCAGTAATTCTAAAAAACATTAGGTCTTTTACAAGATCAGGCCACCACTTCCAAAAAGCATCAATATACGGATTTCCCTCTTCATCCATTGGCATCAAGTCATTTTCTTTGAACCATTGCATATTTTGATGTTGGTAAGTTGATAACTGATAAGGCCCCTGCTTAACAACTTCGTCTCTCCATGAAGTGCTTACATGAGGAGAACAATAACTACATTTAAAATTGCAAGCACTTGAAAAACTTACTTCAACGTAAGTTGGGTTGATATTTTCATCACCCTTTAGCTTACTAACTTTTTCAAAATAGGGCATCGTCCAGCTATCTACGGCTCGCATATGCCTATCACTGACTTGGTCTCCTGGTAAATCTTCAATATTCCAACAAATACTGCATTCAGCCGGTCGCTCTCCAGTCAGCATCTTCTTTCGTTGTTCTTTTTTATATTTAGTATTATGAAGCGCCGTAGGATTATCTTTTAATTCTTCTAACGGTATTTTGTGTGTTTGTGGTAGATAACAAGAGTGTGTTTGACCAGTCATTAAATGTATTGTTACATGCATCCATTTCGCCATACAAAAACTAGGAGAAACATCATTTATTTTTCTTTTCATTTCTTCTAGCTTATCTATTTCTCCGAACATAATTTCTCCAAAATATTTTTGTAATATCTTTAATCTTTCTAATCAATAAAACCTAGGTTATTTAAGATAGATTCTATATGACCCTGGTAATGATTGGGGATCTTTTCTTTATAGAGGGTATGCAACTCTTCTTTATATTGAGGCTTTAGTTCTTGAAGTGAGAGTTCATGTTTACCAATTAATTCTTGCACAATTGGCTGGATCCTGTGCTTATCACAAAAGTTTAGAAACTCTGGTAACTCATGCCAGTTATCACGTTGTACACATATTGAAGCAAAAAGTGTAAAGCCTCTACCCTGGATCTCTCTTTCGTTTCGTATTGAGACATAATCCATTACGGTTTCAAGCACTCTTTCAAAGTCGCCCTTTAGTCGTATGGCCGCATACGTTTTTGTAGTAATAGCATCCATACTTAGGTGTATATGCCTAATCTTTAATCCATCTAATCCATCACGAAGCTGTTTAGAAATTCTATAATGACAATTGGTTATAAAACCCCATGTACAATCCTTATTTATTTTTGAAACTTCCTCAATAAATCTAAAGGTATCCTTTTGAATAAAGGGCTCCCCCCCCAGCATATCGACTTCTTTTAGGTAAGGATAAATTTTCTCCGGGCCAATGCTCCAGAAGTCACTTTTATCATATAGACCATTTGGCTGAGACCAAACATCACACATGACACACTCGAGGTTACATTTACCATTTAATCTTAAATCTAGCCTTTGAGGCATTTTGCTTTGAATGACTTTATACTCAACCAAATGGTTTAAATGCTGATAATTTTTTTGACAACCAAAATTCTTAATTGCCTTTTCACATATTTTAATGTCGCCTGTTAAAAATTCATTTCTCCATGTCTGAATGATTTCTCCATTCCAGATTTCTTCAATCGTCTGGTCGGCGACATCTCCAACTTTATATTCCCCAGAAAAACAACATGCAGAGACACTTCCTAGCGGACTTAATTCGAGTTGTATAAAGGGAATGGGACAAAATGTACCCTCATCCATTTGTTTTTTTACAGCTGGAGGAATCGTGGGAACATGACTCATATTAAATTTCCCCCTGCGCCAAGCTAAATGTTTTAGCTGCTTTTCTTATTCCAATATCAGTCCCACAATTACATCTTGCTTGATTGCAGATCACAGGCTGACTTGTAAACTTTACTCCAGGGTTATTGATATTTCCGACAATTTTCCCCATATCACAACTGGCAATTCGTACATCTCCAGATGGTGTTATAAATATGGCATCATTAATCCAGCACTTCCACCCAGTAAAATTATTTTGAGATTCAGACACAACTCGATTTGAGTTATGGCCAATAATAGAGCCGTCAGTATAGTGCTCTTCGCAGTATGATGGTTTCGCGAGAGGTACATCGCTTTTTTTGGCAAGTATTTTTTGCTCTTCGAGATTATTTTTCTTTAGAAATTCTCTTTTCCACTCATCTTTGTAATAGTGCATTTCAGAATGTGGTGACAGAGCTTCCATAAGAGCAGCGTATTCTATCGTATAGTTTTGCAACTTTTCTTTTAACAACGTTGAGAAGTCGACAACTTCTAAAAATCTTTCATCATGCATTAAAAGTCTGCACACAAGATAGTCCATTTTATCTTGTAAATATTCCATATTCTTCAAGTAATTTTCTTTGTCGCAAAATTCAACATGAAAGCTTGCTACGATATCATTAAAAAGAGTGTGGTTTTCTACCCACCAATCGAGAGGCTTACTTAGATTTGTATTCACAGCAACAAGGGCACCGGGTATTTCTTCCCTGATATATTTTAGAATTGGAATAAAGGGTTTCCAAACTGTTGGCTCTCCACCTGAAAAAAAGAAACGAAATGACTCATATCCGTTTGCCTTAAATTGGGAAACCATCGATCGAAGGTTATCTATATAAATTTCTGTTTGAAGATTTTTGTGATTAGCGCCAAAATTTCCTGGATTACAATAGCTACATTTATAATTACATACGTCACTTACTTGCCAAGTAATACTCGCGAACTTGCCCTTCGCCGGCCAGATGGCTTCTAATGTTGATTTATTCATAAATAGCCCACAATATAATTATTTTAACATAGCTCTTTTTCATAATTTTTCTAGAAGTCGTATCTTAGTAGTTTTAACTCCGGGTAAACATCGATTAAACGCTCACCTCTAATAGAATCAACTCTATACACTCTTTCATAAAAATTTTCTCTCATGTGAGAGTCATCTTGAGCGTTCATAAAATTAATGACGGAATTATATCCATTCTCTACATTGAAATAGTAATGCCCATTCTTTATGGCTATATTACAAATTTTGTCTCTATATTTTTTGTATTTTTCTGTAATCATACTTTTTGCAGCTTTGGGAAATATCCTTACACTCATAAATTCTTGATAAGTTAAAATGTTTAATCTAAGAGCATTTGGCTCTAGAAGTTTTTTTTCAATCCAATCAAGGTGAAAGTCTGGAAAGTGGAAAACATTATACGCACTAATTGTGGGAGTAATATCAAAGGTAACATTTGGGCATTCTTTTATCATCATCTTCCGGTTTTTTTCAATCACATCCCATTTAGTTCCTTTTCTTAGATACTCAGCTCTTGATCCAGAGTCATCTAAACTTGCAGAGACAGACACGTTTTTAAATTTTTTCCAATAATCGAGAACTTTTGCGCCTTTGTGTTCTAGTAGCGCAAAATTTGTTGTGTAATTGATATGAATATTTTCCATATTATTTTCTAGCCACAACTCTAGGATTTTATAGTGCTCATCACATATCAGCGGTTCACCACCTGCAAAATAAGCGTTCTCTACATTCTTAAGCAGTGGTTCCAACTCATTCCAAAGCTTTTCATTAGCATCGATGGCAATAACCTTGGGTTTATTCCAATCACTATACATCTTTGTTTGATCTTCATACCAAGAGCTGCTCAACTCCGGACCACATGTCTGACATTTTAAATTGCACAAGTTATTAAATCTAATATCAAGATAATTCATTCTTACTGTATCAACAGTTCCGTCTTGCTTCGTTTCTTCGACGAAATCCCAGTTCTTTGAATACTTATCTATAGACATCTTTCTTAGTGTTTCAACTGTTCCATGTTCTTCTAATTCATAACAACGCTTACAACCATCAGATTTTTTTCCATTTAGCATATTTTTTCTTAAAGTCTTCATCGCTTCACTATTCCAACTATCTTTTAGACTTGAGTTTTCTCCAAATCTGCCCAGTGGTTTTTCAGCGTCCCATATACAACATGGAAAGGTATTTCCATTCGGCCATAGATGCATGTGAACCCAAGGCAACATGCAGAAGGTTTTAGACTTAATAATTTTATCTTTATCCATGATAATTATTAAACACTACCTAGATGAAGCAGCCAAGCTTACGCCTGCGCTCTAACGATGTGCGGAAATCTTGAGTTTTAATCTTTTTTTTCAACACCGACTTTATACGTCGGGTTCTAATATCGATTTCAATCAACCAGTTTTTTATCGATTGAGGTTTATGAGTTTGCTAGAAGTTTTTCAAATTAGATTTTAACAGAAAAGCCAAGAGTTGTTTGATATTCTCTATCACTGCCTTTTGGTTTTCCTGTAAAGATCACGGTGTAACCTGCGTTTAGAGAAAATGCATTTAACAAATTTATATTTAAACCCGTACCTGCGTATGGAGATAGGTATAACGCAGGCTCTCGAGTGGTGCTAATACTATTTTCGGTTCTTATGAACTCACTTTTTCTTCCGTGCCCTCCAAGGCGCAGATACCATTGCATAAAATTTCCAAAGTGAAATGAACTTCTTACGCCAAGCATGGCATTCGTAACGGTTTCCTCAAGAGCAAGATTTCGATCTGGAAAATTCTCCTTATCCTTACCTTGTGTAACCTCTGCTTCAGCCGACAGGATAGGCGGGCCATAATTCATCCTAATTCCGTAGATGAATCTTGTTTTAGAATGTGGAGTAGGCTCAATTTTTTGAACACTCTCAAAGCCCACTACAGGCTCTATCTTTAAATAGCCTGGTGTTGGGCCTGACTGTGACCAAGCTGGCAATGAGACAAAAATAAATAGAAGAAATAGCATAATCATTTTCATGATTATATTTTGACAAAATAAGGGATGGAATCCAAGAGGGTAAAATAGTCTGGTATAAAAGGAATAATGGCGCACCCTGAGCGATTCGAACGCCCGACCTTCTGATCCGTAGTCAGATGCTCTATCCAGCTGAGCTAAGGGTGCATTAAGAGGATTATAATTATCTGTCCCGACGAGACTTGTCAAACAGATTAAAACAGTGTGCGCCGCGCAACAGACTGCCATTATCTATAGATTTTCATGTGGTTTACAGCGCCGACCCCTAGTAGGCGGACAGGTTAACAGGTGAAGAGCAATGGGAATTGCTAAAAATGAAAATAAGTAAACATCATAGAGATATTTTAACTGAGGGGATGGCGCTAACAATATGATTATTGGCACTCGCGTGAAAAGCATCGCGAGAGGGTAAAGAATTGGCACAATTCGGCCGCCTAATATTAAAAATACTGTAATAATGATGCTTGGAAAAAACAAGGTATATACAATCTCTATCTTGCTACTAGAGATCACCAATTTTGCAAAATTTCTAAAAGGTTCGCCAAACTGGAATTTATCTTCAAACTGATGAAACATAAATTTATTCGAATTAGGGGCGTGATAATTTTGTTTTTTATAGAATTTAAAATTATCCCCATAAACATATATTTTATTTTTGCCGTACCCGATATAACTTAAGGTCGTTTGCAATTTGTTAAATAGAAATATTTGCCAATTATTCTGAACGATATTCCACGCAATGCTTTTAATTTCATTAAATTGATTGTCTTTTATTTCACGGTTAAAACCATTATCGAAATATTTTTCAACGTTTGCTCTTTTGCCGTAGTACAAATTAATTCTTTCAGCCATGTGACTTGTTGTAACATAACGTTCACTTCCAACAATCGCGTCAACATAGTTTTCTAGGGTTGCTACAACTTTTGCTCTATTAGTTTTTATTTCATTTATTAATGTTGATTTTATAGACATGCTTATCAAGACCAAGATCATTGAAGCAATGACAAGAATAGATAGCTTTTTAAGTTCGATTTTTTTTGTGAGATATAAAATCAGAAAAAAGATTATTGTCACGACACTAAGTTCTTGTCTGATTTCAAAAACAAAAGCAATCGTTACAGGCAACAAAGCGAGAAATAACTTGCTTTGGCCGCTTTGCGATTGATGCGACATTAATATTTTTATTAGAACGAACGAAAGGGTTAGTAGCCCAAGTGCCGCGTAGTAGTCTCTGGAAAAAAAATTAATCATTATACCGACAGAAGGCAAGACCCAAATCAAAAGACTGCCATATCGATAACTCTTTTTGACCTCTAAGTGCTTTAGGAGTTTATAATATGCAATATAAAAACAAACAGAGATATAAGAATTGATTAATCCAATATCACTAATGCTAAATCCTATTTTTTTATATGAAATTAGAACCAAGCTTAAAAAAGATGAAAACCAATTTGAAAATTGATATGAATAAGCTTCGTTTAAACTTTCAATTAAATCATAGTCGAAAAGAAGTGGAGAGGTGACTTGCCTCCATATCAGCAAAACTAATATTGAAACCAAGCTAACGATGAGCATTTCTAGAGTCTTATCTTTTTTAATATTTTCTAAAAGAATCAAAAAACTTAGACCAAAAAGGCAAACGAGGACTGAGCAGAAGATATTAATAACCAGCGGCTTACCTCCACTATACTTTTGCCCAAATTCAATATCCCTACTTTCATATGAGCATTCGCTTGATTCTACTGGATGCAAATGAATTAAGGATTCTCCAATAAATATTTGTGGATTAGTCTGGGAATTCTTTTTGATGCATATGGCGTAAATCTTGGTGTCAAATATAGTAATTGCATTGTTTTCTAGAATGAAATATTCGTTGAATTTTTCTTTGTTTTTACTTGTGTATATTCTTAAAATTGGCTTTTGTGTTTGAATTAAGTCTTTGCTTACTTTTATTTTGATATCTATTTTTTCGTAATATGAATTATTAAACGTAAAGAATAGAAAGGTTATTAAAAGGGCGAGCAGGAAAGCTATTAAATATTTCTTATTATAAGCAACTTTTGACAACATCTCTCAAACAATCTCTTTAGCTCTTAAAATCCAAAGCCGTAGAAGTAAACTTCTCATTTTCTAAAGGTTTATTGTAATTGATTATTTAACAAAATGGCGGAGACGATTATTTCCGCCTCCGCAACCTATAATTTCCAATAGTTAATAGCTATTTTTTAGCACACCTAAGCACGAAAAAAAATTAAAAACTAAACAATGAAAAGATTTGGAACCGCAGACCTTAAAGACTCATTTTCTGGATGGGAAAAGTCCAAAGAATCCGTCGCTCCTTTAATCTCGACACCGGCAAGCCTTACATATATATCCATTGTAGACATTTTGCGCCACCCGCCAATTTTCATCACAGTTGTTGTCGGCACACCATTAGAAAGCATTTGAGTGGCCCAACAGGCCCTTAGAGCATGAAAAACAATTTCTTTAATCCCAATGCTTTTTAAAAACTCTCTTAGATGCAAAGCTTGAGTGCCATTAGTCCATGCCGAAAGTCTGGGAAGCACATACTCGTTTTTCACTACTTTATCCTTTAACTCTTTTAGGAAATTCTCAAGTGTAGGGGAAATTGGAATTACTCGCCAGTATCTGCCTTTTGTTGGCCCAATGGTTTTTGTGTTTGGACAAAAGTTTTCATGGCAATAGATTAACTTTTTATTTAAATCTATTGATGACCACCGCAGAGCATACAACTCACCATTTCTCATACCCGTATGAAGGGCGGTAAACCAAATGGGATACCAATCAACATCGCTAGCTTTAGCTTGGGAAAGAAAGCCTGTGATTTCATCTTTGTTTAAAATTTGGGGAATCTTCTCTTCTCCCTTATCAAGATGAATAATAGCCACAGGACTTTGAAACGAATCACGAATATATCGGTTTTCAATTCCCCAATTATAAACTTGATTGATTATCCTTTTGACTTTGATTTGATGAGAGCGAGCAGAATCTTCTTCCTCCATGAGAAAAAAGACTTCTCGACCATCGGCACTATTTAACTTTGCAGCCTGTCGATTAAACCAGTGCTTTGTCCAAGTATTAAGAGCACTTTTGTAATCAGCAATTGTTCGTGGTGAAAGTTTATTGCCAAAATCTCCACGATCAGCTGCTTCACTCCAATATTGAACAATATCTGACCAGTCATACCCAAGTCCATCTCTTTTTGCCATCGTCTCAACTGCTTCTTTATAAAGCTTGCGCTCGATTTTTTTGGCCTCAAGTTCTGTGGTAATAGCAAATACTGTTTTTTGCAGGCGTACCCTGCGATTATTTTTGCTTCTCACATGAACATAAACTTTAAATAGTTCTTGTCCATTAAGTGCGTATTTTGAAATAGACATTAGATACCTCCAATGAGTTCAGAGGTTTCAATTAGCCTGTCGATTTCACTTCTCTTGAAGTACAGCTTACCGCAAAATTTTCTGGCCCGAAGCTTCCCACGATAAATGAGATTTCTTATGGCTCCCGTCGATGGTTTCCCATCTTTGGTTAATCTTCTGAGATAAATTGCGACTTCGTTCGTCGTCAACCATATTAAATTGTCAAAGAGCTTGTCGCTTTCAGATGTGGAATTATCTCCATGTCTGGCGACATTATTAGATTTCATCATAACATTTTCCTTGGGATTTGAGAGGTCGAAAAATGACCTCAGGTAAATTTAGTTAGGTGGGATAGATTGAAAAAAGGCAGATGCTAGAATTTGGACCACAAGTACATACAGTTGGCTTTTAATTTCTTCGATTTATGAGGGCATTACTTCTTAAGAATTAGGAGCTTAGACTGTTAGCCTTGGACGCAAAGACTGCTTATTAAGATGCTCTAAAGTAGCACTTTAGGCGTTAGAAATTTCGAGAGTATCGTTATTGTGACAGCGTTTAAACTTAAGTCGATCGGGATTTACCAAAAATTCATCCAAAGTTGCTACAAAAAATCTAGTCAACTTTAAACTTTGAACAATTTTTTTGATTCGTTTCAATACCTTTTCATCACGACAAATGTATAAAATAGCTACCACATGGTTAGCATTCTCATAATCAGCAAAAAGTCTTTCGTAGCGAGGTGTATATTTAAGAGTATGCTCATACTCCACCGCTAACTTATAAATACTTTCGTCATCAAATTTGTAGACTATCATGCCATCACTATGAAGCCGCTTAAACTCGTTGAACTCATTTGAATTAACAAATGAAGCATCAGACAAAAGGACATTTTCGCTAAAATAGTCCACAATTTTACGACTTGATAAAAAACGGTGGCGAATATCCACCAAGGCGATGTCGTGCTCAATAGAATCACTCAAACATCTCTTTATCGTATCTTCATCACTTCGATTTCCTAAAATGAATTTTCGTAGACTTGATTTTGATAAACTATAGGCTGAGATTGTTCTCTTTCCGTCAAAATAAAGAAATCGTTTAAGGTAACTGGCCTTTATAAGTTTTTTTAACCGCCGATAAACTACGGTTTTTGTAACTTCTTTGTACACGTCACGTCTGATCTGTTTTTCACTTGCGACCTTGACCTCATACAAATAATTAAAAAGGTCACGGTCGCGATGATTGATTATCACCTTCTTCATTTAAATATCTCCTTCATTGATTTCCAGATGGTGTTATTTCCCTCTGATTTTGTTTTATGTTCATCAAATATTCCTGTTACATATTGCGCCTCCTTGGTGACATAGTTTTCAAGTGTACTTGTTAATTTATGGGTAATAATTTTTACTGACAGAAATTCCTCTTTAGTCATTAAAAATTTATCTAAATGACAAATAGCGACCTCGGGCATTTGGCTTGTAAGATTTCTAAAATGGTTTTCATCAAACGTAGAAGTGAACAAAATGGGAAGGTCGATATAACCATTTCGGCAATTATCTCTTAGCTTTTCTAAATAACCCGCTTCATCAACAGAAGAAAAATAAGCATACATTCCAAATCGAAGTCTCTTTTCTCCAGCTATCTCAAAGTAGAAATCGAAATTTTGGCCTTTGTTATTAATATAAGTTTCTGACTTCGTGCTTTCAATTAAGTTAGTTAAATACTTAAAGGCTTGAGCCATTTGCCAATAAAGCCTTACCGAATCTAGATCATCTCCATGAAGTAGAAACTTCTGATAAGCCTTGCCTCTAAATTGATGTAGAAGTTTGGCTTTGGGATAAATAAACTGCTCTACAAATTTGTTCTCACTTACGATGCCGATCAATTCAAGCTGCTTAAAACGATTTAATAGCTTCTGAAAGCTTTTGGCACCATGACTATACCCAGCACGCCTCATCAGCTCAGAAGTCCTTAAAACGCGGTTATAGAGTAGTGGTGAAAATATATGCCTATGCTGCTCACTGACTTCCAGATCATAGTCTGAAATGTTGGTAAAGTTGTGCCTTTGACTAGGCTTCATAGTCACCTCCAAAAAATAGGGCCTTCACCCATTGGGGAAAAACGTTACAAAATGTTACAAGTTGGTTTTTTTTGTGACGAAACTTGTCACTTTCTAAAGTAAGAAAAAAGTACCCTCTCACTAGTTAAGGGAAATCTGTTAGCAGATTGTTAGCAAAGTGAGTCTAAGTTATTGATATAAAAATCAAATTTGAATTTTTCCAATGTGCATATAGGATTGAGTCTGAATTTCTATTTTTGTGATTTCATTTATGAAAAAGTATCGACTAAACCTCATCTCTTTAAAGACAATCTATCTGCATTCTTCTAAATCACTTCTGATGCTTGCCTAAGTTTTCAAGGCCAATTTCGATAGCTTCAAGCAAAACATGGTTGCCCATCCACACTTTTCTATTTGGGTCTTTTTTTTTATTTAGGCGTGCACGGATTTTTTCAACCTTTTTCAAAATATCCTGCATTTCAACTTCTGGAGGAACTCGAATGCGCAGCGTTTTATAATCCGAAGGTTTTTTGGGGTTTTTCTTTTTATACATTGAATTTATTTTGACATTCTATTTATTGTGTCACAAGATAATTGTAGCACAACTTTAAAAATCCGAGAAAACATGAGAACGAGTGAAATCAAAATTGAAGGCGTAAAAAAAGAAGCTGTTCTCGTTGCTGGTGGCGCAGGATTTAAAGTTTATTCCGTCGCTGAATTAGACGGGTGGGCCTTGGCTATAGGTGGGAAAGTATCGTTTATTAAAGATCATACGCTTGAAGCACAAACTGTCGCTGACTACGTTAATATTCGCTATCATTCGATTGACTCTCAGGAACAAATCAAGAAGAAATTTGAAAGTCTTATTTTATTTTTAGGCAATAAAGGTAAGGCTCCCACTCAGGAAGCCCCATTCTAATTATTTTTATTATCGTCCAACAACACAAATGGTGGTAACTCACTAACAATTCTATTTGTCTCAAGACTTACTCGTACGATTCGCTTAACTAGATCAATTATATATCTTGGATCATCTGACCATTCATTTGGATCATTTTTAATTCCACTTGCTTTATCCGTTGTCACTTTATAGCGCTCCATAATCCATTCGATAGCACTTCTGCCATCCACAACAAATTTGTAACTCAACTCCGGTATCCCCCTTAGAGTTATATCATCGTTAAATAATATTGTTGTTTTATCTTTTATCCCTTTCTTAACAGGGAACTTCATTCCTTTTTCGTTTACGCAATATAAACCATCTTTAGGCAATGGTGTCTTAGAATTTAATTCCTCTTCCAAGGGATATGGTTCAATTTGTTCATAACCTATATGAAGCTCGGCTAGTTTTTTTCCATCGGAACTCATGTCCCAAAAGTTTTCCACAAAGGGTATTCTAGGTAACATTTTATTTAAATCGTTATGATACTTTTTCTTATAGGCTGGGCAATGCAAAAGACCATAAACATAAAAGAATATATCTTTTTTTCCAATTTTTTTGTCATCATAGGCATTTATAAATTCACGATGTGCAAAGTCTGAAATAGCATCATTTTTTTTATAATCAGGAAGTTTTGCATTGTTTTCTGGTATATGTGATTTGCATTCTTCTTCATAATAATACAATGGAAAACATTGGCTGTTATAATGTAATTTTAACTCTGATAGATTTGAAGTTATCAAAGAAGAAAAATCCTTACTTTCTCCTCGGCCAGTAATTACAATTACAAGATTTTCACATTCTTTATTTGGGAACAATTTCGGACATAAAAAAACTCTTTCGTTAAGATCCCTATTAAAATACATCCAACTTTTTACAAATGGCCGATAACTAACAAGCCTAAGTGATTCTTTTTTAAAGGAGATATTTTTATTGGCCTGAAGTGACTTTTTTAAGTTATGAGTCCAACTGCTGTCTTTTTTGTCTGCGCTTACAAATGCACTAATATCAACATTTTTCACTCCTCCCTTTACGGTCAAGGCATTTAATCTCTCTTGCTCACTTTTGTAGAATGTTAAAAGTCTAATAATATTTTTTTCTAAATTAGCCCTAGAAAAATTCACGCACCAAGCATCTCGATTTGTTGCAACCCCCAGCGTATACAAGTTGAAAATGGATTCAGATCTTTTACTTTTCTCTAGGCCCATGGGTATAAACTTTTTATAGTCTTCGTTTCTTGAATTTATCCAATCTCCGTATTTGTTCGGAACTATACTTTTCCAAGGAATATTCTTAACTGTTTCAAATTCTTTTATCCTTTTGAGTTTTTCATTTCTTGTAAGATACTTTCCAATATCATAATAAAATACCTTCTTCTCTTTTTGCTCTTTCTTTTTAACAAGTATAGTTATAGCAACAGTCGACCGACTGCCGGAATCAAAAATTTTACCACCTTCTTCTTTGGATTTTTCTCCTTTTGTTCGTTGATTACCTCTCAGATTGAAAATATACATTTTTGAAAAGTTTTTCAGCAAGGATTTTCTCACGCCATCAGTTGCCGTTGAATCGATAAAGCTACCATTGGTTACAAAACCGATTACCCCCTCATCCCCTAGTCTGTCTGTCGCCCAACGTAGTGCCCTGATTTCTGATGCATATAATCCTTTCTTCATCGTAGCACTCGATTCTTCTGCATATGTTTCTCTAATCTTTTGATCTAATATTCCGTAAGTTACATTTTGATTGTTATCTGATTCATTTTTTTGCCCAATTGAATAAGGAGGATTGCTTATTATGGCTGAAATTTCATTTTCTCTTTGATTTTCAGCTCTTTCATGATTTTTAGGAAGCGCTGCCTCCAATAAATCCTGCTCGTCTCCCTCTGTATGTTGAAACGTATCCGTTAAGACCGCACCTTCAAATGGTACGTAATCGTCACCCATGAGATCGTGATAAGTTTCTTCAATGTTCACACTTGCAATATAGTAAGCGAGCAAGACAAGTTCATTCGCATGTAGCTCATTTTTAAACTTTCTTTCCAAGTCTTTTTTCTTAATGATTCCACTTTGCAGTAATCGCACAATGAAAGTACCTGTTCCTGTAAATGGATCAAGAATATGAACCCCCTCATCGGACAAGCTCTTTCCAAACTCACCCTGCATTACATCTTCAACACTTCTTATGATGAAATCAACAACCTCAATCGGGGTATAGACTATGCCTAATCTATCAGCCATTTTCTTAAATGCAATGTTGAAAAATCTATCATACAGCTCCTTGATGACTCTTTGGCGAGCTTCGGCATTATTAATTCCCTTTACCCTCATTCTTACGCTTTGATAAAATGCCTTTAGGATTTCTGCATCTTCTTTTCTTATCGCGTCTTCAAATACTTTCAAAACTGACTGCATGGTTTGAGACACTGGATTAAGTTCTGTAAATTTATAATGCTCAAAAAGAGCATCAAAAACTGGCTTTGTTACCAACTGCTGAGAAAGCATTTCTATTGCATCGATCTCGCTAATGGATGGATTTAGATTTTTTCTTATACCATTAAGGAAAATTTCAAATGATTTTCTTGCTTTTTTATCATCAGACTTAAGTATTTTCTTTATTTGATCAGTATGTCTTTCTGCAATTTTTGCAACGTCAGCGGCCCAGTTTTCCCAGTAAGGCCTTGTTCCACATTTTAGAACAATTTTGGCATATATCGCATCTTTCCATTCTTCTATTTCATTTAAATTAAGTGCAAGCTGAGTAGGCTGACGCTCTTTCGCCCCTTCCTCTGATCCATCCCCAGAATCACCCCCGCCAACACCTATAACTTGTATTACATTTGAGCGATTCTTATTAAGGTCAATTTTATTAACCTCGGCATCAAAACGGTCATCATGGGCACGTAAAGCTTGTAGAACCTGCCAAACAACTCTGTATTTTTTATTATCTTTTAGTGCTTCATCTGGTGACACTCCGGCAGGAATACCAATAGGAAGAATGACATAGCCATATTTCTTTCCTTCTGCCTTTCTCATTATTCGGCCAACCGATTGAACGACATCAACCATCGAGTCTCTTGGATTAAGGAACAATACGGCATCAAGGGCCGGAACATCGACCCCTTCTGATAAACAGCGTGCATTTGTTAGTATCCGACACGTATTTTCTGGAGACTCTGCTTTTAACCAATCAAGCTTTGCATTTCTATCTAAGACATTGAATGTGCCATCAACATGTCCCAACTCACAATTAAGAATATTTTGTATGTTTGGGTATTTCTTAATATATTCATGAACTACATTTTCAAACAAAGAAACTATTTGTTTTGAGTCTTTTATTGTTCGAGTAAAGGCTACAGCTCTTTTCATCGGCCTTCCATCTTCAACAACTGCTTCTTTACCAACAAGACGCTTAGAAAGACCATTCCAGCACCCAATAATTTTTGCAATGTCTTCCAGGGGTATTTCTCCATTTTCGCTAGCAAAACTCTTTTGAAATTTTGGGTCAATAATTCCCTCATCAATTGCTAGCACCAAAACTTTATAATCGGTTAATAAATCATCTCCGACCGCTTTTCCAAATCCTAAGCGATGGAACTCTGGTCCATAGAGATTCTCATCATCCATCGAGTAAAGTTCCGCACCAACCTCTCCCGCTTTTGTTTTAACTGAGTCGCCAAAAATTCTTGGTGTGGCAGTCATATAAAGACGTTTTTTTCCTTGAATAAACTTTTGATCATGAACCTTAACAAAATGTGAATCTTCTTTATCTGATGCAGTTGCTCCCGTTGTTCTATGTGCTTCATCACAAATGATTAAATCAAACTCTGCGAGTCCTTTCTTTTGTGCCTTGCTTATAACATCAATTGATTGATAGGTAGAAAAAATGACAATCATTTTGTTGTCATTTTTTACTTTTTCCAAACCCTTTAACAGAGAAGCTGTATCTGTTGAAGCGGGTATTGCAAGATCATGCTTTGATATATCTTCGCTGTGCTTTCCTACCTTACTATCTGAACAAACAGAAAAAGCATGAAAAGGTGTTTCAGATTCTGCTGTCCACTCTCTTAAAGTTTGAGAAAGGAGCGAAATTGAAGGGACAAGGAATAAAATTTTTTCACCATTTTGAGCGATATTTTCAGCCAATTTTAAAGAGGTGAAAGTCTTACCTGTACCACAGGCCATTATAAGTTTTCCTCGATCATGCTCCTTATACCCATTAAGAATTTTATCAATGGCTTCTTTTTGATGTGGGCGAAGTCTTTTTTTGTCCTTAAGCGATAAGCTTTCAGGTTTTTCCAAAGAAAACTTAGACCAATCAATGGGACTTTTTTCAAGCTCTCGGACATGTACTCTAATTACCGGAATTGTTTGACCATCAAGTGCTTTTTCAGCGGGCGCACTCCAATTATCAGACGTAGAGATTATTATTCGCTGTGAAAAAGATTTTCTCTTTCCATCCACTAAAAATGTTTTTCCAGACTCTGTAAAAAATGAATCTATGTCGCCTTTTTGAATTTGGTAGCTTGATGAATAAAACTTGCATTGTATGGCAGTAAATCCTCCATCATGGCCCTCTGCAACTAAATCTATTCCATGATCCTGACCTGAAGCACGATGAGGCCATTCTCCCCACATAAATACATTTTTATATTGATCTTGATAAAGAGGGTCCAACTGAAGGTAACTTTTCATGAGTCTTTCAAAGCTCGTTCCCTTATCTCTTTGGTTTACAATTAAGTCAGTATATTGCTCTAGAAGATCGTGGATCGTTTTAATTTTCTTAGTCATTTTACTTACCTTTCTTTTTTTTCAAAAATGTATTCGCATAGTCATCAAGAATTGCTGCTGCCAGTGATGACACTGTCAAATGTCTCGCTTTGGCCTCACTGTCAAGAAAGGACTTGGTGTTTTTCTTAACTCTTGTCGAAAGTGAAACGCGCTCTTCATTTTCGACAAGAAGTTGATCTAGGTTTTTGTATCCCGCTTTCTTCATTTTTCATTCCTGAAATTTTTTATGATTTTAGATTAAAGTGTATACATTTTTAATACACTTTGTATTTGATTTTTTTTAATTTGCTTTTGGAGAACTTGACATAAGGAGTTGGGGAATTAAAAATCTACGAAACAAGAGGCATTAAAACAATCTTTAAAGTGAAGTAATGTCAGATTAGCTGCTTTCATTACTACTAACAAAGCCAGAGTTCTTTTTTCTGGATCTAAAGCACACTCTCTTCAGTATTTTGCAATTCTTCTTTAACTTCATCTATTTCTTTTTGTGTTTGCTGCAAAATTTCTTGAACACAGGTCAAGCAATGAATTTTATCATTGGTAAATCCATTTGATCTTTTTGGCACTTTAAAACAGGTTTTTCCTTTTAGAATTACTAAATTACACCTATTGCACTTAGCTTCTTTTTTTGTTGTATCCTTGTAAGGCTTACCAGTCGAAAATGACAATAATGATGGTATTTTACCTCTTCTTTTTTTTAGCACTTAAAACTCCTTTCCAAGTTCGGGTTAAAGTCGAAAGCACCTCTTCCAAAGACTTGTCTGCATCTTTAAATTCATCAATAGACCATTCTTTACGCTCTTTTGGATTTCTTTTTTTTATTTCTTTGTTAATCAAAGTAACACAAGCAACAAAGTTATTTGTTGCCGATACACCGTTATTTATAAGCTCTCTACCACCTCTCGATATCTCTAGTCGATTAAGTAAAAGGCTTGCAGTCCTATTCACTTTGTCAGAAAGTCCCTTTCGTAGACTTTCCCATTCTTTCTGAGGCAATACTTGATATGGTTCCGCTGCGGGAACGATATTCATTTGCTTTTGCTTATTTTTAACAATTCCCCTTGCTGTTGAGGGGTCTAATCCAAGAGATTCTAATTTTACCTCAAGTTCACGAATAATATCTTCATCTTCAGCGGAGGTAAATTCCTCTTCTATTAGAGAATCCACTATCTCATAACTAGCAAATGCAGGCTCCGACAAGCGCATTCGTTTTTTTCCAGATGCAATATCAGAAGGTGGTTCTGGTTCTTCTCCCCCTATAACTCCTTCCCAAAATTTTTGATCATCATTTTCAAATTGTTTAAATTCTTTTAGCCTCTGATCCAAGTTCATTCCCGCATGAGTAACAATATGACCGTAATTATCAGGATGGCCGGGACTATTTTGAACAATTACACGCATAATTCTTCCAACAAACTGAATGTATGGAGCTAATGTTCGAAATGGTCTAAATATTGCGGCAACACTTAACTTAGGATGATCAAATCCTTCACCAAGCATTTGAACTTGTACAATGCAATCTAGCTCTCCACTAGTAAGGCGACGAATAACATCGCTCTTTTTATCTTCATCTAATTGACTATAGATTAGATCTGCATTGAAGCCTCGTGCCACATACATTGCCTTAATCCGTCGTCCATGCTCTACAGAACAAGCAACCGCAATGACCTGGTGATGAGTACCCGTTTCACGAAGTTGTTCAAGTTTTTCAAGACTATTATCAACAATTGATTGATTACAAGCATCTGAAAGTGCTATTCCACGGCTGAACCAATCCTTTTCCTTCATCTTCAGAACTTCTTCTAGGTTATATACTTTAGTCTCTCCCTTTGCTGTAAACTCAAGTTCAGAGGGGGCGACATAAGAAGCCTTTATTCTTTTTATATATCCATTAAAAGTAGCTTTCTTGAATGGGTACCGATAAACAAGCTCCCCATCAATTTCTTGTTTATCACCTCTAAATGGTGTCGCCGTCATGTTTACAATTTTTGCATCCTTGAAGTGATCAAGAACTATTTTCCAGCTGTTCGCAGGAGAATGATGAGCTTCATCAACAATAATTAAATCAAAAAAATCAGCTGGAAATTTCTTGAGCCATTTTTCAGGATTTGTTGCAAACTGGTGAACATTTGAAACGATAACATGTGATTTTTCACACACAGAAATATTTCCTGTGTCTAATGTGCAAGCAAAGGGGCCACCGAGCATATCCTCTTTCTTTAAAACTCCACGCTGAAGCCAAAAGCACTTTTGCCTATTGGTCACATCCAAAGACTCATATAAACCATTTTTAATTGTTAAGTTAGGTGCAACAATCAGCACCCTTCCATGGGAAATCCCAAAAGGTGCAATTGCAGCTATGCCTGATTTTCCACAGCCAACTGGAATCTGCATAATTGCGGTTTTTTTTCCTTGTCGAAAAAAATTGTACAGAGCCTGATAAGCTTCAATTTGTGGTTCCCGCAATTGAAGATTTTCTTCAATATGGGCAGTCGTATCTGTAAAAAACTTTTCTATCGGTTTATTTGATCTCACCCAAATATCAAGGTCACTTTTATTAAAAAGCCACTTTCCACCAATTCTGTTGCTCGGAATATTCCCCTCGCGGGCCATATCATAAAGAACCGTTTTTCCTATTTGTAGATATTGAGCAGTTTCTTCTATTGTCATCCAGTCTTTCAATTTTTCCTCATTTTTATATCGTTTTCTATCATATGATATCAAATGATATCGCGCTGTCAACTTGTAATGGATATAAGCAATAAATAGCTGATTTTACTTATTTCCCACAAAACTCAAAAGCATCGTATGAATCGCCTTAAGCTTATCTCGATCAAGCTTGCTGATAAGTTCTCGACACTCTTTCCTCAAGTCATAAACAGAGGTACGACCTTTTAAAAAATCATCCCAATCTTCCTTACTAAAGCCCATCGTCTTAACAAAATGCTCAATATAGTCTTCTGGCACATGATCAGTGCGTCCATTTTCGTGATGATTAATCACACTTTCACTCACGCCAAGTAGGCGACTGGTTTTTACAAGACTTAGGCTCTTTGCATTTCTCATATTTTTAAGGGCCTTCGCGATAGGTGTTTCAATTTTGTAACCGCTTCTTCTCATCTTCATTTCTCCTTTTGCGAATTGATGGAAAAAGCTCTCTGACAACTTGCAAGCCACGTATACGTCTCCTGTAAAATTCAGAGGCTACGTATTCACGTGGACAAGAATATGGATGACGACAAAACTAAGCACAATTCACAAAAAGGACTGATGTTGAAAATTTCGACTTAGCACACGACTAAGCACAAACTAAGCCAACGTGTGTATTTTTTTGTGATTTACTGTGATTTCGGATGAAGTGAAAAGGACGCAACTAACAGAAACTTTGTTGTTAAAAGTAAAAGACTTAAGCGAATTTGGCCGCCAACTATCAAAACAAAAATGGCGGAGACGGTGAGATTTGAACTCACGGTACGGTAAACCGTACGACACCTTAGCAAGGTGCTGGATTAGACCGCTCTCCCACGTCTCCGGAATTCTAATGGCGGAGGACACAGGATTCGAACCTGCGGACCCGTTAAGGTCAACGGTTTTCAAAACCGCCGCTTTCGACCGCTCAGCCAATCCTCCATAGAATGAGGAAGATAATAAGAGCGAATACGGTTTATGACAACCTGAATTTACATAAGATTATTGTGTAGCCCTAATAAGGGCCTCTATTTCCGAACGATCTGTGGCACTGGGCATTAATGTTAGATAAGTATTAAAGGATTCTGCAGCTAACACGCCCTGACCCACTGCGCGATAAACATAACCAAGCTCTTTATGAATAATAGGGTTATTTGGCTCTTGCTTCAGAGCTCGCAGCAACAACTCACGTGACTGTTCATAGCTGTTTTGTTTTCGCTTAAGAATACCCAGCGAGAGTAAAGCCTCTACATAACTAAAGTCGATTGTTACAGCCTTCTCTAAGTTTTTTATAGCTTGAGGCCATTGCTCTTTTTTAGCCAAAACTTCGCCAGTAATATAATAGCCTTCTGGTATCTTGGGATTCTTTTTTATCTCTAATTCTGCAAACTCAAGTGCCTTATCAAGCTTACCCATCTCAAGATATGATTTTGCAATCATATAGTTGATTTTTGGATATGAATCCAATCGGTCTTTTACTAACTGAAATGCTTCGATTGATTGATCGTATCGACCTTGTTTTGCTAAGTATTCTCCGATTTTAATATGTGTTGATAACTCACCTGGATTTATTTTAATGAGTTCTCTGGCATATAAAAGAACTTTATCTGCTTGTTGATTAAGCTCAGAGGCATAGATCATAAACCTATAAAAGCTTTCATCTTTTGTTTCTTGAGATTCTATCTTTTCCTTATAAATATTGAATTCTTTAATTTGTCCTGACTTGTAGTAATATTTTGCAATTTCACCCAAAATTTGTGGGCTATCTTTATTTGATTGCAAAATGTCTCGCAAATATCCAATTGCAGTATCTGCGCCATCTTGATCATAGAGTGTTTGAGCGTAAAGAACTTGATATTTCAAATTAACAGGATCAAGTGTTAGTGCCTTGCTTAGCATTAGCTTCCCGTCATTATACTTTCCATTTTTAATATAGATTCTTGCCATTAAATAGAGATCCTCATCTGCTAAGGGGTCTCGATTTACTGCTTCAGATAGCCATTTAATACTTGTGAGATCATTTCCATTTGTAAAGTAATACCTACCTAACATGGAAGCATACTCGGGGGTATTTACAGCTCCATCGACTTGAGCAAATTCATTTATCGAAGTTATCGCATCGTTAAATCTGTAGGCTAGGATATAAGTTTCAATTAACTTATTATTAACATTTTTATCAGATGGATATTCTTTTTTTAGTCTTTGCAATGTTGAAAGTGCGGCCGAAAAGAACCCTCTTTTAATCTGAATATCTACTAGAAGAAGATTAGATTCAATATAAAGTGGATTTAAGTCAGAAGCTTCAATCGCGTAGACAAAAGCAGACTCCCAATCAAATTCCTTAATTGCAAATTTAGACTTTTTAATTAGCTCATGAATTTTACTCTCTTTGATGAGCGCTTGCGAAGCCTTGTCACCACCAATGGAGAGAGTTGCAAGTCTTGCCCTTAACTCCGATGACTCACGTATTTGTAAAGACTTTCTATAAAAGTCTGCAGCAAGACTTGATTTAGCATTTAGAACAGCTGCGTTACCCATATGCTCTAAAAGATCTGCATAAAATATTGGGGACTGCTCCGCTTTGAGCTCTTCAACTTTACGAAGGACCATTTCATAGGACTTAATATCGCCGGTGCTTAATAGTAGATCCGCTTTTCTTAACAAAAGCTCAACGCTATTGGGGTATATGACGAGTCCTTTATCAATAAATTTAGTAGCCTCTGTCTTTTTTTCATCAAAGTCTAAATAGTCCGCAATATTAATATATGCCTCAATAGGAAGTTTGTTCAGATCCTTGAGTTTATTAAAAACGTCTTTTGAGTCAGATAGCCTTCCGGCCTTAACAAGCGCCTCTAAATAAATAGACAGCATTGTTACAGTTGGTTTTTTTGAAACACGCAAATAGTTTTCAATAGTGTTTACAGCAGTCAAATATTTATTTGAATTTAAATAAAAATTTGCGGTGCCAATCGCAACATTTGCATCGGTAAGAACTTTATCTTGCGATACTCGAATTAGATTAAATAATGTTGTCGATGCTTCAAGCTTACTTTTGGCATTGGGAAAAAGCTGGGAATAAGTTTGTATAAGTTGACCCATCGCTGGATTATCTTGAAATTTATAGAATAGGGAGACACGATATGCTTTTGCAGCTGCAACTAAATTTAAATATGATTGTAGAGCTGACTGCTCAAGTCCTTGAGCAAGTGCCTGATTAGCCTTAACCTCATCAAGATACTCACCCTGACTTGGAAAGACGATTGATACACGTTGGGGATTTATTTCTTGAACAGGCTTTTTGTCGTCTTCAAAAAATAGCATCCAAAAAACGACCAAAAAAGCAATCAAGACAATGGGCTTCATTCCACGTTTCTTTTCTTCAACCTCATCATCGTCGGATTCATCCAATTCGTCTGGCTCTTCAAATGAAAGATTTGATTTGTCATCATTTCTTTTTTGCTTTGCTAGAGTAACAATTTCTTTTTCTGCAAGTTCAGCATTTTGAGATAAGGCAGGCACCATATCTCTAATATTGATAAACTCCGTAGCTTCACTAGTATTTAGAGGCTCTTCTTCAATGGGCTCATTTGCAATTTTTTTTGCTTGCTCTTCAATCTTCTGAATTAATTTGTCTTCATTAGGTTTTGCAATGTCATGCCGTTGAATCACTCTCGTTTTATCTACGTCAGCTTGGCTATTCTTTTTAGGTCTGTTTATCACTCTCGTCTTGTCGAGCGATGGATCCTCTGTTTCTACTTCTTCTTCAATAGTATTCTCTGAACTTTTAACTTTTGCTTGCACTTGCGCTTCATTTATTTTGGCGAGTTCAATTTTCTTTTTTTCTTGGTACTTTTTTTCTAATTCCTCATAATCAACTTCATGACCTTGCTCTTTATCAAATTTGAATTCATTGAGCTGGTTATCAATCGATGATTCAGACTTCGTTTCTTCTGTATCAGTTGTAGATAGCTTTTCTTGAAGTTGTTTATTGGTCTTCTTTTTGGGGAGCATCATATTGACAACAGTGGCTTCGGCCGCCGTTTGCGTATTTTCACTCTTTCCTGATATTTTACTTAATATTGCCTCTTTTATTTCTGAAAATTTTTCAATTTCAAACCAGTCTCCAGCAGGAAATACCTGACAGGGGCTCGCATCAGATACATGGCCGCGCTCAAAAAGCTCGGCAATTTGAGAGGGACTGAACGGTCCAACAATCCGATTATTTTCTAATTTAACCCTGTATTTTTCTGACATAATATAAAATATACCAGAGGGTACAGATCCATCCAAAAGCGATTGAAATAAACACTAATTGCGGCAATCTTTCCCTATAGAGAATTGATACACTGTGATCCTCGCGATTCTCGATGGATTTTATCAAGTAAAACAGCTCAGAGGCCAAGAGCATCACGGTTACAAAGAGGGCTGGGCCTTGAAGATCCAGACCAATGAAGACGTAAATTTGAACTCCAATGATAATTGAGCCCACCGCCATCAAAAGCATTGTATCAAATTTAGTATAATTTTTTTGGTGTAAATATAAGATCGAGCCAATCAGATTTACCATCGCATACATCGCAATTTCATTTGTTGAAATGGGTGCGAGACTTACAAAAGATGGAAGAAAGAAGCTTATCGCTGATAATTTTAAAAATTCTTGTTTAATATTTTCTGATTTTTCATAAAAAGCTAATATTTTCATCAATACAATAAACACCATCAAAATATTAAAACTAAACCAAGTATTATACATAGATAAACTTAGATTTGATGAGTTCTGCTCAATAATTATCTTCAGTTGGGACGAGATAAGGAAAAGCGAAAGAACTGAAAAAGAATCTTTAATTTCTATGTTTTTTGTAAAAACACTAAAAAATAAGAGAGAGATGCTAATCATTAAACAAAAGGCAACAACCGAAGAAGTGGTTATCGCTGATGAGTTAACGATATATAACATTGTTGTAATGGCAAAGACTGGTATTACAAACTTTGACACCCTATCACTAAATTTTAAATTTATTATTACCGTAAGTAATACAAGCAATAACTCTGTAATGCCTGGGTTGGACCAGTTTCCGATACAGATTATCAATAGAAAAATGTACCCATTATAGAAATCTTCTTTTCCAATAAGACATAAATAGCTTGATATTAAAATTATTGATAGCGTCCAGGGCATTGATAATCCTGCGCCAACAACGAGCAATACTGTAGACAGCAAAAAAATCAGTTTTTTTAGCTTGGCACTAATTTGTAGAGATAGAGACAAAGGAAACACCATGCCAATCACTGATAATATTTTATATAGTTCTTGATCAAACATTAAGAGCTCTTTTTGTGGAATGAAAAGGCTTTATACTTATCAGTAACATACAAAGGACAATAAAGAACTTGAACTCGATATCTAAGCTGGTAGCAAGACACGCTCCCAATGAAAAATAGGAGACTAGTTTATATTCTTCATCTAACCAACGCGTTAAGTCTGACGGTAAAATGAAGATTAAAAAGAGAATAACCTCCCAGCTATGTCCGGGGTAAGCCCAGAGTAACAACAACAAACTTAAATTCGCTACTTTTACAATTTCCCCCCTTAAAACACCAATCAGTAGAAAAACTAAAAGATAGGCTTGGATTTGGGTGAAGCTAGCTCCAATACAGTACAAAGACATCGCAATGATTGAAGAGAAGTTTACCGATTTTGTATTAAAGACTATTAATGCACCTATGATCATTAAAATATAAACAGTTACATCTAAATTAAAATAATACAGCGAACCTGGAGAAAAGTTTTCAAATATTAGTCCTACAGTAAGCAAGCCGCATAAAAACTGAGATCCAATTCTTGTTTTTTCACTTTTACTTATAGAGCATATTAAAGTTAACGCTAGCAATACGATTGAAGTTAATACTGTTGGGCCTGAAAATGTCGACGTAAATATCATCAGTATTAAAACTGCAGACAAAACTATATTCTGATTTCTTGCTTTAGCATCTTGTGAGTAGCAAGAAAGCATTAAGCTTATCTGAGAAATATATGTCCACAAGTCATTATTATAACGACTAAAAACGACAGCACTTGCCATGCATAGAAAAATTAAAGTGTTTATAATATTTTTATGCAAAGCCACCACCAATGTAAAACACGACGAAAAAAACTAGTAAAAATATGACAAGAAAGTTTCTCTCAACAAAGATCAAAGTTTCTCGAAATAGATCAAACACAAATTTTATGAGATTATCGATGGGTGTTATTTTGATATTACTTAATGCCTTACGACTCGTCTTTATTGTTCTGTCTGTATCTAATTTCAATAATAATCTTGGCATTGATAAATTCGAAAATAAGTACTCATCTATCTTTAATCCCGCAACCAAGACCAGTATAAGAATTGAGATTGACGCATAAATTATAATACCAAGAATATTTCCGCCTACTAGTCGGTAAGATAACATCACTGTTAAAAATACGATTGCTGAAATATCAAGAATGTGCCACTTATCTAATCTTTTTTCAATAATCATGGTTTTCAACTCTCTAAACCACCGAGCTCCAACCAATAAAAAAAGAAATGAAACGATGGCGCCAAGAACTGTTGTTTTAATTTCTTTTACATTTATCAAAAAGAAAACGGGAAGTGATATTGAAATGAGATAAAAGATTGTTAAGGCTATTGGCTTAACCTTTAAAACGGCGTGCTCATCATCAATTTGTTTGTTTGAAATGACTTCCTTTATAAAGGCAAAAAATGAAAGTGAAAGCCAAAAACCAAACGGGCCAAATTGAAGTGTTGAATACCAGACAAATAGTGTTTGAATTTTTTTTATTGATGACCATGTTAAGCTTTGTCTTTTTTCTAACCACAAAACGAAAACGGCAAATACAATGCTTGCAACGATTCCCATCTCAATGATGAAATATAACTTTTGATCAAATACCGCTAAGGCAAATTTTGATTGAAGTAAAGTCCACAAAAATAAACTGAGCCTATTATTTTGTCGATAATTAAGGAATATAAAAATGCTGCAAAAGAATATTGAAATATAAGAAATCGTTAACGAAAAATCCTTCAAATATAAAGAAAGCAAATAGAGGATTAAGATACCAATAATATTTTTAAGCTCATTTAAAATTATCGTTCTATGAGTTATTGAAACGATAATAAAACTATAGATAATGCTTGTTTCAATTCCGGCAAGAGATACTATTGTTAACGGCAAGATATGTTTATTAAGCTCTATTGGTAGTTTAATCTTGAATAATGTTTTTATACTGATCACCGCACCCAGGGCTATGGGAACAAAGCTTTCATCTCCACCCAATACAATCCACAAGCCGATAGCGATCAATGTATTTATTTGTTCTGAATAGATCTTATATTTTTCATCTATTTTAAGAAGCTCAAGAATTGAAAAAAATAGCAACGCAATATTAATCATCTGCAACGTCTTTTTTTCTGTTTAATTTTAAAATCAAAATCATTCCTAAAAACATAATCACAATTGAAATAGAAAAAAACGTATCTGCACCATGTTGATCTTTTACCAATACTGCCAACGTTGAAATCAAAACGTAAACACACATTCTTAGCTGTGCCCCAAGACTGTCACCTTGATAAATCATGGCCATAAATATGATTGGAATCATTATTGAAAAATTATTTAATTCAAACACTATTCCTCTTTTTGTTTTTAATTAATCCAAAAACACAAAAAGCAATCGGTATTAATATTTTCAACAAATCTTGATCAAATGTTATTTGTTTTAGACTGTAATTATTAAAATTCATTGACGACATCAATGCAGCGGTTAACCCTATCGTCAAACATACCGTTATCCAAAATAGTTTATGTCTTGAAGATTTTGTTTTTTTGAATCGATGGAAGTCCCATGCTTTTTGTGTAAAGCATATGCTTTCAAATGCTGTAAATACTATCAAGAATAAAACAGATGATTCGAGTGTCGTTTTTTCAAGGGGTACTAAAAACAAAGCGAGAATAGCTCCAATGGAAAAGAAGGTAGAGTATTTGCTTTTATTCGTAAGCATCGAAAGAATTGCGAGAACAATGGTTATGATATAAATGGCTTCGTCAGTCATACATTATTCCAAATTTTGATAAATAACATAATTAGAATTATTCCTGACATACTGGTAGTTATCGTTATTCTTCTAGTTTCCGCTCTTCTTTTTACGATTGAGCCAATTGTTAACATTTCGAGTATATAGATTTGAGATATAAATAGAAATGAACTTAGAACTATGACGCTTAAAAGACTTTCTTCTCTTAGATATTCTTTAAGCAATATTATACTCTGTGAAAAAAGCGTTATTGAGAAGACAAATTTATCTATAAATATCAGAGAGGGTTTTTGTTCAAAGTGATATTTATTTTTATTCGTGTTTAAAATGCTTATTACCAATAAATTTATTACGGGAAGTAGAAGAAGAGCATTATCAGCCGAACTTGCAATTTTTAAAGAAAACATAAGCAGTAGACTTATGACCAATTGGTTGTTTATCTTTTCCTTTTTTAAATAATCCTCTCCAAGCATAATATCTTTTATGATGCTTACAATGTTCATTGCTGCTACAAATACTATTAAAATTGAATTATTTGCTGTGAATATTGAAAATCCAATTGCAAATAGCCCCAAGAGAAGTTCTATGTGAAACGTTATGTTTGCAATTTTTGAGTTGCTAATTTCTTGTAATATATTTCTATAGTAATTTATTATTGCATTTTTTATTGAGTTTTTAACTTTTAAATTATCTATTACTTCGCTCGAAGGAAGTGCACCAAATATTACCAATGCATTTAACACAAATAGAAAAATTGTAATCAATATGCTTTCCATATCTATTTCACTCTTTTTTCAATATTAATTAATATCGCTATTGCTATGATTGGTATTATGTAGAAAACATTTTCATTATTTACTTCAAACTTTATTAGAATTATTAGCGGGATTACGATTGTACATAGGAACTTATAAATACGGCTATCTACGGTTTTTCCAAGATTCATCCAGTATTTTTTCTTTATGATATTTGAAATATTCTTGTATGAAGATATCTTGAAATAAGAAACGGCCAAAATGGCCGCTCCCATAGATAAATATATTATTAGTGATTGAGACATTATCTCTATTGTATAAAGAGTTTAGCCCCGTCTGCAACCGCCATTATTTTCGCCCAAAATAGTCCTAGTACAACTACTGGAATAACAAGCATAACGATGACGGACTGGTTAACAAATGAAAAACCGATAATCTCGCCGTCGTCTTCTTTTTCCTTGAATACCATGAGTCTTACAACCTTAAGGTAATAGTAGAGCGAAATAACCGAGTTTATTGCTGCAATGATTGCAAGAGTCATATAACCCTGCTTGATGATTGCAGATAAGATATGAAACTTTGCAACGAAACCGCTAAACGGTGGAATTCCGGCCAAAGAGAACATAATAATTGTCATTGCAATCGCCATCATCGGCTTTCTGTAAATAAGGCCGCTAAAGCGTTCAAAATGATCATTGCCATATTTGTTCTGAATAAACGATGTAATTGCGAATGCGGCTAATGTCATAAACATATAACCGATTCCGTAGAACAACACTGAACGAACACCATCGACGCCAAGAACAATTGCACCTAGCATCATAAATCCGGCGTGACCAATGGAGCTGAATGCTAGCATTCTTTTGATAGATCTTTGATTGATGGCCGAGATGTTTCCAACGGTCATCGTTAGGGCTGCAATAACTTGTAGTAGGCCAAGCCAAGAATACTGCATGACTCCGTCGTTTGAGAAAAACGAAATAGTAATTCTTAGAAGGACCGCAATACCTGCCATCTTTGGAACGATTGAAAAGAAGGCCGTGACTGGAAGAGGTGAACCTTCATAAACGTCTGGTGACCACATATGAAAAGGTACACAAGCAATCTTATAACCAATACCAACAAAAAATAATAAGAATGATGGAATCAGAATCAATATTTCATTTTGAGTAAGGTTCGCAATATTTTGTGCCATACCATTGAACTGGATTGTGCCAAGAACTCCAAACATATGACTCATTCCAAACAACATTAGACCTGCTGAAATTCCGCCGTAAAGTGAGTACTTAAGTCCTGCTTCAGAAGATCTCTCATCATTTTTTCTTAGCGAAGCTAAGGCATAAGAGAGAATTGAGAGTGTTTCAATGCCAAGGTATAGAGTCAGCATATTATTAGCAGATGCCAGTAACATTCCACCAACAAGAACGCCAAGGCCTAGCATAATAAATTCTGGCTTAACTGGATTATAGATATCGTTTGAAGAGTGGCTTAGCCATATCGCCCCAAGAGTACCAAGTACCATAATGATTTTCATCAATGTGCTAAATGGATCAATCACAACAGCATTAAAGAAAGCTGTTGTTGGAGGCTGATTAAGGCTTAAACATAAAACAACAAAGGCACAAAATAAGCCAACAATTGAACACCAATACATAAGGGGTTTTGATTTCTCCCCATTCTCGTATGTTGCCTCAACAATCATTGTCATGACCATTGTTAGGCAGACAATCAACTCGGGTACATAGTGAGAAAGATTGGCTAAATAATTAAGTTGCATATCTTTTTCCTAAAACTTAGAGAGCATTGAGACCAGTTGGCCTACTGAAGCCTTCATAATATTTAAAATTGGAGACGGCCAAACACCAAATACGATCACGGCAATACAAAGAGGAACCATGAATAAAATTTCTCTATTGTTCATATCTGTATATGACTTACAGCTTTCAATAACTTCTCCAAAGAACATACGCTTAAACATCCACAACAAGTAGGCTGCTCCAAGTAGTAAGCCGACCAGAGAGATAACTGTGATTGTTGTGTATTTCTTGTAGATACCTAAGAAAATTAATGCTTCTGAGATAAAGCCTGATAATCCAGGAAGCCCCATCGCAGCAAACATTGAAATGATAAAGATGATCGCAAAAATTGGCATTTGTGTATAAAGACCGCCAAATCCTTTAGATCCATCTGGGCGTACAATCCAACGATGGTGAGATCTTTCATAAAGAACCCCAACCATTAGAAACAGCATGGCAGCAGAAGTTCCGTGGTTGAACATTTGAAGAACGGCTCCGTTCATGCCTTCTGTTGTCATAGCGGCAAGCCCAACCATGACAAATCCCATGTGAGATACTGATGAGTAAGCCACAAGTTTTTTAACGTCCGTTTGTGCCATTGCGCAAAGGGCACCATAAACGATATTGATCAAACCAAGCCAAGCGATTGCATCTGCAAAATACACTGCTGCGCCAGGAAAAATAGGGAATGCAATTCTTAAGAACCCATAAGTACCCATCTTAAGTAGAACACCAGCAAGGATCACAGAAATTGCCGTTGGTGCTTGTACGTGTGCATGTGGCAACCATGTGTGAAATGGAAATACTGGAACCTTGATCGCAAAACCAATGAACATGAACACAAAGAAAATTTTTGCGAAAGGTAGAGTAGAGCCAAACATTGAAACAGTAAGCTCTGTAAACTTACCACCAGACAGAGCAAGTATATCAAAAGATTCAGCGCTTTGCCCTGTCGCATAGTAAAGAGCAACCATACCAACAAGCATTAGGATCGATCCAAAGAATGTATAAAGGAAAAATTTAACCGCGGCATATTCGCGGTTCTCTCCACCCCAAATTCCGATAAGAAAGAACATTGGAATAAGCATGACTTCCCAGTAAACATAAAACAGGAAGAAATCTAGAGATAAGAACACACCAAAAACTGTTGATTGAAGCATCAACATTAGGGCGAAGTAGCCTTTAATGGATTTGGTTATTGTCCATGAGCTTAAAATACAAAGGAAGAATAACAATCCTGTTAAAAGAATCATCGGAAGTGAAATTCCATCTATACCAAGGCTATAAAAAATATTGAACTGTGAGATCCAAGGGATTTTCACTGTAAAAGCTTCTTGCATGCCAGGCACGTTTGAGTCGAATTTACTGTACAGCACTAAGGTTAATGCAAATGTAATGGCAGTATTTAGCAAACTCCACCATCTAACAGCAGATTCTTTTGCTTTAGGTAAAAGTAATACGCCAATAGCGCCAATTAATGGCATCCACAAAATCCAGTTGAGCAGGTTAGATGAGCCGTGCATGGGTTACTCCCTATATCTATTAAAAAAACGTTCTTAATTAATTACTAATTTCCAAGCATATCCAGCTAAGACAAACACAATGATCAAAAAGTAAAATTGTATTTTCCCAGACTGAACTGTTCTAAGCACTAAGTTAAACAAGCGAACACTGGCACCAGTTCCGTCAACGGCAACGGTGTCGACAATGAGGTCATCAAACCAGCGCGCAAACTTATACATGACTCTATTTACAGTTGCCCAACCATCAACGGCGTAGCGGTCATAAACGCCCATATCAAATGCGGCCAAAAGATTATTAAAAGGAAGTAGTCCTTTTTGAATCAATACACCAATATAAAGGTCATCGAAGTAATACTTATTCTTTAGTGATTTATACCAACCAGAGAATGTTGAGACCCACCAACCTGGATCGACAGATTTTTTTACGTACATAAGGAAGGCTAGGAATACGCCAGAAAAAGCAATGATGATCGACATGATCGCACCAATATGGTGGATATGGTGAACATGGTGAGCTTCTTCTTCTGAAAGTCCGTGATTTGAATCATATGAAGCACGAGGGAAGTTCGCGCCTGACTTAATGTCTTCGCTGCCCCATTGCTGTCTTCTGTGTGTTGCAAATTTCGCGGGAACTGGTTCATGAATTAATGTTTGAAACCATTCATATCTATCGCCAGCAACTTTAACTAAACCTTGTCCTGTTAAAGAGCCAGAGAACCAAATACCAAGAGTAAACACCGACAGAATTAATAAAGGTACATTACTGTTCCAAGTTAGGTGCTCTTCGTGACAGTGGTCATAAACTTCTTTGTCACGCGGCTGACCATGGAATGTCAGGAACATCATTCTACACATATAAAATGCAGTTAAAAGAGCAGCAAAGAATCCAAGAATTGTAGGAGCAATATACCACTTATTTGAAAGTGCCATTAATAGAGCATCACCTAGAATTCTGTCTTTTGAAACAAATCCTGAGAAAAATGGAATACCTGAGATGGCCAAAGTACAACACCACATTGCAATCCATGTGAACTTCAATTTATTTTTTAATCCGCCCATTCTTGGCATTTCTTGAACGCCGGCGTGTGTATGAGGATCATGAAGGCTGTGAATAACTGAACCTGCGGCCAAGAATAAACATGCCTTAAAAATAGCGTGAGTAATCAGGTGCATGAAAGCTGCATTATACGAACCTACGCCGATTCCCAGAACCATATAACCAAGTTGAGAAATGGTTGAATAAGCGAGAACAGCTTTAATATCTGTTTGAATTAGCGCAATCGTTGCCGCACCAAAGGCAGTAATCGCACCAATATAAGCAATGTATGGAAGCATGCCCGCAGCTTCCATTAATGGATAAGCACGAAGAGAAAGATAAACACCTGCCGCAACCATTGTTGCCGCGTGAATGAGAGCTGAGCAGGGTGTTGGTCCTTGCATGGCATCTGGCAACCAAACCTGAAGTGGGAACTGAGCTGATTTACCAATCGTTCCCATAAATAATGAAAAGGCCGCAACTGTAATCACTGGAATTCCAAGCGCCATCACACCTTCAAATTTACCTGCTGCAACGGCAGCGTAAATATCAACGAATGTAACAGAACCGACAACAGACCAAAGTGCCAAAATCCCAAGTAGGAAGAATACATCCCCAACTCTCGTTGTCATGAAAGCTTTGACTGATGCATTCCCGGCAGCTTCTTTCTCATAGTAGAAGCCAATTAAGCTATATGAACAAAATCCCATCAGCTCCCAGAAGATGAAAACTGAAAGAAGATTGTCTGAAAGAACAAGCCCAAGCATGGCGCTTGTGAACAATGACATATAAACAAAGAATCTTCCGTATCTCGCATCATCATGCATATACCATGACGAGAAGACGTGAATTAAAGTGGCAACACCGGTAACCATTAACAACATGACTGCCGTCATATTATCAATATAGATACCCATATTAATTTTGAATATTTCGGCCCCAAAAGATAGGTCAATCCAGTTAAAGAATTTGTGAACATAAGCATCTGTTGCGTAAGTTCCAAAAACAAAGTCTTTAAAAATTCTGAAAGCAAAGATAAATGATCCGAAGATTGCACCACATGAAATTGAAACTGCAAGCGTCGTAAATCTTTTAACAATAAAAGAGTTTAGTACGAAAGCAAAAAATGGCAGCAAAACAATTGGGGCTACATTCATTACTGTATAGTCCATGAAATTCCCGTCCTTCAGCTTTGGAGTTGAGTCGCATCATCGATGTGGATACTTTCTTTGATCTGATAAAAACGAATCACGATCGCAAGACCCACAGCTGCTTCAGCGGCTGCAATTACAATGATGAACAATGAAATTATATGTCCATCTAAATTTTGATTGATAAATTTTGTATAGGCGGCAAAGTTTAAAGCGGCAGCATTAAGAATAAGCTCAATACCAAGCATGATGGCGACGATATTTTTTCTCGCAATCATAACGACTAAGCCGCAGATAAAAAGCACAAATGAGATAAAGAGATATGATGGCAATGTGATCATACATCATCCTTAATATGTCTTGGGCGGGCGATAACTGCTGCCCCAACTAATGCACCAAGAAGTAAAATTGATGAAAGCTCAAAGGCAAGAACGTGATCACTCACTAACAAGCCACCAAGTTTCTCAACAGTACTTTCATAAGCCATCTGGCCTTTGGCAGGCATTGCTGCTGCATTTTTTAGAATTTTAAATAAGACAAATGAGATAACAACAGCTGCTAAACCTGCTGCTGAATAAGTTTTAGCATTACCCATTCCAGGAACTTTAACGATACCAAATTTGTTTACTGTTGATTGAACTCCACCAGTAAGCATGATGGCAAAAAGCATAAGAATAACAACACCACCGGCGTAAACAACAAGCTGAGTGGCAGCCAAAAAGTCAGCGTTAAGTGTCGCATACAACCCAGCCACACCGAACAGACTTGCAAGCAAGTAAACACAAGCGTGCATAAGGTTATTTGAAAATACAACAGCTAAGGCACCACCCATGGTAATGACAGCCGAAAGTATAAAAAGAATTTGATCAAACACAAAAATCTCCAGTTACTTATTAATGTCCGCCGCCATGACCACCACCAAGGTGACCAAGGAGTTGCCAGATTGATTGACCGTGAAAGAAGAACATCCACAAGGCACAACCAACTAGATTAAATAAAGCGATTGGGGTTAGGTACTTCCAACAAAGAGTCATCAAGTGATCCACTCTTAGTCTAGGCAATGTCCAACGAATCCAAATAACAACATAATAAAGTGCAAGTGTTTTAGAAACAAAAGAGCCAACTTGAAGAAGCTGACCAACACCCTTGGCATGAATGGCTGGAATATGAAGTTTTTCCATTAGGAAAGTACCTTCGCCAAGACCAAAAGGAACATTGTATCCACCAAGAAATAAAGCTGCCACAACACCGCAAACAACAAAGACTTCCATGTATTCTGCTAAAGCAAAAAAACCAAATCTCATGCCGGTAAATTCAGTATGGTAACCAGAAACAAGTTCTGATTCAGCTTCTGGTAGATCGAAAGGCGCTCTGTTTGTTTCAGCCAATACACCGATAAATAAAACTATAAATGCAATAAAGGTAAACGGGTTATGAAGTACAAACCATTGGTGAGGCCATGCACCTTGAGCTGAAACAATTGTTCCAAAAGACATACCACCGGCCAAAAGAACGATAGCAAGGATTGAAAGTGTTACTGGTACTTCGTAGCTAATAATTTGTGAGGCACCACGCATTCCACCAAGCATTGACCATTTAGAATTTGATGAATATCCACCAAGAAAAATACCAACACCTACTAGTGATGAAACGCCGATCAAGTAGAACACGCCGACATCAAGATCAGTCATGGTAAAGCCACTTGAAAATGGCAGAACAGCGAACGTCGCCATTACACCAAGCATACAAAGAAGAGGGGCGATATTGAACGTGAGCTTATCAGCATGTCTTGGAACGATATCTTCCTTCATGATCATCTTCACGCCATCGGCAAGAAACTGAAGAATTCCATAAGGACCGACGCGGTTAGGACCCTGTCTCATTTGAAGATCGGCAGAAATTTTTCTTTCAGCGTAAGTGCCAAGTCCACCAACAGTTGCAAGTGCACCAAGAACTACTACTGCAGCAACGGCAAAGATGACAAAGGCAACTAATGAAGTTGCATTTGCGCCAGTAATTTCTGAGAGTTTTGTTACAACAGTTTGAAATTCTTCGAACTGTAAGAAATAGCTTACGATTGTATTATTCATTCACAACACCTTGAGTGCGTTGGTTATTTTTTGCTGGAGTTTGAAAGCTTCTAACCCAGTCAAGATCACCCTTGCGCCAGCAATACACAACACCAGCGGCCAAGATGCCAATGAACAAAAGAAAGGTTGCGAGAACAACGCCACCGGCACCAGCATCATTATATTTTTTATAGATTGATGCTAGCGGGAACATTAAAGCGCCCTCAACATCAAAGACGATAAAAATAAGTGAGACAACATAGAAGCGAACATTGAAGTTGGACCAAGCAACACCGACAGGTAGCTCACCACATTCATATTCAGTTTGTTTAAGTTCTGTTGGATTGCTTGGTCGCAAAATTTTAGCAACTAAAAGCGCACCACCAACTAAAACAAAAGCCAGAATCATTAAAATAATGACCGGCATATAGACGTCAAGATTCGTGTTCGACATCTCAATTGCTCCCGTAACTTAGACTTTATTTTTTGATTCGAAGAATACATGATTTGTTAACATATTGGAAACATTTTGGAATCTCCAAAAATGGCTTGTCCAATTTGTTTATATGGACGATTGCGTAACGATAGTGGCATGGTCCTGTTTTAAATTTATCTCTTGAGCCAATAATGATTTTTGCTACGCTCCAAAGCCGACTTTTAGAAATTAATAAATCGTCTGATTTATGCACTTCTTTGCGTGGTGTTAATTATGAGCAATGGCTTTTTATCCTTAAAAATTTATCCGCAAATGAATTTTTAAAGGGTGTCCACCTGGTCGTATGTCCCGATTCAGAACGACAAGAAGAGATTTATGACTTTCTTAAAACAAATTTTAGCGAGTCATGGCGCACAAAGATATTCAGTGGCCACGAAGTTTCTCCTTATAGTGATTTTTTTGTTTCTGAACGTAATCTCTACGATCGATTTTTAACGCTACAAGATATAGTTAATTTTAAATCGGGAAGCCTTGGCCCAGATGCAAGGCTAATCATTGTTTGCACGGCCGAAAGCCTTGCGCTTCGCGTTCCGCCTAAAGAATTTTTTATTAGTAACCAATTTTCAATTAATCCCTCAGACATTATTTCTCCAGGACAGCTTTCTAAAGAACTGGGCGACAGAGGTTATGTGGCGGCCACGACAGTTGAAGAGCCCGGTACATTTTGCGTAAAGGGTGGAATTGTCGATATCTATCCTTTCGGTGCTAAACCACTTCGTCTCCACTATTTTGACGATATGGTTGAAGAGATTTTTTTAATTGATCCAGAAACACAACGAACACTTCGAGATCATCCAGTTGAATCTGTCTCCTTAAGCGCAACCCCTCAGGCCTTAACTGGAAAGAATTATCAAATCGCGCTGAGAGAAAATATTCCTCAACCAGCTCCGGGACAAAGAGCAAAACACGAATTTAGAAAAGATATATTTGATAAGCTTAATCAAAGTCAGCTTTTTGAAAATTGGTGTGCCTATGCACCACTTTTTTTTGAAAAATCACAAACAATCTCAGATTACTTAATCGACATTAGTCATGTTGTTATGCATGTCATTTCGCCGCTTCAATGTGAGCAAGAGCTGTCTTCGTTTTTTGAAACACTCAAAAGTGATCACGAACGACTTAACCTTGATGAAAGTGAAATTAGCTTGTTGCCTGAACCGAGTAAACTTTACGACCTTAGTGCCAAATGGCCTGAATTTCTTAGATTTAATATTGATGACATTGCTCTTAGCTCTTTAAATGATGACGAAAATAACGTTCTAGATATTCCGCTTGAATCTACTCTTCAACATTTTAAAAATTATTTTGCTGATGGCAGCTCTGGAAAGGAACTCATCAAAAAGATATTTGAACATATCGACAAAGAGTTTCAATCAACAGGTAGAATTATTTTTGCCTGTAGTTCTGAAAGTTCCAGGAAAGAATTTAAAAGTTTTGCAGAGCTTTTTTTAAGTCCTAAAATACTTGAACGAATTGAATATATTGATTTTAAAATTTCTCATGGCTTTTACTATCCAAGCGAGAAGTTTTTAGTTCTTTCTGAGTCTGATTTATTTGTTAACAAACAAAGTAAATCTAAAGTCATTAAGAAGCGTGACATTGACCTTTTTGCTGAACAACTAGCCTCTTTAAAAGTTGGAGATTACGTCGTTCATAATCAACACGGTGTTGGTAAATATTTGGGTCTTGAAACGATGCAAGCTGGCGGTACTGAAAGTGACTTTTTAGTCATTGAGTATACGGCCAACGATAAAGTTTATCTTCCTGTTTATCGCATGAACTTAGTGCAAAAACATGCGGACGCTCAATCAACACAGTCGGTTGATTCTCTTAGAACGAATAAGTTTGCCGTTTTAAGAGATCGTGCAAAAAAGTCCGCAAAACAACTTGCTTTTGACCTATTAAAACTTCAAGCAGAGCGTGAAAGCAGCCCTGCCTTTTCTTTTTCACCTCCAGATGAATTTTATCGTGAGTTTGAAAGATCTTTTCCTTTCAAAGAGACCCCAGATCAACTTTCTGCCATTGATGACGTTATAGAGTCGATGCAAAAACCTCTTCCCATGGACCATCTGGTTTGTGGCGATGTTGGCTTTGGAAAGACAGAAGTTGCCATGCGAGCAGCCTTTAAGGCCGTTGAAGATAAAAAGCAAGTTGCCGTTTTAGTTCCAACGACTGTTTTAGCACTTCAACATTTTAATTCTTTTACCTCTAGGTTTAAAAACTTTCCTGTGAAGATTGATTTTTTATCTCGTTTTAAAACGGCCAAAGAAGAAAAAGAAATTGTTGCGAAGCTTGAGCTTGGCGAAGTTGATATTGTGATCGGTACACATAAACTTCTTTCTGAAAAAGTTAAATACAGAGATTTGGGTTTAGTGATAGTCGATGAAGAACAGCGCTTTGGTGTAGGACATAAGGAAAAGTTAAAACTTCTTAGGGCCGAGGTGGATTTTTTAACACTAACGGCAACTCCAATTCCACGTACTCTTCAAATGGCTTTTTTAGGTCTTCGAGAGCTTTCCCTTATTAAGACCTCTCCACCTAAACGCCAATCTATCAAAACCTATGTCATTAAAGAGGATGAACTGACCCTTCAACTAGCTCTTAAAAAAGAACTGCAACGAGGAGGCCAGGCCTTTATCGTGCATAATCGTGTTTATGATATTGAGGAATACGCGGCAAAGATTCGTGAATTAGTCCCTGAAGCAAAGATCATTATTGCTCACGGACAACTTCCAGAGCGAGAGCTTGAAAAGCGTATGGCCGCTTTTTACAAAGGGGATTATCAAATCCTAATCTCCACCACTATTATTGAAAGTGGTATTGATATTCCAAATGCCAACACCATGATCATTGATCGCGCTGATACTTATGGTCTTTCACAGCTTCACCAGTTGCGTGGAAGAATTGGACGTTCTGATAAAAAAGCTTATGCCTATTTTGTTGTCCCAAAACTAAGGCGTGTTTCACCCGATGCTGAAAAACGTCTCAAAGCACTTCAGACTTATGCTGAAATGGGCAGTGGTTTTAATATCGCCAACTGTGACCTCGAAATTCGTGGTGCTGGTGACATCCTTGGCGGCCAACAATCGGGCCATGTTGAAGCCGTAGGCCTTGAGCTTTATATGGAGCTTTTGCGTGAAGCGATTAGCGAACTAAAAGGGGAAACGAGAAGACAAAAACGAGATATCGAAATCACTTCTCCTTTTCCTTGCTATATTCCCAATTCTTATGTGGCAGATCCAAGCGAGAGGCTCAGGTTATACAAGAGACTTTCAAATGCCGAGTCAGTTGATTCCCTGGATTCGATTTTTTCTGAAACGATTGACTCCTATGGCGCCCCTTCAAAGGAGTTACGTGGTCTGATTGCCATCCTTCAAACTCGACTGGTCCTACGAGAACTAGCCGTTACACATGCGACTGTTGCTGAACAAAGCATGGTCCTACGCTTTGATAAAAGTGTTCTCGAGACTGATGCTTCTCTTAGAAATAAGATTGTTGATACATTTATGAAGCAGCCAAAAACGTACCAGTTCACTCCGGATTTTAGATTAATGATCTCAAGTAAGATTCCACTTGATCCAGAATCGGCCTTAGAATTAGCACAAAAAACTGTCATGCAAATCTTTCCTGCCAACTAAGGTATGGCACGTCAGATTTTTCTGGTATACTAATTCCAAGGATTTACTTAATTTATTCGGAGCGAAGTACTCATGAAGAGATCTTTGATTTTGCCTTTAATTTCTATGGTGATTTTAGGCACACCACTTTCCCACGCCAATACTTCAGACCCAGTTGTTGCCAAAGTTAATGGTAAGACAATTCTTAAGTCTGAGTTTGAAAAAGCATATAAGGAAAACCTTCTTTTTGTTGGCGATAAAATTGTCACCAAAGAAAAGGTTTTAAATGATCTTATCAATAGAGAATTAGGCATACAGCGTGCCAAGCAAAACAAACTTGAAGCTGACCCTGTCGTTATGGAAAAGCTTGAAGATATTCTCTATCATGCTCAAATCTCTAAAGATCTTGAAAATGAATTACAAAAAATTGTTGTTAGTGATGATGATGTTCGTAAATATTATGATGCAAACCCAGAGTACAGAACAGCACATATTCTTTTTAGAATGAGAGCGGAGCCATCAAAGCCGGAAACAGAAGAAGCACTAAAACAGGCGATGAAGGTTTACGAGACACTTAAGCAGTCACCAGATAAATTTTCTGAACTTGCTAATAAATACTCTCAAACGACGACGGCTGACACAGGTGGAGATATTGGCTTTCAACCAAAAACGAATCTTGCGCCAGAATATTATGAAGCTATTAATGGTCAAAAAGTTGGCTCAATTTTACCACCCGTTCGCTCACAATTTGGCTACCATATCATCAAGGTGTTAGCTCAAAGAGATTTCAAGAGCATCAACACAGCTTTCTACAAGAAAGTCATTTACGATCAAAAACGCGATGCCATTATAGCTCAATACTTCGACAAAATGCGCAAGAGCGCTAAAGTTGAAGTGAACAAGAGCGTTATTCAATAGTTTGCACTGCGCAAGCTTGTCTAAAGAGTGCCTTTAGCATAGTTTAATCTGGTTGTTTAGAAACTGAGGTTTGCATGCGATTGGCACTATTTTTTTGTCTTTTATTCTCTACTTTATCTGCTCCAATTCAAGCCAAGCTTTTAGATAAGATTGTTGCCGTTGTTGATGAACAAGTGATTTCACAATCACTTGTTGAAAGAATGAAAGTCAACGTTAGCGCTAGAGCTCAGATCTCTCCTTATATTTATAATATGGGAAAAAAGTTGACGACTAAACAGGCTATCGAAATTTTAATCAATCGTGTCTTAGTTCGCGATAAACTTATTGAGCTTGGTTATGTTATTTCGGATGACCAAGTTGAATCGCAAATTAAAGCGACAGAACAACGCTTAGGACTTGGCAGGGCCGCTCTTTTAAGTTTTTTAAAAGGTAACGGGATGACTTTTGATGAGTACTTTGAACTTATTAGAGAAACGATCGAATTTAATATTTTTAACGATAGAGTTATTAGGCCGCTAATCTCTGTAACTGAACAAGAGATTAAAAATAATTTTTATAAAGAAAATCAAAACAACAAGTCTATTTCATTTAGATATACACTTGTTGATTTTAGTTTAGACGATAGAAAACTTTCCAAGAAATCAGAGCGTCGATTTAAGGAAGCATTAAAGTCATTCCAAGTCTCGGGAACACTTCCAGAAGAATTCAAAGATGTTGAAACGAACACTCTTGGTGATATCACTGAAGAGGGTTTGACCAAAGAACTTAAGGATCTTTTAAAGCGTACCGATGAAGGTGCGTTTACTAATTCGATTCGCCTTGGCAGTACCACTCACGTTTTTTATGTTCAAAAAAAGGACCTAGTAGAGTCTGAAATTTTTGTAAAAAATAAAGATCGAATTAGAGCAAAGCTATTTGAGCAAGTCGCCAATGAAATAACGAGTTTATGGTTTGAGCGAGAAAGCAACAAACACTATATCAAGCGATTCTAACAAAGTTTTAGTCACACAGGGTGATAGCAACGGAATTGGTCTCGAAGTCTTTTTTAAATCATTCATCATGCTTGAACGTGGTGCTAAATCGCATTTTACTCTTTATGCATCCAAAGAAGCTTGTAAACTTACACTTAAGTCAATCGGATTGCCTTTTTCAATTAAGCCCGATCATCTACTCATTTCTAATATTCATTTACCGGTTATTTGGTGTGAAGATCCAGCTTACGATGCTTACACGAAGGCCATTAGAGATCTAAATAAAGGCGATGTACTTTTAACACTTCCAGCTTCTAAAAAATCTTTTCCTGCAAACATGCCTGGACACACAAGCCATCTAAGGCAAACATTTGGGCGTAATCTTTCAATGTTTTTTTCAAGCCCATCAAAAAACGTGCTTCTGCTTACTGATCATATTTCGCTCGATAAAGTAGAGTCATCAATAACTCCACAGCTCATCCAGGAACAAATACATAATGTTCTTATTGGTGCTAAGGCATTTCTTTCAAAAGATTTTAACAAGGTTTATTTCTCTGGCATCAATCCCCATGCAGGTGAAAGCGGCATTCTAGGTAATGATTTAGCTTTATTCTCTCCGGTCATCAAAGAGCTTAATCATAGATTTAAAGATAATGAATTTATAGGCCCTATCTCTGGTGATATAATTTATCATCAAGCCACAGAACATGATCTCTTAGTGTATAGCTCTCACGATCAAGGACTAGCACCCTTTAAAGCCATGAATCATTTTATTGGTGCTAATATTACTCTCGGCTTGGATTTCTTACGTCTAAGTGTTGATCACGGTACAGCACTAGACATGTTTGGTTTAAACAAAGCAAACTACATGGGTTGCTTATATTGTCTTGAACTTGCTGTTAAAGCACTAGGTCGATATGAAAAAAATGCTTAATGAAATTCGAGTTACAAGAGCGCGCGTTCACAACTTAAAAGACGTAAGCTTATCTATTCCCAAAAATGAATTATCTGTTATTACTGGTCCTTCGGGCTCCGGAAAATCTTCTTTGGCCTTTGATACAATCTATGTTGAAGGGCAGCGAAGATATATTGAATCATTATCTTCGTATGCAAGGCAATTTCTAGGTCAGTTTCAACCTCCAGATGTTGAATCCATTGATGGTCTGTCTCCTTCAATTGCCATCGATCAAAAAACAAGTACACGTAATCCTCGCTCTACAGTTGGAACTATTACTGAGATTTATGATTACCTACGTGTACTTTATGCCAGAGTTGGAACTCTTTATTGCCTAGAAAGTGGTGAGGAAGTTAAGAAATGGACTGTTCCTCAAATCGTTCGTGAAATTAATAAATCTAAAGACGGTGCCAGATTACATTTATTAGCTCCACTACATCCTAAAAATGTTAAAGAAGCCAAGATTCTTATTTCGCAGTATTTAAGTCTTGGTTTTTCAAGATTTAGAATTGATGGCAATGTCGAAGTACTTGAAGATAATAATATCAAAAAATGCACAACTCTTGATGTTGTTATCGACAGACTTGTCATTAAACCTGATGGTGATAAACGACTAACAGACTCTATTGAGCATGCTCTTAAAGTTGGTGGTGGCGATCTTGTCGCTCTGATTGATGATAAGGAATTCTTTTATTCAGAAAATAATATGGCTCCATCATCAACACGAGTCTATCCGGATCTAGAGCCACGATTATTTTCCTTTAATTCACCGTTAGGTGCCTGCCCGAGATGTAATGGTCTAGGCGAGACCAAGACGTTTGATGAAGATCGTGTTGTTTTTGATGATTCATTATCTATTTTAGATGGTGCCATCACACCTTTAACCAAAAAAAATACATTCTTACTTCGTATGGTTGAAAGTGTCGCCAAAACAGAGAAGGTTAACTTAAAGAAAACTTCACTTCGAGATCTAAGCGATGACTTTAAAACATTGCTTTTCTACGGCGGTGAGCAACCCTATGTTTTTAGTTTTGAGTCAGAAAACTCTATCTTTAAATTTACAAAACCATTTCCGGGAATTCTAAATTGGTTAGATAAAAAATATACTGAAACAGGTTCTGAAAAAGTCAGGACTTCTCTTGAAGAGTTCATGAATATTAAACTTTGTCCTAGTTGCAAAGGACAAAGACTTGGTGAAGTAGCCCTTGCAACTAAAATTGAAGACAAAAACATTATGGACATTAGTTCAATGTCTATATCTGAAGCAAATAAGTTTATTGCTTCGATTAAACTAGCTGGTGAGAAAAAAGAAATCTCAGCTAAGCTCATGCAAGAGATTAAGTCTCGTTTATCTTTTCTTTTAGACGTTGGTTTAGACTATTTAACCTTAAACCGTTCTGCTGCCACTCTATCTGGTGGAGAGGCACAACGAATTAGACTTGCAACACAAATCGGCTCGGCTCTTTCTGGCGTTCTTTATGTTCTAGACGAGCCTAGTATTGGTCTTCATCAACGCGATAATTTAAAACTGATTGAGACTCTAAAAGCCTTAAGGGATCTGGGTAATACAGTTTTAGTTGTCGAACACGATGAAGAGACCATGCTTGAGGCCGACTACATTATTGATATGGGTCCTGGTGCCGGAGTAAACGGCGGCTTTGTGGTTGCGGCCGATAAGAAGGATAAATTTTTAAAGAATAAAGACTCGATCACCGCGGCTTATCTTCGTGGAGAAAAGAGTATTGAAAGGCCTAGTAAGTTAAGAACCGCTAAGAACTGGCTAAAACTATCAGGTGCTAAAGCTAATAATTTAAAGAATGTCGATATTGATATTCCACTTGGTGTTCTATGTGTTGTTTCTGGCGTTTCTGGATCAGGAAAGTCATCACTCATTCATGAAGTTCTAGTTCCAGCAATCAAGCACAAACTCGATCGAGCAAATAAGCATTTATGGTATAGACGAAATCATCAGGCGCTTAGCGGGGTCGAGCACATTGATAGCTTGATCGAACTCGATCAATCACCAATTGGAAGAACACCGCATTCAAATCCGGCGACCTATTCGAATTTATTTGATGACATCAGAACACTTTATTCAAAAACACCTGAGTCACAAATACGTGGATATAAGCCTGGCCGTTTTAGCTTTAACGTTAAAGGCGGAAGATGTGACGAATGTGAAGGCAATTGTGTTAAAAAAGTAGAAATGCATTTTCTGCCAGATATTTTTATCACATGTAGTGAGTGTAAGGGTTCAAGGTATAACCGCGAAACTCTTTCTATTCTTTATAAAGGCAAGAGCATTGCTGATGTTTTGAATATGACAATTTCAGAAGCTGTGCCATTTTTTACAAATCATACAAAGATTCACAGAGTACTTGCGACTCTTGATAGCGTCGGCCTCGGCTATATGACATTAGGCCAACCAGCAACCACACTATCAGGTGGAGAGGCACAGCGACTTAAACTTTCAAGAGAACTTGCAAAGCGAACGAAGGGTCATTGTATTTATGTTCTGGATGAACCGACGACGGGACTTCATTTTGAAGATATTAAACTTCTCCTTGCTGCAATCAATGATCTTGTTAATCAGGGTCATTCTGTCATCGTCATTGAGCACAATTTAGATGTGATCAAATCTGCGGACTGGGTAATTGATCTTGGCCCTGAGGGTGGAATCAATGGAGGTACTATCATTGGCTCCGGCACTCCAGATGAGGTTTCTAAGATTAAAAAGTCACACACCGGCCTCTTTCTTAAAAAGGTCTTAAAGTCTTGATACATCTTGAACTTAATGATTCGAGGCTTGATTCCTTTAGGTCCTTAAAAGGTCGCGGTGGTCTTGAAAACAATCAAATTGTAATTGAGAGCGAAAAAGTTATTGAAAAATTCTTGATGTGCTCCAGTTTCGCGACTACGATCCTTTCGACTAAAGAATGGATAGAAGAAACAAATCTCGATATTTCTAAATTTGATAATCATTTTTTATTAAATAAAGCAGATATGTCTAAGCTTGTTGGTTATCACTATCATCAGGGCGTCATCGCCATGGCCTCGCTACCAACAAGTTCTAAACTAGAAGACTTCAAAGGCGATACTCTTATACTCAACGGTGTTAGCTCGCCAGAAAATGTTGGTGCCCTAGTAAGAAGTGCTGCTGGTCTTGGATTTAAAAATATTCTTTTTGATCACGAATCATGCCATCCCTTTATTAGACGTTGCATTCGAGTTTCTATGGGGAATATTTTCTTCATGAAGTGGCATCATACTTATAATTTAAAAGATTCAATTACAAAACTTCAATCTCTAGGTCATAAAGTTTTTGGCGGAGCCAATGAGGCGGGTAGTTTACTTTTGACTGAAAATATTTGGCCTAAAAGTGATTGTGGACTTGTTATAGGAAGTGAAGGACACGGAATGTCTTCTACGATCATAGATGCCTGTGATCAAATATTAAAAATCCCAATGATTCAAGAAGTGGCCCACCTCAATGCTGCGGGGGCCGGAGCTATCTTGATGTATGATCGATTTAGAGCTCAACTCTCTTAAGAAGGGTACTCATTTCAATCGCAGAGAGAGCTGCTTCCCAACCTTTATTTCCAGCTTTTGTACCAGCGCGCTCAATAGCCTGTTCAATTGAATCAGTGGTAATCACGCCAAAAATAGTTGGAACTCCTGTGTCTAGATTGACGCGAGAAATTCCTTTGGCAGCTTCACCTGCAACAAAATCAAAATGCGCTGTCGAGCCACGAATAACAGCACCGAGACAAATAACTGCATCAAACTTTTTTGATTCAGCTAGTTTTTTTGCCATTAATGGCAATTCAAAAGCACCAGGAACCCATGCCATCGCCATATCATTAGATTCGCCGCCGTGACGGATAAAACAGTCTTTTGCACCATCAACTAGTTTAGAGACGATAAAGTCATTAAACCTAGAAGCTACGATCGCAATTTTAAGCCCGTCTGCTTTTAGTGTTCCTTCAAAAATTGGTCCCATTGCAATACTCCTAATTTATAAAATCAATGTTGTGTTTGGTAATATTTTTCTTTGCCAACAAATAGTCGTGATTAAACTCATTCACCTGACTTTTGAGGATATGACGATTAACGATATCAAACTTGGCTGCTTCTAAAGCTGCAATTTTTTGTGGGTTATTTGTTATTAATTCCACATTTTTAACACCTAATATCTTTAAGACATTAACTGCGTTTTTATAATTTCTTGAATCTCTTGGAAGTCCTAAGGACTCGTTAGCTTGGAAAGTATCTAGCCCTTTGTCTTGTAGGGCGTAGGCGCGAATCTTATTAGGAAGTCCTATTCCTCGACCTTCTTGACGTAAATAGACGATGGCACCTAAGCCACGCCTAGCAATCTCTTTCATTGATTGCTCAAGTTGATCGCCACAATCACAACGAGATGATCCAAACACATCACCGGTTAAACACTCGGAATGAATTCGAACGAGGACTGGTTCATTTGAGTCTAAATCTCCCATATGAACAACAGTATGATGGTCACTTGCAATTGGATCTTCGAACATACTCAATTGAAATTTTCCATATTTAGTAGGAAAGTTTATCGTTTCGGATAAGTACATTTGAGATTGTTTTGTCTTTATTGGATTGGATAAAAGATATTCTTTTAATTGTTCAATACTTACGAGTTTAAAACCTTTTTCTTTTGCTAAAACTTTAAGCTGTGGAACCCTGGCCATTGTTCCATCGTCATTCATGATTTCACAAATAACACCAACCGGATTTAAGCCTGCCAACTTACAAAAGTCGACTGAGGCTTCAGTGTGTCCAGCTCTTTCAAGAACGCCGCCGTCTTTAGCGATTAATGGAAAGATATGACCTGGTCTTAAGAAGTCCTCGGCAAGCGTCTCTTCACGAACCAAAGCTTTAATCGTGATGGCACGATCAACACAAGATATTCCGGTACCAGCATCTTTATGATCTATGGAAATAGTAAAAGCGGTGTGATGAGCTGAGTCGTTTTGTTTTAACATTAAAGGAAGATTAAACTTAATCGCTAAGTCACGATCAAGCGGTGTACAAATCAAACCTCTACCAAGGGTCGCCATCGTATTAATAGATTCAGCCGTTACAATATCGGCCGCCATAACGAAGTCACCTTCGTTTTCACGGTCCTCATCATCAACGACTATGATCATCTTTCCATTTTTTATATCTTCAATAGCACTTTCAATTGTATCAAACATTAAAAGCCTCGCTCCCTTAACCAGCTCTCACTGATCTTTGATGGCGTCGGTTGAGTATTATATTTAACGAGGTTTTCAAGGTATTTTGCTAAGACATCGACTTCAATATTAACTTCACTGCCTACTTTTCTTTGGCCTAAAACTGTATTGTTCCATGTATGTGGAATGATAGTGACAGCAAACCAAGTTTCGCCGATTGCAGAAACGGTAAGGCTTATTCCATCAATTGCTATCGAGCCTTCAGCAATAATATATTTTCTTAGGCTTGAATCTATTTTAAATTTCAGATTATAATTCTCACCAAAATTTTCAACATGCTCAAGAATAGCTGTTCCATTAACGTGGCCTTGAACGATATGGCCGCCCAAGCGATCACTAGCACGAAGAGCTAACTCTAAATTAACGTTATCACCCTGCTTAAGTCTTCCAAGCGTTGTTTTTTCAAGTGTGGTATGAACGGCGATCATTTCAAAGCAGTCACCATCAATTTTTATGGCCGTTTGGCATACACCATTAACACTAACAGAATCATCAATAGCAATTTCACTGATAAGCTTAGGTGCTTTGATTTTCAATCTCTTTCCTTCCGCAGTAACTGTGGAAGAGACTAACTGACCCATTTCTTTTACTAGTCCAGTGAACATTAATTTCTCCTGGCACTTAAGTGAAGATCTTCTCCACTTAATTGGATTGTGTTTTTCATTAACTCTTGAGCTCGACCTGAAATTGCAATGCCGTCTCCGAGTATTTTTGGGGCAATAAAGACTTCAACGGCATCAAAAGAGTTTTGCTCAATGATGCTCGATAGAACTTGTGGGCCACCTTCAACTAAGACACTTCTGATTTCTAGCTCATGAAGTTTTGTCCAAACATTTTGCCAATCAATAATTGATCCGATTTCGATTCTTTTTATTGATGAACTAAATGCTGCATCTTTATTTGTTGATAAGATGATAGTGCGCTCTTTAAATTCATCATTAAATAGCTCAGCGCTGCTATCCATTTTTTCAGGATTACCAACAACGAGGCGATAGGGGACTTTACCAAATTCTTCATAACCAAATCGTGGAGTTAATTTAGGATTATCTAAGTTTAAAGTACGACCACCTACAAGAATGGCATCATTTTCGAGTCTTAATTTATGAGCTCTTTTTCTAGATTTTTCTGATGAAATCCATTTTGAATCCCCACTTAAAGTTGCCATCTTCCCATCAAGGGTTTGTGCAAACTTAAGTGTTATATATGGCTTAGCATTTTTCATTGAGTGGAAGAAAGTTTTATTAATTTCACTTCCTTCTTCTTCAAGAATTCCAACATCGACTTTTATTCCTGCAGCTTGAAGTAATTTAATACCTTGTCCACTTACCATTGGATTAGGATCAACATTACAAATAACAACACGAGAAATTTGTTTTTCAATTATCAATGGAAGGCATGGAGGAGTTGTTTTCTTTGTATGACAACAAGGTTCTAAATTACAATAAAGAGTCGCGCCTTTTGCATTTTCAATTTTTAAAAGTGCATCACGTTCTGCATGAGCTTCACCTTTTTGAAGGTGATAACCCTCTGCCAAGACTTCACCACCGCGCACGACCACGCATCCAACCATAGGGTTTGGAGTGACGGTGTATTGACCCTGTTTTGCTAATTCAAAACAGCGGCGCATATGAATAAAATCCAATTGTTGCATTAGATCCTCTTGCGCTTAGATACCTTTTGCATATTTCTATGACAAGAAGCCCTCTTTATACTTCATCTCTACGGTGTCACTGTGTGAATTTATTTCAGTGTCATTGTGGCACTAGGGTCATGATGACCATTTCTTCTTTACATACTTTCAATGAGTTTGTGCTTCGCACACAATTAATTTTATTGGCATATCAATTGCTTACCTCTTCTTATCTATTAAATTGTGATCAAGGGAAGGAGATCCGTTAATGAAGAAGTTATTTCTTTTACTATTTATGTGCTGCGTTGTGTTTAGTGCTAATGCAGAATCAACTAAAGTAATTAATTACGATGGTCAAAACGCCGATAGTTTTGAACTTGACCTTGAAACGGAAATTATTCGTTATAGAGAAGAGCAGTACCCATCAACTTGTACACGCCAAATTCCATATACTGAACAAGTGTGTGGCTACGAAACTCGTTATCGCCAACAATGCAGAACTGAACCAGGTCATAATGTTTGTCGAACAGTTAATGATCAAGTTTGCAGAAATGAAACTCGTACTCGTCGCCAATGTACGACAGGGCCAGATCGCAGAGTATGCAGAACAGTACCAAATCATGTTTGTACAACTGTAAATGGTCAACGTCAGTGTCGCCAACAAGGAACACGTCAACAATGTAGCAATGAAACAGGGCCTCAAACTTGTAGAGATGTTCCATATACAGAGCGTGTATGTAGAAATAACCCAAGAAGAGTTTGTGACTATGAACCACCTCGCCAAGTTTGCTCAAGCGTTCCATATCAAGAATATTTATGTCGTGATGTAACTCGTTACCGTTCAGAAGACTATGCTTGTACTCGCACTCGTCAAGTTCCTTATTCTGTAACTCGAAAGAACGTTGCTGATATCCAAATTAACTATGCTGATCAAAATCCTAATACATCTAGTGCAGAGCTATCTTTCTTATTAGATAAAGCTGGAAATGTTAGCCTTAATGTTAAAGAGGATTCACAGACTCCTTCACTTGTATTTGTTAACAAGAAGCAAAGCATCGATAACAATGATGATAACTTAAATACTGATACAAGATTTAATATCTCATTTATTGCTAAAGATGATTATCTTGCACCTCTAACAAGTGCTATTGATGTTTCTTCGGCTGATCAAAACCACCTTGTTCTAAAGATTGCGAAGCTTTTAAAGAAAGATGATCTTTCAATTAAAATCAAAATCAAAAAGAAAGGCTTCATTGGTATTGGTAGCTACAAGTTTGAAAAAGTACTTACACCAGGTCAGTACACAACAGCGAAAACTCAAGGTAATACTTTCCTTGATATTGATTTCAAGAATATCGGCGCCGAACTTAAAGACGGTAAGAAGTATGACTTTGAAGTAACACTGATGCTTAAGCCAAGTGCTGAACTTGTCACTCCAGTAAGAGCAGAGCTTAATAAGACAATTAATTTTGATAGAAAGCTTTAGTTTTAAATCAAGTTAGTGTGAATAAAAGAGGGTCGCGAATGCGGCCCTTTTTTTATCTTAACTTTACACAAGTTGTAGTTGAGACTGGCGTTGGTGCTCCAGTGTTTGAATAACCACCAAATAAACACAAATCATCTTCAAAAAATACTGATCCGCTTTCAAGTGTAGCTGGCAATCCTGTTGTGTTGATATTTTGCCAATCGTTATAAATTGGACTCCAGCATGATGACGTTGTTTCTTGAGAAGTTGATATATATTTTTTAAAACCGCCGACGATACAGATTCTTGCTCCGGTCCAAAGCATATTGGCAAAAACTCTACCAAGTGATGGTTTTGTACCACCCATTAATCGCCATGTATTTGCGACTGGATTATAACAAGCACCATCTTCATATGACGTTGTGCTTAAAGGATTTTCACCTCCCCAAATACACATCTCCTGTCCAGTCCAAACTGATTTATGATTCGTTCTTGCTGTTAAAGGTGACGTGGACATCGTATTCCAAGTATTGCCAACTGGATTATAACAAGCACCATCGTTGTACGTAGTGGGACTAGCTCCATCTCCATTGCCACCCCATATGCATACCTTTGTACCAGTCCATTCTGCGACATGCTTTGCTCGTGATGATATTGGGGCCGTGGCCATGCTAGACCAGGTTGTTCCTCCAATATCATAACATGCACCATCCGAAGCGGTTGTTGTCATTCCTGTATTTGTATAACCTCCCCAAACACAAAGCTTGGTTCCAGTATGCGACATTGTATGCATAACTCTTGAGCTAGGTGCTCCAGTTGTACTCAGAGTCGTTGCTCCATTAATATTAAATGTGTATTTGTTAAAAACATTTGTTCCAGTATGAAATGTTCCTGCTTGGGTCATGCCGCTAAAAACATAAAAATCAAGTGTATTTGGATCATTTGCAACAGCAGATTCAATAAACGCCTGGCCCCCAGCATTGTTAAAAACTTGAATAGATGGAACTCCTCCAATTGGTCGAAATTCTGCTCTACTGGTCATGGCAGTTCCTTTTAAACCACCAAAAATTGCAACTTCAGGTGGTCCAGAAACTTTTGAAACCAATGTCTTTGCATTCTTCATTCCGTTAACTGGACTAAAATTTGTGCCGTTATCGAATTGTGCCCAGCTTGGAAAAGAAAAACCGGTATTAACCTTTGAATACATCGAACTGCAGTTGGAATCAGTTTCATTTGTCGCCAAGTCAATAGCTTTAATTTTTATCCAGTAATTACCGTTTGCAAGTGTTGTTGGTATAAATGCTGGAGATGAATTGCCAAGATTATATTGACCAACCAAGGTTGACCAACCAAGGTTGAACAACCAGGGTTACTATAAACGATCACGTCAAAGGTATCCATATTAACATCAGTAAAGCCCTGCCAATAAGCTTTAACACTTGATCCTGATGTATAAAGTATCTCATCAAAGTTTGGAATCTTTGTATTGTCATAAGCTGGGGCCGTATTATCAATATTTACAGTTACTGATTGTGCTGCTGAAATATTTCCAGCGGAGTCCTGTGCTCTAACATGAATATAAAAGACACCATCACCGCTAACGACAGAATCACTCGTTGTGGCTGAAAATGAGTTCGGAAATGTTGGTGTTGCACTTTGTGAGATATCGTAATCATAGCTACAGGTTTCAGTACATCCCCAAGACCAGTTAAATGTTTGATAAACACCCGCATTATTTGAAAGGCCTGTTACACTTGGGGCAGTTAAGTCAACATCATATGCCACAAAGGCACTTGAACATGAACTATTACCGGCAGGATCAATAATCTTCGCATAGAAAACATAGTTTCCTTCGCTTAATGTTGATGTCGTTAATGTAGCAGGATTAGATGCCCCAAGCTGTGAAGCAACGTTACTATTACATGTAGGGTCAGTGTGCAGCTCAACGTCAGCTGTCCCTTCAGAAAAATTTACGTTTATAATTGGAGTTGTAATATTTCCAGGTGATGTCGCTGGAGAGCTTAGTGTTACTGAACTCGCTTGTGCTGGAGCAATTGTATCTATAGTAAAGTTAGCATTAGCCGTAGAGCATAGACTCTGGTTTCCAGCAGTGTCAGTCTGCATGGCATAAATGGTATAAGTGTTATCAGCAAGACTTGAGATCGTACCGCTACCAGTTGTCGAACCAGCTGTAAAACTCGCTTGAAGAGAAGTACAGGAAGCATCGGCATGAAGTTCAACATTTGCACCGATTTCTAATCCACTAACACTAATGATCGGAAAATTATTATTCAAAGCAGTTGTAATTGCTACTGCTGTGGGTGCCGTTGGCGTTGTTGAGTCATAGACGTATGTTACAAAACTTGATGAACAAACAGAGTCAACTCCACTATTTTCTTGAATAGAATAAATTGTATAAGTTCCGTCTGTAGCCAGTGGCGAACTTAGTGTAAATGTTTCTGTCGCTGTAGTAATTGCCGCGCTTCCAATTTGATTTGTACAACTAGCATCATCATAAAACTTAATATTAAATCCCGACGTTAAACCTGAAACCTGAATGTCGGGTGTATTATCAAAGTTCGGCGAGGACGTAATCAAAGTCATGCTTGCAGGGGACGCAACCCCGGCGCTTCCCTGATTGTCTGAAATTAAAAATAGTTCAGTACTGATTGTGTCTGTGTAGGTTTCATGTGTTGAAGTAAAGGCCAACATACTATCCTTTACTTCTATCTCTTCAGATAAAGTTACACAGCCAGTATCTGAGTAAGCCTCAACCACAAAGCTAAAAGGAAAGTTAACTCCAGGTGCCGTTGGTATTGTTAACGCTGTTGTATGAAGTCCAGATGATACAGAACTTTCATCAAAGCATTCTGAATAAATTGGATCAAATGTTTTACTTGAATCGAGTGTATTTGATTCAATTTTAACTTTTACGGATGAAATATTCGCCTTATTCGAGTTGTCACAAGTTTGACCGCTACTTAACGGGCCAGGGTTATAACAACCAATTATTTTTAAAGGTAAAAATTGATTTGCTGATACATATGATCCACCAGAAAAACTGGATCCTGAGCAAACAGAAGAGCTTAGTGTTAAATTGATTGTCGACTGTCCGCCATTTAAAGTTGAAGTTGATTGTGCACACTTAGTACTACCTTCAAGATTATTTGATCCTTCCCAACCAATAGCGAAAAATGTCCAATTACCATTTGGAATATTTATAGTATCTGCACTAGATGTCGTGCCGTATGGAATTGCTAATTGATCTCCACGATCATTGCTGCCCCAAATTGCAAGAGATCCACTAAAAGACACGCCACCTATTAGTGAAGCAGTATAAACAACTCTTGTCTGTTCTCTCTTTTTTCCAGAGCATGAAACAAAAATCAGCGACAATATGAAAAGGGTTAAAACTTTATTCATAACTTAATAATTATCGGTATTTAGTGATGATATCTTGATAATTAAATATGTTTGAAAATTAACCTAACCATTTGAATTTACTTGCTTTTTTATCAAATAAGAATTGAAGTTCGACTATAAAATGAGGCTACTAATTTCTAAGTACTTGGAAATAAAAAAGGCCATCCGAAGATGGCCTAGTTTTAAAATCTTTTAATACTAGATCTTATACAAGGAAAACTGTGATCAGAGTAAAGATCACAAGTGATTCCATAAGAGCCAGAGCAAGAATCATAGGAACGAAAAGCTTGTCAGCAGCTGATGGGTTACGAGCCATACCTTCAAGTGCAGATGAAGCAGCAGCTGATTGAGCAGCAGTACCACCAAAAGCAGCGATCGCCATAGCGAAGAAATAACCGATGTACTTAACAGACTGATCAGAAAGACCAGCACCGTCAGCAGCATTAGCAGCGCTAACAACGAAGATTAATGGAAGAACAAGAGCGAAACCAAGTACTAAATTTTTCATGTGATTCTCCTCACAAAAAGTTAAAGGTTTATAATCTTAGTGGTGGTCCTCATCATGATCGTGATGTGAAGTCGCCAGGCTGATATAAACCATGGATAAAACTGTAAATACATAAGCTTGAATAAAGCTAACAAGGATACCAAGAATCATAAAGATAATTGGAATAATCGCTGGTGCTAACTTTGAAAACTCTGAAAGAACTAGGTGGTCACCCATCATGTTGTTTTTCAAACGAAGTGCAAGAGAAAGTGGGCGAACAAAGTTTGATACAATTTCAATTGGGAAAATTAAGAAAGCAAGGTACCAAAGAGGACCTGCAAAGTGCTTAAGATAATTCCAAGTTCCTTGCTCCTTACAACCTTTAAAGTTGTAATAGATGAATGAGAACGCACCTAAAGCAAGTGTTGTAGAAAGATGTTCTGTCGGTGGTAAAAATCCTGGAATCAAACCAATAAGATTTGAAACAAGAATAACGATGAACGTTGTTGCAATAAATCCAAAATATTTTTTTGCACTTTCTTCGCCAAGAATTTGCTTACACTGGCCATAGATAAAGTTGCCATAAAGCTCAACCATATTTCTGTATGTAATTCCGCGATCAGGAAAAACAACATTTGATGCTGAAGAAAGTTTTGATCTATAGACCAAACCAGCAACAACAAGTAACAAGCCGATGACAATAAAAGTTACGACGTGTTCTGGAAGATGAATCGCATGTGCTACATGTGATAGCCACGTGAATCCACCACTAGCGTGGGCAGAAAAAGAGATAACTGAAGCAAGAAGTGCGATCAATATTTTCATGGTGCTACTCACCCTTATAAAGAAAACTCGCGCATAGCGCAAAGATTTGAAATGCATAGTTAAGTACCGGGATTATTATACGATTGCCCATAAAAAGTACACCCAAACTTAACGCCCCAAAGAGAACTAATAATTTTCCAAGTGAATAAGCAAACATAATAAATTTATCTGGTTTCTCTTGACCCTTACCGGCAACAACTAATTCCCTAACGACGGTATGCAACATATAAAAATTCACAAGCACAGCAAGGTACACACACCAATGTGTAATCACTTCTGCCTTGCCATGAAGAAAGATGCTAAAGAAAGCTGTAAGACCCACAGAGATGGGAATAAACAGCTTAAAATTAATCTTTTGAGCGATTCTTAAGGGCATAGACCACCATCATTACCAAGGTATTCAACACAATCGCTAGTAAGATAGTTATTCCAACACCACGTGTAATAACTTTTTCATCTACAAAGTGAAAAATCGTCCAAGCACAGACAAAAATTAAAGAGGGTAGGCTAAGAGCAAGTCCAACAACCTTGACCCACTTAAGTGGAATTTTCATCTTTTTCTCGCGACGCGACGAGCGTAAATCGCCTCTAAGCGGTTTTTGATCACTGTCGTATTGGGGTATTTTCCCAAGATTGAATAATAAAGATTGTAAGCGGCTTTTAAGTCTTCCATTGTTTCATAAGCATTCGCCATGAGAAATTTTGCTTGCACAACATGCTCACTTCTTTTTTCTCGTTTAATATAGGCGCGCCATTCTTCAATCGCTTGTGGATATTTTTCTTGATAGAAAAAACACATTCCTAATTCGTACATCGAGCGAATATGAAATTCGTGAGCTGGATTATTTTCCATTTCCTTTAAAACAGATTCGGCCATTGCATAGTCTTTAAGACCTAAATATGACAGCGCTAACCTGTATTGATAAAAATCATATCTCTTAAGTTTTGGGTTAAAAGCTAAAAGTCGTTTATAAGATTTTAAAGCTGATTCATAATTTCGAAGATAGATAAAATTAATTTCACCAATTCTTTCTTCGGCTTTTACAAGCCATAAAGGTTCTTCAGAGAAATCTTTTACTTTTTCATAATGATAAAGAGCTTTAATATTCTTGTTTAAGTTAATGGAGTAGAGTTCACCAATTTGATAGTGAATTTTGACTTTAATTTCATCGGCAGGGTTACGACTTAAAATTTCTTCATAACGAGCAATCGCAGTTTTATAGTCTTGAGTTGCAATGAGATTTTGTGCGTTCAGGATATCTTTGTGAAGTCTTGGAGTAAAATCACAGGCCACCATAAAGATGACCTGTGAAAATATTAGTAACTTTATAATATTATTCGGCACTTTCTCCGTCCGTATCATCACTGTCGTCTTCGGCGAAGTTTTCAACAGCAACAACTTTTTCTCCGTCTTTAAGACGAATAATACGAACACCTTGAGTTGTACGACCCATGAGTGAAATTCCAGAAATACTTGTACGAATAACCTGACCCTTGTCTGTGATGATCATTAGGTCTTGACCTTCGTTTACCGGTCGAATGGCAGCAATGGCACCATTTTTCTCAGTCAGTCTCATGGCAAGAATACCTTTACCACCACGAGTTTGCTTTCTGTACTGTGAACACTCTGTGCGTTTTCCATAACCATTTTCTGTCACAGATAAAATCTCGACGCTATCATCGATAATTTCCATACCAATGATTTTTTCGTCTTCTTCAATATTGATACCTTTTACACCTTGAGAGACACGACCCATTGGACGAGCATCTGTTTCGGCGAAACGAATTATTTTTCCTGAACTCGCACAAAGAAGAACATCTTTAGTTCCATCGGTAACGCGAACATTTAGAAGGCTGTCTCCATCAAGAATCTTAATAGCTCTAAGTCCGTTTTGCTTAATATTTTTATAATCAGTTAGGTCTGATTTTTTAATCAAGCCACCTTCTGTAGCGAAGATGAGGAACTTTCCTTCCAACTCTTCATCTTTAGGAATACAAATAATTTCTTTAATTTTTTCACCAGCAGGAATTTGAATAAGGTTGGCTACGTTTCTACCCTTAGCCGTTCTTGTTCCCTCAGGAATCATATATACTTTTTTAGAGAACACTGTTCCTTTTGTCGTAAAGAACAAAATTGTCTCGTGAGTGTTAGCTGTGAAGATTGAACTAAAGAAGTCGTCATCAGACGAAGCTCCCTTAACACCTGTACCACCACGTTTTTGAGCTTTGTAAGTATCCATGGCCATACGTTTAACATAACCCTTATGAGTAATGGTTACGATGACTTCTTCTGATTTAACCATATCTTCGATTTGGATTTCATCAGGGTTGGCTATAATTTCAGTCTTTCTTTCATCGCCATAATTTGTGGCAATTTCTTCAAACTCTTCACCAATCATGCCACGAATTTTTTCTTCACTATCTAGAATACCTTCAAGGCGAGCGATCTCTGCCATGATGGCTTTATAATCGGCCATAATCTTATCGCGCTCAAGACCTGTAAGGCGTTGAAGGCGCATATCAAGAATAGCTTGTGCCTGAATTTCAGAAAGTGAGTAGTTACTCATAAGAGCAGTACGAGCCTGAGCTGGACCTTCAGACTTTTTAACTAATTCAACAATCGCATCAATATTTTCTACAGCTACTTTCAAGCCTTCTAAAATATGCGCGCGCTCTTTTGCTTTTTTAAGCTCGTAAACTGTACGACGAATAACAACTTCACGGCGGTGATCAATAAAGGCCTGAAGTTGTTCTTTCAAGTTCATGACTTTTGGTGAGCCATTTGAAATTGATAAGAAAATAATACCAAACGAGACTTGAAGCTGAGTGTGTTTGAAAAGTCTATTGACGATAACGCTTGAGATTTCACCTTTTTTAAGGTCAATCACAACACGAATTCCTTCACGAGAACTTTCATCACGAATATCAGAAATTCCAGTAATGACTTTATCGTTTACAAGCTCTGCAATTTTCTCAATCAACTTGGCTTTGTTCACTTGGTAAGGGATTTCTTTAATGATAATTCTTTCGCGGTCTTTACCAAATTCTTCAATATCAGTTTTTGCTCTAATTTGAATAACGCCTTTACCATTATGATAGGCTGAGCGTATTCCTTCAGTTCCATGGATTGATCCACCCGTTGGAAAATCTGGACCTGGAACAAATCTTACTAAATCCGCTACTTCAAGTGATGGATCCGCCAAAAGTGCTCTAAGAGCATTCATGACTTCTGTCATATTGTGCGGAGGAATGTTAGTCGCCATACCAACGGCAATACCAGAACTTCCGTTTACCAAAAGATTTGGAATTCTTGTAGGAAGTACACGTGGCTCTTTTAAAGAATCATCATAGTTAGGCTGCCAATCAACCGTTTCTTTATCAAGATCTTTTAAAAGTTCTTCTGCGTACTTCTTCATTCTAATTTCGGTATAACGCATGGCCGCTGCATTATCGCCATCGATAGAACCAAAGTTTCCTTGTCCATCAACTAGCGGATAGCGCATTGAAAACTCTTGCGCCAAACGAACGATAGTAGAATAAACGGCTGAGTCACCATGCGGGTGATATTTACCAATAACGTCACCAACCACACGGGCTGATTTTAGAAATGGTTTATTGTGATAGTTACCCATCGAGTGCATGGCGTAGAGAACACGACGGTGAACTGGCTTTAAGCCGTCACGGACGTCAGGAAGAGCTCGACCAACGATAACTGACATCGCGTAATCGAGATAACAACTCTTCATCTCATCTTGAATATTAACCGGAGCAATATGTCCGTGGTTTTGTGGTGCTTCTGTATCTGACATAATGGCCTCTTACTTAAACGTCTAGGTTTCGCACATTAAGTGCATTTTCTTCAACAAACTGACGGCGTGGTTCTACTTGATCACCCATCAAGACGGAGAAGACTTGGTCGGCTTCAATAGAATCTTCAATCTTCACTTGTAAAAGTGTGCGATTTTCCGGATTCATTGTTGTTTCCCAAAGTTGTTCAGGGTTCATTTCCCCTAGACCTTTATAGCGTTGGATATAAGCTCCAGCCTTGCCGTCTTCAAGGATATGAAGTGCAAAGGCATCAAGCCCTTCGTAAGTTTGCTTTTCAGCTTTTTCACGAGTGATTTCAAACCTCGCTTTAAGATAATTTTTAATACCGTCAAAATTATTAACGAGATCTGCATAGTCAGGCGAATCAAAGAAATGACCGCCAAGTTTGAATTTTTTATTTCTTGCTGTGGTTTGAACTGTAATCGTTATTTGATTCGTTCCGTGTTCTTTATCTTCAACGACATTGAAATTATATTTTTTAAGAGTTTTATGTTCTTGCTCTTTAAAATAATTTTGAAGTTTTTCAAGTTCAGCAGTTAATCTTGCTTTATCTTTGACAACTTCAGAACTTAATTCTGAGTGTTCGATAATTCTTTTTAAAAGCATACTATCAAAGTGAATGTCGTAAGACTGAAGGTTTTTACTATAGGCACGGTATTTATTGATAAGTTTTCTTGAATCTTCAACTTCAATATTCTTACCATCGATCATTAAAATAGTATCTGATAGTGAGTTTTCTACTAAGAAGGCTTCAAGAGCTTTTTCATCTTTTAGATATCTTTCTGCCTTGCCACGTTTATAACGATAAAGTGGTGGTTGAGCGATATAAACATAGCCTTGTTCAATGAGCTCAGGAAGCTGACGATACAGAAGAGTTAGAATCAAAGTTCTAATGTGTGATCCATCAACGTCGGCATCGGTCATGATCACAATTTTGTGATAACGAAGTTTTGTTAGATCAAAGTTATCTTTACCAATTGAGGTACCAATGGCCTGAATCAACATTTTAATTTCATTATTTCCAAGCATCTTATCAAAACGCGCTTTTTCAACGTTTAGAATTTTACCTTTAAGTGGCAATACTGCTTGATTTTTACGATCACGACCCTGTTTGGCCGATCCACCGGCCGAGTCACCTTCCACAATATAAATTTCACATTTAGCAGGATCTTTTTCTTGGCAGTCGGCCATTTTACCTGGAAGACCTGAGTATTCTAGAACACTTTTTCTTCTGGTTAATTCACGTGCTTTTCTTGCTGCTTCACGAGCAGCGGCAGCATCGATAGATTTTCTAAGAATTGTTTTTGCTGTATCAGGATTTTCTTCAAAGAAAGTTTTAAGGCCATCACCCACAAGTGAGTTAACAATACCTTCAACTTCAGAGTTACCAAGCTTATCTTTTGTTTGACCTTCAAATTGAAGTTCAGGAAGTTTAACAGAGATAATGGCGGTTAAACCTTCGCGCATATCATCGCCAGTAATCGACATCTTTAAATTTTTTGTCAGACTACTGTCTTTTGCATACTGATTTAATACTCGTGTTAAAGCTGTTTTAAATCCCGAGATATGTGTTCCGCCGCCTGGTGTACAGATAGCGTTGGCATAACCAGATAAAACTTCGCTGTATGAGTCAGTCCATTGCATAGCGATTTCAACTTCATAGTCTTCGCGAGACTGAGTAATTGCAATTGGCTTTTTATGAATAGGAGACTTTGCACGGTTCAGGTATTCAACGAATTCTACTAGACCACCATTATATTGAAAGACGTCTTTGCGATCACTTCTTTCATCTTTCATAGAAATTTTTAGGCCTTTATTAAGGAAGGCCATTTCTCTAAAGCGATTAGAAAGTGTGTCGTAATTGAATTCGTGAACTTCAAAAATTTCATTATCTGGTTTAAACGTAACAGTTGTTCCAGTTTCTTCTGGATTATCAAGTGTGCCAATTTCAACTAATGGCTTAACTGCTTTTCCGCGCTCGAATCTTAACTCGTGCAGCTTACCGCTTTTTTTAATTTCTATTTTTACCCATTTAGAAAGCGCGTTCACAACGGCCGCACCAACTCCATGTAGTCCACCAGAGACTTTATAAGCTGATCCTTCTTCGTTGAACTTTCCACCAGCGTGAAGTTTTGAATAAACAAGTTCAGCGGCAGAGACACCTTCAGTTGGGTGCATGTCTACAGGAATACCACGGCCATCATCAACGACGGTGACAGAGTTATCGACATGGATAATGACTTTGATTTCGTTACAATAACCAGCAAGGGCTTCATCAACGGCGTTATCTACAATTTCGTATACGCAGTGGTGTAAACCTCTAAAGTTCGTATCACCGATATACATACCAGGTCTTTTACGAACGGCCTCAAGACCTTCTAAAACTTTAATTTGGCCGGCGTTATATTCTTTGCCAGCTTTTGAGATAGATGTAGATGTGGAATTTTCCAACGAATGACTCCTTTCATAGGCCTCTCTTTCAAATCCAGAAAGAGCATTCCTTATCGTCTTCGTTAAATTATTTTTCCGTTGCAGACTTCCATGTGTTTGGCGTCATCTAAATGATTAAGCAGTTCCATTTTAAAATTTTCATTAGCCGTAGTAATAAAAACTTGAAACTTACTCTCTTTTAAATGGGCAACCAATTTTTGCCACCTGAATCTATCTAGCTCCCCAGAAACATCATCAATTAGTACGATAGGAAATGAGCTAAATTTATACCTAAAAAGGGTTATGTAGGCAAACAACAGGCTGAGATAAGCCATTTTTTGTTGGCCTAAAGAACAGTATTCAAAAGCATTCATTCCATCAAAAAGAAGCACGTAGTCATCTTTGTGAACTCCACGAGTGGTATGTCCTCTTAAAACATCGTTTTCTTGTCGATCTGACCATAGTTTTAGCACGGCGTTAGTATTCATTCCTGATAACGCACTTTCGACTTTTAAATCTAACTCGTGATCCATAGAGAAAATTGATTTAAATGTTTCATTAATGGGCAAGACTATTTCAGAAATTAATATTTTTTTACGTTCTAAAAGCTCAATATTAATTTTTGCAAATTGTTCATCGCTGGCCTTAATTTGAGCTAAATATTGATTTGGTTTTTTTGACAGTAGTGCATTTCTAAATCTTAAAGATTTTTGAAACTGATTTAACAACGATTTATAAGTTGGATCCAACATTGAAAAATGATCGTCAAACCAGCTTCTTCTAAAACCTGGTACTTGGTGAAATGAAAATGAATCCATAGGATTGACGAAGATGGCAGGGTAGCTATCTCTTCTTTTTACTGGTCTTCCATCAATGGCCCAATCTATTTTTTCAGATCGCATTTTTCCACTGATTGTAAATTTGCTTTCATCGTTTTCGTAAAGAGCTGAAAGTAATATCTCTGGTTTTTCACCGTCGGCACTTAAGATCTGTGGAAAACCTGTGTTTTTTCTGAATGATTTTTTTTGGCTTAAGAAGTAGATGGCTTCAAGAATATTTGTTTTACCGTTGCCATTATCTCCAGTGATGCAATTAATGCCTGGATGAAACTCAATAGCTTGATGATCAAGATTTCTAAACTGCTCACAAAAAAGCTTAGAAATCCTAAAAGTCATCTTTTACAGTTTTAATGGCATAACGATGCCAAGATAATGTGGAAGGATCTGGCTTTTGATAACAACAGGTCTATGCTCATTATCAAGTTCAAAAGAAATATCACCTTCTTCAAAGATAGAAAGAGTATCAATTAGGTACTTTGCATTGAAGCCGATCTCTAAGTCTTTGCCTTCATATTTTATTGGCACACGCTCATAAGCATCACCTAGAGACGGATGGTTTGCAGAGATAAGCATTTCATTATTTCCAAGCTTAACTCTTACACCATTTGATTTTTCATTAGACATAATTTTAATGCGTTTAATAGCATTAAATAATGTGATTCTATCAGCACTCATAAAGCTTTGGCTTTTAGCTGGTATAATTTTTTGATATTTTGGATATTCTCTTGAAATTAATCTTACAGATAAGAAATATTTATTTTCTGCAGAGGCATATAGAAATGAATCATCCACTGATAATGTAATTTTAGAATCTGGATGACTCTCAGCAATTTTCTTTAATTCGTTAACGCCTTTTCTTGGAATAATAATTCCATTGATTAAAGCTTCAATATCTACGTCATCGACTTCAACGTCATACATTGAAAGTCTATGACCATCAGTTGCAACTGCTCTGAGTTTGCCATCGAATGTATGCATATATATGCCATTAAGATTTAATCTTGTTTCATCAGATGAAATGGCATGAGAAGTTTTATTAATAATTTCTAGTACTGAACTACTGGTTAGACTGAATTTATTTTGATCGTTACCAAAACTAATTGGTGGAAAGTCAGATCCGTTATAAATCAAAAGTGAGTAGTGAATATCTTGGCAGTGAAGCTTTAAGGTATTTTCGTCACTATTCAACGATAGATCGACTGTTCCTGTTGGTAGTTCTCTAAGAATATCAAAAAGATTTTTTGCATTTAGACAGAATGAACCTTTTTCAAGAATATCTGCTTCAACTGAAACTCTCGCTGAAACTTCTAGATCTGTTGCTGATAAGTGAATGAAACCTTCTTCAGCAGTGATCAATGTATATGTCAGAATTGGTCTAGAATTTCTTTTATCGACAACCGACAAGACTTTATTCAAAGCGTCTCTTAAATGATCAGTTTGGACTTTTACGTGAACTTGCATTTTTTATTTCCTGATTGTGATAAGAGTTTTTAGCCAGACAAATCTTTTTAGGCAAGTGTGCAATGGTTAAGCTATTTTCAAGAGTTGTTCTTTTATTATTATTATATTTAATTAATTAAATACTAATAAATAGTGTGGATTGTGAGTATCTCAAGGTTTTCTATTAATATTGGGCTCTTAACGCACATCTCTTGTCACATCGACCTTTATAAACTCAGCTTTTTAAAATTGGTTCAGCGCAGATTACTTTTGGGCCGTGTATATCTGTCTAAAATAAAAAACTTTTCCATAGAGATTTCAACGGCCTAATTTATATTGATATGTGTCGAAGTTTTTAGTCTTATTTATCAACATTTTTATAAACAAGTTGATAACTTTTAACCTTCAAAACCATTTACTCATATTCTGGCTTATTAACAATTGTGGGTAATGTTTTTAAACATTAAAAAAGGCCTAAAAACTCTATTTTGATATTTTTAGGCCGTGAGTAATTGTTGGTAATTAATTTAAAGAATTCTCAATATGAAGCAAATCTTTACTTAATGCAGCATCAGTTTTTGTTAAATTCTCAATTTTTGATAACGCATGAATGACTGAAGAGTGGTCTCGTCCACCATAAAACTTACCAATTTCTTCTTGTGTAACTTTGATCAGTTTTCTCGTCATATACATAGCTACGTGTCTGGCATGGGCAGTGTCTTTAGCGCGTGATTTAGACTTAAGATCAGCGAATGATACTTTGAAATATGCAGCTGCAGCTTTAGCTATCGATTCTACAGTAGGTGCATTTGTTTGATTAGCACCATTAAGCGCTAATAACTCTTTAGCCAGTTCAACATCGATTTCTTGGTTCATGACCTCAGAGTAGGCTTGAAGCTTTATTAGGGCACCTTCAAGCTCTCTAATGCTCGATTTAATAGAGTTCGCCATAATATTAATGACGTCATCATGGAGGAAGAGATCAAGCTCATTGGCCTTACTTTTTAAGATGGCAATTCGCGTTTCAAGATCAGGGCGCTGAATATCTAATACTAAGCCCCACTGAAGTCTTGTCATCACTCTTTCTTCAATTCCCGTAATTTCTTTTGGAGATTTATCCGAGGTAAAGATGAGCTGCTTGCCCTTATTATGAAGTTCATTAAAGACGTGGAAGAACTCATTTTGTGTTCCCTCTTTATCTTTTAATTCATGAATATCATCGATCATTAAAACGTCAGTCTTTTCAGTATATTTCTTTCTGAATTCTTCAACGTTTTTTTGCTGATAGGCGCTAACCATTTCACGCATAAAGTCTCTGGCCGATAGTAAATTAATTCGACTAGACGGTGTATGTTCTAAAACGGCGTTAGCAATGGCGTGAAGTAAGTGAGTTTTACCAAGCCCTGAATCACTAAAAAGATAAAGTGATGGATACTTTCCTGATTTGCCAGGATTCTCACCAACAGCTTTGGCCGTCGCATAAGCTAGGTTGTTTGATGGTCCCACAATAAAGTTTGTGAACGTTTTGGTTCTATCAATAAGGATTCCAGAACTTTCATCCTTAACGTGTTGAATATATTGAGATTCTACCTCTGAAAGCTTATCGTCAAAGGTGTTTTGCAGTTGAAAACTTGCTTCTCTGGCATTTTTTGGAGAGATATTTTTCAATGAATTCAGCATATTAGAGTTATTTGAGCTTAAACTTTGATTTTTTTGCTCAATAACCTCAATTGATACTTCGTACGACTGACCTAGTAGTGAAGTGATGACTTCATCTAGTTTTTCCAGGTACTTACGCTCAATCATATTTTTGATAAACGGAGTAGTTACGCTGAAATAAATTTTATTTCCATCTAATTTCAATAGCTTAAATGTACATTCAAAATACGTTTGATAACCATTTGTAGGTATATTTTGTTTGATAATGTTTAAGATTTCAGCTTCTAAAAACTGCTTTTCATCAGCATTTTCAGCTTCACTTTCTTTGTTATTTTCGCTACTTAGTGTGTTTTTAATGACTTCTGGATGTGTTGGTTCTGGGTTAGAGTTCTGTTTTAAAAAGTGGTGAAAGGGGAATTCATTCATGGATTCCTTTCTCCTATAGCTCGAGGGTTTGCATGTGTGGTTGAGCCTTGTAACACGAGCTATTCGAAGTTTTCAACAATTCTTTACGGCCTTGCATTATTTACTTTAATTTCAGGCCTCTAAGTCATTGACCTTTTGATGGGCTGTTTGTAAAAGTTGCTTTCAAATTTTTTCACGTTATTACGTTGAGGTAGTTTATGAGTAAAAGAACATGGCAACCACGCCGCAAGCACCGTATGCGCGTTCACGGCTTTTTGAAGCGCATGGCTTCAGTTGGCGGACGTAAAGTTATTAACGCTCGTCGTGCGAAAGGTCGTAAGCGTTTAACAGTAAAAACTGGTTCTAAGTAATAAGGCGAAGCCTTTATGGTAGCTACTGGCAACAGGTCTTTGGCGAAATCAGACCGCCTCCTGTCTGCCAGTGACTTTAGTCGATTACGTAAGGGCAGCAGAGTTCAAAAATTTTCTCATAGTTTGATTATTTCTCAATCAAATCATTTATCTTTTTCAAGATTGGGTCTTGCTGTATCTAAAAAGAGTGGTAACGCTGTTAGAAGAAATCTTTTAAAGCGTGTTTGCCGAGAGTCTTTTAGGCTTTGGGAGCAACGTACATTAATTAATATTGATATTATGGTTATACCTTCTCCCTCAATAAAAAAACTAAATCATGATCAAGCATCTGCGGTACTTAGAGATGAGCTTCACCTCGCTTTATTAAATTTATCAAAGTGAATGATGGTTAGATTTTCGAGTCTACGTATGATATCTCGGTGATGTCATTTTTATTGTTATATCTGGAGTATTCATGGGATCTGATCAAAAACGCGCCATTTTAGCCGTCGTTTTATCTGGTATCGTTCTTTTTTCTTGGCAGGCTTTCTTTGCTCCTAAAGTTCAAATTGAACCACCAAAACAAGTTGCTAAAGAAGCTAATGTCATTACAACTAAGCCAAATCTTCCTACAACTTCTCCTTCAACAACTGAGCCTAATGTTGTACCTGTTGATGCTTCAAGTTTAGTTAATTTTTCTCTTAACAAAGACACTGAGTCAGTTAAGCTTGATAACGCTTTATCCATTAGTGATTTTTCCTCACGTTTTAATAAGCTAAATTTTCAAGACATTCTTGGGAGTACAACAGCTTTTCAAGTTACTTTCTTAGATGAGAAAAATAACGAAGTTCCACAGCTTTTTAATGTTGTGAATGAAACTGCTTCTTCATGGGAAGGTCAGTCAGTAGACGGTTCTAAAGTGATTTGGAGTCTTCGTGATGATGGGCGCTTGCACTTTAATTTCACTTCACCATCTTCGAAGAGAATGCGTTTTATTTTGCGTTCCACTAAGGCTGAAATTGACTCTCACAACAGAAGAAACTTTTTGTTCTTTTCTAAAGATGTTACGCGCGAAACGATTGGCTCGGCAGATTCAGGAGAAGGTAGTGTTAAGTGGTTTGGCTTAGATTTTAACTACCATCTTTTTGCGGTTGTCCTTCCTGATCGTCAAACGATGAATTTTAGAAGTTATGAGTCAGGTCTTGTTGAGTTTGATCTTGCTAAGCCTGTTAACACTTTTGAAGCTTCAATCATTTATGCTCAAAAGGACTATGATGTTCTTCACACCTTAGGTGACAAGCTTGATCTTTCAGTAGACTTTGGAATTTTTGGAATTCTTGCTGTGCCTATTCTTAGAGGACTTCAATTTTTTCATAAGTATTTCCCAAACTACGGCGTAGCCATTATTTTGTTAACTCTTGTTATTCGCCTAATTACTTTCCCTCTTCAGTATAAGTCTTTTAAGAGTATGAAGAAGATGCAGAAAGTGCAGCCTGAAATTGCTAAGCTTCGTGAAAAATTTAAGGATGATCCATCTCGTCTTCAAAAAGAAACGATGGAGCTGTTTAAAAGAGCAGGGGCAAATCCACTTGGCGGTTGTTTGCCGTTGGTTCTCCAAATGCCAGTCTTTTTTGCTTTTTATCAAGTTCTTTACAATGCCGTTGAGCTTGTTGGTGCTCCTTTTTTAGGATGGATCGCAGATCTTTCTATTAAGGATCCTTATTATATTTTACCGGTTCTGATGGGCGCTGCCATGTTTATGCAGCAAAAGCTAACACCTACAACTGTTGCTGATCCTACTCAGAAAAAAGTGATGGCGTTTATGCCACTTATTTTTGGTTTTATTATGAAGGATCTTCCTGCAGGTTTAGTTCTTTATATTTTTATTTCAACTTTGTTTGGTATGGCCCAGCAAATGTTTGTTTATAAAACTGTAGACTAGTATGAATTATGCCACTGGGCCCATCGTTGCTTGTAGCACATGCTTGCAGGGAAACGCGGGTCTAGCGGTTTTGAGACTAAGTGGATTCGATTCTCTGGATTCACTACAATCTTTTTTTGATAAGCCAGTTTCTAAGTTTACTCCTCGCAAACAAATTCATCTTAATCTTCTTTCAAATACCAAAGAAGTTTTAGACGATGTATTGGTGACATATTTTCCAACGCCATTTAGCTTTACCGGTGAAAATGTTCTTGAGATTTCTTTGCATGGAAACATCGTTCATGTTGAAAGGATTATCTCTTTTATTGTGAATCAATTTTCTTTTTCTAGAGCTCAACCAGGTGAATTTACCTATAGAGCTTTTAAGAATGGAAAACTCAACCTTGCTCAAGTTGAAGGTTTAGACTTACTTTTATCTGCTGATTCTAACTTTTTATTTGAGCAGGGGCTTTCTCAGCTTAATGGCGAGTTGTATTTAAAATATCATCAACTTTACAAATCATTATTAGAGTTTACTGCCAGTGTTGAATTATCGATTGATTTTTCTGACGACGTCGGTGAAGAACAGATAAAGAATTTACAACATAAGCATTTAAAAAAAATTCATTCAGATATTTCTCATCTCGAAAAACGCTGCTTAACTCCTATTGGTTCTTTGTTAGAGCCTAGTATCGTTTTATACGGCCTTCCTAATGCTGGTAAGAGCACAGTTTTTAATTATCTTGTTGCCGATGAGCGTTCTATCGTTTCATCTATTGAAGGAACGACTCGTGATTATATTTCTGAATCACTTCTTCTAGATTTAGGGCGAGTTCGCCTCATCGATACTGCAGGCCTTAGGGATGGTGTTGATGTTATTGAGCAAGAGGGTATCAAGCGCTCACACTTTCAAATCAACAACGCTTTTTTTAAAATTTTGATTGTTAATCCTCACTCTCATTTTGAAAATAAGTTCAACGACGTTGATATTGATCTCATTATTTTTACTCACGCTGATACACCGGATTTTAAGTCTAAATTTTCCAATTTACGGTCACAGTTTTCAGCTTCAATACCTATGGTTCTATGGGGGCAAGTTGAAGGTGGTTCTATGGGGGCAGATCGCAGTTCTGGTCCTATGGGGGCAAATATTGATTTTGGTTCTATAGGGGCACAATTATTTGATGGTTCTATAGGACCGGACATCTTTTATGGCGATATACTTCATATAATCAATACTTTAGCTGGATATAAGTATGATATTCTTACTAAAAACAAGCCAGTTTTAGTTGCAAGACAGCGAGAGCTAATTATTGATTTATCAGTGAAAATAAATAAATTTGTAGATTTATTCAATACTATCGACGACATAGCTGTTATTTCCTCAGAATTATCCCTAATTGTTAATGTTTCTCAAGAGCTTATAGGTGTATTTACCCCCGATGACGTGTTGCATCATATTTTTAACAATTTCTGTATAGGTAAATGAGGATAAGTTTTTCACATAACTGGACGAAGACCTCTTTTTTGCCTATAAATCACTGAAATTGCATTTGTTCCACGTGGAACATTCGGAGAATTTTGTGGATTTCGATATTCTCATTATTGGCGGTGGTCATGCCGGTGTAGAGGCCGCACATATTGCTCATCAATTTGATTTGAAAATTGGCTTACTTTCTATGCCTGGAGTAATGCTTGGTTCAACACCTTGCAATCCTTCTATTGGTGGCGTTGGAAAGGGTCAAGTCGTACGTGAGATTGATGTGCTTGGTGGTCTAATGCCAATCATTGCTGATAAGTCTGCCATTCAAGTTCGAATCCTTAATGAATCAAAGGGACCTGCTGTTCAATCAACTCGCTTTCAAGTTGATAAAGATATTTATGCCGCCACTGTTGAAGAGACTTTATCTAGTCTTCAAAACTTAACAATCGTACGCAAAAAAGCTGTTTCTATATCTAATTCGAATGATCTTTTCATCGTTTCCCTTGATGATGGGTCAAAGCTTTCTTCAAAAAAGCTTATTGTAACCACTGGTACTTTTTTAAATGGAAAACTTCATACTGGGGACGAGTCTTTAAGTGGTGGAAGGCACGGATGTGATAAATCTGTTGGACTTAAGGATCTTTTTTCTCAAATCAAGACTCTTGATACTAGATTTAAAACTGGAACACCACCTAGGCTCTTAAAGTCTAGTCTAAACTTCTCCAAAATGGTTCCCCAAGAATCTGACCCTAGGACCGAGAACTTTTCTTCTCTTCACTCCAGAACTGATCGCTTCTTGACTCAGGTTCCTTGTTATATCACCCATACCAATACAACGACGATGGAGACTGTTCGCTCCAATAAAGAGCGCTCTCCTATGTACAACGGTAAAATTAAAGCAGTAGGCGCGAGATATTGTCCTTCGCTTGAAGATAAAGCTTTTAGATATCCAGATAGAAACGAACACCATGTCTTCGTAGAGCCAGAAACACTTGATGGAGAAAGTATATATCCAAACGGCATTTCAAGCTCCCTTCCAAAAGACGTTCAGCTTGATTTCGTTAGATCTATTGAAGGCTTTGAGTCTGCCGAGATCGATGTATATGGTTATGCTGTCGAGTATGACGTTGTGGATACACTAGAGCTAGATCATTCGCTCCAATACCGTGAGCTACCAGGTTTATATTTCGCTGGACAGGTTAATGGTACTTCAGGTTATGAAGAAGCTGCTGGCCAAGGATTAATTGCCGGCATCAATGCAGCTTTATCGCTTAAGGGTATGGATCCTTTCGTTTTAGATCGCCGTGAATCTTATATTGGTGTCTTGATCGATGATCTTGTTACTTTAAAGCGAGATGAGCCTTATAGACTCTTCACTGCAAGATCAGAAAACCGTCTATCTATCCGTGAAGATAATTCTATCGTTAGAATGTTCAAATATAGAACATCTTTGGGCCTAGACCTTGATATTGATAAGAAGATATCTTCTTTTATGCAGGAATATGATCTGCTTCTTGGCATGGTTCAATCTTTCGTCGTACGCGAAAGAAACAACTCAAAGCTTAGCGAGATTGTTTGCAGTGATACTCGTGGACCAATCTTGGCATTAAGCGATTTCTTATCAAATAAAGGTCTGGTTTTTGAACAGCGTGTAGTTAGTGCTGTTGCTATCTCAACTAAGTACGATGGTTATATTAATAGAGCGAATCAAGAAAACGCCAGATTGCTCAATTTAGGTAATAAGCGAATCATTTGGGAAAAGGTTCTTACTTCAGCCAATATTTCCACCGAGTGCAAGCAAAGAATTAAAGAGCATAGGCCAACAACATTTGGCGCTCTAAAAAGAATTGAAGGTATTAGGCCCGCAACCCTAGTAACTGTAGCCAGCGAGTTTCTATAATGAGAAAGCTAGCTCAGGATTATCTCGCCATTCTAAAAGGTGAGCTTGCAGGATTAAATCTAACTCGAATCCTAGATGAAGAAGATTTTTACAATAAACAGATCGTCGATTCACTCATTCCCTATGAACAATCAAAATTCTTTGCAAAAGAGCTAGCAGATAAAAAGCTTCTCGTAGACATTGGGTTTGGCGGTGGATTTCCATTAGTACCACTTGCTTGGAAAGAGCCAGGTTATAATTTTGTTGGATTCGACGGGAAAAGAAAAAAGGCAGATGCCGTAGGCTTGATCTGTGAAAGACTTGAATTAAAAAATGTTCGTCCTATGCACCAAAGAGTCGAAGAAGTTTTAATGGACAGAGATTGTGTCATTACCTTTAAGGCCGTTGGTAAGATAAAAGATCTTCTGGCAAAAATATTTGTTCCACATGGAACAAATATCACAGTTTTTTTCTATAAAGGCCCAGGCCTTGATCAATTAGAGGATTTAAGCGGTATTAAGGATTGGATGCAAATATCAGATGAGTTTTTTGATGTTCCTGGAACAGAAAAACGGAGACTTATGGGCTTTAAAGTTGTTCCACGTGGAACATATATTCCTTCAGGCTTAAAGAAAAATCTTGTCAATGCGAGTGACTTTCTTTAATTTTTAACCTCACACACACGCGTAGCCGGAGAGCTAAATGTCTAAAATTATTGCAATGGCCAATCAAAAGGGCGGAGTAGGTAAGACTACATCTTCTATCAATTTGGCGGCTTGTTTAGCGGTTGCTGAAAAGAGAACCCTATTAATTGACTTAGATCCTCAGGGAAATGCCTCTGTTGGTCTCGGCCTTGACAAGGCGCAGCATGAAGATTCAAATATTTACCATGCGTTGATCGGTAATGCCTCATTGAAAAAATGTATCTACAAAACAGAATTACCACATCTAGATGTTGCACCGGCGGACAATAATTTAATTGGCGCTGAGATTGAGCTTGTTAGTGTTCTGGCACGTGAAGCAAAACTTAAAAATGCACTTGCGACAGTCGCAGATGATTACGACTACATCATTATTGATTGCCCACCTTCATTAGGCCTTTTAACTTTAAATGCATTTAATGCTGCAAATAGCTTCATCGTTCCACTGCAAACTGAATACTATGCAATGGAAGGTTTAGCGCAATTAATGAACACTGTTCGTTTAATTCGTTCATCATTAAACCCTAATCTAAGTATGGAAGGCATTCTTCTGACTATGTTTGATTCACGCGTAAGTCTGCACAAGCAAGTTTCAGAAGAAATTAGAAATCACTTCACGACGGAAGTTTTTGAAACTGTGATTCCAAGAAACGTAAAACTTTCTGAGTCACCAAGTTTTGGCAAGCCAGTCATTCTTTACGATATTGAATCAACTGGATCAAAAGCCTATCTATCACTTGCTAAAGAATTACTATTAAGAGAGCGCACAAGAGCAGCTCAACAAATTGAAAATAATTTGCCCGACGTTCCAAGGATTGAACGATTGGATCAACAGCTTCAATCTCAATTAAACTAAAAGTTGAATTAAAAAGGATCGTCCAATGGCAAAGAAAATAGCACTCGGTAAAGGAATCGCTTCTCTTATTCAAGATACTCCAAATCAACTTTTGGCCAAACAGCTAAAAGAAGAATTGAATCGCCAAGAGCAAGAAGAAAGAATTATTACAAAAACTGAAATCGTTAACACACCATTGTTGATCGATGTTTCACGCATTAAGGCTAATCCTGGTCAGCCAAGAAAAATCTTTAAAGAAAAAAACCTAGAAGAGCTTGCAAACTCAATAACTGAAAACGGTATCATTCAGCCCCTAATCGTTATGCAACTTGATGGTGGAAATTTTGAATTGATCGCTGGTGAAAGAAGACTAAGAGCCGCCAAAAAAGCAGGTCTTTCACAGGTGCCAGTCGTCGTTAAGCGTGGAACTGAAAAAGACAAGATGGTCATGTCGATCATTGAAAACGTTCAGCGCGCAGACCTCAACTGTGTTGAAGAGGCTCTTGCATATTTCCAATTAATGGAAGACTTTCAAATGACTCAAGATGAAGTCGCCAAGAAACTTGGAAAAGAAAGATCGACCATTGCCAACTATTTAAGAATTTTAAAACTTCCTAGAGATGTTATCGAAATGACTCAAAAGGAATTATTATCTTTTGGTCACGCAAAAATTCTTGCTGCTGAAAAAGACCGTGAAAGAACAATTCGTTTGGCCAATATTGCAGTCACTGATCAACTGTCAGTTCGTGAACTTGAAAAACTCATGAAGACTAAGATCAAGCCTGTGTCTGAAGCAAAGAAAAATCCATTCCTTGATGAAAGAGTGGATCAGGTAAGACAAAAATTAGAGCAAAATACTGGCTTTCATTTTCAAATCAAATCTAGCAAAGCCGGTGCTGGAACTATTGCCCTTAAGTTTAATAATGAGGCAGAGTTTAATGATATCTACGAATACTTAATGACGAGACGCAGCTAATTGGTCCTATGGGACCACTTAGTGCCAAGGAAAATAAATGAGGCGCGATCAAGGTGATATTTCAGCAATTATTGAAGAGGGTTGTAAATTCGAAGGCAACCTCTCTTTCAATGGCGTGGCGCGCATAGCTGGAATTGTTAATGGCAGTATCTTTTCTAACGACACTGTCATCGTTTCTGAGGGTGCAGTTGTTAATGCTGACATCAATGCCAACGTTATCCTTATATCAGGTACTGTGAAGGGCAATATTAAGGCCAGCTCACGTGTTGAGATTATTAAGCCAGCCAGGTTTGAAGGAACTATAACTACTCCTAGTTTAGTTGTTGAGGAGGGCGTTATATTCCACGGCACAACCAAGATGCGCGACAAGAAATAAACTTGAGTTAAGAGCAGCGCGTTTAAAATAACTACTATATTCTTGAGACTGGCGTCGTATCTTCTTGACGAAAAACCCCCTCTCTATTATTCATTAGTGGCTAAAAATCACATAGATACACATCCTAAATGCTTTCAAAAGAAAGCTTAGTTAAGGCAGGATTCATGGATCAAATTGTCGTCATCTTTAAACAACTTGGAGTCGATCAAACCATCGCTCACCAGTTTATTGTTTTCGTCGTTATGTTCGTTTTATTAAAAACTTTATTCTTTGATAAGTTGCAATTTGTTTTGGAGTTAAGAGAAGCCAAAACAACAAAGCTAGATGGTGCAGCTGATGCTAAGTTTGGCGAAGCCGATAAAATGGCTAGCGAATATGAAGAGAAAATGAAGAGTGTTAACGCTCAAGCGATGAACCAGGTTTCAGAAGTAAAAGCAAAAGCACTCAGCAAGCAAAAGACAGAGCTTAAAAAAGTCGAAGATGAGCTTGAAGATGAAGTCGAAGCAAAAAGACAACAATTCATGCAAGAAGTTGCTTCTAAGAAAGAAGCTATTTTAAAAAATGCTGATCAACTGTCAGATGGTCTTGTAGAAAAACTAATTCAATAATTTGGAATTAAAAATGAACAAAATAATTGCACTATTATTTTTAACAAACTCTATGAGCGCAGTGGCAGCGGGTAGTGCTGGTCACGGCTCACCAATGGATCTTATCTGGCCAGCGATCAACTTTGTCGCACTTTTTGTTTTCTTAGTAATTAAGCTTAGAAAACCACTTAGTGAAACATTCAATCGCCAAGCAAGTGATGTTCAATCAACGTATGAGCTAGCTGAGAAAAAAGATAAAGAAGCTCAAATTAAATTAGAAACTTATCAAAAGAAAATGTCTGGCTTTGAACGTGAAAGAGAAAAAGTTATTTCTGAAGCAAATCTTGAAAGCGAGCAGCTGGCTTCAGCTATTGCACAAGAGACAGTTGATACAATCGAAAAGTTAAAAATCGATGCCCAAAGTAAAGTTGAGCATGAGATGGATCAATTAACGAAGCAGTTGAACGAAAGCCTTGTTGATGAAGTCATCAAGAAGACTCGCGAGAAGATTGGTGGAAATGTTGCCACTCAAAATAAAGCAACTCAAAAACTTGTTCAAACAATTGGACGTTGAGGTTTAAATGAAAGAAGCAATCGTTGCAAAAGCATATGCCCAAGCGTTGATTCAAATCGGCGAAGATAAAAAAGTGGAAGTTGCGAATGAGCTAACTTCACTAAATGAAATCATTAATGAAAGTAATGACTTTGAAAGCCTATTGTTCTTTGGTGTTTTTACTGAAGAAGAAAAATCAGGCGTTTTATCGATCGTAATGGATAAATTAAATCTTTCAGCGGTAACAAAAAACTTTCTTAACTTCTTATTACAAGAAGGAAGACTTGGTTTGTTGCCACTTATCTATAAAGAGGTCATCGTGATTGATGATGATAAGCGCGGTTTCTTAAGAGGAACTGTTGAAGGTGGAGAAGATACTCCAAACGCAGAATATGTAGAAAAAATTAAAAAATATTTAGAAACGAAAATCGGAAAGAAGATTGAATTAACTTATTCGAAGAACAAAGACATTGCCGCTGGATACAGAGTCACTGTTGATGATCTTCAATTAGATGCTTCAATTGAAAACCAACTTAACCAATTTAAAGACACTGTCTTAAACGCCTAAATCGAGGTCAATAATGTCGATGAACCCTGAAGAGATTACCAGTATTATCAAGGACCGAATTGCTAACTTTGAAGCACGTCTTCAAGTTGATGAAGTCGGAACAGTCCTAACCATCGGTGACGGTGTTGCCCGTGTATTCGGACTAAAGAACGTTATGTCCGGTGAACTTGTTGAATTTTCAACTGGTACAAAAGGTATGGTTCTTAACTTAGAAACAAGTAACGTTGGTGTTGCTGTTCTTGGTGACGATCCAGAAATTAAAGAAGGTACAACAGTTAAACGCACAGAAAAAATTGTGGAAGTTAACGTTGGTGATGCACTTCTTGGTCGCGTTGTTAACGCTATCGGTGAGCCAATCGATGGTCTAGGCGAAATTAAATCAACTGAAACTCGTCGAGTAGAAGTTAAAGCACCTGGTATTCTTGGCCGTAAATCGGTTCACGAGCCAATGCAAACAGGTATTAAAGCAATCGATGCCATGACTCCAATTGGACGTGGTCAACGTGAACTTATCATTGGTGATAGAAAGACTGGTAAAACAGCCGTTGCTATCGACACCATTATCAACCAAAAAGGTAAGAACGTAGTTTGTATTTATGTGGCCGTTGGTCAAAAGCAATCAACTGTTCGCCAAGTTGTTCAAAAACTAAAAGAAGCCGGCGCAATGGACTACACAGTAGTTGTTTCTGCAACAGCTTCTCAGTCAGCTCCACTTCAATTCCTTGCTCCATACACTGGTGCAACAATTGGTGAATACTACAGAGACAGTGCTCGTCACGCTCTTGTGGTTTATGATGACTTAACAAAACAAGCGACAGCTTATCGTCAGATGTCACTTCTTCTTCGTCGTCCACCTGGTCGTGAAGCATTCCCTGGGGACGTCTTTTATTTACACAGCCGTCTTCTAGAGCGTGCCGCTAAACTTTCAGATGACTTGGGTGCAGGTTCACTTACAGCACTTCCAGTTATTGAAACTCAAGAAGGTGACGTATCTGCCTATATTCCTACAAACGTTATTTCGATTACAGATGGTCAGATCTATCTTGAATCAGATCTTTTCAACTCAGGTATTCGTCCAGCGGTAAACGTTGGTCTTTCAGTTTCACGTGTGGGTGGTGCAGCTCAAGTGAAAATGATGAAAAAAGTTGCTGGTACTCTTCGTCTTGATCTAGCTCAGTTTCGTGAATTAGCAGCGTTCTCTCAGTTCGCTTCTGATCTTGATGAAGCTACTCGTAAACAACTTGCTCGTGGTGAGCGTTTGGTTGAGCTTCTTAAGCAACCACAATACGCGCCAGTAGACGTTGTTGACCAAGTTATCTCTATTTACGCTGGTACAAAAGGTATGCTTGATAGCATTCCAACTGAACATATTCGTAAAGCAGAAGATGAGCTTCTAACTTTCATCAAGTCTAAGCACACAGACCTTCGCAACACTCTTGCTAAGGACAATGTTGTTTCTGATGACAATGAAAAGAAATTAGCTGATGCCATTAAGTCATTTGTTAATAATTTCAAAGCTTAAGAACACTAGGATTTAAAGATGGCCAACATCAAAGAATTAAAAAAACAAATTAAGAGTACTAAAAGTACTCTTAAGATTACGTCGGCCATGAAGTTAGTTTCTGCTTCTAAACTTGCTAGGGCACAACAGGCGATTACAAATTCGCGTCCTTACTCGGAAGAATTAGAAACAACGATTAAGACAATTTCAGCTCTTGTTAACGACTATAATCATGAATATTTAGTTGAAAATAAAGAGAACAATAGAACTCTATTGCTTGTTATCTCTGCCAACAAGGGACTTTGTGGTGGTTATAACTCTCAACTAGCAAAAGAAGTTCGTAAGTTCATCGCTGGAAGTGATCTTGATATTAAAGTTAACTTCATTGGTCGTAAGGTTCGTGATCTTATTAAAAACGAAGTCAATGTCGGTAAATCATACACATTTGAAAAAGGTGATGCGACATTTGCTGAAGTTCAGACAATTGCTAATGAATTAGGTGCAATGTTCAAGCAAGGCGAAATCGGAAGAGTACTTGTTGCATTCAACAAGTTTAACTCAGCGATTAGCTTTACTCCGACCATTCGCCAAGTTCTTCCAATGTCTCTAGATCAAAGTGAAAAAGCGGAACTTAAAGAAAAGTTCCCGTTTGACTTCAAATACGATCCAAGTCCAAGTGAAATTTTAGATTCACTTATTCCAGAAGCCTACATAACAAGTATGTTTACATCTTTATTAGATGGTGTGGCCGCAGAACACGGATCGAGAATGGTAGCGATGGATAATGCTACAGGAAACTGTAAAGACGCTATTAAGACGCTAACAATTAAAATGAACAAATTGAGACAAGCCGCTATCACAACTGAACTTATTGAAGTTGTGTCAGGTGCTGAGTCCCTGAACGGTTAAGGAGATACGAATGTCTGTCGAAAATCAAGGTATTGTAAAACAAGTGATGGGACCGGTCGTTGACGTCGAGTTTCCATCAGGAAAAATTCCTGCAATTTATAACGCTCTAACTTTAACAAACAAAGTTATCAGCGATAAAGCTAACAACCTAGTACTAGAAGTGTCTCAACACTTAGGTGATAACGTTGTTCGTACAATTGCAATGGATGCTACAGAAGGTCTTTCTCGTGGTATCGCAGTAATCGATACAGGCAAAGCAATTCAAGCACCAGTTGGTCGTGAATGTCTTGGCCGTATTATGAACGTCGTTGGTGAGCCAATTGATGAATGCGGTCCAATCAACACGAAAAAGTCTTACGGTATTCACCGTGAAGCTCCAAAGTTTGAAAACCTTTCAACGAAACTTGAGCCATTCTTTACTGGTATTAAAGTTATCGATCTTCTTGCTCCATACTTAAAAGGTGGAAAGATTGGTCTATTCGGTGGTGCTGGTGTTGGTAAGACCGTTTTGATTATGGAACTTATTAACAACATCGCAACTCAACACGGTGGTTTCTCAGTATTTGCTGGTGTTGGTGAGCGTACTCGTGAAGGTAACGATCTTTACTACGAAATGAAAGAATCAGGAGTTATCGATAAGACAGCTCTTGTTTATGGTCAGATGAACGAGCCACCAGGGGCGCGTGCACGTGTTGCTCTAACAGGTCTATCAGTTGCTGAATATTTCCGCGATGAAGAGAAACAAGACGTTCTTTTCTTCGTTGATAATATCTTCCGCTTTACTCAAGCTGGTTCAGAAGTTTCTGCCCTTCTTGGTCGTATCCCTTCTGCCGTTGGTTACCAGCCAACACTTGGTACAGAAATGGGTGTGATGCAAGAACGTATTACTTCAACAAAGGATGGATCGATTACATCTATTCAGGCCGTTTACGTTCCTGCCGATGACTACACCGATCCAGCTCCTGCTACAACATTTGCTCACTTGGACGCGACAACAGAACTTTCACGTCAAATTGCTGAGCTTGGTATTTACCCAGCGGTTGACCCACTTTCATCTTCTTCAACAATTCTATCTCCGGATATTCTTGGTGAAGAACATTATTCAACTGCACGTGGTGTTCAGCAGATTCTTCAGCGTTATAAAGAACTACAAGACATCATCGCCATTCTTGGTATGGATGAACTTTCTGAAGAAGATAGATTGATTGTTGCAAGAGCTCGTAAAGTACAAAAGTTCTTGTCTCAACCATTCTTCGTTGCTCAACAGTTTACAGGTATCCCAGGTCAATTCGTGAAAATCGAAGATACGATCTCTGCCTTTAAAGCGATTCTTAATGGTGAGTGTGACAACCTACCAGAACAAGCGTTCTACCTTGTTGGTGGACTGCAAGATGTTTACGAGAAAGCTAAAAAGCTTCAGGGTGCTTAATAATTAAGGAACCGATATGAAACAATTTACTGTAGATGTTTTAACACCAAGTAGAGCAGTCGCAAGAAATATTCCTGCGCAGGCTCTTTTGATTCCAACATCTCGCGGACAAATTAACGTTTTGCCTGATCACACTCACGTTGTAACTCAGCTTTCAACTGGCATGTTGTCTATTTTTGGTGGAGCTGACGATCCAGATCGTCACTTCACTGTGACTCATGGAATTTGTAAGGTCTTAGAAGATAAAATTGTAATTCTTTCTAATACTTCTGAAGAACAACATGAAATTGATTTAGACAGAGCAACTCGTGCGCTTAAATTTGCTGAAGACAAGCTGGCGAACGAAGCCTTAGATGAAGAAGATCATCTTAAGTTTCACCGTAAAGCTGAAAGAGCAAAACTTCGTATTCAATTTGCTAAAGAGCAAAAGAATCGCAAGTAATTGCTAGATCAAATTAATCAAGAAAGCCTCCACAGTGTTGGGGGCTTTTTTTTGCCTTGAATCAATGAAAGACTATGGCACAATAGAGGTATGAAAATATCTGGTGTCTTAGTTCTATTTCCTATCACAATCTTTGTTTCATTTTTTGTCATGCAAAAACAGACAATGATGGAAAAACCATTTGAAAGACATGCGGGGGCTTACACTGACGTTGGGCATATTATCGCATCAATCAAGAATGCGAATGAATACCAAGGCCCAATTAAGAAAGTCATTCCAGCAACAGTGCCAAGAAGAAACGAGGGTCCTAGAAAAATTAATGAACAATTAGTGGCACCAATCGTTATTCAGACGGCAGAAACGAAAACTGTCATTCCTCAATCAAAAAATTCGACAGAAAATCAATTAGAAGAAATATGGCGTGATCATGTAACACAAGGTCAGGCGGCGACAGATAAAAATGATGAAATTCAAAATCCATACACCATGCAGGCAAGTGCTGGCGTTTCAGTTGCAACAAACTCAGGTTTAGTATCACCGAAGCAGCCATCTGAAATTGAAATGGTTAGAGCATTGGCCCAGGCAAAAACCAAAGAAGTAAAAAAGAACACGAATGAAGATCAGCAAAACTATGCGCGTTTAGATGTGATGGTTGTTGGTGTTGATATAAATAAAAATAAATCTGAGTCAAACTTAGAAAATGTAGAGTTTATAAACTTTGCTGATGAACAAAGTGAAAACTCTAATAATGGCCGATTCACCTTTGAGTATATATTGGCAAGACAACGTCAGGCCATGGCGGGAATATTCCAAGCAAAAGACTATGTGCCAACAAGAGTAGATCTGCCTCTAGAAGTTGGATCGTTTGGATCCCTTATTCCAATGATATCAATAACTAGCATGGAAGACCTTTTAAGAACCCAGGACATCAATGTGCCTGGCGGATTTATTATGGTCGATCTGGATCAAAATATTATCGATGTTGAAATTGATAAAAAATACTATAAAAAAATCTACTTAAATTCTGAGTTTAAGATGTCTGAAGCTGATGACAGCGCACGTTTCGTCTTATTTGTTGGCGTTGAAACTGGAAATGTAACGATAAGATACCTGACGAGTTCAAGAAATATATCTCAAAGAATTTCAATCGTCGCTGCAGATCAAGTTCTTTACGATCTTCCGGTTATTACAGAATCATCTGTTCATAGTTTTGGTTTATACGAGATGGAGTCTCTATCTTTACTTCCAAGAGAGCTAACTCTTTCAGGTAAAAACATAAGACCATTTGGGCAAAAAAATACCGCCATTCAAGATACATTAAACTTCTATTCATTAGATTTTATCGAAGGTGTATTAGGGTCTAGGCGTTATACAGAAATCGATCACCTGGGAACGACTTTCTTTGTCGGTCATGATCAACAGGAAAAAATTGTTATACCAGGACAAGGCTATCTGAATGAAGTTCTGGCTTTTCACAACCTAGATCGACTTGAGCAAGACTGTTTAGTTCAAATCAATCTTCCAAAAGATAAAGAGCTTTTTGAAATTGATATGAGAGGCGAGGGACAAAAGGGACCACTTCTTCTAGATGCATCATATCTCAATAAAGACGGAACAGTATCAGTTGATGCCACGGAGTTTACAACTAATGCATTTATTTTGGGCGATATGTTGGGACGAATAAATATCAAAATAAAATATACGGACGATACAATTGATATTTTAAATTCGGTCTGTGCTCCAACTACCTATTTGGTTGAACACTTATAGCCCTTAGTGAAGACTTCCCAGTTCTTTGGAAATCTCTTCGTCATCATCGATGGCTCAATTTTAACATATCGACTAGGAGTCAGATCCGATGAGGTGAAGAGAATTGTGCCCCTTGGGAAACTATGATTAAAGTATTTACGTTCAAAATGTCTATTCTCTTCAATAATATTATCATCAAACTTTTTCATTAATTTAAAAAACCAATTGGGCTTAATGGAGCAAAGTGAAACATAGGCGTAGATAATTTGATCATTAGTCTTAGGCTTAGTGAAAATTTTGTCTTTATAAGCGAGGGCACGAGTCAGTGCTAAAAACTCAGCAAAAAAGTTTTTAGAAGCAAAGCCAAGGTGCTCGTGCTCATAATTCTCAAGAATATTAGCGAGTGAATACTCTTTTTTGTTGGCAACAAGCTGACGTTTACCTTTTAATAAATGCTTGGTGCCAGAGTTATAGGCAGCGATAGCTAAGTCCCAACGTCCCAATATTTTTAAATTTTGTTTAAGCAAATGAAGAGCAGATGCTGTTGCCATAAGTGGCTGAAGCCGACCATCTTGGCGCCTGCTAAGTGGCATGAAGTGTCCACCAATCCAACGCATAAATTGCCAAACACCACTGGCGCCTACTTTTGATCTGGCGCGAACATTAAAAGATGACTCAAGAAAAGGGATAGCCTTGAGTTCCCATGGAACATCAAAGGCATCAAAGTAGGTTTTAATAGTTTTTTCATATACAGCAAAAGAATTAATTCCTGCTTGAATATTATCCTTTTGCCCTGTCTGGGCCCTTAGAGCTGTTGAAAGCTCATTATAAAAATTTTTACGCCTTTTTTTGGAAGGAAGTTTAATTTTTGCTCGCTCAAGAGCTTCAATAATTTTCGCTCCAATTTCGCCAGCAGGTTTACCTAGTGATAGTTGATTAAAAGCTGTTTTGTAGCGTGAAACAATTTTCTCGACATACTTTACTTGAAGCGCGGACTTGGTGAATTGATTTAGCTCGCTACTATGAACAGAACTAAAATCAAGCACATCGTAAACAAGTGCCAAATTATCTTTATCATGAAGCACGGAATGGCTGCTTGGGTGTTGAGTGTAGATATCAAACCAAAAAGTCGTAGCATCTTTAAAGTACTCAGGAATGGCAAAATCATCAGAAACAAGATTGTCAGGATCAATTAAAAGTTTTTCGATATCGGAATCTTGAAAAGGAACAGATTTAGGTTCAGAGGTTGTGCTATCCGCCAAAACCTCTTGCTTAAGAAGAGAATCGCTTTGCAATGTATTTTCAACAGAAAGAGCAAAGACACTAAAAGGTAGCAAAAGAATTACGACTAACTTTCCCATTCGTGATTTCTGAAAACTTCCATCGTGCGCTTATAACCCGATGATACAACCTCTGATAACTTATCAGGATTTAGTGAAAAAGAATTTTTAAAAAATGTTCTATAGTTACTATGTTTCGGATAAATATCGATCATTTGGATATTTGGATTGAAATGCAGTTTGCGCTCAAGAATAGAGGTGATTTTCCTTCGATGTTTTTCATCAAACTTATTGCTCTTCATATATTCAGAAACGGTATCAATAATATCTTCAGATTGTGCTCGCATAGCTCTGTTGGCAACAATCTTTTTTTGAATCATAAGATAAATCGCCTGTGTACAGATAGCAGGTAGGCCATAGTTAACGAGCGAGCCTACTTCGTCCATATAGTGATATGGTGTATGAGTCCAAGAACTGATTATGAACTCACAGCCGTGATCAATGGCAACGTGGGTAGATAAAGTTTCACGAATTTCACCGTCGATATAATAATCTGTGAAATTGGTTTGCGGATTAAAAATCGGATAAGGGCTATAAAAAGGTGGAACACTCATTGATGCCGCAACAGATTCAGAAACAGGGATGCCAGTATAATAGCAGGCTGTTGAATCGTGATGAGGGTTGGGATAATTATATTTGCTAAAAATAACTTTTCTTGAATGATCAAGTTGAGTTGCTACAACAAAAAGATCAGTCTTTAGGTTGGCAAAATCATCATGAGAAATAACATTTTCATCCAGGTAACGTTTAAGTCCAGCAGTTGTAAAAAAACCAGGTAAAGTCGCAAAAGGATTTAATATTTTTTTTAAAACAGTTGGAAAGCCTTCAAGTGCATCATAAAACTCACTTTTGGGCGGTCGTTTTACAGAAGCTTTTAGGCTGAGCATGTCTTTATACGTGATGGGTTTGATTCTTGCGGACTTGCCATCGACTTGTGCTTCGATAACATCCATAGGTGAATAGCCACTAGCAAAATATAAACTAATTAATGCTCCAGCGCTGGAGCCAACATAGTTTTTAATATCAAGCGAACTTGGTTCGGAATTATTATTTGCCAAGGAAAAACCAAGTTCTTCTAAGGCCAATCCAACACCCAGATGCCAAGCGGATGCCTTAACGACACCCCCAGATAACACGAGTGCTATTTTTTTATTTTTAAATTGATCAAGGTTCACGCGGCGCATGTGATAAGGATAAACGATGGAGAACAACAGCAAAAGAAAAACAATGTTTGTGATGCGTTAATATGTGTATTTTTGAACAACTAGCTATTAATATAGAAGAATGAAAACATATTTTATCGTGTTCCTTAGCTTTCTATTCCTAAATGTGGCCGAAGCCAGCCTCAGCCAAAGAAGATGCATGCTTTTACCAGTAAAAGATCATGTCGATGGCGCCATCGGATTTAAAGTCTTCCAAGAAGTTGAAATTTACTTAAGAGAAAGTGAATGGTGTTACTACAGGCCTAATTCAGAAATTTTAAATGTTCTAGGAAGTTATAAAAGAAATCTTGATGAGCATCTACAAAACCCTGATGTTTTAAAAGTTTTAGCCGCTAAAACTCAGGCGGGATCACTTATTAAAATTAAAATTGATAAAGCTGTAAACGGTGCAACTGTTGAAATTAAAATTTTGGGTGAGAATGGAGAAGACGTTTATCTTTCCGAATCAACAAGACTAGATACAGATGAAATAACTGTTATCGCTCAGACAATAAAAAACTGGCTAGATATTTATGAAAAAAATATTCCGTATGATTCAAGAATCATAGGTGTTCTTGGAAATCAGTTTACTATCGATTCGGGTAAAGGTTATGGCATACGAGAAGGCGATGAAATTCTTATCATTCGTGCCATTAACAAAAAAAGACATCCGCTGTTAAAAGAAATAGTTGATTGGGATACTGAAAAAATTGGCACGGGTAGAATTACGTTCGTGGCCGATGCTCAGTCACAGGGCTCTGTTGTTCAGTATGATACTCCCAAAAAAATGAGAGTAGAGGATTGGGTTATTATTCAAAAGAAATCAAAAGAAATTATAACCAAAGCAGATGAAAATTTTAACAACGAAGACTTCTCTTTTGGTAAACTGGGACTAATGTCGATTGGTGCTAATATCGGAAATGGATCAGTAAGTGTAAATAATGGAACAACAAAAAAAGTTGATGGCTTTAACTTTGGTATTGATTTACATGTTGAACTTTGGGCAACTAGAAACTTTTGGACTTCATTAGATATTAGAAAAAAAACTGGTTCATATGATTCAAGTACAGGTGGATTAAATAACAATGATCAGTCGCTAAACTTTACTGATGTCGCTGTCTTAGTTGGATATAAGTACCTACCTCTAGGTTTCTTCTATGGGCCACAGGTTGACGGTTATTTGGGATATTCAAAAGTCACCTATGGATTAGATACAAACTTAACTGATGGTTTCACAGACTTTAGTTTCAGTGGAATTACTGCAGGAGTTAAAGGATCTTTGCCAATTGTAAAAGATGTTCGCGGATATCTTGAACTTGGCTTCTTGTTCAACCCAACATTTGATCAAGAGCAAACCGTATTAACTGGTGAGGCAGATTCGACGTCACACTTTAAACTTGAAGCAGGGGCGACGTATCAATATAGCCCAAGCATTGGCATCGTCGGTGGATTCCAAATACTTTCCGGAGAAGCAAAGTTTTTATCTCCGAATAGATCTGTTACAACGAAAGATACTGGCTTAAAAATCGGCACAAGCTATACATTCTAATGAACAAAGAAATAGCAAAGTTAGAAGAGCAGATCCTCTACCATAAGTCTCAGTATTATCAAGGTAATGCCGAAATATCAGATGTAGAGTATGACAAACTCGAAGATAAACTCAAAAAACTAGATCCAACAAATAAAGTTTTAACACTTGTTGGTTCTGCTCCCTCTGGATCAAGTAAGATTGCTCACGATCAAAAAATGCTGTCCTTGAATAAGGTTTACGATATCGATGAGCTTATGAGTTGGATAGAGGGCCGTGAAGTCATTTCGACATATAAAATAGATGGGGTTAGTTGTTCGCTAATATACAAAGATGGAAATCTCTCTTTAGCAAAAACAAGAGGCGATGGAAGCTTTGGCGAAGATATAACAATAAAGGCTAATTGGATCAAAGATATCAAAAGTTCACTCGGTAAAAAAATCAATCAATGTGAGATTCGGGGTGAGATCTATTGCAGCGAGGAAAGCTTCTATACGATATCTAAAGAAATGGAAAAATTAGGATTAGAAAAACCTACTTCACAAAGAAATATTGTAGCCGGCTTATTAGGCAGAAAAGATCATGTCGAACTTTCAAGACACTTAAGCTTTCAGGCCTTTGAATTAATAGCAGATGATTTGAAGCTAAAAGATGAGCATGATAAGTTTTTACATTTAAAATCATTCTCCTTTTCAATTCCAGACTTCCAGCTTCATAAAAACAAAAAATCAATTGAAGCAACAATCGAAGACGCACGTATATTCATGAGCGAAGGTGATTATCAAATTGATGGTCTTGTTTTTACCTTAAACGAAATAGGCCTACATGATCAGTTAGGAAGTACCGCTCATCATCCTAGATTTAAGATGGCGTTTAAGTATAGAGGTGACTCAAAAGTTACGACTATAAGTGAAATAGAGTGGGGAGTAAGTCGAAATGGAATTCTCACACCTGTTGCACATGTTAAGCCGGTAGAGTTATCAGGCGCAGAGATAAGACGTGTAACGCTTCACAATTTTGGTGTCGTTGATCAGTATAATTTAAAAAAAGACGATGAGATTGAAGTCGTCAGAAGCGGCGAAGTTATTCCCAAGTTTCTAAGTGTTGTAAAATCATCTAAAGGGGAGTTTTCATATCCAAAGAAATGTCCTTCGTGCGACGAACCAACAAGAGTTGAGTCGATTAGGCTCCACTGCGATAATAAAAAATGCCCGGTTAAAGTCTTGGAGAACATTCTTCACTTTATTGTAAAAATTGGAATTGATAATTTAAGCACTAAAAGACTCGAAGAAATGATGAAAAAGGGTCTGGTAAAAGAAATTCCAGATCTGTATCAAATCAAAGAGGAACAACTTTTGACCTTAGATAAAACTAAGGAAAAATTAGCACAAAAAATAATGGCAGAAATCGATAAATCAAGATCAGTAGACCTAATAAACTTTCTGTCTGCTCTTGGGCTGGCAGGTGGTGCCTATAACAAATGTGAAAAAGTTGTTCATTCTGGATATAACTCACTTGATAAAATCAAGCATCTTACATTAGAACAGCTTGTTGAGATTGATGGTTTTGCTGAAAAGTCGGCGAGTGACTTTTTGCAATCCTTGAAAGAGAAAATGCCAATCATTGAAAAGCTTGAAAAGAATGGATTTAACTTTAAAGAAATCATTATTAAAGAAAACCCTATAAAGGGAAAAAAGATATGTATCACCGGTGCTTTGTCTGAAAAAAGAAGTGTAATTGAAGCGAAGATCAGAGAGTTGGGTGGAGTTGTGAGTGGATCTGTTGGCAAATCAACAGATTACCTCTTAACAAACGAGAGTGACTCAGCTTCTAGTAAATTTAAAAAAGCCACGGATTTAGGCATAGCTATAATTTCTGAAAAACAGTTTTTTGAAATGGTTTAAACTATGGCCAAAATATCGACAAGTTTCGTCTGCGTTGAGTGTGGACATGAATCATCACAATGGCTGGGGCGTTGTCCTGAATGTCAGCAGTGGAATACATTTAGTGAAGAATCTAAGTTTAAAATAAAATCAACAGAATCAAAAAATACAAATAAAGCGCTGAAAATCACAGATATAAGCGAAAAGTTAAATACACGCACTCAATCAGGAATAAAAGAGTTTGATCGTGTGGTAGGTGGCGGCATCGTTCCTGGCAGCCTTATATTGATTGGTGGAGAGCCGGGCATTGGTAAGTCTACGCTTTTAACCATGATCATGGGCAAGCTTTCTGAAAACGAAAGTGTGCTCTATATAAGTGGGGAAGAGTCGTCGTCGCAAATCGCATCAAGAATGAAAAGGCTAAAAATAACAAATGAAAATTTACTCATTTTAAATGAAACCAATTGGCACTTAATTAAAGATCAAATTAAAAAAATTAAACCAAAGTTTATTGTTCTTGATTCGATTCAAACAACAACCAGTCCCGAAATTCAATCTCCAGCAGGTTCTGTTAGCCAAATTAAAGAAGTTACTTATGAGTTGATGACTCATATGAAGTCTCAGAACATTACAACCTTTATTATTGGACATATTAACAAAGAGGGATCAATCGCCGGACCAAAAATTCTAGAACATATGGTTGATACCGTCATCTATTTTGAAGGTGATCAGTATGGACAATACAGAATCTTACGTGCCATAAAAAATCGCTTTGGAAATGCCAATGAGATCGGTATCTTTGAAATGAATGAGTCAGGTCTTGAAGAGGTCGAAAATCCATCGAAGTACTTTATAGATGATCAGCAAAATGAACACCACGGTCGATCACTTTCTTGTATCCTCGAGGGGAGCAGAACTTTATTTATTGAAGTTCAGGCGCTAGTTGTCGAAAATAAATTCGCAAGTGGCAGAAGAACAACACAGGGAATTGATGCAAATCGATTAGCCATGTTAGTAGCTGTGATCGATAAGTATTTAGATATTCCTATCTCACCTAACGATATCTATTTAAATATTGTTGGCGGTGTAAAGATCAATAGTAGAGAAACAGACTTAGCCGTTATCGTGTCACTAATATCTAGCTATAAATCAAAGCCAGCACCAACGGATGTGATATTTATGGGGGAAGTCGGCCTAACTGGGGAAGTTAGAGGGCCGCATATGATGGAAAGCCGACTCAAAGAAATTGTTCAGCTTAATTACAGAAAAATTTTAACAAGCAAAAAGATCGCAGAAAAATATAAAGATCGTTATGACGTTGAGCTGATTGGCATTAAAGACGTCAAAGAGCTAAGTGCTTTTTTATAAAAACAATTTCTTAATGCTATTTTGCCACAAAGCATTCTTCATTTTGCAGTATGAAACTTGAGACTCAATAGAATTAAAGACACGATCTTCTTCCCAAAGCTTATCAATTGTTTCAAAGGTGACAATCCCAAGACCCAGTCCCGCAGCGAGAGCAGCACCGTATGCAGTAGTCTCAATAACTTTAGGTCGAACGACCTGCATTTCACCAAACGTAGCTTGTAGCTCTAATAAAAGATCATTGGCCGAAGCCCCACCATCAACTCTCATTGTCGAAACTTTAATCTTAGTATCAGCACTCATGGCATTTACAAGATCATTAATTGAAAGGGCTATTCCTTCTAAACAAGCTCTGGCGAGGTGTGCAGCTCCTGTGTCTCTTGTCATACCTATGATCGCGGCCTTTGCGTCAGCCGCCCAGTGCGGGGAACCGATACCTGTAAAAAAAGGCATGAAGAGGATATGTTCCATTTCTTCTAGTGAGCCAATTTGCTTTGCTAAGGTTTCAATTTCAGGCGAGCTAGAAATAAGTTTTAAATTATCGCGCATCCATTGAACAGCAGCTCCTGCAATATAGCAGCTGCCTTCAAGAGCATAATGGGCATTACCTTTTTGATCTTGATAAGCAATAGTCGTTAATAATCCATTATTCGAGTGCACTGGAGTCGTGCCTGTGTTGAGTAACATGAAGGCACCCGTCCCGTAGGTACACTTTAGTGCTCCTTTTGAGTGACCTGCCTGACCAAATAGCGCGGATTGTTGATCGCCGAGAATTCCGGTAACGGGAATATTATCTGGTAAAAATGAAAGTGAAGTTGTAGATCCAAAATTTCCAAAGGAAGGTAAAACTTTTGGGAGTGTTTCAGCAGGAATTTCAAAAAATGAGAGAAGCTCATCGTCCCACTTTAGGTCGTGCAAGTTATAAAGTAGGGTTCTTGAAGCGTTTGAACCCTCGGTTGCATGGATTCCGGTCAATTTAAATAGTAGAAAAGTATCGATGGTGCCAAAAAATAGCTCTTTGTTTTTAGCAGCAGTCTTAACGGCATCACTGTTTTTCAAAAGCCATCTCATTTTAGTCGCGGAAAAATAGGGATCTAGTGGTAGACCGGTTTTAGATCGAAGCATTGGTTCTTTTGATTTATTTTGCAAACAAAAATCAGATGTTCTTCGGTCTTGCCAGACAATGGCATTTGCTAATGGGTTACCGGAGCGATCAAAGGCGCATGTTGTTTCTCGCTGATTTGTTATTCCGATTGAAATAATAGAGCTGGATGGAATATTTGTTTTTTGAAGAAGCTTTTTAACAGTGGACTCAACACTCGTCCATATATCATTGAGATTATGTTCAACCCAACCAGGCTTTGGGTATATCTGTGGATACTCTTGGTTTACTTTATCAATAAACTTGAAAGTCTTCGCATCAACTAGCGCCGCAGTTGTTCCTGTTGTGCCCTGATCGAGCGCAAGAATAAAGCCCATTCTTAATCCTCATTAATAACATCACAATTGGTGGTAATCGTTTTGCCGTGATTACATAAAATTATAGCGGCGCCCTTCCAAAAACCTTTAACACCATTTCTAAAACCAGTCATCATGACAGTACTTAAAACCATAACAACTAATAAAAGTAAGACAAATTCAATAAAGGTTTGACCCTTTTGATTGCGAAGTGTAGATAAATCTTGTCTAGGAGCTTTGGGGGCGACCATCTTTCCCTCTAACGATTTAGACAGTTTGGAGTATAATAGCATTACTAATAGCCTAACGAAGGCTAAACAATAGTGCCAGCAGTGGAATGATGAAGAAATACTTTCCTATATTAGCGTTTATAACCATGTTTACGGGCTTTTTGGCCGGACAGGTCTTTTTTGACGTTTTCGAATCAAGCGCAGGTCAAAGTAGTGCTCAAAAAAAGATTTATTCACACTATGAAGACCTACTTAGAGAGTCGGTTTTTGTTACTGATAAAAGTAAATCGATTGCGGGTAATGCTATCGAAGCACCAATTGTTATTATTAACTTTTGGGCCTCATGGTGTAAGCCGTGTCTTGAAGAATTTCCTTCGCTGACTGCACTTGATGAGAAGTTTGATGACAAGCAGGTCCAAATTATTGGCATCAATACAGATGAAGCAGACGCCACTAAAGAGGTAGCAAAGGTACTCAAAAACTTTTCAATGAAATTTCCAAACGTCCTTGATAGTGACGGCGTCTGGTTAGAAAAATTTATGATTACTGCCATTCCAGTATCAATTATTTACTATAAAGGCGAAGTGCTTGAAGTCAGTAATGGCGCGAAAGACTTTATGGCAGAAGAATTTCTAGAAGATCTCAATAAGAAACTTAAGCTCTAACGCAAAAGTTTCTACCCCAAGAATAAGTTAATTCAGCAAGTGAATCAGATTTAAAAACACTAAAACGTGGTAACCGCTCAAGTCCAAGGGCATCATTAGCATTAATTGTGATCGCGGCCCAAAGTTCAGCCAGATTCATTTTATAATTAGGCGCAGCCATTGAAGCAATTAATAATAAATTGTCGACATGACACGAGCCAGGATTATAGTCACTGGCGATGGCGACTTTAGCCCCTGCATCTAGTAGTGCTCTAGCATTAGCCTGGGGCTTGCCTAGAAAATAACCAGTACCAGGAAGAAGAGTTGCTACTGTCTTACTGTTCGCAAAGGCTTTAAATCCATCATCACTTGTACATAATAAATGGTCAGCAGAAAGAGCCTTATTCTCGCAAGCATATACTGCACCTTTATTATCATTAAACTCATCGGCGTGAAGCTTTAAAGGAATATTAAGTTCTTTTGCTTTAGAAAACAAAAGATCGCAATCGTCTTTTAAGAAATAGCTTTGCTCGAAAAAAATATCAACAGCATCAATCGTTCGATGAATTTCATTCAAAAGAGGAAGGACAATAGCATTAAGATAATCTTTAGCAGATTTAAAACTTTTCGGCACAGCATGAGCTGCCATAAATGTATTTGTAATTCGAATACGCGGTGAAAAATGATCTTTTAAACGAGAAATAACACGGCTTAATTTCTTTTCCCCTTCAAGAGTTAAAGAGTAGCCAGATTTTATTTCTATCGTACCTACACCATAGGAATAAATTCTCTCAATTCGTTGCATGGCCGAATGAAATAAATCGTCTTCAGAGGTAGCGTTGGTGGGGGTGGTCGTCGCCAAGATTCCACCACCAGCATTGGCGATGGCCTGATAATCAGCCCCGTTAAGCCTCATAGAGTATTCGTTGGCGCGATTTCCTGCAAAAACAAGATGAGTATGACTATCAACAATTTCAGGCGTTACAGTGTGACCCTTTAAACTCTTCATCGATGAATGGTACATTGTCGGAAGATCTTGGGCCGCGCCAACCCAATGAATCTTTGCTTCATCAAAAACAATCGCTGCATTTTTAATAATGCTCAAGTCTTCAGGTAAAAGGTTTCTTCCGTCTTTAGAAATAGCGCCTTCAAGTGTGGCGAGCTCATTAATGTCTGTCCACACTTGCATAACTAATCCTTTTGCATTGGGATTTTAATATTGGTCATTTTTGAAGCTTTCTTAGCGATATCATATCCAGCATCAACGTGACGTACGATACCCATGCCTGGATCTGAATTTAAAACTCTAGAAATACGCTCATCCATATCTTTGGTACCATCTGCAACAATAACCATTCCTGAATGTTGAGAGTAACCCATGCCAACGCCTCCGCCGTGATGAAAGCTTGTCCATGAAGCTCCATTCATCGTGTTGATCATAAGATTAAGTAGTGGCCAATCAGAGATAGCGTCAGAGCCATCAAGCATGCCTTCTGTTTCACGATTTGGAGAGGCAACTGAACCACAATCAAGATGGTCGCGACCGATGACTATTGGTGCTTTAACTTTTCCTTCTCTTACCAAGCGATTAAAGAGAAGACCGGCTTGTTCACGCTCGCCGTATTTAAGCCAACAAATTCTTGAAGGTAAGCCTTGAAATGAAACCATCTTTTGTGCTTTATCAAGCCATAGGTGAAGTTTCTTGTTTTCAGGAAATAATTTTTTAAGCTCTTCATCAGTTGTGTGAATGTCGGCAGGATCACCAGAAAGAGCAATCCAACGAAAAGGACCTGATCCTTCACAAAATAATGGACGAATATAAGCTGGAACAAAACCTGGAAAATTAAAGGCTTCTTTTAGGCCAACCAGCTTTGCCCCTTCTCTTAAGTTGTTTCCGTAATCAAAAACATGGCTTCCACGTTTTTGAAATTCAAGCATGGATAAAACATGAGACTTCATTGTTTCATGTGAAAGCTTTGTATACTTTGCTGGATCTGATTTACGAAGATCATCAGCTTGCTCCATACTCATATCAGTTGGGACGTATCCGTTAAGTGGATCATGAGCAGAGGTTTGATCTGTGACTAAATCTACAGCTATATTTTTATCTAAAACATACTTAAAGAAATCAGCAGCGTTACCAACAACACCAATCGAAATAGCCTGATTCTCAGCCTTGGCTTTAAGAGCCATTTCAATCGCTTCATCATAGCTATTGGCCAAAACATCAAGATACTTTGAATCTAGTCTTTTTTGAATTCTCCACTTCGCGACATCACAACATAGACAAACACCATCTGCCATTTTAACGGCAAGGGGTTGTGCTCCACCCATGCCACCAATGCCTGCCGTAAGAACAAGTTTGCCTTTAAGCGTTGAGCCAGTACCGTAATGCTTTTCAGCGGCGGCCATAAATGTTTCGTAAGTTCCCTGAAGAATTCCTTGGCTTCCAATGTAGATCCATGATCCGGCCGTCATTTGGCCGTACATCATTAAGCCTTTTTGTTGAAACTCATTAAAGGTATCCCAATTAGCCCAGTGAGGAACTAAGTTTGAATTAGCGATCAGAACTCTTGGGCCGTGTGAATGACTTGGCATCACGGCCACTGGTTTTCCCGATTGGATTAATAGAGTTTGATTGTCTTCAAGATTTTTAAGCGCTTCAATAATGGCTTCAAGTGATTCGTGATTTCTCGCCGCTTGTCCGTTTCCACCATAAACCACTAAATTTTCACGGTCTTCTGCAACTTCTGGGTGAAGATTATTTAATAGGCAGCGAAGAGCGGCTTCTTGATGCCAACCTTTACAAGTTAAAGTAGATCCTGTTGGAGGTAGAGGTATATTCATGCAAGTTCTCCAAGAATGGCTTCGACGCAATTAATTAAATCATTGTTATCAATTAGGGATAAGATATTTTGGATATCTTTGGCAAACACGCGATCATCGACAATTGTTGGAACATGTTTTCGAATGACAGAGTGAAGTGTTTCAAGAGCATTTGAGCTTTTGAGTGGGCGCTGAAAGTCGAGCGCTTGTGTATTACAAAGTAGCTCAATGGCTAAAACTGTCTTTGTATTTTGTAAAACCTCAATCAGTTTTCGTCCAGACGTAACACCCATAGAAACATGGTCTTCTTTGTCAGTAGAAGTAGGAATAGAGTCAACTGAAGCTGGGTGACAAAGGCCTTTGTTTTCAGAGGCCAAAGCTGCAGCGGTAACATGGGCAATCATTAATCCAGAATTTAATCCTGAGTCAGCAGTTAAAAATGCTGGCAGATCAGAAAAAGTTGGGTTCATCATTTTTTCAATTCGGCGCTCAGAAATATTTGCTATCTCTGCCAATCCCATTGCTAAGTAGTCCATGGAAAGTGCTAGGGCTTCACCGTGAAAGTTTCCACCAGAAATGACTTCGTCGTGATCAACAAAAATAAGTGGGTTGTCCGTTACAGAGTTCAGCTCAACAGTTAAGACTTCATCAGCGTGGCGAAGCGTCTGTCTGCAAGCACCGTGTACTTGAGGTACACAGCGAAGTGAATATGGATCTTGAACCTTTCCATCCTCAGGGTGGGAAACTAAAATCTCAGATCCTTTTAAGAGACTTTGTAAATTATTAGTAACGGCAAGCTGTCCTGGGTGTGGTTTTAAAGAAGAAATAAGGGGATGATAAGCTCTGGCCGTACCCTTAACACCATCAAGTGTTAAAGCGCATGAAATATCAGCAAGCTTCATTACTCTCTTTGCTTCTTCAATGGCAAAGGCGCCTAGGGCGGCCATGACGGCAGTACCATTGATAAGAGCGAGACCATCTTTGGGACCAAGTACAGCAGGCTTAAATCCAATTTGATCAATAGCAAAAGCACTTGAAACAATTTTGCCTTGAAATTGAACTTCACCTTCACCAATTAGCGCAAGAGCAATATGTGATAGTGGAGCAAGATCACCTGATGCACCAACAGATCCTTTTTCTGGAACAACGGGAGAAATATGATGATTGATAAAAGCCAAAAGGAGTTCAACGATCTCTGGGTTAACACCAGAAAAACCCGAAGCCAAACAATTTGCTCTTAAAAGCATAATGGCGCGTGTGATAGTTTTAGAAAATGGTTTACCAACGCCAGTGCAGTGAGAGCGTATAAGATTGACTTGAAGTTTTGCTAGATCTTTTTTAGGAATATGCTTATTCGCAAGAGCTCCAAAACCAGTATTAATACCGTAAACAGGAGCGCCTTTTTCTACGATGGCAAAAACATAGTCACGAGATCTTTGCATCGCTATTTTTGATTCAGGTGTTAGTTTAACCTCAAGAGAACCAGGTGATGCCTTAGCAACTTGATGAAGTTGTTCAATTGTTAGGTCGAGTCCATTAATATTTATAGTATTCAATTTGATTTCCTAAGAGATTTAATATTATTTAAATAATCAGTTGAGTTGCCTTTAAAAACTGCAGAGCCGGCAACGAGGACATCGGCCCCCGCATTGATGATATCGTGACAGTTACTTTGATTAACACCACCATCAACTTCAATGAGAAAGTTTGCACCAAGATCATTTCTGCGCTCGACAAGTTCTTTAATTCTATTGATTGATGTAGGCATGAAGCTTTGACCGCCAAATCCAGGTTCAACAGACATAACTAGAACAAGGTCACAAGTTTTTAGAATATCGTCAGATAGCGCTGATAGCTCAGTACTAGGTCTAAGCGATATGCCGGCATTTTTAGAAATATTTTTTATTTTCGTTAACAACTCGACAGAGTTCGTTTGAGTTTCAACATGAATGGTAAAAGTCTCAAATGAAATAGCCTTTAAAGTATCAATATAAAATTCGGGATTGGTCACCATGAAGTGTGCATCAAGCGGTTGTTTTGTTTTTTGTGAGATTTTAGAAATTATAGGGTGTCCAAAAGTCGTGTTTGGAACAAAGTGGCCATCCATAATATCAAGGTGCAGCCAAAGATTTGGAACTTTTTCTAAGACAGAAAGCTCACGTTCAATATTCAAAAAATCACAAGCTAATAGGCTTGGCGAAATAATCGTCATTGTTGATCCTTTGAAATTGAAGAAATAAAAGGAGTTTGCCCTTGAAGCCCATTGATCCAAGTGGCAACATCAACGGCTTGCTTGCCTTCAATTTGTATCTTTAAAAGCTCGATGCTTCCATTAAGGCAGCCAATAAAAAATGACTCTTTTGTTATTAATACTTGTGAAGGTTTAATTTTCTCGTCACTTACTTTTAGTTTTAAAATTTTGCAGCGCTTGTTATTAAGAAGAAACTGAATTCCTGGCCACGGCGTAAATGCCCGTATTTTACGCTCGATGGTTATAGCGCTTTCTGAATTAAAGTCTATATAACCTTCATCTTTTTTAATTGTTGGGGCAAAGCTGGCTTGGCTTTCATCTTGTTGCTTAAAGCTAAGTGTATTGTTGTCGGCCGAATTGATAAAATCTTTCAAAAGAGTCGAAGCAAGAGACTTGAGCTTCACATAAAGCGACTCAGTTGTTTCATCAATTGAAATTGGCAGAGCTAAATCACAACAAATATCACCAGCATCCATTTGTTTTACCATTTTTTGAATGGAGACACCGGTTTGCACGTCACCATTTAAAATGGCGTAGTGTATCGGTGCAGCACCTCTATAAAGTGGTAAGAGACTTGTGTGAATATTGAAGCAACCTAAACGCGGAAGTGATAAAACCTTTTTTCCAAGAAATTGGGCAAAGGCAAAAACGACGAATAGATCAGGTTTTAAAGATTCAAGCTCAGATAGAAACTTGGGCTCTTTATTAATATTTTGAGTCTGAAAAGTTTTTAGTCCCAAAGTGGTGGCAAGCTCAATAACTTCGGGTGATTTTAATTTGTTGCCTCTACCACTTGGGCGATCAGGCTGACTAATAACATAAATGATTTCTACATTAGGAAGTTCAAATAGAGTTTGAAGACATTCAGTTGAGATATCAGGAGTGCCACAAAAAACTACTTTGAGCACAGCTTAGCCTTTTTTCGCTTTTAAAAATTTCTTCGTTAGAAACTGTCGTTTTAAAAGTGAAAGTCTTTCAAGAAAGACGATTCCGTCTAGGTGGTCATTTTCATGCTGTAAGCAAACGGCAAGAGTACCCTCTGCTTCAAGTGATTGTTTGTCGCCATTTAGGTCTTGATACTCAAGCACGACATGATTGGCGCGCTTAACATCTTCATAGACACCAGGAACAGAGAGACAACCTTCTTCGTAAAGAATTTCACCGTCTTTTTGCTTAAAGACTGGATTGATGATGACCATGGGATTGAAATTAGAAAAAGACCATTCAGTATGACCGTCAGAATTCAACGTTTTTTCACGATCAAAATCAATATCCATAACAAAAAGTCTTATCGATTTGCCAACTTGAGGTGCCGCAAGTCCAATGCCTGGAGCGTGATACATTGTAAAAAACATATCCTTAACAAGCTTGTTAAGTTCCTCATTAAATTCAACAACAGGTTTTGCAACCTGCTTAAGAACTGGTGCTGGATAAGTGAAAACTGTGAGCTTTTCACCCTCGAGTTTATAGTGCTCTTTTGTAAATTCAGACATGACTTTTCATAGCATACATGCACTGCGCAAGTCTAGCTTAGCGCTTAAGCTCAACTAGCATTAAAGACTCTTGTAGGATTGATAGGTCACTTTTTGAGATGGCATCTAGAATATGACTAAGTTTGCGACTTTTTTGCCAGACGCGCCACGTGTCAATTGTGCGGATTTTGGATTCAAGGCCCTGCTGTTTAATCACTCTTTCAGGAATTAATAAAAGGTCTTTAACTTCGTAAAGACGAGTAGAGATTTGTTGAGGGTTAATGATTAAAAGACCATTTCGATCTATGGCCTCTTCAATAAAATATGGCTTTCGATAAACAACGGTTAGATCACGGTCTGCGACAATTTTGATGACTCTATCGGGAACAGTTGGGTAAACGAAAAGAGGAGTGACAAAAGACCAGATAAAACCAAAGCAAAGAAGTGCTGATAGGGCTCTTGTCCTAAGCGATACTTTCCTAAAAAAAGAAATAAAAGCAAAAAGTGTGAAAGCGATGGCAAGAAGCATAACTAAAATATTTGAACTGCTTTCAAATAAAGAGGGAAAGGCAAACGTCATCAATAAAATGGGAAGCAAGGTAAAAAATAAAGTGGAGCTAGCTAAATTCGAAAAACTAGCGGCAATGCCCTTGATCGGTGAGTGGTGACACTTCATCGTATCAAGTAAAATGATTAGAAAGAAAAAGATACTTGGCATTGCGTAGTGGTGAGAGCGTTGATTCGGAATGAGCCACAAGAAAAAGAAGACGAAAAAAGATGATAGAACAAAAACTCTTGGCCAAAACTTTTTATCAACAGCAGTTAAGCGTTTTTTCCAATTCTCAATATTAAAAACAAGGGGCAGAAAAAGAGACCAAGGCAATGAGAAAATAATCAAGCCTTGAAACACAACCCGAATAGGGTAAGGCTTAGAAGTAAATTTGCCAAGGTTTTCACGTAAGAAGAAATAATCAATAAAATACTGACCGTATTTTATATAACAGGCCACAAACCAAAGACTTCCAAGAGCAAAAGTAGCCAAAGAAAATATTAATAATTTCTTATAAGGAATGGATTGTTTAAAGTATTGGCGTAAAAATAAAAAGATTGAAAAACTTCCACCAATCATAACCCAAGCAACCGGACCTTTGACTAAGACACTCAGGGCACAAAAAAGAGTAGCATATAACCAGTCGCTTCTTCGTTGATCAATCAAAGCTGAAAATAAAAAGATTGATCCAAGCGTACTTAATAAAGATAGCGGCATCTCCATCATGAAAATACGAGAATATTTTGCAAAGCCAATTGTAGACAGAAAAAAGAGTGCTGCAGTGGTTTTGGGAATTGAAAAAAAACGTTGAACCCAAGAAGCAATATAGGCGATTGAAAATAGAGAGAGAAGTAGAATTGATAATCTTGCTGCGGTTGTTGTTTCAAGAAATCCAACAGCATAAAAAGGAAAAGGCAGCCAAAAGTGTAGAGGTGGTTTAGACCAGTGTGGTTCACCTCGAAAATAAGGAGTTAGAAAGGAGTGAGCGGCGTTCATTTCCTTTGAAATTTGTAGATAAAAGCCTTCAGTTCCCTGCCTTATAGCATCGAGGTTGCCAATGTCCCAGGCCATTAAAATAAACGCAAGAATGAATGAAGCCAAAAATCCATGTTTTTGGGTTAAACGCATCAACCACTTAATCATGTTTTAAGTTTCCGGTGTGAGTAAAAAGTGTAGGCAATAAAGCAGCAAAATAAAAATGGTACGCCGAATGAGGCCAAGAGCGGAGACAGTTTTGAGCTTTTACCAAGCTCAGTTGTATAACTAGTTGTAAGCCAATATATAATAGTAAAAGTAAATACAAAGGCTATGTTCTTACCCATATTCGAAGATCGCCTGCCTGGATTATAGGCGGCGATACTTGCCAAAAGTGCAAAAACAACACAGACAAACGCTGCTGAAAACTTATCATATAGAAGAACAGAGTATTCGTCGGTATTAATTCCTGATCGTTTGAGCCTCGAAACATAATCAACGAGCCCATTTAGTGGCAAGGTCGTAATATCGCTTTCTATTCGCTTGAAATCATCAACATTTTCATCGAGGTCTACCTCTAAATTGGTTTCACTAACCTTTTCCGGAAAAACCTGATTGTCTAAATTAATATAACTCGTTGAAGTCGGAAAATACCACTTACCTTCAGGAGTGTTAATAAGCTTGCCGCCTTTAATTCTTTTTGTGATTTTATAATCAGATCCAAAAAAATAGAGAGTGACATCAAGAAGCTCGTCTCTTTCTTTATTAAACGATGAAAAAGAGAAGAAGTAATTTTGACTCTTGTACCAAATGCGCCCACTGCCAATTGTACTTGCTCGAAGCCCTTGGCCTTCAAGATTTCTAAATTTTCTATCCGACTCTGGAATAAGGATGTGCCTGCGTGATCGAGCATAGGGATCAATAAAGCCAGTTATCAATAGCTGCAGCAAACAAATAAGAAATGAGGCTAGGGCGATCGTTGAAAAAAATTGTTTTCTTGAAAAACCTGAAGCAAAAATAGCTGTAAGCTCGTTTCTATTTTTAAGCTTATTAATACTAAAAAGAGAAGCTGTTAGGCATGAAATCGGAAGGACGCGAGCAAGAAAGCTTGGTGCTTCTATTAGAAAATTAAAAAAAACTTCCTGGGCCGTAACATTATCGCGCAGAAAACCAGAAACAAGATTAGAAACAGTAATTAGCAGCATTAATGCAAATACAGAGGCTACAAAAGCCTTAAACCACTCAATCAGAATTAGATTTTTTAAAATCATTGAGGTAGCGAAATCCTTGAAATTTTCATGTATAGGCCAATTGATCTAGATAAGAGAGGCTCAAAAAATCTATTCAAAAAAGGAAATGTGATAAGTACTCTTACAAAAATCGGAGAAATAACTTGATATATATGAATGAAAACTTTACCTAAATTATATCTTGATAATACCGTGTCACGGTAGTCTCTAAGGGCAATAGTTCTTGGGTCAAGTGAACCGTAGCAAAGAGTTGCAATATAACATCCTTTAGCTTCAATTCTTATTTTTTCATAAGTATCTTTGAAGGCTTTCGGGTTATGTGCAAGCTTTTGTCTTACGAACTTCTTAACCATTTGTGAATTAGCATATTGATATTTAAACCCAATAGTAAAAGCGACAAATTGTTTCAAGCATCTTATAGACTCAAGAGTTAAATTGGGGCTTCTATCATAAGCTTTACCAAGGTCCCAATAGACGTGGGAAATAAGCAACATTTCTGCCAGATCATTCTCTCTATTAAAAAATGCAGGTGAAAGTGAACTCTCTGGAACATCAAAGTATTGAGCTAAAATATTTAAATATTGAGAATAGAACTGCACCGCTTTTGGAATCTCTTCCATTGCGGCAAATTCTTGTGCTTTTTTTAAAACTTTAAGACGTTCGGCATAAGCCTTTACTACGGGCTCAGATCTAACGACATTATATGATTTTTCATTATCTTTTGTGCTCATTTAAAATCTGTACGATAAAGAAAATGAAGTTTCTTTGGCTTTTTCATCAACTTGTCCAATGGAGACAAGTTCACTGTATTGAGTTGAGGCAACTGCAGCTTCAATCACAAGTCGTGGCTGAACCCAGCCTAAACCGGCACCAGTCCCTTTCTTTTTTAGACCTTTATCTTCTTGAGCTCCAAAACGCATGTAGAAATCTTGAAAGATTTTCAACTGAACAGCGGCGCGCACTACGGAGGATTCTTTTGCATCAGTCTCCCAACCAGCACCAGCATCAAACATAAGAGCGATGAAATCTTTGTATACATATTGAGCACCAGCAATTGCCCTGCGCGCCAAAGGATCATCACCCAAAACATCTGGAACAATAATTCCAAAAGTAAACTCTGGGGAAATGGCGTGAGTTACCCCAGCAGATATTTGATTTAGCTTCGCTGGTAGTGGTCCACCTGTACGCTTCGTTGTTGAATAGCTAAATCCAAGTGCAGATTTTTTACCAATGGCCGAACTCGCAGAAGCCGCCATTCTAGTCACTTTACCAAAACGATCATCTTGCTTTGAATAACTAAAAGATCCGTCGACATCGCCCTTTGAGTCTGAGGCGATGAAAAGAAGGTTTTCCTCGCTTGCAGAAGAACGTGGAGAATTATCATCTGCCGTGAAATCTGTTCCCGATTTTTGGATATAAATAGATGAAACCTGAAAAAATGAAATAGCAGCAGGGTTTAGCATCGTCGCCTCATCCATTAGGAGTGATCCAACACCTGCACCTGCAGTCGCTTTTAGTCTCGTTGTCGATACTTCTGAGGCATTTAGATATGTTGCACAGCTAAGACCGAGTAAAAGAGTCGGAAGTAGTCGTGACAACATGGCGATGGTGAATTTCATAGGGTAAGATGCCTCGTTAAAAGATAAAGGTGGTTTAATTGTAATGAAGATAAAAAAGGCTGTCATCCCCGTTGCCGGAAAAGGGACAAGATTCTTACCTGCTACCAAACAGGTACCAAAAGAGATGTTACCAATACTTGATCAGCCAATGATCCACTATTGTGTAGAAGAAGCCGTGTTGTCGGGCATTCAGGAGATTGTTTTCGTAACATCTTCTGGAAAAGAGGCTATTGAAAACTATTTTGATCGCAATATAGAGCTAGAAACATTTCTAATAAAAAATAACAAGCAAGAACTATTTGAGAAAATACGAAAGATTGGAGACATGATTGAGATTGTCACCGTAAGACAAAAAGAACAACTAGGCTTAGGACATGCTGTTTTATGTGCAAAGTCTGTTGTTGGCAAAGAGGATTTTGCCGTCATTTTGGGCGACGATATTGTAGTAAACAATATTCCTGTCACGAGACAACTTATTGACTGTTATGACAAACATCACGGTTCAGTGATTGGTGTCATGCAGGTTGCAAAAGAATTAACGTATAAATATGGGATTGTGAAAGGGACTTCGATTGATGGCAAAACCTTGAAAATGCAAGGAATGGTAGAAAAGCCAAAGCCAGAGGACGCCCCAACAAACTTAGCAACACCGGGAAGATATATTCTTAAAAATGAAATTTTTGGTGCGCTTGAAAGAATAGAGCGAGGGGCCGGTGGTGAATATCAGCTCACAGATGCTATCAATATGTTGTGCTTGGAAGATAAAGTTTTCGCTCATGAATTTGAAGGACAAAGATATGATACGGGTAGTTTGGAAGGCTACTTAAGGGCCACCGTAGATTTCGCTTTAGGCCGGGAAGATTTACGTGAAACAATGATTACAATTTTAAAAGAAAAGAGAAAATTAATATGAAGATAATTGCTGCAATAATATCTTTAGTTATCGCTTCAAATGTACAAGCTGTGCCAACGGTCGAAGGACTATTTAGAAACGTAAACAATAAAGAGCCAAGTGGAAATCTTATCGTCGTAACCGCCATGGTAAGTAAAATGGAGACAGCTTCACCCGCAGGAATGGGAGAAGAAGTGGAAAAAGAGTCTGCTGAAGAAACTAAAAAACCAGCCTTTTATAAATGGTTAATTTCTCTTGAAAAAGAGCAGTCGATTGATGTTATTCAAGTAAGCTATGAGGATCAATCATTAAAAGAAGATAGTGTTGTAGCATCAAAATATTTCCCTGATCTCAAAAAGATTGTCGAAAATGACTCTTCTTTAGAAAGGGGAATGTTTTATGGCCTGATGAGTGTTTTGGTTTTGAATGATTCTTCAGTCTTAAAAAATATCTTAAATAAATACTCTCAAGGATTTGTTTCCAATAAAGAGTTGATGTCTAGAGAAAAGATAAATCTCTATCATCGTTATAAAGTTTATCTGGAGCAAAGACAAAGTGATGAAGCCTTAGTGTCACCACTTGAGCCTGAAGATCAGGAAAAACTATCAAGTGTAAAAGAAACCTTATCGGCTCCAATGTATAAAGATGCTGGCAATGTCAGTTTAAGTCGAGAGGCAAGCGAGCTTTATTGGAAAGTCGATCTTAAAAGTATAACGGCACTCTTTGGAAATGAAGATCATCGTTTGAGAAAAATAGAATATCAATCTCCACTTGGCGACTTAAGGGTGATTGCTGATGAGTATGTATTATTTAACGGTTCACATGAACTTCCTAAAACAATGATTTATAAGGATATGGCAGGAGTGAATTGGCGCGTACAGTTTACAGGCCTATCTCATCTGAACACTCGATCAACTCCATTTACAAAAAGAGCACAAGATTATGCAGATGCCGCAAAAACTTATAGAAAAAAACAAAGTGCTAAAGCCACAGAACAGACGGTAAAATTGCAACAAGTGCAACCGACATTTATTTTCTAAATGAATTATCAAGTTGCCTGTAATACACCGTTTAATAAGTCGCTGTTAACCTATCAATCTGATGAAAGGCTTGAGATCGGTCAAAGTGTAACGGCGCCGCTTGGAAAAAGAGAAGTATTGGGTTGGGTTATAAAAGAAGATGACGGCGAAGCTGCAAGCTTGAATCTAAAATCAATAAAGAATAAATTTGATGAAGTTATGAATTTGAGTGAGCATGAAATGAAGCTCTACTCATGGATGTCTGATTACTATCACTACCCATTGGGCCAGCTCGTTAATGATGCACTTCCAAAGTCCATGAAAAGACCTAGACCGCTGGAGGCAATGATAAGCTCAAAGGTGGAGCACCTTGAGGAATTAACGCCTGATCAAGAAGAGGTTTTTGAACGAATTGAAAAATCGTTAACGGATAAATTCTCCAAACATCTTATTCATGGTGTTACTGGAAGTGGTAAAACACATATCTATCTTCATCTCATGAAGAAGGTCTTAAAAGAAGGAAGGAGCGTTCTTTTCTTGTTGCCAGAAATTAATCTAACACCACAATTTTTAGATAAGTTTAGATCTGTTCTTGATCAAAAAATCTATGCTTATAGCAGTGAAGTTGGCGCCTCTCAAAAATATCAACTGCGAGATACTTTGAAGAAAAACAAAGATCCGATTGTTATAGTGGGCGTGAGAAGTTCTGTTTTTTTACCGATTGAAAATATTGGTTTGATTATTGTAGACGAAGAACATGACTCATCATTTAAACAAGATGATCGATGTGCTTATAATGCAAGAGATGTTGCTATCAAGAGAGCCTCGATGCTGCAAATCCCTGTTGTGCTGGGTTCAGCAACGCCCTCACTAGAGTCCTATAATTCATTAATTAATACTCAGCTCTATTATCCTTTAAAAAAACGCGTACATGGCTTTAACTTGCCCACGATTGAAATTCTTGATCAAAGAGAAAATCGAGATGGTGAGACTATAGAGCATTGGCCTTTGACAAGAAAATCAATGAAGGCCATTGAGGATGCTTATAAGAATGGAGAGCAAGCGCTCGTCTTTATTAACCGTTTAGGCTTTTCAAGTTATTTGCAATGTTCTTCATGTGGTCATCAATTTCAGTGTCCCAACTGCTCGACAAATATGCGCTATTTTAAAGCAAGAAATGAAATCTCTTGTCAGACATGCGCAACAAAAACCACAATGCCATCTATTTGCCCTGAATGTTCTTGTATCACTTTAATGCAAAAAGGATATGGAACAGAAAAGGTAGAACAGGTTTTAAAAGAAGCCATAAAAGGATTAAGGGTTGAGCGTTTTGATAGAGATGAAATTAAAAATCTGGAACAACTCAAAGACTCTTTAGATCGGTTTCATCGTCATGAGGTAGATGTTCTTGTCGGTACTCAAATGCTTTCAAAGGGACATAACTTTAAAAAAGTAAATACAGTCATCGTCCTTGGAATTGATCAGCAACTTAATTTTCCAGATTTTAGGGCAATGGAGCGAGCATGGCAGACGCTTGTCCAGGTTAGTGGAAGATCAGGACGATTTGGTCAGCCAGGCAAGGTTCTTGTCCAAACACATTCGCCTGAACATCCACTTTTTGTTCATATTACACAACATCATTTTAGTGAGTTTTATGAAGAGGAGCTCGATTTAAGGCAAAGAGCAACATGTCCGCCAGTCGCAAAGATGGCCGTCATTTATCTTACATATAAGGATAAAAATATTCTTATCAAAAAGTCTTTAGAGTTAGGGCAATGGTTAGAAGGTCTCAAAAATCACCACTATGATAAGGTCGATATATTGGGACCAAGGCCAGCAATTATGGAAAAAAGAGTGAATAAATTCACTTGGACGATTCTTCTAAGGTCTAGTGATTTAATGCAATTACATGCTGTCTTGTCGATGTGTCAGTCCAATCTTGATAATTTTAAACCGGTACAGATAAAGATGGATGTGGATCCCCAGGTAATTTCTTAAATCTAAGTCGTTGAATATTCGATAAATAAAAATAAACTCTGCTTACCAGCTCAAGTTTTCAACCTATATCCCGAAAAGTCGAATGAAGTGAACCTAATTAGTTCGATAGACCAGGGTTGTTACTATGAAAAAGAAGCTTAAACTCTTTATCCTATTTGCTGCATTTGCATCGAGTTCTAGCGCTTGGGCGCAGTTTTCAGTTGTAAATACACCAGGAGGAAGTTCTGGTTCTGGCGGCGGAACGACAGTGCAATCAGCGCCACAGACAGACGTTTCGGTCACAACATTACCTTCGACAAGAGAGACTTGTAGCACTGCAAATCGAGTGAGTTTGCAAATGCTAAGAAGTCTAATGGTTTCACCCGGAGACTATAATATCTCGATGGTTCAAGGCCAAACTAGAAAATTGAAAGTTCAAATTCCGGCGCACTATGGTGATTGTCTAAATATTAGATTTCAGTACCAAGTTGTGGATAACAATATTCAAGTCACTGCAGCGAACGATAAGTCATATGATGAATATACATCTTGCTTAAAAAGTAAGGGTATCCTAAGTGCAGACGGATCAAAGTTTGATGCATCCAAGGCAACTATTTCAGAGGCATCTTTTGAATATATTGATCTTCCTAGTTTTGATGCTTCAAAAAATATTGAAGCTTTTTTTATGTCTCCCAATCCAAATCCTACAAATGGTAATTATGGTGCGGCCTTTCCATCTGGTTGGTTAGCCTCAGCGGATACATGTTCTAAACGTGAATCACTTCAAGAGGGTGGAGCTTCAGTATATCTTTCGCCAGAAAGTGAAGCCGCTGATCGTGCCTTTAGAGCTTGTAATAGCTTGGACTACGAACAAATTCTTCGCGAGCTTGAAAGACTTGATGCAAGTACTCTGGGGAACGCATCACTCCTTAGAAATGTATTGCAGGGAGCACTTGATACTGCAAGAGCTCAACGTGCGACTGAGATTTATACACGTTTTGATGAAATCGAAGCTCAGTTTAAACCAAGTGCTGATGATATTGCTGCCGGTAGAAAGGTTGGCGTATCTGAGGATGAAGCTATTCGTTTAAGTAATGAATATGCAACATTACTTTCAGAGTTAAATGATGTTGTTATTTCTCCATCAATTTCAGAAATTGACACTCTTATTCAAGAGCACGGTCAGACAACATCAAGATCACGTCAAACTGAAATTCAAGACAGATTAAAATCATTAAACGAAGCCGTTGGCGCTTACGCCAAAAGAAGTAGTCGTGGTCTTAGAGATCTGTATAAAGGACTAGAAGAATTTGCACTTATTGATCAAGCAGAAAAGATTGAAGGCTTTCGCTTAAAATCTGAAGCGTTTTCTAGAGTGTATGTTGGTAGACCAGATGCAAGACGTGGCGAGCAGATCTCTGTTGAGCGCGCCAATAAGTTTGTTACTGATCGTATGGAAACTTTTATGACCCAAGTTGTTCAAGACTGGGACGATAGCTACCGCGTAAGAAATCTTGATAGAGCCCCATTAACTTCATCTCAAAGAAGAGTTAGTCAGGCGTACGAAAGAGTTAATAGAAACTGGCAGCGCTATGAAAAAGGCGAACAAGATCAAATGAAAAAATACTGCGGCAGAAACTTTATTGGTGGTGTTAGCAACCCAGTTCGTTGTCAGCAATTCCAAAGAGGTGCTGAAGGTCGCAGGCGTAGAGCGATGTCTACACGTGAAAGAGATCTTAAAAATCTTAGAAGAAGAGGCGAACACTATAGTAGTCTTTCAAATCAATATGAAGCGTCGGTAGAGAGATTTGAATCAGAGCGTGGTTCAACTTACGACGATATGGATATCTATTCTAACTATGGTGATGACTATAGCTATCTTTATGGTGATTCATACTCAAGTGGTAGTTATTCATCGTACGATATGGGTGGCATGTCGATGGGAATGGGTAATCCAATGGGCTCACTTCGCTCTCCGGCAGGTATGCAACAGTTTGGGCAGCAATCTCAAATGATGCCATATTCACCGATGATGGGACAAAACCCATATGGAATGCAACAACAACAAATGATGTACCAGCAGCCAGGTCAGTTTATGCAACAGGGTGGGCAGCAAATGATGTATCAGCAGCCAGGAATGATGCAAGGACAGGGCGGAATTAGCCCCTATTACATGATGGGAAATTAAAATAAAAAGCCTCCCGATGGGAGGCTTTTTTTATGGCTTAAAAATCAATTGAAGTTCGTAGCTGCAGCACAAAGGTATTGTCTGCATTATTCTTTTGGGCAGGATCATTAGTATAAGCATAGTAATCACCAGTCATCAGATAACCGGCCGAACCACCCACATGAACTTCTTGATTCCACTTATAATTAAATCCAAGATCTATCTCTGTTCCAAGATCATCCGATTGTGTTGATTGAGCGGTAAACGTTTTACCAGTTGTGTGGTTGTAAGAAACTTTACCTGTCTCGGCAACCTGATCGGCCTTTGCCCAAATTAGAGCTGCATCCCAGTCCCATTTGCCCGTTGAGTAAGAGGCACCAAGCTTTGCATAGGTCGCGTTGTGAACATATGAATCGTAAATTTGAGCACCAGAACTTATTGAACGAAGATCATAGCGGAACATTAAATTTGCAATTTGATAATTAGGGTGAAGATACATGGCCTCAAAGTCTGTTCCGCCAGCACCTTGGCCAGAAACCTGACCAGCAAAAATCTGTAGTTTCCACTTTTCAGAAATTTTGTAAGCAGACTCAAGAAGTATTGCCTTAGCCTTATATTTAGCAACAGTTCCATTTTCGAAATAGTTTCCAATATCACCACTCATTATTGGAACTTCTACGGCAAACGAGAGATCACCAAATTTCTTAGAAAGATAGAGATCAGTAATTTTAACGTTTGTTTCACCTAGGCTTGTATTTGTAGAGTCGTTGTTTGTATCGCCGCTGATTGCAGTTGATTGTGTATTACTTTCTTTTTTACCATAGAGAAGACCAAAGGCGAGATCACGCTCAACATTGTCGTAAAGCACAGAGGCACCAAACTCTCTAATTCTTGAAGCTCTAGTGAAGTTTGTTTGTGCAATTTTCGCCCAGTAAGGAGTTAATTGGAAATTACCAATTTTAATCTTACCAGAGATACCATCTCGAGCAGTTGCAAAACGATCCCAACGATCTGAACCGTCATTGTAAACAGCACCTAAGCCCCAATTAAAACTTTGACGACCAATCAACCAGGTTGCAGCATCGGAATATAATTCTGCATAAAGTTGGTTAATAACAATGGTGTCACCGTTAGTTGTGTTGTGAGTATAAAGTGTACTGCCGAAACTTGCATCACGAGCTGTCGCTGTACGTGTACTGTCATCACCAAGGCGTCCACCGCGACCGTAGTTGGTAGATATTTCACCCTTAAGTGAAGCAGCATCATTAATGATCATTGTTGGTTGCAATCTAAAAATATAAGACTGAAATGAAGCGTTCTCCTTGCTACCGGCCGCTAGAGGAGACTCTTGTGATCCGGTGTTAGTAGAAGTTCTATCAGTTGTTTCTTTAATTCTTCTAAAGTTATCAATTAAAGTCGTATCAACACCAAACACACCATTCCAATCAATTGGAAGAGCTTGAGCAGTTAGAGGTAAAAATGATAAAATTGCGAAGGATAAAATTAAATTACGCAAAGCAGCTCTCCCGCTGATTCCAGCACAATGAGAAATAGTTGTTTAAATCATCGCAAGCATATTAAAACAGTGGGGCGAAGTCAAAGAAGACCGTAGGATAAAAGGCAGTTCATGGCGCGTAAGCACAAGATATTATTAATAATCTCAGGCATGAGCTTCATGTTTCTTTTAACTATCTTGGTTTTTGTCTTTACGACGTTATCGCAAATCAAACTTGATGAAATTAAAGAAGTTTTGACTCGATCCATCACAAAGACTGAAGGCAATTCAAGTCTCGCTGATAAATTAGAAGCAGGCTCTTTGGTTAGAAGTGCAGATCTCAACACTTACTTGGCTTTTAGTGCAGACGATTCTCTTCTATTTAATGAGTCCAATCGAACAACGATTTCAAAAGGTATCATCGCCATCAATGAAGATCTTGTTTTAAGTCCCCCCTTTGTAAATGATTGCGACGAGCTTTACTGTTTGCAATCGAGAAGACCTTTTCGAGAAATACCAAGCATGATTTGGCGCGGATTAATCGGAATCGAAGACATACGTTTTTTAAGTCACGTTGGTTTTGATTTTAAGGCCATCGCTAGGGCGGTTGTAAAAGACATTATGGCATTTGGATTTGTTGAAGGTGGCTCAACCATCACTCAGCAGTTAGCCAAAAATTTATTTCTTTCAAGTGAAAAAAGTATTTGGAGAAAACTTAAAGAGCTGATTGTTGCCGTAAGTATTGAAGTGAAATTTGAAAAAGAAGAAATTATCCAAGCTTACCTCAATGAGGTGTACTGGGGCGTTCTTCAGGGAATTAATGTTAAAGGGTTTCATGCCGCAAGCATTTTATACTTTCAAAAAAGGCCAAGAGACCTTGAGGTATATGAAGCGACCATACTTGTGAGCTTACTAAAAGGTCCAAGTTTTTATCACCCGATTAGGAATCTGGAACGATTAAAGTCGAGAGTGAGCTCTGTTTGGAAATCATTGATCGATAAAAATGTCATCGATTCGAGTGAAGCTATTTGGAGTGATGATCAATGGAGCAAGTGGAGTGAGGGACTTGCAAAACTAGAAAAGAAAGGTGAGAGGCCTTTATATTCTTGGTGGCTTTCAACTAAAATAGATAATGGTCCTATGGAACCATTTGGCAAATTTGTTTTCATTAGGGGTGCAGAATCGATCCTCGCTATTTCAAAAGAGAAGGCGCCGGATACGGACCTTGCCGTGAAGGCAGTGGTTAAAAGCTGGAGTAATAAAACCGATACTAAAGACTATTTTCAATTCTATTCAAAATTTGAGCGGGATAGAATTATTGCTACAACACAAGAAAGACATCAAGTTGGAAGCACACTTAAACCTTTAATTTATTCTGAGCTTATCAATCTTGGTTACGACTTGAATTCTATGGTCGACACGTCTGAAATTAATTTGAATCTCTTGTCAGGAAAATGGTCGCCACAAGAAAGTCACCATGTTGAAGAGCCTGAGATTTCAATCGCTGAAGCTTTAAGGCAATCTTTAAATCGGCCGATTATAAGACTGGCAAAAGATGTCGGTTTTGAAAAGTTAGAGCAAAAACTTTTACCTAAAATCCCACATTTAAAAACTCCACTTGGGCAGTATCCATCTCAATTACTTGGAGCTGTTGAGATGAGTCTGGAAGAATTGGCTTTGGCCTATCAAGGTTTTTTCGATGAACAATGCGGCGAAGTTGGTTCTGGAATTATTAATGTTCTTGATGATCCAAATCAAACAACAATTAAAAGAGTTGTCGGCAAGGTCATGTCGCAGATGCGTTTTTTTGGAAAAACGGGCACGACCAATGGTGGGCGAGATAATTGGTTTGTCTTTTTTGATGGCAGATTTATAAGCGTGATTTGGGTCGGGCAAGAAACTGAAAGAAGCGGTAAGTCATTGCCACTGTATGGGAGCTCAACCGCCTTTAGAATCTTAGAGAATTATCTACTTTATCGAGGCAAATTATTTAATGATTTGCACTGTGTCGCAAGTCTAAAAGTGCAGAGCGAAGAAGAGCTTTAAGGTTGCCGAAGTTTTTTGGGCAATGTATAGTTCCTGCAAGATGTAGGGGTATCGACAAGTGGCTAAGTCAGCAGATTTTGATTCTGCCATACGAAGGTTCGAGTCCTTCTACCCCTACCATCTTCAACTAAGCCCCAAAGGCGGAGTATGAAACGGATAGTCCTCGTATCAGGCACTTCCAATCCAGATTTATCCAGAAAAATTTCTGAGCATCTTGATGTGTCGTTAGTTAATCCACAGTTAGTGAGATTTGCGAACGGTGAAATTTTTTGTGAGATAGAAAAAAATGTCAGAGGCGCAGACGTCTTTGTCGTTCAATCAACATGCCCACCAGTTAATGATAATTTAATGGAATTATTGATCATGATTGATGCTCTAAAAAGAGCTTCGGCAACCTCAATAACTGCTGTTATTCCAAACTATGGTTACGCCAGACAAGACCGAAAAGTTTCACCAAGAACACCTATTACCGCAAAACTAGTGGCAGATCTATTAACAGTTGCTGGTGCAACTCGTGTGATCACGATGGATTTGCATGCTGGACAGATTCAGGGATTCTTTAATATTCCATTTGATAATATTTACTCTTCACCGGTTCTTTTGGATTACCTAGAAAGTAATGTTTATACCGATAATACGATTATGGTTTCACCAGATGCTGGTGGCGTTGAGCGCGTAAGGCATTATGCTAAAAAACTTAAATGTGATTTAGCGATGATTGATAAAAGACGTATCGGAAAAAATATTGCAAAGGCAATGAACATCGTCGGTAATGTCCAGGGTAAAGACTGTATTATTGTTGATGATATGGTTGATACTGCAGGCACCTTAATTGAAGCATGCAAAGCTTTGAAGGATCATGGGGCATTAAAGGTTTACGCCTGTGCCACTCACCCCGTGTTTTCTGCACCAGCTCTAGAGCGTATTGCTCAAAGTCCTGAGCTAGATCAAATCATCGTCACTGATACCATTCCTCTTTCAGACGCTGGCAAGGCGATGGACAAAATTAAAGTACTTTCTGTTTCAGATATTTTATCAAAAGCCATTCATAGAACTTTTAATAACGATTCAGTTAGCTCTTTGTTTGTGTAACCTGTGAATAATCTTATCGTCGCCCTTGGAAATCCTGGAAATGAATATGAGCAAACGAGACATAATGTCGCTTGGCTCGTTCTAAATCATTTAAAGAAAAGTGACCGTCTTATATGGAAAGATAAGTTTAAAGGTCTTTTTGCCATTGATTCAGAAAGTGTCTTTTTAAAACCACAAACCTTTATGAATTTATCTGGTGAGAGCCTGGTTCCAGCAGCGCAGTTTTTTAAAGTAACACCTGCAAATATTCTCGTTATCCATGATGAATTAGACCTTCCCTTTGGAACCATCGCCTTTAAAAAAGGCGGCGGAAGTGCCGGTCATAATGGTCTAAAATCAATCAGCCAGCTCTTGGGAACGCCTGACTATATGCGACTTCGCGTTGGAATAGGCCGGCCTAGTGTTGGAAGCGTCAGTAATTGGGTTTTATCCAATTTTTCTAATGACGAACAAATACAACTCAACGATTATCTTGACGCAACGGCTAGGGCCGTGGAACTTTACCAAACCGAAGGCTACGACAAGGCGGCATCACGCTATAGTCGAAAAGCATTGATACCTACACCTTAGGAAATAGTATGGCATTAAATTGTGGAATTGTTGGACTACCGAACGTTGGCAAATCAACTCTGTTTCAAGCACTAACTTCAGCTCCGGCAGAAGCAGCCAATTACCCATTTTGTACAATTGAGCCAAACGTAGGGATCGTCTCTGTTGCTGATGATAGATTAGATCAAATTACAAAATTTATTAAACCTCAAAAAACTATTCCAACAGTTGTTGAGTTTGTTGATATCGCCGGTTTAGTTAAAGGCGCATCTAAAGGCGAGGGTCTTGGAAACCAGTTTCTAGGACATATTCGTTCTGTTAATGCCGTCATTCACGTTGTCCGCTGTTTTCAAGATGATGACGTTATTCACGTTGCCGGAAGAATTGATCCAATCGAAGATATTCAAACAATCAATTTAGAGTTGGCGCTAGCCGACCTTGAAGTTGTCGAAAGAAGATTAGGTGGGGCGGCAAAGGCGATAAAAAGTCAAAATAAAGAAATATCTGGTAAGGCAAAAGCACAGCAGCCAATCTTAGAAAAGCTTCAAAAAGAACTTGCTGAAGGTAATGCCGCTAGAATGATGGATCTTACTGACGATGAAAAAGAAACTATCGATGATTTAAACCTAATTACTCTTAAGCCTGTTTTATATCTTTGTAATGTTGATGAGGACGCCGTTACGAATAACGGAAACGAATTTGTAGAAAAAGTTAAAGAACATGCTCAAACAGAAAATGCAAAAACATTTATGATTTGTGGCAAGCTTGAAAGTGAAATTGCATCACTTGAAACAGAAGAAGAGCGTGCTGAATTTATGGAAGCTGCTGGCATTGAAAAGTCAGGCCTTCAGGTTTTGGCAAAATTTGCATACGATATGTTGGGTCTAAGAACATATTTTACGGCTGGCGAAAAAGAAGTCAGAGCATGGACATTTCATGCTGGCGATAAGGCTCCTCAAGCTGCTGGTGTTATTCACACGGACTTTGAGCGTGGATTCATTAAGGCAGAGGTCTTTCACTGTGAAGATCTTTTTCAATATGGAACAGAATCAAAAGTAAAAGAAGCTGGAAAGTTTAGAGTAGAAGGCAAAGAATATGAAGTGAAGGATGGAGACATCATGCACTTCAGGTTTAACGTTTAATCGACTCCAAAGTTTCAACATTTTCCAAGACGCTACTTGCAGTAGCGATCGATCGGGCATTAAATGAATGCTCCATTGGCAACTTGAAGAAATCAACATCATTGGCCAAATACTTATAGAAATAAACGTTTCTATAAATGAGCTTAACGTATTTGCGTGTTTCCTTAAAAGGAATTGATTCAATAATAACTAAAGGGTCATCGTAGGTAAGTTTAGAACTTCTCCATCTCTTTAAGTTACCTTCGCCAGCATTATAAGCAGCAAGAGTATAAATTAAATTACCTTCATACTTTTTAAGTAAACGGCTAAAATACTTGATGCCAAGTTTTAAGTTAAGCTGTGGGTCAACCAGTTGATGATTTCTAACTCCGCGCTTTAATTCTCGTGCTGTTGCTGGCATGAGCTGCATCAAGCCTCTTGCTCCAACATGGGATCTTGCCTCAGGATTAAAGGCAGACTCTTGGCGAATAAGAGATAAAACAATCAATGGGTCGATCGTTGAATTGATAGATTTAATTTGCTCCAAGTACGGCTTAGGAAATAGATACTCAATTGTTGCGGTTGATACAGGCAGACTGCCGTCTTCAAGCGCATTATAAAGAACTTTAAATGATGTTAGATAAGCTTTCTCGTGATTGAGTAACTCTGTGATGTTTAACATGGTAAAACGTTTAAAATCATGATTGGAGAGAGCGATTTTAGTTTCAGTATCGAGTGCGTCTGAAATAGAAATGTTTTTTAAGTTCTCAATTTCATTTTCAGCAAGAAAACGATCATTAACTTTAATCCAAAGTTTTAAGCGCTTAAGAGAACTTTTTATCGTTGGCGATAGATTGTTTGCTGCAAGATTAGGTTTGATAAATGGTTTTGTTACAAATTTTTTATTGTTAAGTAATTGATACTCTCGCTGAGCAACAATACTATAAAAACTTAGAGGGTTATTATTAAGTAAACGTTCATAGAGACGTGAAGAAATATCTTTTTTGCCATGAGCTTCAAGAGAGTAGGCAATCCAAAACTGTAATTTTGAACTTAGAGTGTCGTACCTCTTTAACAGCTTTTTTTGATCAATAAATGAAAAGAGCTCGGTTGAATCTGCCTTAAGAACTCTTAAGAAAAGTGCTTGAAATAAAGCTTCATCAATTTGAGTGGAACCTTTTGAGATTCGGTTGGCGTGATTGATAACATTTGAAGCAATTTCCCATTGTTTTAAATGTGAAAGTTCTCTGGAGAGCATGATGAAGTTTAACCATGCAACTTGTTGTCTTATAAAGCTCTTGTTTTGTTGTTGAAATGAAATAGCTTGATCAACATATTCTTTTAGCTTGTCAGAATTAAGATCAGCGCTAAGTGCCTTTGCTATTAATGATCTAAATTCAGATTCAAAAAGAATGTTACCAGAAAGACCTCTAAGGCCGCTATTTTGAATATGACCAGTTAAATCATTTCCAATATCAAGCAAAGAGACAAGCTCCTTTTCGGCCATGATATCAAATTTAATATAGGCATCTGTAACAACTCTTGAAATGAAGTTGTGAATTTCAGAGTCACGTTCAACAAGTTTTAAATACCTTTTTAATAAGTGACGTCTGTCCTTTAAAAGGAAAAATCTTGAATTAGTTTCGAAAAACATTTTCTCTTCAAGAGTTAGGCTTTTAAACTTTTTGCCCGAGATAAGATTCTCTAAAAATCTGACCTTGCATAGAGATTGAAACTCTTTAAAGACAATGCTTTCAACATTGTTTTGCGGACTCCATGTAGAAATTGATCCACTTTGTCCGCAAAGCTGAAAATATTCCTGCCCTGTTTTGCTAGAAGCTAACTCTTTTGAGAGGGTGTAAATTGTCTTTAAACTTGGTAAAGCTTCTGAGCTTTTAAATTGATTTAATTTTTTTAAAGTCCAAGGATCTAGATTAGATCTTCTTAGTTGTGTAATAAAACTTGAAATGATTTTTGCTTGGTTTAAATCAGAAGAAGTTGTTTCTTGATAGAAAAGTGGTTTTGTTTCTTCGGCGTGAAGACCCTGCTTAGAGAAGATAAGGGCAAAAGATACTGCCAATATAGAGACAAAACACTTTGGCAAAATGACCTCCTATCAAATTTGCTGGTGAATTGGAGAATTCTTACTGAAATCTCCCTTGAATTTCATTGAGCTTTTGCCCAATTTCTTTCAAGACAACCTTTTTATCCTCTGGCACAACGAGTGCTAGATTCGAAATATAAGTTGCAACCTCACTGAGATAGACAAAATCGGCTTTTTGTTTTTCCAAGATTGTGTCCATCGTGTCATTGTAATCTTCAGCGAGCTCATGGAAGTAATCACCCTTCCTGAAGTATAGTTTATCAGATAAATGGCCTTCACGCGCGCCCTGGAAAAACTTCATTAGCTTGAAAATTGGACCTGCTATTTTATGTGAGAAAAACACACAAACTATGAAAATCATTGAGGAAAAGCCAATTTGCCAAAGAATAAGAGTCATTATCAAGTCATTTCTTCTAGAAGTGAGCTGTGCGACCTGTTCAGGCGAGTTTTTGCTCATATAAATGATAAAGTTGTCCATTAAGTCATAAATAGCAAAGGGATAGATCAAACTTGATAGCAAAACGGCAAAGGTGACTAAGGCGCTGAACCTTATTTGAAACCTGGGATTAATTAAGTAAATTCGTCTACTATACGCCACAATCTATCCTCGATAAAAATAATATCAATTCATTATAACCCGTTCATTTCACATTCCAATATATAGTTACTTTGTTTTTTCGAGTGTGAGGACAAGTCTGCTCGTTTTTGGTAAAAATGATCAAAATCGGAGCAATAAATGATCGAAAAAAATGAATTAGCCAAACTTATCTTGAATCCCCAGACTGGAAAGAGTTTTTTTGAAGAAAATAGAATTTTATCAGCCGCAACAAAAGACGAATTTTTTGTTGTTGAATACCAGCGTGATGGAATCTCTAGTGAGCAAAAAAGAGTCATTGAAACTCAAATCGTTGAAAAATTAAAAAATGAAATTGATCCAGATAAAATAATTGTGAAAACGGTATCAAATTCTCAACCAACTCCTGCGAGCTCTCAGCCGGCTCAATTAAAAGCTGGTCACGGTCCAGGAGTAGCACAAAAGCGAAAAGTTGCAGGTGTTTCAAAAATTATTGCAGTTGGTTCAGGAAAAGGTGGCGTAGGTAAATCTACCGTTTCTGTAAATCTTGCTCTAGCACTTTCAAGACAAGGATTAAAAATTGGTCTATTAGATGCTGACGTCTATGGCCCTTCGATACCAATGTTACTTGGAAAAAGAGATGTAAAGCCTAAGGCTAGTGAAGATAAAAAGATAATACCAGAAGAAGCTCACGGCATAAAATTTATGAGCTTTGGCTTATTTATTAAAGAAGAAGATCCAGTTATTTGGCGTGGGCCAATGCTTGGGGGTGTGTTAAATCAATTCCTGTTTGACGTCGACTGGGGTGAATTAGATGTACTTCTTATTGATCTTCCACCGGGAACGGGAGATATGCAGCTGTCGATGGTTCAAGCGACTCAAATTGATGGTGCAATTATTGTAACCACTCCCCAAGATGTCGCCGTGCTTGATGCTCAAAAAGGTTTAAAAATGTTTGAGCAAGTCAAAGTGCCTGTTCTTGGTGTTATTGAGAATATGGCTTCATTTATATGTGATCATTGCGATACGGCCCACGATATCTTTGGCTCCAAGGGTGGAGTGAAAATGGCGCAGAACTTAGGAATTAAAGTTTTAGGCTCGATCCCAATAGAAAAAGAATTAAGAGCAGGTAGCGATGAGGGAATGCCTTATATGAGCCAAATAGGCCTTGAGGGGAGACCCGTTTGGAGAGAATTCACCGTGATCGCTGCAAGTTTGAATCTCGCCCCAACCAATCAAAAACCCAAGGGGTTTATAGATAGGATTCTTAAACGATGAGCGAGGGACTTCTCAATATATTAGAAGAGCAAAGCGCGATGGGATTTACAGGTAAGATTAATGTCTTATTGCAAAAAAACTCTCAATCCTTTGCAGTCGTTCTCATGCTTGAAGGTCAACTGATCCACTGTCTTGGAGCTAATAAAAGCGGTGAAAAAGCCATGCTCGATTTAATTTTTCAAGATGTATCGAGTACTTATGATTTTAAACTCGTGGTTGAACCTGAAGTTGTAAGTGCTGAAGAGGGTATTTTTACTTGGAGCGTAAGTGATTTAAAGAAAAAATCACGAAATGTTTATGAAAATTATTTAAAAAATCAAAAATTACGCCCGCCAAACAACCTCAAGCTTCTAGTAAATGCCGATTTTATCATTAAGGGTTCTGATGTTCTTCATCATGAATTTGATGTTCTTTCGACAATTTCTGATTATAGTAGAGTTCAAGACATATATGAAAATTGCGCATTATTAGAGTACGAAATAACTCATGCGCTGGTTAGCCTTCGTAAAAAAGGGGCTATTAAGGTATTGGCGGGAGGATAGATGAAATCACAATTACATAATAAAGGTGAGCTAAAAGAGCTTAAAGTCGTCATTGAAAAGGATATCGTCGATACCCTTGAGAGAATGAGCGCAAACACCGGAATTACATTAGATGAACTCGTTGTTATTGCTTTGAAGCGCTTTCGTGCAAGTCACGGCGACTATGATGGAACCACTCCAAAAGCTGAATAAAAGCCAATTCCTGCTAGAAATTGATCTAATTTTTTCATACTGACTAACTTCTAGACAGTCCTAAGATTCAATCCCCTCGATAGATCAACGCAAAATCAATAACTTGAGTTTGTTTTGACTATAAATTAAGCATAAAGAATATTGACTCGTCGTGGCACGGTCGTTGCAAGTTAACTCACAAAGGTATTTTTGTGAGGATAAAATGAAAGCTTGGAATAAGACGAAATTAACAATAGGTATGGCAGGACTTTTGTCCTTGGCCGTAGTTGCCAATGTTAATTTTGAAAAAAGTCTGTATTCAGATTCATTTATGATCGACACAACATCAAGTGTTGTTTCGAGAAGGTTAGACGACTCCTTTGCTAGAGTTGTCGCCTCCGAAAAGAAAGCTGAAAAAATCGCAGTAAAATATTTAGAACTCACTGAGGCTAACAAGACGAAAATTAATGGTAGCTGGGAAGTCATGCGAGGCTTTGAAGATATCAACGATAAAGTTTCAGAGTTTTATAATAAATATAATAATCCATCCGGATCAGTTGTTAAGGTCAATATTGAAATGGCAGCTGGTGGTGTTTATGTTACGGGCGAAGAATTTGAAAATTTCTTTTATATCTCGGACATAACAGACGAGGGAACATTATCCATTGTTAGAAAACTTGGTGATGCACACTTTGAAGTTCTTGAGGCTAAAAAAATCAAAATATCGTCAAGGCAAATAGAAGTCGTAGCCAAAGCAGAAAAACAAAATGAAAGCGCTCCTGCAAGAGAATATAAAAAAGGTGTTGAGCTACAAAAAGATCTCGACATGGTTATTGAAAGAGCATTACTTCCAGAGTTATCAAAAGACGTTATTTTAGGCGATATGGTAAGCGGTAGTTTAAATCTTTCTGGTGGAAATATTGAAGGCCTAAGCGCTGTTATTAGAAACAATGAAGGTCTCGAAAAGAGTATTGATATAAGTTACGCTGAAATTAAAGATGGTGGACAGTTTCAAGTTGATTATATGGGCGAAGTTGTTCATGGAATTATCACGAACAATGGAACCGATGCCTATAGGGTTCGCTTTGCTACAGGACCGCTTCAGGGTGCAATGTTAAACTTTATGACTTATGAACAGCTAGATATCATGCGTGAAAGAGAGCAGGAAGCAAAATGGAAAGCTGAAGAAGCCGCCATCACAAAGGAAGAGCAGCCAGTTCAAAATGAACAACGATCTACTGTTATCGCGCCTGAATTTCAGGAACAGATAAAAGAAGAGGTTGTGGAAGGCCAGTTTGAAGACTCTGTTACCTTAATCGAAAATACGGGGTTTAATTTCTCAACAGAAAGAAAGCCGGCGTCACTATAGGTGTTAAAATGAAAAAAATTATTCCTGCACTATTATTCTTTTGGACTTTTACGGTTTTTTCTCAAGGTCCTATTTTAGAAGTCGATCGCAATCAAGTACTTGAAGGACCAGGTTTTTTTAAATTAGGTATAAATACCAGAAATGAACTTATAGAAATCAAAAGTGAGTCACCATTTTTTGCTTCACCTGTAACAGGTAAATCACTAAAAGAAAAAATGCTGGTAAATAAACTTCCAGATGGAGTCGAGAATAAAAATCGTCAAGAAATTGCATGTGTTGGTCAAACTGAAGTCATCAATGGAATTCTTCAGCTGGTAGAAACAGATGTTTGTGTGAAAATCGTAAGCGGTGAACTTCTTTATAAAAGAGAAGGCCTAAGCCAAGAACAAATCGCAAAAGCAAGATTTGATATTGATGAAGTTTTGTGGGAGCGATTGGGCGCTGATGATTTAAGTCAAAGAATAAATGATTCAAGAAGATCACGAGTTCCAGAAAGAGAAGATCAAGGGCTGCAAGTACGAGGAGTTCCACCATCGTATCAACATCAGCGATAAAAAAAGGCCTCTTTCGAGGCCTTAATTTTTTAACCTAGAAGAGCTTTAAACTCTTTAGTCATAAGTGGAACAATTTCAAAAAGATCACCAACGATACCATAGTCAGCCTTGGTAAAGATTGGAGCATCAGGGTCAGTATTAATAGCAACAATAACCTTTGATGTTCTCATGCCTGCCAAATGTTGAATAGCTCCAGAAATACCACAAGCAATATAAAGAGATGGTGAAACAGTTTTACCTGTTTGACCAACCTGCATGGCATGTGGAGCGAATCCAGAATCAACAGCAGCACGAGATGCACCGACAGTTGCGCCAATAACGTCAGCAAGTTCGTTTAAGATTTTAAAATTCTCGGCATTCTTCATCGCGCGACCACCAGAAACAATAACATTTGCTTCTGTTAGATCTAGCTTTTCAGATGCACCTTTAACGATTTCTTTAACGAAAGCTCTAATCGTTCCAGCATCAACACTGGCTTCATTCGTTGCTCCAGCTTTTGCATTTTCAGAAGTAGGCATGCCAAGTGCGTTTGGACGAACGGTAACAAAATGTGGCTTCGGGCCTTGAATTTCTACCTTGGCCAAACACTTACCAGCAAAAAGTGGACGTGTTCCAGCAAAAGTTCCACCATCAAAAGTGAAGTTAACGACTTCAGAGGCCATGCCTGCATCAAACATTCCTGCAAGACGTGGAATCAAGTCTTTGCCTGTCGCTGTTGCGCCAGAAAAAACATAGTCATAACCTTTATCACTCATAAAATTCTTAAGCGCGTTTGACCAACCTTCTGGAGTGTAATGATCTAGTTTATCGCCTTTAAGGGAATGAATATTTTCAGCACCATGCTTAGCGAGTTTTTCTGCAGCAGCTGCGGGAATCGAACCAATGGCCGCAACATCAATAGATTGACCTGCAAGTTTTCCTAAAATTTCATAAGCAACAGACTTAACATCATCACCTTGAATTTCTGCGAGTACGAGTACTTTAGACATAATTATATCCTTACCTTTAAATTAAATAACTTTTGCTTCATTACGAAGTAGACCAACAACATCTTTCACGACGCCTGCACGTTGTCCTTCTTCCATCGCTTCAAACTTCTTACCAGCTGGTTTTTCTGGAGGAAGTGTAAAGCCAGAATATTTGACTCTGCGATCTGCATCAGTAACGCCAACATCCGCAAGAGAGTGTTGTGCCATTGGCTTTTTCTTCGCTTTCATAATTCCTGGAAGTGAAGCATATCTAGGAGTGTTTAATCCCTTGTTACAAGCAACTAAAACAGGTCCGTCGACTTCATAAACTTCAAGAGATCCACCTTCGATTTCACGCTTAAGGTTTAATTTAGTTCCATTCATTTCAAAACCAACAACAACAGAAACAGATGGCATATCAAGCATCTGTGCTAGTAGTTGAGGAACTTGAAGACAATCGTCATCAATGGCCTGCTTGCCAGCAAAAACGAGATCAGGCTTTTTGCCAGACTTATCAATGGCACCCTTAATAGCTTTCGCAATCATGTAAGAGTCTAAGTTATCGCCAGCTTCTACCAAAATTGCTTCGTCTGCACCCATTGCCAAAGCCGTACGTAGAGCTTCAGTGTCTTTTGAACCACCAACGCGTACAACAGTCACTGTTGCACCAGCATTTGAAGCCTTGATTAATAGTGCTTGCTCAACAGCGAATTCATCATATGGATTCATAATCCATTTAATAGAACTCGTTTCTATGAATGTGCCATCAGAATTAGGTATAACTTTTGTTTCAGTGTCAGGAACTTGCTTTACGCAAACAAAAATATTCAACATTATCTCCTTGAAAAAATCTCTTTTGCTATTACTAATCTTTGAATTTGTGACGTGCCTTCGTAGATCTGAATAAGTTTGGCATCTCTCATCAGTTTTTCTACTGGATATTCTTTACTATACCCATAGCCTCCGTAAATCTGAACTGCGTCAGTGGTAATTTGCATACATGCATCCGCTGCATAGGCTTTTGCAAAGGAAGCGAGCTGAGTATTGGGTTGATGATTATCAACAAGCCAAGCCGCTTTTGTTACAAGTAATCTTGCCGCTTCAATTTTCATCGCCATTTCAGCAACCATAAATTGAATTGATTGGAAACTTGAAATTGGCTTTCCGAACTGAATTCTCTCGCTGGCGTATTTAGCACTATAGTCATATGCACATTGAGCTCCACCAACTGCACTTGATGCAACCATTGGACGAGAGTGATCCAAGGTTTTCATGGCAATCTTCCATCCTTCACCAGGTCCACCGAGCATGTTCTCTTTAGGAACCTTAACGTTATTAAAACGAACACCACGAGTGTCTGAACATTTGTGACCCATTTTCTCTTCTGGTTTTCCAACTTCAATGCCTGATGATTCTTTGGGATCAATAACAATGGCACATATGCCCTTGTGCTTTAAAGCTGGATCAAGTGTGGCGTAAACAACGAATAGATCTGCAAATCCAGCATTCGTAATCCACATCTTTTCGCCGTTTACAACCCAGTGGTCACCAGCATCTTTAACAGTCGTCTTAAGGCCTGCGGCATCTGATCCATTGCCTGGTTCAGTTAAGCAAAATGATGCAATCAGCGGTTTTTCAGTAAATGGTGTTAAAAACTTTTTCTTTTGTTCATCACTTCCCCCAATGACAATTGGAAGAAGAGCGAGATCGTTCGCCATGATAGCGGTATTCATACCCATGCAACCATAAGCTAAACTTTCTGTAATGATCATCGAATCGACAGCGCAAAAGCCAACTCCACCAAACTCAGCTGGAATGCAGGTGTTTACAAAACCAAGCTCCCACGCCTTCTCAATAATATCCTGTGGAAAAGTTGCATCATGATCATACTTGGAAGCTTTAGGAATCATCACGTCTTTGGCGAACTTCATCGTCGTTTCTTTAATTTCTTTTTGCTCTGTGCTGTAATCGAAGTTCATAACTATCCCAGTTTAAAGTGACAAACCATTGTAAGGAGGCAGAGTGATCTAGGTCAATTAACATGGATTAATTTACCAGAAATTTTAGTTGATGGGGCTTGCGATGACTTCAAAATGATCGGGTATTACATAATTGTCTAAAAGCCAGCTCTTAATTGATAGATCAAGTAGGGGATAAACAACGAAACTGCGCTGCAAAAAACGTGGATGTGGAACAATTAAATTTTGTAATTGATATTTTTGATCTGCGTAAAATATTATATCGATATCTATTGTTCTGGGACCATACTTAATCGTCCGAGTTCGACCAAGTTCAGCTTCAATGGACATTGTTTTATCAAGAACTTCTTTAGCACTCAGTTTCGGTAGATCAAATGCAATAACCTGATTATAAAACGAAGGCTGATCCAGATAGTCGACAGCATCTGAAATATAGATTCTTGATGCTTCATAATTGCCAAAATGAAAAGCAAGTTTTTCTCTAGCAATTTTTAGAGACTCGATAGAATCACCTTGATTTGAACCGAGTGCCAAAACTAATTTATTCATTACGAATTATCTGGAGTCACCTTGGGTAAAGGTGTCGGTTTTGATTGGGGCATAAATTGACTTTGATAACTTGGATATGCCGAATTCTTTGGAGCGCTCGGAACAGATTTTACGCCACAGCCAAATAGAAAAAATGAAATGAAAAATAATTTAAAACTCAAGACCGAATCCAATCGCCAAAACGTCGGAGCCAAGATCAGCTCGAACAAACCAACCAGGAACAAGTCGCTTTAAAGCAGTAACACCAAAAACAGGACCCGATTTCTTTAAAGCATCAACATCATCTAACTCTTGTTGAAGCTCAGCCTCAGAACGTGAATTAGCCTCATCTTGTTCACCTGCTCCAGGAGAACTTGCTCCAACGAGTTGATAACCAATATAAGGAAGAATATAGGCATCAAATGGGGCTCGTATTGCATATTTTGCTTTAATCATAAAATTGGTAATTTTTGTATCGATATCACCATCAAGAGATGGGTAACCTTTTAAAATACCCTGACCGTAAGCTGCTTCAAGAAAAATATTATCTTCCACTTGAAATGACCATGCACCAGTAGGAAGACTCGCTCTGCCCTCAGAGCCGGCATCAACAAAACCAAGCGATAAACTTACGAGATTATCATTTTTAAGAATTCTTTTTGAGTTTTCATCAAATGATAAAGAGTCATCTTCCAAAACAGTTGTTTCATCAAAAAGATTTGTTTCAGCTTTAATAAGTTCGCCTGGAATGTTTCCAGATTCTGCAGAGGTCACAGGTATATTAAAAAAGCTGTCGTCACCTCTTAAAACCTGAATCTCTCCACCGGCATTAAGGCTATTCCAAAGAGCAAGCGAATAGATTTTTAAAATTTTAATGCCAGCGATACCATTCTCATTTTTAGCTACAACAGCGCGAAGTGCTCTTTTGGTTCCTTTTACCAGAGTAACAAAGTCACCCTTAGCAAATGTTTGAGAATTATTTGTAATAATAAAGATCTTTTTTGAGCCAGATATTCGGTTAATTGTCTCTGTTGCCATATCTGGAAGAACAGGACCACCGGCACTACCTACACCTAAGTCATTGACAATATTTTGTGCCAAAATCGAAGAGCAAATGAAGAATGTAGTTAAAAATAAAAGTAATCTCATAAATCTTAAATAAAGAATAACTTGCACCTAAATGACTGTCTAGTATGGTCAAAAATGAGAAACAATTTTCCTCAACAATTAAGATCAATAAAATTGGAAGAATCTGCCTAATTTTTAATAAAAAAGCGTAGCAGATTAAAGAACTGATATAATGAATCCGAATATGTCTTTGTAAACAAAGGACCGGGAGAACCCATGAAATTGATGTCGCTTTTAATGATTGCAGCTCTTCTTACAAGTACTGCATGTTCAAGTAAGAAAAAACAGGCAGCTGCTGAAGGACAAGGCACAGACCAGATAGCCTCATTTGGTGATGATGCAGACTTCATTATTGAGTCTGATAGCCAAGATTTGATGGCCGTAGAAGACGCGCCAATGACTGAATCGATTGATCCAATGGTTGAAGAGCAATTCTCTGCACCAATGGACGATGTGATGATTTCAACAACAGGTCAAATGGGAACATATTCAGTTGAAAGTGGTGACACCTATATGTTAATTGCTTTTAAACTCTATGGTGATTACAGAAAATGGAAATCTGTATCAGATATGAACCCTGGAGTTAGTTCATCTCAACTTAGAGTTGGCCAGAGCATAAAATATGATATGCCAAGTCAGCCATTTGTTTGGAACCCACAGGGAAATCCTCACCTAATTAGAGGTGGTGAAACTCTTGGTACTATTTCAAATGATAAGTATGGTACAGCCGCTCGTTGGAAAGACATTTTTAATAACAATAGACCAATGATTCAAGATCACAATAAAATCTTCGCAGGCTTTACACTATACTGGGTTCCAGATCGTGATATCGCTTCGGAGTAAAAATTTAAGTTTATGACAAAGTTATCAAGAGGCCTTCTATTGAAGGCCTTTTTTCTATTAATTCTTTCTGCTTGCAGCCTCTTTAGTAGTAATACTGATCCAAGGGCTAGTTTTCAAAAAAAATTATCCGAAGAATCAAAGAGTGAGCTATCCAATCATCTCAAATATCTTGGTGAAGATTATTTGAAAAACTTGGGTAAAAGTGGCCTTGTCGAATTAAGCAATCGATCTAATGCATACTTACTACAACTTCATGAAAGAATCACTTCTAATAACGAACTGATTTTTCCATCTTATCAACGTCCAAAGTTTTACATCATAAATCAAGAAGCACCCTTTCACTTTTCCTTACCAGGGGGAATGTTTTTTATTTCAAAAGGATTAATTAAAAGATATGTCGCCAATGAGGACCTACTAGCCGCTGTATTGGCAGCAGAAATCTTTAGGTCAGAAAAAGCCATATATGAAAAAAAAATAATGGTGCCCGTAGGAATTATGGATACGATCCAAATGCTATCTATTGTTCGTTTACCAGTTGCTACGCGAGCTGAAATTAATAAATGGTCGTATCTTCTCATGAAAAGATCTTCATTTGACCCAGGTGCACTTTTAAACCTAATACAACTAAAAAATAAAAACGCAATCGACTTTGTAGCAACTGTCGGAAACATTAGTACGATTTCAAGAGAAGAGTTTAACTTTAAAAACTTTCTATCCAAAACCCCAAGCGAAAGTGATATATCAGTAATTGAAAAAAATTCGACAAGAGGATTCTATGCTCTTCGAAGAGACATGGAATAGTGTGAGAAATTGAAACTAGAAATGTCAGAAAAAATACTTGTCGATACACTTGTCGGCGAGAGTATACAGAAAAAAATAATATCTGGTGATAAATATAAAATTATCAAACTAACTGGCGATGCCTCAACTCGCAGGTACTACAGAGTTGTCTTCGAAGAAAAGGGGTATGTTGTCTGCCTTGATATGCCAAGAAACCCAGAAGATGGTGAACCCGATTTTTTAAGAATTCAGAAAGTACTTAAAAATGGTGATGTAAGAGTTCCACAAATCTTAGATTATGATATTGAAAGAGGCTATTACCTTGAAGAAGATCTTGGTGATCAAACGTTTTTAAGACAGTTGAGTCTTTGCAAGACAAGAGATGAAGAAAGGTCCTTGTACATAGAAGCAGTTGACTTACTTATCAGTTTGCACAAAACAGATCTTAAAAAGTATCCACAAGAAATTTTTAATAAAAGATCCTTTGATGAAGAAAAGTTAATGCAAGAAATCCATTTTACTTTTCAACAATTCGTTGAGGGTCTTATGGGCTATCAGCGTGATAAGTATAATTATAACCTAATGATAAAAGATTTTAGTAGCCTTGCTAAGAGAATATGCAGAGGTCCTTGGGTATTTACCCATCGAGATTATCATTCGAGAAATTTAATGTTTAAGGACAATGAGCTTATCGTTATTGATTTTCAAGATGCGAGACGTGGGCTACCTCAATATGACCTCTCTTCACTTCTTGAAGATTGCTATTATCAGATTACGTCAGAAAACCATGATTTTTTAATTGAAAGATATTGGCAAAACGTAGGTATTGAACACTATAAAACAAAAGAAGAATTCTTATCAGCCTATAACCTTGTCGCCATACAAAGAATCTTTAAAGCAATAGGAAGCTTTGCCTATATCTATAGGCTAAGAGGTGACATAAGATATCTTCGCCACATCGGGCGAGCTTTTGAGAGGTTAAAAGATATAATGTTCCTATCAAATGAATACCCCCAGTTAAGACAGGAACTCTCGAGTCTTTATTATGCTTATTGAGACAGGCTTTATTTTAGCTGCAGGCTTTGGTACTCGTATGGGTATAATTGGAAAATCAGTACCAAAAGTTTTATGGCCAATTTTCGATACGACCTTGCTTGGTCTTCAAATACATTTCTTAAAAGATCTTGGCATAAAAAATATATACATCAACGTTCATCATCAAAAAGAGTTGGTGATTGATTATTGTGAAAAAAATTTTCCAGATATAAACATACTCGTTGAAAATGAAATTTTAGATGCCGGTGGTGGTGTTCATAACTTTATAGAAAAATCAAAAATTTCCAATTCATTTATTGTTCTAAACTCTGACCAATTCTTTAAGGTCGATATTGAGCAGATACGATCTAAGCTATCTTTGGAATCGTATCACAGAGCGAAGCTATTTACGATGAATGGCAATTCTGATTATTCAAGTTTGAATTTGAATCAAGATGGAAGATTGATTGGAATCAGTACAAAGGTTGATGGGCCAATGTTTATTGGACTTAGCATTGTTAATCCAATTGGTCTTAAGGCCTCACTTGGTAAATCAAAGTTTTTTGAAACAGTTTGCAATTATAAAAATGAAAGCATTTATACGCAAGCTCTTGAGGGTGACTTTTTAGACTTTGGTGACATTGAAAAATATCATAAATCAGCGTTTAAACTGTTTGCATTCTTGCAAGAAAATAAAGAAAAGCGAGATGACTGGATCCACAAAAAGATTATAAGTAAAAATAAACTGTATAAAGAATCATATGGCTGTGAGCAGGGTGGAGTTCTTAATTTTTCCGATCTAGCTATCAAAAACCAATACGTTGAGAAAACAATTGTTTTGAAAGAAAATACGAGTCCAAAATTGGTAAAATATAAATCAATTGTTTATAACGATGTTATTCAGGAAGTTAACTATTAGTTTGTGTTGAAAGCTTTATGCTATCAACGGGACAAACTTCAATACATAAACCACACAAAGTGCAGGCAAAAGTATCAATGGTATAACCGTTTTGCTCAGACTTTAGAATTGCATCATCAGGACATATGGCAAGACAGTTGTCACATTCAATGCATGTAGAATTTATTTCCAAATGAGGTTGCATCAATCTATTATACTATAAGTTGAAATATGTAACAGTAAGGCAAAAGAGTCATGAAAATTCACTCAAGACCTACCATCGTTTATTATGTTGTGCTCTTTAGTGCTCTGGCTCCTTATTTCGTTCACCTTTCTAATTCATTGCAAAATGGCACTTCAGCTTTAGATAGAACTTTATTTCTAAGCTTCCTGGAAGAGAATATTCTACTCTTTTCTCTTTCTTTAATTTCTATCGTCTTTGCATGGAAGATGTCTGGTGTGACAAAAATTCTTGTGAGCTTGTTGTCTGTCGTTTGTCTTGTTTCTTCAATGAGTATCGCTTTAATCGATTTTAATAAAGTGATTTTAATAATGGATTTCTTTTTCTTGGTAACCACATACTACCTAATGATGGTATTTTCTGGCGAAATCTCTAGTGCCTCATATAATCCTCTTTATGTTAAGAGCACCATCGGTCAACGCTCAGAGTACGATCTTCCATGTAGTGTTAAGCTCGCCACTCAGGAAATTCATGGAGTATTAACGAATTGGGATGAACAAGGTTGCTTTATTAGTCTTGAGGTAAATGACTCACTTTTGCCAAATCTAGACCCGACTTTAGAGGTAGAAACACGAATAGATGATATTCACTTTAATCAAAATGGCCGAATCGTAAGCTCCTTTGAAGGTGGAATAGGCATAAGATTCTCAATCAATGCGAAATTGTCTTCTGAGGGATATAATTGGTCAGAATACTTTAAAATTATTGATCACAGAGGTTTTACACCTAGGTCAAAGTCTCTATAGAGGTCATTATGAAATTAAATTTACTGGTCATTATGTTCTTATCTCTTTCTTTTGGGTGTACGAAGAAGATGGGACCAGAGGAAAGCTTAAGAGAGTTTGTACGCTTAAGTATTAATGGAAAGATGGATAAATCGACTCTGCTAGACTCGACAACGGGTAATCTAAAGAATGAATTAGATGCCCTCGATGAAGATCAAATGAGTAAGTACCTAAAGGTTGAAGGTGCAAGCAGGGATAGTTTTAGGGTAAATCTCAATAATTGTCAGCCTACTATCTGCTTTCTGACTTATACGCTCAAGTATGAGCAAAGCTCTAATGGGGCAAAATCATTTGATGTTGAGCTTAAGAAAATGGCAGAGCTTCGATTAGTAGAAGAAAAATGGCTACTTGCGGATATTACAGACATTAAGACATATTATCAGGCAGAGCAGCCAATTGAGCCTTAATTTCAGATAAAAACAGACCGATAAGCCCCATATGTCTGGGGATAAAAACGAAGATTTTCTAATTGCACATCTCTTGGAGGAGACTTATCAGTCGCTTCCAAGTCACGATGAATCGTCGCCATTAACTAATCTTAATGCCCATTTCGATCATCATCACTCATTATCAAAATATGATCTCGATCCAACGCTGGATAATTTCTTAAATCGACAAGCTTCAAAAACTCACAGGTTAGAATATAAAGCATCAATTGGTTGTTATCGAATAGAGCTTGCTCATCAAAAGATAGACTTGCCTGGAAACTGGGGTGCTTTTGCTCGACTAGGAAGAGAAGTTACTTTTGTTAATTTAAATAATGATGAGTTGAGTGAGTTGCTGGCCACGTTGCTTGGCAGGGAAGTTCAATGCGTTCTTATTGGAAGCTTTGGAAACGCTAGAATTTCGTTTTTTGAAAATGAAGATGATATTTCTATCAAGTGGCTTGAAAAATATTTCGCAGGGTTAGAAAAAAAAGAAGCCGCTTAAAAGCGGCTTCTTATAAAACATTAAGATCTTTTGTTTTACTATAATGATAAATAATAATTTTTCATCATAAGAGCATCGTCTTCCAGATTTGGGCTGTTACAAACAACGTAACCGCGACAATCATACTCTTTAAGTTTTCTAAGAAGTGCCTGCCAGTTAAAGTCTGAGTCTTTAAGGTTAAGGTGCTTAAGATCACCTTTACTGTTAGAGCTAATACCAGAAACATGGATATGCATATTTTGAAGTGCTTTTGCTCCAAGTTCATCACGTAAGCGAACCAATACTTCTTCAAATTCTTCTTCAGTATTGTAGCCACCTGTTCTAGCGAACAAATGAGAGAAGTCCATGCATGGCATGCAAGATGGAACTGATTTTGTTAAACTGATCAACTCATCTAGTGAGCCAAACTGGCTTGTTTTACCAGTAAGTTCTGGGCGCAGCTCAATTTCGATATCTAAGCGACCAAGTCTTTCTTCAATAACAGAAAGTGATTTTTCAACCAGATCGAAAACATCGAATGGTGAATCTTTCATGTAGAAAGCAGCGTGGAAAGTCATAGACTCTGCACCACAAAGATCCGAAATCTTGGCAGTTTGAATGATGCGCTCTACAGAGCTATCAATCTTGTCCTGCTCACGTGCATTCAAATTGATATAATAAGGACCATGTGAAGTTAGTGGAACACCAAGCTCGTACGATGCTTTTCTTAGTCCAGACGAAACTTCTTCTTTCATGCGCACACCGTGAGCGAACTCTAGTTGCATGCAGTCAAGGCCAAGGCTATGAATTTGCTTAACACCTTCAATAGGGTTATTTTTCTTAGCTGTGCTGTTAGGGACGCCAGCGGTACCAAATAGTAGACGGTCAAATTGCATCGTCGGTCTCCCGATTAATTATTTCAAGCACTTAGGTCAATAAAATTAGGTTAATTACCTGAAAATTATTGATTAGAAGCGCTCGCAAGGTGTTTGGGTTATAGCCCTGAACCCTGTTATTGTCTATAATCAGTTGGACTGTTGTAATATTGATACGTGCGCACTGCGCCATGGGTTGGGTTTAATTTGTTTAGTCTTATACTTCTGATTTTCACACATCTTTGTATTTCAGTTGCCATGGCCGGATTCTTCTTCGTTTTGCTGCCAACAAATGGAGATTATGTAGGCCTAGTCTTGGCCCAGCTTTGGCTCATCTTTATCATCGTCTTGGGAGATCGTTTTTTCTTATCGAGCCTTAAAGCTAAAAAAGTTGGAGCTGGTCATAAGTTAGCGCAAAAAATAGACAACTTCAGAGCACTAAGAAGATTTGAAAATAGAATTGAAATCTTTAATTCTAAAGAACTAAATGACAATGTTTTGATAATTGACTCTTATTTAAGACCACCGGCAATCGTCGTTGGAAATAAGCTTGTAACACAACTTAGAGAAGAAGATTTAGATCGCATCTTAAGTCTCTCTATTGAAAGGTTGGAAGCATCAAAATGGAAATATGCATGTGTCATTACACAGCTATTATCCATTATTGCGCTACCACTTGTGCTTTTAACGATCCATCGAAAAACCTATGTGTTTAACTCGCTTTTCAGTGCGCCTGCCATGCTTTTGACTCAAATCTTTTGGAAAATTGGCGTCGTTAAGATTAAAAACGAAGAAGTTTTAAAACAGTTAAGAGATTCATATCCAGCCCTATGGTCAAGCGCTAAGCCGAGAACTAATAAGCATCTAAATGTATTCTTAACCTATGTGTTAGATTACTTTCTTTTGATTCAAACAGAACAATCCAACCTCTCGAACCATTCTTTTCAATTATCATCTCAAGTTGTAGCGGGTAAACCGTAATGTTTGAAAAAATAAAAAAGAAAACATGGGACTTTGCCAAATATTATCCTTTAATTTTTACAGTTATTTTCGTTGTTATTTTATTTCAATATTCATTCTCACCCTTAGAAGCCATTTTTTACGATTTAAGAGTACGCTTTGATTTTGGTAATTGGTTTAGAGATGAAGTCGTCCTGATTACACTCGATGAAGAAAGTGATGAGTATCTAGGAGAAAATTATCCTTATACCTACGCAACTCATGAGGGAATGTTAACCAGGTTGTTTCAAGACAAACCAAAAATTGTAAACTATTTGATTTCGATGGGTGAACCCGAATCTGTTCGAGATGAAGAAGATCTTAAGAATATGAGATCTAGCATTGAAGGTTATCTGGCAGATGGAGGGTTCTTCAGATTTGGTACGGAGATGGATGCGTGGGGCGAGCAAATACCACCTAGAGATCTAAGGAGTCTTGGTTATTCACTTGCTCTCATAAATGTTGATAATGCCGCCTTCGCAAAAGACGATGTCTCAAGAAGAATGATTTTAAATATTTCAGGTGAGGACTCATTGCATCTTTGGAGTGCAAACCGGTTTCGTGAATCAAGAGGAGACCCACCTCTTGGCGCAACTGAAGTCTTTGGCTCCTATTATACAAGTAAGGCGGATGCTACTTTTGCCATGTATCGCTTTGGAGAAACGCCAGTAGAAGGTAAAGGAAGAATTAAAACAATAAACTTCCACAAAGTTCGAGTCGGTCTTTTTCCTAAGGGGTACTTCACAAATAAAATTGTCTTGGTTGGGCCATCTTACCTGTCCAATGTCGCAGACTTTGCTTTGACACCGTTTAATAAAGAAGAGTTTAAGTCGCCCAAGTTGGCTTTGCACTCACAGCTAATGCAAGCACTCATTCATGATAAGACAGTTTACGCCATCCCTCGGTGGGTGACTTATGCACTTAGTTTAATAGTTGCTATTGGATTATCGATTATTATTTCGCAAGTCAGACCTACAAAAGGTTTGTTGATTACCATTATGACTATGATGGTAATTTTACTTTTCAGTTATTTGATCTTTTGTCTCTTTGGTCTGTGGTTATATGTAACCCATTTAGTTTTAACGATCTTCGTTGTTTATTATATTTGGGTACCGTTTCGAGCAATCGGTGAATACCAAAGAAGATACGCGATTCAAGAAGAAGCGAAATTGTTAAAGAAAGTAGAAAGCTTGAAGCAAAACTTCATTAGTTTAATGAGTCACGATCTCAAGACGCCTGTTGCTAAGATCGCTGGGATTGCAGATGTTACCTTGAGAGATGCTCAGGGAAATATCGAAGTTACGAAGGGGCTTAATAATATTATCGACGCGACCAAAGAGCTTAATAAATTTATTACTTCCATCTTGGATCTGACAAAGATTGAATCTCAAAACTTGGCTCTTAACAAAATCAATAAAGATGTAAACTCAATCATCAAAGGTATTGTCGAAGAGCTTAGATATGAAGCCAACCAAAAAAGCATAAAAGTCGTCAGCGAACTTGCTCCGCTTTATCCAATTGAAGTTGATATTGTATTAATTAAAAGAGTCTTATCAAATCTCATTGAAAACGCCCTGAAATACTCAGGAGAAAATTCCACCGTCACTGTTAAAACATGGGACGACGATAAGTGGGTTACCATTGAAATTGAAGATAATGGTGTTGGCATCCCTGAAGAAGACCTTGAACATATTTTTGATAAGTTCTATCGGGTTAAAAATGACGCTAGTCATAGTATTAAGGGAACAGGTTTAGGCCTCTATTTAGTGAAATACTTTGTTGAATTGCATGGCGGCACTATTTCCGCCAGCTCTAAACTAGGACAAGGGACTAATTTTACTGTAAAATTGATCAATAAATAGTTAGGTTAGAACTAAACCTATTTGGAGCGATATCATGCATCGAGTACTAGTTGTTGATGACGACAAAGTCTTACAAGATTCCGTCAAGAAAGCTTTAGAGTTTCACCACTTCTTTGTTGATGTGGCAGACAATGGAAAAGAAGCTTTAAATGCCGTCACAAGACAGAAGTATGATCTCGTTGTGATGGACGTCAATATGCCAGAAATGGATGGCATCGAAGCTCTGACTCACATTAAAAAATATGATCCATCAATTATCGTTCTGATTTTAACTGCATACTCAAACGTTTCAGACGCAGTTAAAGTTGTAAAAGAGGGCGCTTATAATTATTTAGAAAAGCCAATCTCATCAGAAAATTTAGTCGCACTAATTAAGCGTGCCTTAAAAGCAAGATCGCTTGTTGAAACATCGTTGTTTTCTGCTCCAACTTTATCGCTTGGCAAAAGCGAAGATAAATTTGTTGGTGAATCCGATGTGATGAAAAAAGTATTCAATGTCATCAGTAAGCTTGCTCAGGTCAATACGCCAGTATTGATTCGCGGCGAAAGTGGTACAGGTAAAGAGCTTGTTGCAAAAGCCATTCACTTTAACGGTCCAAGAAAAGACGAAAAATTTGTAACGATTAACCTTGCGGCCATCCCTGATAATCTAATTGAGTCTGAGTTATTCGGTCACGAAAAAGGTGCCTTTACAGGTGCTAGTGAAAGAAAAATTGGAAAGTTCCAGTATGCAGATGGTGGAACACTCTTTTTAGATGAAATCGGAGACGTGTCACCTACGATGCAAGTGAAGTTGCTTCGTGTTCTTCAGGAAAGAATCTTTACTCCAGTTGGAAGCAATAGAGATATCAAGGTTGACGTTAGAATCATCGCAGCTTCACATAAGCCTTTCGAAGAAATGATTAAAGATGGTCGTTTCAGAGAAGATTTATTCTATCGTTTAAATGTTCTTCCCGTTTATTTGCCACCTCTTCGTGAACGCCAGGCTGACATCGGTCACCTTGTTGATTATTACGTAAAATACTTTAATGGTATTCATGGCCTAAATATTAAAGGTCCCACCGACGATGCCCTTGCCCAGTTAAAGGGTTATGCATGGCCTGGAAATATTCGTGAACTTCGAAATGTTATTGAGCACGCATTCATCATTGAAAGCTCTGAACAAATTCATCTAACCTCATTGCCTGAGGTTGTTCGTAAGGGCTCCTCTGCACAAACTCATGATGAAGAAGATGAAGAGTCTCCGATAGATTTTAAAGGAATTAAAGACTCAGTTCTTGATCAAGAAAGAACTGAAGAAGAAACATCAGCTTATAAGTTTACGTTTGCAACGGTTGATGAAAACGACGATGTCTCAATGGACTTTCAAGCGGCAAAAGATAAATTTGAAAAAGAATTTATTTTACATGCCTTGAAGTTTAATAAGGGCAAAATTAATCAAACGGCACTGAAGGCAAATATTCCAAAGAAGACACTTCTTAGAAAAATTGAGAAGTATGAAATTAATCCAAAAGAATTTTATTAGGCTTATTGATGCAAAGAATTTGGTCCATGAGTTTAATGATTACGGCTATAATTTTAGTAGATCAGTTTACTAAAGGCGCCATACAATCCAACTTCTATCACGGAGAAAGTATTCCTGTGATAGAGGGTCTGTTTAATCTAACCTATGTCAGAAACCCCGGTGCCGCCTTTGGCATGGGAGCTAACGCCCACGATACACTTCGTGCAATTTTCTTTTTAGCTCTTCCAGTTCTTGCTTGTGGTTGGTTAATATGGCTTATATGGACAACTAGAAAAAACAACGCTTTATTGTGTACTGCTTACTCTCTTATCTTTGCTGGTGCGGTTGGTAATTTAATTGATCGATTTTCCTTAAATTATGTTGTCGATTTTTTAGATTTTTACTGGGGACAAAGTCATTTTCCAGCGTTCAATGTAGCTGATAGTGCAATATCTATAGCTGCAGGATTAATCATCATCGATTTCTTTATTCAAATGAAAAAAGAAAAAGAAGGCGTGAATGAAACCACTGCTCCTTAGTTTGGGTGGTTTTAACTTATTTGCTTATCCGCTATTGATGGGACTCGCGTGGGGAATAGCATTTAGAGTCAGTGATTACTTTCGATTCAAATTAAGTATTCAAGTTAAATCATTTAACCTCCTTTTTTGGGGAGCACTCATCTGCTCATGGGTTGGTGCTAAGCTGATGTTTCTTCTCGTTTCTGGTGGAGAACTTCAAACAACATATGCACAATCGACTAATTTTTGGTTGGGTGGGGGATTTGTTTTCTATGGCGGATTGATTTTGGGCGCAGCTTGGTTGCTTGTCTTATCAAAAGTTTTTAATCAATTTAAACTCAGTGAGCTTTACTTTATATTGCCTTCATTAACGATCGGGCACGCTATCGGCAGAGTCGGCTGTTTTTTAGCAGGATGTTGTTACGGCACTCAGTGTGATCTTCCATTTTCTGTTCATATGCATGGCCAAGACCGACATCCAGTTCAACTCTATGAAACATTCTTACTATTTCTCTTAAGTATAATCTTATGGAAGTTCGCCATTATTAAAAATAAAAAAACCGTATGGCTGAGTTATCTAGGTGGATATGGGCTCATTAGAATTATCACTGAAAGCTTTCGTGGTGACATCATTCGTGGATTTTACGGCCCACTTTCAACTTCACAGTGGGTATCGGTGGCCATGATTATGGCCGCCGTCATTTTAACATTCAAAATTAAAAAAGATTAAGCTTCGTTAGTCTCTTCTTCTTTTTTTGGAAGAAGATCAAAGTTTTCAACTAAGCTTGTAAACTTTGATTCAGGAATATAGAGCTCAGACTTAAGTGTTTCATTGGCCCAAGCGGTGTAAGAGTCTTCATGCTGATACATCATAATTGTCTCCCATGGACAATCTTGAGAGCAGTTTTGACACCCAATGCATCGCGCCAGATCAATTTCAACAGTTTGCTGAAATCCTGGATTATCTGGATTTGGACCTGGGACCAACTCAATAGAATCGACAGGACAGCCTGCTATGCATACTTCACAGCCTGTACAGCCACTTTGATGGACCACAGCAATAAGCTTTGGCGGCTTTTTACCTTTTCTAAGCGGCTTAAACCTTGCCGAGTGAAATGGATTTTCTACAATAACTTCTGGCTGTTCTTCGTTTATTTGATCACTCATAGTGAAAAAGTATCCTTAACTTGTTAATTCGCCCTATTTTAGCCTATTCAGACATATGGTGGAAGTAATTTTGCTTCGACGTCTATTTAGGCTATAGTCCCATAGCTGTAAACCATGGTAAACACAGGATTTCAAGTGAAGCGACTGCGTTTTGTCACGGCCGCGAGTCTTTTCGACGGCCACGATGTCTCAATTAATATTATGCGACGACTGCTCCAATCAAAAGGAGCGGAAGTTATTCACCTCGGTCATAATCGATCGGCCCAGGAAGTTGTAGATGCTGCCCTTCAAGAGGATGCTCACGCAGTGGCGCTATCTTCCTACCAAGGTGGTCATAACGAGTATTTCGCCTACATTAGAGAATTGCTCGATAAGGCAGGTGCAAAGAATGTTCGCATTTTTGGTGGCGGTGGTGGAGTTATTACTCCAAAAGAAATTAAGGCCCTGCATGAAAAAGGTATTACCAGAATATATTCGCCTGAAGATGGGATGAAACTCGGCCTTGTTGGTATTATCGATAATATGCTCGAGCGTGCTGATCACGATACATTAGAAGGTTTTGACTTTTCTAAAATAAATTCCAATAACTTAGATGCAAGAACAATTGGTAAAGTTGTCTCTGCTATTGAAAATGGCATTGAGATTAAGTTAAACGATGAAAAATCTAACGTTCCAGTTTTGGGGATTACCGGTACCGGTGGAGCTGGAAAATCATCGCTTATCGATGAGTTGCTACTAAGATTTAATAGAATCTATCCTGATAAGAAAATTGCTCTTGTTTCGGTTGATCCGACAAAGAAAAAAACTCAAGGCGCACTTCTAGGCGACAGAATTCGACTTGGAAGTTCTGTCTACTCTCAGTTCTACGTTAGATCGTTGGCCACAAGAGATTCAAATACCGAACTCTCTCCACAAATTAAAAATGTAACGAAGTTTTTAAAATCACAAGATTTCTCATTGGTCATTATTGAAACTTCGGGCATCGGACAAGCCAGTGATGAAATTACTAAAGTGGCTGATAAATGTGCCTATGTCATGACTCCAGAGTATGGGGCAGCAACGCAACTTGAAAAAATTGAGATGCTTGAAGTTGCAGATTTTATTATTCTTAATAAATTTGAGAAACCACGTTCAGAAGATGCTCTTCGAGATATCAGAAAGCAGTACAGAAGAAATCATAATTTATTTGCGGGTCATCCAGGTTCACCAGATGATGATGGTCTTCCTGTCTATGGCACTATGGCCAGTAAGTTTAATGATGTAGGGGTTAATGCTCTATTTAAAGATATAGTGACATCTTTTGACTTTGAAGCCGATCGATTAGAATCAATGATTTGTGAAAAAGCTTCTAGGGTAAAAGATGCAATCATTCCTCCAGCTCGAAGCCTTTATTTAAGAGAGCTTGCCGGAAGTGTTCGAGACTATAATGAATCGGTAGAACAAACAGCGCAAAAACTTGGCGAGTACCAAGCTTTAATTGAAGCTCAAAAACTTTTACCCACAAATAAAGATATCACAGAAAAAGCCCGTGTTATTAAAGATGGACTGCCACCGAAGTGCCTTGAAGAAATTCAATCGTTTGAAGACACAATTAAGCAATATGCCCAGGGTGAGTACGTCTACGAAGTACGCGGTAAACAGATCAAGGTTCCGTCAAAATATAAATCCTTGTCAGGTCTTGATCTACCAAAGGTCGCAACACCAAAATTCAGCTCTCTTGCAGACAAGTACCGCTTTATTGGAAAACAAAACTTGCCAGGATTTTTTCCATTTTCTCAGGGAATATTTCCGTTCAAACGTGCCGATGAGGATCCAAAAAGAATGTTCGCCGGAGAAGGTGGACCTGCAAGAACTAATAAGCGTTTTCACTATTTATCGCAAAACGATACGGCCAAACGTTTATCTACGGCCTTCGATTCAGTAACTCTCTATGGTGAAGATCCAGATACAAGACCAGATATTTTTGGAAAAGTTGGTGAAGCCGGTGTTTCGATAGCAACGGTTGAAGATATGGAGCTATTGTTTAAAGGCTTTGATCTTACAAGCCCACAGACATCAGTTTCTATGACGATTAATGGACCAGCGCCGATTATCTTGGCCTTCTTTATGAATGCGGCCGCAAGACAAAAGCTTTCTGCTGATCAATTGAATGATATGTCCAAAATGGTCGAAGTGATGCGACAAGTTCGTGGAACTGTTCAGGCTGATATTCTGAAAGAAGATCAGGCCCAGAATACATGTATTTTCTCATTAGAATTTGCCTTAAAACTTATGGGTGATGTTCAAGAGTTCTTTTGTAAAAACGCCATTAAGAATTACTATACCGTTTCAATTTCTGGTTATCACATTGCTGAAGCCGGAGCTAACCCGATTACACAAACAGCGTTCACTCTTTCAAACGGATTTACGTTTGTTGAATACTACTTGTCTCGCGGTCTAAATATTGACGACTTCTGTGATAACTTATCTTTCTTTTTTAGCAATGGCTTAGATCCTGAATATACAGTTATTGGACGAGTTGCTAGAAAGATTTGGGCAGTAACTCTTCGAGATAAATACGGAGCTAATCCAAAGAGCCAAAAGTTTAAATACCATATTCAAACATCAGGCAGATCATTACACGCACAAGAAATTGATTTTAACGACATAAGAACAACTTTACAGGCGTTTATTGCCCTTTCTGATAATTGTAATTCACTTCATACCAATGCTTATGATGAAGCGATTACTACTCCAACAGAAGAGTCTGTACGAAGAGCTATGGCAATCCAAATGATTATCAATCGTGAATTTGGTATGAATAAAACAGATAACCCACTTCAAGGTGCTTATCTTGTTGAAGAGCTTACAGATATTGTTGAAGAAGCAATTTTAGCTGAGTTTGAAAATATCTCTGATAAGGGCGGAGTTCTTGGCGCAATGGAGTCCATGTATCAACGCGGGAAAATTCAAGAGGAATCTCTATATTATGAAACGTTGAAAGATTCTGGTGAACTTCCAATAATAGGTGTAAACACTTATATTGCTGATAATATTGATGAACAGTTTAACCAAGAGATCGAACTTTCAAGATGTTCTGATGAAGAAAAAAATGACCAAATCTCGCGCCTCCAAAAATTTAAAGAATCTAATAAGACAACTTCACAAAAAGCATTAAATAAACTTAGAGAAAAATGTTTAAGTGGTGGCAATGTCTTTGAAGAACTACTCCAAACGGTTAATTATTGTTCGCTTGGAGAAGTGACCTCTGTTCTTTATGAAGTCGGTGGACGTTACAGAAGGAATATGTAGTGAAGGTTTATACCAAGACTGGTGATAAGGGCTTAACAGGATTGATCGGTGGAACACGTGTTACCAAATCTGATCTTCGAATTTCTCTTTATGGTGAAGTTGATGAGCTGAACTCTCATGTTGGTCTTATCAGGGCTTACGCGGATCAATCTTTTTCTCAAAAAGAGGTTTTAAAAAATGTTCAATCCAGACTCTTTGATCTTGGTAGTCAAATGGCTTGTGAGCCAAGTGAAAGAGATAAATTTAATTTGCCCGACATCAATGATTCACACGTTTTAGAATTAGAAAATGAAATTGATACCATGTCTAAAAGCTTACCTTTATTAAAAAACTTCGTATTACCTACTGGTAATCCTGCTGCTGCCCACGCTCATGTTGCGAGAACTGTTTGTCGAAGAGTGGAGAGAAACTTTGTCGCCTTTCACAAAATAAATCCAAATGATTTAAAAGAAATCCATCTCATTTATATCAATCGTCTTTCAGATTATTTGTTTGTAGTTGCCCGATCTCTTGTCAATCAGGCCGGGCTATTAGAAGAGATCTGGAATCCTTAATCGTCTTTTCCAAAAAGACTTTTAACTTTTGATAAAAATCCAGATGTTGGTTTTTGTTTTTTAAGACCTTTTGCGACTTTAGAAGTCTTAGAAATAGTAGTACCAGTCTTTTTCTTAACCGATTTGAAATTATCCAACTTAATCATTTTTGTATTGCCGGAGCTTTCACCCAATTCAAAAAGTGCTTCGTCACTATCCTCATTACTAACCATGGCAAGCTTCTGATTAGGTTTGGCAGGAATATCAATTCCCAACTCATCATCATCGTCATCAAGTTTAATCAGATCTGGTGTAGATTTTTCATCAACTTGATCGGGAAGACCCATAGCCTTTCGTCTGGCAGATTTTGCGGCAGAAAAAGCATCATCATTTTCTTTTGGTAGTCCAATAGTGGTAAACGATGTTTTATTGCTATTTGAAACAAGAACACTTTTCTCTTTTGGTGTTAGTGATGACTCATCAATATAAAACTTAGTATCACCGACGCGCACAATGTCACCGATATACAGCTTGGCCGCCATAGAGATTAAGGTTTCATTGATATAGGTACCATTTGTAGAGTTAAGGTCGCTGACGATGACATAACCCTCAGGAGAGATTTGTAGGCTCATGTGTTGACCACTGCACATACTGTCTTGAAGTTGTAGTCCAGCCTTGGAGCTTCTGCCTAAAACAACGGGAATTGTTGATAAACGAAGCGGTGCGTAAGTGTGTGAATTTTCAAACTTTATAAAAACGGCCATAAAAACGATTCCCTCAAGTCTTAATAATAGTCTAAAAATCGTCAATAATGTTACTAATTTTGTAAGTTAGTGGGATCTGTTATAATGATATGTGTCCCATTGGAGGCAATTGATATGAGCGATGAACAAATTGTCACGATTACAGATAAGGCTACTGAGCAGATCAAAAAAATTTTTCAAGAACAAGGCGAAGACAAAGGCCTAAGACTTGCCGTAATAGGTGGAGGCTGCTCAGGCTTAAGTTATAAAATCGATTTTGATAATAAAAAAGATAACGATAACGTCATTGATCTTGGCGAAGTAAAGGTTTTTATAGACCTTAAGTCTACAATTTATCTCAAAGGTGTAGTTCTAGATTTTAAAGACGGACTAAATGGTAAGGGTTTCGTATTTCAAAACCCAAATGCAGCTAACACTTGTGGGTGTGGTGAATCCTTCGCAGTCTAATATTCAAAAGATAAATAATATCAGATATTGGTCACATCCTGTTGCGTTGTTGAATTGGAGTATGCTTTTAATAAAAGGTATAGACTCCTTTGAATGGCTACAAAGACAACTCGCTCAAGATATTACAGGTATAGAAATTGAAGGAAAGGCAGTTGTTAGGCTCGATCGTGTCGCACGTGTCACATACTTTGGAATCTTGTTTCAAAAGGGTGATACTTTTCATCTTTATCTGCCAACCGCATTAGTTGATAACTTTCGCGCTGACTTTGAAAAATTTGTCATTATGGAAGATACACAAATTGAAAGCGAAGAGAAAAATAACTTTTCGTTAGTTGTTGGAAAATTCTACAAAGGAATACCTGTTAACTTCTTTGGAGAGCAAGCATTCATAGTAGCGAAATCAGAGACTGATGAAACCTGTGAAGAATATTTTGATCTAGCTGCAATTCCCGTTTGGAATAAAAATATAAAGCCAGATGTATTAGTTAATGAAACGAGATTAAATGAAGTCGCCATTAATTATAATAAAGGTTGTTTTTTAGGTCAGGAAACTGCCGCTAAAATTCAAACTAGACGTGGTGCTAATTATTTTCCCGTTACACTCGAAACAAAGACTAGGATTGAGTGTAAAGAGGGAGATTCAATTTTCGCAGACTCACAAAAAATCGGCTCTGTAGATTCAGTCAATGAATTTGGCGATATTTATCTGATAACAGCGAGTCTCAAGCGTGATTATAGAATCCTTGATGCTAGTCATGATGTTCAAATAAACAAGCAAAATCTTAACGTTAAGGTTCATGGAGCTCCATACTTTAATGACTTATTAAATATCGAAAAAGCACAAACCCTCTATGTGCAAGCAATTAAAGACTTTGAAAAAAACAATGAAGAACTTGCATTAAAAAAGTTGAAAAGAGTAATAGAATTTGATGAGACTTTTGCAGATGCCTATGAGGCCATTGGGGTTATTTACTCAAGGTCTGCTCAACACCATAAAACAATCGACTGGATGGATAAATTATTGGAAAAAAATCCATCATCAGTAATGGCGCATACGAATAAAAGTTTAGCTTTAATGAATTTGGGAAAGATTGAAGAAGCTGAGGTTGAAAAATCTCTCGCCACAACAAAAAGCTTCGCCATGTACGGTGAAGAAGCAAAGTTTAAGCGCGAGCTTAAACTTAAGGAAGAAAAAGAACTGGCAGACATTGCTCGAAGAGAAAAAATGTTTAATCAGGTCTTAGAAATTGACAATAATGACCAGATTGCCCTATTTGGCATAGCTGATATAAATTTCAAGAGAAAGAATTATTTAGATGCTTTAGCTTTTGTCGATAAATCTATTGTTGTTAATCCTAAACACTCACAGTCCTTTCTATTGAAAGGTAAGTGTCTGGAAAACTTAGGCAAAACGCAAGAAGCAATAGACGTTTATAAAAATGGAGTTAAGGTTGCGGCTGCTGTTGGAGAAATGATGCCTGCAAACGAAATGCAATCAAGACTTAATAAACTTTCAATTTTAAAAGACTAAAGTCTCTTTTATTTTTTCCCTGAAGCTCAAACTTTATCATTTCAGAATCTAGTCCATTAAATAATTCTTTTGTCTTTGAATTGATTAAAGTTGAATCAAAAACGATCTCATTGGCATCAGCTGCAGATTGAAATTTAGCACATATATTTACAGTATCTCCAAAGAAGTCCAGGCCGTCGCCGGTTGATATAGATAAACACTTCCCGCTATGCAAACTAATGCGAAGTCGTAAGTTTTCCTTAGGATTACTTTTTTGAAGTTCTATGGCTGCTTGGATGGCTTCGAATGGAGTATGAAAAGCATACATCGTAGCATCACCAATAGTTTTAACCAAAAGAGCTTTGTGCTTTTGGCAGACTCTTCCAATATGAAGAAAGCTGTCACGAATTTTTCCAAAAGCTTCTGTGTCACCAATATCAAAATATAAATCAGTGCTTCCAACAACATCGGTAAACAGCAGTGTTTTATGACCAATTTCGATCGGAAAATCTGAGGAGATCTTTGATGATGGCAATAATCTCGATACTTCAAAATCTAAAAGCGCCTCGGCAAGTGACAAGGTGCCGCTATCAATACTTAAATATTCTAAAAAAATAAGATCGAAATCTTCAAGACCTTCACCGTTAAATATAAGGTCTGTATTTAACTCAACAGTTAATGCACTTTGTTTTATCCAGCTCGTTTTGAAATCAAAAATTTTCTTTTCGAAGCTTGATGAAACATGAATTTTTATTGCCTCAATGAATCCTCTGCGCTTTAAAATATATAGACCAGGTTTTAAATGGATCTGAAATTCCCAAAGATGCCCAAGCTTTTGAAAGATAACCATTGGTTTGTGAGATACGTCACTACTACAAAAATCAACTCCATTTAAACTCACAGGAAGAGTGCTGTCTCGAAGCGTTAGGGAGAGATTTTCTGTTGAGCTAGGATCTATATCAATATCACATGAAGGGCATTCAATTTTTTTTGGTATTTCAGTTAATCGAGGAGCTGTCGCCATCGAACCTCTGCAATGAGGACACTTAATATCGAAGAGAATTGAAAAGCGAGAACAGTATCTTGAGGATTGTGATTGAAGAAAGACATTTTGCCATGTGGTTTGTAGTGATTTAGCGAGAAGCTTTGGTTCAATACGTGCCCTTTCTACTTCGTGAGCAGAGGTTAACCAATGCTCGAGTTGAATAGGTTTAACAGGTTCCATGTTAGACTTATTCTGAAATACAAAAGACTTTCTTTCCAGATATTCAAAGATCTTGTTAATAACTGAACGGGTTGCATTATCAAGAACCTTTGAAAAATAAGGGAAACGATGAATAATACTAAACGAGATTTGAACCTCACATCCGTTATCTAGAGAATGAATTGCAAATTTCGACTTTAAACTTTTAAAAAACCCCTTTGAATAAACTCTTTCATTACTAAGCCATTGTCCAAACACCCATTCCCACGGCTCTTCAGTCCAAAGAGTATTGAAAAAAAGAATTTTTTGTTTTCCATGACGTATACCCTTAACTGTTTCAAAGGTCATAGGGCTTAGTTTTAACTCACGATTCATCGTTGCCGTATCAGACAGATATGGCCAAAGTTGCTCAGACGAACACAAAAATGTCTTGCTCATTGAGATATGACTTTGCATGTGAATATTATGATTCAAATATACAAAGGGAGCTAGTTTTCTAACTTATAGGAAATTAAGGTACTTGAGTTTGGCGCCTTTTAGTGACTCTTTTAACTCAGTTATCTGTTTTAAAGACTGAGATGATAAAAGATTTTCCGCATCAGTAATTGAGTCTTTTTCTTTAGTTATAAAGTCTTTGGCTTGCTTAAATATCACAAACCCCTTATGAGTAATCTTCTTTTGCTTGAATGCATAATCAAGTTGAGCATGACAAAAATCGAGCATGTAGTACTCTTCAATTGATCGAAGTGAAATTTTCTCAAATTGAGTTGGTGAAAAGTCTGTCTTCGAAGCTCTGAGATCTTTGAATAATTGATAAGCCCAAACAAACGTTAAGTATCCGTGGTACATGCCTCGAATCGGTCTTAATGAATTTCTCCAAGGTGACCAAAATATCTTATCATCATCTTCTTCAAGAAGTTCTTCTGCATTTAAAATAGCATTTAAAACATGGTGACCATTTTCATGAACTAAGTCATCTATGAGGTCGACTTCATCGCGTTCTTTAACATTAATATTAGAATATCCAGGCAAAGATTGTAGGGAGTAGCTCACGATACCAGGTTCATCAACAAGCACAAGCGAGTGCGTGAATATTTTAATGGCATTGAAACAATCTGGAGAATACTTCTGAATAATCTCAAGAGCTTTTTGAACTTTAGCTTTATATGTGAGGATATTATCATCAATTTCTGGTGTAGATCCTTTTAGGTTAATCTTCATATCACCCAATGAAATAGACTCAAGTTCTTGCATTCCTCCAACAAGTTCTCCTCCGTCGTCATCGATTGAAACAGATTTATCGCTGAAGCTCTTACTCCAAAAAGGTAGTGAAGGTGCATCGTTATGTGATTCTGGTGGAGCTATAAAGTTTTCTTCTCCTATTCTAATGCCAAGATCATGATCACCGATATCTGAAACTTGTTGATAGAGTGTAGGATTCTCTTTCGCCTTATGTAGAGAGCTCAAGTGCCAGTGATAGAAACCTAGTACTTGGCCTTCTAGAAGAGGCATAAGATTTGAAGTGATTGAGAGTGTATCGTCGCCTTGATTGCTTAGGTCAATATAAGCTTCTGAGTACTCACTCTCAGTCCAAAAATCAACAAGGCCTTCTTCATCGGCGTCTTGCCACATTTGTAAAACGTAAATGAGGTTATCGACCAGGTTGACCCAGTAAAATTTAAGAGGCGAGAATTCATTAAGAGCTTTAGAGTCAGCTACATATTTGAAATGTTCTAAAAAATCTTCAGATAAACCCTCGGTTTCTTCTTCAGGTCCGTCTTCTCTGAGGTCTTCTAAAAAGTCATTATAGGATTGGATCATCATTGAGTGAAATTCAGCTAACTGATTTTGTGAAAATATTGACATGATGACCTCATATAAAAAAAGCCACCTAAAAGGTGGCTTTTTTATGTTTAAAAATGGCTGGGGAGGTGGGATTCGAACCCACGACCAATAGATTAACAGTCTACTGCGCTAACCACTGCGCCACACCCCAACTGAATCTAAAAACGAGTACATTTTATAAATCTTAGGGAGTTCGTTGTCCAGCGCTTTCATGGGGAAATTAAGGATGTAAGGCATTAATATCAAAAGAAAATTATAGAACTCAAGGTTTTTGCCATTCCTGACGATAAGAGTCAAGTACGAGGAGCGACCATGAGATCATCTTTAATGATGAACCTCTTGCGTATTTTAACGCCAGAGGAAATTAATGAGCTGACGACGACGTCAGAAGGTAATAAAAGGGTTCCTTTAACCCAACTCATGTACGTTAAAATGGGGGTTGAAACTAGCGAAGAGGTTGAGGCGGCTTCTTTGGCAAAAATTCTCCCGTTTACCTTTCCAGAAGCAGAAGAAGACGAATCAGTAGAGGCCAAATCGATTGCTGATGCAGAAATCACAAGTGAAGCGGACGTTGTAGATCAAGATATATCCAGTGAAACACCAAATGAAAAAGAATCAGCTGATCGTATGCAAACATCATCATTTATCTTGATTGAAAAAAAGCGATTAGAAAAAAATGTCCACAAAATGCGTCAAAAAGAAATTATGCAAAGCTATAAGAAGAATGCCTCAATTGATATTGAGCAAGAAAGAGGACTTCGCGACGATATGAAAAAATCATCGCGATCAGGCGTTCTTGTTAACAAAAAACATGCTTAAAGATCTAGTCCTTTAATACTTCCAAGATCAGCATCCTCTGGCCCATGAGCAACTTCAAGACTTGTCATCGTATAAACGCAAGCATCAATTGCTGCAACGGCTGCCGGATGATAATTCCCTGAATTTTTAATACCACCAAATGGTAATTTTGCACTTGCTCCACATGTAGAGCGATTAAGATTAAGAAGACCGCTATCAATTTCTAGTACACATTTTTGATAAAAGTTTTGATCTTCAGTGAAAACGCAAGATGCAAGTCCATATTCAGTAGAGTTTGCGATTTCGATAGCTTCTTCTGGTTCATCAAATGGAATAAATGTACAATTAGGGCCAAAAATTTCACTGGATAAAAAATGACTTTTTGGATCTAGGGCTTTTGCAATATGGATGGATGGAGAAACATAATGCCCAGGAGTAGCACGGTTAAGATGCTTTCCTCGCATAATCTCTTCAATACCTTCTCGTTTTGCCATGCCCATAAATAATAAGTAACTATCGACTGCACGTTGATCAACAAGAGGTCCCATAAATGGTTCTGGTGATGTATCAAGAGGGTGACCAATGATAATCTTCTTTGCATAGGTATGAAACTTTGCCACGAATTCATCCATCATTGATCGATGAATAGCAACAATTGAAGTTGAAGTGCAACGCTGACCAGTGGTCAAAAAACATCCCTTGAGTAACTCGGTAAGAGCTAATTCTTTATTCGCATCTCGATGAACAATCGCTGGGTTTTTTCCACCAAGTTCTAGGGCAACCATTTTCGAAAGGTCCGTATGGGTTGATTTTAAAATTTTTAACCCGACTTCCTTGGAACCGGTAAAGAAAACAGCTTTAAGTCTTCTGTCTTTGACCAGTCTTGCAGCAATCTCACCGTCACCTTGAATCATATTAATAACGCCATCAGGAAATCCTGCTTGAGAAAGAAAATCAATCAGTAGCTCACCTGAATAAGCTGTTTTTTCGGAAGGTTTAAAAACAATCGAGTTGCCTGAAATAAGCGCAGCTAGAATTTGTGTGTTTGCTAAGTGGCATGGAAAATTAAAAGGTCCAATAATTAAACTTGGCCCAAGTGGTTTATGGTAGGTGTGGCCTGTTGTTCTAGGCATGATGTCAGATATAGGGGCAGTTTGAATACGAGGAAGAGAATCGTTGATAGTAACGTCAACTTTTCCAATAACAGAAGTTGCTTCAGTCATTGCTTCCCAAAGAGGTTTGCCCATCTCAAGTGAAATGGCTTGTGCCATTTCATTTTTTCTTGAAAGTGCTATCTCTTGAAAGCGCTTAAGTGCTGCGATTCTTTCAGACAGAGGAGTCGAGCGCCATACTTTAAAACCTTTAACAGCAGACTCAATAACCGGTTCAACGTGTCGATAATCGACAGGCATAGACCAAAGTAGCGTTTCAGTATCAGCTGGACACTTGCGCTCAATTAAAACGTCTACAGCACTAGGTCCAGTCGTTGGAGGAAGTTGAAAAGAGCTTGAGAAGTAATTACCTTTTAATTGATATTTCATAAAACCTCAAAATGGAATAGCGTAGCTTTTAGTTGCTGTAGATGAATTCTTTAGTAAATTTTTTAGCTCACTAGAGATCATGATTGTATCATTCACTAAAGAAGCTGTTGTTTTAATCACAACAAAACTATCATCATTTGTTGAAATTAAGATTAAGTAATCATCAAGTTTGGTAAAATCTAAATCATTGCTAAACTGAATGTTACCACTTTTCATTTCTCGTATAAGAGAAATGTCTTTTAATCTCGCTCGATAGTGAGGACCACCGTCGAAAGGGTCGACCTCTTGGGTATAACAAAATCCAATACTTTCTAACATTCGTTTGACTGGCTCGGTTTCAGGGCCAACCTTACCAATTGCATTTCTAGCCTCAGGGGTGAGAAGCGTTCCGTAAATTGTGTCGGAAGGAAACAAACTTAAAATAAACTCGCCGTTTTCTCTACTGAGCATATCTGCATCGTGATAATCCATATTTAAAAAACGTCTTCCAATAGCCTCCCATAAAGGTGAATTTCCTTGCGAGTCAAATGGTGGATATAGCTCGGAGTGGATGACATCTGTAAACTGTTCTTGGTGTGTACCCATGTAAAGAAAACGCACGAAAGAGAGTTGTTTACCTAATTTCTCAATATGACCACGATAATTTGGGTCTAAGATCAAACCTCCAATCTCAGTGTAACCATCTTTTTCAAGACCAAATTTTAAGGTCCCATGCATGAAGCCAGTATTTAAAGTTTTACTAAATTTTTCCTCGACTCCGACACTTAAAAAGAAATGTGGCTCTTTTTCCGTACCGTGCTTTCCGTGAATAATAGAGGCGCCAATAACCTTGCTTTGACTTTGATCGATCAGAACAAAAACATAGTAATTATCTTCAAGCTTTTTTGATGGTCTTTGAAATGTCTTAATAGAGGCATTGATTTTTCTTTTAAGAACAGCCTTGTCAGCAGGTAAGTTTATAAAAGTTTGTAACTGACTTAAAGCAAAAAGCTGTTCTAAATCTTCGCTTTGTACAGGTCGTATAAAGAACATTCAAGACTCCGAGTCATTAAATTTTGAAAAAGATTGAATAAAGATATCTTCAATCTCTTTAAGGTGATTATTTGTAAGTGTATAGGGAAACAACAATCGTAAACAATGATGTTGTCTTCCCGCTCGCCAAGCGATGATACCATTTTCAAAAAGATCTTTTAAAAAAGCCTCAATAAAATTCTGGGTACCATTTTTAAAACTTATGGCCCACATCAAGCCTACACCATGGGCGCGGGAATTAAATTTATTATCTGCCGCAGTGATATTTTTAAACATCATTGCAATCGATGATTCTAGTTTATGACTTCTTCCTTTTGGTTCAAAAAATGCACCATCTTTCAACAGCCTTAAAAGATCTATGGCAAATAAAATAGATGCTATATTGGCTTGAAATGTTCCGCCAAGACCTTGTTTTAGAGAAAATTGGTTTGAAAAAAGAACGGCGGAAATATTAAAAGCTTTTCCAATAGTACAAATATCGACAAACTCTTCAACATTAAACTTTTGAAAGGCAAAAAGTTGAGTTGTCCTGGCAAATGTCTGAACTTCATCTATCCAAATAGGAATTTGTTGCTTTTTAATTGCTTTGAAAATCTTGGCCAATGAACCTTGTAATGGAAGATTGATACCAGCTTCACCTTGAACCAGTTCACCATAGAAAGTAATATAACTGTCACCGTGCTCTTTTATAAGTTGTTCGAGAATTTGAAGAGATCGATAAGTTGAATCTTCATCCTTTGGAAACGGAATATAATCAATCAAAAGATCTTTAGCAGAACTATCTCCTTGGGTGATGGACTGCATGACAAGACTTCTACCCGCAAATGAATTTTCAAAAGCAAGGATCCTCGTTCTTGGAACTCTCTTGTGCCACAATAATCTCATTGCACTGTCGTTTGCCATACTTCCAGATCCACTAAACCAGCAATGTGTTAAAGCCGAGCCATGACAAAATTCTAATAAAGACTTAGATAATTGTAGTGATAGTTCAGATGGAATAAAATTAGTTGAATTTAAGAGACATCCTCTCGAAGCTTTTAAAAAAGATCTGATTTGAAGAGGATGTGAATGGCCTAAAATATAGGGACCAATACCACCAATAAGATCGAGTTTTACCGAGCCATCAATAAGTTCAACATAGGGCCCATGGCCACGACCGGAAAAAAGAGGGTTATTTTTAAGCTCTGTGCCTCTAGTTTTCGAGAGCTCGGCTGAACAATGCTTAGAAAAATCTATTTTTTCACTAACAGGTTTTTTAATGGAATTAAATTGTCGCTGTTCGATAAGAATCGCAGAGAATAACTTATCCTCTAATTCTTGAATAGTTTGGTTGCTTACGCCCCAGTCCACAAATGCTCCTTTTGCACCTAAAACATACCCTAGTTCTCACCCCTAAGAAAGTTCCTCCTTGCCACAGATATAACTGGAGACGATAATACTCACATGTCACAAAACTCATTAAGCGCACTGCTTCAGAATTTACAAGATCTCTACGTAAAGAACAGTTTTCAAGATGGAATTGATTTATTGATTGAATCAAAGAGTCAATTAAACCCAGCACAGTTTCACGAGTTGCTAGGTTCTTTTCATATGAAACTCGACCATTTTGCAGTGGCAAGATATCACTTTGAAATGGCTTTAATGAAAGGGGCGAGTGGAAGCACTATTCATAACAATCTTGATTTTGTTTTGTCTAAATTGGGAATGACTCCACAGGCCTCAATGAATATTTTTCAAGATTTCTATCAATCATTAGCTCTACTTCCTTTTGAATTTTGGGCGACTCTTTCTGTTTTAATTTTGAGTTTAGCATTTTGGAATACTAAGCGAAAATGGAAGTATGGAAGCAAAGCTTTGGTTATTATCTTGTGGCTAGCTGCATTGATTCCACAAGGACTTTATTGGGGCTACTATCAACAACAAGTTAGCGCCATTGTTTTACAAGAAACGCCTATCTATGAAGGTCCATCAGCTGTATTTAGTTCACCCAAAACAATTAGGGCCGGTGAAAAAATTCAAATTGATAAAAATAGCGATGGCTGGTCACTGATCGTTGCACCTCAATATTTAAGTGGCTGGGTTGAGAGTCAAAAGCTTGGCTTTATCGGGAGATTGTAATGGCAGGTAGCTATGAATCAGAGCAACGTGCAAAAATTCTAAGTGGTGAAGAAGTTACAGAGAATGTAAATATTTCAACTCTTAAATATTTTTGGTTATCAAATCCGAGACTAAGCTCAGGTAAAAATATTCCAAAGTTTTTACGATCGATTCCCGTTCTTGGAAATTTTACAGACAATGAACTAAGAATTTTATCAAGGCATATGCACCATAGATCATTCGGTGACGGCGAAGTCATTTTTAGACAAAATGATGTAGGCTTCGGCTTTTATCTACTCTATGGCGGTCATGTCGATATTATGGTCAACGTTAGAGAAGAAGACGTTCCAGATATGAGTAGCGATCAAGACGTTACGAGAATTTTGACCCTTGAAAGTGGTGAGTATTTTGGCGAATTATCTTTACTACAAGAGCATAGCGTAAGAAATGCCTCAGCAGTCTCAAGACAGGGCTGCGAGCTCTTGGGCCTGTTTAAGCCAGATGTTGATCAGTTGATTTTGCAATATCCTGTCATCGCGGCAAAACTGCTTCAGTCTGTGTCACAAATTATCGCCAATCGTTTTTATTCACTCTCTCGTGAAGTGCGTGAGTTAAAATTTAAAATTAGCCAAATTGAAAAGGCTCAAGTGTGATTGAAAAACACTTATCTAAATGGCGAAACAGAGAAATTGCTAGAACAGTATTCTTCTTTACAGTCATTATTGTAATGATTCTTGCTTTAGCATCAGTTCCAAGAGTCTCAGCACCTCTCTTGCTCGCATACGTCATAAGTTTAATGATTAGACCAGGTGTCCCCATCTTGATGAAGCTTGGTATTCCAAGAACGTTAGCAATCATAGCTCTATTAATGGGTTTAATAGGGATATCAGCCTGGCCTATAACAAAAGCCGTTCCTCTTATTAGTGATGAGGCTAGAAACTTACAATTTTATATCCCTAAAGTAGAAAGCTACATTACGAATAGATATGTTGTGGTGAAAAAAGAGCTTAAGGAAAAGGCAGGTTACGACCTTAATGATAGCTATCTTTATGACTTTCTAGAAAACTCAAATAAATACGTTACGAATTCAATCCTGGCTCTTCCAAAATGGTTAGCATCTTTATTGGAGTGGGTCTTTTTAGTACCACTATTTACCTTTTTTATTTTAAAAGATGGGATTGTCTTTAGAGATATATTGCTCAATATCTGCCCCAATACTTTGTTTGAACGGTTTTATTCCTTAACTCATGAGTTCGGAAAAAAAATAGGTGGCTATATATTTGCCAAGTTTGTAGAAGCCTCAATTATTTTTGTCATCATTACTGCTGGATTATGGTTTTTAGATATAAGGTTCTCGTTTCTTCTGGGTCTTGTCGCAGGCATAACAAATATTATTCCTTACGTTGGGCCAGTTATTGGTGCTATTCCTGGTTTAATCTATGTGTTGGCTGAGTATGGAGCTGGTGGAACTTTTGCGGCCATTGCGATTCTTTATACAGTTGCCAATGCCATTGATATCGCCATAGTTTTTCCTATTCTTGTGTCAAGAATCGTCGATCTTCATCCTCTAGTGGTCGTTGTGTCGGTTATTCTGGGGTCGCAGTCAATGGGTGTATTGGGAATGGTTATTAGTATTCCATTAGCAGCTGCATTAAAGCTCATCATTTTAGAGATTTATCAGTCTATTTACGCCCGAAGAAACAACAGTTCTTTTTGACGCGTTATTTTCAAAAATGGTAAACTTAGACTAACTGAGGAACCATGAAATACTTAAATACCGTCTTTTTAGCAATTTTTGCCATTCTTATAGGCTGTTCTACACCTAGACCAGAGGGTGAAACAGAAGCAGAAGTTGTTTTTAAAGAAGCTCAATCTCTTGTTGAAGAGGGGCGCTATCTTTTAGCAACTGAAAAACTAAATACATTGCGTTCAAAATATCCTTATAGTTTTTATGCGACTCACGCAGAACTGCTCTTGGCAGATGTTCAGTTTAAACAAGAAAATTATACTGAAGCTGCAGCTTCTTATATTCTGTTTAGAGATTTCCATCCAAAGCATGAAAAGAGTGATTATGTATTATGGAAGATTGCAGAAAGTTTTTATAATCAACTTCCAGAAACATTTGATCGCGATCTATCTTCTGCCAACGAAGCGATTAAATATTATAAAGAGCTAGTTCGAGTATTTCCAAGATCTGAATACATTCAAAACTCAAACGAAAAAATTGAAAAATGTAAGCAAATGCTTCAGGACAAAGAGCAATATATTGCAGATTTTTATTATAAAACAGAAGAATGGGGTGCTGCTCGCTACAGATATCTTGATATCCTAAACACTTTTAGAGATCCTAAGATTGTTGAGCATGCTGCTGTTAGAGTTCTTCAAACTAGTGCAAAGCTTACTGATAAAAATGGTTGCGGTAATTACTATAAAATCTATCAATCACGTCTTGATGAATCCGGACGTGAACGTTTAAGCAAGGCTTATCAAGCTTGCTCTGAACTCTAGGAGCTCTTTGTGATTGAAATCGATAGAAGTGAACTTTTATCTAAGGGTCGTACTTGTTTTGATAGAGGTGATTTAAAGCGCGCCTTTGTAATCTACAATGAGCTTCTTGAGGGCGCCGATCCAATTGGTGACAGAGATACGTTGGTAGAGTGTTACTTTCAAATGGGTAATATTTTTCATCACCAGGGTGAAATTGGTAAAGCAATCAAAGCATTTAATAAAGTCATTGAGCTAGAGCCATCACATACTGATGCTTCTATTAGTTTATCTGTTCTCTATAATGATATCGGTCACTACGAGGCAGCTAAAAAAGTTTTTGTTCAGGCCAACGAAAGGGTCAAAGCACAAGGTGCCAGCGGTGGAGTAGAAGATACTCACGTGAATAAAAAGTTTGCAAGTAAGCATTTAGAAATTGCTGAAATGTATATGTCTTATAATCGCTATGATGAATCTCTTTTTGAATACAATAAAGTTATTGCACTAGATCCAACGCTTCTAAATGTACGCGTCAGCATTGCGAAGGTTTATGCTAAGAAAAACTTCATCGCCAAAGCTTTTGATGAACTAAAAAGACTTAAAAATGAAGAGCCAAATTTTATGGAAGCAAGAGTTGCTTTAGGCGTTCTTTATTATGGAGCGGGACAAATTTTAGAAGCACAGTCTGAATGGGAAAGGGTTCTTTCAAAAGATCCCAAAAATTCGGAAGCCGCTATGTATTTGAATTTATCTAGAACAGCGACAGAAACCAGAATATAAAAAAAGCCCTCTTGAAGAGGGCTTTTTTTTGATCAATTTTTATAAAAAATTAAGCTTCAGGATTATTTGTTTTAACAGTTGTTTCTTTTTCAACTGGTGCACTGTTATTTGTAGCAGTGTCTGTTGAGATAACAACATTGTCCTGTCCTCTAACTCTTCTTGTGTCATCAGATGCATAGTTCACGATATGACGTTTAAGCTCTTTGTACATTTGGAAACGTACTTCAAGCTTGCTGTCTTGTAGAACGATCTGACGTGCAATCTTAGTCTTATTATTAATAATAATAGGAGCTTTTAAGTTTGCAGACATTTCAGTCACAGTCTGTGGAATAGTTAGAATAGTGTAAACACTTGCTTCACTTAAACTTTCAATTTCAAGGCTAGTAAGCTCTGCAGGCAAAAGTTTAACTGAATAATCTGCTTGGAAAATTTTAGGTTCAATCATTGGAAATGCAGTTGATGCATCTTCAACAGATTGTAACCAAAGAATTAAAGTTTGATCGCCTGGGTCGACTACAAAAAACTTTGTTAGTGTATCAAATCCAAGAAGGCCCTCTTTAAAATTGATAATATCTTTTTTATCAACTTCAAGTTCACCGAATCTGGTTGTCTTAATTTTCACGACTGCCTCCAGCAATGTTGAACCGCATTAGCGACTCTGCCTCTAAATTATAGCGGGCGTAGGGGCAATGCTGCAAGCAGGAATTTACTTCTTATTAAGTTCGTCGGTTAAAATTGAAATACTTCCCATGTCAGCATGGGACGCCTCGGTATTTTGGTCCTGAATGGCCTTATATACCTCTTCACGATGAATTTTGGTTTCTTTTGGCGCTTTGATGCCCAAGCGAACTTGCTTGCCTTTGATTTGCACCACGACGATCTTGATGTGATCATCAATCGCAATGCTTTCTCCGAGCTTCCTTGTCAGTACCAACATATCTCTACCTCAAGATAGGGAAGGAACCTTCCTGATCCTTAGAGTCGAGATATATTATCTGCCCCTACAAAAGGCAAGTAAAAAGATTAATTATTTTTATTGATGTAGTGAAAACCTAACGCAAGAAATCCAGCAAACTCTGGTTTAACATAGCCTGAGAGGCCTTATACGACGTTTGAAGCACATTTTGATGCTTTGTTATGTCCGAAAACAATTCCGCAACATCAGCATCAACAAGCTTGCTGCGACGCTCTGCATTGTTAACATTGTCTGATTCTAAAATATTTTTTGAACGATCAATCGAATTCATAACAGAGCCGATTCGTGTGCGAAGCGTTACGAGTCTGTCTATGTCTTCATCAAAACTTTCTAGAATATTTTGAATGGCAGTTGCATCATTATTTTCAAGCCCAACAATTAAAGTATCGATGTGATTGAAAATATTACTCGATCTTTCAAATCCATCGCTTTTTGCGGCATCAGAGGCAGGAACTCTCATTTTGCCATTAAAAAGATTTTCATCATCTGGGCCCTTAAGATCAGCAGGAGCCTCAGTATTATTTTTTACATCATCAATAGGATCAGGTTGGCGAAATATTTTACTGCCATTAGCAAAAAATATTTCAGCACCGTGCATATTCACTGGAATAAAAAAATCTTTTGATATCTCAAGGGTAGAGCGACCTTGGTCACCTTTATAATTTCCAGATTCGTCAAAAGGTTTCGTGAGGGTTTTATAGCCACCGAAAATATACTTTTGCCCAACACGTTTATTGGCCAGGGACATTGCCATGTTTCTAAGTTGAATAACTTCATTTGAAACAGCTTTTCTTGTGTTCGCATCATAGTAATCTGATGATTGAGCAATCGCGATCTCTTTTGCCTTAACTAAAATATCTGTTAGTTCCTCAATAGATTTTTCTGCAACACTTAAGTGCAATTGAGCATAATCAGCATTTTTAATATATTGACCATTATCTGAAGTTCTTGAAGAAATGGTAAGTGATTCGACGTTACCAATAGGATCATCTGAAGGACGAGTTGTCTTCTTAAGGGTAGAACCCTTTAACTGCAAATCTTCAAGTTTCTCTTTGGTTTTATTCAAAGCGAACTTGATTGATGCAGAAGAACTATTTTCAGATACTCTACTCACTCAATTACCTTTTAATGTTGAGAACGGTATCAAACATTTGTTGCGCTGTTTGCATGACCTTGGCCGAAGCTTGATAGGCATGTTGAAAGCGAACCATGTTTGCTGTCTCTTCATCTAAGTTAACACCAGCAATTCTTTCTCGAATATTGTTAGCTTGAACAAGAATTCCTTCCGATTGTTCACGGTCTAATTTAGCTTTTCCTGTTTCAAGTCCAATGCGACCAATTGTTTGGAGATAAGATTCTTCTAAGGTAGAAGTTCCTTCGTCCATAATTCTTTCATGCTGAAGCTTGGAGATTGCCAGGGCGATTCTATTATCCCCCGGACTATTTTCAACAAGTGCAGTCGATATATTTGAAAGATCATCTTTAACAAGATCAGATAGATCCATGTTTAAAGCAGAATTTTCTTTTGTCGTTGGAGTTTTGAAAAAATCGATGCCGGTCACTGGTCCCTTGCTATCGGCAAGTGCTCCTGGTGTGACTTCACGGTTAGCAAATCCACGGCGGTGAATGGCGTTAACACTATTAACAAGATTGAAAGCAATATCATCAATCTTTTCTTGTTGAACCTTAATGTCTTCGTTTCTAACTTTAGTCATAGCGGTTAAGCGTCCACCTTTAAACTTATCAGTCATAGAGGCGGCGGGGCGATGTTTAAAAAAGACCTCAACTGAGCCAGACATATTGTTCGAGCTTTCATCTTTAGATGTGCCGCGAACAGCTAGCTCTTGAACTTGTGTACCCGAAACAATGGTTCCAACATTTTTTGCCATAACAATAAAATTATTTTTCTCATCCATATAAGAATGAATAGCAAAACTCTCAGACAACCTTTTGATAATCAAATCTCGTTGATCGCGAAGGTCACCAGTTTCGCCGCCCAGACCTTCAATCACTGCAATTTTCTTGTTCAGTCCAGCGATATTATGTGAAGCCTGGTTAATTTCTTCAATTTCTTGCTCAAGTCGTTTATCTACTTGTCTGGCAAGACCATCAAGACTGCCACGAATTCGTTTGAAGTCTTGTGAAACTAATTGAGCACTATCACGAACAACAGAGCGAATAGTTTCATTTTCAGGTTGATTGGCAAGTTCTCTAAACGAGTTGTAAAACTTATTTAAAACTTTATTAAGACCATCACCGTCGATTTCATTAAAGATATTTTCAACTTGTTCAAGTTGCTCAGCTCTTTCTTTGAAAAAATTATGCTCAGTCGTAGCTTGACCAAGTCTTTTTTCAACGAAGCTGTCGTGGCTTCTGCTAATACCTGTAACGCGAGCACCAGTGCCTTGGATGAGACCACCCTTATCAACTGGAATATTTGTTGTTTGTATGACTTTTTGGCGCGAGTATCCCTCAGTATTGACGTTTGCAATATTGTGCGAAGTCGTCTCTAAAGATTTCTTAGAGGCGGTCAGTCCTGTGTTACCGATATTTAATAAATCGGGCAAACTCGCGTTCCTTTGCGCTTAGGCGCTGCGCCCAGGAGCCGAGGCTCCTTTAGCGTTATAAGTTGAATAATTTTTCTTGCCTACGGCATCTTCGCGAATCTCACGAAGCGACATTAAGGCTTTATTAATAAACAACTGGTTCTTTTTATTTTGAGCCTGAATCTTTTCAATAATATCAATCAAAAGAGCGTTAAAGCGTCTTAGGTGATGTTGATCTTGTTTAGATTCATAATCTTTCATTGTAATAATGAGGTCCGCTACATTTTGAATCTGTTTCGCACCATTATTTTTAAGATCTTTGTTAAGAAGAGAAATGGCTTCCTTTCTTTCGTGATCAAGCTTAGCAATAAATGCAATAAGCTCGTTCTTATCTTCAATTTTTTCTTCTAGCTCCTCAATTTGGCTGCCTAAAAGAAGTGAATATTCGTCAAAGGTAAGTTCAAGAAGTTGTTGATGTGCTTCACACAACTTCTTCCATAGATCCGTGACACGGAAATAATGAATTGAGTATACCTGGTCCATCCTAGACTCCGTTACATCAGTGACCTTTAAAACTCAGCTGCCAACATCTTGTCTGCAAGAGCATCATAATCCACTTGGTAAGTACCAGCTTGGATTTGGGCCTTTAGTTTTGCGATCTTGTCGCTATTATCAACTTCTGGGGCTGCATCAACAGCTTTTTTAATCATTGAAAAATCTCTAACGGCATCATTGATATCAACTTTTGCATCATTGCTCGTCGTATCTTTGAGTTGCTGAGCTCTATAAGGATCGTTTCTTTTTAAAGAAGCCTTGTTCGCTTGGTTTGCTCTATCAGCTGCAGTTTTGCTGTTAGGGAAAAAACCAGAGCGATTGGTATCGATACTACTCATTTGAGCCTCCGTTACTGACTTTGTCAGAAACATTATTTGTGGTCGGTTGACCAATAGTCGGCGATTGCTTTTTAATTGCCGGTTTTGAGTTTAAAAATCTTTGGTAAGCAAATTGATTTCTCATTCTCTCTGGGTAGATTTGATCAAGAATAGTTTTTTGCAAACCAAGTTCACTATTTTTTGCCATGACGTCAGCACGTTGTTCACGCATAACTGAATCATAGTAGTCTGTTGCTGAGTTAGAATCATCCGCACGATCAACACTGTTGTCCATTTGCTCAAGCATGTACTCGGCAAATTGTTTCTCCATGCCTTCGGCAACATTTTTGTAAGGTTCTGGGATGAAATGCCGATCCTTAACTTGTGAACGATCAGCACGTTTAGCGACTTGATCTAAAGGTAGAGTTGAAATTTGATCAGAAATTTTGGCCATATTCTCCTCTTCCATAAGTTCGTCAGCCATTCAGGTCGTTGGGGCTAATCATCCTGAAACCCCCATTATCAATCATTCTAGCACGTTTTCAGGGTGCTAATCCAGACACCATAATGGCACCAGGCAAAAGTTGCTGCTAAATGAGTTCAATCTCACCAATTAGCGCTCCGTTTTGCTTAAGTGCTTGAAAAATCGATATCAAATCATCAGGGCTAGCACCGTAGGAATTCAAACTCTTGACCAAATCGTTCAAGGTTGTTTGCTTTTCCATGAAGTAAACTGATTGCCCTTTGCCTTTGCCCGACTTTTGCCCTTCACCAATTTGAATAGATAGATCGCCGTGACTAATAGCTACTGGTTTTAAAACAACCTCTCCGCCGGCCACGATAGTGCCGGATCTTTCATTAATAACGATGCGAGCTTTTTGATCAGATACAACTTTAAAGTTCTCAATGATTGCTAATAATTCAACAATCTTTCTTTGATAATTTACAGGAACAATTAAATCAACAGTTGTTGAATCCTTGGCAGAGGCATACTTGCCACCAAGTTCTTGATTGATTGTTTTTTCAATACGAGCAGCTGTTGTAAAGTCAGAGCGATTTAGACTTAAGCGAATAGAATTTTTCTTATCGAAATCACTTTCAATTTCACGCTCGACAATTCCACCAGATGGAATGGTACCTGTTGTCGCAAACTTTGCGCCGTTCTTTAATCCACCAATCGAAAGGGGGCCGCTAGCAATTGCGTAAACATTGCTGTCACCCGCTTTAAGTGGAGTGACAAGTAGAGTTCCACCGGCCAAAGAAGAAGCATCCCCAACAGAAGAAACTGTAATATCAATATTTTGACCTACACGTGCAAAGGCTGGAAGTTTTGCAGTAACGATAACACTGGCAACATTCTTTGAAGCAATTTCGCGCTTAGGATTTAATCCGAGTTTATCAAACATTCTTCGAAGCGCAGTGTCGGTAATTTCACCTCCGCCGTCGCCGGTTCCATTTAATCCAATCACAATACCGTAACCAATAATTGGATTATCCCTAACACCTTTAACGGTTACGAGATCTTTAAGGCGAGAAGAATCTGCACCAAAACAAGGAACGATAAAGGCAGAACAAAGTACAAGTGCTGTTAAAAACTTCATGAATTACCTCAATACCGTGATTGTTTGTTCAAGGATGCTGTCAGAATTAACTGTATTGTTATCATTCAGGTCACGACGTGGAATAAGCGCCTGAATTTCGACTAATCTTTTACGATTCTTATAAAGAACGTCTTTTCTTCCTCTTAAAAGAAGATGCTGATCATCAATTTGTTCAATCACGACACTTGAAATTCTATCGTAGACACGATTCGTTCCAGTTACACCTTCATCAAAATTATCGTCGCCAGCACTTTTTTGTGACGCTTGAGAAGTTTTAACCGCGTCGGTAGCTGGTGCTGCTGCATTTGGATCTTTTTTATCATTAGGATCTTTTTGAGCGGCAAGTGGCTCAGGGAAAGCTCTTTTAAGTTCAAGCGTAATTTCGTTTTTAAGTTTGTTATAAACATTAATAAGAACAATATCCCCATTGCTAATATTTTTAGTGTTAGTAAATAACTGAGTTGATTTGCCATCTGCTCCTGCCCATAAACTTCCTGAAGAGCTATTATCTCTTAAGTCGTCAGCATTAACTCGTCTTCTTCCTGCAGTTTCAGCATTATATTGTCTTTGAACGGCAGGCATCATTTGTGGCTGTTGAGTTGATGAAAGACCTTGGCGAGAAGTCAAAGCAGATGTTGGTGGGCGAGAGTTTGTCTGGAACTGTGGGTTTCCACGGTACAGATCAAAATTACCTTTACTTGGCTTTACTGGAGCAGAGTAGCCATCTTCTTGGTCAAACTCGCTATACATTTGATTCATCATGCTGGTGCAAGATTGAAGGAGTAGGCAAAGAAATAAATTTAGGACGATACTTTTCATAATTCCACCACAACACTGTTGTTATCAATAACTTTGCCCCAAAATATTTTTGAGGTTTTAGAATTTTTTAACTTAATTGTTTGATCATAGATGCCATAGCTAAGTGGCTCAGCAAAACCATTAATCGTGATTGTACCGTCTTTGATAAGAACTCTGGCTTGAGTTCCTGGACGGACAAGTTGCAATGATGAGATATGATCTTTTTGTAGAACTTCACCTGAATTAATCGTTTTTGAAAATTTAAAAAATTGAACAGGTGTTTTTGCTCGAACTAAATTTTCAGGATTAGAGGAAATAATAGTTTTAGTTATTAACAGACTTGGATCAATCGCTTTAAATGTTGGCGTTTGTGTTGAATTCGAGACAAGAGCCTTAACAGGAACGCCGACTTCAGCCTTTACCCACTCTGTGGATAGGTATTGACCAAGATTGTCGCGGATTGAAATCTTAATATTATGAAAACCAGTTGTCGGACAAGAGCGACATTCGAGTTCTAAGCGTTGATCATTTTCTAAGCCAATGAGAGAAGAGCGATTTAGTTTAGTGGCACTCATTAGCGAAGCTTCATTTGGCAACAGAGATTTGTTTTCTAATGCTTCTTGCAGAGAAACGAATTCTATAGAAGTTGGTGAAAAAGTGATCTCTGGAAAGAGCTTTGCTAAAAGAGTTGGCTTGATGTGGCCTCGAGCATTTCGAGCAAAATTAACAAAGTTTGAAACAGACTGATCATTACAGTTTGATTTCTTTATTAGATTAGAGAAGTCTCCATCATTGGATAAAATCAAAACCTTCGCATGAGTCGATAGAGTGCAATCGTTTGAAAACACACTAGAACTAAAAATTAATAGAAAGGAAAAAATAAGTCGCACTAATACCTCAGCGAATATTGTTAACAGTTTGAAGCATTTGGTCAGCCACACCCATGACTTTTGAGTTCATTTCATAAGCTCGTTGGGCACGTATAAGTTCAGTCATTTCAGTCATAATGCTGACGTTACTGGCTTCTAAAGCACCTTGCATGATGACTCCTGCATTGCTTTCGCCGGCAACTTGTTGGATCGGTTGACCAGAGCTTTGAGATTGACCGTAAAGATTTGCACCCATCGCTCTAAGACCAACAGGGTTAATGAAAGTAAATACTGGAATTTGACCAACATTGATTGGCTCAACTTGATTTTGAATAAACGCTTCAACCACACCAGATTCTGAGATTGTAAGAGAGACAGTGGCAGGAGGTAGAGTAATACCTGGTAGAACTTTATATCCATTTTTTGAAACTAACGTTCCCGTACTGTCTACATTAAAAGCGCCATCGCGAGTGTAGCGAATTTGGCCATTTGGTAGTTCAATTCCAAAAAATCCATCACCATTAACCATAAGGTCGTATGGATTTTTGGTCATTTGTGGATCGCCTTGAGTTAGCTCTTTTCTAACTGCAACGATTCTTGAACCGCTACCAACTTGAAGTCCAACATTATATCTGCTGTCATCACTTGAGCGAGCACCGGCCTCGATAACAGTTTCATAAAGTAAGTCTTCAGATTCAGCACGTTGTTTTTTATAGCCAACTGTATTTACGTTGGCGATATTGTGAGAAATTGTGTTTACATGCACTTCTTGCGCCGCCATGCCGGAAGCTGCTGTATTAAGCGCCTTTAACATTGCAAAAGCATTTGGTGCAATGAGAAGAAATAGACTTGATGTCATAACAATCTTAATTTTTTTCATTTAAAACTTCCCAATTTCATTTACACCACGAGATGAAATATCGTCGTAGGCCTTGATTGCTTTTTGTATACTTTCAAAATGGCGATGCGCCTTAATTAACTCAGACATTTCAGCAACAGTATTAACATTTGATTGTTCAACAAAACCTTGATTAACAGAGGTTTTAGTTGTTTCAGCTAATCTATTGTCTGGATGTGGGTTGATATATAAAGAGTGGCCCTCTTTTCTAAGGGCATGAATATCTTTAAATTCCGCAACTGATATGACAGAAAGAGGAGCTCCGTCGATAAAGACTTGCCCACCAAGATTGATTGATAAATTCTTGGCACCCGTTAACGGCAATTGAATGGAGCGATCTTCTGCTGAAGCGGCTGGAGATCCTTCAGGCTTTGATAGTATTTTATAACCTTGATCAGTCACAAGAAAACCTTGTGCATCAAGCCCAAGTGTTCCTCTTCGTGTATATCGAATCCCGCCAGGAGCTAAGACTTCGATGAAACCGGGTCCATTAAGACCAAGATCTAAAGGATTGCCAGTTGAAGCTAATTGGCCTTGTTCGAAATCAGTATAAGAACCATCAACACGAACCATCGCGTTTTCAGAACCATAGCTTCTATAAAAATCTTCAGGAGCCCATTCTTTATTCGGTAAATCTATATCCTGATGCCCTTTATCAAGCGCAGTTATATATTCACGAAACGTCACACCATCCTTCTTGAAGCCCGCAGTATTAGCGTTAGCCACATTATTGGCGATCGTATCGACTTTCTTTTGCTGGGCAATGGCACCAGAAACTGGAACCCAAAGGTTTTTCAACTTTTCACCCTCCTGGTGAATGCGCGAACCATCCTGGTCCTATGCACATCAACATCATACCAATTAGGGAGACAATTCTTCCACTGCGGCAAATTTCTCCCGCTAATAAGTATATGCAAGAACGCGACTTATTAAGTATAACTAATTAAAATTGCAACGATGGTTCAAAAGAGTAACGCTCAAGTATAGTCAAACAGATGACACCTAGCACCTGAATTTAGAAGGACATCATGATGGCAAAGAAAATTGATGACAAAAAAGAGATCACTTTTGAAGAAGATCTCAAAAAATTAGAAAACCTAGTTTCCAAATTAGAGTCCGGTGAATTGCCACTTGAGCAAAGTTTAGAGCTGTTTGAAGAAGGCGTAAGCTTATATAAAAATTGCAAAAAAAGAATGGGAGCGATTGAGGTAAAGATCTCAAAGTTAACAGATTCACTCAAAGAAGAGGCAATTGATTAGTGCTAATTTTAAAAAGAATAATCTATTTCATTTTATTATTCACTTTGGCCGTTGCTTGTAGTTTTGTCAGTCAAGAAACAATCAAAGATAAAAACTCTGCCATGTCAGTAGGTTCAATCTTAAATAAAAAAAATAGTAAAACAACGTTAGAACTTGAAGATTCGACAGCAAGTAAAGAACTAGGTCCTTTGCCAAAGGATGGCGACAGTGATGTCGCTAAAATTAAAAATAATGAGCCCGCAATTGGATTATTAATTGTCGATGATGAACAAGTTATATCAAACGCACTATCTAAATCTCGATTGTTAAATAAAAATGGAATTAAACCAAGAATTTATGCCGGCGTTGGATTTGGTGCAGTTATAGCTACCGCATTAGCTTTTAATATGAGTGCTGACGAAATTGAGTGGGAACTGTTTGCGCTCGAAAGAAAAGGCGTGACTGATAGAAACGAAAAAGTAATGCAGTTATTAAAAAAGTTCTGGGAAAAAGACTTAAGCCAATCATTTCACGTACTGATCATGCCAAGTCAAAAAGGAATATGGGTTTCAAGAGGATCGGTAAGAGATTTTATAAATTTTCACTTAGACAGTTCTGGTAAAAGAAAATGGCCAACGAGTGAAATAAAAAACAAAATAGGTGCAGATATTGTAATTGAAATTAATCCTGCTAAGCCTGCTTTAGAAATAGTAAGCCTCAAAGAAAGTATTCAAAATTGGAAAAATCAAGGTCTTAAACAATGATGATGAGAGATAATCCTTTTTTAAAAGTCATTTACGCATTTGTAGGTCTTGGGCTACTTGGAGCTGTTATAACTGTTATAGTTATTATTAGCTTTTCATTCTCCCTTCCAAAAATCACATCATTAAATGATTATAGACCACCTATTCCATCAAAAATTTTAGCCAAAGATGGAACAATTTTAGCAAATATAGGTATTGAAGATCGTGTTGTGGCCGAAATTGATGAAATTCCGTCACGAATTATTGGTGCCTTTTTGTCAGCGGAAGATGACAAATTTTATGAACATAAAGGGGTTGATTATCTTGGTGTCATTCGTGCCATGATCGCCAACATTAAGGCAGGAAGAGTTGTCCAAGGTGGATCCACCATTACACAACAGGTTGCAAAGTCACTTTTATTAACAAGTGAGCGATCGATTTCAAGAAAGATAAAAGATTTTTTACTAGCCTTAAGAATAGAGAAGCACTTAGCAAAGGACGAGATACTTTATTTGTATTTAAATCAAGTCTATTTGGGCGGCGGCTACTATGGAGTAAAGGCAGCGTTTAAGGGTTACTTTAATAAAGATCTTGGCGAAGCGACTGTCGCTGAAAGTGCCATGGTTGCAGGCTTACTTGTGGCCCCTGGAAGATACTCGCCTTATATGTCTACTCAAGCGGCAACAAGAAGACAGCATTATGTTTTAGGTCGTATGTTTGAAACAGGCAAGATTACAGAAGAAGAATATAAAGCCGCATTAGATGAAAAAATTAAATTTAGAATTCGAAAACTTTCAGGCTTTAAGGCCGGATTTTTTACTGATTGGGTAAGACAAAGAGTTGTCGAAGCTGTGGGAGAGGAGAACTTTCTCTCCAATGGTTTTGTGGTGGAAACAACTCTCGACTGGAGTTTGCAAGAAATTGCTGAAAAAGAAATTGTCGAGGGTGCAAGAGAAATTGATAAACGCCAAGGTTTTAAAGGACCGCTTAAAAACTTACCAGAAGATCAATGGAATGAGTTTTTCCAAAAGAAACGTATTGATATTTATGCTGACACGTCAGAGTACTTTACCATCGATGACGAATTAAATCGTGTCTACGAATATAAAATTGATGAAACTATTTGGGATCGAATCAATGAATATGAAAAAGAATTCAAGACGAACTCGCCAACAAAGAGAATACATGCAGGATTTGTTGAAGATGATGCGTTAGTAGATCTTTTGAAAAGAAACTCCATTCATGAGGCAATCGTAACTGATACTGATGATTTGGCCCGATTGGTTTATGTCAAAGTTGCTGGCGTTGCTGGAATTATACCTTATGAAATGTTTCGCTGGGCGCACGAAAGGGTTATTTCTCCTGATCGTGTTTTCTATCCCTATGTTACAAAGCCATCCACTATTTTGAAGCGTGGAGATGTTGTTCAAGTTAGGATTTTTTCAAATAAAACCAACTTGAGATCAAGGGTTACAGACGATTTTAAAAAATATCTTGATAAACTTAAAGACGATAAGAAAGTTATTAATAATCAAAAATATATTTTATGCAGCCTTGAGCAAGAGCCAGATGCACAAGCCGCCCTTGTTTCACTTAATCCCTATTCTGGTGAAATTATTTCACTTGTAGGTGGTACTAATTTTAATAAATCCCAATTTAATAGAGCACTTCAAGCCTTGAGACAGCCAGGTTCATCGTTTAAGCCGATTCTTTACGCTGCTGCGATAGAAAATGGCTTCACTCCGTCTACTCTTGTTATCGATTCACCGGAAGCCCTTGGTGGAGTTGAGGGTCTTAACTGGAAGCCTCGAAATTACGATGGAGAATTTAAAGGCCCAATGACTCTTAGAAGAGCACTTGAAGTTAGTCGAAATGTTCCAACAATTAAAATCGCTCAAGATCTTGGGGTTGATAAGGTTCACGATTTTTCTAAGCGAATTGGTCTTGATGTTGAAATGCCTAAAGACTTATCACTTTCTCTGGGATCTTTTGGTGTCAATTTACTTAATCTCACCGCTACTTATGGAATATTTCCAAACGGTGGCAAAAAACTAAAACCGAAAGCGATCTTGAGCATCACTGATCGTGATGGAAAACGTTATTTTCTTGAAGACATGGATGGTGCACTAGATGGACAAGCTGAACCTGATGTTGCTGAAGAGCCAACACAGACAGCGGCAACTCCAAACGGCGTGGAAGAGGGTTTAGAAGAAGTTGCGCACGAAAAAGTGATTAATCCATTTTTAGCAGGGCTTAGTGAGAATCAAGTTTATGATCCAAGACTTTCTTACGTTATGACTAATCTTTTACGTGGCGTTGTTTTATACGGTACAGGACAAGGTGCTAAAGAGGTTAGTACGTTCTTGGGTGGAAAAACTGGAACTACAAATAACTATGTTGACGCTTGGTTCATGGGCTTTAGTAGTAATCTAGTGACTGGTGTATGGACTGGTTTTGATAACAATGAAACCTTGGGCTTTGGGGAGACAGGTGCAAAATCAGCACTGCCAATTTGGAAAGAATTCATGCGCGCAGGCCTTAAGCGTTATGGTGAAAATGATTTTAGAGTACCATCGGGAATTGTGAATGTTGTGATCGATCGTGAAAATGGACGATTGATTCGATCGGGTAGTCCTGGAGCATTTACTGAATCATTTGCTGAGGGAACTGAGCCAGGTTCAGTTGAAGAGCAAAAGAATGATGTTGTTGTACCCGATACAAGTGGTCCAATATTTGAAGAAGACGAATACTTCAATAATCAATAAAGCTTAATTAAAAAAAAAGAGTACCGATAAGCCTATGTCTCGATCCAAATGGAGGGAGCGTGGGCACGGTGCTTGATCATCAGAAAATGCAGAAAAAAGTAGTGCAGATTGCAATAGCAATCTCATTATTCATGCACGTTTTTGTGATGGTCGTTAAATGGCAGCCTGAGATAGAAAACTCTCTACGTCGAATCAATGAAAAGGTTACTAAAATCAGATTAGTTGAACCTAAAAAAGAAGAAATCGTAGCTGAAAAACAAAAAGCTCTTCAAAAGAAAATGAATCTTCCAAGACAAATTGTGACATCTGAAAAATCTGAGCTAGATTTAGCGCCTGTTCCAACTCGTTTTCTAAGTGAGAAAACTCAAGTTGCCGATCGCCAAACAACCGCTAAAAAAATAGGCGCATTCAAAGAAGCCGGTAAAGGCCAAAAAGTTGGAAGCGAAACTCTTCAAAAGAAAGTAGCGAAAGCGACAAAAAAAGCCAAAAAAGCAAAAGTCTCGTTAAGTGCACTAGGCCAAGTTAAAGTCCCTGATTCTGTTGCACCAAAAATGGAAGAAAGAGAACTTGCTAGTCTCGGTCTTGAAAATGGCAGAGAGGGTGTTGCAGGCTTTGCTAGAAATAACGACTACGTACAAGATATCCCACTGGGTGATATGACGAAGCTTAATACTACTGAATACAAGTACTATGGCTTTTATCATCGCATTAAACAAAGACTTGAGCAGCACTGGGGCAGAACGCTTCAGGAGAAAGCTCAAACGATTGCTAAGCGTGGTGGTAGAGTGCCTGCCAGTTCAGATAAAGTGACAGCACTTTCAATCACGATTGATCAGATGGGAAAAATTGTAGATATCGAACTTAAGTCTTCAAGCGGAGTAACTGAGTTTGATGAAGCTGCTATTGATTCATTTAATAAAGCTGGACCATTTCCTAATCCACCAAAAGGCATGATTGTTAATGGTCGTGCAAAAATTGAGTGGGGATTCGTCGTTAAGTCTTAGTGCTTACTATTGTCGCCGCGAAGAAGCTCTTTTAAACGCCCGATGCCTTCCATCATAACGTAATCGCTCCAAATACTATCTAACTCACGTACAGTTTCTACCAGACTAATAGCTGCCTGATCACGTGAAATATTTTCTGATTCAGCAAGCTGTGCAATCGCAGCTGAGATAGCTTTTACAGCTGGAGTCTGACAGATGCGTGCAAGTCTTTCTTCATATGAATTATCAATCTTGCGTTCTTTGGATTTAATAATCGCAGTATTGAGAAGTTGAACATTTTCTTGGTTGTCGCTGAACATAAATTCGCGGTTCCCTTGAGCATTGAAGTTTCATTATTCGCTGTTAGCCGGAATCGGAGTATCAGTCTAAATTGAAACTCCGTAAAGTTTTTTTTCTAAATAAAGTTATTTTTTCCGAGTCAATATTTAAGAAATAGAATTTTTAGATGGCTATTCAGTTGTGTATTTAAAAATTTTTAATATGAGATGTTGACTTCAATAAAAGATAAAAAAAATAAAAAAAAACTTGCATTAAGTAAGCCCTCGAAACTTGATTGCGAGGGCTTATTGAACTTTATTGAGCTTCTACGACTTCAGTGTACTGAGCAGCGCTTAATAGGCTTTTAACCTGGTCTGGATTACTTAGCTTTACTTTAATGATCCAAGAATCATATGGGTTTTGGTTTATTTCTTCTGGAGAGCCTTCAAGACCAGAGTTAACCTCTATAACTTCACCCTCAAGCGGTGCAAAAAGATCTGAAACGGACTTAATGGACTCAACGACGCCAAATGTCGCGCCTTGACCTAATGTTGTGCCAACTTGTGGAAGTTCAACAAAGACGATGTCGCCTAATGCATTTTGTGCAAAATCAGTGATTCCAATGGCGGCAATGTCACCGTCAATTTTGGCCCATTCATGATCACTTGTATAAATGAGGTCGCTAGGAATATTGTGTGACATTTTATTTTCCTCCCTTTAGGAACGCGTCTTTTACAACTGTTGCTGGATAATCTTGATTTCTAATTGATATTTGTAGAGTTTCACCAATTTTAGGAGCCTTATCAGACTCAACTAGGGCTAGGCCAACACCTTTGCCAAGCACAACAGACATTGTGCCAGAAGTTATTTTGCCAATGATGTCGCCATTTGTATTTTTAACTGCATAACCATCTCTGGCGATACCACGCTCCATAAGAACCTTGATAAGTTTGAATTTAGGTTTATAAGCACTTAGAGCAGCTTTAGAGATAAAGTCAGCCTTATCAAGTTTAACTGTCCACTTAAGGCCTGCATCAAGTGGAGTCCATTCGTCACTTAATTCATGACCATAAAGCGGATAACAAGCTTCTAGACGTAAAACGTCTCTAGCAGCTAGACCGCAAGGGCTAACTCCATGCTGAGCTAAAGCACGCCACATATCCTGTGCTTGTTTATGAGTCGTAAAAACTTCAAAGCCATCTTCGCCGGTGTAGCCAGTTCTGGCTAAGATAACATCACCAAATGATGAAGGGCTTTTGAGGGCTCCATAAACAGGCATTTCAGTGTTCAAACCCAGCTCAGAAAGAATTTTCGAAGAATTAGGTCCTTGAACAGCTATAAGTGAAGTCTCTTCACTGTGATTGGTGAGATCAATTTTAAAACCACTGGTTTGTGCTTCAATCCACTCCCAATCCTTATCGATATTAGAAGCGTTGACGCAAATTAAAATTTCTTCTGGGGCAATTTTATAAGCAATAAGATCATCAATGACTGTTCCGTTGTGACGACACAGTGGTGAGTAAACAGCTTTACCAACAGCCGCATTCAAAAAGTCATTGGTCATGATGTAGTCAACAAACTTAACAGCGTCTGGTCCCTTGACCCAAAACTCACCCATATGGCTGACATCAAACATGCCTGAATTCTGTCGAACAGCTAGAACTTCTTGTTTAACGCCAGAATACTGAAGCGGCATATCCCACCCAGCGAATTCTCCCATCTTAGCGCCCATAGATAAATGATCGGCATGCAAGCTAGTATGCATCATGAGATGTCTCCTAATTGTAATTGAACTGCAGCCAGTAAGTTTTGACCTAGTGAACATATTGTCATTGGGCCAACACCACCAGGAACAGGAGTCAAAGCTTCACAATGATCTATGCAATCTTCAGTGACGTCACCAAAAAGCGAATCATTGATAACATTTTGTCCAACATCAATGATCCATGGTTTGTTATCGCCCAGATGTTTTGTGGTTAGAAAATCTTTTTTACCAACAGCAACAACGATTAAATCAGCTTTCTTTGTGAAGAAAGAAATGTCTTTAGTTTTTGAATGGCAGATAGAAACTGAGGCATTAGCATTGGACAACATCATGGCCATTGGCTTGCCTACGATCATACTTCTGCCGATGACGACAACATTCTTGCCACTTAGATCAAATTTATAATGCTTTAAGAGAGTGATAATACCTTTAGGCGTACAAGGCATCAGTGCACGCTCGGCAATGACACCACCTACAACCATGGCACGAATGTTTTCGGGATGAAAGCCATCAACATCTTTGTTCGCAGGAAAAAGATTGGCAACATCAACATCGTTCAAATGTTTTGGAAGTGGTAACTGGGCAAAGCAACCATGAGTATCTGAATCTTTTGAAATCTCGTTTGCGATTTTTAAAAACTCAACTTTTGAAATAGTCTCATCAAGATGAATGATTTCGCATTTTGCACCTAGAGATTCGATAAACTTCTTTTTATTTTTGGTGTAGATCAGGCTTGGTGGATGATTGCCAACGAGCAAAACTTTTAAAGATGGAACTACGCCGCGCTTAACCCAAGCGTTAACTTCACTTTTAAGTTGTTCAATAACTGAATCAACAACTGGCTTTGCTGCAAGTATTTTGGTCAAATTCCTATCCATTTCAATAATGTGGCATGAGTTTACTAATTAGAATGGAATTGGGCGAGTCTTTTCCCCTTTGCTCACAGAGGAAAAATTGATAAAAACATTGTCTAACGGGGGGCGCAAATGCTTTTTTATATCGGTACTGGTTTGCAACTAGTTGGCTTTACATCAGTTGGTTTGTGTTTATTTGCCGGCCTTTCAATGGGTGATTACGGAAAGCTGGAATTGATTCAATTCGTCGGCGGCTTTTGTATATTCTACGTCGGGCATTTTCTAAAATCTAAGGGCGCATCAAGCTAGAAGCGTGACGAAGCGATGGTGCCCCGTTACAATATCTTATGATTATTTTAGGAATTGATCCGGGCTCAATAAAAACAGGTTTCGGCGTCATAGATATTCAAGGCAAGCAGACAATACTTATTCAAAGTGGTGTCTTATGTTTTGATACAAAACTGGAACTGGTTGATCGCTTGGCCACCATTCATGAACAGGCGATGAAACTCGTTAAACAATATCAGCCCCATGAAATTGCGTTAGAATCATTGATCTACACAAAAAGTGTTCCTTCTTTAGCGAAGCTTGCTCAGGCGCGTGGCGCTTTAATTAGTGGGTTTGGACCTGGCTACGTTGGCAAAATTTTTGAATATGCACCAACATTAATTAAGTCGACAGTGACAGGACATGGTCAGGCAACAAAAGAAGGTGTTGATAAAACACTTAAAATGATTTTTGGTAAAGAGACAGATTTCGCTACCCATGATGCATCCGATGCACTTGCGATAGCGCTTTGTCATAGTTTACATCAAGGCTTAAAAAATAAACCCAAGATTAGTCGATCAAAAGGTCGAAGCTTAAAAAGTGTTTTTGCTTCTTATGAAGGCACAAGGAAATAAGATGATTGGATTCTTACAAGGCGAAATCGTTTTTAGTGATGGACAAGAAAGTATCCTTCGAACGGTTCAAGGTATTGGTTATCAAATTCATTGCCACTGGATTGTTCCAGAAGGCTCTAAAGCAGCCGTTTTCGTTTCACATATTATTCGCGAAGGTCACGAAGCTTTATTTGCCTTTAAATCCCTAAGAGACAAAAAGTTTTTTGAACTTTTAATTACACTTCCAAGTATTGGCCCAAAGGCAGCTTATTCTCTGATTGGAGCTTTAGGTGTTGAGCAAATTGTTCGCGCGGCTAAGAGTGATGATAAGACAACTTTAAGAAAAGCTCCGGGTATTGGGAATAAAGGAGCGGGACAACTCGTCCTTGATCTTCCAAATAAAGCGGACAAAGTGATGATGTATTCATCTAGAACGATTAGACCAATGCATTCAGATGTCATGTCGCTTGATCAAATTAATTACGATGAAAATGAAATGAGTGAAGAAATTGAAAACATCAATCACTCACCGATTCTTGAAGAAACAATGCTTGCGTGTAAAGAGTTAGGATTTAAAGAAGAACAAATTCTACCTTTGGCACAAACCTTGTTGTTAGAGCATTCTGTCAGCAGGCCTGAACAACTTGTTCATCTTGTCTTAAAACAACTTTAGGTGAATTCGATGGAAGGAAATGAGCGAATTTTTGAACCTGATTATCTGGATAAAGCAGACGGTGCAGAGAATCGTTTAAGACCAAAAGATTTTTCTGAGTATGTCGGCCAAGCAAAGATTTTAGAAAATGTAAAAGTGATGGTTGAATCAGCGACTATGCGTGAAGCTGCCATGGACCATCTTTTATTATCGGGACCTCCTGGTCTTGGTAAAACATCTTTGGCCATGATTATCGCGCATGAACTTGGAGTTCAACTTCATGTTGTGTCTGGTCCTGCCATTGAAAAAAAAGGTGATCTGGCTGCAATCCTAACAGGACTTGAGCCGCGTGATCTTCTCTTTATTGATGAAATTCATCGCATGCATATCTCGGTTGAAGAAATTTTATATTCGGCCATGGAAGATTTCCGTTTAGATATCGTGATAGGCCAAGGAGCTGCGGCCAAAACGATGAAAATCGATTTAGCACCTTTTACACTTGTGGGTGCAACGACAAGATCTGGCTTATTGTCCAACCCTCTTCGTGATCGTTTCATGGGCGACTTGCATTTTGATTTTTACGAGCCAACAGAATTAGCAAAAATTCTTAATACAAATGCAGGTAAGCTTAATTTAAAAGTTACAGGTGAAGCACTTGGAATTATGTCTCGATGTGCCAGAGGAACACCAAGAATTGCCAATAGAATTCTTAGACGTGTTCGTGACTTTGCTGTTGTTGCAAGACAAGAACAAATTGGAAAAGCAGAAGTTTCTAAGGCCTTGGAGTTGATGGAAATCGATGCTCTAGGACTTGATCGCATGGATCGAAAAATCTTAAAAGTTATTCTGGAATATTATAGCGGTGGACCAGTTGGTATTGAAGCTCTTGCTGCAACTCTGGGCGAAGACAGACAAACGATTGAAGAGGTTTATGAGCCATATCTTTTAAAAGAAGGCTTTCTTTTAAGAACACCAAGAGGTCGTGAGATCTCAACACGTTCCAAAGATATGTTGGGCGCGCAAATTAGTTTTAAATTCGATTAAATAACATCAAGAAATTGATTATCACTAGAAAGTACTTTCCACGTATGATCAGCTAGCAGTACAGCTTCAGCTAAAAATTTTTGTTTTTCCATTTTCTCTTCTCCCCAGTCTTTAGGAGATAATAGAGAAAGTCTTGGCTTCACAACTTCATTTTCAGTCGTTTCATAAAGGTAGTAAGTTTTACCAATGAGCGGCTCAAAACTAATGGCAGCAGCATAGATAAGTTCTGATACGCGCTTACGCTCTTTAAGTTCTTCAACCTGCTTGGCAAGAACTCTCATTTGCTCAACAATATTGACCAACTGCATATCAAGCTGCTGTGTCATGGCAGAATACGCACGACTTTTAATCGCACCTTCTTTATTCGGTGTGAAAGCAACACCGCCGCGATTAGATCCAAAGGTCAATGCACCTGGATTCTCGCTTGTTGCTAACTTTAGTCGATCAAGATCAATTTTATCGACATCAATGGGTTTTGGCTTTTTATCATCATCCATGGGCTAACTATGCCCTGATTTTTGGTTTTAGAAAAGTCTTGATGGGTTTATGTCCACCATTAAAAGACGCCAAAGGATTTGATAATGCCAGTCTGAATTCATATGTGAGCCCTTAAAATCTTGTGAGAACTCATAAATCCCGCCATTTTGCCACGTTGTCTGACTTGATGTTGAGTCTAGGATGAGTGTTCCCGAGGTCAACCTATCATCATGATCAAGTCCTAAAAGCAGCTCCATGACTTTAGCTGTTTGATCTTTAAGTTGCTCAATTCGAGTTGGATTATTTGGATCATCTTGCTGATTTATGGCTAGATAAACTAACTCAATGGCATGACGACTCAGTCGTTGCATCTCACTAATATCATCACCATCACTTTCAACAATCCCCCAATCTATAATTGCCATTCGTTTAAATTGAAGATCATTGATCACTCTATCGGCGGCATCAAATTGTAATGTTTGTCCCTCATCCAATCCTTTGTAGATTTTCGTCACTTTTGTATATGGAATTCCATCAAGAGTAATAACAAACCACATATAAATATCATCATTAAAAAAATCATCTTCTTCTTCAACGACTCTTAGTGAAGGCAGATGAAGGTGTACTAAGCTTTTAGTTTTTGGTGTTTTAATTTCAAGAAAAGATTTGGGTTGATTCGTTTGATAAGTTTTAAATGAAGAGCATCGCTTTTTAGATGGCTTGAGTTTATAAATTCTTTCATCAAGAACAGACTTGGCTTTATTACCATTGCAATAATTGATCAAAGATTGATGAACAGAATCAGAAAGAGTTAAAGCCTGGGCAGATTTAATAAATAAAAGTAAAAATAATAAAAATTTCATAAACACCTCGAGCTCTCTAAAGCAAGAGGTTCATTTATGAACAAAGAATAAGTATTTAATATTATTTAATGTTACTTGCTGCGAAATTATTTTCTAACAACGGCCATTGTTAAACGTGAAGAACACACAACTTTACCTTCTTCAGTTTCAATATTGATTTCCCAAACTTGAGTTGTGCGACCGAGATGAATTGCTCTTGCTACACCACTGACTCTGCCACTTACAGCTGGGCGCAAGTGCTGGCAAAAAAGCGTCTGGCCAAAAGCTACGTGAGTTTCGTTATTAAGTACGAGATTGGCTGCGATACTACCAAGAGTTTCTGCAAGAGCGGCACTTGCTCCACCATGAAGTCGGCGCTGTGGTTGAACCGTTCGATGATCTACTGGCATATCGCCACGAAGAAAATCATCGCCAATTTCTGTGATATGCATGTCGAGGTGATCGACCATTGTATCTGCTGACCATTTCTCAATTGCTTCGATCGTTAAATTCTCTTTAAACCAAATTCTCTTGTTCATTATTCCCATCCTAAAACTTGGTAACCCTTATCTGCCAGACAACGATTAACATAACTTCTTTTTAATTCATCTGGTGAGATGGCTTGACCAACACCACCAGCAGTTCCACCAATAGCGGCTCCACGAGCTAGGCCCGATCCGAGATTTCCAGTTAAAACACCCGTGACTGCACCAATAGCTCCACCAAGAACAGCCCCTTTTCCGGCAGAACCTAGTATTTTCTTAGCCTTAGGTGACTCTAAATACTCATCAGCATCGCCAAGACAGGTTTCAACATCATGCTGGCCCTGGGTCTTTCCAACTGCTTTTAGTTTAGAGTTTGGATATAAAACAGGTTTGCTTGAGCAACCATAAGTCATTGAAATAATAAGAGCGGTTGTAAACAAAATCTTCATAATACATCCATTTTGGGCGATTTCTCATTCTTAAATTGTACAAAAAATGAGCTAAGGTGGAAATTTTACACTAAATCACCTTTGCAGTGCCTAAAAGGTTTAGACTTTGATAGGCGTAGGGGCAAAGAAAAGTTGAAAAACCCCGCTGCGGTAAAAAAAGTCTTCTTATCGAATTCTTGTATTATCTAATGCGTAAGATTAAAGTAAAGAAATTACGTTATTTAAGAGAAGTTAATGCTGTATCAAAGAACTCTAGCAAAATCAGTCAAAGTTACCGGAATTGGAATCCATTCTGGACGTAAAGTTCATATGGAGCTTCATCCTGCTAAAGCTGATACTGGCATTCAATTTAAACGTACAGATCTTCCAAACTCACCAGTTTTGAAAGCCACGGCCGAAACAGTTGGTGCTACCGAAAATAATACGACTCTAGGCCAAGGCGAGAATGCAGTTCACACAGTTGAACATCTTCTTTCGGTTTTATACAGCCTTGGTATTAGTAACGTTTATATCGAAATCGATGGCCCTGAAATTCCTATTATGGATGGATCAGGTGCTAGCTTTGTTTTCTTGTTAAAAGAGACGGGCATCGCAACACTTAGTAAATCAAAGCAATTTCTTGTTGTTCTAGAACCTGTCGAAGTTCGCGTTGATGACAAGTGGGCTAGGATTGAACCAGCCAGCAAATTGATTATCGATTCTACAATTGTTTTTGCTCATGCACTCATTAAAAAGCAAAGAAAAGTTTTTGAATTTACTTGTGAGAACTTCATCAATGAAATCGGTCGTGCCAGAACATTTGGTATGCTCCGTGACGTTGATATGCTCAAGCGCAAAGGTCTTATTAAGGGTGGATCTCTTGATAATGCGATTGTGCTTGATGAATTCAAAGTCATGAACCCAGAGGGTCTTCGTTTTAGAGACGAATTCGTTCGCCACAAGATCCTTGATACCATCGGTGATATTTCACTTCTTGGATATGAAGTTGCTGGTCGCGTGACAACGTATAAATCAGGTCACAATCTGCATAATATGCTTTGCAGAAAGCTTCTTGAGACTCCAAGTGCATATGAAATCGTTTCGGCCTCCGCACTTCACAAAGAAGCTGTAGAAGCTTTCGAGCTACCGCAAGCCATGCTTCCTGCCTTTCACTAGAACACATAGACCTCCCAATAAAATTCGTGATAACAAAGGGAGGAAATACCTCTCAAGGATAAGATATGCGCCTTTCTCAAAGTTTATGGCAAACCTACAAAGAAGTTCCTGCAGAAGCAGAGATTCCTTCTCACCGCTTAATGCTCAGGGCCGGGCTGATTCATAAATCAGGCGCTGGAATTTATAATCTTCTTCCTTTTGGCCTTAGAGTTATCAAAAAAATTGAGAATATTGTAAGAGAAGAATTGGACCGAGTCGGTTGCCAAGAAATTCTTATGTCTATGGTAACCCCTGGTGAGCTGTGGCAGGAATCAGGTCGCTGGGATTTAATGGAATTAATGTTAAAATTTAAGGATAAAAAAAATCGTGATCTTTGTCTTAGTCCTACCAATGAAGAAGCAGTTTCCGATATTTTTAGAAATATGGTGAAATCTTATAAAAGTCTTCCGGCTACAATGTATCAAATCAATACTAAATTTAGAGACGAAATTCGCCCACGCTTTGGCCTAATGCGTGCTCGTGAATTTATTATGAAAGATGCTTATTCCTTTCATACAGACAAAGAAAGTTTAGATGTCGTTTATAAAAATCTCTACGATGCCTATTGTAGAATATTTGAAAGAATGGGACTTGAGTACACAGTTGTTGAAGCTGACGGTGGCGCGATGGCCAGCAGCGATTCTCAAACCCACGAATTTCAAGTTGTGGCCGAAACAGGTGAAGATGAAATCATATATTGTTCAAAAACGGGCTACGCTGCCAATATTGAAAAAGCCAAAACAAAAAGAGCAGATGGAGCTGCGTTAACAGGTGATTCAATGCCTGAAGATGTCTCAACTCCAAACGCTTCTACTATTGATGCCGTAGCGAAACTTTTAGAAGTCGAAGCCCATCACACCATTAAAGCTTTAGTTTATGAATGTATTAAAAGTGAAGTTTCATCAGTCGTCGTTGCCTTTATTTTAGGTGATGATACTTTAAATGAAGTTAAACTTAAGGCATTAACAGGTGCCGATCATCTTCGTCCAGCATCAGAGAGTATGCTTGCTTCTGCTGGTCTCATTAAAGGTTTTATTGGGCCACAACACTTACCTGAAAAACTTGAAGTGTACCTTGATGATTCAATTGATGATCATGGTTTATATATCGCTGGTGCAAATAAGGTTGATTTTCATACAAAAAATATCCAACCAAGTCGAGATCTTGCCCATATTAAAAAAGCAGATCTTCGCTTAGCTAAATCAGGTGATTTAACTTTAGATGGCAAGGGCGTTGTTGCTGTAAGACGTGGTATTGAAGTTGGCCATATTTTTCAACTTGGTGACAAATATACAAAAGCCATGAACGTTACAGTGAGTGATGTTAACGGAAAACCATTACATCCACTGATGGGTTGCTACGGTATTGGTATCACTCGTGTTGCAGCAGCTGCCGTTGAACAAAATAATGATGAAGGTGGAATTATTTGGCCTGCTGCCATTGCTCCTTACCAAGTTTACTTAGCAAGCATTGCAAAAGATGATGAAGTTGCCAAAATTGCAGAAGGTGTTTATCACGAACTGCAAAACTTAGGTTATGAAGTCCTTTTAGATGATAGAAAAGTTGGCCCTGGATTTAAATTCAAAGACAGTGATCTTTTAGGTTTGCCAGTAAGAGTTGTTGTTGGCGACAAAACTTGGAAAGAGCACCAAAAACTTGAACTTGTATGGCGCCATAACGGTGAAAAATTATTAGTTTCTAAAGAAGAACTCGCCGGCGTATTAAAAGCCGGCCTTAAGGTTTAATCATGGCCGAACAAGACATTATTATTGGTCTTCACAGTATTGCTGAAGCTCTTAAAAACCCTAATCGTACTCATTACAGACTCATAGGTACTGACGAAGGAATGAAGGAGTTACAGCGCAAACATGGCCTTGATCCAAGAAGACAAGATGATCTACGTGCAGAATTTTATAAGCCTGATGAATTCGTGAAACAAACTCAGGAGCTTTATCGTCACCTTGGAGTTGAATATAGAAGAATTCCAAGTGGTGTGATGCTTTTAACGTCTCCCTACGAAATTCAAAATGTGAATTGGCTGTATGATCGTTGTGATAAGCCAGGTCGCTTAAAGCTTTTAATCCTTGACCAAATCACTGACGGACATAATGCCGCTGCAATTTTAAGGACAGCTTCTTTTTTTGGTTGCGATGCCATCGTTTTTGCTCAAAAGGGAAGTTTTGGCGTCACCCCATCTTTTTCAAGAATTGCTAGCGGCGCGTTGGAACACGTCCCACTAGTTCAAGTTGTAAGTTTGCCAAAAACACTCACTCAACTGGCCCAAAAAAATATTTCTTTAGTGGGTTTTTCAGAGCACGCAGAATCAGCAGCCTCCAATGATGGAGAGGAGAAAATTGCTCTTGTTTTAGGAGCGGAAGAGACTGGATTGTCGCATGCTGTTGAGCGTCTTTTGACTCGTCGTGTGGCACTGCATTCCTTTGGCGCAATAAAATCTCTTAACGTCTCCGTTGCCGCGGCCATTGCAATGGAACGTTGTTTTCCTAAAGAGTAAGTAAAAAAATCTTGCATTTAATTAAGCCGACGTTTATAAATCTTGGACTTATATCGTTATCGATTTCTTGGCTGGCTTAGCTCAGTTGGTAGAGCATCGGTTTTGTAAACCGGCGGTCGTAGGTTCAAGTCCTATAGCCAGCTCCATGATTTTTGAAGATGTGTAAGTGGTAATGGCGAGATTGCCGAGTGGCCAAAGGCGGCAGACTGTAAATCTGTTGGGTTTTCCCTTCGATGGTTCGAATCCATCTCTCGCCACCACCTTTTTGGGCCTAAAGTTTTTTGAGCGGGTGTAACTCAGTTGGTAGAGTGCCAGCCTTCCAAGCTGGATGTCGCGTGTTCGAATCACGTCGCCCGCTCCATTCAAGCACGTAATGACTGGAATTTCGCACAAAAGCGTTGCCAAGCTAGCGGTAATTCATTAAAAGTGGTTTCGCGCTTGCGTGGCTCAGTGGTAGAGCACTCCCTTGGTAAGGGAGAGGTCGAGGGTTCAATTCCCTCCGCAAGCTCCAGTATTTTGAAGATAATGATGAATTGGTAGTGGGTAGGGTAAAGGTTTTAAGAGTTGGTACTTGTCAGCGCTTGGGACTTCGACGATACTTGGGACCGTAATTAACAGTATAAAACAAGCTTAGACAAAAATTGTCATCGCTAAGATATTTAAGAGGAGAGCTGACATGGCAAAGGAAAAGTTTAACCGTAATAAACCACACGTAAACGTAGGAACTATTGGTCACGTTGACCATGGTAAAACTACACTTACAGCTGCCATCACAATGACTATGGCTGCAGTACATGGTGGAGCTGCTCGCTCTTACGCTGATATCGATTCAGCGCCAGAAGAAAAAGCTCGTGGTATCACAATCAACTCAGCTCACGTTGAGTATGAAACTGGTAACCGTCACTATGCACACGTTGACTGCCCAGGCCACGCTGACTATGTTAAAAACATGATCACTGGTGCTGCTCAGATGGACGGCGCGATTCTAGTTGTTTCTGCAGCAGACGGCCCTATGCCACAAACTCGTGAGCACATTCTACTTGCTCGTCAGGTTGGTGTTCCTGCGATCGTAGTTTTCATGAACAAAGTTGACCAAGTAGACGACGAAGAACTACTTGACCTTGTTGAAATGGAAGTACGTGAACTTCTTTCTTCTTACGACTTCCCAGGTGACGATATTCCTATCGTTAAGGGTTCAGCTCTTGCAGCAGTTGAAGGTAAGAACGATGCAATCGGTAAAGAGCGTATCATCGAACTTATGGATGCAGTTGATTCATACATTCCTGAGCCAACTCGTGATATCGATAAGCAATTCCTTATGCCAGTGGAAGACGTATTCTCGATCTCTGGTCGTGGTACTGTTGTAACTGGTCGTATTGAGCGTGGTATCGTTAAAGTTAACGAAGAAGTTGAAGTTGTTGGCGTTCGCGACACTACTAAAACTACAGTTACTGGCGTTGAAATGTTCCGCAAGCTTCTTGACGAAGGTCGTGCTGGTGACAACGTTGGTCTTCTACTTCGTGGTACTAAGCGTGAAGACGTTGAGCGTGGCCAAGTTCTATGTAAGCCAGGTTCAATCACTCCACACAAAAAATTCCAAGCTGAAGTTTATATTCTTTCTAAAGAAGAAGGTGGACGTCACACTCCAATCTTCAAAGGCTACCGTCCTCAGTTCTACTTCCGTACAACTGACGTAACTGGTGCAATTACTTTGAAAGAAGGCATGGAAATGATTATGCCAGGTGATAACACTTCTTTCCTAGTTGAATTGATCAACCCAATCGCTATGGAAAAAGGCCTTAAGTTCGCTATCCGTGAGGGTGGACGTACAATTGGTGCTGGTACAGTTGCTGAGATTTTAGACTAATCTCAATTTTTGATTATGATTTCCAAAGGGCCGGTTGTAAGACCGGCTCTTTTTTTAGAGCTTCGGGCGTATAGCTCCAACGGTAGAGCGGCTGATTCCAAATCAGTAGGTTTAAGGTTCGAATCCTTATGCGCCCGCCATTCTCTCTCCATCTTGTTTTTCTTATTAATCTCAATGATAAAATTCTTTAATTTTTATGTTCGAATTGACAAAAACTTAACGCATCTTTTTTAGCGTGTTGCTGATTGGTCGTGTACAACACTTAAGTCAATAAAAAATAAAGAGGTCATATGTCATACGGACAACCAAAAAATCCCATGGATGAATTAGAGCATGCCCTTAGAAAGATCTTTTCTAATCCTGGTCAGCTTATTCCAATTCTTTTAATTTTAATCGCGATTCCTGTAGTGATGAGTACGTTTTACACTGTTCAGCCAGATGAAGAGGCCGTTGTGCTTCGTTTTGGTAAGTACGTTGAAACAACTACTCCAGGGCTTCACTTCAAGCTTCCATTTGGTATTGATGAAGCGATTAAAGTTAAAACGAAGCTTGTATTGCAAGAAGAGTTTGGCTTTAGAACAACCAGCACAAGTGGCAAACGTACCAGCTACAGTAACAGCAGCTTTGATACCGAGTCCTTGATGCTTACTGGGGACTTAAACGTTGCAGACGTAGAATGGATTACTCAGTTTCAAATAGCAGAGCCACAAAAATTTCTCTTTAATACACGTGATCCAATTCAAAATATTCGCGATATCTCTGAAGCCGTTATGAGAAGAGTTGTGGGGGACAGATTGGTCACTGATGTTTTAACTGTTGGACGTACTGAAATTGCCAATGAAGCTAAACTCTTAACCCAAGAAATATTGAACAACTACGATATGGGTGTGAGAGTCATCTCAATTAAGCTTCAAGACGTAAATCCACCTGAACCAGTTAAACCATCTTTTAATGAAGTGAATGCTGCAAAACAAGAGCAAGAACAAGCCATTAACCAAGCAGAGAAAAATTATAACGATGTCATCCCAGAAGCTCGCGGACAGGCCGAAAAGAAAATTGCCGAAGCAGAAGGTTATGCTGAAGCATTAATCAATCGCTCAGAAGGTGATGCGAAGAAATTTTTAGCTGTTCTAACAGAATATAAAAAATCACCAAAAATTACTCGTGAACGTATGTATATCGAAACCATGGAAAAACTTTTAAAGCGCATGGACGACATCACTCTTGTTGATTCACAAGTAAGCGGTCTTCTTCCAATCTACAACAATGCTAAAGAAGTCAGTGGAGGCAAAAATGCCCAATAAACTATCAGTCATTATTATTATTCTTATCGCCGCTGTGGTGACTCTTTTTTCAGCGTCTTTTATTATTCCTGAGGGGAGACAGGCCGTTATCACTCAATTTGGTAAACCTGTAAGAACTGTTTCAGAAGCAGGTCTTCATTTAAAAACACCTTTTATTCAAGATGTGAGAATGATCGATCTTCGAATTCTTAGTTGGGATGGAAATCCAAATCAAATTCCAACCAAAGATAAAAAATATATTGAAGTCGATACGACAGCTCGTTGGAAAATTGCTGATCCGCTAAAGTTCATCCAAACAGTTCAAAATGAAAATGGCGCTAGAACCAGGCTTGATGCCATTCTAGATGGTGTCACTCGTGACGTGATCTCAAGTCATAACCTGGTTGAGTCAGTAAGAAATAGTAACAATATTATTAATACAATCGAAAAAAGATCTCAGGCTTTGAAAAAAGAAAGAGAAAACAGTCAAGCTGGAGAGATCATCGCTGAGGAAGAGGTCACGGGAGAGATTGAATACGTCGATATTGGTCGTGAAAAACTAAGCCAATTAATTATTGAGCCGGCAAGAGAGGAATTGAAGTCTCTTGGAATTGAGCTTATCGATGTTCAGTTTAAACGTATCGCCTATGAAAAAAGTGTTCAGCAAAAAGTTTACTTAAGAATGATTTCCGAGCGTGAAACAATCGCCGGAAAAATCAGATCTTACGGAAAAGGTGAAAAAGCCAAAATTGAAGGTAAAACTTCAAAAGATTTAAATCGCATTCAATCAGAATCTTATCGCACTGTGCAGGCCATCCGTGGTGGAGCAGAGGCCAAGGCGCTGACGATTTATGCCGGCGCATTTAACCGCGATCCGGATTTCTATCGTTTTTCTCGTACGTTAGAAGCTTATGAAAAGTCTTTACCGGCCCAAACCAAGCTATTGCTATCGTCCAAATCAAAATTCTGGGAAATATTGCGAAGCGGCAAACCGGATTAGATTTTAAAAATATACGATATTTGGCGCCATGCGAAATCATGGCCTAAATAATCAATTGGACAATCTCTTTCTTTTGTCGCATATAGAGAGAACTTTTATCGTCTACTTTTTGGCCTTTTTTACAAGGAATGGTAATGTCCATCGTAAAAAAAGAAGATAGCAAGAAATGGATTAACTCCTTTGTTGCCATCATCAGTATTATTGCAGGCTTTTTAGCCATCCGTTTTACTCTTCAAATGAGTGAATGGTTTGATCTAGAAGCGAAAGTTAATAACTTCATTATTATCTCTCAAGGGATTGGTGTTGTTGTTGGTCTTTCAGTTTTTATTGGCATTTTTAAAAGCAAGAATACTTCTGCTCTATTGAGTGAAGTTTATGACGAGCTTGTAAAAGTTGTATGGCCAGATAAAGACACCATTTTTAAAGTCACTGTTGGTATTGTTATTAGTTTATCAATCGTCAGCGCGATTTTTGTTGGTGTGGATTATATGTTCCGTGCACTACTTGATCTCTTCTACTAATTACTCCGGGTAATATTTATGACTGAAGCAGAAAATAATAATAATGAAGTTGAAACAACAGAAGAAGTAGTGGTGGAAGTCGCTGCTGCTGAGCCAGTTGTTTTAAAAGAAGATGGCTTCGCTGAAGGCACGACACCAGATTTTAAATGGTATATCGCTAAAACCTTAACAGGCCAAGAAAATAAAATTTCAAAAACTCTTCGTGAAAGAATTATCAACCACAAACTAGGCGAATTTTTTTCGCAGATCCTAGTTCCAGAAGAGAGTGTAACTTCTCATGCCAATGGTAAGAAGCGCACAATAAAAAAGAAATTCTTCCCAGGCTATATCCTTCTTAAGATGGTTATGACTGATAAGACTTGGCACCTTGTAAATGCAACTGACAAAATCACTGGTTTTGTTGGAGGTACTTCTACAAGACCACAGCCAATTTCTGATGAAGAAGCTGCATACATGACTAACCAGTCTGATGAAGGTGTAAAACGTACACGTACATCAGTGAACTTTAGCGAGGGCGACCAAGTTAAAGTTATCGAAGGGCCATTCGCATCTTTCGTTGGAACTATCGAAGCAGTAAATGAAAAAGGTAAAATTAAAGTTAACGTTTCTATTTTCGGGAGACCAACCCCGGTAGAGCTCGACTATTCACAGGTCGAAAAAGTTAGTTAGTTGGGAGATCGCTAGGATCGCAAGGAGTATTTATGGCGAAAAAAGTAACAGGTTTCATCAAGCTTCAAATTGATGCTGGTAAAGCCAACCCGTCACCACCAATTGGTCCAGCTTTGGGTCAACGTGGTGTGAACATCATGGAATTCTGTAAAGCTTTCAATGCAAAGACTCAGAAATCTGCAGGTATGATTCTTCCAACAATCATCACTGTTTATTCTGACCGTTCATTTAGCTTTATCACTAAGACACCTCCAGCTTCATTCTTGATTAAAAACAAGATGAAACTTAAGAGTGGCGCAAACAAGCCAGGTCACGAAGTTGCCGGAACGATCAGTGAAAAAATCGTTAAGGAAATCGTTGATACTAAAAAGGCTGACTTAACAGCTGCTGACGAAGCTGCTGGTATGCGTACTGTTGAGGGATCAGCTCGCTCAATGGGTCTTAAATTAGATTATAAATAAATAACTAACGGGAGACCTAATAAGTCGCTTGAACCGAGAGAGAGAAATTATGAGAAAACCATCTAAAAAATACACTGCGGCCTTGGCCAAAGTAGAAACTGAAAAAGCTTACGCGATTGATGAAGCAATTAAGACTGTTAAAGAAGTAGCATTTGCTAACTTCGATGAAACAGTTGACCTTGCTTTTCGTCTTGGCGTTGACCCACGTCACGCTGATCAAATGATCCGTGGTGCTCTTGCTATGCCTGCTGGTACTGGTAAAACAGTTCGCGTTTGTGTGATCACTTCTGGTGAGAATATTAAAGCTGCTGAAACTGCTGGTGCTGACTTTGTTGGTGGCGATGATATCGTTGCTAAAATTGCTGGTGGCTGGCTTGAATTTGACCGTGTTATTGCATCTCCAGATATGATGTCAAAACTTGGTCGTATCGCTAGAGTTCTTGGACCTCGTGGTCTAATGCCTAACCCAAAGCTTGGAACAGTAACTCCAGATGTTGCAAAAGCAGTTGCTGAGCAAAAAGCTGGTAAAGTTGAATATCGTACCGACAAAACAGGTATCGTTCACGTTCCAATCGGCAAAAAGTCTTTCACTGAAGCTCAACTTCGCCAAAACTTAAACGCGATTTTGAATGCAATTGTAAAAGCTAAGCCATCAAGCGCTAAAGGGACTTACTTAAAGTCACTTACCATCTCAACAACTATGGGACCTGGTGTAAGCATTGATACTTTGGAAGCGGTAAGTTTAGCTAATTAATTTAATGAATAACTGGGGTAGAAGAAGGGCGGTTTGGGGCAACTCATATAAATCCTCCCTGATATCTCCCTCCGAAACAGCTGTAGGAGGTTTTAATGCTGAGTCGATCCGACAAAGAAGCGATTGTAAATTCGCTTAAAACGGACTTCGATAATGCTAAAGCTATCTTCTTAACGAATCTTATTGGAGTCACGTCTAACGACGCTGTTGAAATCCGTAAGAACGTAAGAGATATGCAAGGCAAAATCGTAGTTACGAGAAACAACTTGTTTAAGAAAGCTGCAGAAGGCAATGGCGCTTCAGTACTTTTCGAAAACTTGAAAGGTCCACACGCAGTGGCTTTCGCTTTCGATGACGTACCTGGTGTTGCAAAGTGCTTGAAGACTGCGGGCGCATCACATGAAGTAGTTGAGCTGAAAGGCGGCTTCTTCGATGGTAAGCAACTCTCAACCGCTGAAGTAAAGCGTTTGGCAGATCTTCCATCACGCGACGAAATGCTTGGAACATTGCTTGCGACATTTATCGCACCTGTTTCTGCACTTGCTCGTGTTATGTATGCAATTAAAGAACAAAAAGAAGCAGGCGCTACACCAGCACCTGTTGAAGCTTAATAACTTAAAACTAATTTAGAATTTATAGGAGTCCATAATGAGTATTACTAATGAACAATTGATCGAACACATCTCTAAAATGTCAGTACTTGACGTTGCTGAACTAGTTAAAGAACTTGAAGACAAGTTCGGCGTATCAGCAGCTCCTGTTGCTGTTGCTGGTGCTGGTCCTGCTGCTGCTGCTGAAGAGCAAACTGAATTTACAGTTGTTCTAGCTGCTGCTGGTGACAAGAAAATCAACGTAATTAAAGAAGTTCGTGCAATCACTGGTCTTGGCTTGAAAGAAGCAAAAGATCTAGTTGAAGGCGCACCTAAGACTGTTAAAGAGGGTGTAGATAAAGCTGAAGCAGAAGATATCAAGAAAAAGCTTGAAGCTGCTGGTGCTAAAGTTGAGCTTAAGTAAGCAATTGGCTTATTTAATAGCTTAGCAAATAGTTGAAAACGGGTGAGAAGGTGCCTGACACTTTCTCGCCTTTTTGTGTTTTAAAAGAATGTAACTGAACGACCGCGCGCCTGCGCTTATGCCAGGAGATATGTGATGACTGAGGTTTTTGCCCCGAACCAATGGTTTCGTAAAAACTTTTCGAAAACCCCTACTGTATTAGAGACTCCGCCTCTAATGCGCTTGCAAGTAAATTCTTACGAGGATTTCCTGCAAAAAGATGTTCCCCCGGCGAAGCGTAAGGATACTGGCCTACAAGCCGTATTTAAATCGGTCTTCCCCATCCACGATTTCAATAAGACTGTGTCTTTGGAATTTGTTTCTTATTCATTAGAAACACCAAAGTATACTGTTAAAGAATGTCGTCAACGTGGTCTTTCTTATGAAGCCCCGTTGAAAGTTATCGTTCGCCTAGTATTTTACGACGTAAATGTTGATAAAGACGGCAACGAGCAAAGAACAGTATCTTCGATCAAAGAGCAGGAAGTTTACCTTGGTAACATCCCTCTAATGGCCGAGACTGGATCATTTGTTTATAACGGTACTGAGCGAGTAATCGTATCTCAGCTTCACCGTTCACCTGGTATTATTTTTGAACACGACAGCGGTAAAAAGCACTCTTCTGGAAAGCTCCTTTACTCTGCTCGTATTATTCCACATCGTGGTTCATGGCTTGATTTTGAATTCGATCACAAGAACGTGCTTTTTGCTCGTATCGATCGTAAACGTAAAATTCACGCTACTGTAATCTTCAAAGCGATGGGTTACTCAACTCAAGAAATTCTCGATATGTTCTATCATAAAGAGACGATCAAACTTGATAAGAAAGGTAACCACACACGTGCCCTAGATTTCGATCTATTAATTGGTACACGTGCGATGGAAGATATTAACGATAAAGCTGGAAAGCCACTCGTTAAAAAAGGTAAGAAATTCACAAAAATCGCTACAAAGAAAATGACTGAAGCTGGCATTAAAGAATTGCCAATCACAGTTGAAGAACTTGTAGGTCAAGTTGTTGCAGAAGATCTATTTGATGCTTCAACTGGTGAAGTTCTATGTCTTGCAAACGAAGCTCTTTCAGAGTCTAAGCTTCAAGAACTAATGGAAGCTGGTATTAAAGAAGTTAAAACTCTTTATATCGATATGATCAACTTCGGTGATCAAGTTAGAAACACTCTTCTTCTTGATAAAACTGATACGAAAGACGAAGCACTGATTAAAATCTTTGAACGTCTACGTCCAGGTGAGCCACCAACAGTTGAAACGGCTGAAAGTCTTTTCAAGAGCCTTTTCTTTGATGCTGATAGATATGATCTGTCACGCGTCGGCCGTATGAAAATTAATTACAAATTCGGAATGAACACTCCTGTTGAGGAAACTGTTCTAACTAAAGCCGATATCGCAATGACTGCTAAGTACCTTGTTGAACTTAACAACGGTAAAGGTAAAGTTGATGATATCGATCACCTTGGTAATCGTCGTGTACGTGCCGTTGGTGAACTTTTAGAAAACCAATTCCGCGTTGGTCTTGTTCGTATGGAACGCGCTGTAAAAGAGCGTATGGCAATTCAAGAAATTGAAACCATGATGCCTTACGATCTAGTTAACCAAAAGCCAGTAGCTGCAGCTGTTAAAGAATTTTTTGGTTCTTCTCAGCTTTCACAGTTTATGGACCAAACTAACCCTCTTTCAGAAGTGACTCACAAGCGTCGTCTTTCTGCTCTTGGGCCTGGTGGTCTAACTCGTGAACGTGCAGGCTTTGAAGTTCGTGACGTTCACTCAACTCACTACGGACGTATGTGTCCGGTTGAAACTCCAGAAGGACCAAACATTGGTCTAATTACTTCACTCGCAACTTATGCTCGCGTTTCTGAATATGGATTTATTGAAACTCCATATCAGCTTGTAAACGAAGATCGTAAGCTTGGTGATGTTAAGTATTTCTCTGCTTTCGAAGAAGAGACAAAGGTTATTGCACAGCTTGACCTTGGTCACATCAAAGACGGCAAAGTTGTTGGTGAGCACGTTCCTTCACGTGTTGGTGGCGATTATAAAATCGTTCCATCTTCTGAAGTTGAACTCATGGACGTTTCTCCATCACAGATGATTTCAGTTGCAACAGCACTTATCCCATTCCTTGAACACGATGATGCCAACAGAGCACTCATGGGTTCAAACATGATGAGACAAGCGGTTCCAGTTGTTCGCACAGATGCTCCTATTGTTGGAACTGGTGCTGAATACGTTATCGCCCGTGACTCAGGTGCTATTATCAATGCACAAGCTGACGGTAGAGTTATCTTCGTTGATTCAAACAGAATTGTTATTCAACGTGATAAGTTTAAAGAAGGCGAAAGTGGCGTTGATATCTACAAACTCGTTAAGTATCAGCGTACTAACCAAAACACTTGTAATAACCAAAAAGCTCTCGTTAAAGAAGGCGACAAGGTTCACAAGGGAATGGTTATTGCCGACGGTCCAGGAACTCACCTTGGTGACTTGGCCCTTGGTCAAAACATCCTAGTGGCATTCATGCCATGGGGTGGCTACAACTACGAAGACTCGATCTTGATCAATGAGAAAATGCTCGCTAACGACGTTTTCACTTCTGTTCACATCGAAGCTTTCGAAGCTGAAGCTCGTGATACAAAACTTGGAAAAGAAGAAATCACTCGCGATATTCCAAACGTTTCTGAAGAAGCTCTTAAAGATCTTGATGAAGCAGGGATTATCCGTGTTGGTGCAATCATTAAACCAGGCGATATCTTGGTTGGTAAGATTACTCCAAAAGGTGAAACTCAACTTTCTCCAGAAGAAAAACTTCTTAAAGCTATCTTTGGTGACAAAGCTGGCGACGTTAAGGATACGTCTTTACGTGTTCCTTCATCTGTTCGCGGTACAGTTATTGACGCTAAAGTTTACACTCGCGAAGGTGTTGAGCTTGATGCCCGTTCAAAAGAAATCATTGAACACGAAACAAGCCTAATCCGTCGTGATGAAAGAATTGAAATTAAAGCTATTCAAACTTCTTCAATCTTAAAGATTGCTGAAATGTTGAAAGGCAATAAAACAACTGATCGCCTTGTTTCAGAAGATGGTTCAACTGAACTTCTTCCAAAAGATGCAGAGATCAGTTCAGAAGCTCTTGCTAAAATTCCTTTCGAACTTATTGGATACATTCCTCTTAAGCCAGAATTGGAAGAAAAACTTTCTGAGTACTTCGCTGATGTTCGTAACCGTATTAACCGTGTACGTACAAAAGCTAACGAAGAAATCGCAATGCTTCACCGTGGAGACGAACTTTCTCCGGGCGTAATCAAAAAGGTTATCGTCTACGTGGCTATTAAGCGTAAGCTTCAGCCAGGTGACAAAATGGCCGGACGTCACGGAAACAAAGGTGTGATCTCGAACGTTATTCCTCAAGAAGATATGCCATTCCTAGCTGATGGTACTCCTGTTGATATCGTTCTAAACCCACTTGGTGTTCCTTCACGTATGAACATCGGTCAGCTTTTAGAGCTTCACCTTGGTTGGGCCGGTCGTGGTCTAGGCGAGAAGATGAAAGTTCTTCTTGAGCAACGTGTTCAAATGGATGAGCTTAAAGATTATATCTTTAAGATCTACAACACTGAAGAAGTTAAGAAGTGGCTATCAAAAGCTAGTGATAAGCGTGTACGTGAAGTTGCTGAGCAACTATCTCAAGGTGTGCGTTTCTCTACTCACGTTTTTGATGGTGCTACTGAAGCCGACATCCGTGAGATGTTAGAGCTTGCAGATCTTGATCCATCAGGAAAGACAACATTGTTTGACGGTAAAACTGGGGATGCGTTCTCGGAAGAAGTTACTGTTGGAACAATGTACATGCTTAAACTACACCACCTTGTTGACGAGAAAATTCATGCTCGTTCAACTGGACCTTACTCACTTGTGACTCAACAGCCTCTTGGCGGTAAAGCACAGTTTGGTGGTCAGCGTCTGGGTGAGATGGAAGTTTGGGCACTAGAAGCCTACGGCGCTGCTTACACTCTTCAAGAATTCTTGACGGTGAAATCAGATGACGTTATCGGCCGTACTCGTATGTATGAGTCGATTGTTAAAGGCGAACAAGTTCTTGAACCAGGTCTTCCAGAGAGTTTCAATGTTCTAGTACGCGAGCTTCAAGCTCTGTGTCTTGATGTGAAACTTGAAGAAAACTCTGATGAAGAGAGTCTTGGATAGTTTGTTTAGGGAAGAGGAAATCCTCTTCCCATTTTTTGAATGCTGAAAACCCCGTGAGGTATTAGATATGAAAGATCTTCTCAACTTTTTCGACAAGCCAAAAGATCCAATCAGTGTTGAAGCTATTTCTATTAGAATGGCTTCTCCTGACACGATTCGTGAATGGTCATTTGGTGAAGTGAAAAAGCCAGAAACAATTAACTATCGTACGTTCAAGCCAGAGCGTGATGGTCTTTTCTGTGCAAAAATTTTCGGACCTGTAAAAGACTATGAGTGTATCTGCGGTAAGTATAAGCGTATGAAACACCGTGGTGTTGTTTGTGAAAAGTGTGGCGTTGAAGTTACACTTTCAAAAGTTCGTCGTGAGCGTTGTGGTCATATTGAGCTTGCTGCTCCTGTTGCACACATTTGGTTTCTACGTTCTCTTCCATCACGTCTTGGTGCGCTTCTTAGCCTAAGCCTTAAAGATCTTGAAAAAGTTCTTTATTATGAATCATTTATCGTTACTGAATCTGCTACTCACGATGTTGATGGTGGACTTCAAATTGGTCAGGTTTTAACTGAGCAACAATATTATGAATTAAAAGAGCAGGGAGTTGATTTCGACGCCGGTATGGGTGGAGAAATTGTTAAGTCCATGCTTAAGCGTCTTGATATCGATATGGAGAACAAAGTTCTTCGTCGCGATCTTCAATCTGCTACAACTGAAATGGCGAGAACAAAAATTGTTAAGCGTCTTAAAGTTGTTGAATCAATCATGAAGTCTGACAACAAGCCAGAATGGTTCATGATGGAAGTTATTCCGGTTCTTCCACCAGATCTTCGTCCATTAGTTCCACTTGAAGCTGGTCGTTTTGCAACTTCAGATCTTAACGACCTTTACCGTCGTGTGATCAACAGAAATAACCGTCTTAAGCGCCTAAAAGAGCTTAACGCTCCAGAAATCATCATCAGAAACGAAAAGCGTATGCTTCAAGAAGCTGTTGATGCTCTATTTGATAACGGCCGTCGTGGTAAAGTGTTCACTGGTGCTAACAAGCGTCCACTTCGTTCACTTTCAGACATGCTTAAAGGTAAACAAGGTCGTTTCCGTCAAAACCTACTTGGTAAACGTGTCGACTATTCAGGTCGTTCGGTTATCGTGGTTGGACCAAGCCTTCGTTTACACCAATGTGGTCTTCCAAAGCTTATGGCCTTGGAACTTTTCAAGCCGTTCATCTACAACAAACTTATTGAAAAAGGTCACTGTACAACCATCAAAGTTGCTAAAAAGATGGTTGATCAACAGAAACAAGAAGTTTGGGATATTCTTGAAGAAGTTGTTAAAGAGCACCCAGTGCTTCTTAACCGCGCACCAACTCTACACAGACTTGGTATTCAAGGGTTCGAGCCTATTCTTATTGAAGGTAAAGCGATCCAGCTTCACCCTCTAGTTTGTACTGCCTTTAACGCCGACTTTGACGGTGACCAAATGGCAGTCCACGTTCCTCTTTCAATTGAAGCACAAGTTGAATGTCGTATTCTTGCAATGTCGACAAACAACATCCTTTCTCCAAAAGATGGAACACCAATTATCGTTCCTTCTCAGGACATCGTGCTTGGACTTTATTATATGTCACGTAAGCGTCCATTCGCTCGTGGTTATGGCAAAGTCTTCTCTTCGAAAGAAGAAGCTCAATTTGCTTATCACTCAGGCAACCTACACCTTCAGTCTCCAGTCAAAGTCCGTATTAATAACGTGATTTATGACACAACTGTTGGTCGTACTTTCGTTTATGACGTAATTCCTGAGTGTTTAAAGTTCGATGACATCAACAAGGTTCTAGATAAGAAATCAATTGGTAAACTAATTGATCTTGCTTACCGTGTTGGTTCTGAAAAAGACACAGTTCTACTTGCTGACGCTCTTATGAGCCTTGGTTATGAGTATGCAACAAAAGCCGGTATTTCTATTAACGTAAACGACATGACAATTCCTGAAGAGAAACCAAAAATCTTAGGTGTTGCTTATGCTGAAGTTGATAAGATTACTGAAGAGTACAACGAAGGTTCGATCACAAACGGCGAAAGATATAACAAGATCATCGACGTTTGGGCCCAAACAAATGAAAAGCTAACGAAAGTTATGCTTGAACGTATTTCACAAGATGAATTCACCAATGAAAAAGGTGAAAAAGAAGTAGCTCCATCATTTAACTCAGTATTTATGATGGCCGATTCTGGTGCCCGTGGTTCGACGGCTCAGATGAGACAGCTAGCTGGTATGCGTGGTCTTATGGCCAAGCCATCTGGTGAAATTATTGAAACACCGATTACTTCTAACTTCCGTGAAGGTCTAACGGTTCTTCAATACTTCTCTTCAACTCACGGTGCTCGTAAAGGTCTTGCCGATACAGCTCTTAAAACAGCTAACTCTGGTTACCTCACTCGTCGTCTTGTTGACGTGGCTCAAGATGGTATCATCCGCTCTGAAGATTGCGGTGCTACTGACGGAATCACAATCACTTCAAGAATTGAAAGTGGTGAAGTTGTTGAAGATGCAGCTGAACGTACAATGGGTCGTGTAACTGCTCAGGCGGTAACAGGTTCAGACGGTCAGGAAATCTTTGCTCGTAACCACCTGTTAATGGAAAAAGATTTAGAAGTTCTACGTGAGCACGAAGTCGACCAAATTAAGGTTCGCTCAGTTCTTACTTGTAAAGAGCGTTATGGATTCTGTGCTGCTTGTTTTGGTCGTGACCTTGCTCGCGGTAAAATGGTTTCTATCGGTGAAACTGTCGGTGTTATCGCTGCTCAGTCAATCGGTGAGCCAGGTACTCAGCTTACAATGCGTACGTTCCACGTTGGTGGTACTGCAACAGCTGGTGCTCAAGTTAATAAAACAGAAGTTCGTACTGCTGGTACGATCGCTTTTGATAACGTTAAAGCTGCTGCAACTCCAGATGGCGGCGTTATCATTATGAATAAAACAGGTAACATCATCATTAAGAATGCTCTTGGTGATGAAAAAGAACGTTACCCTGCAGTTTACGGCGCGCGCATATTCTTCAAAGAAGGACAAGAAGTTAACGTCGGTGACAGAATTCTTGAATGGGACCCGTTTGCGATTCCACTTATTTCTGAAGTTGCAGGTTTTGCTAAGCTTGAAGATATCAGAGCTGGTATTACTGTTACTGAAGCGGTTGATCCTGTTACAGGTCTTACGACTAAAACAGTTCTAGAGCACAAAGATCCAGCACTACAACCACGTGTTGCTATCGTTGATGCTTCTGGAAATCCAATTCTTGTTCCAGGAACTAAACGTTACGCTGTTTATCGCCTACAAGTTGGAGCAACTCTTGTTGTTTCTGAAGGTGATGAAGTTGGTGTTGGTTCTATTATTTCTAAAGTTGCTCGTGAAGCTGCTAAAACAAAAGACATCACCGGTGGTCTTCCACGTGTTGCTGAACTTTTTGAAGCACGTAAACCAAGTAACTCAGCTCAGATTGCTGATATCTCAGGTACGATTGAATTTGGTCCAGAACTTCGCGGTTCTCGTCGAATCATCATTCGTCCAGAAGATGGCACTGATCCTGTTACTTACACAGTACCAAAAGGTCGCTACGTTATCGTTAACGAAGGTGACTATATCCGTGCCGGTGAGCCAATCATGGACGGAGCTTCAAACCCACATGACATTTTACGTGTTATGGGTATTAAAGCTCTTGCTCGTTACATTGTTGACGAGATCCAAGAAGTTTACCGTCTTCAAGGTGTTAAAATCGATGACAAGCACATTGAAGTTATCGTTTCACAAATGCTTAAGAAGAAAGAAATCAACCAAGTTGGTGACTCGACTCTTGTGGCAGGCGATCAGTTAACTAAAGGCGAACTCGCTGAAATTAACGACGCCCTTGAAGCTCAAGGATTAGAAAAAGCTGATGGCCGCCCATTACTACTAGGGATTACAAAAGCCTCATTGACGACAGATTCATTTATTTCTGCCGCATCGTTCCAGGAAACTACTAAAGTGCTAACTCAAGCATCTTTAGAAGGTAAGAAGGACATGCTTCGTGGTCTTAAAGAAAACGTCATCATGGGTCGCCTAATTCCAGCTGGTTCTGGTATTTCTCGCTACCGCGACTTCGACGCTGTTGTTGAAGGAAGCGAAGAGACCCACAGTAAAGAAGAAGCTACGCTTACGTTTTAATGAAATAGAGGCTTGTCCTAGCTAGTGTGTCGTGTTACATACGCTAGCTAGGTGAGACTCAAATGTTAATTAGAGTTCCCGTTCAGGCTGTTTAGAAGGAGCATTCGTCATGCCTACAATTAACCAGTTGATTCGCAAAGGCAGAATCGACAAAGTCGATAAAACTAAATCTCCGGCGCTTAAGGCTTGTCCTCAACGTCGTGGTGTTTGTACTCGTGTTTACACGACAACACCTAAAAAACCTAACTCGGCCATGCGTAAAGTATGTCGTGTTAAGTTAACTAGTGGTTTCGAAGTAACTTCGTACATTGGTGGAGAAGGTCACAACTTGCAAGAACACTCGATCGTATTGATTCGTGGTGGTCGTGTAAAAGATCTTCCAGGTGTTCGTTATCATACTATCCGTGGTGCACTTGATGCCACTGGTGTTGATAAGCGTGGACAACGTCGTTCTAAGTACGGCGCAAAACGCCCTAAGAAATAGTAAGTAGTTTTTTTAAAAACCACTCTCGTGAATCGGCTTGTTATTTACGAGAGAGTAATTCCTATGGAATGAAGAGGAGAATTTTATGAGCCGTAAGCATCGCGCCCCCGTTAGAGAAGTCCTTCCTGATCCACGTTATCAAGACGTTGTTGTAACTAAGTTCGTCAACGCTCTTATGTTCGGTGGAAAAAAAGCAACTGCAGAAAGAATTTTCTACGATTGTTTTTCACAAATCGAAAAGAAAACTGGTGAAGAGCCTCTAAAACTTTTCAAAAAAGCATTAAGCAACGTTAAGCCAGCTGTTGAAGTTAAGTCTCGCCGTATCGGTGGTGCTACTTACCAAATTCCAGTTGAAGTACGTCCAGCTCGTCGTCAGTCACTAGCTATTCGTTGGTTACGTGACAACGCTAAAAACCGTAACGGTAAAACGATGATGGATAAGCTTGCAGACGAGATGATCGATGCAGCTAACAATCGTGGTGGAGCTGTTAAGAAACGTGAAGACGTTTACAAAATGGCTGAAGCAAACAAAGCGTTTGCTCACCTTAAGTGGTAATTTCCGCTTAGAAAGCTTCAAAAATTGTATCAAACCTCTTAAAGTGGAGAACGCTTTAAGAGGTTTTTTTAGTTTTAGGTTAAGGATAATCCATGGCTACCAATTCAGATTTATCGATCGTTAGAAATATTGGGATTATGGCCCATATCGATGCAGGTAAAACCACAACCACCGAGAGAATTCTTTACTACACTGGAAAGAATCATAAGATCGGTGAAGTTCACGATGGTGCCGCTACCATGGACTGGATGATCCAAGAGCAGGAACGTGGGATCACGATTACTTCTGCTGCCACAACATGTACGTGGAAAAAATCTATTATTAATATTATCGATACTCCTGGTCACGTTGATTTCACGATCGAAGTTGAAAGATCTCTTCGCGTGCTTGATGGTGCCGTTGGTGTTTTTGATGCTGTCTCTGGTGTTGAACCTCAATCAGAAACTGTTTGGGGACAAGCTGATAAATATAAAGTTCCACGTATCGCCTTCGTTAATAAAATGGACCGTGTTGGAGCAGACTTTCATAATTGTATTAAAGAAATTCGTGAGCGCTTGGCCAAAAAAGCTTCAGCGATTCACCTTCCGATCGGAAGCGAAGATACTTTTAAGGGCATCGTTGATGTTATTCGTTTAAAAGCACTTTATTTTAAAGAAGATGATCTAGGCTCAACGGTTACCGAGGAAGAGCTCGATGAAGATCTCTTAGAAGAAGCCAAGATTGCTCGCGATGAACTTGTTGAACATCTTTGTGACTACGACGACGCTTTAGCTGAAGAATATCTTGGTGGAGCTGAGATCAGCACCGAAGTCGTAAATAAAGCTTTAAGAACTGCCGTTATTGATCATAATTTTATTCCAGTTCTTTGTGGATCAGCTTTTAAAAATAAAGGCATTCAGCCGCTTCTAGACGCTGTTGTAGCTTACCTTCCTTCACCAATTGATCGCGGTGAAATCAAAGGTCACAACGTTAAAGAATTTGAAAAAGAAGAAATTAGAAAACCAGAAATTCAAGATGCCTTTTCAGCACTTGCTTTTAAAATTGCCAGAGATCCCTTTGTTGGCAGTATTACTTATATTCGTATTTATTCAGGTGAGCTTAAGTCTGGTGGAACGATTTATAACCCACTTAAGAAAAAACGCGAGAGAATCACAAAAATTCTTCAGATGCATGCTGATAAGAGAACTGAGCTTGAAACGGCCCAGGCGGGCGATATTGTGGCCGTATCAGGTCTTAAAGATACGACTACTGGTGAAACACTTTGTGCTGAAAATAAACAAATTATTTACGACCTTATGGATTTTCCAGAGTCGGTCATTTCAATCGCGATTGAGCCTAAGACAACTGCAGATGAAAAAAAATTGTTAGATAGTTTAGGACAGCTTAAGCTTGAAGACCCATCGTTCACTTTCTCTGGTAACAAAGAAACCGGACAACTTTTAATTTACGGCATGGGAGAGTTGCACCTCGACATCATCGCCGATCGTTTAAAAAGAGAGTTCAATGTTGGCATTCGTGTGGGTAAACCACAAGTTTCCTACAGAGAAAGTATTGAAGGAGCTGGCACTGGAGCATCTGAATTTAACCGCGAACAAGGCGGTAAAATGCAGTACGGCCAGGCTACGATTAAGGTTGAAAAAACCGATAATCCAAATGGCGTTACTTTTGATACAACAATCAATAAGAGAGAATTTCCAAAAGAAATCCTTGAAGCGATTGAAAAAAGTATTCATGATTCTGCCCCTGGTGGAGCCATGGCCGGTTATCCGTTTATTAATATTAAAGCCACACTCACAGGAGCTCACTATAACGAACTTGAAGCCTCAGAAGTGGCTTACGCCATTGCGGCTTCACAAGCCTTTAGAGAAGCTTGTAAAAAAGCGACTGTGAGACTGCTAGAACCTGTGATGCGTTTAGAAGTTGTAACCCCTATAGATTATACAGGGGACGTAATAGCCGATATCAATATGAAGCGTGGAAAGATACTTTCCATGGGAAGCAAACAAAACAAAGAACAATTGATTGCAGAAGTGCCTTTGGCCGAAATGTTCGGCTATAGCACTGATTTGCGATCAAAGACGCAGGGCAGAGCTAGTTTTACCATGACATTCCTTAAGTATGAGGAAATGGGTATGGATTTAGCTAAATCTGTGTTGGAAGCGAAAGGTATTTTTATTTAGTTGAACGTTTTTGAAAGTTTTTTAAGGCCCTGCGAAATTATTTGAAGAAAAAATTTGACATAGGGCCGCACGAACACTAAAAACTCGTTTCAATTCGAATTTGAAGTAATAGCAAAAAGCTAATTGAGGTCTTTTACATGAAAGCGATGAGACTACGAATTAAACTACGTGCGTATGATCACAAACTATTGGACAGCTCTGTTACTGAGATTGTTCAAACTGCGCGCGAAACTGGTGCTCGAGTAGCTGGTCCTATTCCACTACCAACTGAGATTAACAAGTTTACAGTGTTGCGCTCACCGCACATTGATAAAAAATCTCGCGAGCAATTTGAAATGCGCACACACAAGCGCTTAATTGATATTGTTGATCCAACTCAACAGACAATCGATTCTCTTATGAAACTCGATTTATCTGCGGGCGTTGACGTAGAGATTAAGTACTAGTACAAAGCGTTGATAAAAAAAATGGTAAGTAGTGAAGTTTAACTGAACTACTAGATATAAAAACCATGTAAGCATCCCTAATAGTCGGGGTGATGCTGTGGAGGATAGATGGCTGAAGAAAATAAAGCTACAGAAACTGCTGCACCTGAAGGTAAAGCAAGTGGAAAAGCAAACGTAGAGTTGAATTCATTCTACGGAATCAAAGCGGGCATGACTCGTATCTTTGATGAAGCTGGAAATCATGTTCCAGTTACTGTTATCAAACTAATTCCAAACGTTGTTACACAAATTAAAACAATCGACAAAGACGGGTATGAAGCCGCTCAAGTTGGTTACGGTGAAAAGCGCGAAAAGCTAGTCACTAAGCCAATTAAAGGTCAATTAGCAAAAGCTAAGACTGATAAGCTTCTTACTAAATTTGCTGAAGTTAAAGTTACTGGTTTAGATGCATCTGCTCTAGGTCAGGAAGTATCAATCGCATCTTTTACAGCTAATACCCCAATAGACGTTACAGGCGTTACTAAAGGTAAAGGCTTCCAAGGTGTTATTAAGCGCTTTAACTTTTCTGGTGGTCCAGGTTCACACGGTCATACATTCCACCGTGGTACAGGTTCTATCGGTCAGCGCGCGACTCCAGGTCGTGTATGGAAAAATAAAAAATTACCAGGCCATATGGGTGATAAAACGCAAACTGTTCAAAACCTTTCAATCGTTGAAGTCAACGCTGATAAAGGTTACTTATTGATCAAGGGTTCAGTCCCAGGTTCAACGAGCAGCTTCGTACGCATCTCTAAAGCCATTAAAAAGAATAAGTGAGAGAGGCGAGCATGGCAGATATAAACGTACTCAATTCAAAATTTGAAGCCTCTGGCAAGCTAAGCACTAATGTGAGCTTAACTGCAGAAGACATCAATGTTCCTGTTGTTCACCAAGTTGTAAAAGCAATTTTGGCTGGACGTCGTCAAGGAACAGCAAAAACAAAGACTCGTGCTTTTGTTTCTGGTGGTGGTAGAAAGCCATTTAAGCAAAAGGGAACAGGTAGAGCTCGTCAGGGTTCAACTCGTTCAGGTCTAATGGTTGGCGGTGCTACAGTATTTGGCCCATTACCACGTGACTACACTCAAAAAGTTAACAAGAAAGTTGCTATCAAAGCAGTTCAATCAGTACTTGCAGACAAACTACAAGCTGGAAAATTGACTGTTATTGAAAAATTCGATTCTGACGGGAAGACAAAAAATATGTTTGCTCTTCTTAACGGAAAAGGATTGTTACCAGCTCTTATCGTAACAAAAGAGAAAGAATCACCAGCTCTTCGTGCTGTTCGTAACCTTCAATACGGAAAAGGTATGTCGGCTGATGGTTTCAGTGTTTATGAAGCGGTTAAATTCGAAAACCTAGTTATCGAAAAAGCTGCTCTAGAATCTCTATTAGAGAAGATGGTGTAATCATGGCTAGTTTAGAAAACGTATTAAAAAAAGCACTAATCACTGAGAAAACCTCAGCTGTTAGTGAGAAGTTTAACCGCTACGGATTCATGGTTGATTTGAAGTCAAACAAGAATCAGATTAAAGAAGCCGTAGAAACTTTTTATAACGTCAAAGTTTTAAATGTTAAGACAAGTATTCTTCCAGGCAAAATTGTTCGTCGTGGAAAAAGCGTGGCTAAAACATCTAAAACGAAAAAAGCCTTCGTTCAATTGAAAGAAGGTCAGAAGATTGAATTCTTCAAGGGCGTATAAGAGATAAGTTGAATAAGCCTCCCCGATAAGTAGGCTTGCTGAAAAGGAATGATTATGGGTATCAAAAAATTTAAACCGACTACACCGTCACTTCGCGAAACAGCGTTGTTGTCTAGTGATGAAATCACTAAGGGTGTAAAAATTAAGAAGTCTCTTCTTAAGAAAATGAGTGAGAAAGCTGGTCGTAACAACACTGGTCGTATCACTGTTCGCCACAGAGGCGGCGGAGTTAAGCGTCGTTACCGTTTGATCGATTTCAAACGTAACAAACTTGATATCCCAGCAAAAGTTCAAGCGATCGTTTACGATCCAAACCGTACTTGTAATATCGCTCAGATCGCTTATGCGGACGGCGAGAAAACTTTTATCCTTGCTCCACTTGGATTGAATGTTGGTGATACCATCATTTCTTCTGCTGAAGCGGATATCAAAGTAGGTAACTCTAAACTTCTATCTGAAATCCCAGTTGGTACTTTAGTTCACAACGTTGAATTAAATCCAGGTGCGGGCGGACAGATGGCTCGTTCAGCTGGCGCTTACGTTCAAGTTATGGCGAAAGAAGGACAAGATATTCTTCTTCGTATGCCATCAGGCGAACTAAGAAAAGTTAAGCAAGAGTGCCGCGCTACAATTGGTCAGGTTGGTAATCTTGATCACGAAAAAGTTGTTATTGGTAAAGCTGGTCGTAACCGCAAGTTAGGTATTCGTCCAACTGTTCGTGGTGTTGTTATGAACCCGGTTGATCACCCACATGGTGGTGGTGAAGGTCGTACTTCTGGTGGTCGTCACCCAGTAACTCCTTGGGGTCAACCAACTCGTGGTTACAAAACTCGCAAGAACAAGCGTACTAATAAATTTATTGTTAAGAGAAGAAAGTAAAGCGCATTAAATAGCGCTGGAGGCAGATATGGCTCGTTCGTTAAAAAAAGGTCCGTTTTTAGATGAATCAGTACTCAAGAAAGCAATTGCTGCTCAAGAGGAAGGATCTAAAGGCAACAAAGTGATTAAAACATGGTCACGTCGTTCAACAATCATTCCTGATTTTGTTGGATTGACCTTCGCTGTTCATAACGGCAAAAAGTTTATTCCAGTTTATGTGACTGACCAAATGATTGGACACAAGCTTGGTGAATTCGCTCTGACTCGTACCTACAGTGGTCACGGTGCAGACAAGAAAGGCAAGAAGTAAGGGGTAATGAGATGGCTATAACAGTTAAAACAAACAATGTGGGCATATCACCTCGCAAAGTGCGTCAGGTTATTAACTTGATTCGCAATAAAAAAGCATCAGATGCACTACGCACTCTACGCTTTTGTGAGAAGAAAGAAATTTCTTTGATGCTAACTAAACTTATTAATAGTGGTTTAGCGATTGCTTCAGATTCTGAAAAATATGACTTAGATAACTTGGTAGTAACCCAGATCTTCGCTGACGGAGGTCCAACGCTTAAAAGAATTCAACCACGTGCTCAAGGGCGCGCGTTTAGAATTCTAAAGCGTACAAGCCACGTTACTGTTCAACTTAGCGAAGTTTAATAAGGAAAGAGGAAGATCATGGGACAAAAAGTTCACCCTTACGGATTTAGACTTGGTTACATTAAAGGCTGGCATTCTAACTGGTATGCAAAAGAAGGATATGCCGACGCCCTACATGAAGACCTAAAGATCCGTCAGTATGTTGAAAAAAACATGAAGAATGCGGCAGTAGCAAACGTTGATATTTCACGTACGTCTGACCAAGTAAAAGTTACAGTTTTTACTGCTAAGCCTGGCGTAGCAATTGGTAAAAAAGGTACTGGTATCGAAAAGATTAGAAATGATCTTAAGAAACTTACTAAAGGCACGATGATTTTCAACATCGCTGAAGTAAAGCGCCCAGATGCTGATGCAAAACTAATTGCAGAAAACATCGCTGGTCAGCTTGAAAAGCGTGTGGCTTTCCGCCGTGCTATGAAAAAAGTTATGCAATCAGCTTTCCGTGCTGGTGTTAAAGGTATTCGCGTTCGTACAGCTGGCCGTCTTGGCGGTGCTGAGATCGCTCGTTCAGAAGGTTATTCTGAAAGAAAAGTTCCTTTGCACACACTTAGAGCAGATATTGATTACAACACAGCTGAAGCACACACTACTTACGGCGTAATTGGCGTAAAAGTATGGGTTTATAAGGGCGAGATTTACAAATAATTTCGGGTACTTAAGGATTAAAGAGGTCCAAAATGTTGAGTCCAAAAAAAGTAAAATGGCGTAAGCAGCAAAAAGGCCGTATGAAGGGCAAAGCTTACCGTGGAAATACGATCACCTTTGGTGATTATGCTATACAAGCTACGAGCTGTGGGTATATAACCAACCGCCAAATCGAGGCTGCTCGTATTGCAATGACAAGAAAGATTAAAAGGGGCGGTAACGTCTGGATTAAGATCTTTCCTGACAAGTCTTTAACCAGAAAACCTGCAGAGGTTCGTATGGGTAAAGGTAAAGGCGCACCAGAATCATGGGTAGCCGTTGTCAAACCAGGTCGGGTGTTGTTTGAAATAAAACACACAGACGTGGAGTTAACCATCGAAGCACTGAAGCTTGCTGGTTATAAGTTGCCTGTAAAAACTAAGATTATTAAGCGCGAAGACGCAGCCAATTAGTAGATGTTGATTCGAAGAGGAAGTTATGGCAGACGTATTAAAAACTGAAGAAATTAAGACTTGGGATGCTAGCAAAATTGATGCGAAAGTCGTTGACCTTCGTAAGCAAATTTTTGGCCTTAGAATGCAGCAATCTGCAGCCGGCATGGAAAAGCCTCACCAGCTTAAAATTCTTAAGAAGAATATTGCTCGTTTATTAACAATTAAAACAGCAACACAAGCGAAGTAGAGAGTTATATGACTACAGAAATTAACAATGCTTTTAAACGTAAATTATCTGGTGTTGTTGTTAGCAACAAAAATGAAAAAACGATCGTTGTAAATGTTCAACGTCGTTATAAGCATGGCACTTATTCTAAGTTTATTACGAAGTCTAAGAAATACCATGCTCATGATGTTGAAAACAAAGCTACAGTTGGTGATTTAGTAACAATTATTGAGTCACGCCCATATTCGAAATTAAAGAAATGGGAACTTTTAAGTATTAATACTGCGAAATAAGATATCGCTGAGGATAGTGAGGCATTGCCATGATTCAAATGCAATCGAGACTAGATGTTGCTGACAACTCTGGTGCTAAAGAAGTGAAATGTATTAAAGTGCTTGGTGGATCTAAGCGCATGTCTGCTGGACTTGGTGACATTGTTGTCGTCGCTGTTCAGCAAGCCCTTCCTGGTGGAAAAATCAAAAAGGGTGATGTGAAAAAAGCTGTAATCGTAAGAACTGTATACCCAATTCGTCGCGAAGATGGTTCATACATTCGTTTCGATCAAAACAGTGTTGTAATTTTGAACCCTAATAACGAGCCAGTAGGTACACGTATTTTTGGACCTGTTGCTCGTGAATTAAGAAATATGAATTTTACTAAGATTTGTTCTCTTGCCCCAGAAGTTCTGTAAGGCAAATAGGAAAAGTTATGCAAAAGATGAAATTAAAAGATGAAGTCATTGTTCTAGCTGGAAAAGATAAGGGCAAAACTGGAACTGTTGAAAAGATTTTCGACAGCAACAAAAAAATCCTTGTTAAAGGTGTAAACCTTGTGAAAAAAGCGGTTCGCCCTTCACAAGAAAACCCAGCTGGTGGATTCCTTGAAGTTGAACGTCCAGTTCATGCAAGTAACCTAGCTTTGATTAGCCCAAAAACAAATAAAGCTACTCGCGTACGTATTGAAGTTCGCGATGGTAAAAAAGTACGCGTCGCTGTTAAATGCGGCTCGGTACTTAAGTAATAGGTAGTAGAGGCATTTATGAAAAGTCGCTTAAATGAAATGTATGGCAAAGAAATTAAACCAGAAATGGTTAAGAAATTCGGCTATAAAAACATCAATCAGGTTCCAAAGCTTGAAAAAATTATCGTAAACAGCGTTACTCGTGATGCAGTTTCTAACGGTAAAGTTGTTGATAGCATCGTTGAAGATCTTGCTGCAATTACAGGTCAAAAGCCAGTAGTTGCTCGTGCTAAGAATTCAATTGCTGGATTTAAGCTTCGTGAAGGAATGCCACTTGGTGCTTTCGTTACTCTTCGTGGCGAAAAAATGTATGAGTTTCTTGATCGTTTGATCAACGTCTCACTACCACGTGTTCGTGACTTCCGTGGTGTATCTTCTAAGGCATTCGATGGCCGTGGAAACTACACTCTTGGTATGAAAGAACAAATTATTTTCCCAGAAATTAACTATGACAAAATTGATAAAGTTCGTGGTCTCGGTATTTCTATCGTAACTACTGCTAAATCAAATGAGGAAGGCCGCGAGCTACTAAGCTTGTTTGGCATGCCATTTAGGAAATAAGGAAAGAGGTTAGGATGCCAGCACGTATTGCAAAAATGGTTTCAAACAGTAAAAAGACAAAGCTGTCAAAAAGATACGCTGAAAAGCGTGCAGAGCTTAAGAAAAGGTTGATTGATGAAAATCTATCAGCTGATGAAAGAGCAGCAGCTATGTTCGCGCTACAACGTTTGCCTAGAAATTCATCACCGGTTCGTATTCGTAACCGTTGTTTGTTGACTGGTCGTTCACGCGGATATTATAGAGCATTTAAACTTTCACGTATCGCCTTGCGCGACTACGCCTTGCGCGGCATGCTTCCAGGTGTCACCAAGTCGAGCTGGTAATTTAGGAGATTTGAGCCATGATGACAGATCCTATTGCAGACATGCTAACTCGTATTCGTAACGCCATTAGTGCGGGTCACGATCGTGTTGAGATTCCTGCAAGCAAAATGAAAGCTGGTATTTGTAAAGTTCTTAAAGACGAAGGTTTTATCAAGTCTTTTAAGATCATTGCTAAATCTCAAGCAGATATTAAATTAAAAGTAGTCTTTAAAGAGGGCGCTATCGAGGGAATTCAGCGTGTATCAACACCTGGTCTTCGTCGCTATTCTAGCTACCAAGATACTCCAAGAGTAATGAGCGGATTGGGTACATCAATCCTTTCAACTTCAAAAGGTATCGTTTCAACTCGTGATGCTAAAAAGTTGAAAATTGGTGGCGAAGTAATTTGTAACGTTTGGTAAGCTCTTAGATTGTTGAAAACTGAGGAATGAGCTATGTCGAGAATTGGAAAAAACCCTATTGTTTTGCCTGAAAAGGTAGAAGTAAAAATCGAAGAAACTGCGGTTTCTGTAAAAGGTCCAAAAGGCCAATTGAATTTTACTTTTCCTAATAACGTAAAGTTTGAAAATAACGGCAAAGAAATAACTGTAGCACCCGTTGATGAGTCTATTAAGGCTCGTGCAATGTGGGGCACTGCCCGTACGATCGTTAGCAACATGGTTGTTGGCGTGAGCACTGGTTTTGTTAAGTCTTTGGAGTTTAACGGTGTTGGTTATAAAGCTGTAGTTTCAGGTGACATGCTCACTTTGAACCTTGGTTACTCACACCCAATTGATTTTAAGCTTCCTGACGGAATCACTGCAAAGGTAACAAAAAACGTTATCGATTTTGCTGGTTGTGATAAGGAACTTGTCGGTTATGTCGCATCTAAAGTGCGTTCATTCCGTCCACCTGAGCCATATAAAGGCAAAGGTCTTAAATACACTGATGAAACAATTATTCGTAAAGCTGGTAAGACCGGCGGTAAGAAGTAATAGGCTGTTAGCCAGACTTAGGTGAAAAAATGAGAAAGCCATTAAAAAAATTAAAAGATGAAGGTCAAGCAAAGCGTTTGCGCCGTAAACTTTCAATCCGTAAGAAGATTGAAGGAGATACTGCACGTCCACGTCTATGTGCTGTACGTTCAAATAAAAACCTTTCTGTCCAAGTTGTTGACGATGCAAAAGGTGTAACACTTTTCGCAGTATCAACTTTTGGTAAGAATGCTGTTGGCAAGGGTAGTAACAAAGAAGCTGCAAAGCTTGTTGGTGCTAAAGTTGCTGAGAAACTAAAAGCAAATAATATTGCCACCGCCGTATTTGACCGCAACGGCTTTCAATATGCGGGTGTCCTTTCAGTTTTAGCGGATAGCATTCGCGAAAACGGAATTCAGGTTTAAGGTTGGGGTTGTAAATGAGCGAAGAAACTAAAACTGAAGAAAACACTGTAGAAGAGGGAGCAAAGCAAGAGCGCGCTCCTCGTGGTGGAAAAGGCAAAAGAGATAATAATAACTCTCGCGCTAAAAAAGCTGCACCAGCTGTTGAATCTGAATTTGAAGAGCGTGTTGTTGCTGTTAACCGCGTTGCTAAAGTTGTGAAGGGTGGACGTCGTTTCTCTTTCTCAGCTCTAATGATCGTTGGTGATAAAAAAGGTCGCGTTGGTTACGGACTTGGTAAAGCCAAAGAAGTTCCTGAGGCAATTAGAAAAGCAACTCAAGCTGCACATAAAAATATGATCACTGTACCTCTTGAACATGGAACAATTCCTCACAAGATTATCGGTGAGTTTGATGCAGGAAAGCTATTATTTATGCCAGCTGCTGACGGTACTGGTGTTAAAGCTGCTGGTGCTTGTCGTTCAATTCTTGAACTTGCAGGCGTTCGTAACTGTATGACGAAATCATTACGTGGTAACAATCCACATAATATTGTTAAAGCGACTTTCCAAGCATTAACAGGCCTTCGTTCAATTGAACAAGTAGCAGCTGCTCGTGGCAAAGACCCAAAAGGTCTTCGTCTTAAGCAATAAGTTGCATAGGAAATAGAAATGACGAATAAAACAATTACAGTAAAATTGAAAAAGAGCATGAACGGATGTACAGATAAGCAAAAGAACCAAGTAAAGGGTTTAGGTTTGCGTCGTATTGGTCATGAACGTACTTTGGAGAACACTCCTTCAGTTCGCGGCATGATTAAGAAAATTATCCACATGTTGGAAATTAAAGAATAACTAAAGAAATAGTTGAGAGGATCGTATGTTAACTTTGAAGAACCTCAGTAGCCCAAAAGGCGCACATAAAAACATCAAGCGTATCGGTCGCGGACAAGGCTCTGGCCAAGGTCAGCAAGCTGGTAAAGGTCATAAAGGCCAAAAAGCACGCGCTGGTGGCGGAGTTCGTACCGGATTTATCGGTGGTGCGATGCCTCTTTATATGCGTTTGCCAAAGAAAGGTTTCAAAAACGCATTGTTTAAGACAGAATACGCTATCGTTAATTTGTCAGTTATTGCTGAAAAATTTGATGCTGGTGAAGTTACTCGTGAAGCTTTGATTGATGCTAAGGTTCTTAACGGAAACAATAAGCGTCTTCCAATCAAAATTCTTGGCGAAGGTGAACTTACAAAAGCATTAACTTTCGTTAATATCGACAAGTTTTCAAAATCAGCTTCAGAAGCAATTTCTAAAGCTGGTGGAAAAATCGAAACTAAATAATAAGACAAGGAATTCGAGGAATGTCGAGCGCTCAAGGAAAACTAGACGAGCTTAAGAAAAAGATCCTCGCCACATTCCTCCTACTGGTCGTGTACCGCCTTGCTGCGCAGGTTCCCGTACCTGGAGTGAATGCTGAGGCGATCAAAAGCTACTTCGCTGAAGGCGGCGGTGGACTTTTTGATATCATCAATACCTTTTCAGGTGGTGCTTTTAAGCGCTTCTCTGTTTTGGCTTTGGGGATCATGCCTTATATCACCACTTCCATTATCTTTTCACTTCTTGGGGAAGTTATTCCTCAAATTGCTGAACTTCAAAACGATGCTGATGGTAATAAAAAGATCCAGAAATGGACTCGTTATGCCACAGTCGTTCTGTGCTGTATCCAGGGTTACGGAATGGCGGCAGTATTTGAAGGGTTCAAGACAGGTGGTGGAATGCCAGTTATTCCTGAACCAGGAATGCTATTTAGATTAACCACAATGATCACACTTGCTGGTGGAACTATGTTCCTTCTTTGGCTTGGTGAGAGAATTACTGAATATGGCTTAGAAAATGGCGTATCTTTAATTATCTTTGCTGGTATCGCTGTTGAAGTTCCATCTGAACTTCTGCAAAAGTTAACTCTTTATAGAAGTGGTGAATTAACAGGAATGAGCATGCTTGTTTATTTCGGTGTCATCGCAGCTGCATTTTTTGTAGTAGCGTTTATCGAAAGAGCATTCAGATCAATCCCTGTTCAGTACGCAAAGAAAGTCGTCAACAACCGTGTTTATGGAGGAACTCAAACTCTTCCAATGCGTGTTGATACTGGTGGAGTTATGCCTCCAATTCTTGCTTCTTCACTTCTTGCTGCGCCGGCTACACTTGCTAGCTTTATTCCTGCAGAAAGTGCGATTAAGCCTTATTTAGATACTATTCAACAGTCTCTATACCCGGGACAATTGTTGTTTAACGTCGTGTTTGCTCTTTTGATTGTTTATATGTGCTATTTCTATGCACCTATTCAGTTTAAGACGAACAAAATTTCTGAAATGCTACAAAAGAATAACGCCTTTATTCCAGGGATTCGTCCGGGAACTAAGACGAAAGAATACCTAGACTTTATCCTTAACCGTTTAACGTTCTTTGGTGCCCTTTTCTTGGTTGTTATTTGCGTTCTTCCTGACCTTATCATTGGTGGCCACACTCGCTTAGGCGGAACCGCTCTTTTGATTTTGGTCAGTGTTTCAGTTCGTGTCATGATGAATATTCAGTCCTTCATGTTCGCCGATCGCTATGAGACCTCGTACAAGTCGAAAGGCAAGTACAGCGGCAACAACAGAAGGTTCTAGGTATGGCGTCCCAGTTAATTTTCTTAGGTGCACCGGGTTCCGGTAAGGGAACCCAAGCTGCAAGAGTTGTCTCTGAGCTTGGTTATGTGCATCTATCAACTGGTGATCTGCTTCGAAGTGAAATCAAGTCTGGCTCTGTGCTTGGCAAGAAAGTTACGGCCATCATGGATGCCGGAAAACTAGTTGATGATCAGACCATGATTGAGCTTCTAAAGGCTAATTGTGATCTATCTGATAAGAACTATATCTTTGATGGTTATCCACGCAATGGGGACCAAGCAAAGGTCTTAGACAGTGAATTTCTAAAAGGGACTTCATCTAAGGCGATCTATTTTGATATTGATCTAGATTTGTTGGCCAAAAGGCTAGTGAACCGTAGAACTTGTGGCGATTGTGGTGAGATTTATAATCTTATCAGTAAACCACCAAAGACTGCGGGTGTATGTGATAAATGCGGTGGACATAATCTACAGCAACGAAAAGACGACAACGAAGAGACAGTGAAAACTCGTCTTGGAGTGTTCCGCGAAGCTATTGAGCCAGTACTTGCTCATTATCAAGGCCAAGACCGCCTGATTCGCGTTGATGCGTCGGCATCTTCTGATGCAGTGTTTAATGAATTAAAACAAGCTATTAAGTAGCGCATTTTTAAGATTAACTGATTGAGCTTGCCATTTGGGTCTTGGCCCTTATATACAAGCTCACTATTATGGGATTTTGTGTTTAATTATGACCGATAAAGAAGTCATCGAAGTTGAGGGTGAAGTAACTGAACTATTACCCAACACGAAGTTCAGAGTAAGTCTGCCGAATGGTCATTCTATCATTGCCCACATTAGTGGGAAAATGAGAATGCACTTTATTAAGATTTTACCCGGCGACAAAGTGTTAGTTGAAATTAGTAAGTACGATCTAACGAAGGGTCGTATTACATATAGAAGTAAAGGCCGTTAAAAGAGGAAGCAGTTATGAAAGTTCGTTCTTCTGTGAAAAACATTTGTAAAGATTGCAAAGTCATCAAACGTAAAGGTGTACTTCGCGTTGTTTGCAAAAAGAATCCAAAACACAAACAAAGACAAGGTTAATTAAAAGGGGAGTGTAGCTATGGCACGTATTCTAGGCGTTGATATTCCTCGCAACAAAATCATGAGAGTAGCTTTGCGTTCTCTTTATGGTGTCGGTCCAAAGGTTGCTCAAGAAGTTCTTGAGAAAGCTAATATCGATGCACTGAAGAGCTCTAATGATTTGAGCGAAGAAGAAGTCAACACAATTCGTCTAATTTTAGAAGAGCAGTACACGGTAGAAGGTGATCTTCGTCGTGAAGTCGGCTTGAGTATTAAACGTCTCAAAGACATGGGTTGTTATCGTGGCGTACGCCACCGCAAAGGGCTACCAGTGCGCGGTCAAAGAACGCACACTAATGCTCGTACTCGTAAGGGTAAAGCGGTTGCTATCGCAGGTAAAAAATCTATCAAGTCGATGAAGTAATCGAGCGGAGTAAATCATGGTTAAAAAGACTGCTGCTAAGAAAAAAGTAAAAAAGAACATTACACATGGTATTTGCCATGTTCAGTGTTCATTTAATAATACAATCGTCACTTTCACGGACAACCAAGGTAATGCTTTGGCTTGGGCTAGTGCAGGCCAATTAGGCTTTCGTGGATCTAAAAAGTCGACTCCATTCGCTGCTCAAAGTGCTGCTTTAGAAGCTGCTAAGCGTGCAATGGAACATGGCCTTCACACTGTTGAAGTTCGCGTAAAAGGCCCTGGTGCTGGACGTGAAAATGCTGTGCGCTCTTTAGTACAAGCTGGCCTTCGCCTTACAACTGTGTCTGATCGTTCACCGATCCCACACAATGGTTGTAAAGCACCGAAGAGAAGAAGAGTTTAATCTTTTAGTCTGACTAGGAAAGGAGATCCAATGGCGATCGATAATTTTGTTTCTAAAAACTGGTCTAGTATGATTCGTCCAATCTCACTTGAGAATGACGGCGATAGCTTCAAGGCTAACTATGGTAAGTTTGTTGCTAAACCTTTAGAGCGTGGTTATGGCCAAACTCTTGGTAACAGCTTACGTCGTGTTCTATTATCTTCACTTCAAGGTGCAGGTATCGTTGCTATCCGTATCGATGGCGTAGATCACGAGTTTGGTACTATCAATAACGTTAAAGAAGAAGTTTCTGAAATCATCCTTAACCTTAAAGAAGTTCGCTTCAAACTTAAGGGTAAAGAGGATGTAACTCTTACTCTTGAGAAATCAGGGGAAGGCCCAGTTAAAGCTTCTGACATTACTGAAACTGCAAATGTTGAAGTTCTTAATGGTGATCACGTTATTTGTAACGTTTCATCTGGTGGATCGATCAAGATGGAGCTTAAATTAGCTCGCGGTAAAGGTTATGTATCTGCACTTGATAATAAAGAAGATCATGAACTTCCAGTTGGCTGGATTTATGTTGATACTTTATTCTCACCTGTTAACCGTGTTAACTACACAGTAACAAATGCCCGTGTTGGTAAGCGTACTGACTTTGACAAACTGACTCTTGAAGTTTGGACAAACGCAGGGATTGAGCCTTCTGAAGCTGTTGCTTACTCGGCAAAAATCCTACGTGACCAGTTGGCCGTATTTTTAAGCTTTGAAGATGAAGACGAAGTTGTTCGTGTTGAATCTTCAGCGAAACCAGCATCAGTTGCTGCTACTTCTTCAGCTGCTCCAGCAAACAACGCGCTTTTAAAGCCTGTTTCTGAGCTTGAGTTGTCTGTAAGATCTGCTAACTGCTTGCAAAATGCTAATATCAAATATATTTATGAGCTTGTTTCTAAGACTGAAGGTGAGATGCTTCGTACGAAAAACTTCGGACGTAAGTCTCTTAACGAAATCAAAGAAATTCTTACTCAAATGGGACTTGGCCTAGGCATGAAAGTCGACAGTTTGATGAAAGAAATTAAAGAGAAACAAGACGCCTAAGTTGAGCGCGGGAGACCGCAGGAGTAGTTATGAGGCACCAAAGACATAAACATAGAATCGGAACTTCACCGTCACATCGCACATCTTTAATGCGCAACCTTGCGACTGAAGTAATCGATCACGGAAAAATTAAAACGACTCACACTAAGTGTAAGGCCGTTCAAGGTTTCGTTGAAAAACTAATCACTCTTGCAAAAGAAGATACAGTTGCTAATCGTCGTCTAGCTTTTTCTAAGCTTGATAACAAACTAGCAGTTCAAAAGCTTTTTGCAGAAGTAGCACCTAAGTTCAAAGAGCGTAACGGTGGTTACACTCGCGTACTTAAGCTTGCTGATGGCCGTTGGGGCGACAATGCACCAATGAGTTACATCATGCTTGTTGATTAATTTTCGACTTTAGTTGAAACCTTATTAAAGTATCGCTAAATTGGACCTTCTAACGAAGGTCCTTTTTTTTATGAAAAAACAAACTCTTCCCTTTGGGATAAAATTCTTCATCTTCACTGTCATCATCGTGGCTACGGTTTCATATGGTCTGTATGAAAAAGGTAAATACGATGTTCTTAAAAGAGTCAGCAGTGAACCTATTTTAAAATCAATGCCTGATTTTCAAGTTTCACTTCTTGATCAAGATGCCATGCTTGAAGGAAAACAATGGCTAGCAGAATCTCCACGTGGTGGATTCATTCATTTTTGGGGAACCTGGTGTGCTCCATGTGAAGCTGAGTTTCCTGCTTTCTTAAAATTTGCCAAGAAGTTTGAACAACAAAATGTACGCTTTTTATTGATCGCCGTTAATGATCAACGAAAAGACGTGCTTAAGTTTTTAAAACGTTTTCCAGATATTTCATCTAACGTCACCATCGTGATCGATGAAAATAACTCCGCCATGCCTAATTTTGGAACAGTGAAAGTTCCAGAAACATATCTGTTTGCACCCAATGGAAAGAACTTGAATAAATTTGTCGGTCCGCAGGAATGGCAATTAGATTCCTATGTGACGAGAAGTCAGGCACTTTTATCGAACGCACCTGTCAATACTATAGACGTAGAAACTCATTGAAATTACAGTGATTTTGCCATAATTCACTTTCTTAGCTCTAAAGAAAGTGTTCAAGTTTTGATTATTACCTGCCGAAAAGTTGGACAGTCTCGGACATCAAGTGTCCAAATCGCGACGATCGCGGCAAGGAGCAGGGAAATGGTCAACTGGAATGATATTGGAAATCTTCACGTCATCACTAAGATGGAAGAAATTCTAAGCAATTGGTTTGGAACTGAGCTGTATTGGACAGATGTTCACGGCAAGATTCACAGTGGTCATCTGGATAAAGATTATAATTTTAAAAGTCACTTCATGAAAGTTCAGATGAAAGACATGAAGTATGGCTATGAGTATCTCTCGCAGGACATCGAGCGAGTGACTGAAGAAGTGACCGATGCCAAAGAAGGACGAGTTGTTTTTGAATCGTTCTTTAAAGGTATTTACGGTGTTTGTTCAAAAGTCGAAATTGAAGGAGAGTATGTAGGCGCGGTATTTGCGTATCCATTCCTTCAAGACGATGTAACTGAAAAAGAAATTGAGGCCATCGTCGCTCAAATGGTTGAGTGTGGGATGACACAAGCAGACGCCACAAGCGCTGTTTCTCATATGAAGAAGCTTTCAAAAGCGGACGTTGAATATCTTAAAGAGCTGGTTGATCTTTGTAGTGAAGAGATCTCGACTTATCACTTTGAGATTTCAAAACGCGAAGAGCGTATTCAAGAGCTTAATGACGAGCTTGGTGAAAAGTATCGTTACCACTCAATGATTGGTCGCTCAAAATCAATGCAAAAAGTTTATTCACTTCTTCAAAAGATTTCGTCTTCTGATGCATCGGTGATGATTCAAGGTGAAAACGGTACTGGTAAAGAACTAGTTGCTAAGGCCGTGCATTTTAACAGCCCAAGAAAAGATAATACATTCCTGGCCGTGAACTGTTCGGCCTTTAACGATAACCTACTTGATAGTGAACTTTTTGGTCACGTGAAAGGTGCCTTTACTGGTGCGGTTAAAGATAAAAAAGGTCTATTTGAAACGGCCAATGGTGGAACACTATTTTTGGATGAAATCGGGGATACTTCGCTTTCAATGCAGGTAAAACTTCTTCGTGTTCTTCAAGAAGGAACATACCTTCCAGTTGGTGCCGCTTCTCCACGTCGATGTGATGTGAGAATTATCGCTGCAACAAACAAGAACGTAAAAAAGATGATGGAAACGGGAGAGTTTAGGGAAGACCTTTACTACCGTATTAACGTTTTCAACGTCCAACTTCCACCTCTTCGTGATCGCCAAGAAGATATTCCAGTGCTTATGGATCACTTCCTGAAAAAGCGTTGTGATGAAACTGGTCAAAGTATGAAGACTTTCTCAAAGAAATGTCTTGAGAAGATGCTTGATTACCCATGGCCTGGTAACGTTCGTGAACTTGAAAACGAAGTTGAACGTCTGGTTGTTCTAACTGGTGAAGATAAGCAAATTACTCCTGATCTACTTTCTCCAAGAATTCTAGATCATGCAGGTAGTGAAGGCACTAGCTCGCCGGCAGCGAATCGTGGGATTAACACCAATGGTTCACTAAAAGCAGCACTTGAAGAGCTTGAAGCGCTCATGATCCGTGAAGGTCTTAAGCGTTGTCAGTTTAACAAATCACGCCTAGCTAAAGAGCTTGGAATTTCTCGCGCATCACTTATTATGAAAGTTGATAAGTATGAGCTAGATAAGCGTAAAAAAGCTGCTGGAGAATAATAATTACCAATAGTTGATGCGATGAGCATTAACGCAATGAAATAGCCTCCTAAATGCGCGCGAGATAATATAACGCCGTATTTATGGAGGCTTTTTTTATGACCGATCTACTGGAACAAAAACACCAGGAACTTGTCTCACTTCGTGAACAAGCATCTCTTGGTGGTGGCTCTGCAAGAATTGAAAAACAACACGCGCAGGGAAAGTATACTGCTCGCGAAAGAATAGAACGTCTCATTGATCCAGGTTCTTTTTTAGAATTTGATCGTTTCGTTAAACACAAATGCACATCGTTTGGAATGGATAAACAACATTTCCTAGGTGACGGTGTTGTTACTGGTGTGGCTGAAATCAACGGACAGAAAGTTGCTCTATACTCGCAAGATTTTACATGCTGGGGTGGGGCTCTTGGCGCCGCTCACGCGAAAAAGATTTGTAAGATTATGGACTTTGCCCTTGAAAATAGAATTCCAATTATTGGAATGAATGATTCAGGTGGAGCCAGAATTCAAGAAGGTGTTGAGGGGCTAGCAGGATATGCAGAAATTTTTTATCGTAACGTAAAATGTTCTGGCGTCATTCCACAAATCTCTTTGATCTTAGGTCCTTGTGCTGGTGGCGCTGTTTATTCTCCGGCCATTACAGACTTTATTTTCATGGTGGAAAATACTTCTTATATGTTTGTGACTGGTCCAGATGTTATTAAGACTGTGACTCATGAAGAAATTACCAAAGAAGAACTTGGTGGCGCTAAAACACATAATCAAAAATCAGGTGTGGCAAACTTTAACTGCGGCTCCGAAGACGAGTGTTTTGAAAGAGTCAGAGAACTTCTGGCTTACATTCCAGCTTCTAACTTTAGAAAACAAAAGAAAAAATACTCAGGCGATTCGGTTTACCGTGATAACGCCAAAATTAAAAAAACTGTTCCGGCCAATCCTAAAAAGCCATACGACATGAGAGAAATTATTCTTGAAGTAGTTGATGATGGACATTTCTTAGAAGTTTCAAAAGACTTCGCGATGAATATCCTGACTGGCTTTGCTTCTATTGGTGGAATCAAAATTGGTATCGTGGCCAATCAACCGGCCGTTCTTGCTGGCGTTCTCGATATCGACAGTTCATGTAAGGCCGCGCGCTTTGTGCGCTTTTGTGACGCTTTTGATATTCCAGTTGTTACCCTTGTTGATGTTCCGGGCTTTCTTCCTGGAACTGTGCAAGAGCATGGTGGGATTATTAAGCACGGCTCAAAACTGCTTTATGCCTACGCTGAAGCAACAGTTCCACTCATCACTTTAATTACACGTAAAGCCTATGGTGGAGCTTACGACGTTATGGCGTCTAAGCATATTCGCGCCGATGTGAATTTAGCTTACCCAACAGGTGAAATTGCCGTGATGGGAGCTGATGGTGCCGTGAATATTATCTTTAGAAATGAACTCGTTGGTTTAACTGGCAAAGCATATGACGATAAAAAAGCGCAGCTTGTGAAAGCTTACGAAGATCAGTTCGCTAATCCATATCGTGCCGCTGAACTTGGCTATCTTGATGCCGTGATCTTGCCTGAAGAGACACGTGTTCGTATCTACGAATATCTACAAGTCTTAAAAGATAAGAAGATTGAAAAGCCAATGAGAAAACATGGGAATATTCAATTATGATACGTTTACCAAAGGCCAAAGGTGGCAAAAGAATTTTAATCGCTAACCGCGGTGAAATCGCTGCGAGAATCGCCAAAGCTTGTCGTGAGTTAGGTCATACAGCCGTTGGTGTTTGGACTGACGCTGAACCAAATGCTTACCATCTTCACTATTGTGATGAATGGGTTCATCTTCCAGGTAAGTCTAACGGCGAAACATATCTGAATGTTCCGGCCATTCTTGAAGTTGTAAAACAACATAAGATCGATGGCGTTCACCCAGGTTATGGTTTTCTTTCGGAAAACGCTGACTTTGGACGTGCCCTTGATAAAGCTGGCGTTGTTTTTATCGCTCCTAACACAGAAGCCATTCGTGTGATGGGGGATAAGGCGACATCAAAGGCGCTAGCGCAAAAAGCTGGTGTGCCTGTTGTTCCTGGAACTTCTGAGGCGGTTCCAACTGTTGAAGGCGCTATTAAAGTTGCTAAAGAAATTGGTTACCCAATTCTTCTTAAGGCCGTCGCCGGTGGCGGTGGGCGCGGTATGCGCGCTTGTATGAACGAAGAAGATGTTAAGAAAAACTTTGAAGCAGTTGGAAGAGAAGCGAAAGCTTCATTTAATAACGGCGACCTACTAGTTGAAAAATTAGTATTAAATCCGCACCATATTGAAGTGCAAATTCTTGCTGATAAAAAAGGCAATGTTTATCACTTTTTTGAGCGTGAATGTTCAGTTCAACGACGTCACCAAAAAATTATTGAAGAAGCACCTTCTCCATTCATTGGCGATGATGAAGAGCTTAGAAAAGATATCTGTGAAACAGCGGTAAAGCTTGCAAAAGCTGTGAACTACGATTCAGCAGGAACTGTTGAATTCATTATGGGTGAAGATAGAAAGTTCTATTTCCTCGAAATGAATACTCGTATTCAGGTTGAACACCCAATTACAGAAGAAATTACGGGCATAGATTTGATCGTTTGTATGATCCAGTCTGCCTTTGGCGAAGACTTAGGCTTTCCTTCACAGGAATGGATTAAACGCTCTGGTCACGCCATTGAATGTCGTATCTGTGCGGAAGATCCTATTACAATGCTTCCAGCTCCAGGAAAAGTCACAGGCTTTGAATCCAACTTTCCTCAAGGCACTCGTTTTGATCACTGTATTTACCGTGATCTTGAAGTGACGCCTGACTTTGATCCAATGGTTGGAAAGCTGGTTGTTAAAGGTATCATTCGCGATGTTGCCGTAAGAAAAATGAGAGCCGCTCTTGAAGGGCTTCATATTGAAGGATTAAAAACCAATATCCCTCTACATAAAGTTATCTTGAGTGAACCTAAGTTTTGTGAAGGTCACTACACCACCAACTATATTGGTGAAACCAAACCTCAGGATATGATCAACCGTGAATTTGATCACTCATCGATTTATAGCAAGCTGGCAGCGATTGAAGCTCGTCAGTTAGGATTATAATTATGCGCACTTATTTAATTGATCACGAAAATAACGAAATCATTATCGATCTTACAAAAACCGTTATGCACGGACGTGAAATGGTTGAGTTTGATTTTTCCGCTCTGGAAGACGGAAAACGAACACGTGAACAAAAAGTAAAAGTTAGAAAAATTGCAGGTGACTATTTCGTCTCTTTTGATGGATTAACTTGGAAGCGAGTGGCTAGACAAGAACTTCCAAAAAGAATCGTTGCGGTTGATCGCGTTTATGATGTCTACCGCGGTTATAAACCATCGGGTTTATCAAACGGTGAAGCAGGGGATTTAGTCACACAGATGCCAGGTAAAGTTGTTAAAATTTCTGTAAAGCCAGGTGATGAAGTTAAAGAAGGCGAAACACTTCTTATTCTTGAAGCCATGAAAATGGAAAATGAGATTAAAACTTCGGTCAATGGTGTGGTGAAGGCCGTGCATGTGAAAGAGGGACAGGCCCTCGAACAGGGCGTCCTCATGATCGAGCTCGACGTTTAATAATCCTCTATTTGGCGATCTTAAGTCTCGATCGCCAATCACTTCCTTGCGGCGTACTTGAACGTACGCCTCAGTTGTTCTTGGCTTCTCTCAACTTAATCTCATCCAAATTTAGAACTATTAAAAATTATTAATCTTACGAATTAATTGTGCAGACTTCATTTAGTGTTAAACTAAAAGTATGGATATTATGACTAAATTTTTAACAATTGTCCTCGCAACGCTTTTTTTTCAAAGTTCAGCAAATGCAATTATGTCTTTAGAGTGTTTTTCAACATTTAGAATTAGTAAAAACAAACAGTATATCTATATTCGATGGATAGACGATACCAAAAATGAAAAGTTTGATAGAGAAATATATGCTGATAAAATTATAATAAAAAAAGATGAATATCCGCGTACAGGTCTATATGAAGTAAAAAACAAGAAGTTTTTATGGCGGATAGAGGATGTAGACTTAAGTCATATTGGTGATCGTTGCTTGAAGTATGGACAGCCTAGCAACGATGGATCTTTCGTTGTTGCATTTCCATATGCAGAATTATCTATGGATGATGAAGCTATAAGTATATACGAAAATGGAAACCTATTATTGAATAAAAGAGTTAACCAATTTTGTACAAAAGAACAGGCATACGATAGAGAAGGAGCTTTTGATGTAAGCCCGATAAATTGGATTAGTCATTACTATTTTGATGCTAATAAAAATGTCGTAAGCTTTATGGCTTGTTTTAAAGACATTGTTTATGATCTTGAAAAGTTGTCCTACGAAAAGTTTGGAATAACTGTTGATTTAATTATTCGATATATAAGAAAGAAGTTTATTTAGATTAATGGCGCTTAAATCAGATACCATGCTTTTTTATATAAACGCACGGAAGTTGATTCTGCTTTATTAACACTTTAAATGAAGTGCCAAATTAACATATAAAGATAAGTATCTGTATTTACAAAAGTGCAAAAAATACATACGGCCTGTCGATCCGTACTTCCTCAATTATGTTTGTTGAAACTTGAATTGGGGAATTTATGATTAAAACACTATCGCTGGTATTAGCTTTTATTAGTCTGAGCTTTGCTCCTGTTATGGCCCAAGAGGCGCCATCATCTGCACAATCAATTGTGCCTGAACAGTCTTGTCATCAAGACTACGCCAAAAGAAGAAAACAGTTAGTAATTCGTGCCTTAGTAACTCCTGTTGTTGGTGCTGCTGTAGCAACTCTTGGGATAGTTATTGGTGCTAACTTAGGAGCAGAAGGTAACGGAGGTTGGGATTCATTAGTTTATGCCTTAATCGGTGGTTATATCGGTGTCATCGCAACAGTAGTCAGTGAGCTTAGAACAATCTATGAATTAATTAAGGCCAATTCCCTCGTCAAGATTATTGAAGAAGCCCATTTAATGGCCGGTAAAAGATTAGAAGCTTTGAAAAGATATGCTACGAGAAAGCTTGATCGTGAAGTTACTCTTAATGAAGTTTCAAATGCACTAACGAAAGCTGATATGAGCGGAATTCTTTGTGACGGATCAATGAGAGGTAAGTCACCCGATTCAAGACTTAAAAAACGTCTTGCACGTAGAAAAGAAATTAATGCTTATTTGTTAAGAGCTCTTAGATAATCTATTCAAGTATCTGAGGACAAGCAGAACTTAGTCCAAGCGAGCAGGCTTTCATTGTTAAGTTGCTCGCTTGAATCATGTCACCAGATCTCGCTTCAAGTTCAGCTAAAAGAGAACAGGCAACTGCTTCATTCTTATGACAAGCAAAGTTGTTGAAAATCTTGGCCGAGAAATCATAGCCATTGGCATAACTCCACTCACCTAAAAAAGCTCCAAGTGGAACATCCATCACCTTGGCATGTTGAAGAAGAGTATACGGGCCAAAGGCCAATACAAGGGCAAGGATTGAGAGTTTTGTTTTCATAGATATAGTCTGACTCATAAATCACAGAAAATGAAGTAGGGCTAAATACCTTAAATCAATATAGCTGCTCTCAATTTATTAAAGATTAAGGTGAAACGAAATGGAGCGACTGAGGTGTACATTAATGTACACCGCAAGAAGTGACATTGAAGTTGATCCTTAAGATTTATAAATTGGGAGTAGATAAAAAAGCGGGTTTGATTCTGTACGTCCAAACCCGCTTAAAAGCGAACTTTCAATCGAGCACTCCACACACAACACACACGTGATACCCAGAACTAGGAGAGCCTCAACACACACACAGCGAGAACTACAGCAAGTACCACCAAGAGCGCTCAAGATCGAAAGTCTTATCTTTTATGAATGGGCTTATGGCCTGAGAATTTGGTCAAGAAAAGAGAGTTGGTAATATTTACACGGCTTATTTTTTTGAACGAAGAAGCTTAAAAAGCTGGTTTGCCGCCTGAAAAGGCGTTTGTTTGGAGGCTGCCACATCTGAAAGTGCCGATTGCCATTGACTTTTAAGCGATGGATCGGTGGCGAGCTCATCTTCAATCATGTTGTTTAGAAGCTCTTTAAGCCAAGATTTGGCCTGATTTTTTCTTTTGGTTTCAAGATTTTCTTTGCCCGCTGCCTTGTACCAGTTCTCGATTTCATTCCAATATCCATCAAGACCAATATTATCTCTGGCCGAACAGGTGATGACTTTAGCCTGCCAAAAATCCTTATGACTTAGAAGGCTTAGAGCATTTTGGTAATGGGACTTCGCCATCTCAGCCAATGTCTTTTGATCGCCATCAGCTTTATTAATAACTAACAGATCAGCCAATTCGATAATGCCTTTTTTAATTCCTTGCAGATCATCGCCTGCACCTGGAACCAGCATGACTGAAAAAACATCAACCATACCTGAAACAGCAACTTCAGACTGACCAACACCAACCGTTTCGATAAGGACGACATCAAAACCTGCGGCCTCACATAAAAGCATGGATTCTCTTGTCTTACGTTCGACGCCGCCAAGGGCACCAGATGTAGGACTTGGTCTAACAAAGGCATTAGGATGGCGCGAGAGACTTTCCATACGGGTTTTATCACCCATGATGGAGCCGCCTGAAATAGGAGAGCTTGGATCAACCGCCAGCACCGCAACTTTGAGATTCTTTTCACAAAGCATGAGGCCTAATTGTTCAATAAAGGTTGATTTACCTACACCCGGAACACCAGAAATTCCGATACGTTTTGATTTACCTGTATGGGGTAAGATTTCTTGTAAAAGCTTTTGAGACTCTTCTTTGTGTTCAGGCTTTTTGCTTTCAATCAGTGTGATAGCTTTTGATAATGCGCGAATATCACCTTTTAAAAGCTGATCCTTCATGATTTTCCGTGGGCCTTATTAATTTGGACGAGGACTTCTCTGGCAGCATCAGGAATAACAGTTCCTGGGCCAAAGATTCCTTTAACACCGGCTTTGGTTAAAAACTCGTAGTCTTGTTTTGGAATCACACCGCCACAAACCACGATTACGTCATCTGCACCGGCTTTTTTAAGCTCAGCGATCAAATCAGGAATAAGTGTTTTATGACCAGCGGCTTGAGAGGAAACACCCACGACGTGGACATCATTTTCAAGTGCTTGTTTTGCAACTTCTTCTGGCGTTGAAAAAAGAGGAGCTAGATCGATATCAAAGCCAACATCAGCAAATGCTGTGGCAATAACTTTAGCTCCACGATCATGTCCATCTTGTCCCATTTTCGCCACTAGCATACGTGGGCGACGGCCATGGGCGGCCACAAATGAATCGATATCTGTTTTAATTTTTTCCCAAGACATATCTCCATCATACGCTGATCCGTAGACTCCGGAAACTGTTTGTGATTGGGCGACGTATCTGCCCCATACTTTTTCAAGGGCTTCGGTGATTTCTCCCACAGTGGCGCGAACTTTAGCGGCCTTAACAGCAAGATCAAGACCGTTGCCGTTACCTGATTTTGCATATTCAGTAAGGGCCGAAAGGGCAGCATCAACGGCTTTTTGATCACGAGATTTCTTTATTTCTTCGATTCGTTTAACTTGAGAAATACGAACGGCTTGATTATCAATATCTAGGATATCTAACTTTTCTTCTTGATCCGAAGGAATACGATATTTATTCACACCAACGATGACATCTTCACCGCGATCAATACGCGCCTGCTTACCAGCGGCTGATTCCTCAATACGAAGTTTAGGCACACCTTTTTCAATCGCTTTGGCCATACCACCTAATGATTGAACTTCATTCATTAGCTCAGTGGCGCGATCAGCGATCTGTTGTGTGAGCTTTTCCATCATGAAAGAGCCACCAAATGGATCGACCACATCAGTGATACCAGTTTCTTCTTGTAAAATAATTTGAGTGTTTCTAGCGATACGAGCAGAAAAATCTGTCGGTAGAGCAACCGCTTCATCAAAAGAATTAGTGTGAAGAGATTGAGTTCCACCAAACACTGCGGCCATGGCTTCAATGGTTGTACGAACAACGTTGTTGTAAGGATCTTGCTCAGTCAAAGACCAGCCAGAAGTTTGGCAGTGAGTGCGAAGCATTTTAGATTGAATATTTTGTGGATTATAAGCACTCATGATTTTAGACCATAAAAGTCTAGCGGCACGAAGCTTGGCGATTTCCATATAGAAATTCATCCCGATACCAAAAAAGAATGAAAGTCTTGGCGCGAAGTCATCAATCTTCATACCTGAAGCAAGTGCTGTTTCTACGTACTCTTTTCCATCGGCTAACGTATAAGCAAGCTCAAGGGCAGCATCAGCGCCGGCTTCTTGCATATGATAACCAGAAATAGAAATCGAGTTGAACTTAGGCATATGTTCAGATGTATAAGCGAAAATATCAGAGATAGCGCGCATACTTGGCTTTGGTGGATAGATATAAGTATTTCTCACCATGAACTCTTTAAGAATATCATTTTGAATGGTGCCAGAGAGTTTATCTTTAGAAACACCTTGTTCTTCGGCCGCTACGATATAGTTAGCCAGGATTGGAAGAACTGCTCCGTTCATTGTCATCGAGACAGAAACTTTTTCAAGAGGAATTCCATCAAAAAGAATTTTCATATCTTCGACGGAATCAATTGCTACACCCGCTTTACCAACATCACCCTTAACACGAGGATGATCAGAGTCGTAACCACGATGAGTGGCTAAATCGAAGGCCACCGATACACCTTGGCCTCCGGCCGAAAGAGCGCGACGATAAAACGCGTTTGATTCTTCAGCTGTTGAAAAACCTGCGTACTGACGAATAGTCCAAGGACGACCAGAATACATTGTGGCTTTTGGGCCACGAACAAAAGGTTCAAATCCAGGAAGAGTATTAGCGAACTTTAAATCTTTAGTATCATCACTAGTGTAAAGAGGTTTGATCTCAATACCTTCAGGAGTTTTCTTAGCACTTGGAGCTTTGCCTTTAGCTTCTTTAGTTGCGAGTTCTTGCCAATCGAAAAGAGTTTTAACAGGTGGTTGGTATTCGTTGTTCGACAAATGGAGCTCCTTATATGTGCCTGATATTTTTAGCAAAAACGAAGAGTTATGACCATGAATCTCGGTGCGACAATGGCCCTATAGGAGCGCTAATTTCTTATAAATACTCTCTGTAAGTGTAAGAAATTATGTGTTTATGGGACCTTAGCCTAGGAAAGACTTTCCTCAAATGTCAGGATGCTGGAGTTCTACGATACAATATATGTAGTGAAACCCTCAGGAGGAAGAGAGGAAATGACCAAGGATTCAACTTCAGGCCAAGAATTAATCTTAGAAACTAGTCTTCAAACATTTTTCTTTGATGAACTCACCCAAGTCAATCAAAAGAGCTCCAGGCCTCTTCCACGAGAAACTGTTCACTACTCCAGCATCGTGCTTGATCAGTATGGTGAATCAGGAAAATATTTTGAAACAGTTGAAGGTAAAGTTCGAGATAAAGTTTTAGGTCTTAAGTTACTTGAAACTTGTCATATGAGCAGATCAAAACAAGTGCGAGCTCTTCGAGATATTGGCGACACAGCACTTTTTCTTTGTGGATTTTTTTCGGATTCACTTAATAGTAAAATCATCGATACAAGTTATTATCAGCAAGTCGGTTGTTCCGCTTATCGAAAGCTGAATCATCTAGTGCCTGAATTCTACGAAACGCCTTCATTTTATGAACAGCTTTCAAAATCATTTTCAGGTGTGACGATGCTGATGAATATTGTCGCCGAGAAAATGACAAAGCCCGATCAATTCGAGGGAATGCTTCTTTTCATCGGCGATCGAAATATCAAAGCTTCTTAGCTTTCGTATTCTCTACCAACCACAACTGTTGACCATTTCTTAGAGAAGGCCTTTTTAAGCTTCTTATTAAAATCTTCAAAATTGATGGAATCAATGGCTATAAGATTTTTATGGTACCAATCAAGATCGCGACCTTGAAGAACTGGTACTGAATAAACCCCCGCCCAATCTTCGTTGGTTTGAACATTAATTTGTGCTTGGCCTTTGATCATTTCCTTCACACGATTGAAATCATCAAAAGATAGACCTTCATCTCTTAAGCGTTCAATGATCGCGCGAATGGCAGCGATGGCCGCGGTGACTTTATCATGACCACTGGCCATATAAATTCCCCAATATCCACCCTCAAGAGCTGTGAAATGAATCGGTTGAGCCGTATAGCAAAGTCCTTGGCGATCACGAACTTCAACGAATAACTCAGATGACTGACCACCAAGATGGGCCGAAATGATTTTGAGTGCATTATGTTCAGCTTCATCCATGCCGCCGCAAGCAATAGCGGTGAAGATTTGAGTTTGTTCACGCTCAAATGGAATATAAGTGAGTTCACTTGGCTTAGGAGTATATTTTTTAGGCGTATGTTTTTTCCAAGCGCGAGCTTTAAGTGGCTTAAAGGCTTCTTGGAACTTTTCATAAACTTCTTCAAAACTTTGATCACCACAATAAGTGATGAGCATTTCTTTATTTTTAATACTCTTATTATGAAGACGTTTCATATCTTCAACCTTGAAGCTTTTAACGGTCTTTGGGTCTCCAAGAGCATTCATGCTGTAAGGGTGAGTATTAAATAAAAACTTAGAAGCCGTTTGAAAACAAACCTTAATCGGATCTTCCTTTTGATTATCTAAATGTCTGAGTGCGATTTTCTTTTCATGCGCTAAGAATTTTGGTGGAAGAGTTGGATTAAGTAGTGTTTGGCTAAAATGAGTTAAAAGAGTCGTGAAGTGCTCACTTTGTCCATGAAGAGTTAGGCCGTAAGCATTCTTGCCAGAAAAAGCTGAAAGTGAAGCGGACATATCTTCAAGCTCGTCTTTAAGATCTTCGTACTTAATGCCTTTGTAGCCTTTAGTCAGAAGACCGGCCAACATATGATAGCTGCCGTTGGTCTTTGCATTTTCTTCAGCGAGTCCACCGCGAATATAAGCATGCATGACAAAAGTTGGATTCATTGGATTTAGGCGGTGAACGAGTTTTACTCCAGGAACAAGATCAACTAAGCGAACTTGTTGGTCGTATTTTGAAGTTTTCACCCCTTTAATTTTACTAACAGTCGTAATTTTAGAAAGTTTAGAAAGCCCTTGTTGGAATTTCTCAAGTTCTTTAGTGCATTTTTTTAGATCACTACCTTTAGGAACTTGCAGTGAGAAATGTAATGGGCGAGATAAAATATCAGATAGCGCTTTATCCACTTGTGACTTAGTCACTGCTTTCATACGGCGAATAAATTCCTCTTCACTGCCGATATCACCAAATTGAGCATGTCCATGGCCTAAAGAGAAAGCATAGCTTTCAAGAGATTCCATATCGTAAACTTTAGAGGCGATATATTGATTTTTAATTTTACGAAGTTCTTTTTCATCAAAGCCTTTTGTCACCGCTTCTTGGAAAGTCTTAACCACTTTGTCACAAGCTTTAGTAATATTTTCGACAGGAAGGCTTAGGCGCATAAAGTGAACACCACCATCAGTCATAAACATGGTTGAGCAGCTACTTGAGTTGGCGTAACTTTTATCAACCACAACATTGCGATAAAGGCGTGAGCTTTCGCCGTGACCCAAGCAGTTCATGACCAGATCTTCAGCAGGAGATTTAGGATCAGCAATATTTGGGGCTTGAATTGTTACTGTAAGTGTCGCAATCCTTGTATCTTTTTCATGAACTTCAATTGTTGATTTTTTAGCCAGTTCAAATTTTGGAAAAGATGAAGCAGGACCTTCTGGAAGTTTAAATTCCTCAACAATCTTTGAGATTTTTTCTTGTCCACCGACATGATCGATATCACCAGCAATGACCAGCATGGAATTGGTAAGATTATAAAACTTCTTTCTAAAATCTTTTAACTGTTCTTGAGAAAAATTCTTAATAGTTTCTTCTTCGCCTAAAATCTGATGTGAATATCCACCTGTAAAAGAATTTTTTTGAATTTGAGAAAAGGCATATTGGTTTGGAGAATCGATTGAGCGTCTAAACTCTTCAAAGACCACGTCGCGCTCAGGCTCAAGGTCTTCTTGCTTAAACATTGGATTAGAAACCATATCCATTAAAATTTTAATGGTGTTATCTAACTTAGGATTTGGGCAGTTGATATAATAGCATGTGTAATCAAATGAAGTGAAGGCATTGATCTCACCGCCAAAACTTTCCACGTCGTGAGCAATCATCGCTCCTGGTCTTTGTGGCGTTCCTTTAAAAAACATATGTTCAAGAAAATGTGCAATACCGTGATCTTTACCTGTCTCTAAAGCACTACCGGCACGAAACCAAATTTGAGCACTAGCGCTTGTACTTCCAGGCATATTAATAAAAAGAGTTTTAAGCTTATTGTTCAGGGTCTTTAATTGATGTTGCATGCACTTCCATGGCCAAGGGGTTTTTAAGACATTATAGTCGGGATACAGGCTAGCGACAAAGTGGAAACTATGATTTCTTCACATGAAATAAAATCTCTCTATCTACATTTTCCGCATTGTCGGCATTTATGTAATTATTGTGACTTTTTTAAGTCGGTTCCGCCTGATTTTGATGAAGCGCGTGATGTGTTTCAGTTTCGTCTTGAGAATCAATGGGAACAACAAGAGCATTGGTTTGAATCACTCGGTTATCGCTTTGCTCCACTTGATACACTTTATCTTGGAGGTGGAACACCTTCTCTTTGGGGCGTTAACGGCGCCAAGTGGTTTGAGTTTTTAATTCCCTCAAAAATACAAGTTAACGAAACAACAGAATGGACCATGGAAGTTAATCCTGGCGCTTGGGAAAATGAGGGCTTAAAAGCCTGGCAGGATTTAGGGGTCAATCGCTTTTCGATGGGTGTTCAATCGTACAACGAAAAGTTTTTAAAAGTGCTCGATCGTTTTCATGATCTAAGCGATGTTGATTCGCTTCTTAATCGTTTTAGAGA